>Ga0138256_10000001_pt1 | contig 628975 bp, 543 predicted proteins | sample KNB2016incub_MG_FD_105486 | JGI IMG/M metagenome (GOLD analysis project Ga0138256, IMG submission 105486) | Active sludge microbial communities from wastewater in Klosterneuburg, Austria - KNB2014incub_MG | ecosystem: Engineered > WWTP > Activated sludge > Unclassified | place: Austria...
ATCTCCCTACTTCTACAATATCTGGAACAGTAAATATAACTACCACCGGCACCGCTGTTACGGATTATTTTACGATGATAAGAATAAAGAATTCAACCACCGGGGGAACCATATCGGTGCAAAGCGGCGGTAATATGAATATCACAAATGATACCCTTATGCTTACTGCCTTTAATGTAAATGGGTTTAGAAGCCCTTCAACACATTATTTTAGCCAAAACAATATAACAGCAACGGTAAATCTTAGTGATGGGGCAACTAATACAGGAGTTGTGAATTTGAGTGAAAATACATTCAACGGTGATGTAACGTATGCCAACAATTCGGCTGCGACTGCAAGGGAATCAACTGGCGGATCTAATATTTATAACGGCAACCTTACCCTGGTAAGGAATGCAGGGGGCATTGCGGTTGCTTATAATACCCCAACCTATATAAATGGCAATTTAATATTAAACTCCGCTACGGGCATTAATTTTACAGATACGGTAAAATTTGGTGGCGGTACAGCCACTGTTATTGAACAACTGGGTACACAGGCCATTGTTATGCCCAAACTGCAAATGGCTAAAACAGGTACGGGCAGCCTTAGCCTGAATGATTCATTAACCATCTCTGATAAATTAAATTTTGGCGGCGGACTTATTATCGGTAGTGGAAGTAATTTCTTAAAATTTTTGAATGGCTCTGTGTATGCCGATACTACAAAATTCAGCCATGTTAAAGGGCCTGTTCGCAAAGTGGGAAACAGTATTTTTACATTTCCCATAGGTACCGATACCAGCTTGAACCTTGTTGCCATGTCGGCACCGGGGCTTGCCACCGATGTATTCAGTGCTGAATACAAACTAAAAAATCCAAGCCTCGATGGTTTTGACACCAGCCTGCGTGGAGCGCCATTGCTACGCATCAGTGGTTGCGAATATTGGGTTGTTCAAAGAATAACAGGCTCCAGTAACGTATTTCTTACTTTCAGTTTTATGCCTCCCTGTGCCCTTAATCACTGGTACATAAGCGACCCCTCTTATGTGCGTATAGCCCGCTGGACCGGAGGCGGAACCCCCGTATGGGAAAACCTGGGCAATAGCGCCAGTACCGGAACCATTAATGGCACCATTACCACCGGCGCTGCCGTTACCAACTTCAGCCCCTTTACTTTTGCTTCGATAGATCTTTCCATAAATTTATTACCGCTAACCCTTAAATATTTTATTGCCGAAAAAATGACCGGGAAAGTTAAACTACAATGGCGTACCGATAATGAAATCAATACCTCAAAGTTTGAAGTGGAAAGAAGCACAGATGGTAGAAATTTTGCTTCGGTTTATTCCACCCCGGCTTTCAGCACACAGGGCGAGCATGATTACCTTGCTTATGATGCATCGCCGGCACCCGGTTTAAATTATTACCGCTTAAAGATGATTGACAGGGATGGAAAATATACATTAAGTTATATAGTCAGGATAGACTTTAGCAAAACATATGATATCAGTGTTATACCCAACCCGGCAAAAGATTATTTTATCCTGACAGGCTCAGGCGATTTTGAAAAAGTAGAAATAATAGATATAAGGGGCAAAATGGTTAGGCAGTATAACAGGTCAATAAGCAGATGGTACAGCCTTTCTGGGATTTCAAGTGGTATTTATTTTATCCGCCTGGCAGGGGCTAAAGAAAAAATAACAACTAAACTCATTATAGAATAATACTGGCCATTTATAAAAATGATAACTAAATCTGATTATGAATTTTGAAAAAAGCAGTTATGCCAATGATTTGCCCCAAAAAGATGTAGCTATCATTATTATCCTCTTCCTGGTTATTGTACTTGCATAGCATGGGTGGATGGTAAATAATATTTTACTTTCGGTGCATGTTTAACATCGAATTTAAAGCCGCCGCAATCAACCTTGATGAGTTGGAAAACTTATTGAAGAAGCATAATCCCCTCTTCATTGGCGAAGATCATCAAATTGATACTTACTTCAATGTAAATTCCGGAAGGTTAAAATTAAGAGAAGGTAATATTGAAAATGCATTGATACATTACGAAAGGGAAGATACCGCAGGTGCTAAAGCCAGCAGGGTATTGCTGTACCAGCACCAACCCGATAAAAATTTAAAAGATATCCTCATCAAAACGCTGGGTAAAAAAATAGTAGTTGATAAAAGAAGAAAGATTTATTTTATTGATAATGTAAAATTTCATTTTGATACAGTTGAAAGATTGGGAACTTTTGTAGAAGTAGAAGCTATTGATAAAAATGGCAGCATAGGCAAAGAAAAACTTCAACAACAATGTAATGATTACGCAATATTATTGGGTATTAAAGAAGATGATTATTGCCAGTATTCTTACAGTGATATGCTGCTGGAACTAACTTAGTAAATATGATTACAAAGAAGAACAGTTTTAACAAACAGGTTTATATATGTTCCTTGAAGTTAAAATGCCTTCTGCCTATCTTTACAGCATGGCAGAAGATTTAACCATCGCACAAGGCACTAAAGAAGAAATTTACCAATCCCTTATTCCGCAAATAAATGGTTTGCTTGATGGCGAACCTGACCTTATTGCCAACCTGGCCAATGTTGCTGCTGCATTGAAAGAACAATTCGGATGGCTATGGGTTGGTTTCTATATTGTAAAAAATAAAGAGTTGGTACTTGGACCGTTCCAGGGGCCGGTGGCCTGCACCCGTATAAAAAAAGGAAAAGGCGTTTGTGGCACAGCCTGGCAAAATGCCAAAACATTAATTGTGCCTGATGTAGAAAAATTTCCCGGCCATATTGCCTGCAGCAGTTTATCGAAATCTGAAATTGTTATCCCGCTTTTAAAAAATAAAAAAGTGGTTGCTGTGTTAGATGTTGATAGCGATGAGCTTGATAAATTTGATGAAACTGATAAAAAATACCTGGAAGAAATTGTTGATGCAATTGTACTTTAGGGTTTGGGTTCATTATCTTTCCACTCCCATAAATAACGGCAGGCATAAGTTCTGTAAGGGCTCCAATTTTTTGAAATACCCAGCATTTTCTCTTTCATAACTTTTTTATCTGTTTCATCAATTTTATATAGTTTGCAAATGGCTTGTTGTAATCCTAAATCATCTACTGCAAACACATCTTCTCTCCCTAATGTAAACATCAATATCATTTCTACCGTCCATTGGCCTACACCTTTTATTTGTGTAAGATATTTCACTAGTTCTTCATTGCTCATTTTATGCAGTTTTGCATCGGTAATCTTTTCGTCAATAAAAAAATTACAGACATTTAATACATAATTAGCTTTTGCATTGCTAAGGCCAATTCCTCTTAAAGTTTCAAATGGTGTACTTGCAATTTGTGTTGCAGTAGGGTTTTTTGTTTTATACAATGCTAAAAACCGGCGATGAAAAACATCAGCAACTTTTGTACTTAACTGCTGGCTCATGATAGAATTACACAAATGAAGATGTACATTTTTTCTTTTTACCAATACAAAAGGTTGTTGTGGTTCAATTATCTTTTTTAACCTTTTGTCTTTAGTAAGATGAATGATGTGCTCCATATTGGCTGATTATTTTATTTTGGCTAACCGATTAGTTAAAAAAAGAAGTATCTGTTATTACAATTTTTTAAAATGCAGAAACATGCAGATAAAAATATTTTTTTTCGCTTAGCGCTAAGCCTGTCTTCCTATTTAGTTTATATCCCAACTCATATCGCCGCTTTTTTCATCTTTTAAATTAATGCCTGCCTGGGCAAGTTCATTTCTTATTTTATCACTTGTTGCAAAATCTCTTTTAGCTTTTGCTTCTTTTCTAATATCAATCAATAACTCCATTACATTATTAAGCAACTTATTGTTTGCCCCTTCATTCTTCAATCCAAAAACATCTTCCAGGTAAGCTTTAAATTGTTGCTGTAGTAATGTTAGTGTAATTGCAGATATTGCTTCAACTTTTATCAGCCCGTCTTTTATCGAATTAATTACCGGCACCAGTTCAAACATACTGCCTAAAACTTTTGCGGTATTAAAATCATCATTCATAAATTCATCAAACTCTTTAACAAGTTTATTCACCCTGGCATCCAGCTCTGCATCGGTTGCCATTTGCCCTTCGGGTGCTACCAATTGCTTTAGCGTTTCATAAGCATCCCAAAGTCTTTTAAATCCTTTTTCTGATGCTTGCAACGCTTCATTACTAAAATCAAGTGTGCTTCGGTAATGGGTTTGCAGCATAAAGAACCTCACCGTCATGGGGGCGTAGGCCTTTTCCAAAAGCGGGTGGTTACCCGTAAAAAGTTCTTCGGGCAAAAAACCATTTCCCAATGATTTACTCATTCGGGTACCATTAACCGTTAGCATATTGGTGTGCATCCAAAAATTTGCGGGGCTAACATGGTAACATGCCTGGCTTTGGGCAATTTCATTGGTATGGTGAGTAGCAGCAAGATCCATCCCTCCGCCATGAATGTCAAATTTTTTGCCAAGGTATTTTTCACTCATTGCCGAGCACTCAATATGCCAGCCCGGAAAACCCATTCCCCAGGGGCTTGGCCATTGCATCAAATGCTCCGGATTTGCTTTTATCCATAACGCAAAATCAAGCCTGCCCCGTTTTTCATCCTGTCCACCAAGTTCCCTGGTTCCTTCCAAAAGATCGTCCATTTTTCGGTTAGTTAAAATACCATAAGGTTGTTCCTTGTTATATTTTTCAACATCAAAATAAACAGAGCCGTTCACTTCGTATGCAAATCCGTTATCAATAATCTGTTGTGTTATTTTTATTTGTTCTGCAATATGGCCTGTGGCTGTTGGTTCAATTGAAGGTGGCAGGTTATTCAACAATTGCATAACATGGTGAAAACCCAATGTATATTTCTGCACAATTTCCATGGGTTCAATCTTTAGCAGCCTTGCCTGCTTACTAAATTTGTCATCCCCTTCATCACGGTCGCCTTCCAGGTGGCCGGCATCCGTAATATTTCGCACATACCTTACTTTGTACCCCAGGTAAACTAAGTAGCGATATATAATATCAAAAGAAATAAAAGTGCGGCAGTTGCCCAGGTGCACATCGCTGTAAACAGTAGGGCCGCACACATACATACCCACATGGCCTTCGGTAATGGGCGTAAAAATTTCTTTTTCCCTTGAAAGTGTATTGTATATTTTTAAAGACATGTTTTTTTATTTTGTACCCATCAGTGGGTTATTAATTTAGCTTCATTGGCGTCGCACTCTTGTACAGTTAAGCAACAGGCAGCAGCAAAACGCAACAGAAAATTTTTGTAAAGATATTAAGCAATGCCGCAAGGGCAACAGAAAAGTTGATATGTGTTGATTTTCTTCATGAAGTGTGCTAAGGTATTACTTTTTAGGTAATTCTATATCGGTAATAACCGGAAAATGATCGCTCAGCTTTTTTTTGATGAGTTTAAATTGTTGTACCTCTATTTTTTTATCTACAAAAATATTATCAATCCTCAATACCGGCGATATGCCACTGAAAGTACGGCCCAGCCCACCTCCTTTTTCAACAAAGGCATTCTTTAATTTGCCGCCAATGGTATGATAGGCATAGCTGTTAGGCACATCATTAAAATCGCCACATACAATAACCGGGTAAGGGCTTTTATCTATCTCAGCTCTTATACGATCGGCCTGGATTTGTCTTTTTAAAAACCCTTTTTTAAATTTTCCGATAATACTTTTCGATTCTTTAATTGCATTCTTATCCTCAACAGTTGGCTTATCAATGTATTTTAAATTAGAGCGACTAAACCGTAAAGATTGTAGGTGTACATTAAATACCCTGATGGTGTCATCACCCTTAACAATATCCACATACTGAAAAATAGAGTTATAATCCCTGGGATACCAGCTTACCGTTTGCTTATTAATAATGGGATATTTTGAAAAAACGATGATACCAAAGTGGGCATATCCCCAAAAATCTTCTTTGCTGTTATATGAATAGAAATAGTTTTTAAAATTCAATTTGTTTAAAAAATCATCAATATGGCCATGCGTCTTTACTAAACTGTCTTCGGCCACCATTTCCTGAAAGCAGGCAATATCGGGTTCGTAATCATTAATGATCTCAAACATCTGTTTTTTTACCGCCGGGTGTTCTTTATCTTCCATTACATTAAACTGAGCTACATTCCAGGTCATTACCCTTATATCTTTTTGTTGTTTTTGCTTATTAAAAGTAAAAGACAAACGCAGCGGTATTATATTGGTTACCGGATTATAAGCCAACACTATTGAAACCAACGATATTAGCGCCAGTTGGGGCTTTACAAATAACCAGAAAAAAATAAAGGCCAGTAATATCAATAAAAAGTAAAAAGCAGAAAGTGTAAGAAATCCTATTGGCCAAAAATGTTCGGGTTTAAAAAGATATCCGTAGCAACCCAGTAAAAAAAGTATGGCCGTTATGCTGTTAACAACAATAAAAAACTTTTTAGTAAACCTGCGGATTAAGCTTTTGGCCATAATATAAAAATAATGCTCCCGTTCTTAAAGTTTTGTATAGAAAGAATGCTACTAATCTTCGCTAGCCCTTTTTAAAATATCTTTTTCTTCTTTAGTAAGCTGGTCCATCCCATTCTGGCTTATTTTATCAAGTATTTCATTAATGCGCTGTTCAGTTACATTAGATGTTTTTTTATACGGGTTTCGGTTCCCGGTATTATAAAATACTTTTTCTTTTATTTTGTTGCCCGTTTTATTCTTGTAAGGATTAAATAAATTCATAAACCAGTAATAAAATTTATTCATCCATACGCTTCCGTCAATCTTTTTTTGTAATAATAATACAAATAAAAAACCTGCAAGTGCGCCTGCTATATGTGCAATAGCAATAGCTCCGGGCTTATCTGCTACCGATACCAGGTCAACTGCAAAATAAACCGCAGTTAGTACCCAAAGAGGAACCCCATTTCGAATATGCCTTAATAAACGATACCCTGGCGCTATTAAAGTAGTTGCTGCGGCAATTGCCATTATTGAAGCGTTTGCACCCAACAGCGCTGTAGTATCAATTGCTGTTTTATTGGATGGCAATATGTACGATGCTACCATAAAAACCAGTCCTGCAGCAACGCCTCCATACAAATAAACAGGAAACAATTTTTTATTGCCTGTTAGGTTTTGAAAGATAGAGCCAAATGCCCAAAGCCAAAGCATGTTGCTAACAGCTCTAAACACTTCTACCTCGCTGAACATGAAGGTAAAAATTGTCCAGGGCCTGTTGGCAAATTTTGTAATGCCTGCCGGTAGCTGAAACCAGTTTAGTACCTGGCTGTAAAAAACATTGCTTGAATTATCGTTTACATCAATAGCTACTTTAATAAAAAGCAGGATTAAAAAGAATATTACATTAAACACAAAAAGCCATACCAGCGCATTATCGGGCTGGCCCAGCGTAAAGCGTTGCTTTTTTATTTTATAATCAATATACCTGTCAGATTCTCCCATAATGTAAACAGCTTATACATAAAATTACAACCAGTTAAAACATGTATTTGTTTGTGTTAGTAGAACGTTTTTTTATTTGTTTTGTTCCAAAAAAGAACCAATATAAAGCCCATAACCAATCCTCCCAAATGAGCAAAATGAGCAATATTACCACCCGATGAAGGATACACACCACCAAACAGATCATAAGCAGCCATTAACGCTATTGCGTATTTTGCTTTTACGGGAACAGGAATAGGAAAAATAATCAATTCGGTGTTGGGAAACAGGTAAGCAAACGCTGCAAATAAACCCATAATTGCGCCAGAGGCTCCAACGGCCGGAACGTTTTCGAGTGCCAGGTGCGTAACCCCGGCAGCAAAGCCACAAATAAAATAAAAAATTAAAAACTTTTTGGGTCCCCAGGCTTTTTCTAACAACGAGCCAAACATCCACAACACAAACATGTTAAAGAACAAATGAAAAAAGCCCCCATGTGCAAACATGTGTGTTATCAACTGGTAAGGTTTAAAATAAACTGTGTTGTATGGAAAGAGGGCAAGTAGCCTGGTAATCTTTTCATCGGTACCATCAAATAAATATTGCACCAAATACACCAGTGCATTGATTATTATAAGGTTTAAAACAATGGGTGTTGTGCGTTGAAATCTGTTTCCGTAATTATTAAAAGCCATGTTACAAATTTAGTTGTTTAAAGCCTAACCGGCCATGCATAGGTCTTTGATCTTTGCTAAAGTTTTTAAAATATAATTCAAATTTTTATTCTTCTTTCAATTTAAGCAATACCACGCACTCGATGTGATGTGTGTGCGGAAACATATCTACCGGCTGAATTTTTTCTATCGAATATTTTTCGCTCAACAACCCCAGGTCTCTGGCCTGGGTGGCGGTATTACAACTTACATACACAATTTTAGGCGCTGCTATTTCCAGTAATTTGTTCACTAATTTTTCGTGCATTCCGGCTCTCGGCGGATCGGTAATAACCACATCGGGACAGCCATGAGCTTTAAAAAAATCATCATTACATATTTTTATTACATCGCCTGCAAAAAAATGGGCGTGTTTAATATTATTTAACGCAGCATTTTCTTTTGCATCTTCTATGGCCTCATCTATCGCTTCAACACCAATTACTTTTTTTGCGGCTTTACTTACAAAAATTCCAATACTGCCTGTGCCGCAATATAAGTCGTACACAATTTCATTGCCGGTAAGCCCTGCAAAATCTTTTGCTACCGAATAAAGTTTTTCGGCCTGTTGGGTATTGGTTTGAAAAAAAGATTTAGGAGATATCTTAAACTCAAATGCATCATCGTTATTTCCTGTAAACAGTTTTTCTGTAACATATCCTTTTCCAAAATATACCTGTGGGGTAAGGTCATAAATGCTGTCGTTCCATTTTGGGTTGATGGTATATAATAAGGTAGTAATTTCCGGCAGCTCTTTTAATATATGATCAAGCAATATTTTACGGTTTGTCTCGTCATCGTGGTTTAAACATATATTAACCATTAGCTCGCCTGTACTGCATAACCTTATTATGATATTACGCAGCCAGCCGGTATGTTGCCGTATATCGTAAAACGAAAAATTATTTCTTTTGGCAAAAGAACGTACGGTGTTCCTAATCTTATCATTTACATCATCCATCAAAAAACAGGTTTCAATGTCAATCACCTTATCAAAAATACGGGGCACATGAAACCCCACAGCACCTTCAGCCGGCGGAAGGCTGGGGTTGGTAATTTCTTGGGGCAATAAATATCTTTTATTGCTAAATGTAAATTCAAGTTTATTTCTGTATTGTTCAGTTTTATCAGCGCCTATAATAGGTAATATTGGGGGCAAGGTAATTTTGCCGATGCGGCGCAGGTTTTGTTCTACTTCCTGCTGTTTATACTGCAGTTGTTTTGCATAAGGCAACATTTGCCATTTACAACCGCCGCAAATACCAAAATGCTGGCAAAATGGAACAACTCTTTCTTTAGATGGCGCTGTTATACGTATTACTCTGCCTTCGGCCCAGTCTTTTTTATTTTTTACAAGTAAAACATCTGCCGTGTCGCCCGGTACAGCACCCGATATAAATACCACCTTACCCTCAACTTTGGCAAGTGCTTTTCCTTCGGCTGCATAATCTGTTACCAACAGGTTTTCAAGTATTATTTGTTTATTTTTTTTTCTCACAGCAGCAAAAATACCGTTATCCGTTCAATATTGTTTTGTTAACAATTTGTCATTGTTACATTTACCAAAAGCCCCTGTTTGCATATAAACCAACCATTTTAAATACATTTGCTATCCTTAAACAATGATGAAAAAATACGTAATTTTCTTTTTTGCCAGCATAACCTCATTAACCGCATTTGCTCAGGGTTATCAAATTAACCTTAATGCGCCTGATTATAAAAACGGCATCACTTATCTTACCTATTACATGGGTACTAATTTTAATGTTGCCGATTCTGCAGCGATGGGTATTAATGGAAAAGCTGTTTTTAAAGGCGCCACAAAATTACCGCCGGGCATTTATGCTATATTTTTACCGGGTAAACGATTGAGGGTTGAATTTTTAATAGATAAAGAACAAAATATTTCTATTACTGCCGATACATCAGACCTGGTTAATAAAACTGTTGTTACGGGCTCAAAAGAAAATATCCTGTACGATCAATACCAAAAATTTGCTGCATCAAAAGGAAAGGTTATTCAACAGGAACGAAATGCTTATACAAACGCTGTTACAAAACAGGATTCTATACTGCATGAAAAAAAATTCACCACTGCCAATAATGAATTGAATACTTACAGGGAAAATATTATAAAAAACCAGCCGTCATCTATGATGGCTGCTTTATTAAATGCTATGAAAGAGCCTGTATATAATTATAAGGTTCCGCTTACAAGGCAAGACAGTCTTGATAATTACAATGAATACAAAAAACATTATTGGGATGGTATAACATTTATGGATGACAGGATAATACGAACTCCCTTTTTTATAAAAAAATTAGAACGCTATTATCGTGAAGTTATTTCTCCCGATCCGGACAGTATCATAAAAGATATAGATTATAAATTATTACTGGCACGTTCGGTTCCGGAAATGTATAAGTTTTTACTAAACTGGATAACAGACGAGTTCATCAACCCAAAATACATGGGGCAGGATGCAGTATTTGTGCAGCTTTTTGAAAAATACCATAGCAAAGGAGTAAGCTACTGGCTTAGTCAAAAGCAATTAGATGCTATTAGCCGCCGGGCATATATGCTAATGGCTAATTTAATTGGCGAAAAAGCTGCCGATTTGGAAATGCTTGATTGGCAAAACAAACAGGCGTCCCTGTATAACATAATTGCAGATTACACCGTTGTTTGTTTTTGGGATCCCAATTGCGGGCATTGTAAAGAAGAAGTGCCCAGGCTTGATTCCATTTACAGGGCAAGTTGGAAAAACCATGATGTGAAAATATTTGCTGTGCTTACTCCCGATAGTAAAACCAATGTATTGCCCGAATGGGTAAAGTTCATTAAAGAACACAACCTTACCGCCTGGACACATGTTTATAAAACCAAAGAAATGGAAGATGCTGACTATGCTGCTCAAAGACCAGGTTTTAGGCAACTGTACGATATTACAGTAACACCTACCATATATTTGCTTGATAAGGAAAAACACATTATTGGTAAAAAACTTACGCTTGAGCAATTAAACGATTTGCTTGAAGTAAAATGGGCAATGACCCCGTCAAAATAAAACATATACCGGCTTATGAAAAAAATATTCTTCTTATTTGCATTTGTGCTAAGTATCAAGTCAGTTTTCTCTCAAACCATATTCACCTATGGAAATAATGCTGTTGATAAAGCAGAATTTTTACGTGCCTACGAAAAAAATAAAACTCCGGTAGCCGATAAAGAAAAAGCGCTACGAGAATACCTGGATCTGTATATAAAATTTAAACTGAAAGTAAAAGCTGCCCTGGACTTAAAACTTGATACCCTGCATCAATTAATTTATGATGCACAAAGTTTTCGTAGCCAGATAGAACAAAGCTATTTAAACAATGAAAAAGCAGAAGAAGGATTAATTACCGAAGCTTTTAACAGGGGTAAAAAAGATCTGCATGTTTTACATTTTTTTGTAAAATCAGACACTGCAATGAATATTGCCGATAGTTTAAACGCTTACAAAACAATTGAAAAAATTTATAAAGCTTTAAACAGTGGAAAAACAGATTATGCAAATATTATTGCTGCCGGGCCTGCTACAGCCACTGAGGCCGACCTGGGTTTTGTAACAGTTTTTACTTTGCCCTATGAATATGAAAATATCATTTATAGTTTAAAAGAAGGACAAGTAAATAAGCCTTATCGCTCAAAAAGCGGCTGGCATATATTTAAACTGGTTGATGAAAGAAAAGCTGTAGGCAAATGGAAAGTTGCACAGATATTAATTTCAATTGCTCCGGATGCAACTGATACTGATAAGAAAAATTACAAAAGCAGGGTAGATTCTGTTTACCACTTGCTACAGAATGGCGGCGATTTTGGTAAGCTTGCCCGTCAGTTTAGTGATGATAAAACAACGTATGGCAACAACGGCCTCTTGCCCGAATTTGGTACCGGCAAGTATGATATTGCTTTTGAAAATGAAATTTTTAAGCTTTCAAAAGATGGCGAAATAAGTAAGCCTTTTTTAAGCCCCTATGGTTATCATATTGTAAAAAGAATTTCACAAACCCCGGTTCCCGAAAATATTTCTGATCCGGCATACCTTTTTGACCTTAAATTAAAAACCGAACAGGATAGCCGGATAAATATTGCAAAAGATTTGTTTTTAAAAGAGATATTGAAAAAAGTAAATTTTAAAAAAACAAACTTTGTATCCAATGCCGATCTATTTCGTTTTGCTGATAGTGTAATTAAAAACCCAAATGCAGAAACAAGTAACAAAGTAAAATTTCCTATTACACAAAAAGTAGTGGGCACTTATACAAACCGAAAACTTACCGGTAAAAACTGGCTTGATTTTGTACGCAGTTATAAAGGAGCAGGCGAACTTTACAAGGGAGAAAACAACGATGTATTATTTGAAAAATTTATTTCAACAACGGTTGTGGAAGATTATAAAAAACATTTAGAAGATTATAATACGGAGTTTAAATATCAAATGGACGAATTTAAAGATGGAAATGTGTTGTTTGAAATAATGGAACGAAATATATGGGGCAAAGCGGCCGCCGATACAGAAGGACTTAGAAAACTATACAACGAAAATAAAAACAAATACCTGTGGAATGCCAGCGCCGATATCATCCTGTTTAATTGTGCCAATAAAACCATTGCCAACGAAACAAAAGCTTTTTTACAAAAAGGAGAAGACTGGAAAAAGGTTGCAGAAACCAATATAAATATACAGGCCGATTCTGGAAGGTTTGAGCTATCGCAATTACCAGTAAAAATTAGTGCGCAAACAGCACCTGTAGGTATAATTGCTGATGGCACTACAAGCCCGACAGATGGTAATGTAAGTTTTATAATACCGGTTCACTATTATGAAGCTGGCAAACAAAGAAGTTTTGAAGATGCCAAGGGATCGGTAATAAATGATTATCAAAATATGCTGGAAGAAAAATGGATAAATGAATTGAAGAAGCAATATCCGGTTAAGATTAATGAAGTTGTATTTAAATCTTTGATAAACTAAGTACGGTAAAATTTAAAATAAAAGCCTGCTAACAAATCTGTTGGCAGGCTTTTTGCGTTAGTCCCTTTTGTTCAGGCAATTTATATTGAAAATCTGTTCGGCCATTTAATAATTAACCCTTAAATAAATAATATAAAATGAACTATAAAAATTTAAAAATGGCTTTTACCAAAGCGATAAAAATTTTATAGCGAAAAATTTCTACCTAAAAAACAATAAAAATTTATACATGAAGAAATTAATAATGACCATTGGTATTTTTATAGTTGTAACAAAAACAACCTATGCTCAGGTTTATGTTCAAGGAGGATTAAACCTTGCCAACATTACAAATACAAACGATGGGCAAACTGAAAAAAATAATATCCTTCCTTCTTTTAATGTGGGCATTCTTGGCCGGTACAGTTTGTTGCCTAGACTTAGCCTGGAATCGGGTATCTTATTTTCAGGTCATGGCTCAAAAGCCGAAACTTATTTTTATAGTAATAGCAATTATGTAAAAACAAGATTTAATCCATACTATATACAAGTGCCTTTAAATGCTGTTATAAAAATACCTATACAAAGAGGTAGCAATATCTTTTTTAATGCCGGCCCTTATGCTGCTATTGGTATTACCGGCAAATCAAAACAAGAAGTAAAAGTGGGTCCGTTTATTACATCAACAACCAATAATATAAAATTCAGCAACGATGATCCTTTTACATCGCAACAGGATGATGCTGCTTATGATAAGTTAAAACGATTTGATTTTGGATTGAATTTTGGCGGAGGCTTTGATTTTGGGCCAGTGATTGTAAAAGTTAATTATGGGCTTGGGCTTACAAAAATAAATTCAACCGAAGACAGTAATAACGAAAACGACAGGAACAAATACCGCACACTCAGTATATCATTAGGTGTTCCACTAGGAAAATAATTGCCCATATCTGAAAACAAAATAAACCCCTACCTGATAAGTAGGGTTTTATTTTTTAAACAATTTGTTTTACCACATCGCCAACAATATTGGGCCTGCCCAACGTATAATAATGCAATACAGGTACACCAAATTTTATCAGGTCTTTCGATTGTTGCAAAAGCCACTCGGTTCCCACTTGCTCAACCGCTTCATCGTTTTTACATTTCATAATTTCGTTGCTCAATGCCGCCGGCAGATCAATATGAAAAATTTTAGGTAACACCGTAAGTTGTTTTTTAGTGTAAATAGGTTTGATGCCCGGTATGATAGGAACCGTAATACCTATATCCCTGCAAGCTTTTACAAAGGCATAAAATTTTTCATTGTCAAAAAACATTTGGGTTACAATATAATCGGCGCCAATATCTACTTTTTGTTTTAAATATAATAGGTCGCTATCCATATTGGGCGCTTCAAAATGTTTTTCGGGATAACCGGCTACACCTATACAAAATTTTGTTTGGCTGGTATTTTTTAAATCATCTTCCAGGTATTTTCCGGCATTAAGGTTTATAACCTGTTTCAATAAATCGCTGGCATATTCATGTCCGCCCGGTTCGGGCAAAAAAGCTGTTTCGTTTTTAGCAGCATCGCCCCGCAAAACTAAAACATTATCTATGCCAAGATAATTCAGGTTTATTAAAGCATCTTCTGTTTCACTAATACCAAAACCTCCGCAAATCAAATGCGGTACAGTATCTACACTATATTTGTTCATAATGGCAGCACAAATACTTTCGGTGCCGGGTCGTTTCCGTATCACTACTTTCTGAAAATTACCATCGGGTGTTTTTTTAAATACATGTTCGCTGCGGTGATAGGTTACATTTATATATGCCGGTTTAAACTCCATCAGCGGATCAAGGTGCTGGTATAATGATTGAATCCCTTTTCCTTTTAAAGGGGGAAGTATTTCAAAAGAAATAAGTGTTTCCCTGGCCTGGTTAATGTGTTCTATTACTTTCATCAGATAAAAAATATTTGCAAACTTAATTAAGAAAACACAAACTACTGTTAATTACTATTGGCATTATAGCGGTTTATTAGTTTACATTACTTTTGTAAAAATACCTCAATTTGAATTTAACCATACAAACCAAAGACCTTGTAAAAGTTTATGGCAGCCGCACTGTTGTAAACAAAGTTTCGTTTAATGTTAAGCAGGGCGAAATTGTTGGATTGCTTGGCCCCAATGGCGCCGGTAAAACCACCTCATTTTATCAGGTAGTTGGTTTGGTAAAGCCCGATGAAGGGGAAGTTTTTTTAAACGACATCAATATAACCAAACTGCCCATGTACAAAAGGGCACAAATGGGTATTGGCTATTTACCTCAGGAAGCAAGCGTTTTCCGTAAACTGAGTGTAGAAGACAATATACTTGCAGTGCTTGAAATGACAAAACTTAGTAAAGCCGAACAAAAAGAAAAACTTGAATCGTTGCTTGACGAATTTAATTTACAAAGGGTTCGTAAAAACAACGGCGATACATTGAGTGGCGGCGAACGACGCCGTACAGAAATAGCAAGAGCATTGGCAGTAAACCCAAAATTTATTTTGTTAGATGAACCCTTTGCTGGCGTAGATCCTATTGCAGTAGAGGATATACAGTCGATAGTTGCCAAATTAAAATTCCGAAATATTGGTATCCTTATAACCGATCATAATGTAAACGAAACCCTCTCCATTTGCGACAGGGCTTACCTGTTAATTGATGGACAAATATTTACACATGGCACTGCCGAAGAGCTTGCTGCCAATGAACAGGTACGTAATTTATACCTGGGCAAAAACTTTGAATTAAAAAGAAAGGACTATTTACATGATGAAGCTGCCCGTTAAAAAAGGCTGTTTCAAAAGGCTATATTATTACCAAATTGAGCATAAGGAAATATTAATAGGATGGGCAAATAATCCTTAAAACATTTCGATAAACCCAATACAGCATAATTCTATCCTTTTGAAACAGCGTTTTATTAAATAAAAATTATGCTTACCTCGTAAAGCTAACCAACTCCAGCGATTCATTACGATATACATTTGAAGCTGGGGCCGCTACTTTCTCATCATAAGTGTTGTATTTTACAAGAATCGGCCCTGTACTGGTAAACCAAAATTCATCTTCAAGGCTATTTGTATCATTGCCATCCACTTTATAACAGCCAGTATAATTACCGGCAGGAACAACAATTGAAGCGTTGATATCTTTTACAGTGCAGGTTCCATATACATAAGCATAGGTTTCGTTAACTGTTGCAGGATTTTTAAACCACAAGCTTGGCGTTGTGTTTGGATAAGCAATATACCACCAACCTTCTGTTCTTTTTTGAATGGCTATTATGGGTTGGCCAGATCCCTGCTCAACGAGGTTTAACCAGGTGCTGCCGCCAACATTAACTTCAACACCCAGGTATGTTAAATCAGATATGCCTGTTGCAGCCCCTGCTTCATTATAAGTGGTATATCTAAATACCCATTTACTGCCAGCTTTGGGGTCTGTAGTGTTGCCCAGTGTTGCTTGTTCATTATCTTTTTTACAAGATGAAAATAATAGAGTGATAATTGCGAATAACGGAAATAAAATTTTTTTCATTGTTTCAGTTTTTGGGTTTTAAATAAAAAAACGATTTTCTAATCTCTTTGTGAAATTGTGATGGGGCAATATTGTGAAGTATAGTAAGTATAGTTGCCCGATTTTTTTGATGAGTGCCCGCTATTAAAATAAAAATCAAACGAAATTTCCCCGTCATCAGGTTTCAATTGAGATCAACAAAAAGAAAATTGCAAATAGTTTTTTCATACTTTTCTATGCAAGTAAGCAATATCTTCCGCATTAAAAAATGTGATAAAAGTAGTATTATAAGAAACCTGTTTTCTTCAACGCTTCGGCCCTGGAGTTTACCTGAAGTTTTTCATAAATATTCCGGATATGGGTACGAACTGTTTCAATACTTACAAATAATTTATCGGCAATTTCTTTATACCGGTATCCACGGCTAAGATGTTCCAGCATTTCCTGTTCTCTTTTGCTAAGGTTCTGAAAATACTCATTTGTTTTTTCCCTTATAGCAAACGCTTCAATAACCTTCCTGGCTATTTGGCTGCTTATGGGGCTTCCGCCTTGTTGCACTTCTGCTATTGCCTCCAGTATTTTTTCGGCAGTTGTAGATTTTAAAAGATAGCCGGTGGCCCCGGCTTTTAAAGCATCAAAAATAGTATCGGCATCATCATACACAGTAAGCACTATCATCTGCATACGTGGATGCAGAATTTTTAACCGTTGAATACATTCAATACCACTCATCCCAGGCAGGTTCACATCAAACAGTGCAATTTCCGCAGGCCTTGCTGTCAATTCCTTTAATGCGGTTTCTGCATCTCTGAAAAGCATCAGTTCCTCTACATCTATTTTAAGTTGTATTTCCCCGGCAAGGTAGTGCCTTACTTTATCATCATCTTCAATTATAGCAATGGAATTTATTTTCACCATGCAAAAATGTATTTTGTTTTTTTATTCTTAGATGTGAATTAAGTAGTATCAAAGCTGTACACTGTAATAAAATCGGCTACCTTTCTGCTGTACAGATGTAACTTGAAGTTTACCGCCTATTACATTAATCCGGTGCTGAATATTTTTTAATCCGTTGCCGGCTACTTTTTTTTCTGAGTCAAATCCAATCCCATCGTCGGTAATTTCACAACTTAAAAGCCCATGTTGTATTTCCATAAGTACTGAAATATTAGTTGCCCCACTGTGCTTTATTGCATTATTTACAATTTCTTTCGTTACCAATAATATATTCCGTCGCTGTTCATTTGATAAAATTATATCCTTGCCGTTTTCGGGCATTTGTATGGTAAATGTTTTTTCTGAATATTCAAGTTGCTGGTACAGTAATTCTCTTAAATAGGCGGTTAACTGGTTTAAAGATTTATTATTTGTATTAAGGCTCCACACTATTTCACTCATGCTGCTTACCAATCTCCTGCTGGTTTCTGCTATTTCGTCCAGTTCTTTTGTATTGCCGGTATTTAATTTATTTTTTGCCCATTCGCTCATCATCGTAATTTGAGTAAGGCCTGCGCCAATATCATCATGCATTTCTCTTGAAATACGCTGTCGTTCTTTATTCATTTCCTCCTGAATAGCCAATTCTCTTTTTAGTTTTTTTTGAGAATAGTATTTTGTAATTAACACTGCCAGGTATATTATTGCAACCAGTAAAAGTATATAAAGCCACCAATTGTTTATTCCGGTATCGTCCTCTCTGAGTTTTATTTTATATTTCTGCTCCAGATAAGTATGCACTTTATTTAATTCGGTATCACTAAGTGTTTGGCCGTAAACAATTATCTCTGCTATAGCACCATTCAAAACTTCTAGCCTTCCATTTGAAGCAATCTTTAGAGGGTTACTATCGGGTTGATTATTTTTTATTCTGAATGAAAGTTTAAAATCTCCGTCCCGGTAAAAATTCATTGATGTATCAGAACTTCTTGAAATGGTTATTATTGACCATTTTTTTTTCGGTATGGTTGCTACCGGAAAACCTGCTGTACCCACGCCATCATAATAAATGGCCAACTCCTTGGTGGTTCCAAATTGCCAGGTTATTCCCTTATTGAAATAGGTTGAAACCAAAGTGCCATATCCTGCGCCAGATGTTTTACCCTCTCCATTTACTTTTGCAACTATTGAAATGGTTCCTCGTTTATTGGGAAAGCTTTGAAAAGAGATGGTTTCAATACTATTATTCAATCCATTAAACCGGATAATGGGCAAACCGTTTAGTTGTGATGGAACCAGTACAGGGGCGTTTGATAACATTGATGATGCATGGTGGTTGTTACCGCTATAATCTTTCCATAAAATAACTTTATTGTTATTCAGTTGCACCCCTTTATCTGCCATAAGCCATAATGAAAGTGCACTTTTGGGTATTTGGCCAGATGATTCAATAGCAATCAATAGTACTAACAGCAGAAAAGTAATACCTCTTTTCATTATTCCGTAATTTCAGAAATTAAATATAGGTAGCTTTTGTTGTTAAAATACAAATGTTTATTTTGCTGCTATGAAACTCCTCTCATCTGCAATATCCAAGTTGGCTCGTATGCGTCTTTGGCGTATAGAAAACTGGAGCAACCACCCGCTGGCAGCACAACGAGAGGTTTTACAAGAGCTTGTTACCGCAGCCCAATACACCGAATTTGGAAGAAAATATAATTTTTCTAAACTTTTTACCCTTAAAGAATTTAAAAAGAAAGTTCCCATTCATGAGTATGATAATATTAAGCCTTATATATTAAGGATGATGAATGGCGAGCAGAATATTTTATGGAACACACCAATAAAATGGTTTGCTAAATCATCCGGCACCACAAGCGATAAAAGTAAATTTATTCCCATCAGCGAAGAAAGCCTGCAGGATAACCATTACAAAGCAAGTAAAGATTTGCTAAGTACTTATTACAAAAATTTTCCTTCAAGCGATTTATTAACCGGCAAAGGATTAGTTGTTGGTGGCTCTCATCAAATTAATCAACACAATGAAGATATACAATACGGCGATTTAAGCGCCGTACTTATGCAAAACTCTCCTTTTTGGGGGCAGTGGATTCGTACGCCGGAGTTAAGTGTAGCATTGTTAGATGAATGGGAAGAAAAGATTGAAAAACTGGCACAAGTAACCGCCAACGAAAATGTTACTTCACTTGCCGGTGTACCTACCTGGACTTTAATTTTACTAAAGCGAATTTTAGAAATTAAAAACAAATCTACCATTAAAGAAGTTTGGCCAAATTTAGAATTGTACATCACCGGGGGCGTTTCATTTGTACCCTATAAAGAACAGTTTGATAAGATAATTGGCGGCAAGATAAATTACCTGGAAATTTACAATGCCAGCGAAGGTTTTATAGCCGGACAACAAAGCCCCAATGACGATGGCTTATTATTGTTTACCGAGCATGGTATCTTTTATGAATTTATGCCTGTTGAAGAATATGGAAAAGAAAATCCAAAAACTGTTGGCCTAAATCATGTACAAACAGGTAAAAATTATGCACTAATTATAAGCACAACGGGAGGTTTATGGCGATACCTGATTGGCGATACCATTCAATTTACAAGCCTTAATCCATATCTTATAAAAGTAAGCGGCCGCTTAAAACATTATATAAATGTATTTGGAGAAGAAGTGATTGTTGATAATAGTGATAAAGCCATTGCGGCGGCTGCCGAAAAAACCAACGCTGTTGTAAACGACTATACTGCAGCCCCTGTTTTTTTTAGCGATAATAATAATGGCGCCCACGAATGGTTGGTTGAATTTGAAAAAGAACCGGATGATTTTGAAAATTTTATTACCCTGCTTGATGTAGAGTTAAAAAATATCAATAGCGATTATGAAGCCAAGCGGCATAAAAACATAGCTTTGCGATTACCTATTGTACATAATTTAAAACCTGGCACTTTTAATAACTGGTTACGAAGCAAAGGAAAACTTGGAGGACAACACAAAGTGCCCAGGCTAAGTAACGAAAGAAATATGCTGGAAGAAATTCTTGCGATAAATAATAATATCTTAACAGAATTGAATACTGAATAAAAAATACACATGAAATTATTAGAAGGAAAAACTGCAATAATAACCGGCGCAGCCCGGGGTATTGGCGAAGGTATTGCCCTTAAGTTTGCTGAACATGGCTGCAATATTGCCTTTACTTATGTAAGTGATTCAAGTGCTGGCAAATCAAAAGCGCTGGAAGATAAACTGGCTTCAATGGGTGTTAAGGCCAAAGCATATCAAAGCAATGCCGGCGATTTTGCTGCCTGCGAAAGTTTTGTAAATGAGGTATTAAAAGAATTTGGTGCTGTTGATATTTGCGTTAATAATGCCGGTATTTCAAAAGATAATTTATTGCTGCGCATGACTCCCGAACAATGGGACGATGTGATGCAAATAAATTTGAAAAGTGTATTTAACATGACTAAACAAGTGATACGCCCCATGATGAAAGCCAAAAGCGGCAGCATTATAAACATGAGCAGTGTTATTGGCGAAATGGGCAATGCCGGCCAAAGCAGTTATGCTGCCAGCAAAGCGGGCATCATTGGATTTACAAAAAGTATTGCCAAAGAATTGGGCAGCCGTAATATACGAAGCAATGCTGTGGCGCCCGGTTTTGTTGAAACCGATATGACAAGTTATTTAAAAGATGGAGAAGGTGCTGAAAAATACAAAGCCGATATCCCCTTAGGAAGGTTTGCAAGCACCGAGGATATTGCTAATGTATGTTTGTTTTTAGCAAGCGATATGGGTAATTATATCACAGGCCAGGTAATAAGCGCTTGTGGAGGATTAAATATTTAGTTATGTGTAAGAAAAATTTTGGAAAATAATTCTTCTCTTATATCCCATACCATCTATTTCTGTTTAGTCCTTTGCTTTAAATTTATTTATTGCATTTTTTGTAAACTCACTTAACACCAGTTTACCGCTAATGGTAGCTCTTTCTTTCAGCAATGTGTCCCAATGATCTGTTCCGTTCCAAAAAGTTTTTTTCATTGCCGCCATTGCCTGTGGATTTGAGTTTGTTAAAGTATTTGCCATTCGGCTCACAGCCTCATCCATTCCTTCAATGGTTTCATGCATTTCGGCAAACAAACCTTTTCTTCTTGCCCAATCTGCATTGCGCCAGTTAGTTGCGTCAATAGCCAGCCCGCTAAAAGCCGATACGCCAATTTTTCTTTCCACTGCAGGGCCTACTACAAAGGGGCCAATACCTACAGCCAGCTCACTTAATTTTATGTCGGCCTTGTTTGTTGCAATGGCGTAATCAACCGAAGCTGCCAACCCAACTCCGCCGCCCACACATTTACCCTGTATGCGGCCAATAATAAACTTTGGGCATTTTCGCATGGCATTAATAACATTAGCAAAGCCACTAAAAAATGCCAGCCCTTCTTTTTCATCTTTAATAGCAATCAGTTCGTCAAAACTTGCGCCTGCACAAAAAGTTCTATCGCCGTGGCTTTGTAAAACAATCACTTTTGTATCATCGTGTGTTCCTGCAAAATGTATTTCTTTAGCCAGTTCTTCCAAAATTTTTCCCGGCAAAGAGTTGCTTTGTGGATGATAAAATTCAATAGTGTTGATGCCATGTTCAATATGGTTTTTTACATACGCTTGGTCCATGTTTTCTTTTTTTTAAAATTACAAAATATAGATTCATTCATGTTAATTTATTGTTGAATTGTTTTGTAAAAACTAAAAGTTTATGTACTTTTTTTAACAGGTTCATTTAAAATTTAACCCGATATTTGAGCATCATCTAAACAACAAAGTATGAACTTAATTAAACCGGTAATAAGCCCTTCGAATAATGCCAGTTATTTTGTTTTAGCCGTAATATTTATATTTTTATTTTTTTTAGTATCCTGCACAAAGGAAACACCTGGCGGTGGGGGAAGTGGCGGTGGTGGCGGTAATTTACCAGAGCGAATAATATTAGATACATCGTATGGTACAGATGCCAAACAAAAAATGGATATTTATTTACCATCAGGCCGCAATAGCTCTACCAAACTTATAGTGATGATACATGGAGGCGCCTGGCAAGCCGGTGATAAAAATGATTTCAATTACATGAAAAACCTGCTAAGCACCAAATGGCCTGATGTAGCTATTGCTAATATTAATTATAGATTAGCCAGCAATACGGCCAACATTCATCATACCGAAATAATGTCTGATATAAGTGCTGCAGTAAATTTTATGGCAGTAAATAAAACAAGTTTTGTCATATCAGATACCATGGCAATGATAGGTGAAAGTGCAGGTGCACACCTGGCTTTATTGTACACTTATGCTTTTAATACCAATAATTATGTATGGGCTGTTTCGGATATGTATGGCCCGGCTCAAATAAACGATTGGAGCTGGTATAACAGTTACAACATTTTTTTAGGTCAAAATATTAGTACTATTTTAACCCAATATACCGGTAGCCCATGGACAACAGCAACAACCCCTTTGTATGAATCGGTTAGTCCAATGGTTAGGGTAAATGCCCAATCAAAGCCTACAATTATTTTCCATGGAACGCTGGATGTTATTGTGCCTCTTTATCAAAGTCAGGCCTTAAATTCAAAATTAAACACCCTTGCAGTACCTCATGCTTATTATGAATATTTTTTAGATGGGCATGGTTTTAATCCTACTAATCAAAATGATTGTGCAACTAAATCCGTTGCTTTTTTTAAGCAGTATTTAAAATAAAGAATTTACTTAGCGCTGGGCAGGTTAATTTATTCCTGCTGATTCTTTTTTGCTACCATCGTTAAAATGGTTGCCACCCCTGTAATCTCATGATTATTGTCTATCATTTCAACCAGCCATTTTACAATCCCTTTATCAATATCATCGCCACGTTTAAAATCTTCCGGATTTTCAATCACTCGTTTATCATTCAGTAATTTTTCTTTACAGGTAAAGCGTATATAAATTTCGGCGCCGGGATAAACCGGTTTTGTAAATCTTAACTCATCAATTCCATAATTTAACAATACCGGATTTTTTTCGTAACTGTCAACAAATAATCCGGCGGCCAGGCTCATAATAAAATAACCGTGTGCCACTTGTTGTTCAAACATAGTCCCTTCAAAATCGGTGGTTTTTATGTGTGCATAAAAATGATCCCCACTCAGGTCGGCAAACTTATCTATATCTTCAGATGTAATGGTTCGTTTTTCGGTGATGATTTGATCACCGATTTCAAGTTCTTCAAAATATTTTTTAAACGGATGTTTGCCCGGATTTTTCCCATTTGCATATTGCTGATAAATTTCTGTTACTGCAGTTAAGGTTGTTGGCGAACCTTGTATAGCGGTACGCTGTAGATAATGTTTTATGCCACGCAAGCCCCCCATCTCTTCGCCGCCGCCAGCCCTGCCCGGGCCCCCGTGAACCAATAACGGCAACGGAGAGCCGTGGCCGGTACTTTCTTTTGCACACTCGTTGTTCAATATCAATATACGGCCGTGATGTGAAGCCGCATTTACTACATACTGTTGTGCTGTTTTATAATTGGCTGTAACAATTGTAGAGCATAAGCTTCCTTTGCCCAGTTTACTTAAAGCAATTGCATCGTATATCGTATTGTATGGCATAATGGTGCTAACCGGCCCAAATGCTTCCACTTCGTGTACCTCTTTTGATTCAAAAGGTTTTTCATTCATCAATAAAAGCGGACTGATAAATGCTCCTTTGTTTGCATCGGCTTCTATTACATTTACACTATCTAAACTGCCATAAATAATTTGTGATGATGCTAATAATTTTTGAACCTGTTCTTTTACTTCGTTGCGTTGTGCCTGGCCTGCAAGCGAACCCATTCTAACGGTTGCATTCAACGGATTTCCAATGGTGGTTTGCGAAAGTGAATCTGCAATATTTTTCCAAACATCTTCCATTTTATTTTCCGGTACAAAAATCCTGCGTATGCCCGTACAACGCTGTCCTGCTTTTAACGTCATTTCTTTTCTAACCTCTTTTATAAAAATGTTCCAATCAGGCATATCGGTAGTAACATCTTCGGCAAGTACAATACAGTTAAGCGAATCGGCTTCCATATTAAAAGGCACATTTTCTTTTAGCAAGTTTGGGTTGGATTTTAACATAAGCCCTGTTGATGCCGATCCGGTGAATGTTACTACATCTTGTGATGTAACATAATCGAGCATATCTCCGGCGCTGCCGCAAATTAATTGCAGCGCACCTTCGGGTAAAATGTTACTAGCAATAATTTCTTTAACAACGGCTTCGGTTAAGTAACAGGTTACAGTTGCTGGCTTAACTATGCAGGGCATGCCAGCTAAAAGGTTAACAGCAATTTTTTCAAGCATGCCCCATACCGGAAAATTAAATGCGTTTATATGTACAGCAATTCCTTCTTTAGGTACCAAAATATGTGTGCCCATGAAAGTGTTGTTCGCACTCAGGTTGTGGCTATCACCATCAACAGCAAATGTTGTATTGGGTAATTTACGCCTAAGCGATGCATTGGCAAAAAGGTTGCCGATACCGCCTTCAATATCTACCCAGCTATCGGCTTTTGTGGCGCCGGTTTTATAACTGATGGCATAAAATTTATCTAAATGGTTTCTTAAATGAAGCGCCAATGCCTTCAGCATATTTCCCCGCTCATGAAAAGTCATTTTTCTTAACGCCGGGTTACCCACTTTTCTTCCATAATCAAGAATGGTTTTGTAATGAAGTCCTTTTGTAGATGCAAAGCCAATGGTTTCGCCAGTTACAGCATTAAAAAGTTGCTGCCCTTCGCCATCTCCGGTTATCCAATTGCCGGTTATATAATTTTCTAATTTCATGCAATCGTAAAATTTAATTTGCTAAGTTAATCTAAAAAGAAAAGAGGCGTTTTGCCTCTTTTATCAATCAAATCATTCCAAACTGTTTTAAATGATGCCTCACGTGTTTGTAATGTAACAACACCCATTCTTCATAATTCAGTTCTCCAAAAACCGGGTGCATTGTTTTTTTATCTGCATTGTCTGAAAAATAATTTTCAAATGCTATTATTGATTTATTAAGATTTTCTAACGCCAGCTCCATGGTTGCATCCCTCAGCGGCAACGGCTCTTCTCCAATTATACTTGTTGGTGCTTTTGTGTTTTCTCTAAACTCTTTATCGCTTAATAAAAACGCTTTGTATTTAGTAAGATGTTCTTCCGGGGTAACTAAAGGATAATATATTTTATTGGCAGCAACATAAAAAAAGTCTGTTACATGTTCTACCATTTGTTGTCCGTTCATCTTACCCCAGTTACCTACAGTATTAGCCGGTATCTTACCAAACAATGCAATACAGTCTTTTGTTACAAACCTAAATTTAAATTCATCCATTTGTTTTCAATTTTAGTAAAAAATTTATCCTTCCTGTAAATCTTATATAAAACAAAAAAACATCCTTCAAGGGATGCATTAAACTAATTTAAATTATTTAATGTTAAGCCCTTTTATCAATCTCTATACAAAGTCGTTCAAAAATTTCGTCAATCGTTCCTTCTCCTTTAATCATCACTACTTTTTCAAACTCCTCATAATAATCTGCCACCACAGCGGTTTTGCTTCTATATTCCTTAATTCTTGCCCTTATTACCTGTTCATTATCATCATCGCTTCTGCCGCTTGTTTCACCTCTTTTCAGCAATCGTTTTATCAGTTCGTCTTCACTTACATCAAGCGCAAGCATAACAGCAATAGGCGCTTTTTTCTGGTTTAATAATTTATCCAGCGCTTTTGCTTGTTCCTGTGTTCTGGGAAAACCATCAAACAAAAAACCTTTTGCTTCAGGATGTTCGTCCAATGCCGAACTTATCATGCCAATTACAACTTCATCGGGCACCAACTGGCCTTTGTCCATAAAGTTTTGAGCTTCCTTACCAAGCGTAGTCTGGTGGCTTATTTCGTGACGCAACAAATCGCCTGTGCTTAGGTGCTTAAGGCCATATCTGGCCATCAGTTTTTCACTTTGTGTTCCTTTGCCACTACCTGGAGGGCCAAATAATATTAAATTAAACATATAGTTATTATCCTTATGAAGAAAGCAAATATAACAATCGTAATTTAAATATTCCTTAACAATACCGGCTATCTATTTAAAAACCGTAAAATGTCTTATTTCGTATATTCAAAAAACTATTTAATAAAAAATTTGTTTTAAACTTATGCAACACACACTATGTACAATAATTATTGCATCTTTATTAATATCGGCCTGTACAAATGCACAGGTTAATCAATCAAAAAGTATGGACAGCCTAAAAAACGAAAACCCTGTTTTTTCAAAAACGGATACAAACAAAATTGACCTTACAAATGCTGAGTGGAAAAAATTTCTGCCTGCAGATGTTTATCATATTGCCCGTGAAAAAGGAACCGAAATGGCATTTACCGGAAAATACTGGGATAGCAAAGAGGGTGGAACTTATTATTGTGCTGCTTGTGGTAATCCATTATTTAAAAGCAATGCAAAGTTTGAAAGCTCTTGCGGATGGCCAAGTTTTTTTGAACCCATTAGTAAGGGTAGTATTATTTATGCACCCGATAACAGCCATGGAATGAAACGGACAGAAGTAATGTGCGGTAAGTGTAAAGCACACCTGGGCCATGTTTTTGAAGATGGACCCCCTCCAACCGGTTTGCGTTATTGCATAAACTCTGTAATACTTGATTTTGAAAAGGCAAAAGAAGCAGAAAAAAATTTTGATAAAAAGGGAGAATAAATAAATATGATTTTACAAAGCCGTTCATACATTTCATTTGTATTCACGGCTTTTTTTTTGCAACTTCATTGCCTAAACTTAAACAATGAAGAAAATAATTCCCTTTATCCTCAGCTTACTAACTATTTCAGTTTGTACTAACATTGTTGCTCAAAAAATCTCTCTCAATCAGTTTAAAAATTTAAAGCCACGAAGTATTGGCCCTGCCGGCATGAGTGGCAGAGTAACGGCTATTGATGCATTATATACAAACCCCAATTTAATATACCTGGGTACAGCATCAGGCGGCGTATGGAAAACAGAAAACAGTGGTAGTAATTGGACCCCCGTTTTTGATGAGCAGCCCACACAAAATATAGGCGCTGTTGCTATTCAGCAAAGTAATCCTTCTGTTGTTTGGGTTGGTACCGGCGAAGGTAACCCCCGAAATTCGGTTAGTATTGGTGAAGGAATTTATAAATCAATGGATGGCGGTAAAACCTGGAAAATGCTGGGCCTTGAAAAAACAAAAAATATTCATCGTATTATTATTGACCCCACAGACCCCAACACGGTATATGTAGGCGCCATAGGAAACCCTTTTGGTGTTCATGCCGAACGTGGCGTATATAAAACTACCGATGGTGGCGATACCTGGAAACTTATTTTACATACCAACGATAGCAGCGGTTGTGGCGACCTGGTGATGGACCCAACAAACCCCAATAAATTAATTGCTGCCATGTGGCAACACCAGCGCACCCCATATAGTTTTTACAGCGGGGGCAAAGGAAGTGGCTTGTTCATTACTGTAGATGGAGGGAAAAACTGGAAAAAACTTAGTAAAGATGATGGTATCCCTGATGGTAACCTGGGAAGAATAGGGTTAACTATTTCGTACAATGAACCAACAAGGGTTTATGCTTTAATTGAAGCAACTAAAAACGGTTTGTATAAATCTGATGATGGCGGTTTTAACTGGGTATTGGTTAACAGTAATAAAAACGACGTAACAAACAGGGCTTTTTATTTTCAGGATATAAGGGTTGATCCTAAAAACGAAAATCGTTTGTATAATATCAACCAAATAATTTCTATGAGCGAAGATGGAGGAAAAACTTTTAAAACGGTTATTCCTTACAGTGGCATTCACCCCGATCATCATGCTTTTTGGATAAACCCGCTTGATCCCAATTTAATTATTGACGGTAATGATGGAGGTATTGGTATCAGCCGAGACCGAGGTCGCAACTGGAATTTTAATGAGCGTATTCCGGTGGGCCAGTTTTATCATATTAATGTTGATAATAAGATTCCATATAACGTAATGGGCGGTTTGCAGGATAATGGATGCTGGCATGGGCCAGCGTATATTTGGCGGTATGGTGGCGGTATCAGAAATTATTATTGGGAAAATATTGGCGGTGGTGATGGGTTTGATACCTCACCCGACCCAGATGATAATGACTGGGTTTACTCAATGAGCCAGGAAGGCGAACTGCAAAAACAAAATATAGTTACTGGCGAAGGCATGGGCATACAACCGCCTGCACCCAATTTAAAAACAGTTTTACGTTTTAACTGGAATGCTGCTTTTGCGCAAGACCCCTTCAATTCAAAAACAATTTATTTTGGCAGCCAGTTTGTTCACAAAAGCAACAACAAAGGTTTAACCTGGGAAATAATTTCTCCCGACCTTACCACCGATAATAAAGCGCAACAAGATCAATCCAAAAACGGTGGCCTTTCTGTAGATATAACCGGTGCCGAAAATTATAATACCATATTATGTATTGAACCTTCGGCTATTGATAAAAATATAATTTGGGTTGGTACCGATGATGGCAATGTTCAGTTAAGCAGGGATGCAGGAAAAACCTGGACAAATTTCAGAGGAAAAATACCAGGAATGCCATTGGGTAGCTGGATACCGCAGATACGTGCAAGCCGCTATAATGCAGGTGAAGCTTTTATTGTTTGCAACGATTATCGCAGGTCTGATTTTAAACCCTATATTTTTCGCACAAGAAATTACGGACAAACCTGGGAACGTATGATTGATGAAAACAAAGTTAAAGGTTATGCTTTGTGTATGATACAAGACCCGGTAGAACCTAATTTAATTTTTGTTGGTACCGAACATGGCCTTTGGATAAGTTTTGATAACGGCGCCAATTTTCAACAATGGAAAAATGATTACCCATCCGTATCCACTTACGACATGGCTATACAGGAAAGAGAAGCAGACCTGGTAGTGGCAACATTTGGCAGGGCCATTTATATTTTTGATGATATAAGAGCTTTGAGGAAAGCGGCAGCCAATGTCGGAAATGTTTTTACAAAAAAATTGACGCTGTTTCAGGCGCCTGCAGCATACATGGCCAATTACCGACCCGAAACAGGTTACGATTGGAGCAAATGGGGTTTGTTTGAAGGAGATAATCGTGGTGGAGGGGCTTCTTATTCTTACTTTGTTAAACCCGGCGATAAAACCGCAGACTCTAAAAAACATAAAGGCGATACGGCTACCGTAAAAATTTATAACAATACAAATGAATTGATACGTACATTAAAATTTAAGGTTGATACAGGTTTTGCCAGAAGATCCTGGGGTTTTGAAATGAAGGGTATTCGCAGGCCTGGATCTCCAAAACCAAAACCTAACTCTCCCGAACCCGGAGGCGATGCTGTTTTTCCGGGTACTTATAAATTAGTAATGATATTAGGTGCCGATACAGATTCAACCATGATTGTTGTTAACGCAGACCCCAACGTACCTGCAGATAAACAGGTTTATGATGCAAAAATGCAAATGATGAAAAGATTAGATAAAAGTACGGAACGGCTAACAGAAATAACAGATCGCTTAAATGATGCAGAAGAAACCATTAAAAAAATTGAAGACCAGTTAAAAAATGTGGAAGGTAAACAATACGACAGCTTACGGAAAGCAAGTAATGCCATGTCGGATTCAATAAAAAGCATCCGCAATTTTATTTTTGGCAAGCCGCAGGAAAAGCAGGGTTATGGATCGCCATATCAACTAACGGTTAATGGTGCACTAAATAATGCCAGGAGTGAGGTAACAAATAAAACTAAAATTCCTGATCAGCAGGAAATGCGCCTGGCCACCGAAGCCGAAGGTTTAGTGAATGAAGCCGTACAAAAAACAAATACCTTTTTTAATAGCAAATGGGTAGAGTATAAAAAGCTGGCAGACATTACTCCAGTAAAGTTATTTAGTGATTATAGGGTGATTGAGTAAGAGATATTCATATACATTTTTAAAGCGTGGGAGATGTTCTAATTAACACTCCCACGCTTTTTTTATTCTTTGCCATCCCCCTTTAAAATTTTATTTTTGTACATTAATGTAAAGCTTATGAGTAATGTAAAACTGAGTGTGCTGGCCGAAACTTTAAAGGGTTCTGAAATTGTACGTTTGGGAGGTATTATTAAGGAAAAGATAAAAAAGGGCGAAAAAATTTACAATTATACAATTGGTGATTTTAATTCATCCATATTTCCTATTCCATTTGAGTTAGAAGAAGAGATCATTCTTGCTTATCAAAACAAGTCAACCACGTACCCTCCTGCCGATGGTGTACTGGCATTACGAGAGTCTGTATCAACATTTATGAAACAACGAACGGGATTAGATTATTCAACCAACGAAATATTAATAGCCGCTGGCGGCAGGCCGCTAATTTATGCGGTGTACCGTACAATTGTAGATAAAGGCGATAAAGTTATTTATCCGGCCCCAAGCTGGAACAATAATCACTATGTGCATTTTACAGATGGCCAACATATCATGCTGGAAGCAAAAAAAGAAAATAAGTTTATGCTTACCGCTTCGCAAATAAAAGAACATATAAAAGGAGCCGCCCTGCTTTCTTTGTGCTCGCCGCTAAACCCCACCGGAACTACATTTGGTAAAGAAGAATTAACAGCCATCTGCGACCTGGTGATTGAAGAAAATAAGTCTCGTGCAGAAACTGAAAAAAAATTATACCTAATGTATGACCAGATATACTGGTCACTTACTTTTGGCGATACGGTACATTACAACCCCGTTACTTTAAGGCCACAAATGAAAGACTATACTATTTTTATAGACGGTATAAGCAAATCGTTTGCTGCTACAGGTGTAAGGGTGGGCTGGGCAATGGGCCCCGAAATAGTGCTTAAAAAAATGTGTGCTATAAACAGCCATGTAGGCGCCTGGGCTCCCATGGGTGAACAAAAAGCCGTTTCAAAATTTTTATTAAAAACCGAAGTAATTGATAAATACTTTACAACCTTTAAATCGGAAGTTAATGAAAGGCTGCAAAATATATTTATGGGCTTTAAGCAAATGAAAAAAGAAGGATTACAGGTGGATGCCATTGACCCCGAAGCCGCCATCTATCTTACCATACAAATTGATTATGCCGGTAAAAAAACTGCCGATGGAAAATTACTGGCAACCCAGGCCGAAGTAACTTCTTATATTTTAGATGAAGCAAAGCTTGCCATTGTACCTTTTTATGCTTTTGGCGCAAGCAGGGAAAGCAGTTGGTATAGGCTTAGTGTTGGTACCTGTAAAAAAGAAGAAATACCTGAAATGCTTACAGCCTTAAAAACTGCACTGAAAAAGCTTAACTAAAAAATTTGGAGGATTGTTTTTAATTCTTACAATTTAAAAAAACATAAGGCTTTAGTTCTCTTTTGCGTATAAGTGTGCGTAGCTGGTGTGGCTTAGTGATGATTTTATATTTGTTAAGATCTATTATTTCATGTGCAATAGCCAAACTATCTAACCCTTCTACAGAATAGAGTAAGCGATGGAGCATTTCCACTTGGCGCTCAATAGCCTGCGGAGACATTATCTCCTGGTTGAACAAAACCAGCAAATCTCGGTTTGGGTTGTTCATGTTTTTTTGGGAGTTAGTTTAAACAGTTATTTATAGCCCACCATCCCCTGCTTATTGGGACAGCCACACTGTCCTTTTTTAGATGATGAACAACTTGCTGCTAATAAAACTGTTGCTATTATCAACAACAATAATGGTAATTTATTTAATAGTTTCATATATTAAGGTTACAATTTAAACTATTTTCATTAACATTTATTGCTTTGTATTGATAAAAGATAAAAATTTTAACAGCTTTAAACATACGCCCAGGGTTTTAGTTGCACCGCTAGATTGGGGCCTTGGCCATGCAACCCGTTGCATTCCAATAATATTTGCCCTGGTTGAGCATGGTTGCAAAGTAATAATTGCTGCCAGCGGCGACACAAAAAATTTATTACAAAAGGAATTTCCTGCACTTGAGTTTATAGATATAAAAGGTTACAACATACAATATAGCCGTAATAAGGCCTGGTTTATGACACGGTTGTTTTTACAATTTCCAAAGTTGCTTGTTCGTATCATTTATGAAAAACAATGGCTGAAGCGGGCCATTGTAGATTATAAAATTAATGCTGTAATTTCAGATAACAGGTTGGGCTTGTCTAATGGTAGCATCTCGTCTATATACATTACACATCAGTTGCTTATTAAAACCGGAAACCGCTTTACAGAAAACGTTGCACAAAAAATTCACTATTACTTTATAAATAAATACAACAGCTGTTGGGTTCCCGATTGGGCTGCTGTTAATAACCTGGCCGGCAATCTTTCTCATCCAATAAAACTTCCGGCCATACCAGTAACTTATTTAGGCCCATTATCAAGATTTAAAGCATCAACAGAAAAAATAAAATATGATTGTTGCTTTATTCTATCGGGCCCCGAACCTCAGCGAAGCATTTTAGAAGATATAATTTTAAAAGAGGTTCAAAATTATAATGGCCAAACACTTATTGTTAGAGGCTTACCGCAGCAAAACCAGTTACCTGCCATTAATAATCCACTTGTCGAAATAAAAAACCATTTGGCTTCTGTAGAATTAAGTAAAGTTATGCAGCAATCAAAAATAATAATAAGCAGGTGTGGTTACTCAACCATTATGGATCTTGTAAGTATTCGAAAAAAAGCTGTACTCATACCCACTCCGGGGCAAACAGAACAAGAATACCTGGCTACATATTTAGGTGAAAAAAAATTTTTTGTTATTGTTAATCAAAATGAATTTAGCTTAACCGATATTTTTAAAAGGGTTGATGATTTTGCATTTACTTTATTAAATCCGCAAAACAACCTGTTAGATGATACGATTAAAAGTTTTGTAACAGAAACTTTCAATATCAATAACTCAAATACTTAAAGCCCCGGCTTATTTTTTTTAAATCGGTCATTACCGAATATCCCATGGCATACCATTCATCGCTCTTAAGTAAAGCTTCTTCGGGCAATTCATTTAATTGCCGAGGAATAGAAGTGCTGGTTAAAACCGGCCTTTTTAAGGCTGGCAGGTTGTTGGGTGTTACTGCGTAGCCAACCCAAGTTTTTTTTGCAGCCAATACGTAAAAAACATTTTTATAAAACCCGGATATATTTTTATACAAAAAAATAAATATTGGACTACCAATTATAAATAAAACAGAAAGCATAATATCAAACAATCTTTTGTTGCGCCGTTGCAAGGGTTGTGCTATATTATAATTTACGCCTGCAGCTACATAATGGCCTTTTTCTTTGCTGTTATTGCTGCCTACAATACTGCTACTACCCGAGCTGTGAAATTTGCTATAGACGCCTGCTGGCAAATTTTTTACCAGGTTTATTATTTCTTTATAGCTTAAGCCGTTTTCGCAAAAAATTATTTCGTTAACGGTGTATTTCTTTACAAGTTCCGGCAGTTGTTCTTTTTTTCCAAGAGAAGGCCCGGTATGTTTAAGCCCGGTTTCTACACGACCCAAAACCCTTTCGGGCATTCCGGCAGTTTGCATCAGGGTAGTAATGTTATTAAAATCATTTTCGCCTGCCACCACAATCGTTTGTCTTCTATCATCGTCTTTAGGCAGGGTTTCCAGGTATTGCCAATTGATGAATAACCTCCGCATTATATTCATTAAAATATAAGACAGTAAAATGCCCAGAATTAAAATACCTCTTGAAAACCTTATACTGTCTGGCAGCAAAGCATAAAAACTTAGCAACAGCAATGCTGCTACAGATGTAGATTTTAAAAGTTGTGATTGTTTATATCCTTTATCATACAAGCCGGAGTAATAAGCCGCCAGTAAAAAAATAATTGTAAATACCGGGAATGCTATGAAAAGCACATTTGGCGAATAGTCGGTTTCGCCTTTAATATAATTACTCCAAAAAAACTTTGTAATCCACAGCGATGCAAGTATGATTATGGCATCCAATACTGGAAGCCCTATTTTTTTTAATCCTTTAGCGATAGCCGAAAATAAAGCTCTGAAAAAAATAGCTATTTGTATAAAAAAGATAAAAAATCCTGCCCGGGTGCCACTATAATGTTTTTTTACAAACAGGTTCATAGCTTTATAAAACATCCTCACATAATTAAGGCTTCCTCTCTTGGTGCTTTCTCCCTTAAAGTGAATAATGGCGCTATCGGCAAAATAATAATTTTTATAGCCAGCCTTTTGTATCCTGTAACTTAGATCCACATCTTCGCCATACATAAAAAATCGTTCATCAAAATTACCCACTTCATTTAAAACGTTTTTGGGTATCAGCATAAACGCTCCGGCTAGTACATCCACTTCCTGGTTTCTATCATTAGATAAATGGCCTAAATGGTAACGTGCAAATATTTTTGATTTTGGAAACAATTTTGTTAATCCACTCAGTTTAAAAAAAGATGTAAGAGGCGATGGAAAAGCTCTTTTGCTTTCCTTTAAAAAATTACCCGATCCATCAATCATTTGTATGCCAAGCCCCCCGGCATTTTTATGTTGTTCAAAAAACTGCATGCATTTTACAATACAATCTTCGGGCAATATCGTATCGGGGTTAAGGTATAATATAAAATCTCCTTTGGCAATGGTAAGAGCCTGGTTGTTTGCTTTTGCAAAGCCCTGGTTGCTGTTGTTCCAAATAAAATTAATTTTTGAAAATAGCGGTGGCAAATATTCCTTACTGCCATCGGTAGAATTATTATCTACTACAATAATTTCTGCTTCAATTTGCGAACATGCTTTTTCAACCGAATGCAGGCATTGCTCCAGGAAATATTTAACATTATAGTTAACGATGATGACTGATAAAAGCATATTCAAATATAGTAAAGAAGCCTTTGTATATTTGCGCCATGCTAAAAACTACACTTTTACATGCGGTGGAAGCCGGGGCAAAACAGCTACGGCATTTCTTTAATAATGATGATTTAAAAATCAGCAACAAAGAAGGAATAAACAATTGGGTAACCGAGGCCGATCATGCTGCAGAGAAAGCTATTATAGATTGTATAAAAGCTAGTTATCCCGATCATTTTATTTTGAGTGAAGAAGTTGGTGAAATAATTACCAGCAGTAATACTAAATGGATTATTGATCCTATTGATGGCACCATCAACTTTGCCAGCGGTATTCCGCTTTGTTGTGTAAGTATTGGGGTAGAACAAAATGGTGAAATGATTTTGGGTGCGGTATATAACCCCTTTATCAATGAATTGTTTTTTGCCGAAAAAGGAAAAGGAGCAACGCTTAACGATAAAAAAATTCATGTAAGCAAAAAAACCGAAGTGCTGCACAGTTGCCTGGTAACCGGTTTTCCTTACACCTATTTAGATATGCCCAACGGGCCCTTACAGGTTTTTGAAAAATTAATACGAAAAGGTGTACCGGTAAGAAGGATAGGCAGTGCCGCCATTGACCTTTGTTGGGTAGCCGCCGGTAGGTTTGAAGGTTTTTTTGAACACAGCCTGAGTGCCTGGGATACGGCAGCAGGATATTTAATAGTAGAAGAAGCCGGTGGCAAAGTAACCGATATGGATGGTAACAAATATTCACCGTATCAAAAAAAATTAGTAGCAACCAATGGTTTAATACACGATGAGTTACTGGAGGTGATTCATAACAAAAGGCAATTGTAGATTATTGTTAGAGTAAAATGAATACTTTTAAAGCGGTTATAAAGAAGTGGTTTAAGCCCTTGCTATACATAATCTAAGCAAATGAGTTATTGTTGTTTCGTTTATCAATACAAGCAATAAAAATTTATTCACCAAAAAAGGAAAAGCTTCAAAATAAAAGCTATTCCGCAATATAAAATCTGAAATAATTATATGGAGGATCGTACAGAAATATCAACCTTAGGTGAATTTGGCTTGATAGAGTATCTAACCAAAAACAACGAAACAAAAAATGCATCTACTGTTTTAAGCGTTGGTGATGATGCTGCTGTAATAGATCATTTTGGCAGGCAAACGGTAATAACTACCGATTTGCTGGTGGAAGGTATTCATTTTGATTTGATGTACACACCCCTTAAACACCTGGGTTATAAATCGGTGATTGTAAACATCAGCGATATTTATGCCATGAATGCAACGCCTACACAAATTGTTATAAGCATTGCAATCAGTAATAAGTTTAGCGTAGAAGCGTTAGATGAATTTTATGAGGGCGTATATGCAGCCTGTGCCCGTTATAATATTGATTTGGTTGGTGGCGATACCACTTCATCTCAACGAGGTTTTATTATTAGCGTTACAGCTATTGGAGAGGTAGCGCCTGATAAATATGTAAAAAGAGATGCTGCAAAAGTAAACGACCTTATTTGTGTAAGCGGCGATTTAGGCGCTGCATTTTTAGGCTTAACGTTATTAGAGCGGGAGAAAAAAATTTTTGAAGAAACCGGCGCACAGCCCGATCTGGAAAACCAGGCATACATAGTAGGCCGTTTATTAAAACCCGAAGCAAGAAAAGATGTGATTGAATATTTTGCAGAACATAAAATTATACCCACCAGCATGATGGATATTAGCGATGGCCTTAGCAGCGATATATTGCATATATGCAAGCAAAGCAATGTAGGTTGTGTTTTGTATGAAGACAAATTGCCGCTGAATGAAGACAGTAAAGAATTTGCATATAAACTGGAGCTGGACCCAACAGCCTGTGCATTAAGTGGCGGCGAAGATTATGAATTGCTGTTTACTATTAACCAGGCCGATCATGAAAAAATTGAAAAGAACAATGGGCTTAGTATTATTGGATATATAACCGAAGCAGCAAACGGAAAAACTTTTATTACCCGTGGAGGCAATAAACACGAGCTGATTGCACAAGGATGGAATCATTTGAAATAAACAACATCATTAATAGCAGTATTGCTAAAATTGAAGTAAATAATTTTGCCAACAGTAAATGAAAACTACAAAAACCTTCCTTGTAATTTCTTTAGCTGTTTTTTTATACTCCTGTGCCACAACAAAAAACTACAACCCCAATAAAAAATATTCGCCGCAGCAATTACAACAGGATTATACTTTGCTAAAAAACATACTGCAAACAAAACATCCATCGCTTTATTGGTACACCCCAAAAGACAGTATGGATATGTATTTCAACCGGTATTATCGTTTGTTAAAAGATAGCATGACCGAACAGCAGTTTGGCTGGCAAGTGATAGCGCCGCTTACTCAAAAAATTCATTGCGGCCACACCAGCATGAGCCGTAGCAAGGCTTATAATAATTGGGTGGCCAATAAAAGATTGCCTTCCTTTCCCCTGTTTTTAAAATGCTGGAACGACAGTATGGCAATTGCCGCCAATTTAAATCGTAAAGATTCTGTTTTAAAAAGAGGCGTGCTCATTACATCCATAAACGGAATAAAAAACGCCAAACTATTAAGCATAATGTTTAATTACCTGGTTGAAGACGGCTATGCCGAAAATGTAAACTTTTTAAGGCTTAGCAGTAATTTTCCATATTATCATCGTAATATTTTTGGCATTAGTAAAAATTATACAGTTACCTATATTGATAGTGCCGGATTAGAGAAAACCATTGATGTACCTGCTTTTGGCCTGGTAAAAGATAGCAGCAATAAAAAAAATAAACCTGCAATAGTAAAAAAACAAGAGAAGAAAAAAAGAGAAACCAGGCAATTAAGATTACAGAATATACGCTCGCTTGCCATTGATACTACTAATAATACAGCTATTGTAACTATTAATACTTTTTCAACAGGGGGCCTGCGAAAGTTTTACAGGCAATCATTCAGGTACATAAAAAAAACAGGCATTAATAATGTAGTGTTAGATATCAGGAGTAATGGCGGCGGTCGTATCAGGTTATCTACCCTGCTTACGAAATATGTAAGCAAGCAAAGTTTTAAAGTGGCCGATACTTCTTTTGCCGTGTGTAAATCATTGCGTCCGTATTCAAAATATATAAAAGAGCGTTTTGTAAATAACCTGGGTTTGTTTTTTCTTGCAAGAAAAAAGAATGATGGCTTGTATCATTTTGTTCATTGGGAGCGAAAACTTTATAAGCCCAAAACAATTAATCATTTTGATGGTAATTTATATGTGCTTATTAATGGCTCTACTTTTTCGGCCGCAGCTTTATTCAGCAATGCAGTAAAAGGACAACCCGGTGTTACATTGGTTGGCGAAGAAACCGGTGGCGGCTGGCATGGCAACAATGGTATCTTTATTCCAGATATTGTTTTGCCCAATACACATTTGAAAGTAAGGCTTCCACTATTCAGGCTGGTGCAATATAATCATGTACCCAAAAATGGCCATGGCGTACAGCCCGATATTTACATTCCAACAAATTACAAAGCCTTTTTAAACGGTGTTGATTATAAGATGCAGGTAGTAATGGATATGATTAAGGCAAAAAACTGATACGATATAAATAATAAGACTTCATAAAATCTTAAAAATATCTGCATCTTTCCAAAAAGGAAATTTCATTCTTGTTTCATCTAATATTTCTTTTTCCAGCACTATCGTATTTACATCTTCATCATCAGCCAGGTGATAATAAACCTGGCCCAGCGGATCAATAACCAGGCTATTACCGCTATGGTAAATGTTATAACCATCATTACCCACCCGGTTTACTCCAACAACATAACACTGGTTTTCTATAGCCCTTGCACAAAGCAGGGTTTTCCAGGCATGGCTGCGTCGTTCGGGCCAATTTGCTACGTAAACCATTACATCATATTCAAACCCGGTTTCATTGAATTGTTGTCTTGCCCAAACCGGAAACCGCAGGTCGTAGCATACCATTAAATTAATTTTCCATCCTTTTACCGATGCAATCAATCGTTTATTACCTGCTGTATAATGTTTATCTTCTTCGCCAAAAGCAAACAGGTGCCGTTTGTTGTAATAGCCATATTGCCCGTTGGGCAACATCCAAACCAACCTGTTAAAATAATTACCTTCTTCTTCTATCATCAGGCTGCCGGTAAGCACAATACCGTTTTCCCGGCTTAATCTTTTCATCCATTCAACCGATTCGCCATTCATATTCTCTGCAAACAGTTCTGGTTTCATGCTAAATCCGGTGTTAAACATTTCGGGCAATATCACTATTTCTGTATTCTCCTCAATGCTGTTTATTTTATTTTCAAACATTTGCAAATTGGCCGCCTTATCCTCCCAAATTAAATTACTTTGTATGGTTGTGATGCTTAAGGTTGACATGGTTTTTATTTGTATTCAAATTTACGAACGGAATAAACATCATGAACTTTTAAAGTAAATCGTACTTTAAAAAACAAAACCTTAGTTTTGCACTCCACTTTCTTTTATTAAACAGCCTGTTGCAGGCTTTGTGGTAAATAAATTTTCATTGCTGATTCAGAAAATGCAACATCTTTGCCAGCCCGTTTAAAAATAAAAACCTCTTAATGGATTTTAAAAGATTAGAGCTTATTGACCCTATCCTTAAAGCATTGATAGCAGAAGGATATACAGCGCCTACACCTATTCAGGCGCAAAGCATCCCATTGATATTAGAACAAAGGGACCTGCTTGGTTGTGCCCAAACCGGTACCGGCAAAACGGCGGCATTTGCTATTCCTATTTTACAATTGCTGTATAAAAATAAAATCATAGAGCATGGCCCTCAAAAAATAAAAGTACTTATATTAACACCAACCCGTGAGCTGGCAATTCAAATAGATGAAAGTTTTGCTGCTTACGGTAAATACACCGGTATTAGTCATACCGTAATCTTTGGCGGCGTATCGCAATTACAACAAACAAATATTTTAAGAAAGGGTGTAGATATATTGGTGGCTACACCGGGGCGCCTGCTTGATTTAATAAGCCAGGGTTTTATAGACTTAAAATATTTGCAAATTTTTGTTTTAGATGAAGCAGACCGTATGTTAGACATGGGTTTTATACACGATGTAAAAAGGATAATAACTAAATTGCCAGCAAAAAGGCAAACCCTGTTTTTTTCTGCTACCATGCCACCCGAAATTCAAAAATTGGCAGATGTATTATTAACCAAACCAGCAAAAGTTGAGGTAACGCCGGCTTCATCAACCGTTGATAGCATTGAACAAAGTTTATTTTATGTAGATAAACAAAATAAAATAAACCTGCTGAATTATTTATTAAAAGATAAAAATATTTCTACAGCGCTTGTTTTTACAAGAACAAAACACGGGGCTGATAAAGTGGTTAAATTTTTACTTCGCAACAATATCATGGCCGCAGCTATTCATGGCAATAAATCGCAAAATGCCCGGCAGCATGCGTTGGGTAATTTTAAAACAGGAAAGATCAGGGTTTTAGTTGCAACCGATATTGCAGCCCGGGGAATTGATATTGATGACCTGACTCATGTAATTAATTTTGATTTACCTAACATACCCGAAACTTATGTACACCGTATAGGCCGTACCGGAAGGGCGGGTAACTCGGGATTTGCATTTTCTTTTTGTGCTAATGATGAAAAAGACGAATTAAAAGATATTCAAAAACTGATAAGGCTTACTATTCCTGTTGTAGATGAGCATCCATATCCAATAAATGAAAATATCAACCCCTTACCGGTAAAGCCTTCGCAAAAGCCTGCATCAAACCGTTTAAGAGGGAATGAAAGGTTTAATAAAAACAAAATTAAGAATGAGGGCAATAACCGTCACAAAAAACAAAGAGGCTAATATTTTAACGGCCATATCTTCATTGTAAGGTTTGTTTTTATAAAGTTGCATAACATTTATTATTGTTATTCTTTTTTAAATAAAAGCCTTATTTTCAATCTGCCGGTATTTTAATTTATAAACTTATTTTTTATGGGCGCTAAAAAATATATCTCCTATTTTTTAAATCCATTGTTAAACCCATTGCAAACTTTACGTACGCACAAAGTATTGCAGGTAAATCCAACAGTTATTTCGGACCGCAAAGAACCGGAGATAACAAAAATTTCTGTTTTTGATTATGATGTAAAAGATGTTAGGTATAAAGAGTTAGAATCGGTAAGCGATAGTTTTCCTTTTATTGAAACAGCGGCTGTATCATGGATAAATGTTGATGGGCTAAGAAAAAATGACGTAGAAAGCATTTGTTTAAAATATGGAATCCACAACCTGATAATGGAAGACATTTTAAGTATGGGACAACGTGCAAAAACCGATGAAATAAATGGGCTGCAGTTTTCGCTTATGAACATGCTGTATTTTAATGAAAAAGATTCATCTGTAGAAGTGGAGCAGATAAGTATTGTGCTGGGAAAAAATTTTGTAATCAGTTTTCAGGAAGATGCTACCAGGGATGTATTTAATTCCTTAAGGGAAAAATTAAAAATAAACAATAGTAAGGTTAGGCAAAATGGTGCCGATTTTTTGTATTATTCCCTGATTGATTTGATTGTTGATAATTACTTTGTTGTGATGGAAGGATTAGGAGAAAAAATTGAAGACCTGGAAGAATCAATTGTTAGAAATGCAAACACCCGTAGCCTGGCTAAATTAAATATGTTGCGTAAAGAAATGATTATACTTAAAAGAAGTGTAGCTCCGGTAAGAGAGTTGGTGAATGGTATTTTACGCAGCGAAAGTGAATTGATTGAAGAAAGAACTGTAAAATATTTTAAGGATGTGCATGACCATATACTTCAGGCAAACGACTTGGCCGAGAACTACCGTGATATGATGATGAACCTGAACGACCTATATTTAAGCAACGTAAATCTTAAAATGAATGAAGTAATGAAGGTGATGGCGGTGGTTACCTGCTTACTTGCTCCGGCAACTGTTATTGGAGGTATTTTTGGAATGAACTTTGAAACTATTCCATTGCTTCACAACAAGTGGGGTTTTTTTATTTCGGTAGGCCTTATGTTATGTATTCCGCTGGCAATGTTAAGTATGTTTAAGAAACGTGGCTGGTTTTAAACGGAAGCTGTTTTGGGTTTTTTATAAATAGGAACGGTGCTGCAAGGTTCTCCATACATTATACTTTTTACAACAGGCCTTAGCATATTTGTAATAGCCACATAGGCTGTTTCGGTTATAGGTAAATCTCCGCATCCTTTTATTACCACTCTTTTATCCTGGTAATCATTAATATTAATATTAGCCAGGTTATTTAAAAAAATGGTTTTATGTAAAAATGCCGCATCTCCAAAAACAATATTGTTAGCAACAGGTTGCAGGTAACTTGTTACCAACATATAGGCCCATACGGGAATCACAGCATCGGCAGTACAGGTAATGGCAATATTCTTTTCTTTGTAAACCGAAAGGTCAAGACTTTTCATCGTTTCTCTAAAATCTTTCTCTTTTAATATCAGCCCCATGAATAAATGTTCTTTCATATCAAAAACCACAGTCTCTTCTTTTGGATAAAACTCCTCAAGGTTTAGTGTTATTATACCGCTTTCTGCTACTTTATTTACAAATACTTCATCCATAGTGCAAAGATAAAACAAAACAGCCATCAAGTATTAATGATGGCTGTAAGTAGTTTAATTTAACTATTTGCTTTAATAGAATTTGCTTCTGTTATCTTTAATGCTGGCTTTTTTTCGTAACCCTTCAAACCAGTTTGATACGGCCTGGTTTCTTAATGCATTGGTTTGCTCTGTTCTAAATTGAGCCATGTTTTCGTTGGCATCGGTAGCTTTTGCTGCAATACTGTTTACTTTAAATACATATACAGCGGTTTTGCCTGCTAACGGTGCTGCAACTTTATTTAAGTTTGCCTTATTAAAAATAGCACCAATCAACTTTGGTTCATTTCCTATTGAGTTAATGATTTGAGTTTTAAAAGTTATTGATGAATCGGCTCCTGCATTTAATATTTCCTTACTGTACTTTGAAGCTGCTGTTTCTAATGTAACATTGGCTCCTAAATTTTTAATAATTATTTCGCCTTTCTTTTCTTCTTTTATTGAGTTTTCGGCAAGAGGCCTTGCTGTTTCCACATCTTGTGTACCTTCTTTATAAATTTTATCTACTGTTGCCACAATAAACTCGTCGCCAACAGGCATTGGATCGCTAACATTTCCTTTTTTAGCTTCATATACCCAGCGAACCAATTGTCTTGCATCCTGCATTTGTCCTATTTGAGCATCATTTTCTTTAATTAGGGTGGGCACGGTTATTTTCTTTAGCCCATTTTTTTGAATGTAAGCCTCCATTTTTTTAGGGTCTTTTTCGGCAGAAAGTTTAATTGCTTCATTGCTGGCTTTATTAATTGTTTCTTCGCTTGATAAAATTTCTTTTGCTAAAAAAGCAATCTTATAAGCAGGGCTTTGTCCTTTTTGATTCAGCACATCTACTATATGGTAACCAAATTGTGTATGTACTATACCCATTGATCCTACAGGTTTATTAAAACAAAAATCATTAAACTCCGGTACCATCGTTCCATAAGCAAATGTACCCAGGTCGCCACCTTTTATCTTACTGCCATCTGCAGAATACTGTAATGCCAGTGTGGCAAAATTTGCTCCGGCTTTTATAGCATTAAATATACTATCTGCACGATTTTTGGCTACGCTGTCTTCTAATAAAGGTTCGCCCGTTTGGTTGTTTACAGTTGCTATTAATATATGCCTTGCATTAACACTATCGGGTAAAGTTTTGCTGCCTACATATTTAGCTAATACATAATCATTATTATCTACATAAGGTCCATAAACAGAGCCAACCGGTAAACTTGTTATAGAATCAATTGCATGGCTGTTGATTTTAGATTTTGGTACATAATTAGTATCATATTCCATAGCAGTTGCATTGCGTGCTAAAAATGTTTTTAAGGTATTTGCATTAGTATTTGCAAAATCGCTTTTTAAATTTTCAACAAGGGTTTTTGTTTTGGCGCTGTCTTCAGGGCTTGGTAACTGGCTAAAAGCAACATACGAAATCATCCTTCCGGCATCTTGTTTAAATAGATCTTTATGTTTTGAAACATAGTTTTCAATTTCGGCATCGGTAACTTTTATTGTGCTATCACCAATGGTTTGATAAGGTACTTGTACATAAGATATATTAGCAAAATTGTTCTTTTCTTTAAGGTCTTTTTCCTCCATCCAGGAAGGATAATATGCGCTGGCATTTAATAGTGCAAAATATTTAGTTGATATGCTGGTAAGCTTTTGCGGTTCAAGAATTTGTGCATTAACCATTTCCCACTGCTCCCCTTTCATTTTTTTAATATTAATAAGGGCCTGGTTAACTTTATTAATGTCAAGTTTACCCGTAGTTTCATCCATCAACTGTCTTTCTTGTAAAAACGGGTTACCAGGCTCATTGCTTTTTAGTACGCTTTCTAATTCTTTTGATGTAAAGTCAATACCAAGTTTATCAGCTTCGGCAAAAAATACCTTTTCTGCAACAATCTGGTTCCATACCTGTTCACGAATTTGAGCTGTACGGCTGTTTGTTGGCTTAGCGCCCGATTGTTGTTCTTCCTGTAGCTCTAAGTTTTTAACTTTAGTATTAAATTCATTTTGTCCTATTTCCTCACCATCTACTTTACCTATATTGCCTCCTGCAGCATTAAGGTTATTACCTCCCTGCCTGGCATCCATTAAAATAAAGCCTATTAAACTAAGCGATATAACTACAATTACTATTGCAGCACCTTTTTCACGTATTCCCTGAATAATTTGCATAAAACTTCTATATTAAATTTTGGAGGGCAAAAATAGGGTAAAATTGTATATAAATCAGCTTTTTTAAGCAGTAAAACCTATTAAAATGCAGGTTCTGTAAGGATTAGTATTTTTAATACAGAGCGTATAGTTAATTTAATTATACTGTTATTTTATGTTTTTAAACATAGTTGTGTTGATAAGGTTGTAGTAATGTTGGTAACCGTTTATTTTTTAAATAAATATTATGGGTAAAATGAGTAAATATAAAATGATGGGCATTGTATAAAATAAATATTGTTATCAAGTGCTATTTTATACCACTCTTATCAACAGTGAAATTTTATTAATACTTGGTTTTTATTTTCACTTGGTTATTTATCAACTGTTGTTTAAAAATAAATTAGAAAATACTAATAGTTTTTATGGCATGAGCTTTATTTATACTTATTTTAAAAATACTAAATGTTAATTTTTTGTGGATGGCTGTTAATAAACTAAAGTTTTTAATTTTGCAACATTAATAATTTTTTTATTTCCACATATTAACAGCCCTAATAATAGTAAGTGATTATATAAAAAAGAAGTATTAATATATATTATGACAGATATTAACACCGCAATTAAAGCAATTGAAAAAAAAGGTTTTTTGGATATTGATATAGATCCTGAATTAGATTTATTTGCCGAAATTGAAAAATTAAAAAAAGAAAAGAATGCTGTAATTCTGGCACATTATTACCAGGAACCTGATATACAGGATGTGGCAGATTATATTGGAGATAGCCTAGGGTTGGCGCAACATGCAGAAAAAACAAATGCAGATATGATTGTTTTTGCAGGTGTACATTTTATGGCCGAAACAGCAAAAATTTTAAATCCAAATAAAAAGGTGTTATTGCCCGATTTAAATGCAGGCTGCTCACTTAGTGATTCGGCACCACCAGCTTTATTTAAAATATTTAAAGATAAATACCCCAACCATAAAGTAATTACCTATATAAACTGTAGTGCCGGAATAAAAGCATTAAGTGATATCATCTGTACTTCTTCCAATGCTCAAAAAATTATTGAAAGCCTGCCTGTTGACCAACCAATTATATTTGCACCTGATAAAAACCTTGGAGCTTATATAAACAAACAAACCGGCAGAAATATGTTGTTATGGAATGGTGCATGTATGGTTCATGAAATTTTTAGCCTCGAAAAAATAACTAAATTAAAAATTCGTCATCCAAATGCAAAAGTAATTGCTCATCCAGAATGTGAAGAGGCTGTTTTACAGGTAGCCAATTTTATTGGAAGTACTACAGGTTTATTAAATTACACAAAATCAGATAATGCTATGGAGTTTATTGTAGCTACTGAAACCGGAATTTTACACCAGATGCAAAAAGCTAGTCCCGATAAAGTTTTTATACCGGCTCCGCCTGATAATAGTTGCGCTTGTAACGATTGTCCGCACATGAAATTAAATACATTGGAAAAATTGTATTTATGTTTAAAGTATGAAAAACCTGAAATTTTAATGGATGAAGAATTAAGGTTAGCTGCAAAAAAACCAATTGATGAAATGCTAAAAATTAGTGCGAAATATGGTTTATAAAAAAAGATTTGAACCGTTTTTAATAATAATTATTTTTTGTAGTTTGATTTTATATTATGGATGTGATAATAAAGAAAAAGAGAAAATAAAAAATACTTATTATATTGAACTGGTAAATTGTAATTTCGATAGCCTTAAAAATAGTTTAAGCAACGGTATTTACGGTAAAGTTTCTTTTTATAAGAATAACCAATTACAGGTATTATCAATGAACTATATTACTAACAACCTACCAGAAATGCATTATTTTAATAATTTAAATCTTTTAAACAAAAACATAGAAGAGGGAACTAAAAAAATACAAATTGAGTTTATAAACCCAATTTCTTATGATAGCGTTAAATATTCAATGCAAAAATATATTTACAGAAATAAGCAATGGAAAAAAATTTCCGACATGGGAATTGTGAAAACGGTATCTAATCTCGTTCAGCCCAATAATAAACTTACAGAATTAACAGAAGGTATTGTAACAAATATTGTTCAATACAGCTACTAATAATATTTTGAAATTTGGTAAAGTAAACTAACCAAAGTATTATTCTGAAGAAGGTTAGTAATAAAGCCCGTATTAATTACAATAAATAAATTACTATTGGTAATTGAATAAACTGCTTAGGCATATACCTTTTTTAAAAGCTGTATTTTTTCATAGTATATCTGCTTTTGGGGGCCCACAAGGCCACCTGGGTATGGTTTTAAAAACTTTTGTAGACCGAAGAAGAGATGTTACAAAAGAAGAATTGATGGAATATGTTTCTTTTTGCCAGCTTTTACCTGGAGCATCATCTACACAAACATTAACACTTATTGGGTATAAAAGAGGCGGTGTAAGGCTTGCTATACTTACTTTACTTATATGGATATTACCTGCCTGTATATTAATGGGCGGCTTATCTTTTGTAGTAGGAAGTATAACAGAAGAAAGTGTTCATAAAAATATCTTTAGGTTTATACAACCCATGGCTATTGGGTTTTTAGCTTATGCCGCCCTTAAAGCATATAGTGTAAGTATTAAGAATACAATTACTCAGGTAATAATGTTAGTTGCTTTATTAGTTACATATTTACTTTTTAAAGCTCCATGGGTAATACCCACTTTAATTATTTGTGGCGGTGTAGCAACTAACTTTAGCGATAAACGAATACCAGAAAATGAAGTAGTAAAACCCAGGCAAATTAAATGGACAAATATTTGGTTGTTTGTTTTAATTTTTGCTGTTGCAGGTTTTTTAAGTGAAACTGCCCGTAAACAAAATTGGGAAAACAGAAAGCCTTATAACCTGTTTGAGAATTTTTATCGTTTTGGATCTTTTGTTTTTGGAGGCGGCGATGTGTTAATACCATTAATGCTAGATCAGTATGTTGCAAGGCCCACTTCTGAAAAAGCTGTAAAAAGAAATCCGGATTTGATAAGAGTAGAAAGGGAAGAATTGCTTACCGGGGCTGGAATGGTAAGAGCAATACCGGGGCCGGTTTTTTCTATAGCTTCATTTATGGGAGGCATAGCATTAAAAAAAGAAGGCCCCCGAACCCAGTTACTGGGTTGTGCTATTGGTTCTGTAGCTATTTTTTTACCAAGCGCATTGCTGGTTTTGTTTTTTTTTCCTGTATGGCAAAAATTAAAAAAGTATATTGTAGTATTCAGGGCACTGGAAGGGATTAATGCAACAGTGGTGGGTGTAATGTTTGCCGGAACACTTTATCTTATAAAGGATGTTTCTATACTTTCTTTTAATATGGAAAGTTTTATAAATATAGGTATAATAGTGGGCACATTTTTAATATTGCAATATTCAAAAATCCCATCTCCCTTCATTGTTTTGTTTTGCCTGCTTACGGGTTTAATTATTTAATTAGCTTTTATAGTATCCTGCCAAGTCAATTTCCTCTTTAACAGTATCGGGTACCAAAAACCTGATAGATTTTTTTTCTTTAATTAACTTACGTATAAGTGTAGACGAAATTTCAAGCATCGGGGCGTTTAAAATATTTATTTGTGCGCCAAATGTTTCTGTTATTTCAAAACCAGGTCTTTTATAAATGTAAATTGAGTGATTTGAAACTATAACTTCATAATTCTTCCACTTGGACAGGTTTTGAAACCCATCACTTCCCATTACTATTATAAATTCATGCTCGGGATGCTTTTCTTTTAAATAAGCTAAAGTATCAACAGTATAGGAAGGCTTTGGCAAATTAAACTCAACAGAGCTAGCCCTTAATTTTGTTTCTCCGTCTATGGCAGATTTTATAAGATGTAAACGTTGGTATTCATTTAATAAGGAAGCAGATCGTTTAAATGGATTTTGTGGGGAAACAACAAACCAAACCTGGTTTAAATCTGTTTCATTAACTACATGGTTGGCAATTATTAAATGACCGGTATGAACCGGGTTAAAAGAACCAAAGTATAGCCCAATTTTCATTTATAAACAAAAGACGTTATATGATTTACAATTTTTCTTCCACCCATATTTTATCAGCTTCGTTTAAACGTAAGCTTAAATGATAGCCCGCTACAGTTATCGATATTGGGTCGCCCAGGGGCGCCAACTGATCAATCTTTATGGCTTCACCAGGAATACATCCCATTTCCATAAGTTTTAAAAAAATTTCATCGCTCTCAAACTCTTTTACAATAACAGTTTTGCCTACAGATATTTCAGATAATCTTTTAATCATTAATTTGTTAAATTAAATTTCAATACAAATGTATCAAATCAATATTGTTATATAATTTCGATATAAGAAATAATCACATGATATATATCAGCTTAATTAATAACGACAGAACAGCAACCCTGAAAAATAAACTTCAACTTAAGAAGTTTATTGAAAAATTATTTAAAAACGAACGGACAGCTTTAAATAAACTTACGTACATATTTTGTTCAGATAAATACCTTTTACAAATAAACAAGAAGTTTTTAAACCACAATTATTATACTGATGTAATTACTTTTTATTTCAACGAGCCTCAAAACCCAATTGAAGGGGAAGTTTATATTAGTATTGACAGGGTTAAAGAAAACGCAAAAGAACAAAACAGCAGTTTTAAAAGAGAACTACACAGGGTTATTTTTCATGCGGCACTTCATTTATGTGGGTATCAAGATAAACGTAAACAGGATATTTTACTTATGCGTACAAAAGAAAACGAATACCTGAATAAATATTTTCCTGTTAAATAAACAGTTTCACGTGAAACTCTATTTAGTAAATAAAAGAATTATTTCACGTGGAACATAATGTTAAACTTGCAAATAGGCTTTACGTACCTTTGCTTTCATGTTTCAAGAATACGATATTATAGTAGTAGGAGCAGGCCATGCCGGTTGCGAAGCCGCAGCCGCAGCCGCCAACCTGGGTAGTAAAGTCCTTTTAGTTACTATGAACCTACAAACTATTGCCCAAATGAGTTGCAATCCTGCAATGGGTGGTATAGCAAAAGGGCAAATTATAAGAGAAATTGATGCCCTGGGAGGATATAGCGGAATTGTTACTGATAAAACAATGATTCAATTTCGAATGCTCAACCGATCAAAGGGACCAGCAATGTGGAGTCCAAGGGTACAAAGCGACCGTATGCAATTTTCTGCTAGCTGGAGACAAATGCTGGAAGAAACAGAAAATGTTGATTTTTACCAGGATATGGTAATGGAATTGGTAATTAAAGAAGGAAGGGTAGCAGGTGTAAAAACCGGGTTGGGGCATGTAATAAAAGCTAAAGCAGTTGTTTTAACTAATGGAACTTTTCTTAATGGAGTAATACATATTGGTGAAAAAAACTTTGGAGGAGGCCGCATGGCCGAAAAATCTTCTGTAGGAATAACAGAACAGCTTGTTAAACAAGGTTTTGAAACTGACAGATTAAAAACCGGAACCCCTCCAAGGGTTGATGGACGTAGTCTTGATTATTCAAAAATGGAAGAACAAAAAGGTGATGAGGAGATAACCGGGTTTAGTTTTTTAGATATTGATAAAATAAAGCCCGAAGAACAAAAAAGCTGTTGGATTACATATACAAATGAAAAAACACACGAAATACTTAAAACAGGATTTGATAAAAGCCCCATGTTTCAAGGAAGAATACAAGGTACAGGGCCTAGATATTGTCCGAGTATTGAAGATAAAATTGGTCGCTTTGCACAGCGAGACAGGCACCAGTTGTTTGTAGAACCAGAAGGAAAGAATACGATTGAGATATACGTTAATGGATTTTCAACTTCATTGCCAGAAGATGTTCAGTATCAAGCACTTAAATTAATTCCTGGATTTGAAAATTGCAAAATGTTCAGACCAGGATATGCAATTGAATATGATTATTTTCCCCCTACACAATTAAAATTCAGCCTTGAAACTAAATTGATTGAAAACCTGTTCTTTGCAGGCCAAATAAATGGCACTACGGGTTATGAAGAGGCTGCTTGCCAAGGACTAATGGCTGGTATAAATGCACATCAGAAAATAAGGGAGCTTGAGCCTTTAGTATTAAAAAGAAGTGAAGCTTATATTGGAGTGCTTATAGACGACCTGATAAACAAGGGTACCGATGAGCCTTACCGAATGTTTACTAGTAGGGCAGAATTTCGTACTTTATTAAGGCAGGATAATGCCGATCTACGACTAACAGAAAAAAGCTACCGCCTTGGCCTGGCGTCTCAAAAGAGAATGGAAAAAGTGAAAAACAAGATTGAAAACGTTGCGATGCTGAAAAATATATTAACTAAATTAAGCTTAATGCCAGATGAAACAGAAAAGTATTTAAAAAGCGTTCAATCATCACCGTTATTAACAAAGCAGAAGGCGTCTCAACTTTTATTAAGGCCAATGATTAACCTAAAAGAAATGGCGGATGGTATTCCAAGAGTTAAACAGGCTATTGCCCAATTTAATGCTGAACAGCTTGAACAGGTAGAGATTCAGCTTAAATATGAAACTTATATAGAAAAAGAAAAAGAGCTTGTTTTAAAAATGAGCCAGTTGGAAAATTTAATAATACCGGATAATTTTAACTATGAAAAACTAGTTTCATTAAGTAATGAAGCCAGGCAGAAATTTAATAAAATAAAACCTCGTACTTTAGGCCAAGCTTCCCGAATATCGGGTGTTAACCCAAGCGATGTACAAATACTAATGGTATTCATGGGCAGATAAATATTATATAAGATGAAATTGAATATTTTAAACAATACCGAGAAGAAAAAGGTATTTGAACAAGTTACCGCTTACTTGCAAGAGCTAAACCTTATTATTAGCAAAAAAGATGACAGCCGGCCATGGGGTGGTTTTTTTGTTATAGAAGAAGAAGACGCAGAAAAGTTTATTAATATTTATTTTCCACATCTTACTAAAGAAGAATTAGCAATTGCAGGAAAACTAAGCCCCAAGATATTGGTTGTAGCGCCTGCAAAAAGATTAAGCTGGCAGTACCATCACCGCAGGGCCGAAATATGGAAACTAATTAATGGTGCAGCGGCTGTTGTAACCAGCGACACTGATGATGAAAAAGAAACCAAAAACCTGCAACCAGGAGATATTATTCAACTAAAACAAGGTGAGCGACATCGTTTAGTTGGTTTACAAGGATGGGGAATATTAGCAGAAATTTGGCGACATACAGATGCAGAAAATCCAAGCAATGAAGATGATATTGTTAGGGTTCAGGATGATTTTGGCAGATGACGGGTTAAATAACGCTCTTTTCATATATTCACATTTTTTATATTTAGGTTTATTTTATTATAAAAAAACTTCACTATTCTTTTAATTACAAAATGATAAAATTTTGTAAAATAAGTGTTGATGGGTATTTGCTGTTATGAAATCAATGTTTATTTTTCCTCTTTGTAAAGCAAACAGGTTTATTACAACAACCAAGATGTACATAGATGAAATATTTACAATTACTGCTTTTAATTTTTTACACCAGCAATGTATTATCTCAAAATAAATTAGCGCTTATTGTAGCCGTAGGTGATTATCCCGCTGCAAGTAAAATAAAGCCTATTGCATCTGTAAATGATGTAAAGTATATAAAATCGGCGTTGCTAAAAAATGGGTTTGCCGAAAAAAATATAGATACCCTTATTAACAACCAGGCTACCAAATTGGGTATATTAAAAAGTTTAGATCAACTGGATGCAAAAGCGAAAAAAAATGATATAGTTGTTATTCACTTTTCTTGCCATGGCCAGCAAATACGTGACCAAAAAACCATAGAGGAAGGAAAAGATGAAGATGATGGTTATGATGAAGCGTTGATTCCTTATGATGCTTTACCCAAATACAACCCTACGGGCTACCATGGCGAAAATCATTTACGGGACGATGATTTATACCCCAAACTAAATGCAATCAGACAAAAACTTGGAGCAGGTGGAAGCTTATTGATTATGATAGATGCTTGCCATTCGGGTACGGCCACCCGTGACGAAAGTTTTGCTGTAACTCGTGGCGAACCCATTCCTTTTCCGGACCCGGAAAATCCTCTTGATTCTGTAATCAATCTATCTGCCGCAGAAGCTAAACAAGGCTTTTTTGAAGCCGGCGAAGATTCGGTTTCCAATATGGTTGTTTTTAGCGCTTCGTCTCCCCACCAGGTAAACAAGCAGGTAATTATCAACGGCGAAGAACTTGGTTCGTTATCGTATTCCTTTTATAAAGCCTTAAACGAAATGAGCGCCGGAAGCACTTATGGCTTGTTGTTTAATAAAATACGGGCATCTATACAAGCATATATACCCGATCAATTACCAATGATGGAAGGCAATCCGCAGCAGGTTATTTTTAGCGGTAAGTATAAAACCAAAGAAGATAAAGATTATATCAGGGTTGGATATAACGGAAGCGCAGGAACCGAAGATTCTGTTTTTATAATCGAAAAAGGATTGATGGACAATATAGGAATTGGAAATAGTTGTAAAATTTATAAATCGGGCAGCGATGAACCTTATGCAAATGCAATAATAAAAAAAGTAGAAACTTTCAGAAGTATTGGAGTTGCAAATAAATTGATGAAAAAGGACGAACTCTATGAATTTAAAATGGAAGAAGAGAACTATGGAGCATTGCAGGCTGCTATAAAACTTAATTTTTCTGAAGCAGGCAAAGCTTCAAAAAAACTTGAAAAGCAAGTTACAGAATTTATTAAACCTTATAGCTTTTTATCTATTGCCGATAAAGCCGATTTTCAGTTGGAAATAAAAAATAGCAGTGGCGAAAAAACAGCCATCCTAACAGACAGAAATAACAAACAAATATGGAATACAAGTCTTGAAAATAGAGATACACTTAACACAGAAGAAAAAAAACAGTTTATACACGATATAAAAAAACAATTAAGAATAAAATATTTGCGAACAATGCCAGATGGTGGAGACCTGGCGCCATATATTTCAGCAACGGTTATTCCTGCAAGGCCATACGATAGTACACAAGAAATAACTTTAAATATTGGAGATATTTATTCGCTGCAAATAAGGAATAACAGCCAACAAAACCTGTATTATACTGTGTTGGATATTTATCCGGATAACACCGTTGATATTCTGTATCCTTATAAAGCAAAAGAACCTGCCGATTATGTAATAAATAAAAACAGCACTATTGTTCGTAAGCTCGCTGTAAGCAAAGACTCTCCTTATGGTGTAGAGTTTTTAAAAATTATTGTATCAAAAGAACCGATGGATTTACGAAGTGTATTTGAAAAAAAGGTTACCCGTGACGAAATGCAGCCCTTTCAAACTGTTTTAGACGATTTATTCAATGATAAAGAAGGAGCCGTTTCAACCCGTGCAGATGTAGCAAGTGTAAAGGCACAAGAAATTGGTATTTTCAGCGTTAGCTTTATTATTAAAAAGAATTAATTATAATTATTGATGAAGATAACAATAAAAAAAACCGGCTTTTTATTTTTATTACTTTTTGTAACAACATTATGCAATGCACAATCAACAGGTAATACAGAAATAAAGGAGTTGTATTTTAAAATATATTTTGTGTATCCTCAAAACGATACAATGATTGTTTTTATTGAAGGAACTCAGGGTGTGGGTATTAAAAAAGGAAACGAAGCTACAGCTTACCAGGCTTATGAAAACACAGCAGAAGGGGAAAAAGAAAAAAGAGATTTTAAAGCGATTGGATCAGGCCGTGTGGTAAAAAAAGACAGTGTGGTGGCTTGTATGATTTTGCTTGATAACGCCAATGAAAAATTGAGGATAGGCGATATGATTGCATTAAAAGTAAATGTGCCCGCAAAACCTTACCGAAGTATCTTTTCGCAACTGGCATTTAATAATATTTATCTAGTAAATGCCGAAAGGAAAAAATTTTATACCTCAAAAGAAATAATAATTAACGACGGAAAAAAGCTAGAAGATTCTATTTATGCATTGATGAAAGCGGATTGCTCTGCATCTTACGATATGCTAAAAGATATGCAAGGCTTACCTGAGTCTGTAACTGGCAAAATGAAAGATAGCCGGTATGCAGGAAAAACCGTTTTAGAAGTTTTACGGGATGCAAAAAAGGAAGACATTGAAAGTTTTTTAAAGTTTGTAAATGACTATCCCGGAAAATACATGGCACAGGACTTTAAACTTAACGAAACCTTTGCCACCTGGTTAATAAACAATGCACCCATCAGCCCTACAGAAATAAAAGAAGCACTGTTTCCTGTTTATAAAAACAAAAAATTGTTTTTAGAAAAATTAGGGCCACATAAAGACCGTATTTTAAAAGATTCATACTGTGTTAAATTTGTTGCAGAAGTTGAAAATTATTTAGCAGCAGACGACTTTGTACACGCCCTGGACTTTAATAATTTTATAAAAGCAATAGCGTATGCGGTAAATGATACGGCTGGCAAATCTCTTGTATGGGTGTATGAAGCAGAGATTAATCATAAACAAGACAAGTATGATGTGGCTATTGCCTACTGCGACTCTGCTATAAAATATGCACAACAGGCAAATGAACATGAATATGAACTAGCTGCAATATCAAAAAAAATATTTTGCCTGTATAAATCTTTACAATCAGCTAAAGCAAAAAGTTTGCTACAAGAATTTGAAAATAAACTGCAAGCATATAAATCAACATTAAATACCAGTGTATATAACAGTAATTGGCAAAAGCGATATGAATACGCAGGCTCTTTGTATTATAATGAAGGAAATTATGGTGAGGCACTTTCTTTGTATGCAAAACTTATAGATTTAAATAAAGGCATCAACAGTTATGTTTCCATAAAAAAGAATGCAGAATATTTTACGTTTATTGGCAGGGTAAATAACGATCAGGGAAAACCAAATAACGCATTAGACTCTTTTGCAAAAGCGGCAGTTATATACAAGTCAAATTTTGATACACTTAACTGGGCAAAAGTGCAAAATGATATTGCATATAGTTATTACCTGCTGGGTAAATATTATCAAAGTATTGCTTATGCCGACTCAGCACGACAAAAATTATTATTAATGGGAGATGATAACAACGCCGGTTATTCAAAATCATTAACGGGTAGCTGTTACTGGGAATTAGGAAAATATGATTCAGCCATTCTAGCACATAAAAGCTCCATTGAGCTTCGTAAAAAAGCCAATAATGCTTCGGGACAGGCAAAATCATGGAAAAGTATTGGTGAATTATATTTAAACAGCGGCTTAAAAAACAATGCTCTTGCCGCTTACGATTCTGCCGCCTTTTATTATCAACAATTAAAAGACAGCTCGGGCCTTGCAGAAACCTACAACAAAAAAGGAAATGTTTTTTACAATGATGAAAACAATAAAATGGCTGCTGAATTTTTTGAAAAAGCCAAAGGCGTTAACAGCAAATCAACTGTAGAAGCATTATATAACCTGGGCAATGCCTGGTATGATATGGATACCACAAAGGCTAGAAATTATTTTATTGCTTGCCAGAAAATGAGCGATAGTACAAAAAATACTGGTTATCTTTTTTACGCTACCCGATCATTGGCAAATCTTGCATATCGCACTAATAATATTATTGCTGGCAATAAATTGTATCAAACCTGCCTTGATATAAGTAAACAATTAAATACAGCCATAAGCTTTGGCGATTGTATGGTATTGCGTGGTTATGGTTTTAAAGTTCAATCAGAACTCGACAGCGCTTTATATTATTACAGCAAAGCAATGCAAATTTTTGATACCGTTAGCCAGTCGGGGGTAATTTGGCAAATGAACAATATTTCGGAAGTAAATATATCGTTGGGCAACTTTCCAAAATCAAAAGAGTATTTAAACAAAGCCATTGCTCTTGCACAAGCAACAAACAATAACATTGCACAGGGTTCATCTCTTGAAGCAACTTCTTTTTTATACGGCCTTACAGGCGAGTTTGCAGAGGGGCTTAAAAACAGTGATAGTGCCATTGCAATTTTTAACAAGTCGGGTAACTTGTTAAGGTTGGCTAATGCTTATGTATCAAGAGGTACATTGTATAAAAGCATGGGCGAATACACAAAAGCCATCCATGCGTTTTTAATAGCCGATAGTATTTATATCGACCAAAAGGTTGAAGAGTTCAGATCCACCGTATCAACAGACATAGGAGTGGTATATTTTACTCAAACAGATTATGAAAATGCTTTAAAATATCACCGGAAGGCGCTAGATCAACTGAAAAAAGGAGTAGTAGACGAAAACTACCTGTTAGCTATTGGAAATATTGCAGAAGACCTTTTTTATCTTAAAAAATATGATGAAGCAGAAAAAGACCTGCTAGATGTTTTTCCAAAAGCAAAAGAAAAGAAACTTAACAGGATTGCTTCTGGCATGGCTTTAAGCTTGGGTAAACTATATTATGAAACAAAGAAGACAGCAAAAGCATTATCATATTTTGAATATGCGACTGAATATGCAAACAGTAGTGGCGAAAAAGAAAAAGCTATAGAAGCATATAATTATCTGGGGCAAATAAACAAGGTTAGTGGAAAATTACAGGAAGCAAAAAATGATTTTGTGCAGGCTGCAAAAATTGTTGAGGATTATAAAATAGTAAGTGGCTGGGAGCCTTATTACCAATTAGGGCTTTTATATTTTATGCAAAACAATTTCGATAGTGCTGTAAGTTATTTTAAAAAGGCGGTAACATTGTTAGATAAAAATGCCGAGAACCTGTATGGCGGCGAAGACGCCAGGAAAATATTTAATAACGACCCTCGTAAATCAGACCTGTATAACAAAATAACTTTTGCCTATTACAACATGGGCAACATAAAAGAAGCGTGGGCTTATGCCAACCGAAGTAATATTGCCGGCATAAAGGAATTATCGGGTTCATTAGCCTCGTCATCAAACAACGAAGAAAAAAATGAAGCATTGAAAAAATTACTTTCTATGCAACAGGCAAAAAAAGCATTAGAAAGCACACTGGAAAAACAGGACGGGGCAGCAAAAGCAGAAACACTTAAAAAAATAGAAATTCAGGAAGCTAACTACAATAATTTTTTACAGGATGTGGTGGAAAGGTACCCCGAACTTAGCATTTACTTTAGCAGGAGCAATGCAGATGAATTTAATAATTATAAAAGTAAAATTCCTGCCGATGCTGCTGTACTGTTGTACCTTCTTAACAACGATAACTTAATGATCTTTTCGCTAACCAATGAAAAGCTTTCGGTTGATACGATGACCATCAACATTACCCCTAAAATAAATGACTTTATTAACGCAATTAAAAATACCGATAAACAAACAGGTACAGGAGCTCTATCTGTACGATCGGAACCTGTAGATGAAGACGAACCTGCTGCAAAAGCAGATTTTAAAGACATATCAGGAGATTTGTACAATATACTTATCGCAACCGTGGCAGATAAAATAAAAGGGAAAAAGAAACTTTGCATCATCCCTTCTGGTGTTTTTAGTAATATGCCATTTCAATGCCTTGGTAAAAAAACCGCCGGCAATAATTTTAAATTTTTAATAGAAGATTACAGTATTTTTTATACCAATAAAATGTCAATTTTCAATAATCAAAACGAAGACGCCAACAATGTAAAACCAAATCTTGCATCATTTGCAGCTTTTGGTGTGCCCGATGCCACCCTTAGTTTTAATATTGAAGAAGTAAAAGAGATTGGAAAAATACTTGGATCAGATTCGACCGTGTATGCCGATTTAAGAGCTACTGAAAGCATGGCCAAACAAAGCCTCAGGCAAAAAAAATATATTCATTTTGCAACACACGGAGTGTTGAATTATTCTACAGATTATTCACAATCATATTTAAAGCTCTTGCCGGATAGTGATACCAGCAATGGTAATAACGGAAAATTAACTATGAGAGAAATTCAAAGCCTGGGAATAAAAGATTGTAATATGGTGATACTATCGGCATGCCAAACGGCAGTAAGCAAACAATTGGTAAAGGGATGGAACATATCACCTGCAAATTCATTTTTGGTAAGTAATGTAAAAACAGTGGTTGCCAGTTTATGGAAAGTGGCTGATGAGCCAACCGGATTATTGATGCAGTATTTTTATGAAAACCTTTCATCATCTGCATCTATTAATAAAGCAGAAGCGTTGCGGCAGGCACAGGTTAAACTAAGCCAAAACCCACGGTTCAGTCATCCAAATTATTGGGGAGCATTTGTTTTATATGGCGACTGGCGATAAATAAATACCGTCGGAAGGGTATTGACATATTTTTTTAAAAATTTAATTTTAAATATAAAAACAACTATTATGAAAAGGATTTTTTTACTGACAATAATGACTACCACATTGAACATTGTTGTACAAGCTCAAAAATTACCTAAAGGCCCACCACCTTCAAAAGCACCATGTACAACGCTTATGGGGAGTGCATTGCAACCAACTGCAATTGATACCACACAAGGTAGAAATGTTGCAAACAATGATCTTGCCTGGGAAAACGGAGATGTTATTCTTGTAAAATTCATGAACAATGAGGGTAGCCAAAATCTGCGTAACATGATTATGCAATATGCAAAAAGCTGGGAGCAGTATGCAAATATCACATTTAAATTTGTACCAGATAATACACCAGCAACTAACATCAGGATAAAACTGGGTAGCAGGGAAGATAACCTGGGACATAACTCACAACTTGGCACTGGCTGTAACAATGTGCCTCAATATTTGCAAACTTTAAATCTTGATACATCCGATTTTATAGATTATAAAGCTTATGTGGAGCAATATAAAAACGGTGGCCCTTTTCTTGATTACTTAAAAAGTAAAGGAACCGATTTTAAAAAATATACTTATGGAGATTTATATAAAGATGTAGTTGCTTTTAAAGACCCTAACATTAAATGGAATTACAACTCCATGAGAGGCACTACCACACACGAATTTGGTCATGCACTTGGCTTATTACATGAACAAAGTTATCCAAACGGTATAAAATGGAATAAGGATACAGTATATAAATATTATGCAAAATACCAGGGTTGGGATAAAGACAAAGTTGATTTTAATGTACTTGAAGCAAGCGATATTTTTTATACCAACGGTACCAGTTACGACCCTCTTTCAATCATGCATTATCCTGTACTTGCCTGGCAAACGCTTGATGGTTTTACAGTAGGATCAAACACCGACTTATCTGAAGGAGATAAAAAAATTATTGCTGCATTGTATCCAAAAGATAGAAAAATTTCAGCATTGGCTGTACCTAAAATTGAAATAACAAATATTGATTATGGAGAAATAAAAACTGATAATGTTAAAAAAGGACTGCTTATATATCCAACATTCGATATTAAAACAAGCGCTATACTTGGAACAGTTTATTTTGTTGTAAGGCTCACTACCGAAGACGGCATGTATTATATACCCACTACAAACCCAAATTATAGTTGGAATAAAATGGCTGCCACTTACGTTAAGATGAAATTATTGCCAAGTACCAATACAAGTTTTAATAAAAACGGAAAGAAAAACCTGGAATTGTTTTTTCCTTTTAAAGAAATGCCCGAACTGAAGGGGAAAAAAGTAAAAATTGAGTTTTCGGTTTACCAGGATGATGAAGTGAACAACAGGTACCAAAAACTTACTTTTAATTTCCTGTCATCTCCGGTTACAGTACCTAACTAATTAATGTAATTAAATAAAAAATTATAACGAGGTATGGTAAAAGCCATGCCTCGTTTTTGTTTTAATGATCTATTGTATGGTTATTTTTAAATTGATTAAATGGCAGCTAGTACCAACTTTAATTCACCATAACTAATATCGCTATGTAAATTATCAATCAATTTTTTATGACTATCTGTGCCATAAATGGCAGCGGCATCTAATATTAATTTTTGTTTTTCTTTACTTACCAGTTTGTTAATATCTATTTCTTTAGTAGAAACAAACCAGGCTAAATGGCCTTCAATAGTACTTCCTGTTAAATTTCTTTCTTTTGCAATAGCCGCAATTGTTTTCCCTTCTTTGTATAAATTAAATGTAATAGTTTTTGTATCAGTTTTTGACGCTGCTTTTTGGGGCTTTCTTTCTTTTTTTACATTGTCCAATTTTGCATCCATATTTGTTTCCAAATTATACCTGCTGCAATAACTTTCTACCGTTTCTAAAATTTCATCGCCATATTTTTCAACTTTTGCTTTTCCAAAACCGCTAATCTGCATCAGGCCTTTTTTTGTTAGTGGAAGATAAGTGCATATTTCCTTAAGCGTTGTTTGGTTAGCTACCATATAAATAGGTTGCCCTGTTTCGCTGCAAACCATATTGCGCCAGCGTTTTAATGTTTCGTACAGCTCAAAATTTGTTACAGTATTGGCAGCCGTTTCGGCAGTTTCACTTGCATAGCAGCTTAGGTTAAACCTGGGTAAACTATAATTTAATTTGTTTTGCAAAAACCCTGTAACAGAAAAAGGCTGTTTACAATAGCGTATGTTATAAATGCAATTATATAATGCAAGAGCTAACTCGTTAATTTTTTCGTTAACCGGCGTAGCTGTTTCCCTGTGTTCAGTAATAATAGGATGAGTTTTTATCACTTTTAAATATTGCTCCAATTTAGGTTCAAAATGATTGGCAGCATCGGTTATTCTTTTTTGCAAGGCTAAATTGTTTTCTATAATGCCTTCATCTTTCATTAAATGAGAAATGTGGCTGATGAATTTAATGCCAACTTCTTTTAAAGAGTTGGTGTGCTGTTTAAAATTAATTATCCAGTCAATAGCCTCTTTATTTAATTTTTCTTTATGTTGATTAATTTGAAATTCAAGCAGCTCAACACTGGCAATAACTTCGCCAAACGAAAAAATATCTTCTAATAAGTGAAATGTAAACAATTGCCTTGCACCGGCAAAGCGTTCTGCCAGGTTGCCTTTAAAAGAAAGTTTTTGTTGCCCCTTTATAACATTTTCATTGCTGTGTATAGCAACAGGTTGAATTTTGCTTAGCAAAACAATACCACTTAAACTTGTGCAGCGGCTTAAAGCCACATATACCTGGCCACTGCTAAAAGCTGCTCCTGCATCTATCATTACTTTTTCAAAAGTAAGCCCCTGGCTTTTATGTATTGTTATTGCCCAGGCAAGCCTTAATGGATATTGTGTAAATGAACCCAGTATGTCCTGTTCCAATTTTCCATCAGTTCTGTTTAAGGTATAACGGGTGTTTTCCCAGGTTTCTAATCCAACTTCAATTTCTGTACCATCGCAATCAACAATTATTTTTTCCTTTTGAAGTTCTTTTACAACAGCAATCTTTCCGTTAAAATATCTTTTATTTATAACATCATTTTTCAAAAACATAACCTGGGCGCCTTCTTTTAGTTTCAAATCAAATTCAACCGGGTACATATTTTCGGGAAACTCATCTTCTACTTTTGCAGTGTACACAAATGAAGAAGAGCTTAAGTTATAAAGCTTAACCTCATTTATTTTATCTGCCTGGTTATTATGCGAAGTGAGTGTGATATACTTTTCATCTGCCGAAGGGTTGAAATTGGGATTATACCTTACATGTAAATCTTCAAAATCATCAGCATCCATATTGTTATTACGTACTTTATTAAGCAACCTAACAAAACTTTCCTCATTTTGCCGGTATATTTTATTTAGTTCAATCAACAAGGGCGATTGTTCTTTTATAGCGATGCTGTCGAAAAAAAATGGCGATTCATAATATTCATTTAAAATACTCCATTCTTTATTTTGCGCTACGGGGGGCAATTGGTACAGGTCGCCAATACATAAAATTTGAACACCACCAAAAGGTAAATGATAATTTCTTCTGGCATGTTTTAAAATGGTATCTATAGCGTCCATCACATCGCAACGCACCATACTTATTTCATCAATTACCAACAATTCCATTTTTTGTAAAAGAGAAAGCCGTTGTTTATTAAACTTTATTTTAGACAATAACTCCTCTTTATTATTTTTTGTAGGTAAAAAAGGATGAAAAGGAAGTTGAAACAAGCTGTGTAAAGTAACGCCGCCGGCATTAATGGCAGCCACGCCGGTTGGCGCCGCTACAACAATATTTTTTGTAGAATTTGCTTTCAGGTATTTTAAGAAGGTAGTTTTTCCTGTACCGGCTTTCCCTGTAAGAAAAATATTTTCACTGGTTTCGGTAACAAAGCGGTAGGCCAGGTCAAAAACATCGTTTTTTTCAATGTTATGCATCGCATTAAAGATAAGAGATGATAATAACAAAAGAACGCCGGCAAAAAATTTCTTTAGCCGGCGTTCTTAAAATTTAAGCCGATGTAGCAGCTTTTACACCCAAAAGCAACAGTTCATTTACCTGTACTTCTGTAATGTATTTTTTATTACCATCTTTATCTGAATAATTACGATTAATTAATTTTCCTTCAATGGCAACTTCAGATCCTTTTGATAAATACTTTTCAGCAATATCTGCCACTTTACCCCAGGCAACTAAATTGTGCCAAGTGGTTTCCGTTACTTTTTCGCCATTTGCGTTTCGATAGCTTTCATTAGTAGCTACCGAAAAACGGGCTAGCTTTTTACCACTCTCAGTTGTTTTTACTTCAGGTGCATTACCTAAATTTCCAATCAGTTGAACTTTGTTTTTTAATGCGTACATAGTTTTAAGTTTTGTGCTCGCCCTTATTTTTTGGGGTCTGCGGTTTTTAATTTATTTCAATCAACCGGTTAGTTATTTTCGATTGACAACACAAAGATGGGGGTGCAAAAAAGCTGTAGCCGGAGATTATCCTTTTACTTACCTTTATAACCGTATGTAAACGGTTGCATCGGAAATAATAAATAACTAAACTCAAGCCAGCGCTATGCCAGAGCAAAAAGAAACAAAAACCTGCCTTTATTGTAAAAAACCGGTAAAAGGCCGCAGCGATAAAAAATTTTGTGATGATTATTGCAGGGCTGCTTACAATAATGAGCTAAAAAGCGCAGCAAATAATTATATCCGTAATGTAAACAATGCACTTGGTAAAAACCGCAGGATATTGGAAAGCCTGTTACCCGAAACAGAAACAACAACAAAAGCCAGTAAAGATAAAATGATTGAAAAAGGATTTCAGTTTAAATATCATACACACCAATACAAAGCTAAAAACGGCAATAACTATTTTTATTGTTATGAATATGGTTATTTACCATTAGAGAATAACTGGTTTTTAATTGTAAAAAGAAATGAAGAGTAGGTATTTGTACCAATGTTATCTTATTTTACAATTTGTATTTAAACAATATTAATAAAGTATTTTTGTAAGCTAATTTAAAAAAGGGACGCTTGCATTTATTAAAAACTACAGGAATAATATTTTTTTTTATCACACTGTTTGGTATATCAATAAAAACAAACGCACAATGCGGCACACCAATTTCAACTTTTCCATACAACGAAGGTTTTGAGGCAACAAACGGAAACTGGACGACTGGTGGAAATTTATCTGACTGGACATGGGGAACGCCGGCAAAAACTGTTATTAACGGAGCCGCTTCCGGTAATAAATGTTGGATTGTGGGAGGATTAACAGGCACAAGTTATAATGATGCCGAAGCATCGTGGTTGCAAAGCCCTTGTTTTAATTTTACAGGATTACAATATCCATATATTTCATTTGCTGTTTTTTGGGAAATGGAAAGAAGGTACGATGGTGCCAGTTTTCAATACTCAACAGACCTGGGCAACGCCTGGACAAATGTGGGAGCTGTTGGCGACCCGGTAAATTGCTTAAATGATAACTGGTTTAATTATTCGCCTATACAATATATAAATACACTTGCAACAGTAAGAGACGGATGGTCGGGAAATATACAAACCACTACAGGAAGTTGCCAGGGTGGCGGAGGAAGTGGCAGATGGGTAGCTGCCAACCACTGTATGCCTTATTTAGCTGGCGTACCTAATGTAATTTTCAGATTTATATTTGGCGCAGGAACAACCTGTAATAATTTTGAAGGTTTTGCAGTTGATGATATTACAATTAGCGAAGCTCCTCCTAATAGTGCCGCTTTTACATATTCATGTGTAAACAGCACAACGGTAAATTTTATAAATACATCTGCGCTTTGCCCTACAACAACCGATTGGAACTTTGGTGATGTTGGATCTGCAAACAATACATCTACCGAAACAAATCCAACACACATTTTTTCTGCACCGGGTACTTATACAATTACTTTAACCGTAGGAGGCCCCGATAATGCAGCATCAACCACAACACAAACAATAAATATCCTGGGGCTTAATACATCAGTAATAAAAAATAATGATTGCTTTGGAGATAAAAACGGTTCTGCAACAGTAAATATTATTCCTGTTTCAGCTGCACCGTTTTTTTATTCGTGGAATACAGTACCTGAACAAAATGTACAAACAGCAATAGGGTTAGCAGCCGGAAACTATACCGTTACAGTAAGTGCCTTAAATAGTTGTTCATCCACGGCTCCGGTTGTAATTACGGCGCCTGCTGCCTTATCACATACAGTAAAAATAATACAGCCTGGTTGTGCAGCGGCTACAGGTTCAGCAACAATAACACAAAGCGGCGGCACTGCACCCTATACATATAGTTGGTTTCCTACAGGAGGTAGCGGCGCTACAGCTAACGGACTAACACCAGGCAATTATACAGTAACTGTTACCGATAGTAAATTATGTACAGAATTGATTAACATAAATATTATACAAGCTACAATACCCAACATAAGCATAACCAATAAAAAAGATGCAAGTTGTTTTGGATTGAATGACGGATTAGCAACAGCATTGGCAACAGGTGGTAACGCTCCTTATTCTTATACCTGGAATACGACACCTGTACAATACAATGCAACTGCATCAAATCTTGCAGCAGGAACTTATATGGTTACTGCTACTGATGATAATGGATGCTCTGTATCTACATCTATAATAATTAACGAGCCAGCAAGCGGCTCCTGTGGCGATGTGTTTTTTCCCAATGCATTTACACCCAATGCCGATGCATTGAATGATGAATTTGGGCCGATGGGAAACATAGCTGCCATCAGCAATTATCTATTATTTATTTATAACCGATATGGCGAACTTGTTTTTTATACCAGGAACCCATCAATAAGATGGAATGGTTTTTATAAAGGCAAACAATTATCTGGCAGCTATGCATGGGCTGCAACATTTACTTACAAAGGAAATATTAAAAGAGAAGAGAAAGGTACCGTAACAATTATCAGGTAATTTACAATAACTAATTACTAACAATTGCAACTTTTTATTAAAAGCATTGTTTTTGTACATTTAAAGATATTGAATAACCAAAATAAAAATTATCAATAATGAAAAAGTTTAAACAAATAACCAATTATGGAAAGATGTTTCTTGTTGGATCTTTATTTTTTATTGCTTGCAACAATGCCAATAGTAAAAACGATACAGAAAGTACAGAAACAAAAACTGCAGAAACTGCTCATGCTGTGGCTATTCTTAATGCAACCATGCCCGATACAACGCTTACAGGAACTGCAGATTTTGTAACACAGAACGGTAAAGTAAAATTAACGGTAACACTCTCCATACCTACGTTAAAAAATAAAAGTGTGGCTGTGCACATACACGATATGGCCGATTGTGGCGATATGGGCAAAGGAGCCCATGGCCACTGGAACCCAACTAATCAACAACATGGCAAATGGGGAACAGGAAGTTTTCATTTGGGCGATATAGGAAATGTGAGTTTAGATTCAACAGGCAAAGGAACCCTGCAAATGGAAACTGATTTATGGACTATTGGAGGCGATGTAAAAACCAACGTATTGAACCATTCAATTATTGTACATAGCGGAATGGACGATTTTACATCTCAACCGGCAGGCAATGCAGGATCAAGAATTGGTTGTGGGGTAATTGAAAAAAAATAAACCATAACGATTAAGAGTTAAAGTAACAACGGGCATACAAGGGTATTAAATACTTTTGTATGCCCGTTAATATTTTTTATAATAAAAAACCGGAGAACTTTTCCTGCAAAAGTTTTTTAAACAGAAATTTTGGTTTCGGTTTTTTTTGCAATGATTTGTACATTGCCTTGTTTGGTTACAACTTTTATGGATTGATTTGGTTGCAAACCAGTCTGACCCTCTTCCCCAAGTTCAATCCTCCTTGTAATATCACTTAAAGAAGAAAGACGCTCCAGGGTATATGGTATTGTATCTAAACCTGAAGCGAATTTTAAAATATAACTGTAAATACCAAACAAGCTGCCGGCCATTATTGTAGTGCTGTGCAAGTTTTTAGAAACAATCAGCGAAGCGGCAATCACCAGTAAAACCATTATCTCCATAAAACCAAAATTCCAGGCTTCTTTATCTGAGATACGAACCTGCCATTTACGTAAATTATTATAATGATGGCGAATACTTGTATTGTTTCCGGTTGCAATAATATCCACCTGTTTTTCCAGCTCATCATTTTTATGCCTGTTTAGGTGTTTCATTTTTTTTCCATACAATAAGCCAAAGATCACTACAGGCACCATAATGCCCAGGCAAACGCCCACTACTATTTTATCGTAAAAGAAAAGAATAACCAACGATCCTAAAATATTATACATAGCTTCAATTACATAAACCAGGTCGTGTTCTAAAAAATCAACAAACTCCCTGGCAAGTGTAGCGTGTGCGGTAAGTTTAGAAACCTCGGACCTGTTATAACTCCTGCTTAAAAATTTTGTTACCAGCGAAGTATAAATTGCTGAATATGTTCGGGTATCAAACATGTGGCGTATAGTGCCAATAATTAAATAGGCAAGATGAACAAAAGTTAAAACAACTAAACCTTTATAACTTCCTTTTATTAAATCATTAATTGCTTCTCCAAAAAAATAAAATCGCAATAACCCTCCCATCATTTCTAATGAGAATAATGAATACGTAAATATCAATGGATACTTATGTTTCATCATCAGTTTACGTAAAAGTTTAAATTTCAACATAGCGCTGTTCTTTAGATCCTCAAATCATTCATAAAAACCCCAATAAAATGGAGAGAATTTTAGGTGGTTAGTAAAACCAGGAAACAATGTGAAGTTTAATCTTTTAATAAGCTTTCCCGCTCTGTTACCGAATTATTTTTAATTCCTGTAACCAAACCACAACAATTAGTGGCGCCGCAGCGGCAATTAAAGGGTTCCATATTTTCGTCCAGAAAGCTTGCGTAGTTGAGGGTTAGTTCTTCGCCATTCGAAATGTTTCGTAAGGCCACTACATTTAATCCTTCATAGGAGCAGTTTGGGTTACAACTGTGATTTTGTGGAGCCCAGTTTGCCGGATTGTTATCCCACAGCAAAAATAACTCTTTGCTTAGTGGATAAGCATATTTTCTAAAAATTTCTTTTTCATTAACATTCCAAAAACGCTCCACAAAACGGCGGGTAACCAATCGTTGAGCCATCTCTTCGCCTCTGAAAACCAGTTCTTTTATATGTATATCTTTTGAAGCATATATGCCAAAACCGGCAATAGCATTGCCTTTCATAATATATTTTTTTTGATTGCGTTGGTGGCGGGCAATACCTTCTTCAATTATTTTTTTTAGAAACCCGGCCTGGCCTATTCCATCATTTTTTAAAATATAATCAGCCGAACCTTCGTAACCATCTTTATAAAAAACAGAACAGGTAAAATTAATTTCCAGGAAAAATATTTCTCCTTTTGCGTTTACCCTAAAATCTAATCGTGCATAACCTACGCCTCCAAATCCTCGGAAAATTTGATAAGCTGCAGTTTTTAATGAAGCTTCCAAAGCAGGATCGGTACATGGAATATTTGCTTCTGGATGCAACTCAGATGTTTTTAATGCGTATGTTTTAAAATGAAAGTCTTTTGGAAAAATATATTCTATTGGTTTAAAAATGGTACAGGTTTTCTCGTCATCGGCATTGGCAACAAGCATTACAGTAAACTCTCTTCCTTCAATATACTCTTCAACTAAAAGAGGGCCATATTCTTCTATGATGGAAGTGCATTTAACAGTAAGTTCTTCTTTGTTTTGAACAAGCGAGCAGTCATCAATACCCAAGCTGTCGCCAGCTTTATCGGGCTTAACAAATAAAGGGTATTGCAGGTGAGCGGTTTCTTTTTCTATATTTTCTATTGATTCAATTAAAGTAAAGGCCGGTGTTTTAATACCTGCTGTATAAGCCACATATTTCATCAGGTCTTTGGGAGGATCGTATAACAAAGATGTTGGCCCTGTGAATGGAAGGTTTAAATGCTCCATAAAATATATAACATCAATGGAAGGAATATTCCATTCGAGATAACCTTCGCAAAGGTTTACAAACACATCATAGTTTTTTTTCTTTAATTCTTTAAGTTGTTTATAGGTTGAAAGTTTATTTAATAGAATATGATCAAATGTAGCTGTTGGTAGTAAATGACTAAGGTTTCTAACCGGATCGTAATTTTGATAATCAACATCAGAGGTGGAATAATCGGGCTGCAACACACAAATTTTCATTGGATATAAATTTTCAGTCTATGCAATACGTCTTTTTAATGCAACTGCTGAGCGGCGGGTAAATGCATCGTTAATGATTTCTGCAACCAGTTGTGTAAAACTGTTTTCACTAAACCTTAGTATGGCGCCAATAGATGTAAAATCCTCATCTTCGCTAAGACCACATTGTGCATTTACTTCCAGTACGTAAAGTTTGCCTGTTTCCTTATCCATTCTAATATCAACCCTTGTATAACCGCAACCTTTTGTTGCTACATAAGCATTCCAGCTTATTTTTTTTATCTTATCAATTAATGATACATCAGGTGTTGCATATTCATAAAAGCTGGCATTGTTGGGCATGGGTGTTTCTTCTTCATAAATTTCCCACAGCCGGTCAAAAGATAAAAATTTTTCCTCTTCGGGTAAGGATGGGTGAAAAACTCTTTCAACCGGTGTATATATTTTTGCCTCTTTTGGGTTGTTGTACGATCCGGAAATGAGAACCGTAAATTCTGGACCGGTGATAAAAGATTCTGCAATCAACCCGTCTGTTGCCAGGTGCCAGCCACGGTAACCTCCAAACATTTTTTTTACCTGCTCTTTTAATTGTGCTTTATTGTAAACCACATTTTTTATACCAACACCCATGCTTCCACCCGAAACAGAAGGCTTTACAATTACAGGTGTACCAAGATTTTCAAAAAGGTCATCCAGGTTTTGATCATTATTGCTAATGGCTTGCCAATTGGCTGTTGGAACTTTGGCCTTATCAAAAGCCGTTTTCATAGGTATTTTGGAAGTGGTTATATTATAGAAATAATCATCGGCCCCTGTATATAATAATCCTTTTTCATCAAGAAAACGAATGACCGACACGCCGGGAGTACCGTTTATTTCATCACCATCGCAAAGGTTAAAAACCACCGGAGTTTTATTTTCAGTTTCTTTTTCTTTGGCAATAGATTTAATAACAGACCTGTAATTTTTTAATGTAACCGGTTGCCAAATCCATTCTATACCCAGTTTAGTAAAGGCTTTTTCGTATTCTGCAATGCTTTGGGTAAAATCGTAATAATAATCTATGTTGGCATCGTTGCTGTGCAGGTGTGGTGCTAATACCCAAACCTTAATTAGTTGGGGCGACAAGAATGATAATGGGTTAGTTGATACCATAAAAATTTATGCCGGTTACAGGGAAAGCTTGTGTTTTACCTGCTGCCTGATAAAATCGGTTAGTTTATATTTTGAAAGCGTTTCTACAGAAAGATGTGAAGCGCCGTTTATTAACTGTAAACATGCAGGGTTTCCACAATTACAAACAAAGGGTTGCGACATTTCCCATTCGGTACTTGGATAAAAAAAAGTAAACTCATCACCCGGTTGAAGCGCTTGCAAACAAACCAGTTCCATAGTTGCGGTATTAAAAAAAACATTGGGAGCACAACTATGATTGATGTATTGCAGAAACTCGGGCATTAGCGTAATATGGCTATCGGCGCCGGTTTGCACGGTTAAGTATGTTGCATACGATTGCGTTGTGCGGGCATTAAAATTACAAATTATATCGCCGGGGGCAAAACTAACGGTAGCGTGCAACGATTTTTGATTGGAAGCATTATTCAGTAACACATTTGCAAAAATGTGGTTGCTGATAACTTCGGAAACTGGGTTAGTAATTGAAGTTGTTATCATGCGTGTTAGCTGGGAATAACTTTTAAATGATGATAATAAATTGAGTTAATTTTTTTACGGTTGATTCTATATAGTAAATGTATAAAAGCATTGTATAATAAAAAAGATAATTAATTATTGAGAGGCAAAGGTGGATTAATAAGCAAATTGTGTGTATAACCTAAACTAACAAATGTAAGCCCCGGTACTTTATTTTAGAACGGCTTATACCAAAACGGGATAAGGTTTGTTGTATGGGTTTTCTTAAAGAAACAAAAGAGATACTTTAAAACATACTTTACCCTTTAAAAAAGCAAAGAATTTTGTAATTCTGTTAAAAATTATAAGTTAAAACACGGGGTTAATTAAGTACAGCCAATGAAATATATACATAAGGGTTAACCGACCACTCGTCGTTCATCTGCATTTCAATGTCGCCATAACGTAAGTCAAGCAGGTTACCATTTTCATTAATTTCCCAAAGTGTAGGTGGTTTTTTACCTGGTTCAATATCAAATATTTCAGGTATCATTTCCTGTAATATCCCATTCCAGCATAATAGTATTACCTGTTCTTTTTGCGAAAGCGCTTTGTTGTTGTTATTGCCATTTTTCAGTTCGCACCAATCTCTTTTAAAGAAGCTACTGTTGGCATTTAATAAAATTTCCTGGTTTATAGAAGTCTTTTTCATACATGAGCTTTTTGGTACTCAATAATATGATGACGAACCTGCTATAAAGTGATACAGTTAGAAGATAAATAATTGTTAAGAAAGGAAAAAGATACAAACCTGGTTTTAATTGGTTAAAATAGTTCTCTAATAAAGCCGAAGCCTCATCTTTTTGATGAGGCTTCGGTAACTTTAAATAATTGACTACTTCTTAAAATCATTTATTCCATAATAATATACTTGTTTTTTGCCGGGGTATATACCTTCAATCTGAAAATTATTTTCCTGTTTGCTTAAAGCCTGTTTTAAATCATCAGGAGATTTTACTACTTCATCTCCAACTTTGGTAATTATAAATCCTGGCTTTATAGTTGTTTGGTCGTTAATAATACCTTCGCCAATTTTACCAACTTTAACTCCTCCGGCAATACCCAGTTTTGCAGCTTCTTCTTTTGATACGGCAGTAAACGCTGCACCCAAAGATTTTATTGCAGCGTCACGCTGACTGGGAAAACTGCCTAACTTATTTTTTAAAGTTACAGTAACTGTTTTTTCCTGGTTGCCCCTCATATAGGTAATAGACAGGTTATCGCCGGGTTTATGCCTTGCAATTATTTCTGATAGTTCTGACCCTGTGGTTACAGCATCGGCATTTATTTTAATAATGGCATCGCCCTTTTTAATACCTGCTTCTGCCGCAGCTCCGGTGGGATCGGTTTCTATTACCCACACGCCATCAATATCATCATTTATGCCCAATTCTTTCTTCTTCGCATTATCAAGATTCTCTGGCGCCATGCTAATACCGAGAAAACCCCTTTGTACCGAACCGTATTTCATTATATCGTTTACAACTTTTTTCATAAGGTTTGCAGGAATAGAATATGCATAACCTGCGTATGAACCTGTTGGCGATGCAATGGCCGAAGTAATACCTATTAACTGGCCACCTGTATTTACAAGAGCACCTCCGCTACTGCCGGGGTTAACGGCAGCATCTGTTTGTATAAATGCTTCAACGGGAGCTGCACCTTGTTGGTTAATACCAATGTTACGGCTCTTGGCGCTTACAATTCCTTGTGTAACGGTTACATCTAAATTAAGCGGATAACCAATAGCCAACACCCATTGGCCTAAATGCACATCATCTGAATTACCGATTGACATTACCGGCAAATTATCACCATCAATTTTTATTATTGCCAAATCGGTATTGGCATCTGTACCAATAACTTTTGCCTTATAATTTTTACGGTCGTTTAATGTAACGGTTATTTCTGTTGCACCGTCAATTACGTGGTTATTGGTAACAATGTATCCATCTTTACTAATAATAACACCCGAACCCGATGCCCGCTGGTCTGGTACAACCATAGTACCGCTACCACCAAAAAACCTTTTGAAAAGATCGTCATCACCAAACATATTTCCAAAGGGATTTTGTGACCTGCCCGATACCTGGCTGGCCTTGGTTACTGTTTTAATATGTACTACCGAAGGAACCGCTTGTGTTGCTGCATTTTCAAAATCAACAGGTGGCGTAATATTGTTTGTATAGTTTGTTTTATATGCCGGTATGCTGTCGGTTTGCAATGCTGTTCTGTTATTATTGTTTTTGGCAAACAAGGTAAATCCAGCCATAACCAGTATTGTTCCAATTACAAAAGTTAATATTTTTAATTGCTTTTTCATTTGTATCTATTTTTTGTTGTTAAGATTTCTTATCAATATCCAGCTAAAGGAATTAAACACTCAATCATCATTTAATAAATTTAACTTCTAAAACAGCTCTCCTCTTTCTGAATACCTAATTCTTTGTACACTGTTTTTCTGTGAATGAGATTGTAATAATTTATGCCTGTCGGATTCCTGTTGTTGAATTAATACCGACAAACGGATTACATGCTCCTGTAAAAGCTCATCATCTGCATTTGTAATTACATCGTTTATAACTTGTCTTAGTTGCGGAATCTTGCTGATGATGATGCCCGAAAGTTCTGAAAAAATAAGGCTTGTATCTGCAATACTTAAGCCATTGTTGTTTGCAAATTGTTTTAAATCCTGGTACATGATCTTATATTTTTCGATTAATATGTATTAATGATCTTTTTGTTATTTTAAAAAATGATGAAAATAAAAGTTCCCTGTATTGCTACAGGGAACCCCATCTTAACCCTGAAACCAGCCATGTGAAAAAAACTTAACCACGGCTTTTTTTATTTTATTTAAATCAGAACAATTATTTAAAAGAAAAAATACCAATACATCAATAGGAGTTAAAAAATTGAAAAATGTTTTTGACCTTTTCATTTTAATGGGTTCTAATTTTCTTTGGAGCTAAAATTATTAAATGCAATAGCCGGTACAAAATAGTAATCGCTGGTTGGGCAAATAGTATCGGTAAAGAGCGTAAAGTTTTTAATTACTTTTTTATTACCAGCTAAAATAATAGAGGGCTTAAATTTTATTTTGTATCAAGTAAAAAACCAGCTTCCTTAACAGCAGCAAGGCAAACAGATGAAATTGATTTAAAAGTGCTGTTAAATATTTCTGTATTCAAAGGCTCATACTCCAGCTTATCAAGATGTGGCTGTAGCTTACCAGTTAATCCCATTATAGAAACAGTTGTCTTCATATTATGCGCTAATTGACGCAATTGTATCATATCCTTATTCTCCCAGGCTTTTTCTAGCTCTTCCAGTTCCTGAGGTATTGATTCAATGAATTGTGCGGTAACATTTTTTTCATATTCTGTATTGCCTCCGCTAACCTCTTTCATATAATCCAGATTAATGAATTGATAATCGTTTTTTTTAAAACTATTTTTTTCAGATAAATGATTCTCCTCTTTAATTTGAGTAAACTGTGTAATCAGTTTAAATAGCCTATCTATGTTAATAGGCTTAGAGATATATTCGTTCATACCATAAGCAATACATTTTTCCTTTTCGCCAGCAAGCGCATGTGCTGTCATGGCAACAATAGGAATATCTGATTTTAACTGATGCCTTATTTGTTGCGTAGCGGTGTAGCCGTCCATTTCGGGCATTTGAATATCCATTAAAACCATGTTATAACTTTTCGATTTTAGTTTTTCAAGCGCCTCCTTTCCGTTTTTTGCCAGGTCGTATTGAAGGTTCCAGTTTTTAAATAAATGTTTTATGAGGGATTGATTTACTTCATTGTCTTCGGCAACCAAAACAACTACATTGCTTAAATTAATCTCATTGTTTTTTGAGGCCGGGTTCAACAAATTTTCATTGGTTTCAGTAGAGGAGATCTGGTATGGAATAACGATTTTAAAACTGGTTCCTTTGCCAGGCTTGCTTTCTACTTTTATTGTTCCTTTTTGAAGTTTTACCAGGTCGTTGACAATTGACAGGCCCAGCCCGGTGCCGCCGTATTTCCTGGTAACAGCATCATCTGCTTGTTGAAAACGACCAAATATCTGTTCAAGTTTTTTGGTATCAATACCAATTCCAGTATCGGCTACAGTAATGCCCGTTTTTACTTTACCGTTATATATACCTTCATTAGATATATACATATTAATACTGCCTTGTTCGGTAAATTTTAATGCATTACTAATAAGGTTTATCAAAATTTGTGTAAGCCGTATGGCATCGCCATTTAATTTATCGGGTAAAGAGTCGTCCACTTGTGTTGAAAAAATTATTTTCTTTTCACTTATCTTCTCAGTAAACATTACTTCTACAGAATGTGTAAGTTCACGAATGCTAAATGGCGCAGCTTCAATCCGCATCATACCGGCTTCAATCTTCGATAGGTCAAGTATATCGTTGATGATGGTAAGTAAATTTTCGCCAGATCGTTTAATAGTTTGCACATACCCTGTTGATTCATCATCTAAATTTTTTTGTTCTAATAAATTGGTGAACCCCAGGATGGCATTCATTGGTGTGCGTATTTCGTGGCTCATATTAGCCAAAAAATTTTCTTTAACATTTGCCGTTTCTCTTTCTTTTTTTTCTGAAATATGAAGTTGCCTGATAAGTAACCCTTGTTTGCGAATGGTGTTTATTATAAACCAAAACAACATTGCCCCACCGGCCAACACCGATAATATCAACAAGCTAATAAACAACTGGGCTTTTTTACTGCTTTGTTCAATAGTGAGCGTAGCCTGGGCAAAATGTTTTTTTCTGGTACTGTCAATTTTATGTATTAGTGTAACAATGGAATCGGTTAACCTTGAACTTATATGACTGGCAAATATTTTTTCGGCAGCCACTTTTCCGTTAACCCTAAAAATTTCTAAAACATTTTTGTCGAACAATAATTTATGATGTACCAAAGTGTCCAGTTCATCAATATACCTGGAAGAGCTGTCGTCGTCAGTTATTTTTTGTAATTTATTAAGGTTTTCTTCTGCTGACACTACATTTTTTTCGAGTCCCTTAAAATAGCCTGCATCGTTTGTTACAATTGTACCTTTAACGATGCTTTCCATGGAGATGATAAATTTTTCCAGGTCTTTTAACTGCGAACTGACAGTTACTTCTCCCATCAGCTTTTGATTTCCTTTAATAAGCTGATCGTTATTTTTTGAAAAAATGAAATGCATATAGATAAGCATCAGCATACCCAATACAAATGCAGCAAGTATAAGTAAAGAGATTTTTTTATTGCTCATAAGTTAATACAACATCTAATTTACGAAATTCAACGCTCCTTTTCGGAAGGCACTTTTAAATACCGGAGTATGAAATAAGCAAGAAAAGAAATACTTAGGATGATGCCACAAACTAAAAGAATTATTGATAGGAGGTTGATACCGGCATCAATACTTTTTAATAAATAAAAAGAAAGGAATATTATAATAAGTGTACACGAAAAAAATAATATGGGATAAATAATTTTCAACAAATAAAATTTAATTCTTTAAAATGAGGCTCCTGTAGAAACAGGAGCCGGTAGTATAAACATATTGCTAATGAGAAAACCTTAATATCTGTTTTTTAATATTGTAAAGCTATAGGTACAAAGAGGGTGCAGATAAGAATAATCGATGAACGGGCAATAACTATCGACAGGTTATAAATTGATCCTTTTCATGGTCAAACAAAAATTAAATTAACTTACAGAGATGATTTTTCTGGAGAATAAAACAATAATTACAAACCTTTAAATTATATACTTGAATATTGTTACCATAACTGGTCTGGCTGCGGCAATTTGCACTACAGCATCTTTTGTGCCACAAGCTGTAAAAACTATTCGTACAAAAAACACTTCGGGTATTTCAATGGGTATGTATTCGTTGTTTTCTTTTGGCACATTGCTTTGGTTGATTTATGGTATAGCAGATAATAACTTGCCTATAATTATTGCCAATGCAATTACTTTGTTGTTTGCAGTTATCATTCTTGTTTATAAGATTAAATATCGCTAAAAAGCTACATTGCTTTAATTAAATTAGCAAGTAAAGCTGTCCATCCTGTTTGGTGTGAAGCGCCCAGACCACGGCCATTATCTCCATTAAAATATTCAAAAAATAAAAGATCTCCGGGCCTGCTTTGCAGAAAATCATCATTATTATACACGGCCAATTTTGTTTCTTGCTGTTTGTATAAACTTATAAGCCTGCTCCTTAGATTTTCGGCAATAAATTTTAGCGAATGGTAATTTTGTGAACCTGTTGGAAATTCAACAGTAAAATCATCGCCATAATATTTGTAAAATTTCAGTAGCGACTCAATAATTAAAAAATTAACCGGCATCCATACAGGCCCACGCCAATTACTATTGCCGCCAAACATGGCATTGTTACTTTCTCCCGGTGTGTATTTAACTTCATAATCTGTTCCCTCAGCCGTTACCTTATAGGGGTGCTGCTCGTACACTTTAGAGATAGAACGGATACCGTATGGGCCAAGGAATTCGTTTTCATCAAGCATGCGATGTAAGATTGCTTTTAACCGGTGACCTCTTATTAAACTGAATGTGCAACTATTATTTTTTCCCGGTTCATTCCAGCGAGAAACCTGTTCTACCAAATCGGGTCGGTTTTTAATAAACCAATCTAATTTATTACTAAGTATTTTTTTATTGTCGGGTATACCATCTTCCCAAACTTCAATGGCAAGCAGAGGTATTAGTCCAACAAGGCTACGGATCTTTAGCGGGTAATTGTCTTTTTCAGTAAACGCAATTGCATCATAAAAGAAACCATCGGCATCATCCCACAAACCAGTATTGGTGGTACCCGAATTTTTGATGGCGCCGGCAATATGTAAAAAGTGTTCAATAAAATTACCCGCAATATCCAGGTATGCTTCATTGTCTTGAGCCAATATCAATGCCATGCGATACATGTTAAGAGAATACATGGCCATCCACCCTGTGCTATCGGCCTGTTGCAGGATGCCTCCCGTTGGCAATGGCATTTCCCTGTTGAAAACTTCTATATTATCAAGCCCCAAAAACCCACCTTCAAAAATATTATTGCCTTCGGCATCTTTACGGTTAAGCCACCAGGTGTAGTTAATGAGTAACTTTTGAAACATGATGGTTAAAAACTTTTTATCGGCCGTAGCAACATTTAATTTTTTTTCTGTTTCATACACATATAACGCTGCCCATGCATGTACAGGAGGGTTCACTTCATCAAAAGCCCATTCGTAAGCGGGCAATTGCCCCATGGAATGCATGTAACGCTCATGCGTTAATAATAGTAACTGTTCTTTAGCAAAACCAATATCTATATTGGCAAAAGCAATGCATTGTAGTGCTAGGTCCCAGGTGGCAAACCAGGGATACTCCCATGTGTCGGGCATACTTATTATATCGGCTGCGCTAAAATGCTGCCAATTAGTATTACGGCCCTTTTTGCGTTGGGGTGGCGGAGGCAAAGAGCCTATATCGCCATTGAGCCATGTATGTACATCATAAAAATAAAATTGTTTGTTCCATATTAAACCAGCCCATGCCTGCCGCTGAATATTTTTTAATTCATTATCAGAAATGTTTTGCTGCAAAGAATCATAAAATTCATTGGTTTCTTTTATTCGTTGTGCAAATGTTTCATCAAATATTTCAAATGCATTTTCAATTTGTTGATTGCATAACCGAAGCCGTATTTTAATTTCTTCACCAGGGTTAACATCTAATTGATAAACTGCAGTAGCTTTAGTTCCTCCCCTATCTGGGTTTACAGTATTCTCTGCATTTACAATGTAATTGTTGATACCATCTTTATAAAACCTGTTATCATCCGTATAATTATATAAACGTTTATTGTTGGTTTCGTTTTCGCAAAAAAGTAAATCATCGGTATTTTGGCAATACAAGAAATAGTTCCCCAATATTGCATGCTCTGCTTTTACCAGGTTTGCTCCTGATGCAAAAAGCAAGGGTTTATCTTTTTGAGCTAGTGGCAACCAGGTATTACGAAACCAAATGGTTGGCAAAACTGTAAGTGGCGATTTTTCTGTTCCCTTATTTTGTACAGTAATTTGAATGAGGATATCATTTGTTGTAACCTTAGCATATTCAATACAAATATTGAAGTAACAGTTGTTGTTAAAAATACCGGTATCTGTTAATTCAAATTCTGTTTCCTCTTTGTTGCGTTTTGCATTTTCAGCAATTAACTGTTCGTAAGGGAATTTTTGTTGCGGATACAGGTATTGCATTTTTAGGTATGCATGTGAGGGAGCAGCATCAGTATAATAATAAATATCTTTTACGTCTTCGCCGTGATTTCCCTGTTGATTGGAAAGGCCAAAGAACCTTTCTTTTATAAAAGGATCATTATGATTCCAAAATGCTGCTGCAAAGCAAAGCTGTTGTTCCTTATCGCAAATGCCTCCTATTCCTTCTTCGCCCCAGCGAAACGCTTTACTGCGTGCCATATCATGGGTTGTGTAATTCCATGCATCGCCACCGGCGCTGTAATCTTCCCTTACAGTGCCCCATTGCCTGTTAGATACATACGGCCCCCATTTTCTCCAGGCGGCGTCTTTCAATCTTTCTTTTTCTGCATTCATATTTTATCCGTTGGTTGAAAAGCCAGGGTATAAGGTCATACCGCCATCAACAAAAATAGATGCGCCGGTAATATAATCACTCTCATCGCTTGCCAGCCAGGCAGCCACTTTACCAATATCTGCCGGTTGGCCAATACGTTGATACGGAATTAATGTAAGCAAACTGTTTAATGCTTGTGTGGTATCCCAGGCTGTTTTGTTGATAGGCGTTTGAATAGCTCCTGGGCAAATACTATTGATGCGTATTTTGTGCGGAGCATATTCTTGTGCAATACTTTTCATCAATAATTTGATACCGCCTTTTGAAGCAGCGTAGTTGGCATGGCCTGCCCAGGGAATTTCCTGGTGTACCGAACTGATGCAGATTATTTTTCCTGCTGCAATTGAGCGTTCTGGTACAACTCCTCTGTTTAAAAATTCTATAATTGCCTCACGAGAACATAAAAACTGCCCGGTAAGGTTTACATCAATTACCTTTTGCCATTGCTGTAAAGTCATTTTATGAAATGGAGCATCTCTTTGCAAACCGGCATTATTAACCAAAATATCAATTGTTCCAAAAGTTGCAATAGCTTGTTTAAACATAGCCTTAACCTGCTCTTCATTACTTACATCTGCTTGTATGGCAATGGCATTACTGCCTGCCAATTTTATTTTTTCAACAACAGCATTGGCTTCATCGGCATTTACTACATAGTTAATAATAATATTTGCACCAGCCTGGCCCAGGGTAATAGCAATACCTTCACCAATACCGGAGTTGGCACCAGTAACTAAAGCAGTTTGCCCATTTAGTTTTTTATCATCCATTTACTTTTTAGTTTATTGTAAGCATATTCATTGTAAAGTTAAGCGCTACAATTTCTTCAATGCCTGGTTAATGATATCTTTATTAAGCAGCTCTCCCATTGATAATGCCGTGTATTGAATTTCCAGGGAAGGCTTTCCATTTTTATACATTTTAATTTGTAGAAAAGCGAAAACTATAAAACGAAAGCTTTTTAAAATAATTAATTCGGCAAATGGGCGAATACTATCGTTTAAAGGAAAGTAAAAACAAAAAAAGTTGAATACTGGTATTTCTTTTACAAAAAACAGGTTAATGAAAATTGGCGATACTGTATCATAAGTAAATTAACTTAAACGGTAAAGCAGTATTGCGATAATAAAAAAGGGATTATTAAATTTTAAAGTATGTTCATCCTTTTATTTAAAACAGCCCTGTAAGCGTCAGCTATGGGTACCGGTTTACTGTTTATAATCAAAGCGCCATCTTGTATGCTGTCAATTTTTGAAATTGCGACAACATAGGAACGGTGAACCCTAAAGAAAGCTTGTGCCGGCAATCGTTCTTCTACAGCTTTTAATGTAGAATGTATGGCAAAAAATTTTTGAGCAGTATGCAGTTTTACATAATCACCCATTGCCTCTGCATATAAAATATCATCCAGTTTTAAACGCCTTACAATATTTGAATCCCTAATAAAAATAAATTCATCTACATTCATTTTTACTTCTTCGGTTTTACTTTGTAATATTTCTCTTGCTTTGTCAATAGCCTGTATAAAGCGTGCAGGCGTAACGGGCTTTACAATATAATCGGCCACATTTAGTTCAAACGCTTCGGCTGCATATTCTTTTTTTGATGTAGTAAAAATGATAACGGGCCTTTTATTACCCAGGTTTTTTGTAAGCTCCAAACCAGAAATACCCGGCATTTCAATATCTAACAAAAGAATATCAACCGGCTGTTCCTGTAAAAAGTTATAAGCATCCATTGCTGTGGCACACTCTCCGGCAACTTCAATGTCTTTTACCTGGCTGGCCAGGTGTTTCATGGTAGTTCGGGCTATTTTGTTATCATCAACTATTAAACAAATCATGGTTTAAAGGTAACTTTTTCGTAAATTAAGATGAAGTTTTTAATGTAATCAATCTTGTTATAAACGGATAAAGAATATGTATTTGATTATTTAACGACTGATTTAGCCTGTACAGCGAATTTTAAAAAATTAACGGCATTGTATCAGTTACATTGTAAATGAAAAATATCTTAACACTTAAAAAATACTACCATGACAGTTTTTGAAAATGAAAATGTTACCGGAAAAAATATTGAAGGTAAACATACTAACATGCCACTTAAGTTTTTAACTGCCTCATCTATTATTGGCGATAAGGTACATAATGATAAAGGCGAGCATCTCGGTAAAATTGAAGACATCATGATTAACTTAAATACCGGGCAAATTGAATATTATGTGATAAAGTTTGGAGGATTTATTACAATAGGCGAGAAATACTTTGCCATTCCGTTTTCTTTGCTAAAAGTTGATTCCAATAAAAAAATGTTTCTTTTTAATGAAAGCAGGGATAAATTGGAAAAAGCTCCGGGCTTTGATATGAACCACTGGCCCGAAACAAATTTTCATGCAGAGGCTTCTTATTGGAGGTTTGTAGAATAAGCTGAACAGGAAAAAAACAAAAAACCTCAACATTGCTGTTAAGGTTTGTTTGTGGTGTGGGGCGGGATTGAACCGCCGACACAAGGATTTTCAGTCCTTTGCTCTACCAACTGAGCTACCGCACCATTGATTTGGGCAGCAAAAATAAGGGTATTCCTTTAAAATCTGTTGCCTGTAATAAAAAAATATGCAATCAATTACCGTATTCGCATAAAAACTTAATACGCATCAGTTTTAATTGTTCCCAGTTAAAATTGCTGTCAGCAAGTTCTTCCTGGGCTACCTGTAACGAAGAAGTTTCGCAACTTTTAAAATAATCCATTATTTCATCCTGTTCATATTCATCCACCATTTCATCAATGGCATAATCTAAATTAAGTTTGGTACCACTGGCTACTATGGTTTCCATTTCTTCCAGCAGTTCATCTAAACGCAGGTCACGGGTTTTTGCCAATGTTTCCAGTGGTATTTTCTTATCAACATTTTGTATGATGAAAATTTTGTTGTTATTACGGTTTACCACACTTTTCATCACAAAATCATCGGGCTTTATAACATCGTTTTCTTCAACATATTTTTTAACCAACTCAATAAAAGGTTTGCCATAACGTATGGCTTTTCCTTTACTTACTCCACTTATTTTTTCCAGCTCGGCCATTGTTGTGGGAAACATAGTGGCCATATCTTCTAAACTGTTTTCTAAAAAAATAACAAATGGCGGCAAATTCTTTTCCTTTGCAACTTTTTTCCTAAGGTCTTTCAATAGCATTACTAATTTTTCATCAGCTATCGCAGAGTCCGTAACTGACTGTTCTCCTTCTTCGTCATCGGCATTGGCTTCTTCAAAAAGATTATTAAGTACAATTTTAAAGGAGGTTGGTTTTTTTAAAAAAGCAATACCTGTTTTTGTAAGTTTAAGCAAGCCATACTCTACAATGTCTTTTTCAATTAAACCGGTTAGTAGCATTTGCCGAATTAAGCTGTTCCAAAAATGGTTTTCTTTATCATTACCACTTGCAAAAACTTCCAACTCTTCGTGACGATACATTTTTACAGCAGGAGTAGCTTTTCCTGCCAGTATGAGTAATACATATTCAACCGGAAACTGTTCGCCCAGGGCTTTTATAACTTTTAAAATTGTAACCGTTTCATCTTTAGCTTCTATTTTTTCTTTTGGATGCAGGCAATTATCGCAATGGCCACAGCTTTTTTTATCATCATAATACTCACCAAAATAATGTAATAAAGTTTTACGCCGGCATACGCTGCTTTCGGCATAAGCCACCGTTTCATTAATTAATTGTGCACCAACTTCCCGCTCACTCAGAGGCTTGTCTCTCATCAGGTGTTCCAGTTTGGCCACATCTTTGTGCAAATAATAAAGAATACATTTTCCTTCCATGCCATCTCGGCCGCCACGGCCGGTTTCCTGGTAATAATTTTCAATTGATTTGGGTATGTTATAATGGATAACAAAACGAATATCAGGTTTATCAATACCCATCCCAAAAGCTATGGTGGCAACTATTACATCGGTATCTTCATTTAAAAATTCATCCTGTCGATGCGCCCTTAACTTACTATCGAGTCCGGCGTGGTAAGCTACCGCTTTTATACCATTGGCCATTAGCATTTTTGCCAACTCTTCAGTGGTTTTGCGGTTGAGTGTGTAAATGATGCCACTTTTATTTTTATGCTGCTGTATAAACCTTACTATGCTTTTATTGGTTTGGTCAAGGTTTATCTTTGGTTGAATTTCGTAATAAAGATTGGGGCGGTTAAATGATGAAATAAATATTTTGGGTTTGCGTAATCCCAGGTTTTTAATAATATCACTTTGCACTTTTGGTGTAGCTGTGGCAGTTAATGCTATTACCGGTTTTTTTTCATCAATAAGGTCCATCATTTCTCTAAGCCTTCGGTATTCTGGTCTAAAATCGTGGCCCCACTCCGAAATGCAATGGGCTTCATCAACTGCAAAAAAAGATATATCAAGCTCTTTAAAAAAATTAATATTGTCTTCTTTGGTCATGGTTTCAGGAGCTACATACAGCAATTTTGTTTTGCCGGCAAGTAAATCATCTTTTACAATTTTTTGCTGCCCCTTGTTTAATGTGCTGTTTAAAAAGTGAGCTATATTGTCCTTATCGTTATAGCTTCTTACCAGGTCAACCTGGTTTTTCATTAATGCTATTAATGGAGAAACCACAATGGCAACACCATGGCTAATGATGGCCGGTAACTGGTAGCACAAACTTTTACCGCCGCCTGTAGGCATGATTACAAAAGTATCATTACCATTTAACAGGCTTTGTATAATTTCTTCCTGCGGACCTTTAAAGCCTTCAAAGCCAAACTGGTTTTGTAATTGAACAGATAAATCAGAGAGGTTGCTTTTGGCGGCCTTTTTTGGTTTAGGTTCTTTAATAGTGGATTTTGTTTTTGCCATAATTTTCCTTCCCCCGGTTTTGTACAATTAGGTAATAAAATTTCAACAAATTTTAAAGGGCAGCGAAGTTAACTAATGTTATTACAAAATCATGTTGTATCAAATTCCGGAGTCTGTTAATTTTTCAGTCATTTAAATTAATCAAAAAAAACTAACCTGCAAAAATTCAACAGGTAAAATTATCAGTAAGAATGTTTACAACTTTTAGGCAATATACACGCTTTGCATTATGGATGAATTGAAGTAGGTTTGCGGCAATTAACAATGAATACTGATAATATTATAACAACCGCTTTACGTACTATTGACTTAGAAACCAATGCTGTAAGTGGATTAAAATCGTCAATTGATGCCAGTTTTTCGAGGGCTGTAGTGCAAATTGCCAACAGTAAGGGCCGGTTAATTGTTAGCGGAATAGGTAAAAGCGCAATTGTGGCTCAAAAAATTGTAGCAACCCTCAACAGTACCGGCACTCCTTCTATATTTATGCATGCTGCCGATGCCATACACGGCGACCTGGGCATGGTGCAATCTAACGACGTGGTAATGGTTATAAGCAAAAGTGGTAATAGCCCCGAAATAAAAGTACTTGTTCCCCTGGTTAAAAATTTTGGAAACATTTTAGTTGGCATGGTTGGTAATATGCAATCTTTTTTAGCCTTAAATAGTGATATCGTTTTAAATACAACTGTATATAAAGAAGCTTGCCCCATTAACCTTGCGCCTACAAGCAGCACTACTGCTCAAATGGTGATGGGTGATGCACTGGCCGTTTGCCTTATGGAGGAAAAAGGGTTTAACAGCAATGATTTTGCAAAATATCACCCCGGTGGTACACTGGGCAAAAGGTTATACTTGAGAGTTGCAGAAATAGCTGACCAAAATGAAAAACCAAAAGTGTTACCCGCTGCTACTATAAAAGAAGTTATTGTTGAAATGACAAATAAAAGACTGGGAGTTGCCGTTGTAGTAAATGAAACCGGCAAAGTTTTAGGGATTATTACCGATGGCGACCTGAGACGTATGCTGGAAAAAACAGAAATCATTACCGGGCTAACAGCAAATGATATTATGACCAGCAATCCAAAAACAATTGCTGCAGATGTGCTGGCTGTAACAGCATTGGAGGAAATGAGAAAATACAACATCAGCCAATTAATAGCTGAAGAAAACGGGTTATACAATGGAATTATACATTTACACGATCTTGTAAAAGAAGGAATCATATAAATATTAGCATGAACAAAAATAACTATGTAGCCATTATGGCCGGAGGTATTGGAAGCAGGTTTTGGCCAATAAGCCGTACCGATTTTCCAAAACAGTTTCTGGATATCTTAAACACAGGCCGTACATTGATACAAGCCACATACGACCGCTTTGCCGATTTTATACCCGCCGAAAATATTTATGTGGTAACCTTTGAACAGTATAAGGATATTGTAGCAAAACAGTTGCCACAATTACCAGTTGAAAATATTTTATGTGAGCCATCTCGTAAAAATACAGCTCCCTGTGTAGCCTATATTTCTTACAAACTTCAAAAATTAAATGCCGAAGCCAACCTTATTTGTGCACCATCTGATCATTTGATTACAGATGAAAAAGGCTTTAAACAAATTTGTACCGATGCCCTGCATTTTACCGAAAATATAAAAGCGCTGGTTACTCTTGGCATACAACCCACACATCCAAATACAGGATATGGTTACATCCAGTACGATCAACAACCTGTAAGTAATAATGTTTTTAAAGTAAAAACATTTACCGAAAAACCCGACCTGGAGCTTGCAAAAACATTTATTGCCAGTGGCGATTTTTTATGGAATGCAGGCATATTTGTATGGCAGGTAAAAAATATCATAAAAGCATTTGAAAAATATTTGCCCGAAATTGCCGAAGTTTTTGAAGCAGAAAAAAAACATTTTAATACCAATAGAGAACAGGATGCAATAGAACGCATTTATCCGCTTTGCGTTAATATCAGTATTGATTACGGCATCATGGAAAAAGCCGATAATGTATATATCATACCATCATCATTTGGCTGGAGCGATTTAGGCACCTGGGCAAGTACGTACGATAATTTGGAAAAAGATTACTTGGGAAATGCTGTTGCAGGCAATAATGTTATGGTGATTGATGCAACAAACAATATGGTACACGAAAGAAAAGGAAAGCTTATTGTGTTGCAGGGGCTTGATGAATTTGTGGTTGTGGACACTGAAGACGTTTTGCTGATATGCAAGAAAAACAAAGAGCAGGAAATAAAAGAATATGTAGCAGAGATTAAAAGAAATAAGGGAGATAAGTATATTTAAAACCTGGCTGTTGATACCACCCATAAAAAGTAAATTACCCAATGTTGGCACCACCATTTTTACAGAAATGAGTGTGCTGGCCAACCAACACAATGCCATAAACCTGGGGCAGGGTTTTCCCGATTTTTCGATGGATGAAAAACTAATTGCTTTGGTAAACCAAGCCATGCAGCAAGGCCATAACCAATATGTTCACATGAACGGCTTGTTTGCATTAAGAGAAGTGCTGGCCGAAAAAATAAATGACCTATACGATAAAATTATAAACCCGGATACAGAAATTACAGTTACTCCCGGCGGCACTTATGCAATTTATACAGCTCTTACTGCAATTTTACAGCCCGGCGATGAAGTAATTGTTTTTGAACCGGCATACGATTGCTATATACCTACTATTGAAATGAATGGCGCAGTGCCGGTTTTAATCCCATTGGTTTATCCAAATTACAGCATTGACTGGGAGCAGGTAAAACAAAAAATAACAGCTCGTACAAAACTAATTATGCTTAACACGCCGCACAACCCAACGGGTGCATTGTTAAGCACACAGGATATTGAAGCCTTGCAAAACATTTTAAGAGGAACCGAAATTTTTATTTTATGCGATGAAGTGTATGAACATTTGGTATATGATGGAAAAAAGCATGAAAGTATGTTACGCTATCCCGATTTGTATGCAAGAAGTTTTATTTGTTTTTCATTTGGCAAAGTATATCACTGCACCGGTTGGAAAATGGGATATTGTGTGGCGCCTCCTGCATTAATGAAAGAGTTTAGAAAAATTCACCAGTTTAATTGTTTTAGCTGCAACAGCCCTGTACAATTTGCTTTATCAGAATTTTTAAAACAAAAAGAAAACTATTTGCAACTGGGTACATTTATACAACAAAAAAGAGATCTTCTTTTAAACCTGATGCGGCAAACAAAATTAAAACCTTTGCCATCTTACGGCAGCTATTTTCAGTTATATAGTTACAATAATATTACCGATGAAAAAGAAAAGGATTTTGCCATACGCCTTACAAAAGAATATGGCGTAGCAACAATACCTACATCGGCATTTTATAAAAACGGAACGGAGAATAAAGTTTTGCGTTTTTGTTTTTCAAAAAAAGATAATACGCTTGAAGAAGCGGTAAACAGATTGATGAAATTATAACATCACTTCCTCACTTTTTTTTATTAACAAATTTGAATTTATACCCCAAACTGGTGAAAGTGATGATCGAGGTGTTTATACATACTTTTTCCCCATTGTTCACTGGTATAAGCGCCAAACATAGGATGCGGAAACTTTCCAACATTATCAGGTCCCTGGCTGTAAAATTGGTTGATTAAACCGGTAAGTTCCTGCATTTCTTTTTCAAAATCTCTTTCATCTTTAATGATAAAGTTGGGCGCTGTGGGAAGGTTCTTTTTCCAGGGGTCGTCGTTATATAATTTTTTCTTAAAAGCCCAACCGATAAGCACGCCTAACATATTGCGAGGGATTTTTTTATCGCTAAGCGGCACTTTAAACGCTTCTTTGCAATGTGCCAGCATCTGGCTTACAGTCATTTTACCCCACTGGCGCTGCGATTGAGGGGAAAGCTTGTTGATACGGTTTATGATTTCGGTATAAGGCTCCTTATCAAATAAATTTTTCATGATGCAGTTGTTTGTTTAAACGTGGTAAAAAATGTAGCGTAGAATAAAACATAGTTTTAGTTTTTGGATAATAATAACTAAGTTTATTTTACAGGTATTGATAATAGTTTTCTCAAATTAAATTGTGTTTATTGATTGCACATATCTATTTACATACAATCTTAACTAAATAAATATTCCACATCCGATTTAGAAAGTGCTTTTACAAAACCAGCATCATCGGCTATGAGGTCGCTGGCTAATTTCTTTTTCTTTTCCTGCAATTGTAAAATTTTATCTTCAATAGTATCAACACAAATCATGCGGTAAGCAAAAATATTTTTTGTTTGTCCAATGCGGTGTGTGCGGTCAATGGCTTGTTGTTCAACAGCGGGGTTCCACCAAGGGTCAACAATATACACATAATCGGCGGCTGTTAAGTTTAAACCAACTCCACCGGCTTTTAACGAAATAAGAAATACCCTGCAATCATCATTGTTCTGAAAATTTTGAATGGCCTTTTCCCTGTCAATAGCAGAAGTGCTACCGTCAAAATATTCAAATGGAATATTATCTTTTATAAGTTTCTTTTTTATTAATGCCAGCATTCCTAAAAACTGGGAAAATATCAAAGCTTTATGATCGCCAATGTTTTCTTCAATTTCACGAGCCAGTTCATCCAGTTTGATGGAATGGTTTGGATATTTTTCTTCTTCATTTAAAATGGCGGGGCTGTCGCATATCTGCCGCAATTTCATCAATCCTTGTAAAATGGTTAATTGCGATTTAGCTATTCCCTGCTGATCTATAGAACCTAAAATTTTCTCCCGGTAACTGTTCCGGTAAACATCATACAACTTTCGTTGTTCTGCTTCCATTTCGCAAAATAAAATGGTTTCGGTTTTTTCGGGCAGGTCTTTAGCAACCTGTTCTTTGGTACGGCGTAAAATAAACGGGTATAAAAGTTTTCGTAAATGTTCTTTTTGATCCTGCTCACCAAATTTATCAATAGGTGTTGCAAATTCGTTGCGAAAAAATTCCATATTGCCCAATAAGCCCGGGTTAAGAAAATTCATCTGTGCAAAAATATCAAAAGTGTTGTTTTGTAATGGTGTACCGCTCATGCAAAGCTTGTTTTTTGCATTTAATAAAGTTGCGGCTCTTGTAACTTTTGATGACGGATTTTTTATTGCCTGGCTTTCATCAAGAATCACATAATCGAAATTTAGCTTTAGCAACAATTGTATGTCGCTGCGTAATGTGCCATATGTGGTAATGATGACATGGTGTTTTTTTAATTCATCTACATCACGGGTGCGAACGCCTCCATGATGTATATACCAGTTTAAGCTTGATGCAAATTTCTCTATTTCGTTTCTCCAATTATATATTAATGTAGTAGGACAAACCACAACAGCCAGCAAGCCGTTGTTAACTTCTTTATAATGATGCAACATACTTAATGCCTGTATGGTTTTACCCAATCCCATATCATCGGCTAAAATGCCACCCCAGCCTACATCGTTTAAATAATTCAGCCACTGAAAGCCCGATGTTTGGTAAGGTCGTAAAATTGTTTGTAAATGAGCTGGGGCTAAAGTTTGCGGAATATTTTTAAATTCTTTAAGGCGTTCGTATTTTTCATCTAGCTCAAAACTCAACTCTTTTTCATCCCTGTTTTCATATAGCTCATCAATAACACTCATGTGATATTTTGATAAACGCAGTTGATTGCTTTTTCCTTCTCCAACCTTAAAAAGTAAGGAGTACCTTTTAAGCCATTCATCTGGCAGTATGCCCAGCGTTCCATCGTTAAGTTGAACAAAAGATTGCTTGTTAACCAATGCCGATTTTATTTCATCAATGCCTACCCGTTGTTCGCCAAATTCTATTTCCACTTTGGCATCAAACCAGTCTATACCACTTCGTACATGAATATGTGTATTGGGCCTGGCGGTATTAAAACGAAAATTGCGTAATGCTTCAAAACCAAACACCGGCACTTTCATTTCATTCATGGCATCTACAAATAAAAAAAACCAATTGTTACGCAAAACATCTGCACCTCTTAATACCAGGTTGTTTTTATTATCTCCGGGCCGTACAAATAATGAATGCAGGCTTTCTAATTTTTTCAAAAAAGTTTCTTCAGCTTCCAGGTTACGTTCAATAATCAATATCTTATCACCATCGGGGATAATAATATTTTCTTTATCGGCCGATCTTGTTTCATAACCTTTATAGGTATAGATGGGTTGAAATACCAGGTAGTCGCCTCTTTCCTGTAGTTGTAGTTTTATTTCGGGGTCGCCGTTTTTAATCTCTCTTACAAGACTGCTGTCAAACTCAACCTGGTAGTCTTTAGTTAAAGGCATTATCAGCTTTTTCATTTTATCGGCCCAGTTCTCTTTGCTAAGTTGAATATTCCCTTCTTTTAAAAACTTTTCGGCTTGTAACACGTCTTCTGCTTTTTGCCACAGGTACAGCACATCATCATTTAAATATAAGAGGCTGCTGGCACAAGCATTTTCTGTAAATAAAATGTTATTGCCCATTAACTTTATTATACAGGTAATTTCAAAACAATCGCCTTTTGCCTGCACTTTAAATACCGGGGCAATAAAATGATTGCTTACCTCTGCTTCAACAAGGTTTGCCGTTGTAAACTGTTTCCCTTTTGGCAGGTAAAAAATAAAATGATTGTTAACCTGCTCATCAAAAATCTTTTTTAGTTTTGGCTGTAAGTATTCTCCTATCAAAGCTTTTGTGTCTTCCGGTAAATCGTCTCCATCAACATGAATAATGTTTTCCCAAATACCACTGAACGGAGAATTTCGATCGAGGTATTTATTGATTTCGTTGCTTTGCAGTTTACGCACCTGTTGCAAAAGTTGTTTATCATCTTCGTTAAAAGATTCTGTATCTACAAATTTTGTAAGGTCAAGTTTTTCTATTTTACCCACAAACTTTAATTGGTCTTCATCTGTTTCGCCTTGTACGGCATCTACACTATAATATGGAAAAGCCGAAGAGTTGAAATTAAAAACAAGGCCAAGTTTTTTTGTTGGTTGTTCTGCCACAATCACCTCTAGTGCCGGTTGGGCCGGAGTTATAAAAACTTCGGCAGGCTTGGCCAAAGTATTGCTTACTGCAACTCTTTTAATTGATGTATCCAATAGTTTTAAAAATGGCTTACCATCCTTATAGGTAAATTCAAATTTACCCGTTAAGTCATCTTCCAAACTATAACCGTATATCTGTAGAAGTTTATTTTTTTCTTTATCCCAATTGCGAATTGTATCAAAATAACCGGCTCCGTATGCATCAAGCAATTGTAAAAACAAAAGTGTTTTATGTTCGCAAAGCGGATGTGCCGTTTCATTGCATTTACAGGAAGTGTCAAAATTCCTTTCGTCGTTTTTTTGAATCACCAGCGGAAAAATTTCTCCTTCAATAACCAACTCTGCTTCCACCCGTTCATCTTCAGCTTTTAAAATATTTGCTTTTGTGCTGCGTAAAATATTTTCTGCATCGGCATAAATACCTGGCGAAGAAAGTAGCTTGATCATCTTCAAATCAATATGTTTCATTTTAGCCACAGTATGACGTTGGTTGTATTGGATGTTGGTATTGCCCAGCATATTCTTATCTACCATATCCTGTAACCTTATTAATGCTGCCGCTTCGTGGCGGCATATATCACCAAGGTTATACGGGCAGGAACAGCGAACCGTCATAGATTTTGAATCGGTATATTTTTGAATATACACTTTGTAAAAAGTGGCGTAACTGTCGTCTTTTACCCTAAATACAATACCTCCCATAAGTTGGTCGTGCTCTACCAATTCCACAAGACCCAGGGCATGAATTTTTTTTCCCCGACGAATTACTTCATCGTTACCATTATTATAAACATATTTTATAAGGTGCGGTAAAGCCATTATGTAGAATTGCCGATTTAGGATTTCAGATTTTTATGTTTTTAAACTAAGTTAAAATATATGCATTTCTGAAAAAGGCAATTTGCAAAAATAACGAAAATTAAGCAGGCTTAAAAATCTTACAAGTGGAAGAATATAAAATTTGTGTTAATTGAGAAAGTTTTGTTTGATATTGATTTTTGGCTGGGCTAATACAGCAAATTATTTTGCCAGCAATTTTCCGTCTTCATAAACAACTAAAGTATTGGCTATGTCTTCGGTAAGGCAATACTGAATATCATTTTGTAACTCAAAACCCGAAAGGCGCTGGTAATGTGATGCATTTTTTGATTTCATAAATTCAAACAGGTTGGGCTTTGCAGCATTGTACATAGCCAATGCAATCTGTGATGAATCGCAGTTTATTGAAAAATGGTTTTCTATACGGTTGATAACGGCGCCAGCAAATAATATGTCTTCAATATTTACTTTATTTTTCCAGGCGGCGCAACCCAAAATAATGTTTTGATTTTGTGCTACCAGGTAATTACAAACTGCTGATAGGTTTGGAAACGAACCGGTAACAATGCTTTTAGCATTTTTATCTAATGCAAGTTGCAAAAGCCTTGTGCCGTTAGTTGTAGTAAGCACAAGTGTTTTTCCTTCAATAAATTCCCGTGGATATTCAAAAGGAGAATTACCATACTCAAGCCCTTCTGCTATTTTACCATCCCGTTCCCCGGCAGTGATACTGTCTATCTGTTTGCCTATGCGAATGCATTCTGCCACATTATCAACGGGGATGACTGACTTGGCACCATTATGTAAAACTGTAGCAATGGTTGATGTAGCCCTCAATACATCAATGATTACAACAATGCTTTTATCAACTTCGTAAAGGTTAAGTAATGATGGGGAGAAACTGGTAAATAATTGCGGCCGGGTTGGTTCCATATTTAAAATTAACTTAAAACAGCTTTCCATTTTTGGGTTTCAGCATATTCTTTTATCACTTCATTTCTTTTTTTTAAAAACTTTAGTAGATATGCTTTAAGAAAAACAGTATTGAACATTTTACCAATGATGCCGTAAGGGCTTTCAAAATTTAAAACGTCTATCATAATAGTGCCGTTCTTTACAGGTTTAAAATGATGCTCGTGATAAAAATTTTTAAAATCTCCTTTTATCATCTCATCTATAAAAAATACCGGCGCTTCCAACGATGTGATTTTTGAAGTGAAACGCCTGGTTTTAAAAAGATGCCTGGCTTGCCAGGTAACGGTTTCATTTTTATTGATAAGCCCATTTATTACACCATCAATTGCTTTTTCGTTGGTATGAGCTGTTGATATTTGGTGCAGGTTAATACTGCGGCTTAAATCAAACACCCTGTTAACAGGTGCGTTAATAAATGACGTTAAATGAATTTGAGACATGAATTAAATTTATTGTAAAACACTGCCTGCTTTTTAATGTTATACAAATGGCACTTTAACTACTTTAGCTTTGGTTAAAGTATTACGAATGCTAATGTACACTACTGTTTCGGGGGCTGTAAATCCCATATCAATATAACCCATACAAATAGCTTTACCCAGTGTTGGCGATTGTGTACCCGAAGTTACTTTGCCAATGATAGCGCCTTCAAAAGTTTTTATGTCATAGCCTTGTCGGGCAATGCCTTTTTCCAGCAGTTCAAAACCCACTAATTTTTTTTTAAGGCCATCGGCCTTTTGTTTTTCAAAATATGGCCTGTTGGTAAAATCTTTGCTGAATTTGGTTATCCAGCCAAGCCCGGCTTCAAGCGGAGAAGTAGTATCATCAATATCGTTACCATACAAACAATATCCCATTTCTAAACGTAGGGTGTCTCTTGCGCCTAAGCCAATGGGTTTAATATCGCCCTTTTTACCTGCTTCAAAAATAGCGTTCCATATTTTTTCAGCATCATCGCCTTTGTTCTCAAAATAAATTTCGGCGCCGCCGGCACCGGTATAACCTGTAGCGCTTATTAAAACATTTTCAACACCGGCAAATGTGCCTTTGGTAAATGTGTAATATTTCAGGTTCATCACATCTTCATCAGTAAGTGTTTGTAAAATTCTTGTAGCATTAGGACCTTGTATGGCAAGCAAAGCTGTCTTGTCAGATATGTTGTGCATCTCCACTTCTTTGTTATTATGCTGTTGTAACCAGTTCCAGTCTTTTTCAATATTGCTTGCGTTTACAACCAGCATGTATGCTTTGTTTTCTTCCAGGCAATAAACAATCAGGTCATCAACAATACCACCATCGTTGTTTGGAAAACAACTGTATTGCGCTTTTCCTACAGTTAATTTAGCGGCATCATTACTGGTAACCCTTTGTATCAGGTCTAGCGCATTTTCGCCCTTTAAAATAAATTCGCCCATGTGGCTTACATCAAACACACCTACAGATTTACGTACTGCAGCATGTTCATCATTAATGCCCGAATAACTAATAGGCATGTTATAACCAGCAAACTCAGCCATCTTAGCGCCTAATGCAATGTGTATTTTTGTAAAAGGGGTTTCTTTCATTTGTTTGATATTTTAACTGCTAAGTTAAGCAGCATTGCTTTGCCAATAAAACTTTTTCAAAACCTCTTATCAATAAAACAGAACAACTAAAGTAAAATACCGGTATTTTACTTTATAAAACAAGCAACCATGAAATGTGCCATAATAAGCTAAGAGCTACTTTATATAAATAGCAACGAAATTTATATGGCTTATAGCATGTGCTGATAAAAACAATAAACATTTACACATGAAAAAAAATATTTTATTAGTAGCACTAGTTTTTTCTTTTTTATCTATTGAGGCACAGCAGTTATTTATGCCCAGAGATATAAAATCAGCCTACGAAAACGGCACCCGTTCGCTAGATGGCAAGCCCGGAAAAAATTACTGGCAAAACAAGGGTGTTTATAAAATTGATATTACGGCCATGCCTCCCAACAGAACAATAAAAGGAAAAGAAACAATAATTTATTTCAACAACAGCCCCGATACTATCCGAAACCCCAACATCAAGCTTTTTTTAAATATTCATAAGCCCGGTGCACCCAGGAACGGAGGAGCTGTACCCGATTATCTTACATCAGGCGTGCATATTGATAAATTTGAAGTGAACGGAGAAGAAAGACCCTTTAGAAATGATGATTATGTATTTACCAATGTAGCGATAAAGCTACCCAAACCTTTGCTGCCACACGATACGGTAAATCTTTCGTTTAACTGGCATTATGATGTATCCATACAAAGCGGTCGTGAAGGAATGATAGATTCAACAACATTTTTCCTTGCCTATTTTTACCCAAGAGTGGCTGTTTATGATGATTACAATGGCTGGGATAAAATGAACTTTATGGATTCGCATGAATTTTACAGCGACTTTAATGATTATGATGTTACCATCCATGTTCCAAAAAATTATATTGTTTGGGGTACCGGCACTTTACAACAACCCGAAAAATTATTACAACCGGCCATATTGCAACGGTACAATCAGTCGTTTAATACTGATGCTACCGTACACATTGCAACACAAGATGACTTATTAAATAAAAGAGTTACTACCCAAAATGAAATTAATAGCTGGCAGTTTAAAGCAACCCATATACCCGATATGGCTTTTGGTATAAGCGATCATTTTGTTTGGGACGGATGCAGCGCCGTAGTGGATGATGCAACCGGCCGCCGGGCAAGTGCACAAGCAGCAAATAATGATACGGCAGCCGATTACCACTATGTAGCACAATATGCCCGCCATTCGTTAAACTGGTTATCACATAACTGGCCCGGTATTCCATATCCCTACGAAAAAACAACCGTTTTTCAGGGCTATGCCGGCATGGAATACCCGATGATGGCCAACGATGAATCTTACGCAGATACTACATTCTCAAGATTTGTTGCCGAACACGAAATTGCACATACTTATATGCCTTTTTATATGGGTATTAATGAAACCCGATACGGATTTATGGATGAAGGCTGGGCCACAACTTTTGAATTGTTGATTGGAACAGCCGATATGGGAAAAGAAAACGCAGAAAGATTCTATAAACAATTTCGTGTACAGGGATGGACACATGCAACAAGCCCCGATTTGCAAATACCTATTGTAACACCTGGCGACGCACTAACCGGTTTTGGATTTGGCAGTAACGAATACGGTAAAGCATCTTTAGGCTACCTGGCCATGAAAGACATACTGGGCGATGAGCTATTTAAGAAATGTCTTCATACTTATATGGATCGCTGGCATGGCAAGCATCCCACACCCTGGGATTTCTTTAATACTTATAGCCATGTAGCACAAAAAAACCTTAACTGGTTTTGGAATAACTGGTTCTTTAGTAATAACTATATAGATTATGCTTTACAAGAGATAAAAAAAACAAGCAGCGGCTATAATGTTTTAATAAAAAATGTTGGAGGCTTTTTTGCCCCGGTTAATGTTATAATAAAATATACCGACGGAACTTCGCAATTAAAACACCTTACACCTGCAGTTTGGGAAAAAGAACCTGCGGAAATAAATGTATCAATAAACACAAATAAAAAAATTGAATCGGTAAAACTTGATGGCGGTATTTTTATGGATGCAGATGAAAGCAACAATATAAAGGGAATTAATTAATACAGCCGCTTGTGGGTGAATTTTACAAAAGATACATAATTCTTTAAAATTATTTGTTATCTTAACCCTCCATTTTTATTAAAATTAACAAACATGACAACGATTGCCCTTTATAATCTTAAAGGCGGAGTAGGTAAAACCGCCAGTTGTGTAAATTTTGCCTATTTAGCTGCAGCCGATGGTTTTAAAACCTTATTATGGGATATAGACCCACAAGGCTCATCATCCTTTTATTATAAAGTAAAACCCAAAATGCATCCCGGCATAAAAAAACTAATAACCAAAGATGCCGATTTGGAGAATGCAATTATGAGCAGCGATTTTGAATTACTTGATGTGATACCGGCCGATAATTCAAGCAAAAGTTTCGATATCATGCTTGATGAAATGAAAGGCAATAAAAACAGGTTAAAATCTATTTTAAAACAATTACAGGGCGAGTATGATTTTATTTTTATTGATTGTCCTCCGGGGTTCAGCGCATTAAGCGAAAATATTTTTAATGCAGCAGATATAGTATTGATGCCTGTTATACCAACTACCCTATCTATAAGAACTTATAACATGGTAAAAGATTATTTTAAAGAGAAAGATATTGATATAAAAAAAATGATGTGCTTTTTTACCATGACAGACCTGCGAAAAAACCTGCACAACGAAATCATGGAAGAATTGTATAAAGACAAACGATTTTTTCAAAACTACATTCCTTATTTAAGCGATGTAGAAAAAATGGGGATCCACAAAGCCCCTATCATGGAATTTGCAAACAGCAGTTATGCCGCCAGTTGCTACCGTGAATTATGGCTTGAGATAAAAGAAGGAGTTTTATAAATACATTAATCAAAAATTTATTAATTAGTTTTGCCGAATATGAAAAGAGAACTATACGGCTGGTTTAGTCCGGCGCTACAAAAGGAAATGCCAATTGTTACTTATGGCGATTATGGGACAGCCATTTTATTTGTACCCACTGCCGCTGCCGATTATTTGGAGTATGAGCGGTTTCAAATGATGGAAACACTGGCGCCTTATATTAATGGAGGTAAAATAAAGGTATTCTCCATAAACAGTATCAACAACGAAAGCTGGCTTAATAAAGAAATGGCCGGCGAACACAAAGCCATCAGGCAAAACCAGTTTAACGATTATGTTTTTAATGAAGTAATTCCTTACATTAAGCACAGCACATCAAACGAAACAGAAATTATTACCTGCGGCGCTTCTTTTGGAGCTTTACATAGTATGAACCTTTTTTTAAAACGCCCCGATATTATCAATGGTGTTATTGCCATGAGCGGTGTGTACGACCTTACTGAATATACTGATGGTTTTTTTGATGAACAGGTATATTTTAACAGCCCAATGCATTATATAGAAAACCTAACAGACCATAATATACTGGAACAGATACGCAAAAGCAACCATGTACATATTTTAACCGGCAGTGGCGCTTACGAAGATCCTAATGCTTCGAAAGCCTTTGCTGGATTACTTTACAGCAAAGGCATTAATTACGAACTGGATGTTTGGGGCGAAGAGTGGAAACACGACTGGCCAACCTGGAGAGCTATGTTGCCACTGTATTTTGAAACAAGGTTCTGATTTTTCTTTAATAATAACACAATATTATAAAGGCTTTTTTAGTTATGTAGGTACCAATATATCTATATAAATGAAAAAGCCTATTCTTATTTTTGCCCTTAAATGTTCGGCAATCTTTTATTTTGCTGCATGTACCGGAATTAATGAATATGGAAATACAGTTTCAGCAACATCCCATGTAACCAAGGGAACCTGGAAAATAAATTTATTTACAGAAGATTTACAGGACGAAACTGCCGAGTTCTCCAATTGCATTTTAAAATTTGATCCATCTGGCAAAATTACCATATCTAAAAACGGAAAAATGATAACAGGTAACTGGATTGAAGATAATATCTTAAAAAGAATCACCATCAACCTAAATACCCAGGATGCCGCATTAATAAAACTGAATGACTACTGGAATATTGCCAAAATAAACAAATCGGGTCTTAGTTTTAGGGGTAACCAAAATTCGGTAAACGACAGGTTAGAGATAACCAACCTGTAAAATTATTTAAAGTTAGTTTTTGTTATTTGAGTTTAATGATTGTAAAAGCTGTTCCCAAACCGGAGCAGCTTTTAAGTTTTAAATCATGTTGATTGGCTACAAGATTTGTTTTATTTTTACCTGATGCCAAAAAAATTATTTTTATTAGATGCATTTGCGCTGGTTTTTCGAGCATATTATGCACTCATACGAAACCCACGAATAACCAGTAAAGGCCGTAATACCAATGCACAATTTGGGTTTACCAACACCATTATTGAGTTGATTAAAAACCAAAATCCTACGCACATGGCTGTATGCTTTGATACACATGCGCCTACCGAACGACATACAGATTTTGCAGATTACAAAGCCAATCGCCAGGAAACACCCGAAGATATTTTATCGGCTGTGCCGGATATTAAAAGAATAATAGAAGCGCTTAACATTCCTGTAATTGCTATTGACGGCTACGAAGCCGATGATGTAATTGGCGCTTTGGCAAAAAAAGCAGAAAAGGAAGGATACGAAGTATATATGGTTACACCCGATAAGGACTACGGACAATTGGTTTCGGAAAAAATAAAAATTTACAAGCCTCCTTACCAGGGCGGAAAATTTGAGATACTGGGACCAAAAGAAGTTTGTGAAAAATGGGATATAGAAAATGTGGACCAGGTTATTGACATGCTGGGCTTAATGGGAGATGCGGTTGATAACATTCCGGGTATTAAAGGCGTGGGCGAAAAAACCGCAGCCAAACTTTTAAAAGAATATAGTACGCTTGAAAATATATTAGATAATGCTGATAAAATAAAAGGCAAGCTGGGCGAAAAAATTATGGAAGGAAAAGAAGCTGCTATTATGAGCAAGAAATTAGCAACCATAATTTTAGAAGTACCTGTAGAGTTTCATGAAGAGAATTTTTTAATAAAAGAAATAAATAAACCTGCCTTAAAAGAAGTTTTTGAAGAGCTTGAATTTAAAACGCTGGGCAAAAGAATTTTGGGCGAAGATGCTGATGAAGAAATTTCTGTTGCAGGCAAAAACCCTGCAGGGTCAAAAGAAAATGTTCAAATGGATTTGTTTGGTAATATTATTGAACAGCCTCAACCCGATGCAATAAACATTAAGGCCGAAGCAGATGTTGTACCGGCTACTAAAAATATCAACAATACGCCACACGATTATTCATTAATACAATCAGATGCAGAAATAAAGGAACTGATTACATATTTATCTGCCAGTGATGAAATATGTTTTGATACAGAAACAACGGGTATTGATGCCAATGACGCAGAAATGGTAGGTATGAGTTTTTCTGTAAAGCCCGGCGAAGGATTTTATGTGTATTGTCCTCCCGATCAAAATGAAACGGCAAGAAGATTAAAATTTTTTGAACCGTTGTTTACAGATACATCAAAAAACTGGATAGGCCATAACATTAAGTACGATATGCTGATACTGAAATGGTATGGTTATGAACTTGCCGGAAATATTTTTGACAGCATGTTAGCGAACTTTGTAATAGAGCCTGATGGTAAAAACGGGATGGATGCATTAAGTGAAAAATATTTAGGTTACGAACCTGTACATATAGAGGAGCTTATTGGCAAAAAAGGGAAAGCCCAGGGGAATATGAGAGACCTTGAGCCGGAAAAAATAAAAGATTATGCCTCAGAAGATGCAGACATTACTTTGCAATTAAAGCATGTGCTTTTGCCCATGTTAAAGCAAAAAAAAGTTGATAAAGTTTTTTATGAAGTAGATAATCCGTTAGTAAAAGTTTTAGCAGCAATGGAGTTTGAAGGCATAAAAATAGACGAAGCTTTTTTAAATGAATATTCAAAAGAACTTGAAAAAGAATCAAAAGCTGCAGAAGAATCGGTTTATAAGCAAGCTGCTGTTAGGTTTAATTTAGCATCGCCAAAACAATTAGGCGAAGTTTTGTTTGATAAAATGCAGATAGACCCTAAAGCGAAAAAAACTAAAACAGGCCAATATGCCACCGGCGAAGATGTTTTATTAAAACTTGCAAGCAAAAATAAAATTGTTGATGATATTTTATCTTTTCGTGAGTTTACAAAATTAAAATCAACGTATGTAGATGCGTTACCCCTGATGATAAATAAAAAAACAGGGCGTGTACATACTTCTTATGCACAGGCTGTTGCCGTTACTGGCAGGCTAAGCAGCAATAACCCTAACCTGCAAAATATCCCCATCCGTAGCGAAAGAGGTAGAGAAATAAGGAAAGCGTTTATACCCCGTGATAATGAACATGTACTAATCTCTGCCGATTATTCGCAAATTGAATTACGAATTGTAGCTGCAATTAGCGGTGATGAAAATATGTGCGAAGCTTTTAGAAATGGTAAAGATATTCATAGCGCCACCGCTGCAAAAGTTTTTAATGTAGATGAAAAGGACGTAACCAAAGAAATGCGTTATAAAGCTAAAAGTGTAAACTTTGGTATTATATACGGCCAGGGCGCTTTTGGCCTGGCAGAAAATTTAGGGATAAGCCGTTCCGAAGCCAAAGAGATAATTGATAATTATAAAAAACAATTTCCTAATATTCAAAAATACATGGATGATACCATTCATTTTGCACAGGAACATGGTTATGTACAAACCCTGATGGGCCGTAAGCGCTGGTTAAGGGATATTAACAGCGCTAACTTTACCGTACGTGCATTTTCAGAACGAAATGCCATCAATTCTCCAATACAAGGTTCAGCAGCCGATATGATAAAACTGGCGATGATAAAAATTCAAGAGGAATTCATTAAACAAAAATTTAAATCAAAAATGCTGCTACAGGTGCATGATGAATTGGTTTTTGATGCACACAAATCTGAAATAGAAAAAGTAAAACCCATCATTTTACATTGTATGCAAACAGCATTGGAATTGCCAAACAACATTCCTACTGATGCAGCATTGGGTATTGGCGATAACTGGCTGGAAGCCCATTGATCATTTTATGAAACCAACAATAATTTATTGTTACGATGCTTACTGTGGCTGGTGTTATGGATTTAGCCCGGTAATAAATAAAATTGCAACCGATTATAATGATAAGCTTGCTTTAGAAGTTTTAAGCGGCGGTATGATGATTGGCGAACAAGCAATGCCAATAGAAAAAATAGGGCCATACATTATTTCATCGTATAAAAGGGTTGAAGCGCTTACAGGAATAAAGTTTGGTGAGGATTTTTTATGGCATTGCGATAATCCTGATAAAAGCGATTGGGTAATGAACTCAGAAAAGCCAGCCATTGCATTGTGTATTTTAAAAGAATATTATCCCCAAAGGCAATTGGAATTTGCTACAGATTTGCAGTATGCATTAAATTATGAAGGACGAGACCTTGACGATGATGAAGCTTACCGCCACCTGCTTGATAAATATAATTTACAATCAGAAGCTTTTTATACAAAGCTTAAAGCAGATGAGTATAAAGAGATGGCATATTACGAGTTTTCATTAATGAAGCAATTGCAGGTAAGTGGCTACCCTACAGTGTTTATTCAAACAGGCGAATTAAAGTTTGTAATGGTTGCCAGGGGATATACAGATTATGAAACAGTAAAAAGCCGGATAGACAATATTTTAAAAGAAATAAATGCTGCTACAGCAGATTGACATGCTTTTGTAATTTTATATTGCAGTTCATACATTTCAGAGTGCTTTTAAAAAATAATTTTTGTATTTTCCACATAAAAAATTTGTTATGAGAAAAATAACTTTAACGGTTTGCTCTGCTACACTTATTTTATTGGCGTGTAATAATAAAACAGATAACTCCCAGGCAACAACAGATTCCTTAGCTAAAACAAATGCAACAGAAAGAAAAACTGATTCATCAGTTTCCGCCATCCCCGACTCTGTAGCTATAGCCAAAGCATGGAATGATTTTAAAACTCCGGGAGAAATGCATAAATGGATGGAGAAAACTAATGGTACCTGGGAAGCAGATATTACTACCTGGATGGATCCATCGGCTCCACCAGAAAAATCTAAAGGAACAATGGTACAATCTTCAATACTGGGAGGAAGGTATGTTGTTGGTAAATATGCAGGAACTGTTTTTGGCCAAAAAACTGAAGGGCAGTTTACCATGGGTTACGATAATGCAAAAAAACTTTTTGTTAGCACCTGGATTGATAACCAGGGAACAGGAATGGTTTACCTAAGTGGCAACTATGATGATAAAACAAAAACTTTAAACCTCAGTGGATATCAAACCGACCCCATGACAGGGAAAGATAGTAATATAAGAGAAGAAATGACCATTATTGATAATGACAGTTACAGCCTAACCATGTTTGGCAACGGCCCCAATGGAAAAGAAATGAAATTTATGGAAGGGGTTTATAAACGCAAAAAATAAATAAACCAATAAAAAATATTGGAAAATTTCACGGGTTTTTATAAGCTATTTAGAAATTATTTTTTAAATGCTTTCTCGTACAACGCAATCCATTCTTGTACTGTAATTTTGGTTGCAAGCTCACCAAAAAGTTTATAAGGAATTTTATCCATTTTTTTTAAGCGAATGCAACTTTTGCCCATATCTAATTTTCCAACTCCAGCTTTTACATATTCATCGGTAAACCACTTTAATAATTTAGGGTTAACGTATATGCCCATGTTATACACTGCTATAAAATTTTTTTGCGAGGCAATGCTCATAAAAGGTAACGGCTCTTTGGGGTTACAATGATAGCCTGCAGGATACAGTAAATGTGGTACCACGAAACCTATCATTCCATAGCCCATACATTCTTTAAAGCCGGCAGGCAAGTTCTTTTTTATTATACTTCTTAATTCATCAATTACTTTTTTACGTTCTTCGGGTAATTCTTTTAAGTATTGCTCAACAGTTTCGGCTTTTGATTGCATATTTTATTATTTTTTTACCAATAAGCAGCTTGTAAAATTTTCCCAATACCATCTTCCCAGAAAAAGATAATCGTAAAATTAACCTTAATTTTTCCCATTCTTTTCTGTTATTTTCAAAACTTCACTCTGCCAAACAAAGCCTCCAATCATTGCTGTTTTTCGTTGCTCTGTTTTCGGGCACCGCCAGGTTTAATCTACTATTTACGGTATGATGCCATTTTTTTACTGCCATTTACTTCAATTTATTTCCAACAATCTTAACGCTTTCACTTTGTAATTCACCTCCATCATTTTAATATAACTGACAGATGAAAAGGCTTATTTCAAATAAAGGAATATTTAAAAATTTTGGAGGCTAAATCAATACAGCGATTCGAAAAAAAATATTTTCCACAAATATTTATTTTCTGTTATTACCGGTTTTTTAACAATAAAATTGTGTAACCAGCTTTTCATTTTCATCTTTATTATTATGTTATAGTTAAGTAAAATGGTATTGTAAATGATAAAAAAAATTGTTTAGACAAACAATGGTTATACAGGGGTTTTGGTTTTGCTCCGCTTTTTTAAGCGGAGTTTTTTTTAAACGAATGCACTAAAAACGAGGAGCCCCACAAATAAATTTGCAGGGCCCGTATTCGCATTCACCTTTAATGAATTATTTTCCGCCATCTTTTGCGCCTTGTCCGCCACCTCTTTGTGGCCTCAGCGATGGTTCAATTTCATCTTTCCATTGTTTCATTTGAGCCTCGGTAAAAACTTCTTTCAATTTTTTATCCCTGGCATCATTAAGTTCTTTGCGTTTTGCGGCAAATGCTTCCCGGTCAACATTTCCACTTGAGCGCATTTCTACCATAGCATCTTGCTGGGCTTTGTAAAATTCGGTAAAAATAGTTTCTGTTTTTACTTTGCTGTCTGCATCCAGATTTAAGGTGGCCATTTTTTCCATCGTTGTTTTAGTTCTTTCTTCGGGGGTTTGGCGCTGCCTGCCACCTTGTGCACTTACTGCATTAATGCTGAAGATAGCTGCTAATGCTATCAATATTACTTGTTTTTTCATTTTTTTAGATTTATTTTTTAATGAAGAGGTTATTTATAAAATATTTATTGTTAGTGATCAGAAGATTTTTTTCTTGTAACATTTTTGTTAAGTATTCTGGCAAACAACGAATCGAATGCAGCCAGTTGGCCAGGCTTGCAAAGCTGGCGTATATCTTTTAAATGCGTAAACATTTGTAGTTCTACTAATTTTTGATTAGCTGCCGATTGGTTTGCTACAGATATCATTACCGAATCGCTGAAATTACCTGTTGCTAACTGTTTAAACTGTTTATCTTTTGAGCTTCGCAGGCTATCGAACATTTTTTTCATGTCTGCTTTATGCCTGGCACTTAAAGTATCATATTGTGCAAGTTGGGTGTTATCAAAACCAATTTCAGTTTTTAAGAATCCCGATATCATTGTTGCCCTATCGGGACGTTTTCCATTAAATTTATTATTACCTTTTTTAAAAAACAAAAAAGATAATAGTGCAATATTAGTTACCAATAAAATGGCAATAATTAAAAGGTAAACCTTTGATCTGTTTTCTTTTTTTATCATTATGGTTGATTGTTATATACATCGTAAATAGTTGCTACCGTATAAGAAAATTCATCAGAAGACGCCTGCGTTGTTTGCTCTACATTGGTAGTTTGTGTTGATGAGTTTTTAGAAACAATTACGGCTGCATTAATTAAAAGGATTAAACAGAGGCCAGCGAAAGCAACAACCGGCCTGCTGATGTACCAGCCTGCTTTTTCCCACAGCGATACTGTTTCTTTATTCATACGTGCATGAATACGGGTAAGCAGAAAAGGTTTTGCTGTTGCTCTTTTAATTGAATCCACACTGCTTAATGCCTCCTCTGCAAGTTTGTTTATGTTTTCTATGTTACTCATATCGTATCTTTTAATGTTCCGTAATATTTTATTAATTCTTTTTTCAAATTTGCCTTTGCACGACTTATCAATGATTCTACAGCAAATAAAGTTGTGTTCATAATTTCGGCAACTTCCTGATGGCTCTTTCCTTCAAGCTTATGAAGTGTAAATGCAATCCGTTGCTTATCGGGTATATTTTTTAATACATTAAACAACTCACGTGCCTTTTCTTTCTTTTCCAGTTCTACGCCGGGATGATCAAAAACCGCTGGTAACAATATTTCTTCATCCTGGTTGTTAAACAAACTTTGCACAAAACCAAAACGTTTTTTACGTTTTTTTTTCTTTTCATGGTCAAGCGCTTTACTAACTGTTATCCTATATAACCAGGTAGAAAATTTAGAAATGCCTTTAAAAGAACTTATTGACTGATACACTTGTATAAAAACTTCCTGTGTAATATCATCAGCATCTTCTTCATTTTGAACAATACCTAATGCTGTATTATAAACCATATCCTGCCACTCTTCAACCAGCTTTGTAAAAGCTTGTTCATCTCCCTGCTGCAGTTGTGCAATTAAATCCGGTTGGTTCAAAATGGTTCATTTGTTTATCCTCCTAAATTAATTAAAAGGGACGAAATCCTCCACCAGAATGAGGCCCCATTCTTTCCCTTTGGTTATTATTAGTATTAGTTGATGCACTGGCTGTTCCAAAATTCTTAAGGTTATATGTAAATGTTAGCATAAAGTATTGCTTTAACACCAGGTTTTGCACATCCTGAATTGAACTGGCTGTTGTTGTACGGGTAATACTTTGATTTTGTTTCAACAGGTCAAAAACAGAAAGTTTAAGTTCACCAGCCTGGTTTTTCAGGAATTTTTTTCCTACCCCAGCATTCCATAACCAATAATTTTGGTTAAATCCTCCTGATAAACCACTATAGTTTTCGTTATTGATATCATTCTGTAAAAACCAACCTTTTTTATTTAACAGGTTTATTTGTAAACCGGCAGATTGCTGAATATATTTTGTTGTAGGGTTAACTGTGTTTTTTACATTATTGAAATTGGCCGAGTAATTAAGGTTAAAATCTACATACTCACTGATGTTGCTTGCAAGTACAACACCTGCATTATAGGTTGTTGATTGTGATTCATTTTTTATGTTATCAATCATGCCCGGAGTTTTGCTGTAATTTACACCTGCATTAATACTGAGGTTTGTTTTCATAAAATTTAAAGGCATGGAATAAGTTAAAAATGTACGTAAACTCCAGTACCCGTTCATATTTATTGGTATAGCCAGTTGAGAACCTGGATGAAGGGTAACAGTATTGTTTAATACTGTATCCTGTCCTTTTATATTGTAAATAGCATTGGTTATATAATTGCTGTTTTGCAAAAGAAATATATTGGCAAAGAAGCTTTTTGATTTTGCGGTGTTGGTGTAAGTGTACCGTGTGCTAAGCATGTTGCCCACCTGTTGCTTCAAGTTAGGGTTGCCTTTTGAAACATACAGGGGATCGCTGTTATTAATTACATCCTGCAATTGACTAACAGATGGGGTATTGGTATTGGCACGATAAAATACCCTGATACTGTTTTTTGAATTTATTTTTTTGCGCCACATTAAATTAGGCAATAAGTTATTAAAATTAAGACGAACATTAGCAGCATACGGATAAGATTGGTCGCTGTTAAGCGCTGTGTATTGATAAGATAACCCCACCGAAAACATGTTGTCCCTGTCTCCAACCCGGTAACTTAAACCTGTACTGTGTTTTGTTATGATATTATCAAACTTGTTTGAAAGGCTATCTACAAACAATGAGTATTTATCACCAGCATAATCATACTTAAACACTTCCAAATCTGCTTTGCTTTTTGAGTATGATGGAGAATAGTTTAACTGTAATTGGCCTTTTTTTCCAATTGGTTCTGTATAAACAACATTTGCCGATAACTGGTAACCATTTGATATAGAACTGGTGTATTGCTGCAGAGAGTCATCTGTATTAATTAAACTGGAATAATAACTTGTTTTATTAGTGTTATAGGTATCACCATCATTTTTATTGATAGTTGTTCCCAGGTTTATTGAAACGGTTCTTCCCTTTTTAGCAAATGCATGACGGAACAGAATATTGTTATGAAAATTATAGCCGGTACCTTTTGAATAGGTGTTGTTATCCGATCTGCTTAAACTATCGTTGGGCGAGTATGAATTAAAATCTGAAACATCGCTACTTAACCTGGTGTTTTGAAAACTTAAGCTGGGTACAATCATCAAACTGTTTTTATCATCAATCTTATAATTAATCCTGAAGTTTAAACGATGGTTATTGTTTTTAGTGTTTGATAAAACATTTTGTTGTTTATAAAGCGTTGTATCGTTTGCTAAAAAATTTTGTGTGTTAGAAAACTGGTTGTTGTTGACATTGTTATCATTAAAAAAATAACTTCCGGTTACTTCCACTTTTTTTCCCCACTGGTCAGAATAGTTTAAACCGAAAGCATTGGTTTTACTTATCCCGTTTTGAACACCTACATTAAAATTGTTTCCTCCCCCAAAACCACCACGGCCGCCACGGCCACCACTGCTTATACCTAAAAGATCCTGCGAAGCAAAATTTTGCTGATTAACATTATTGGCAAGACCTACAAAAGTTAAACGCATATTGTTTTTAAACATACTCATATTTCCCCCTGCAGTATAAGTGCCTTGTGTTCCGGCACCTGCATACAAACGGCCAAACTGACCATTACGCATACCTGCTTTTGTAACTATGTTAATTGATTTTACACTATTACCATCATCAAAACCGGTAAATGCAGCCTGGTCGCTCAGTTTATCAAATACCTGTATTTTATCAATGATTGAGGCCGGGAGGTTTTTTAATGCAGCGGTTGCATCATCTCCAAAAAAATCACGTCCATCAACCGTAACTTTTTTTACCTGTTCGCCTGCGGCAGTTACATTGCCACTTTTGTCGATGGTAACACCGGGCAGTTTTTTTATCATGTCTTCGGCAGTTGCATCGGGATTAACCTTTAATTCGCTGGCATTAAATTGCAGCGTATCTCCTTTTTGAATTACCACTGGTTTTTTTGCTACTACTGTAACTTCATCCAGGTCTTTGGCCATTTTAGTAAGTGTAAATTGTAATGGCGATTTATTACTTGCCTGCAAATTGATGGTTTGTTCTATGATATCATATCCGCTGGCGCTGGTTGTCAGCCTGTATTTATCTACTTTAAGGCCTTTAAAAATAAAATCACCATTATTATCGGTTAAAACGGTTATAGGATTCAGCGAATCTGACTTGGCCCTTAACTCTACAGTAGCTCCGGCAATTGGCCCTTTATTGTCCTTGTCTGATAACTTACCTGTTAATGTAATATCCTGGCTTTTTGCAATTACAGCACACAGGCTAAATATCATTACTAAAAAAATAGATCTTATACTCATAAATTTTTTCTTTTGTACGCTTAATTAGACGACAACATGTAAATAAACTGGCGCAACAGGCAGCGTTTTTAAACAAAAAGTTGACTTTGAATTAAGTACGGTATTTATAGTGTATCAATGGTAATTGGTATGGATTAACGGACTATTATAAATACCAGAAGAAAAATTCAATCAATAAAAGCTAACTTGCAGCCCAAAAAAACGACGTATATGGAATACAGTAAATTGGTATCAGTAACCGGCCTGCCAGGCTTGTTTGAATTATTATCTTCAAAAGCTGATGGCGGAGTGGTAAAATCGCTTGAAGATAAAAGCACAAAGTTTGTAAGCACCCGTGTGCACAATTTTTCTCATATTGAAAGTATAGAGGTTTTTACTACTTCAGATAATGTAAACCTGGCTGATGTGTTTAATGCTATGGCCGCAAGCGTAGAAAAATTACCGAATGAAAAAGATGCAGCCGACATAAAAAAATATTTTGAAAAGGTTTACCCTACGATGGATATTAGCAGGGTGTATGCCAGCGATATGAAAAAAATGATAAAATGGTTTAATGTTTTAAAGTCAAATAATATTGAAATTAAATTATCTGAACTGCCAGACACCGAAATAGTAACAGATAATAAACCAAAAGCCGTGGAACAAAAAGCAGCCGCCGTAAAAAATGCACCTGCTAAAAAAATAAATGCGCCCAGGAAGATGGCATAATTTGATGGCTTCTTTTAATTTTTACATTGAAAAAAATCACTAATATTTTCAGGTAACTAAATTTTCCAAAACCAGATTATTAGGTTAAACGCAAGCCAATGTAATAAATATTGGGTAGCAGATTAATATCATTTATAATAAAGGTTAATTACAAACTTTTTAAATTGTTTTTTATTATAAAAGTTTTTTACCAGCACATAATACAACGATTATGAATTATACAGCAGAGATAAAAAAACAACCAAGACATTTTGTTCCCGATAATTTTGTTGTTACTAACTGGCAAAACCTGGAGCCCCTTTTTATGGATTTACTGGAAAGGAACATAAACACTAAAGAAGAGCTGGAAAAATGGCTGAAAGACCAGAGTGAGCTGGAAGCTATTGTAAGTGAAGATGCCTGTTGGCGACAAATAAAGATGACATGCGATACTGAAAATAAATTGCTGGAAGAAGCATTTACTTTCTTTTGTATGGAGATACAGCCTAAAATTCAACCCTATGCCGATGCTTTGAATAAGAAACTACTCAATCTCCCGTTGGTTAAAGAGTTGGACGAAAAAAAATATTTTACATATTTACGAAACATACGCAAAAGTATTGAGCTGTTTAGAGAAGAAAATATTCCTCTACAGGCAGAGCTTTCTGTAATGCAGCAACAGTACGGGGCTATATCGGGTAAGATGATGGTAACGGTTAATGGTAAAGAATACACTTTGCAACAAGCAGCAAAGTTTTTAGAAAGCCCCGATGAGAAAATTAGAGAAGAAGTTTATCTTAAGATAAATGAAAGAAGACTTGCAGATAAAGACGAATTGGATTTGCTTTATGATAAACTGATTGAGAAAAGAAACCAGGAAGCATTGAATGCCGGGTTTACCAATTACCGGGATTACCGCTTTAAAGAACTAGGCCGTTTTGATTACACAAAAGAAGATTGTTACCAGTTTCATGAAGCAGTAAAACAACATGTGTTACCATTGGTAAATATCATTTATCAAAAGAAAAAAGCTAAGTTAGGGCTTAGCACTTTAAGGCCCTGGGATATTGATGCAGAGCCTATGGGAGTTGAACCTTTACATCCATTTACAACCAGTGATGAATTGATTGAAAAATCCATTGCCTGTTTTTCAAAACTACGTCCTTTCTTTGGCCAATGCCTTTCTAAAATGAAAGAAATGAAACACCTGGACCTGGAAAGCCGAAAAGGAAAGGCGCCTGGTGGATATAATTGCCCGCTTGCAGAAAGTGGGGCTCCATTTATTTTTATGAATGCTGCTGGACAAATGCATGATGTTACAACCATGCTGCACGAAGGAGGACATGCTGTTCATTCTTTTTTAGCGCACCCGTTGGAGCTTAGTAGCTTTAAAGATTACCCAATGGAAATTGCTGAAGTTGCCAGCATGGCTATGGAGTTAATGAGTATGGATGCATGGGAAACTTTTTTTACTGATAAAACAGATTTGAAAAGAGCAAAAGAACATCAGTTAGAAAGAGTAATAACCATATTTCCCTGGATTGCCATTATTGATAAATTTCAACACTGGATTTATGAAAATCCAACACATACACACGAAGAACGAACTGCACAATGGGGTTCAATTTTAAAAGAATTTCAAGATGATGTGATTGATTACAGCGGCCTGGAAAAATACAGAAGCAATGCCTGGCAAAAACAGCTTCATTTATATGAAGTGCCTTTTTATTATATTGAATATGGTATTGCACAATTAGGCGCCATTGGCGTTTGGATGCAGTTTAAAGAAAACAAAGAACAAGCAATGGATAAATATTGCAAAGCGCTTACTTTAGGAGGCACAAAAACATTGCCTGAACTTTATGATACAGCAGGTTTGAAATTTGACTTTAGCCCCGATAAGATAAAAGTGTTGATGGATTTTGTAGAAAAAGAAATGAATAGTTAATCTGCAAAAAAATTATTTACACTCATTACAAATTCCGCTAATCACCATATCTGTTTGTTTTTGTATAAAGCCTTTTGGAAGTTTTATATCCGGTATCGAAACATTTTCTAAACAGATGGTTTTATCGCATACATCGCAAATAAAATGCACGTGGTTATCGTGGTGATGCCCGGCTTCGCAATTGTCTTTACATAGTGCGTACAAAATAGAATTATCGGAAGTAGGTATATTGTGAATGATACCTTTCTCTACAAAAGTTTGAAGGGTTCTGTAAACAGTAACTCTGTCAAAACTTGCATCGGTATTTTTTTCAATATCGGCATGAGCCAAAGCGCCAGGGCTATTTAAAAATAAATCCAATATTTTTTTTCTTCCTTCGGTTATACTAAGTTGATTTTTTTTAAGTATATCTGCAATCTGTTCCATATCTGTATCTTCAAAAAAGAATTTTTATTAAAGTTAAAAAAATTAATTGGGGTTACTACTAAAGCCATTCATGAAATGTTTGGTAGTAACTTTTTCTTTCAGCAGCCCATTGATATCTTTAAAAAGTTTTTGCATATCCTCTTCCAACAATCCATCATAAATGCCCCTCACTCTGCGTTGCTTATCTACAAGCGCAAAAAACTGTGTATGTATAAATTGGTCAGCAATATTTTGTGTTGAGTCGGGCTTGTTATTATCAATAAGATAACTTTGCCGGGCCATTTTATAAAGCGTTGCTTTATCGCCTGTAACAAAATTCCAATTTGGATTTACTATTGATTGCTGGTTGTTTTTAGCGCTATCATAATAAATGTTGTACGAGCCATCATCACTCTTATTAAGCGTACCATTAATCATTTTAGCTTCGTACGCTTTTAATAAAGGTACCGAATCGGTTTCCGGCATACATGTGTGCGACAGGATTAAGAAATTGGGTTCATCTTTAAACTTGTCAAACACCCTACGCATATTGGCATTCATTTTAGGGCAGATACCTTTACAGGTAGTGAAAAAATATTCCGTTACATACACTTTACCTTCTACATCATTTTCTGTTATCTTTTTCCCATCTTGGTTTGTAAAAGTAAAATTCTCTACATTATCATTTAAAACCGGCAGCAACGACTTTGTCATGTCTTCATCTTTATAAACAAAATACACAAAGGTTACTATCAAAACCGAAAAAAAAACAACATAAAACAAAAACCTTTTACCCATCTCAATTTAATTTTTACAAATTTACAACCCTTTAAAAAACTTTTACAAAGCTACTTTATTATTTGCAACATAATTGCAAATAATATATATTTGCATTTCAATGAATATTAAGATTAATTGGGATGCCATGGGTATTGCTACCTCTATAGCCTGCGCTATTCATTGTGCATTGTTGCCTGTGCTACTAACATCGCTGCCTGTTTTTGGTACCAATATCATTCATAACCCTTTTTTTGAATGGAGCATGATTGCATTGGCTTTCCTGGTGGGGGCTTATTCTCTTTTTCATGGCTATATAAAACACCACCGTTCATTTACACCTGTTTTAATTTTTAGCCTGGGTTTTATTTTTTTGATTTTAAAACAATTCCTTACTGAATACGAAATACTTTTTTTGGTAATTGCGGTAACCTTTATCATTAGCGCACATTTATACAACTACAGGCTTTGTCTTAAAAGCAAATGTTCCTCACCTCATCATGCACATTAATGCATTTTAATTTCTATATTTAAGCGTTAAATTAAATGCAATGAAAAAAATTCACTCTCTTTTTTTAATTGTTTTACTTTTTTCATTTACTGTACAAGCTCAAAGTAAAGATCAAACGGCCATCCGTAATTTACTGGAACAACAGCGGCAAGCCTGGAACGAAGGTAATATTGAAAAATTTATGGAAGGATACTGGCAAAACGATTCTTTGATGTTTGTAGGTAAAAACGGCATTACTTACGGATGGAAAAACACATTAGATAACTATGAAAAGGGCTATCCCGACACAGCAACTATGGGCAAATTAAAATTTGATATTCTGGAAATAAAACGGTTGTCTGTTTTGTATTTTTTTGTTATTGGTAAATGGCATTTAACTCGAAGCGTTGGTGATGTAGGTGGGCATTTTACATTGCTGGTAAAAAAGATAAAAAAGAAATGGGTAATTGTAACCGACCACAGCAGTTAATCACAGCTTCCATTTACGTTTAAGATAAAAGATAAGTCCAATAAAACTAATAAGAAAAACAAAATAATAAATATAATTTGCCCAGCCAGGCTTATCTTCAAAAAAAGCAAACCCTTTATAAATGCCGATAAAAACATTGGCTATCATCCAAAGCAAAACAATGGAAACTGTGTTTGCTATCTTTATAAAAAACTCCTTTGTTTCATCATCCGTGCCCATAATCTACTTTAAGCCCTAATGGAGGAATAAAGTTGTATAAAAGTAAACAAAATAAAAATGAGCATTTATTTAACCAGCATTTTTCTAAAAGCGGTACTGTCTCCTTTAAAAACATTAAAATCAACAAATGTATCAATACCATTAACCCTGCCCTTTTCATTATGTTGCCAAAATAACCAGTTGCGTTTTATACGTGGCTTTTCTGTAACATAATAATGTGCCACCCATAGCGGATACTCATCAAAAGCTCCATCCAAAAAATTTTTATAAAAATCTACATTGGTATAAATGATGGGCTTTACTTTATAATAATTTTCAATCATCTGCAACCAGTCTTTAGCCCGTTGCTGTACATCTGCAACAGACGCTCCGTTAGAAGTTTCAATATCCAGTACGGGAGGTAAGTCACCGGATTTTAAACTTACTGTTTCAATAAAATTTTCGGCCTGTGCCTTACCACTTTTACTACTGATAAAAAAATGGTAAGCGCCCCTGGGTAACTTTGCTTTTTTTGCATTAAACCAGTTTTTTCTAAAGCCAACATCAACCCTGCCCAGGCCTTCTGTTGCTTTTATAAATGCAAATCCTATCTTAATATCTTTATCCTGCATGGCTTCTACTTCTTTCCAGTCAATGTTATGCTGGTAGCGGCTTACATCTATTCCATGTATGGTATAATTTCCTGGTATATCAATACCAAAAGCGGGGTAACGAATAAACCTGGGTCGGCTGTTATAGGCATTAATATAATATATAGCCGAAGCAACAATAGCAAGCAAAAACAATGGAATCAATATTACTTTTAATATGCTTTTTTTACTTTTTGCCAATGGGATAATCAACACGGGGTTTTACGCAGTAGGGTACAAATTTGCATTAAATGTTGGGTATTATTTTATAAAATTTTGTGAAAGGGCAATATTGCTTTACAGCTTTCGTTTTATGAATTGCCCGTATTTAATGCTGTACCCAAATGAAAATTAAGAAAGGCATGGTTAAACAAAGATTTAAACATTTTAAAGTATCCAAAACAGCGTGGATACTTTTTTTTTCACTAACGATAAGTGGATTTACTAAAGTTTATTCTTTTGCTGATACAACACAAAAGCCACTGATTGCTGCTATAAACAACACAGGCAATGCTGGTGAAATTTTCCTGGATGCTAATATTGTTTTTCCTGAAGTATTATTGGGTAATGAAGAGGAAACAACAGCGTACATTGAAAAATTTGCAAAAAACAAGAGAGCTTACTTAATACGAACCTATCACCGCAGCAAAAAATATTTTCCTAAAGTTTCTACAATACTTAATAAACACGACTTACCCGAAGAGCTGAAGGTATTATTAGCTTTAGAGAGTGCATTTAATGGCAATGCGGTTTCAAAAGCCGGCGCCGTTGGCTACTGGCAATTTATGGATAATGTAGCAAAGGAATATGGGTTGCATATTGCGGCAAAACATACAAAAGCCGTTAAAAATAAAGGATCAAAAAAAACCAAAGAGAAAAAAATTGTTGTTAAAACAAAATCGCAAAGAGACGACCGTAAAAACTTTTATAAATCAACGTATGCTGCAGCCAGGTATTTGAAAGACCGTAGCCGCAACCTTGACAATAATCTGTTATTGATGGTGGCCAGCTATAACTGTGGTGTTGGTAATGTATGGGAAGCAATGAAAAAAACCGGTAAAGACGATGCTGATTTTTGGGATATAAAAAATTATCTGCCAGCCGAAACACAAGCTTATGTAATGAACTTCATTGCGCTGAATGTTATTTTTAATAACTACGAAAAATTTGAAAACAATACTTTGTTATTTACTTCGGTTAAATTTAATCCCAATAATATAAATAGTGTTCTTACAGAAGAACCAGGTACTGCTGGCTCCAATCAATAATTTATAAGTTTATCTTTTTATTACAAAGTGTACTCGCCAGATAACTTTTAATCGGCTTACCTTTGTTCAATGCCTCATTTTAATTGGAATGACAGTAAAAACCTGCTAAGCAAACTTACCATACACCGTTTTATTAATGGAGTAAAGGTGTTAAGCAGTTTTTATATAAGCAGGCTTTTTAACAAACCTGTACAATGGGGCTATCCTGTTTCTATTTCATTTGAGCCAACAACCAGTTGTAACCTTCGTTGCCCTGAGTGCCCCAGTGGTTTGCGCCAGTTTAGCCGGCCAACCGGCATGTTAAAAAATGATTTTTTTACAAGAACTATTGATGAAATACACAAAGAACTTTTATACCTAATTTTTTATTTCCAGGGCGAGCCATATTTAAATCCCGATTTTTTAAAAATGGTAAAATATGCCAGCGATAAAAAAATTTATACAGCCACATCTACCAACGCACATTATTTAACTGATGAAATTGCCAAAAAAACTGTGGAGAGTGGCCTTGATCGCTTAATCATTAGTATTGATGGCACTTCACAGGAAGTTTATCAACAGTATCGTGTGGGAGGAAATCTTGAAAAGGTATTGGCCGGTGCCAGAAATATTGTTAAATGGAAAAAGCAACTTAAAAGTACAACTCCTTTTATTTTCTTTCAGTTTTTGGTGGTAAAACCTAACGAACACCAAATTGAAGATATTAAACGCCTTGCAAAAGAAGTAGGAGTAGATGAAGTGCGGTTTAAAACAGCACAGGTATATGACTATGAAACCGATCCGAATAATCTAATACCTACTATTGATAGATTTAGCAGGTATAAAAAAAATGCTGATGGTACATTTACTCCAAAAAATAAACTGGCAAACCGTTGCTGGAAATTACAACATGCCAACGTAATTACCTGGGATGGGTTAGTGGTACCGTGCTGTTTTGATAAAGATGCCACCCACCAATTAGGCAATTTAAAAACACAGCGATTTAAAGAAATATGGCACAACGATAATTATAAACAGTTTCGCAGCCAATTGATGAAGAGCAGGAAAAATATTGATATTTGTGCCAACTGTAGCGAAGGTGTTTCTGTTTGGCGGGACTAATTAAAAAAATAAAAAAACAATAATGGCCCAACATGGATTTAATGAACGGCTGAGGCAAATACTGATACTAATATTAATAGTACTGATGGCAGTATTATTAATAACCGAATTGCAGGTTTTTATTCCCGGGCTGCTGGGCGGTATTACATTATATATATTAAGCCGTACGTTATATTTTCACTTTATCTTTAAAAGAAAATGGAAAAAAGGCTGGACTGCAATTTTATTTATACTTGCTTATATCCTCATAATTGCAATACCAGTTTATTTAAGCATCACCCTGGTATCGCCAAAAATAAGTTCCATAACACAAAACCAGGATAAAATAATTGATGTAATAAAAACGGCATCAGAAAAAATTGCAGAAAATACAGGCATTGTTATTTTATCTGGCAACAGCGCTAAAACTGTTGTAGAAAAAATTACAGCATTTTTACCCGGGGTATTAAACAGTACAATAGTTGTTATCACCAACCTATTCATGATGTTTTTTCTTTTTTATTATTTGTTGGTAAATGGAAGTGAAGCAGAGCGATATTTAGCAAGGGTTATACCCTTAAAATCTGAAAATGTAAACATACTTGCCAGTGAAACAAAAATGATGGTAAAAGCAAATGCACTGGGGATACCCATCATAAGTATAATACAAGGGCTTTTTGCAGCTTTAGGATATTGGATATTTAATATAGAAGATTGGGGTTTGTGGGCTTTTATTACCGGGGTTTTTGCGTTTTTTCCATTAGTGGGTACAATGATAGTTTGGGTACCCCTGGTAATATACCTGTTTATACAGGGCAATAATTGGGAAGCCATTGGCCTTACTTTATATAGTGGCCTTGTAACGGGCAATGTTGATTACCTGGCCAGGCTTAAGCTAATGAAATATATGGGAGATGTACATCCATTAATAACCGTATTGGGTGTTATTGTAGGTTTAAACTTATTTGGTTTTGTTGGCCTTATTTTCGGGCCATTACTGGTAAGTTATTTTTTAATTTTGGTAAAAATATATATAAACGAATTTTCTGAAGATGATGAAAAAGCAATCAATATATCATCAAGTGAAGAATAAAAATAATTAGATGTATATAAAATGAGTTTAGAGAAAGATATAACACAACTAAAATTCCGGAACGAATATCAAAAAGGAATCATCAACCTTATTTATACCTATAATTGGATAAATGAAAAGATGAAAAGCTATTTTGATAAAGAAAGCATTACCGCACAACAATTTAATATACTTCGTATTTTACGTGGCGCCGGCAATCCCATATCTACACTACAAATAAGGGAACGTATGCTGGATAAGATGAGCGACACCAGCCGTATAGTGGACAGGCTGGTGCTAAAAGGCCTGGCTAAAAAAAATGTATGTAAAAGTGATAAGCGCCTGGTAGATGTAAGTATAAGTGATAAAGGACTACAATTGCTATCCAAGCTTGATAATTATGAAAATGATATGGATGCAGCATTGCAAAACCTTACAATAGCCGATGCAAAAACATTAAATAAATTATTAGATAAAATCCGAAACAAGGGTTAATTAAAAAACATACATGAAATTTCTCCTTTCAATTTTCTTGCTTTCTTTCTATTGCTTTTTGCCCTTGCTTACTGTTGCACAAAGTAAACCAGAGTTCAGAGGCGTATGGGTAGCTACAGTTGATAATATTGATTGGCCAACAAAAGGGAATTTTGATTCAGAATCTCAAAAAGCAGAGTTTATCAAACTGCTTGACATGCACAAACGTAATGGAATTAATGCTATGATTGTTCAGGTGCGGCCGGTAACAGATGCGTTTTATCCATCGCAATACGAACCCTGGAGCGAATTTTTAACAGGCACGCAAGGCAAACCACCAACACCTTATTATGATCCCCTGCAGTTTATGATAACAGAAACGCATAAACGAGGGATGGAGTTTCATGCCTGGATGAACCCCTATCGGGCTGTATTTAATATTAACAAATCTTCTATTGCCGCCACACATATCACCCGTATTCACCCAGAGTGGTTTTTAACCTATGGAGATAAAAAATATTTTGACCCCGGCAATAAAGAAGCACAGGAATATTTAACCAATGTAGTAAAGGATGTTGTTAGCAGGTACGCAGTTGATGCCATTCACTTTGATGATTATTTTTATCCATACAAAATACCTGGTAAAGATTTTCCCGACAATAAAACTTACCGGCAATACGGAAGCGGAATGAGTAAAGATGATTGGCGCAGAAGCAATACAGATTCTATCATCAGCAAGTTGAGCGCCGTTATAAAAAAAGAAAATCCCAAATGTCAATTTGGAATAAGCCCCTTTGGTGTTTGGCGTAACCAGGATAAAGATCCTGTTACCGGGAGTAAAACAAATGGCGCACAAACAAATTATGATGACCTGTATGCCGATATTTTACTATGGCTTCGCAAAGGCTGGATTGATTATGTAGCGCCGCAATTATATTGGGAGATTGGCCACAAGATTGCACCGTACGAGGTGTTATTGAACTGGTGGAGCAAACATACTTATGGTCGTAATTGTTATATCGGACTGGGTATTTACAGAGCTAATAGCAATGCCGCCTGGAAAGATGTATCGCAATTACCACGCATGATAGAAGCGCTAAGAAATACGCCAAATATACAAGGGATGATATTTTTTAGCAGCAAAACTTTCGAAAAAAATCCTAATGGCTGGGGCGATTCATTAAGATTGAAATATTTTAAAGAGCCTGCAGCAACCCCGGTTATAAACCAGCTAAAATAATAGGATGCTTTTGCAGTTTCATGGATAAGCACAATGAAATCAACTTACTCTTTTACCTAATTTATTTACCTTTACAACTTAAAATTATACATTATGCCCGGCTATGAATTTTTTGGAAATGAAGAAAGAAAAGAAGTTAATGATGTGCTACAAACAGGCATCATGATGCGTTATGGTTTTGATGGCCCACGTAAAGGAATATGGAAAGCAAAAGAACTGGAAAATGCCATCTGCCAAACATTTGGCAGTAAGCATGCACAATTAGTAAGTAGTGGCACAGCTGCACTAACAACCGCTATGAGTGCATTGGGCATTGGTTTTGGCGATGAGATAATTTTACCTTCTTTTACTTTTGTGGCAAGTTTTGAAGCCGTACTTAGCGTAGGAGCTATACCTGTTTTTGTAGATGTAGATGATACATTAACACTAAACCCACAAGCGGTAAAAAATGCTATTACATCTAAAACAAAATGTATAATGCCCGTACACATGTGCGGCAGCATGGCCGATATGGATGCCTTGCAGGCAATTTGTAAAGAACATAAATTGATTTTGCTGGAAGATGCCTGTCAAAGTATTGGCGCATCATACAAAGGAAAAAAACTTGGCACCATTGGCGATGCTGGAACATTTAGCTTTGATTTTGTAAAAACCATTACATGCGCCGAAGGTGGAGTAGTTTTAACCAATCGTGATGATGTTTATATTCATAGCGATGGGTATAGCGATCACGGACACGATCACAAAGGCACCGACCGGGGCGCCGATCTTCATCCATTTGTTGGATATAATTTTCGTATAAGTGAATTACATGCAGCAGTTGGATTGGCGCAAATAAAAAAACTGGATGATTTTTTATCCATCCAGAAAAAAAATCATGCCGTATTAAAAAACGCACTTGCCACCATTCCTGAAGTTTCTTTTAGAAGAATACCCGATGAAAATGGAGATAGCTGTACATTCCTAAGCTGGTTTTTGCCAACAGAAGAAATTACCCTGGCAGTAGTGGCAGCATTAAAAGAACAGAATATACTAGCCGGTAATTTTTACTGGTTTGTAAACAACTGGCATTACATTAGCAAGTGGCATCATCTTAAAAAACTGGTAACACTTAATGCAGTACACCCCGATGTAAAGGCAGCCGGTATATATCATGCAACAAAAGATTTTAGTGCCAGCGATGCCATTATGAGCCGCTGCATATCCACTGCCATTAGTTTAACCTGGACAGAAGAGCAGCTGAAATCTAAATGCGACCAATTGGTTAGTGTTATAAAAAGTGAACTTAGCAAACAGAAAGCAATTGCTTAATAAGGTTTTTAATGGTAGCATTTTAAAATCAAAACTGATGTATAGCATTGGGCTTTTGCTCTAAGTAATCATTGTATTGTAATGACCCCAACCTGAACTTCAGCGGAATTTTTGTTGCCTTTTCAAACTGTATCTCCTTTTTACAAAAAAATCCAAAATTGTTTGTATAATAATTTGAGTTGATAACAGTAAGATACGGTTGTTTAAAACCTGCTTTAGGTGTGAGATAAATTTTTACAGCTTTCCTTTTAGTGTTAAAGTCCAAAAAAAACTGCCCGAATTTTTTATTTTGATTGTATGATTTTGTAAAAAATGAAATCAAATCCGAAGAGGATTTTTGGCAAAAAGCAGCGCTTGCCACAAAAATCGTGCAAAAAATTAAAAATTTAGCTTTTTTATACACTTTACTAGCTGTTTACAATGTAAATTTACGCTGTTTCTATAGATATAAATTACAATTTTAAACCAATAGCCTTTACCATAACCATTTTTCAACATGGCCTTAAGTCAGGGATTATACCAAAAGCAACTACAAAAACTATCGCCACAGCAAATACAATTAATGAAACTGCTGCAGGTACCCACTGCCCTGTTAGAAGAACGTATTAAAGAAGAAATTGAAGAAAACCCTGCTCTTGAAGAAGCAGATGAAGGGCATGAAACTGAGTTTGAAGAAACTGAAGAAGAATTTTCGGAAACGGATACAAACGAAACGGAAATGGATGGCAGTGCCGATGAATACGAAAACATTGATATTAGTGAGTATGTAAACGAAGGAGACGATGAAGTTGCCGATTATAAATTAAAAGACAGTAATTACCCAGAAGTAGATGAGAACCGGGTAATACCTATAAAGGTAGAGCGTGGCTTTAATGAAATAATGATAGAACAACTGGGCATGTTAACTTTAGATGAGCATCAAAAAAAAGTGGCACTGCAAATTATAGGAAACCTGGATGATGACGGCTACCTGCGGCGTGATTTTTCATCAATTGTAGATGACCTAGCTTTTAGGCAAAACATACAAACATCCGAAGAAGAGATAGCCGGGCTGGTTTTACAAATACAGCAGTTTGATCCGCCGGGTATTGCAGCCCGAAACTTGCAGGAATGCTTGTTACTTCAATTGGAAAGAATGCAAGATGCCGGAAAAAATGTGGATATGGCCATTCGGGTACTTGAAAAGTATTTTGATGAGTTTACAAAAAAACATTACGAAAAAATACAAAGAAGCCTTAATCTTAGCGATGATGATTTAAGAGAAATAATAAACCAGGTTGTTAAACTTAACCCTAAACCTGCCGGTAATGTTGGCGATAATAATAAATCAGAAAGTTATATTGTACCCGATTTTTTTATTTACAACAATGCCGGGAAACTGGAACTTAGCCTCAACAATAAAAATGCTCCCGACCTGCGAATAAGCGAAGGATACCGGGATATGCTTAAAGAATATGACAGGGGCAGTAAAAAAGATAAAAGACAGAAAGAAGCAGTAATTTTTATTAAACAAAAAATTGATGCAGCCAAATGGTTTATTGATGCCATCAAGCAACGGCACAATACCTTATTGAACACCATGGAAGCCATAATGAACTACCAACATGATTTTTTTATATCTGGCGATGAAACCAACCTGCGGCCTATGATTTTAAAATATATTGCCGAAGCCACTAACCTGGATATATCAACAGTAAGCCGGGTGGCAAACAGTAAATTTGTACAAACAGAATTTGGCACTTACAGGCTTAAATTTTTCTTTAGCGAAAGCTTGCAAACAGATAGCGGCGAAGAAGTAAGTACCAGGGAAGTAAAAAAGATTTTAAGTGATATTATTGAAACCGAAGACAAGAAATATCCTTACAGCGACGAAAAATTAACCGAGATGCTACAGGAAAAAGGCTATAATATTGCCAGGCGTACGGTTGCCAAATACCGGGAACAATTGAATATATCTGTAGCTCGTTTAAGAAAAGAACTATGACAGCAGCCATTACATACAACGCAACAACAGAAGAAGCGCTACCGCAAAATAAAATTATAAAAACGGTTGCCTATTTCTTTTCAGTTGTTTTTCATCCATTGTTTGTACCCATATACGTAGTGGCGTTTTTAATTTATTGCCACCCTTCATATTTTACAGGCATCAGCAATGGTACAAAAACGCAATTGTTACTAGCCACATTTTTAAATACTGTGTTTTTTCCTGCTTTTGCAATTTTAATTATGAAAGGCCTGGGATTTATCAAATCGGTTTTTTTACATACACAGCAAGACAGGATTGGCCCGTACCTAAGTAACATGATATTTTATTTTTGGATGGCCAGGGTGTTTTTTAAGTTTGAACCTCAACTTCCGTTAGTGCTTGCATCTTTTATGACTGCAGTTTTTTTAACTACCGCAGTTGCATTAATAGCCAATATTTTTTATAAGATAAGTATGCACGCCATTGGTTGCGGAGGTATTATTGGCATATTTATAATTGTTATGAACAGTAATACCATGCTGATGACCTGGCCACTTAGTATTGCTTTTTTAATTTCAGGCCTGGTTTGTACATCCAGGTTACTAATCAGTAACCACACTTCAAAAGATATTTATATGGGCATGCTTGTTGGCCTGCTTTGCCAGTTTGCAGCAGCCATTGCCATACTATAAAATAAAAGGCCCCAAAATTAATTGGGGCGCTTTTCTCCTGTTGTGCCTAACAATAAAAACTTTAAAACTGTAGATGAAATATAGTTTTTACTGCAAGTATTTTTAATGTCATATTACAGATATAACAAATGCTGAATAATTTATTTTTGCTAATAATGAATTTTATTGAAAGCAGGATAATGCTGCTTTAAAAGATATTGAATCATTTGTTGGTTTCGGTTTTGTTTAGGGTTCTATAAATCGTTATTTCAAAGTGTTTTATTGTGTATAAACCCGGCAATAAATAAATATTTTTTTTTCGTATGTGCTTTACAGTAAAACTACTTAGCAGCCTTACTTTTTATATTAAATATATTGCCGTAATTTTTCTTTAATTAAAAAAAAAGCTAAAGTAAAGAGCTTTTATAAACCTTTATCTTTGTATTAAAGTAGAAACATTTATTATTTATGAAATTATTTTTTAACCTGCTGTTTTTATTTTTGGTTGTATCTGGTAAGGCAAACACACAAAGGGCAGGTTTTGATAAACAGGCGTTTTATAATGCAATGTCGGCAGATAACCTGCAAGAGATAAACGCATTGCTTGAAATTGTAAAAAATGCAGCACTTGACGAAAAAGAAGCATACGAAGGAGCTTTGCTTATGAAAAAAGCCGGGCTGGTATCAAAAGCAAAAGAAAAATTAAACTTATTTAAATCAGGACGAACAAAGCTTGAAGCTGCCATAAAAAAAGATAATACCAATACCGAGTTTGTTTTTCTTCGTCTTATTATACAAGAGCATGCACCCAAAGCATTAAAATACAATAGCCATATTGTGAGCGATAGTGAACAGATAAGAAACGATTATAAAAACCTGCCGCCAGTTGTACAAAAAGCTATCCTGGCTTACAGTAAAAAATCAAAAGTTTTAAAAACGCTATAGCCTTAACTTTGTATAGCATGACAAAAAAAATCCTGGTAATTTATTATACCCAATCGGGGCAGTTAGAGGACATTCTCAATAATTTTACAGCACCACTTGTTAAGGCAGGCCATATTGTTGAAAAAGTAAGGGTACATGTGGCTAAAGATTACCCGTTTCCCTGGAACGGAAAAGCATTTTTTTCTGTTATGCCCGATTGTGTTTTAAGTGTGCCAACAACATTAAAACCATTTCAGCTTAAAGAAAATAAATACGATCTCATCATCCTCGGTTACCAGGCATGGTTCTTATCTCCATCCATACCGGTAAATTCTATTTTGCAAGACCCATCGGTTAAAGCAGTATTAAAAGATACAGCTGTTGTAACCATAACCGGCGCAAGAAATATGTGGATAAGCGCCATGGAGCGTATCAAAAAAACACTAAAAAATTCAGAAGCAAAATTGGTTGGAAGTGTTGCATTGTATGATAAGCATCACAATTTTATAAGCTTTATCACCATTTTTTATTGGATGTTTAAAGGCAAAAAAGGCCGATGGTTGGGCATATTTCCAAAACCCGGAGTTTCTGATACCGACATAGTAAACGCCAGTTCTTATGGAGTAACCGTACAAAAATATCTTGCTGTTGAAAGTTGGGAGGGATTACAGGAAGAACTTATTCAACAAAAAGCTATTGAAGTAAAGTATAACTTAATGTTTATTGAATCCAAAGCAAGTAAGATATTTGCAATATGGGCAAACATTATTGTAAAAAAGAAAAAAAAAGGCGCCTGGCTTGTTGCATTCAAATATTATCTTTTAATTGCACTGTTTATAGCTGCCCCGATAATACTAACTGTTGATGCCATTTTCTTCAAACCTTTTTTATCGGGCCGTATTAAAAAGCAAAAACAACTTTATTCAGGCGTAAATTAATTTTTTTACAGATGAGTTTTAACGAGGTTTACATTATAAATACTTCTTCTTTTTTTCCAAACAACCCGGTTAGTAACGATGAGATGGAAGAATACCTGGGATATATCAATGACACACCCTCCCGATCCAAAGCCATCGTATTGCGTAATAATGGTATAAAACGCAGATTTTATGCGCTAACAAAAGAAGGCACATCAACCCATACGAACGCACAAATGACCGCATTGGCAGTAAAAGCGTTGTTTAAAAATAATGCCGAAGAAATAAAAAAGTTACAACTGTTAAGTACAGGTACATCAACCCCCGACCAAATGATGCCTTCCCATGCAGCAATGGTACACGGATGGTTGCCCCAAACAAATCCTATTGAAGTGGTTTCACCATCAGGCGTATGTTGCGCAGGTATGCATGCATTTAAATACGCCTACCTGTCAACCAAGGCCGGCGAAGTACAAGATGCAGTGGCAACAGGCTCTGAGCGTTTTTCGGTTTCACTGTTATCATCAAATTTTGAAGATGAAGCCAAAAGGCTAAAGGCCCTGGTTGAAGACCCTTATATTGGTTTTGAAAAAGAATTTTTAAGGTGGATGTTATCAGATGGCGCCGCTGCCTTTCATATTTCAAATAAAAAAAATAACACTGGCATTAGCCTTAAGGTAGAATGGATGGAAGGCTTCTCTTATGCAAATGAATTGAGTGCCTGTATGTACCAGGGAGCCGAAAAATTAAAAGACGGAACTTTAAAAGGTTACCAGGATTATACACCGGAAGAATTAACAGCACAATCTATTCTAAGTATAAAACAGGATGTAAAACTGCTGAGTAAAAATATTGTGTTGTACGGAGGGTATGGTGTATCGGCATCGCTAAAAAAACATGGTATCAAATCAGATGAGATAGATTATTTTCTGCCCCACATGTCGAGCGAATTTTTTAAAGATAAAATTTACCAGCAACTAATTGCCAACGAAACTGGTATCATGTATGATAAGTGGTTTGTAAACCTAAGCCAGGTTGGTAATGTTGGCGCAGCATCGGTTTACCTGATGGTTGATGAATTATTTCACAGCGGTAAACTAAAAAAAGGCGATAAGATATTTTTACTGGTGCCCGAAAGCGCCAGGTTCTCTTATATGTTTTGCCTGCTTACAGTTTGTTGATATTTTTAAAGTGGTTAATTAACTGTTTGCTAATATCTAAATGCGTTTTCAAATGAAAAAAGAAGAAATTCCCCAGGATAACGGCGCACTAAATAAACTAACCAAGGAAGTTGTGTATGCGGTTGATAAAGACGGCAATTATACTACTGAATTAAGTACAGGGTGGAATGTAAAATCAACAGCACTTGATGTGGCCTGGAATGATATTGCACAACGGATAGAAAATGCACGACAAAAAGTTTTGAAAAATGAAGCAAGTCCCATTCTATATTTTATTGAATTGAGGTTGATGGATATTGGTATAGTATCTGCCTATACTGGTTTTTGGAAATGGACCATTAAACAGCATTTAAAACCATCAGTCTTTAAAAGATTATCTGATAAAAAATTACAGCAATACGCCGATGCATTTAATGTAAGTGTGGAGGAGTTAAAAACAATGAAAGTGCATGAAGACTGAATTTAAACACCTGCAGGCTGCTCACTGCGAAAATGGTGTTACTACAAATTTATTAAGAAGTGTTGGAGTAAATAAATTAACCGAGCCGCTAACTTTTGGCATTGGCAGTGGTTTGTTCTTTGTTTACATTCCCTTGTTAAAAATAAACAAAGGGCCAGCCATTGCTTTTAGAACCATGCCCGGCCTCATTTTTAAAAGAACCTGTAAATCGCTTAATATACCGGTTGTAAGAAAAAAGTTTAACAGTAAAGAAGCTGCTGAAAAATTTTTAGACGAATGTTTACAAGCCGGGCAACCGGTAGGATGCCAGGTTGGTGTTTACTATCTCACTTATTTTCCTAAAGAATACCGCTTTCATTTTAATGCACATAATTTAATAGTGTACGGCAGCCAGGACAATAATTATTTCATCAGCGACCCGGTGATGGAAAATGTAACAACACTTACGAAATACGAATTGGAAAGAGTTCGTTTTGCAAAAGGCGCACTTGCGCCCAGGGGGCAAATATATTACCCGGCATCGCAGGTTAATATAACAGACGAGCAATTAAAAAATGCAATTAAAAAAGGTATTAAAAGAAATGTAAGGGATATGATTGGTATACCAGGCCCTATTGCAGGGGTAAATGGAATTTCTTTTACAGGAAAAAAAATAAAAAAATGGAAAGATAAACTTGGTTCACAAACAGCCGGATTATACCTGGCACAACTGGTACGTATGCAGGAAGAGATTGGAACCGGCGGCGGCGGCTTTAGATATATCTATGGCGCTTTTTTGCAAGAAGCTTATGCCTATCATACGATTGATGAACTACCTGAAATTTCAAAATTATTTACACAGAGTGGTGATTTATGGCGCACAGCAGCCGTACAAGCCGCCGGCATTTATAAAGGCCGCATTGGCCAACAGGCCGATTATAATTTGATGGGAGATTATTTATTAGAGATAGCTGCGATTGAAAAAAAAGCATTTCAGGCTTTGAGTAAAATAAAATGGAATTCATGAATAATGCAGCCGTAAGCATACATGATCTGGTATTTACTTATCCCGGGCAGTTAGATAGCTGCTTAAGCAACTTAAATTTAACCGTACAACAGGGAGAACGCTTTGGGTTGTTTGGCCCAAACGGCGCAGGCAAAACAACACTCATGCATTGTATGACGGGCTTGTTGCCATATCACCAGGGAAGCATTCAATTGCTTGGCCACGAAATTGCACACCATAAAAAATATGTAAATAAACTATTTGGTTTTGTACCACAAGACTTTTCTTTTTACCAGGAATTAAGCCCCAAAGAAAACCTTGCATTTTTTGGCGCCTGGGCAGGATTACAAAAAGATGAAATAAAAAACAAAACAGCCCAACTGCTTGAAGTGCTTGGCCTGGCGGAAGTGCAAAACAAAAGGGTAGAACAATTTTCTGGCGGAATGAAACGAAGAGTGAACCTTGCCATTGGTGTAATACACGAACCCCGTATTTTATTTTTAGATGAACCAACCGTAGGTGTTGATGTACATACAAGACATGCCATTATCAACTATCTTAAAAAATTAAACGAAGCAGGCACAACCTTAATTTATACATCGCATCAGTTAAGCGAAGCAGAAGATCTATGTAATAAAGTGGCATTGATAGATGAAGGAAAAATAATTGCACATAACACCCTACAGCAATTGATGTTGGATCATAAAGAAGAAGGGTTAGAAGGGCTGTTTATTAATTTAACCGGGAAATCCTTTAGAGATGCATGATGTTTAAAATTGGCAGCACTATATTAAAAGATATTCGCATTTTAACCCGTGATAAACTGGGGTTGATATTTATGTTTGTAATGCCAATAGTGCTGGCTATTGTAATTACTGCAGTACAAAACAGTACATTCGAAATGCTTAATACCAATACTGTACCTATGTTACTTTGCAACAGGGATACCGGTGAGGCTGGTAAGCAAATGGAAACAGCAATAACCAAAGTTGGTATGTTTAATTTAAAGCAGGTTACACCCAATGTACCTGATAAAGAAATAGCAAACAGAATGCATAATAAAGATGCCGTGGTTGCTATTATTATTCCTGCAAACTTTACACAAAAAATAAAACAAAAGGCAGAAGAAACAGCCAAAAAAGCATTGAAAAATTTTGGGATGTCAACCGACAGCTTAACGTTAACTGATAGCAGCAGCGCTCAGCCAATTACAGTTTTATACCACCCGGTATTACAGGAATCATTCCGTCATTCAATACAAGGCGCTTTAAAAAGTTCGTTACTTATGGTACAAAACAAAGAAGTTTTAAAAAGCCTGTATTTCTCTTTGAACGATACAGATTTACCCGATTCTCTTGAAAATGAACTAATGAATAACCAGGTTGCCATTAATGAAATTCCAATATCAAGAGATGGTAATAGAAATATACCTAATGCATCGCAACATAACGTACCAGCATGGACGATATTTGCCATGTTCTTTGTTGTTATTTCTTTAGGCAGCAGTGTAGTAAGAGAAAAACTCAATGGCAGTTTTGTGCGTTTAAAAACTTTGCCCACTAATTATTTGGTTGCACTACTATCTAAACAAATCACCTATTTGTTTGTAACTTTTATTCAGGCGCTTGTTGTTTTTTCAATTGGAATATGGCTTTTTCCTTTTATGGGCTTACCACAGTTAAACTTACCTAATGATATAGCAGGCGTTGTAATAGTAACGCTGATATGTGGCTGCTGTGCAGTTAGCTATGCAATTATGATTGGTGTGTTTGCAAAAACACAGGAGCAGGCAAACGGTATTGGCGCCGTATCTATAGTATTGATGGCAGCCATTGGAGGTTTGCTTGTACCCAGTTTTGCTATGCCTTCTTCTTTTCAATATATATTAAAATTATCTCCCCTGCACTGGTGTCTCGAATCATATTATGGATTATTTTTAGAAGGTGGAAAATTAAAAGACGTAATCCTAAATATTTTACCTTTATTGGGCATTACTTTTATATTTCAATTAATAACTTTATACGGGTTAAAAAGAAAGAACCTTATTTGAAACTGATAATATGGAAACAGCAGAACTAAAACTACAGCTTAAAAAACAAATTGTGGAATTCCTGAACCTGATGCAGGTGAAACCTGAAGATATTAAGGATGATGAACCGCTTTTTGGCGAAGGGCTTGGACTTGATTCTATAGATTCTATTGAACTGATAGTTTTGTTGGGCAGAGAATATGGCATCAACATACAAGACCCTAAAGAAGGAAGAAAAATTTTAGTAGATATCAACACTATGGTTGCTTATATTGAGCAACATCGCACAAAATAAGTTCATTTTAATTCCTATTAAATTGATGTAAGTATAAACCTACCGATAATGGGTTTGTTACTAATAAAGTTTTACTATTGTTATATTTCTTTTGGCAAACCCAGGGGTAATTTTAATTATTATATTTTAAAACCAGGATTTGAACAGGATTTTCATAACAGGCATTGGAATTATTAGCGCTATAGGGAATTCTGTAGCAGAAAATCATCTTGCACTTAAAGAAGCGAAATCAGGTATTGATAAAAAACTGGATCTATTTTCTACAAAATTTGCTGATACCCTGCCTTTTGGTCGTGTAAAAATAAATACAGAAAATCTTATTAATAAATTACGAATAACCGACACTGGTATTACCCGTACAAGTATGCTTGCACTTCATGCCTTTGAAGAAGCTGTGGCAGATGCCGGGCTTTCAAATACAGATATCAGCAATATGGATACAGCTTTAATTGGCGCAAGCACAGTTGGCGGTATGTGCTTAACTGATGAGTTATTTGTTGATGCCAATAAGTGTGAACAGGGGTCGGATTATACACAATCTTATGACTGTGCATCCATTTGTTTGTTTTTGCAGAAGCGATATAAAATGAATGGAATTATAAACAGCATTAACACAGCCTGCTCATCATCTGCCAATGCTATCATGTTTGGCGCCTCGTTAATTAAAAATGGGTTTGCAAAAAAAGCCATTGTTGGCGGAGCCGATAGCCTGGCAAAATTTACCATCAATGGTTTTAACGCACTACATATCTTATCATCGGATATATGCACGCCATTTGATGAAAACAGAAAAGGGCTAAACCTGGGCGAAGGCGCCGCTTTCCTGGTTTTGGAAAAAGAAGAAGATACAACCGGTAAAAATATTTATGCTGAGCTAAAAGGATATTGCAATGCCAATGACGCTTACCATCCATCGTCATTATCCGAACAGGCCGACGGCCCTTTTTTATCTATGCAAGGGGCATTGAATTCAGCAAATTTAAATACAACCGATATTGATTTTATAAATGCACATGGAACAGGTACAGAAAATAACGACGAAGTGGAAAGCAAAGCAATGATCCGCTTATTTAAAAACCCGCCAGCTTTTGCATCAAGTAAAGCAAATGTAGGCCACACACTTGGCGCTGCAGGTGCAGTGGAAGCTGTGTTTAGTATTTTAAGTTTAAAGTACCAGGAAGCGTATCCAAATTTAAATTTTAAAAAGGAGATTTCTACAACAGGATTAACACCTTTACATGTGTATAAAAAAATGCCAGTACAACATATTATGAGCAATTCATTTGGATTTGGAGGCAATTGTTCAACACTTATATTTTCAAAAGCCTAAGCACATGCTGTATATCCATCATACATATTGTATATCGGCACAGCAAGATGTTTTTAATAATGATATTAATTCACTAAACGATGCAATAGATAAAAAATATTTTGCTAAAGAGCCAGGTTATGCAGGCATACCACCGGGAATTTTACGAAGGATGGGCAAAGCAATAAGGATGGGAGTGGGCGCATCATTGTCAATTTATAAAGAAACTTCATCATTAAATGGTATCATCATAGGCACAGCCAATGGAGGTATGGAAGATTGTATAAAATTCCTAAACCAAATTGTGCAATATAACGAGGAGCTACTTGCGCCTGGTAATTTTGTACAGAGTACCAACAATGCCATTGCAGGGCAATTGGGTTTATTAACCGCTAACAAAGGATATAATATTACACATGTTAACAGGGGGCTTGCATTTGAAAATGCAATGATGGATGCAATGATGCAGTTAAATGAAAATCCTGCCAACAGTTATTTGATGGGTGGCGTGGATGAGCTTTCAGCCTTTAATTATAATATAGAAAAACTAGCCGGAGCATATAAAGATGAAACCGTTTCTTTAAAACACTTATATAAATCTAATAGCCCCGGGAGTGTTGCCGGAGAGGGAGCTGCTATGTTTATAGTTAATAAATTTCCTGTAAATGCAATTGCAAAAGTAGAAGCGGTTAGTACGCTTCATAGCGAAGATGAAAGAGCAGTATGTAATCAATTAAAAAATTTCCTGTTAACTCATTCTCTTGAAAAAGAAAAGATCAATTTATTTTTAACTGGCGAAAATGGAGATAACAGGTTTTTAAAATTTTATACAGCTTGCGAATCTTTAATAGATAACGATACTGCTATTGGACGGTTTAAACATTTGTGTGGAGAGTACCCTACAGCATCTTCTTTTGCTTTGTGGTTGTGTTGCGAGATACTGCGTACAAAAACAATTCCTCAACATATTTATAAAAGAAAAACACAAACAACAGCGGTTAAAAATATTTTATTGTATAATAATTATAAAGGATACCAGCATAGTTTTATGCTGATAAAAAATTGCCAATAAAAATATTTGAAATTTATCCCAGTAAATAATGTTGCAAAATAAAAACAGCAGCGCCGGCAAAATACCCAACCAAAGCAAGCCAGCTAATTTTTTTCAAGTACCAGATAAAATCAATTTTTTCAATACCCATAGCCGCCACACCAGCAGCCGATCCTATTATAAGCGCACTGCCACCTGTGCCAGCGCAATAGGCCAAAAACTCCCAAAAAAAATGTCCTGTTGGATAATCGGTTAAAGAATACATACCCTGTGTAGCAGCAACTAAGGGTACATTATCTACAATGGCCGATAATAAACCGATAATTAATGTAATGATTGTGATATTGCCTATTTTTTCATCAAGAAAAGTTGCCAGGTTGGTTAATACTCCTGTTGCTTGCAGTGCACCAATGCTTAATAAAATACCCAGGAAAAAAAGTACACTTGGTGTATCTATCTTACGCAAGGCATGATTAACGGATAAAAATCCTTTTTCCACTTCATCCCTTTTGCTATGAATGAGTTCAGTTACTACCCACATTATGCCCAGGCCAAATAACATGCCCATATATGGCGGCAGGTGTGTAATGGTTTTAAAAACAGGTACAAAAAGCAAACAGGCAATACCAATTCCAAAAACAAGGTTTCTATTAAAAGCGCTTGTATTAAAATTTAAATCTTTTTCAGGGATCATATCGCCGGGGTTTAAATTCCCTTTCATTTTCCAACTAATTAATATTGCCGGCAATATGGTACAAATTATACTAGGTATAATGGTTTGTTGAATTATTGATCCAACAGTTATTTGCCCACCAATCCAAAGCATAGTAGTGGTTACATCTCCAATCGGCGACCAGGCGCCACCAGCATTGGCCGAAATTATAACCAATGCAGCAAACATCAGCCTGTCTTCTTTTGCTGGTATTATTTTACGCAATAACGATACCAGCACAATGGTGGTGGTAAGGTTATCGAGTACTGCAGATAAAAAGAAAGTAATGAATGCAATAAGCCAAACTAATTTTTTCTTATTGGTAGTTTTGATACGGTTGGTGATAATATAAAAACCATCATGTGCATCTATCAGCTCTACAATCGTCATGGCTCCCATTAAAAAAAATAAAATACCGGCCACTTCACCAAGATGTTCATTAAGATACTCAGCTGCACCATGGCCATTGGAAGAAAATAATGCATACACCGACCAGCAGAGCGCTGCAGTAACTAATGCACTTGCAGCTTTATTTATTTTGATAGGATGCTCCAGGGCAATTGCTACATAACCTAAAATAAAAATTATACATATTGCTGTTACCATATTATAGTAGCAATTATATAATTGCTTTATGTATTTTTTAGTTTGCCATTTTAAAAAAAAATATACTGTTCAAATATACTTTTAATTTTTTGCTCGTCATTTTAAAATGAACAAAACTTGCGGAGCAATAAAACTATTTATGGCAGTAAAGAAAAACCCCGGAAATTTTCCGGGGCTTAAGGTTACTCTGCAAAGCGATAAATACTATGCAGGTCTTTTATCCCTCTGATGGTAACTTCCAGGTCATTAATGATGCCATCGTGTATATCATAAACCCATCCATGCAGGTGCAGCGGTTGCTTATGTTTCCAGGCATTTTGCACAATAGATGTTTTACCCAGGTCAAGTACCTGTTCCATAACATTAAGCTCAACAAACTTGTTTGCCTTTTCTTTTTTATCTTCTATGGCATCCAGTTCGGAATGATGAATACGATATACATCTTTAATATGCCTTAACCAGTTATCAATAAGGCCAAATTGTTTGTTACCCATAGCAGCCAGTACGCCGCCACATCCATAATGACCACAAACTATAACGTGTTTTACTTTTAATACTTCTACTGCGTAAGATAATACACTCAATAAGTTCATATCGCTATGTACAACCATATTTGCAATATTTCGGTGAACAAACATTTCGCCCGGTTTTGTTCCTGTAATTGCATTGGCCGGCACACGGCTATCGCTACAGCCTATCCATAAATATTCGGGGGTTTGGCCATGTGCCAGGTCCTTAAAAAAATTGGGATCGAATTTTAATTGCTCTGCCACCCATTTTTTATTATTGTTAAGTAATTTTTTATATGATTTTTCCATTGTTTAATTTTTTTAGTGTACAGATTGTACGTTAAGTGTATTTTCAATTTGATAAACTTCTTTAAACCCCTCCAGTTTGCAACGTATGTTTTTTAACGGGGCTTTAATATCCCTGAATTCCTTAATTAATTCCAGTATATCAAAATCTATATAATCAGTAGTTGATGCATCAATGATTACCTTGCTATCAAACGGTATATGATCAAGCATCTGCCTGATACTTGCTTTGTTTAAAAAAGAAACTTCTTCAGAGAGTTTTACTTTTATAATATCTCCTTCGTGATGTTTATCTTTATGAAAAAAGTAAGAGTTCTTTAGGTTCCCATGCAGGATAGCTCCTGTGGCAGCAACCAAGCCTGCCATAACGCCAATCAATAACCCTTCGCCTTTTAATGGAGTGTAAATACCCAACAAGTCAATTGCCAGTATAAAACCAACAGTAACAAAAAATGGTACATACTGGTACTTACCGTTTTGAATAACATTTGTAAAAACTTTTAAATTGCAAAGTTTATAACCAACCAAAATTAAAATTGCTGCCAGTGCGCTTAAAGGTATTTTATTTAATAACGGTGCAATTAATATTACACAAACCAACAACAATACACCATGTAAAATGGCCGAGGTTTTTGATTTTGCCCCTGCATTTATATTGGCACTGCTTCTTACAATAACACTGGTAACAGGCAAGCCACCAATAAGGCCTGCTAAACTATTACCAATACCTTGTGCAAAAAGCTCCCGGTTTCTGTTGGTTACGTTTCTCTCGGGGTCTATGTTATCAATGGCTTCAATACTCAGTAATGTTTCCAACGATGCAATTAAAGCAATCATCACGCCTGTAATAATAACCTCGCTGTTTAAAAACCCATTAAAATCGGGGATGGTAAAAAAGCCTAAAAAATCAGATACACTTTCTGCTGCCTGAATTTTTACAAGATGATCGTTTCCGATAAGGAAAGCGCTATTTGAAACCCTTAAAATTTCATTAATGATTACGGCAACAATTACTGCCACCAATGCGCCGGGTATAAACTTCACCCTTTTCTTTATAAATGGTTTTTCCCAAACAACCATTATGATAAGAGATACAATGCAAATTATAAAAACGCCAATATCAATATGGTTTAGCGGTTGCAGTAATTCATTCATATCTTCCATACCATAAGGAAACAGTTCATTAAAGTTTCCGTTTTTATCTTTATCGTACCCAAAAGCATGCGGTATTTGTTTGGCAATAATTAAGATGCCGATACTGGTCAATAACCCTTTTACAACACTCGATGGAAAATAATTGGCAATGCCGCCCAGTTTTAAAAGGCTCATCAATATTTGTAAGATTCCTGCAATAACTACAGCGCAAAGAAAAATCCTAAAATCTCCGATGTTTGTTATAGCAGCAAGCACAAGTGCTGCAAGGCCAGCAGCAGGGCCACTTACACTAAGTTTTGAAGAACTTAGGAAACCTATTACAATACCACCTACAATACCTGAAATGATACCACTGAAAAATGGCGCACCTGATGCCAGCGCAATACCCAAACATAATGGCAACGCCACAAGAAACACCACAATACTGGAAGGAATATCTTCCTTTAAATATTTTAAATTCATAATCTTTAAATAAGTTTTTATATTTTATAAATATGCTACAGGTATATATAAATGTATCCCTGCAAAGCATTTTACTTCGCTTAATTTTTTAAGCCAATAAAAGAAATATAAAAACTAAAGATCGGGTGGAGGTGAAATTAGTTCGAAATGAACCATTGCATATTTTGAATCGTTGTGAAGGGCATACGGTACAAGATTAGCCGCTGTTATGTTTGCAGCAGGTAAATGAAATTCATGAACGTATTCTTCCTGTAAGTTTAAATTAGAACCGAAAGTTGAAGATTTTTCACCTACCGGAATATCCTGACCGGTTGCTTTATTTTGGCATTGCTGAATGTTGTTTTGTGCATCGCTATACACAAAAAAGTTTACGCCGGTTAAAAACATAAGCGTAAAGCACATGATTAATGCAGCTAAATACCTGTATAAGGCTGTTTGTAATGATATGGGTGAAATAATTTTCAAGTGCCGCAAAACTAACGTATTTTTTTTATTGAAAGTATTCAACACTTATTTTTTTTGCTTGATAAAACGGCAGAAGAAATATTATGACAATAATTTTACTTTTTTAAGGATGTAGTTTTTCAATTAAAAAAATTTCTTTCTAAACCAAATGAGTAGCACGTAATTAATTACAGCTTAATTTTTATGGTATTTAATTTTTGCTTTTATAAAAAGCTTTTTTAGCAAATGCCATAAATAACTTTAACAATAATTTTACTGCATTGAAAACTTTTTAAAACAGGTATATAGCATTTTTTAAACAGGCTATTGGTTTCATAATCTGTAAAACCTTAAACAATCAGCACGAATCAGTTGATGCATTTCCATACTGAAGATGCATGTGTTTAATTACAGCACTTTTATCATTATATTTTTAAAGTAAACTTTATTACCATGATCCTGCAAAGCAATGAGTCCCTTTTTTGCACTTCCATAGTCGGAGTAATCTTTCCATTTACCCGTTGTTTTTTTATGTTTCCAGTTATCGCCCCAGGCATGAAAACTTACAATTTTTTTACCATTAAGCCAGTGTTCCACCTGGCCTTTATTAAAAATTATTTTACTGGTATTCCATTCGCCAACAGGTTTTAATATCTTTTTTTTGTTGGGTATTGTCATTGCATAATCTGCTCCTGTCTTTTGCCACTCTTCCAGTTTTTCAGGAAAACCAATATCGTCTATTAACTGGTATTCGGGGCCAGTTTCGTATGGTGCGCTATATTTTTCGCCTTCCAAAACATGATACATTACACCACTGTTTCCTCCTTTGGTAATTTTCCATTCCCATTTCAGTTCAAAATTTTCATAGGCCTCATTTGTTACAATATCGCCACCATGTGCATCTGCTGCTGCACCCAGGCATACCATAGCGCCATCTTCAATTGCCCAGTTTGGAATGGTTCCGGTTTTATTAAATCCGTGCCAACCATTAAAAGTCTTACCATCAAACAGGCTTATCCATTTACCCTTGTCTGTTTTTGCATTACTCCCATAAGGAATAAATGAAACACAAACGATTGCTATTAATAAAACAGCAACCACAAGAATATTTTTTGTTTTCATAATGTTTATTTTATTTTTTTATTAATTGCATGTTTTCGGGGTTCCATAAAATCGCCTTATCCTGGTTATAGCTGTCGTTACATAAAAGAGCAGGCGCCGCAGCCCGGTAACCAAACACTGCGTCTTCAGTTATTTTTCCTCCGTTTCTAATGGCTGTAAAAAAGTTTACAAAATGATCGTACGGGCCGCCTTTATATCCTTTTTCGGCGGCAAACGTATATTCTTCCGGCGGCAATATTCTTTTACGGTCAGTAACAGGTGTACCGGCTTTTTTCATCTGTTCAATATAAAAAGGATCGTCTGATGCGGTTGATTTGTTTCTTTTAAGAGTAACGCTATCCCAGGTAATATCCATTGATCCTTCGCTGCCCACTAACTTTAAATAAGTAGTACCACTGGTACCATCTACAAAATTGCAACGTAAAGAAAGATTAAATGGTGCATGTGCTTTGCTTTCAGGATAATCAAAAGTACCTAACAGCACATCGGGCACTTCACGTCCGTCTTTCCAGTATCGTAATCCACCTGCAGCATAAATTTTATTGGGGCCTAAAGAGTTTGTAATAAAATGCAAGCTGGAAAAAAGATGAACAAAAAGATCACCGGCCATGCCTGTTCCGTAATCCAGATAATTCCTCCATCTAAAAAAACGTGAAGCATCAAAAGGCCGCTTGTGTGTATTGCTGATATAAGTATCCCAATCTACTGTTGCTGGCGATGCATCGGAAGGTATCAGGTATTGCCAGGCGCCAATGGGTGAATGCCTTGCCCAAAAACCTTCGGCATAATTAAGCTGGCCAATAGCGCCATCTTTTAAAAGCTCTTTTGCTTTTTCGTTTCCGAGCGACGAAACACCCTGGCTACCTACCTGAAAAACTTTTCCGGTTTCAGTTTGTGCTTTTATTACAGCCGGCCCTTCTGTAATATCATGCACCATTGGTTTTTCGCAATACACATGTTTGTTTGCCTGCATGGCATCTACAGATATTTGCTGATGCCAGTGATCGGGAGTAGCTATGATAACAGCATCAACATCTTTACGATTTAATATTTCTTTATAATGCCTTGTACAAAAAATATCTTTACCCCATTTATCGGTAGCGTCTTTTAAACGGCCGTCGTATAAATCGCATACAGCCACTATTTTTGTTTTTGGAACTTGTAACGCTGTGATTGTATCCTGCACACCCATTCCTCCGGCGCCTATTAAAGCTATATTGATGTTATCATTAATGCTAACTGGAGTTCTTTTTAATTTTTCAAAATAAACAGGTTTGCTGTCTGCAGCTAAAACATTTGAGCCGGTAGCTACAGCGGCTGTTGCCATACCAATTTTTTTAATAAATTTTCTGCGTGATGATGCTGTTTCGTTTTTCATTCTATAAAAATTAATTGATTTTATTTATATGTAAGATAGAAATTGTTGATGATGATTATTCCAGCTCTTTAATACGAATGTTCTTCCATTTTACTTTTATACCTCCTCCATCATGAATTTGTAATGCGATAAATCCTTCTCCACTTCCAATCTTTTCATCTTTTAAGTAAACCATCTTATGGCCGTTAAGCCAGCTTGTTACTTCATCGCCATTAACTAATATTCTTAATGAATTCCATTTTCCCAATGTCAGCCATTTTTCATCTTCGGGCTTTGGCTGTATTAACCATCCCCTGCCATACGATTCATAAATACCACCGGTGTGTTGGTTTTCGGGGGCAACTTCTATTTGCCAGCCACTGATTTTTGTACCTTCAATTGATGAGCGAATGAATACACCGCTGTTACCATCAGCTTCCTGCTTAAATTGTAATGTAAGCTCAAAATTTTTATAATTTTTTTGGGTTGAGAGGTAGCCGTATTTTTTATCTGGGCCACTTTCGCATACGAGTTGATTGTTTTGGACATACCATTTTTCTGTACCGTTAATTGTCCAACCGGTTAAATCTTTTCCATTAAAAATAGAGGTAAACTTTTGTGCCGATACTGAGCTGTATAAACATACAATAAGGCTAATTAATATCAATCGTTTCATTCTAATATAAATTGAATTGGCAAATAGTCAGTTTTTAAATTCCATATTCTTAAAAATAAGCATGATTTTTTAAAATACATATTCTTATTGTAATTATAGGATTTTATTGTTTTACCTATTTCAAAGTTTGTTGTTTTACTTCTGCTATAAAACTTAATTGAACAGGCCGTATAAAATCATTTTCATCAAAATATAATGGCTTAATACATGTTACATGGTTATTGGCAGCTGTTTCGCCAATAGGTATTTGGTGATAAACAATAAACCATAAGTTGTGTTTTTTATGGTGCATAATTGAATGATGACCGGCGCTCACATGGCAGATTTTTTATCAACCATTATTTTTAAAATGAAACTGGGTAAGGTTAATTTGTTATTGCGGCGTAATAAATTGTAGTACAAAATTATTTTATAGCATCAATAATATTACTATGATGATACTGTAAATATTTTTTGTAATGAATCATACAGTTGTGGATGTTTTTCTTTAAGCAATGCAGGCTGTTCAAAAAAATACTCCGACACGACGGCAAAAAATTCTGCTTCGTTGGTGGCACCATAAGGGTTAATATCCGATTTGTTTTCCGAAATCTTTTGTATCTCCTGGTGCATCAACTGCAACCAGGGAACGATATATTTTTTATGTAGAAAATATTCAGGAATACCATCGGTATCGCCATCACTTTTATCAAGCAAGTGAACAAACTCATGAATGGCTGTATTTTCTTTACCTGTTTTATTAATGAAAGCCTGCCGAAGTTCATGCTGCGATAAAATCATTACATGGTTCATAGGCCCACTACCAACCATGCCAAGAATGTTCCTGCCAGCTCCCTGTTGTTTGTATGTATGATCAAAAGAATTGGGGTAAAGTAAAACTTCATGCAGGTTTCCATATTCCCATTGCGGAAAATTAAAAATTGGAATAATAGCGCTGGCGGCGATAAGCACTTTATCTATATCTTCTACTTTTGTATTAACACCCGTAATCCTCACCTGTGTTAAAAACCTTGCTGCCCTTTCTTCAAACGTTATTTGTTTTTCTGCATTTAACTGCTGGTAAAAAGGAACTAATTCGTTAAGTGTTTTTTGTAATAACACAGGAACCGAATTGGCAACTACAGATTTCTTTTTACTTAAGAACCTTACAGTATATACGATGCTCAAAACAAAAACTACCAGGATGATTATTTGTATATAAGCCATAAAAAATTCGAATATAAATCGTATAAGATATTGTATTGATTATTTTTTAGGCCGCCTCTTTTTGGGCTTGCCATATTTTTTCTGCATCCTTTCTTTTTTACTTACAACTAAATTTACTTTACTGTTTTTTGCAGATTTAGGATGAAAAGCCTGGCCACGGGTTTCCTCTGCAGGAATCTTTAATTGAATAGTCTTCATAAAAACCTTCGGCTTTTCATCTTCAGTTAATTCGGAAGAAATGATAAGATTTTCAGGTAATACAGTTTGAGGAATTGTAAAATTCATCAAACTTTCTATTGATAGCTGCAAAGGTTTTTCTTTTTCAGCAATAAAACTAATGGCAACACCCTTCTTATCGGCTCTACCGGTGCGGCCAATACGGTGTATATAATTTTCCGGCACTTCGGGTACATCAAAATTTATAACATGGGTTACTTCGGCCACATCTATTCCACGGGCAATAATATCTGTAGCAATTATAAAACGATATGTACCATTATGAAAAAGTTTTACGGTATTAAACCGGTGGTTTTGATCTTTATTAGAATGTATAACTCCTGCGTTTTCCGGAAATTTAGTTAGCAGGGTTTCATAAAGCTCATCAGCCAATTTTTTGGTGGCTACAAAAACCAAAACTTTTGTCATGGTTTCATCTTCTGTTAATAACAGGTGCAGCAGGTTAACTTTTGTATTAAAGTTGGGCACCTGGTAATAAACCTGCTCTATGTTTTCAAGAGGGGTGCCGGTTGGTGCAGCTTCTACTTTTTCAGGTACATTAAAATAGGCTTGCATCAATTGCTCTGTTTCTTCTGTGATGGTTGCCGAAAATAAAAGGTTTTGTCTTTTATCAGGTAACAGATCAAGAATGTTTTTTATTTGTGTTCTAAAACCAAGGTTTAGCATTTCATCCATCTCATCTATTACCAATTTTTTTATTCCATTAATTTTAAATGCCCTGTTCAGCATCAGGTCGTATAACCTGCCGGGTGTTGCTACCAAAACATCAGCGCCATTTTGTAATTCTTTCCATTGTGTATTAATATTTACACCACCAAATACTCCAATAGCAACAATATTCAAGTGTGTGCTTAATTGATTGATAGAATCTACAACCTGTGTAACCAATTCCCTTGTTGGTACCAATATAAGCATCTGCGGATTTTTGTCTTTATCAAATTTCCATAATCGTAATAAAGGAAGCAGGTAAGCAAAAGTTTTTCCGGTTCCGGTTTGTGCAATACCACAAACATCCCTCCCACTCATAACGGCAGAAAAAACCCTGTGCTGAATGGTGGTTGCTGTAACTAAACCCAATTCGTCCAATGCTTTTAGTATGGGTTTATTTAAATTTAAATCGCTAAATAACATAATGAGAAATTAGTTACAAAGGTAGTTTTAAAATATTCTTAAAAGCTGTATCCGTATTGTTGAATGTTTTTAATATTACTTTTTTGTTAGTAATGGCATCCTGTTTTTGCCCTTAAATTTTTAAAAGCAAATGGGTAATAGTTGTACATTCACCGCACTAAAATACCTGTACATTTATAATGCCAATACTGCAAAGCATATCCACTTACATTCAATCTGTACGGCAACCATTTATTTTATTGAGATATTTACAGCAACAGAAAAAGTTCATCAATAATAATATAACACCGCTTTTAACTGCAACAAAAGATGATAGCCTGGAAGAAAATGATTTGAAAAAAATAACCGGTTATTACGGATTGGCAGTGCCCGCCGTTATAGGCGAAGCATTTTGTGCATTGCGTGGTAAAACAATGACTGCAAAAGAAAGACTGGCAAGCACCTGCCAGGGCGCAATGACAGGGTTAGGCGATGATTTTTTTGATAAACAAAGATTATCCGAGCAGGGGGTAAAAGATTTTATAGAAAGGCCAGGAGAATTTTATGGCAATAGCGCCAGCGAAAAACTTTTTCTTCATTTTTATAAAACAGCGTTGGCAAATGCACCACAGGCAGCACAAATGCAGCAGCAACTTTATAAAGTGTTTCAGGCACAATTGTTAAGCAAACAACAAGATGTGCCGGGGTTGTCATTTGAATTACTGAAAGATATCAGCATTAGAAAAGGTGCTGAATCTTTGCTGTATTACCGAACAGCTTTTGAGCACCCATTAAAACCCGGCGAAGAAAAAATGCTTTATTGCCTGGGTGGCCTTATGCAACTAAGCAATGATATTTTTGATGTGTATAAAGATTATAAAGATGGCATAACCACACTGGTAACTACAACAAAAAAGATAAGCGAACTAAGGATTTATTATTCTGCTATTTTACAAATGGGTTATAAAGAAACATTAAGGCTGGGTTATAAGAAAAATAATATAAAAAAATTTTTTGGCCTTATTTCCATAGGCATTTTCAGCCGTTGCTATGTTTGTTTGCAGCAATTAGAGAAACTTGAAAAACAAACTGGCGGTATTTTTGATTTACAGTTTTATAAAAGAAAAGACCTTATTTGCGATATGGATACAGTTGCCAATAAATGGAGCTCATTAAAATATCACTTAAAAATAATGCGGCGAAAGCGAAAATTTTTTTAAAGGAGGATTATATTTTAGTTATTAACTGTTGCACCAGGCCAGTTTCAAAACCTTTTTGAATCAAATGATCCTGCAGTTTTCTTTTTTTTATAAAAATATTTTTTTCTCCTTTCAGCATTTTTAATTTCTGTTCAAAAAGTTTTTGCAGGGTTTTGTGGTAATCGGTTTCATTAATTGCACCCAATGCCTTTTTTATACAATACTCACTTACCTGTTTTTGTTTGAGTGCATATTTTATTTTAGTGCGGCCCCATTGTTTTATTCTAAATTTGCCCCCTGCAAATAGAATGGCAAACCGCTCTTCATTCAGGTAATTTTCGCTAATAAGTTCACTAAGTATTTCATCAGCCTCTTTTTTATAAATACCAATACTGTAAAGTTTTTCCTTTACTTCACTGTGGCAGCGTTCCTGGTATGCACAATATTGTTTTGCCTTTTGCAGGGCCTCTTCTTTAGAATAGTATTTGTCTTTCATTCCTATTCAAAAATAAATAATAATAGCTTGTTAGTTTAACCGCTGCCTTAAGCCACCCGCCATAAAAAAGGTATTTAAAGGCAAAGGGGTGAAAATTGTTGGCAAATACAGCGTATTTTTAACCCTGTTAATTTTATATTTGCCAACCAAACACATAGATTATGAAGTTTATCGTTTCGTCATCGGCTTTGCTGAAACAACTGCAACAGATTAGCGGCGTTATTAATGCTAATACCGTTTTACCTATTTTAGAAGATTTTTTATTTGAAATTGATAAGAATAAATTAACGGTAGTGGCCACCGACCTGGAAACAGTTATGAAAGTGCACCTTGATATTGAAGCAAAGGATAGTGGGAAAGTTTGTATTCCTGCAAAAATTTTACTCGACTCTTTAAAGAATATTGCAGAACAGCCACTCACTTTTAATATTGATAAAAATTTTGCTGTAGAAATTACCAGTGATAATGGTAAATACAAAGTAATGGGCGAAACACCTGATAACTTTCCTAAAGAACCTGCTGCCGATGAAGCCAATGCTTTTACTATGACATCATCTGGATTAGTTACCGCAATAAACAAAGCATTGTTTGCAGTAAGTAACGACGATCTTCGACCGGCCATGACGGGGGTTTTCTTTGAGTTGGATAAAAAATCAATAACATTTGTTGCTACCGATGCTCATCGCCTGGTACGCTATACCCGTAGCGATGTTAGCTGCCCTAAAAAAGATTCTTTTATTGTTCCCAAAAAACCTTTGAATTTATTAAAGAGCGCTTTGCCCGATAATGACGATGAACTAAACATTTCATACAATAGCAATCATCTTTTTGTATCGCATGGCGGTACCGAACTTGTTTGCCGGTTGATAGATGCCCGTTTTCCGGATTATAAAGTGGTGATACCTGCAGATAATCCGTATAAGATGACGGTTAATAAAAACGATTTTCAAAATGCCTTACGCAGGGTGAGTGTGTTTAGTAATAAAAGCACCAACCAGGTTGCATTAAATATCAGCGGCAGCGAATTGCAACTGGCAGCACAAGATGTTGATTTTAGTTTTGAAGGTAACGAACGCATGGCCTGCCAGTACGATGGCGAAGATTTACAAATAGCATTCAATGCAAAATTTCTGATAGAAATGCTTGGCGGCGCCGATACCAGCGAAATTAATATGGAATTGAGCACATCAACAAAAGCTGGTATTATTAAACCCTCTGAACAAGGCGAGGGAGAAGAATTGCTGATGCTGGTGATGCCATTGATGCTGAATAATTGATTTTTGAATAAATATTCTAATAACATTAATTTAAAGCCGAAGTAAAACCACTTCGGTTTTTTATTGCAGCTAAAACAGGGAGGGTTTTAATCCGTTTTTATTGATTATTTTTATTAAACATCGCCATTAAAATAAAATGAATTTTAAACAAATAGCTTCTTACGATAATTTTATGCTGGCAAATATGACCATGGGACTACTGACAGAAAATGGTATTAAATGCCAGATGAAAGATGAGCATATTGTTACAATGGACCCCTTGCTAAATGCTGCCGTTGGAGGTATTAAATTATTGGTAGAAGAAAAGGATTATGACAAAGCTTTGGCATTAATGAAAAATGCAGAAGAAGCGTATATTAAAGATATTGCCTGCCCTTCGTGTAAAATACATGCAATGACGATTGAAGAAAAAATAAATGACCCACAGGATTTTTGGGGTAAACTTAAAAACCAGGTTTTATTTGGGCAAACAGCAACATACAGTAAAAAGTACCGGTGTACAAATTGTAACCAATCGTTTGTTGAACTGCCACCATCATTTTAAAATATTTTATCTGCCAAATGAAAAAAATTGCCATGATACCGGCACGCTATGCTGCCACCCGTTTTCCGGCCAAGTTGATGCAGCCACTGGGCGATAAAACAGTTATCCTGCATACTTATAATAATACTGTAGCCACTAGCCTGTTTGACGAAGTGATGGTAGTTACCGACAGTGAAATTATTTACAACGAAATTGTTAACAATGGAGGCAAAGCAGTAATGAGTAAGAAACAACACGAAAGCGGCAGCGACCGTATTGCAGAAGCCATTGCAGATATGGATGTTGATATTGTGGTGAATGTACAAGGCGACGAACCTTTTGTACAGGCAGAACCTTTACAAAAATTGCTGGAAGTTTTTACTGATGAAAACGTACAGGTAGCATCTTTAATGCAAAAGATTTATGATGAACAATTTATTTCCGATTCTAATTATGTAAAAGTGGCTGTTGATAAAAATATGAACTCTTTATTTTTTAGCCGCAGTCCTATACCTTACCACCGGGATAAAAATGTAAACCCAGTTTATTACGAACACATTGGCGTATATGCATTTCGTAAACAAGCCTTGCTTAATTTTACAAGCTGGCCTGTAACACCGCTTGAGGCTGCGGAAAAAATTGAATGCCTGCGTTACCTGGAAAATGGGGTGCCACTAAAAATGGTGGTTACACAATTTATGGGTGTAGAAATAGATACGCCTGAAGATCTTGTAAGAGCAGCAGCTTTGCTTAAATAAGCATATAGCATAAGCGTTGTAGCCAACAACCTAATTGTAATTTTATATTTTAGGCTTTACCATAACATCCATTTTTCCTAAGGCAAAATAATTCCATTAATTTTGCGCTAACAATGCTCTAAAAATATTTCTATGTCGTTTCGTAATTTTAAAATGGTTGGCTATATAATTTATGGCCGTGGTTCTTTTAATCAATTAGATGAAATTTTGGCGCCACATCGCAAAGTAGGGATGCCAATGGTTTTTTTGGTAGATCATTTTTTTGAAGGGAAAGAACTTTCTAAATGGGTTCCTGTAAAAGGAAATGATAAAATTATTTTTGTTGATGTAACCTACGAGCCTAAAACTACTTATGTTGACAGTATAGCCAATCAACTTAAAGAAGAGTTTGGAACCGTTAGTGGTATAATAGGAATTGGAGGCGGCAGCGCAATGGATTTAGCAAAAGCTGTTTCATTAATGATGAACAATGCCGGTAGTAGCGCCGATTACCAGGGATGGGATTTGGTAAAAAATCCGGGAGTTTATAAAGTTGGTATTCCCACATTAAGTGGTACAGGAGCCGAAGTTAGCCGTACAACTGTACTTACCGGCCCTACAAAAAAACTGGGAATGAATTCTGATTTCACACCTTTCGATCAGATTGTACTGGATCCGGAATTAACAGCTAATGCACCGGTTAACCAACGGTTTTATACCGGCATGGATTGCTATATACATTGTATAGAAAGTTTAACAGGAACTTATTTAAACGAATTTAGTAAAAGCTATGGCGAAAAAGCATTGCAACTTTGTAGAGAAGTATATGTAAATAAAAACGAGTGGGATGTTGATAGTGATGATAAACTGATGATGGCTTCGTATGCAGGCGGTATGAGCATTGCATACAGCCAGGTAGGCGTAGCACATGCAGTAAGCTATGGCCTCAGTTATTTGCTGGGTACAAAACATGGTATTGGAAATTGTATAGTATTCGATCACCTGGAAGAATTTTATCCTGACGGAGTGAAAGAATTTAAGTTCATGGTTAAAAAAAATAACATCGATATTCCAAAAAATATTTGTGCAGGCTTAAGCGATGCAGATTTTGATAAGATGATTGATGTATCGCTTGGTATGAAACCCCTTTGGGAAAACGCACTGGGCAAAGATTGGGAGAAGCAGATGACAAGAGAAAGATTAAAAGCGCTTTATCAACGGTTATAAAAATAATTAAGTACGTTCATCATCAGTTTATATCTTTGTAAAATATTTATAAAGGCAAATTAACAGGACAACTACTACTTTTATTCAACACATCAATGCCTTTTTCGGTTCTCCTGGCGAAACATTATATCAGATATGAGCAAATCAGTTTTTAATGCTGGCATTCCAATTTCAGTATCCTTAAATTCCGCTTTAGAAGCAGAAGACATTCAAACAAAATCCGCCGATAATAAAAAAAGGCTTTTATTTATTTCTTCGCTTGCAGTTTTGGTGGCGGTTGCAATAAGTTTAATAGCCAAATTTCTTGTTTTCCTAATCAACCTTATTACCAATATTTCATTTCATGGAAAATTTTCAATTGCAGATACCAGTCCTGTAGGATCTTCATTAGGCATTTGGATAATAATTGTTCCTGTATTGGGAGGTGTTATTGTTGGATTAATGGCGCTATATGGTTCCAAAGCAATTCGTGGTCATGGCATTCCGGAGGCGATGGAGCAAATTTTAACCAATCAAAGTAAAATTAAACCAACCATTACCTATCTAAAACCAATATCTTCTGCTATTTCAATTGGCTCTGGTGGCCCTTTTGGTGCCGAAGGACCTATAATAGCTACTGGAGGTGCATTAGGTTCTACACTAGGGCAGGTATTAAAAATATCGCATAACGAACGAAAAATTTTACTTGCTGCAGGAGCAACAGCAGGTATGGCAGCCATTTTTGGTAGCCCTATTGCTGCCATTTTTTTAGCGATTGAATTACTACTTTTCGAATTTTCTCCACGCTCTTTTATACCAGTTGCACTAGCCTGTATCACCGGCGCTGCTGGCCATCATTTTTTATTTGGAGAAAGACCCGTTTTTGAAATAACCACAACTATTGCCACTGCCAGTAACTCGGCACTGTTGGCATATAGTGTAATGGGTATTATAATTGGATTGGTGTCGGTTGGGGTTACAAAAATTGTTTACCTAATTGAAGATTGGTTTGAAAAACTACCCATTCACTGGATGTGGTGGCCGGCCATTGGTGGTATTGCAGTAGGAGTAATAGGTTACTTTGCGCCCAAAACTTTAGGTGTTGGCTATAGTAATATTACAGAAATACTTTCGGGCAATCTACCATATAATATCATTCTCAGCCTTTGTGTTTTAAAATTTATATCCTGGGCAATTGCATTGGGAAGCGGTACTTCTGGCGGTACTTTGGCGCCATTGCTTACAATTGGCGGCGCTGCCGGAGCAATTTTGGGCATATTCTTTCAGCAATTTTTTCCTTCTGCAGGTATTGTAATTCCTTTAGCTGCACTGGTAGGAATGGCATCTATGTTTGCCGGCGCTTCAAGAGCGTTTATAACTTCAATTATTTTTGCATTGGAAACTACCGGTCAGTCAAATGCATTACTGCCTTTACTGGCATCCTGTAGTGCATCTTATTTCATATCCTTTTTCTTAATGGAAAATACAATCATGACTGAAAAGATTGCCCGCAGAGGAGTAAAAACACCCGACTCTTACGAGCCGGATATTTTAGAGAAGATAAATGTTGACCAGGTTATGGATAATAGCGGACTCATTTTAAGTTCGGAAAACAACATTGCCGAAACAATTACCTGGCTGGAAAAAGAACCGGAATACAAAAGCAATTATTTTATAGTATCTAATACCGATGGAGAATACAAAGGCATCATCAGTTCATCGCAACTTTACAGCAGGATTCATTTACCCGAAACAAAACTGCTAGACCTGATAAAACAAAAATCGGTTTACGTAGAAAGCAGCAATAGCCTGCGTACAGCTATAGAAATTATGGCGAATGAACATATTGATGTACTGCCGGTTTTATCTAACGAACCACAAAACATCATTGGCATCTTATCGTACCAAAATATTTTAGCAAGTTATAAATTAGGTATTGACGATAATAAAAGAAACCGGCCACACATTTCATTAAAAAGAAACCGGTTAAAATTATTGGTGCATGGCCAAAAAGCAATTAGGTTTTTTACCTTAAAGAAAGATTAATTTATACCAGTAATAAAATCGGGCCAGCAAATATTAATATACAGGCGTATATTTTTTAACTAATGCTGAATTTTAGTTCTCAAACTAAAACTCATTATTCGGGTATAGGAGATACCCTAAAGAACAATTTTACAAATCTTATACAATGAAAATTAAGAAGCGATAAAGTTTTTCAAGCGCTTAAATTCCCTGTTATTTTGAGATTCGAAGAGGCTTTTAAATGCCCGTCCAATAAATTTAAATACAGCATAAATGGCTATGCCCTGTGTGTTGGTTTTGGATTTCATAAAAATGGATTTAATTATTCTCAAAAATACAAATTGAACAGGAACTTTGTCAAGCGCAAATTTGCTGAAAATTTAATCAGGTATTTTCCACAACTTAATGGTTACTTTACTGCCTGATCATTAAAATTATGCCTGAATTTCCGGTTCTTTTTATAATAACGAATAGGATAAGTATCGGGATTTTGCCTAAGCTTACCTATAAAATTTTTTATTGCTTGCACAATAATATGGTTGTTTTTTTGTGGATATTGGGTCTTACTCATAAAACTGGTTGTATTAAATGAAACGAAACCAATTAAAAAATATTGTATTGGGAAGTTGTGAACTTGTAAAATGCCTGCTTAAAAATAAATGATGGATAAAGCGCCTTGTATAAAACGTATTTGTATTTATCCGGTAAAAGCACTGGATGGCATTTGCTTACAAAAAGCACAAATTGGCCCAGGAGGAAGCTTACAACACGATAGGGAGTATGCCATTATTGATGAAAACGGTAAATATGTGAATGGTAAAAAAAATCCGCTTGTACATTTATTACGCATGAACATGAACTTTGAAAAAAATAGCATTGCATTTAAACAGCAACAGCAAGACAACTGGCATGCCTTTCATTTACAAAACGAAAAAACTGCTATTAACAATTACCTATCTGCATTTTTTAAAAAAACAGTTTCCCTGCAACAAAATACCCTGGGAGGCTTTTTAGATATTCCGGTAAAAAGTGGCATGACACTACTTTCAACTGCAAGCCTCCAAACAGTTGCAGGTTGGTTTGATAACATACCTTTGGATGAAACAAGACAAAGATTTAGGGCAACTTTAGAACTGGATAATGTGTCGGCTTTTTGGGAAGACAGGCTTTTTGCAGAAGAAGGCACAGCAATTGAATTTACAATAGGCGATGTAAAGGTATTGGGTATGAGTCCACGGGCAAGGTGTGTAGTACCAACCCGGCAACCTCAAACAGGAGAAAGTATCCATGCTTTTCAAAAAACTTTTGTAAACCTACGTAATCAAACTTTGCCGGCCTGGTCGGCATTGAATCAATTCGAACATGCCTACTATTTATCTGTTGATTGCCTGGTACCTGCAACAGAAACCGGCAAATGGGTTTCAATAGGCGATGAAGTTAAACTTAGCGGAAATAAGATATCAGCAGCAACATTACAGGCAAACAATAACTACCGATAAATTTTTTATTATTTTCACTAACATGGATATATTGCTTGACATATTGAACCAAATGAAGAAAGCACATCCTGCATCTGACTTTGTAAACAGTTTGCACCAGCAATATTGTAACCGTGGCGGCTTAAGTAAAAAACAACTGGAAGGCTTGCATAGCAAGGCATTAAAGACGATATCTATCTCTCAAAACAAGATTGCTACCTTAGAAGCGATTATTAAAAAAAAGCCCACAAGAGAAAGGGCTTCGGCTTCTATTACAGCGCCATTGCCGGTTAAAAACACAGCACTGGGAAATATACTAGATACAATTTTAAAAAAATATCCACAGCATAAACGGGTACTTTTCCTTAAATCTAAATTTGATAATGATGAAAATATTTCTTCAGCAGAAATTACAGAAATAGAAAAATTTAAAAAACTGCTTTTATAAAATATATATCAGGCTTTTTTCATTTCATTCAACAGGTTTTGAAGCCTAAACATTTCATCCCTTAACCTGGCAGCTTCCATAAAATCTAAATCTTTTGCAGCCTTATTCATTTCTTTTTTTGTTTTGATAATGGCTTTTTCCATTTGTGGTATGGTGTTATAAACAACCTGTTCCTCTGCAGCCACAGAAACCATTTCTTCGTCGGGAGCTAAGGAGTAAGGGTTTGAAGGGTCGTAACCTTTTACATCCAATACCGAACCCTGGGCAATAATCTGCTCGGTACTTTTTTTAATGGTAGTGGGTGTTATATTGTGTTCTATATTAAATGCTAACTGTTTTTCACGGCGGCGGTTGGTTTCATCTATGGTACGTTGCATACTGTCAGTCATCTTATCGGCATAAAAAATTACAAGCCCATCAGCATTACGGGCAGCACGGCCTGCGGTTTGTGTAAGGCTTTTTTCATTTCTTAAAAAACCCTCTTTGTCTGCATCTAAAATAGCAACCAAAGAAACTTCAGGCAGGTCTAGCCCTTCTCTTAATAAATTAACGCCAACAAGCACATCAATAGTTCCTAATCTTAATGCTCTCAGAATTTCAATTCTCTCCAATGTATCCACTTCACTGTGTATGTATTTACTTTTTATATCAATGCGATGTAGATATTTGTCCATTTCTTCGGCCATGCGTTTTGTAAGTGTGGTAACCAATACCCTGTCGCCTTTTTTTATACGCTTATCAATCTCATCCAGTAAATCATCAATTTGATTTATTGAAGGACGCACTTCAATTGGAGGGTCTAATAAACCTGTAGGCCGTACTACCTGCTCCACCACCACGCCACCGCACATTTCAAGTTCATATTTTGCAGGTGTAGCCGATACATAAATGGTTTGGTTTAACAGCGATTCAAATTCATGAAAATTAAGTGGCCTGTTATCTAATGCTGATGGAAGGCGAAACCCATAATCAACCAATACTAATTTTCTGCTTCTGTCGCCGCCATACATACCACTTACCTGCGGAATGGTTTGATGGCTTTCATCAACAATGCAAATGAAATCTTTGGGAAAATAATCCAAAAGACAAAAAGGCCTGGTTCCAGGTTTTCTCCTGTCAAAAAAACGAGAGTAGTTTTCTATACCATTGCAATAACCAAGTTCACGAATCATTTCCAAATCGTAATTAACTCTTTCGTTTACACGTTGTGCTTCAATATATTTACCACTGGTTTTAAAATAAGTTTCCTGTGCTGCCACTTCATCTTGTATTTCATGTATCACCTGCTGCAATACATCTTTAGGAGCTACATATAAATTGGCAGGAAAAATAGCAGCATGATCTACAGCGCTAATACGCTTTCCGCTGCTCAGTTCCAGCGTTTCAATCATTTCAATTTCATCGCCAAAAAAAGTTATGCGGTACCCAAAGTCAACGTAAGGTAGATTGATATCAATGGTATCGCCTTTAACTCGAAAAGTTCCTCTTGTAAAATCGCCTTCGCTTCGGTTGTACAATGCATTAACCAACGCATGTAAAAATCCCTGGCGTGAAATTACCTGCCCTTGTTGAATACGGATAATACCGTTTTCGTAATCGGTTGGGTTGCCCATACCATAAATGCAACTTACACTGGCTACAATAATGATATCTCTGCGCCCACTTAATAATTGAGCAGTTGCCTGCAAACGTAACTTATCCAACTCCTCATTTATACTCAGGTCTTTTTCAATGTATGTATTGCTTACTGGCATATAAGCCTCCGGCTGATAATAGTCGTAATACGAAACAAAATAGCCAACCGCATTGTCAGGAAAAAATTGTTTAAACTCGCCATACAATTGTGCTACCAGCGTTTTATTGTGTGTAATAACCAATGTTGGTTTTTGCACTTGCTGTATCACATTTGCCATGGTAAAAGTTTTACCGCTGCCGGTAACCCCTAAAAGTGTTTGGTGCTTTTCACCGTCTAAAATACCATCTGTAAGCTGGCGTATTGCTTCCGGCTGATCGCCGGCCGGGGAATATGGTGCATGAAGTTGAAAAGGCATAATCAGATTTGCAATTTACTAAACACATGGCTATTTATCAGACAGTAGTTTGTCTGCTTCTCTTTTTCTAATTGGCCATCCAATGGTAAATGAAGGGATGATATCTGTAAAAGGAATTATCTCTTCCAAAAAATTTAATACGCTTCCTATAAACCCAACCCGGCCACCAAACATTTTAAAAAAAATAAATGCCGATAAGGGCGCCCAAACCACATCTGCAACTTCGCCCAGTGACGGAATGAAATAAGTGGCCATGCCTACAATATCCATTACAATACATATTACAAGATTGGGGATGAATATTTTCTTATTTGTCATATTATAAAAAACGGGCTGTAAAAACACAACCCGTTATCTTTTATTGTATGGTTTTAAATTTATTTCACATGCTTATTGGCTGTAGTTTCGCCAGATGCCATTTCTACCATCATACTCACCTCGTCAATCAATGCATCGTTATTACTGCCAAACCCCACACTCTTAAAACGGATATTTCCTGTTTTATCAATAATGAATTTTGTGGGAATTCCGCTTACTTTAAAATCAGCTACTACTTTATCATCATTATCAAGCAGCACATGAAATGGATAATTGTTCTTTGCCATGAAATCGATAGCATTTTGTTTTTTATTTTCCACCGACTCCCAGGTATCTATAAAAACAAACTTTACATCATCTCTGGATTTTAATTTTTCCTGAACAGCTTTCATGGCAGGCATGGATGCAATACAAGGGCCACACCAGGTTGCCCAAAAATCAACTACCACTACTTTACCGTTTAAGCTGGCAAGGCTTACATCATTGCCATCCAGGTCTTTCAACGAAAACTTTGGAGCGGTTTCATTGATCATAGTCTTGGCAATTTCTTCTTTTCTTTTTTCTTTGGCAGCAGCTTCCAGTTTTGCCAGGTAATCATCATAACCTTTATCCGATTTTTTTTCTTTTACATACAATTCTTTCAGTAATTCCTTAGTTTTTGAGGAAGCAGCACCATCCCTAACAAAATTTTCAATTTCTTTTTTGGCCATTGCCGGAGGCGTAACTTTCACCATTAACTGGCTATATCGTTCGTTGTACTCTGCATTTTTAAATTTATTGATGCCTGCTGCTTCTTTTGCATACGGGTAACCATTTTTATAATCCTTTAAATTAAATAATATCAATGAGTAAGTATCGCCATACATGGCGTATAGGTTTTTCCGTTGCTGTTCCCATTGTTTTTTGGTATAGCTATCCGGTTTTTTTTCTGTGGGCGCAATCATTTCTTTTTTTGCCCAGGTAGTGGCTTCGTAACTCATCTGTTTGGCTTGCGTCATACCATCATTAGCCAAAGCCATATACCAGGATACATTGTTGTACACGCTTGCTTTTTCATCCATTGGCAAATCTTTTGCCCAGTATTTTACAGCTTCGTAATTTTTATCTTTTTGATAGGCTGTAGCAATTGCGCTTTTTAAAGAATTGATAATCTGTTTATCATCTGCCGATGGCGGATAAGCTTTTATATAATCTTCAAATGCAGCTTTTTTACTATCGCCATCCTTTGCTTTATAAACAGCATTAACCGCTTCACTCTTTTTCCATTTTCCATTAGGAAATTTTTCTTTCATGATGTGGGTGAAAGAATCGGCTGTACTTTTCATTTTAAAGCGGGTGTACCATTGAGAAAGTGTATTGTATTCTGCTTCTTTTAAATCTGGTTTAGCAGCCAGAGTTTTTAAATAATCAATAATAATCGATTGTGCTTCTTTCTTTTTTACAGCATTTATGGCAAATAAGTACGATGAAAAATAACTGGCATCATTTTTTGCTTCAGGGTATGCATTCATTCCTTCTTCTAATAATGACAGATTTTTATCTGTAACCGTTTTCATTCCAAAAAGATATTCGCCATAGCCGCTGTATAGCGAACCTGCAGAGCTGTAATAACCCAAAACAGGTTTATTGTTGCTACCATATACTGGTACAATATATCCATCACCGGCATTGTTGTCTTTTACTTTATTATCATTGGCAGAAAAAGCAAATGCAATACATGTTGAATTGCTATCAATCTTAAAATTACCCGAATACACAATACCTGTTTGTATAATCTTAGGCTCCACAATCTTTAACCCTTTTTTACCAAAAATATAAACTTCTACATCAACCTTTTTTTCATCAATTAAAGAAGAAAGTTTTTTATCGAATTTAAAACTAACCGTTTGTCCGGCTTTGGGCATTTGAGGGGATACTTGTAAGGCTTCGAATTTTACCTGAGCTCTAGTTGTGCCTGCTAAAATAAAAAGGCATACAGCTACAATTATTTTTTTCATTGGGGTGTTGTTTTAGTATGAAAAATAAAAGTAAAGTGAAAATCAAATAGATTCAAATAAACAATGTTAATTCTTAAAATCCGTTTAATAAGTAGCAGTTAATAATTGAATAAGTACAGTTAATATGATTTGTAGTGCAGGTTTAATTTACTTAAACACTTGCCATCCGGTTGAATTGATGTACATTTGCGCCCTTTAAAACAGCCAATAGCTGTTAGTTTAAGCATAAAGCCTAAAAGTTATACAATGAATATAAGAAACATTGCCATTATTGCTCACGTAGATCACGGTAAAACTACCCTGGTAGATAAGATCTTACACAGCACCAATATTTTTCGGGAGAACCAGGAAACCGGGGAACTGATAATGGATAATAATGACCTGGAAAGAGAGAGAGGTATTACCATTTTTAGTAAAAATGTTTCTGTTGTTTATAAGGATGTTAAGATAAATGTTATTGATACCCCCGGGCACAGCGATTTTGGTGGCGAGGTAGAACGGGTATTAAAAATGGCCGATGGAGTTTTATTATTAGTTGATGCATTTGAAGGCCCCATGCCACAAACCCGTTTTGTGCTGCAAAAAGCTTTGCAATTAGGGTTGCATCCAATTGTTGTAATAAATAAGGTTGATAAACCTAACTGCCGTCCCGATGAAGTACACGATGCCGTTTTTGAATTATTCTTTAACCTGGATGCTACCGAAGAGCAGTTGGATTTTCCAACCATTTACGGAAGCAGCAAGAATGGATGGATGAACACATCATTAACTGAAACCGATAATATTTTTCCATTACTGGATGCCATTTTAGAACATGTGCCCGAGCCGGTAGTGAACGAAGGAACCACCCAAATGCAGATAACTTCATTAGATTATTCATCTTTCTTAGGAAGGATTGCAGTAGGTAAAGTGGCAAGAGGAACCGTTAAAGAAGGCCAACAGATTGCATTGGTACAAGCCGGAGGTAACATAAAAAAAATGAAAGTGAAGGAACTGTACACTTTTGAAGCGTTGGGAAAAAAGAAAGCTACTGAAGTGAGTGCAGGAGATATATGCGCTATAGTTGGTTTAGATGAATTTAATATTGGAGATACCATTTGCGATATTGATTTTCCGGAAGCATTACCGGTGATAAGTGTTGATGAACCAACTATGAGCATGATGTTCAGCATCAACAACTCACCATTTTTTGGCCGTGAAGGAAAGTTTGTAACCTCACGCCACTTGCGGGATAGGTTGATGAAAGAAACTGAAAAAAACCTGGCATTACGTGTTGAAGATTCCGATAGTGCCGATAGTTTTATAGTGTATGGCCGTGGTATTTTACATTTAGGTATTTTGATAGAAACCATGCGTAGGGAAGGTTTTGAATTAACGGTTGGCAACCCACAAGTTTTAGTTAAAGAGATTGACGGTAAGAAATGCGAACCTTATGAAACACTTGTTGTAGATGTTCCATCAGAATTTAGTGGAAAAGTAATTGACCTGGTTACACAACGTAAAGGCGAAATGCTGATAATGGAAAGCAAAGGCGAAATGCAGCACCTGGAATTTGATATTCCTTCACGTGGATTGATTGGATTGAGAAGTAATATGCTTACAAGTACTGCCGGCGAAGCTGTTATGGCACATCGGTTTACTGATTATCGGCCATGGAAAGGTATAATTCCCGGCAGAAATAATGGTGTGTTATTATCAAAGAATATGGAAAAAACAACAGCGTACTCTATTGATAAATTACAAGACAGGGGAAGATTTTTTGTAGATCCAGGAGATGAAGTGTATGCCGGACAAATTATTGCAGAACACATTAAACCAGGCGATTTAAATGTAAATGCAACCGAACCTAAAAAACTCACCAACCACCGTGCAAGCGGCAGCGATGATGCCAGCCGTGCTGCTCCAAAAATTCAAATGACATTGGAAGAGTGTATGGAATATATACAGCAGGATGAGTGTATTGAAGTAACACCAAAAAGCGTTCGTATGCGAAAAGTTATACTAGATGAAAATGAACGTAACAAGGTTTCAAAACAAATGAAATCAGAGCCTGCTTAAAATTTATAGTTAAGCAATAAACTGCTTTAATATTTCCGCAATCTTTTCTTCATAAGGTTGCGGATATTTTTTTATAAAAGTATCAAAGGCATTTTTGCCCATTGCTGCCCAGTTGTTTTTTTGTTGCCAGCATTTTTCGAGTGTTTGGTCTAGCGTATCAATGGCTAAATCATTACAAACAAAACCATTTATACCATCCTTTACCCAAACTGGCATATCGCCAACATTGCTTACTACACATGGCCGTGCCATAGCCAATGCTTCCACTACACTTAATGGCATAGCATCTACTAAAGTGCATTGCAATAACAGGTGGCATTGAAGCAGGGTTTGTTTTACATTGGTAGTAAATCCTTTTAAAAACACTTTCTTCTCTAACCCTGTTTCTACTATCAGTTTTTCCAGCATTGCTTTATCTTTTCCTTTGCCGTATAAATGCAATACCCAGTTTCTTTCCTTCCATTTTGATGATGCTAAAGTTTTAACCAATATATCCTGCGCTTTGCGGCTGGTATCAAGCTCTGCAAGCATAACCCAGGTACTGGAATTAATTTCATTTTCTATTGCAGGGTATGCACCTGCTTCTGCATCGTTTTTAAAAGTAATGGGGTTTATAAGAGTAGCTTTTTTTTCAATCATGATTTTGAATTTCCTTTCCATCACCTCAAATATTTTTTCTGTTGCACCAAAATTCATTTGTGCATTGGAAATCCATTGTTGCAATAACTGCGTTTTTAAAAAAGAGAGTTTTGCGTTTTCATTGTAGTTATGATTAAAAATAATATAGCACGGTAATTTTTTATAAAGCTTTTTAAAAGGGGCATGCAACACTTCTTCCCAACCACCCTGATTTATTACAACAAGATTGTATTCATTTAGGGGAATATTGTTGAGCGCTTTTTTAATTGAAATATTTTTAAAAAGCCCCTTTTTGTTGGGCATTAAATAAACATCACATCCGGCAGTTTTTAAAATTTCTGTTGTTTTTTGTTTCTCTTCCCAATCAAAATAACAAATACCAACCCGGTAATTGTTTTTACACATCCATAAAGCTGTGCGGTACCATACTTCCTCACTTCCGCCCCAGGCAGCACCGTTCATTAGTGAGATAAATAAGATTGATTTCAAATTGCAGATTGAATGACTATATAAAAGAAAATGAATGTAATTTCGCCACTAATTTAATCTATTATTTTACTGCATGTCAAGATTTACAAAACTTAAAATGCGACTTGGTTTTTGGGAGGCATTTTTATTATACCGGAAACTAAAATCAGGCAACCTGTCAAATCTTTCCATTAGTAAACTTGCACACCCTTTTTCTATAAGAAACAATCCTTATGATTATGCAACTTTTGAGGAAGTTTTGCTGGAAGAAACCTATAATATAACAGTTTCGTTTACGCCTTCTTATATTATTGACGGTGGCGGAAATATTGGATTAACCGCCTGTTATTTTGCAACAAAGTACAGCAACGCTAATATAATCAGTATAGAACCCGATGCAGGGAATTTTGATATTCTGCAGCAAAACTGTAGTCATTACAAAAATATAAAACCATTGCAATGCGGTATATGGAAAAATAATACTCATTTAAAAATTGAAGATACCTGCACAGGAAACAATGCATTTACAGTAACTGAAACAACTGAAAAAACAAATACAAAAATCAACGCTGTAACTATACAGCATATTATGCAGGAATATGCACTACCACATATTGATATTTTAAAGCTTGATATTGAAGGTTCGGAAAAGGAAGTATTTGAAAGTGGAGCAGAAAACTGGCTGCCTAAAACAAAGGTTTTGATGATTGAACTGCACGATGAAATGAAACCAGGATGTTCAAGATCTGTATTTAATGCTATTGCTAAATATGATTTTTCTTTTGCCATTAAAGGAGAGAATGTGATTTTTACAAACAATTCTTTTAAATAAAATTGCCTTTGACCATTTCATCAGACATAAATGATTTTCTTAAAAAATACTTTGATAAAGTTTTGGTTGTTACAATACCTAGACTTACAGAAAGGCATCAAAGCATAAAGCAAAACCTTGCCGGGTTAGATTTCGAATTTTTTTTTGGTACCGATAAGCTTGAACTTGATTTTGAAAATTCAAAAACAGATGGAACTTACGATGAAATAAAAACAAAAAAATTACAAAGACAAGGCAAAGAGCTTAATCATGGCGAACTGGCCTGTTCACTTACTCATCGCCAGGTATATGCTGCCATGATAAAAAACAACTGGAAAAAAGTTTTAATTTTTGAAGATGATGCGATACCACTATTTGAGAATTTACCATTAATACCTGAAACAGTTATTGAATTACCAAAAGAATGGGAGCTTATTTACCTGGGCTATTTAAAGCACGAAAAAGTTACTGCAGCTTTAAAGCAAAAACAGGTTTTTTATAAAATAGCAAGTGCATTGGGATTATTGAAATGGTCGTATAAGATGGTTTCAAATCTTTTACCTAAACCATACAGTAAACACTTAAAAAAAGCCGGTTTTCATGATTGTACACATGCCTATGCAGTAACTTTTACAGCAGCCCAAAAATTACTTGCTGCACAAACACCGGTTGTTTACCGGGCCGATGACCTATTATCTTCAACAATTATGAAAGGAGAATTAGAAGCGTTTATAACAGTACCTAAGTTTTTTGACCAGGAAATATTTTACAATCAATCAATTGCCTCTGAAATAAAAGAAAAATAAATTCTATTTACTCCATTTTATCTATTGCTTTTTTTAAGGCCACGGCCATTTTAGTATTTATCTTAAGTAACTCTTCATACTGCTGCATAGCTCCTGTTTTATCTTTTAACTCTACATAGCAATACCCCGAATAAAGAAATGCAAGGTCAACGATAGATATTGAAAGATTTTTCTTAAACTGGATGATAGCATCTGCAAAACGGCCGCTCTGCCGGTATGCATAGGCAAGCTCTCCGTATGCCGTTCTGTAGTTGTTATTAACTTCAAGAGCTTTTATACCATATACAATTGCCGAATCGTATTTCATTTTTGTATTGTAGCACCAGGATATATTATTAAAAACATCTTCGTTAGCTGTACTGTAAACAGTAGCCGTTTTAAAAAAATAAAGTGCAGAGTCGGTATTGCTCCTGTAGTAACGATAAATTTTTCCTGCATTGATGAGCGCTTCCGTTATTTTAGGATTAATTGATATTGCTTTCTTATATATTGCCAGGGCATCGTTGTATTTTCCGCTCATCATATATAGTTCTCCCAATTGCATATAAGCCGAGTCGTATTTTTTATTGGCATTGATAGCAGCTTTAAAAGATTGTATGGCTTCAACTATCATTTTCTTATTCTTATATTCAATGCCTCTATTATAAAAGATAACGGCCTTATTTTGTAGCTGGGCATTTGAAGTAGATAAAATAAATAACAGGGAAAAAAAAGTTACTACTGGTTTCAACATAAACATTTTTAAAATTGATAAAAATATAAAAACAGCATTTATTGCTGCAATTTAATTTTTTATTTTATGTTAAATATTTAAGCACTTTTAATTGCCGGGGGGCTTAACTTTGCACTAACAATGAAAAAAATATTTTATATAGCGGTTTTATTTTTTGTGTTGTTTTTAATTTCTGCATCGTCAGAAGCCCAGTGTGCCGTATGTACAAAAACAGCCTTACAAATGGGCGAAAAACCTGCCACCGGCCTTAACAGGGCCATTCTTTACCTTATGCTTGCGCCATTTACCATTGTAGGATTTATTGGATATAGGTTATGGAGAGGAAACAAAGGAGTTAAGGAGTAATACTGTGCCTGCTGCGGCAATGGGTTTGATTTAATAAAATTCTTTTATAAAAGTATAGAGGTTTAAATCTTTACCAGCATCTTCTATCTTTTCTTTTAATATTCTTTTATCAATTGTTTTCATTTTTTTTTGTTGTAAAAGATGAAAAGCTTTTTCTGCCAATAGCCAACTTCGTTTTGTGTTTTCATTTTCTATTAATAATAAATCAGTAATGGCTTTTAGTAAATCTGCAATACCCTTTTTTTGCGAGGCTACAGTTTTTATTACAGCTATAGGGATGCTTTTTTTGTGATAAGCTGGGGCAAGCATGAGTTTTAAATTTTTTACAAACAAGTCAGCATCTGGACGGTCGGCTTTATTAACCACAAAAACATCGGCAATTTCCATAAGTCCAGCTTTCATGGTTTGTACTTCATCGCCGGCTTCTGGTACTACCACTACGGCAGTAATATCTGCAAGTCCTGCAATTTCAACTTCACTTTGCCCAACACCAACAGTTTCAATAATTACAAAATCAAAACAGGCAATTTTTATCAGATCAACTATTTCAATTATTTTGGGATGCAGGCCACCAAGCGAACCACGGGTAGCCAGCGACCGGATAAAAACTTTTGGATTGTTGTACCAGTTACTCATTCTTATTCGGTCGCCCAGTAAAGCGCCCAGGTTAAATGGCGATGAAGGGTCAACACAAATTACTGCAAGTGATTTACCCTGTTCAACCAGCAATTCTATCAAAGCGTCAACCAGTGTACTTTTTCCGGCTCCAGGCGGGCCGGTAATACCTATAACCGGTGTAGCAGATGGTGGTAAGTTTTCCAATAAATCCTCGTAGCCGCTTACTTCGTTTTCAATATATGAAATACACCTGGCCAATGTTTTTTGGTTTCCCTCCTGTATCTCATTTATTTGTTGCAGCCACATTAAACAAATTTCTTTTTAATAAATTCAAATACCAAATTAATTACAAAAGAACTGCCTTAAATTCTTTTACAGTTAATACTAATTGTAAAATAAAGAAGGGATTATTGTTTCTTTGCAAGATGAACATATCGGTTGTTATCATTACAAAAAACGAAGCACATATAATTGCCAATACCCTGCAAAGTCTGCAGCCTGTTATTGCCGATATAGTAATAGTGGACAGTGGTAGTACAGATGAAACGGTTGCCATCTGTAAAAAATTTAATGCTACTGTTATTGAAACCAGTTGGGATGGCTATGGCATTAATAAAAATAAAGGTATTGCGGCTGCCAAAAACAATTGGATATTAAGTCTTGATGCAGATGAAGCCATTGATGAAGAACTAAAGACAGCAGTTACCCTGATAGATTTAAATAATGACGATGAAGTATTTAATATAAAGTTTAAAAATTTTTTTTGTAAAAAGTGGATACGCTTTGGCGAATGGGGATTTGATGCACACATCAGGTTATTTAATCGTAAAAAAGTGCAATGGAATAATGTTACTGTTCATGAAAACCTGGTACTTCCGCAAGGGGTTAAAATAGTAAAACTTCCAGGCCATATTTTACATTACACCGTTCAAAACCTACAAGAGTATAATAACAAGACAGAATATTATGCCAGGATGAATGCGGAAAAATATGCAGCGGCAGGTAAAAAGCAAAATATACTTAAACAATATTTTTCTCCGGTATTTGCTTTTTTACAGCATTATATTTTTAGGCTTGGTTTTTTAGATGCAGCCGAAGGGTTTATCATTGCTAAAACAACTGCACGTTATACTTATTTAAAATACAAGTATCTTAAAGAAATTTATAGAAACAAAAAACAATGACCAATTTTATACCAATATTTCCTTTAAGTATTGTTGTTTTTCCGGGCGAAAAACTTAACCTTCATATTTTTGAACCCCGGTACAAACAATTGATAAATGAATGTGTACAGGCTAAAAAACCTTTTGGCATACCGGCTGTTATCAATCAACAATTAAATGAAACAGGCACGTTGGTACAAGTAACAGAAATTAGTGAGTTATATGAAGATGGTAAGATGGATATAAAAACTGAGGGGTTACAGGTTTTTAGAATGTTGGAAATGATTGAACAATTACCAGATAAACTTTACAGTGGCGCAATTGTACATTATCCTATAAATGAACCAAAAGGCAACAGGGCATTGATGCATGGCATATTGAAAGGAATAAAAGAACTGCATAAATTGCTTAAAATTGATAAAAAATTTATAAAACCTGATGATGAATTGTGGAGTTATGATGTGGCTCATCATGCTGGATTGAGTTTAAACGAAGAATATGAACTGCTGGAATTACTACATGAATTGCAAAGGCAGGAATATTTAAAAAGGCATCTTACAAAAGTTATTCCATTATTAACAGAGATGGAACAGCTTAAAGAAAAAATAAAACTCAATGGACACTTTAAACATTTAAAAGGGCTGGATAACTAATATTGAAAAATTAAAAATGCTTAATTGTGTATGAACACGCTATAATAATTATCAATTCAAAATAGCAAATTAATTGCACCCAAACACTATATTTTAAAACTTATTTCAATGATAAAAACCATCTGCTTCGATTTTGGAAACACCCGTTTAAAAGCAGCCGTTTTCATTAATGAAAATTTTGCTGAAGAGATTGTGTTACTTAATGCTGAACCGGCTACCATTGAAAAATTACTGGCCAATCATCAACCTCAAAAAACAATTTTATCATCGGTAATCAACCATAATACAGCTATCGAAAACCTGCTTGCTCAAAAAACAAGCTTTCATAAACTTTCGCACCATACAAAAATAAATTTTACAACACCGGTTGGCAAACCCGAAACCATTGGAGCCGACAGGTTGGCATTATCATCTGCTGCCGTACATTTTTATCCGGGTAAAAACAACCTGGTTATTGCTTTAGGCAGTTGCATCACTTATAATTTTATAAACCAATATAATCAGTTTTTAGGTGGAGGTATATCGCCGGGTATGGATATGCGTTTTAAAGCCATGCAGATATTTACTGCAAAATTGCCCGAAGTAAATAAAGACTGGAATTTCCCACTTATAGGATACGATACCAAAACAAATATGCAAAGTGGTGTAATTGCAGGTATGGCCTTTGAAATTGATGGTTTTATTAATGCTTATGCCGCTAAATATGATAACTTTAACGCCGTTTTAACCGGGGGTAATACATCCTATTTTGCCGGGCAACTTAAAAACAAGATATTTGCCGACCCTTATTTTTTATTTAAAGGACTATATGCACTCAGCGAAACTAACAATAGCTAAAATATTAACCGTATTCATTGTGGCTTGTGGATTACAATCTCAAGTGTGGGCTCAGGAAAATTCACCTTACTCAAGATATGGCCTTGGCGACCTAACCCCCAACCATAATATACTAAACAGGGGAATGGGAGGAATTGCTGCGGCAATAGCCGATAGCCGAAGCCTCAATTTCACCAACCCGGCTTCTCTGGGAACTGTTTTTAATACCATTTTTGATGTAGGTGCAGATATAGATTACAGGATTTTAAAAAGCAGTAATCCGGCAAAAAAATTTACATCGGCAAATACCTATGTTTCATATTTGCAAATGGCATTTCCATTAACCACACCCAAAATGGCAAAAAAGAAAATATTTTGGGGAATGAGCCTGGGAATAAAACCTGTAACCAATATCAATTATAAAATTCAAACAGAAGAACGAATTACAGGTATTGATAGCATTCAAACTTTATATGAAGGTTCGGGTGGTATTAACCAGGCTTTTTTTGGCACAGGGTTTAAAATTAAAAATTTTAGCATCGGCATTAATGGAGGATACATGTTTGGCGCTAAAAACAACAGCACAATAGTTACATTTATTAATGACAGCGTTTATTATTATACTTCAAACTCAGCCAATAAAACAAGTATTAACGGCCTTTTTATAAATGCAGGTATGCAATATGATATTGCCATTGCTAAAGATGAAAAAGGAAATGTTACACAAAACCTTAAACTTGGTGTATATGGCAATATGCAGCAGAATTTACATGCAAAAAGCGATAAGATAAGAGAAACAATATTGTATAATCAAAATGGCGACTTTGTGAGGGTTGATAGCGTATTTGAAGAGAAAGATGTAAAAGGCACAATCAAATATCCTGCAACACTAGGTTTTGGTTTGGCATATCAAAATTTAAACTGGATTATAGGAGCCGATTTTGAATATGGCAACTGGAGCAATTATCGTTATTATGGACAGCCAGACCAGGTACAAAACAAATGGACTATTAGAGCCGGAGCACAATATTATCCTGCAACTGAAAACACACCCGTTAAAAAATATTTCAACTTTGTAAAATACCGGGCAGGTTTTTATTATGGACCCGATTATATTAATACAGGTAAAACCAGGCCGGAGTATGGCATTACCATTGGCGCAGGATTGCCACTTACTTCTTTAAAGCGTATTAGCTACAATGGAGAGTATGTAACCTTAAATACCGCATTGGAAGTTGGTAACAGAGGAAATAAACAAACCAATCTCAGAGAGAATGTCATCCGTTTTAGTTTAGGCATTTCCATGAATGCAAGATGGTTTCAAAAACCTAAATATAATTAATGCCATTATGGTTAACACATAAGTGCAACAAACTTTTTAAGGCAAGGCTATGGCAGTTTGATACGGGTTTAAGAAAGGATAAAATTTCCATCTTATTTTTTTACACAACATTTTTTGTACTGGCATTATTTACATCTTCGTGTGGCAACAGCGATGCAGAAATTGATCAATACAACCAAAAAAGTCTGGGTATTGAAGAAATAAAAAATGCTGATATTAATTATACCATTGCTGGCAAACCAAAGGCAAAGCTAACTTCTCCATTAATGCTTCGAGTACAACAAAGCAACCCTTATGTAGAATTTCCCAAAACGTTGCATGTAGATTTCTTTAATGAAAATGGAGAAATAGATAGTAGGCTTGATGCTCATTACGGCAAATATTTTGAACAGGAAAGTAAAGTGTTTTTAAAAGATAGCGTACGAGTAATAAACACACAAGGCGACACTTTATATTGTAATGAATTATGGTGGGACAGAAACAGAATTGGCCGGGAGTTTTATACTGATAAACCTGTACGCATTCGTAAAAAAATGGAAGTAACAGATGGAACAGGCATGGAAGCCGCACAAAATTTTAAAAACTGGGTCATATTAAATCCATCTAAAGGCGTGATGAAAATACCGGCCTCACAATTTCCTGATAACTAACAATCTCCAAAAACAATTACTCTTGCTAATTGTTATCTTTACACAACAAACATAAAAGTTTTAAAGTTATGGAATATCGCCGCCTCGGAAAAACCGGATTACAACTAAGTGCACTCTCTCTTGGAAGCTGGGTAAGCTTCAGTAAACAAATAAATGATAAGGCTGCCGATGAGCTGATGGGCATTGCGTATGATAAAGGCATAAACTTTTTTGACAATGCCGAAGTATATGCTTTAGGCGAAAGTGAAAAAATGATGGGCAGGGTTTTAAAAAAGAAAAAGTGGGATAGAACTTCATACACAGTTTCATCAAAAGTTTTTTGGGGATGGCGTGGAAAAGCTAACAAGCCAAATCAAACAGGCCTTAGCCGCAAACATGTTTTAGAAGCCTGCCACGAAGCTTTGCAGCGGTTGCAAGTAGATTATATAGATCTTTTCTTTTGTCATCGCCCCGATAAAAACACACCTATTGAAGAAACCGTTTGGGCAATGAACCACCTTATTCAACAAGGTAAAATTATGTACTGGGGTACCAGCGAATGGAGTGGAGTGGAAATTATGGAAGCTCACAGGGTGGCTAATAAGTTACAATTGATTGGCCCAGTGATGGAACAGCCACAATACAATTTATTTGAGCGGGAGAAAATTGAAAATGAATTTTTAGAAATTTATAAAAATGTTGGGCTGGGCACCACAATCTGGAGCCCACTTGCATCTGGTATGTTATCTGGAAAATATAATGACGGAATTCCTAAAGGCAGCCGTTTTGCATTGGAAGGTTTTGACTGGTTAAAAGAAAGGTGGGTGATGGATGAAAAAGTAAAAAAAGTTAGAAAGCTAAGCGAACTGGCAACAAAATTGGGTGTAAGTACCGCATCATTAAGCATTGCCTGGTGTATTAAAAATACAAATGTTACCACTGCCATTTTGGGAGCATCAAAAAAAGCGCAATTGCTTGATAATTTAAAAGCGCTGGATGTAGTTTCTTTGCTTACACCTGATATATTAGAGAAGCTAGAAAATATAATGAAGAACAAACCTAAATTACCGGAATATTAAAATGAATATAGTTTTGTACGGAATACCTAATTGCGATTCAACCAAAAAAGCAATGCAATGGTTTAAAAATAATAAAATAGAATTTTCTTTTCATGATTATAAAAAGGAAGGGATAAGCAAGCAAAAGCTGGAAGCATGGTGTAATAAATTAGGATGGGAAACTATATTAAACAAACGGGGTACTACATGGCGTTTGTTAGCTGCAACCGAACAAAAAAAAGTAATTAACCAACAAGCTGCTATAAAAATAATGTTGGCTAATAACAGTATTATTAAAAGGCCTTTAATTGAATTTAAAAATAATTTACTTATAGGTTTTAACGAAGTAGAATATAAAAACAACTTTAAATCAAAATAAATATTAACTATTAAAAAAGACCCCAAACAAACTTTGTATGAATATTCAATATTAGTTTTGGGGCAATTAAAAACATGAAACGTAACGCAACAGCCGTGTGGAGCGGCACAGGAAAAGAAGGAAAAGGTAATTTATCTACCCAAAGCTCTACCTTAAATAATGCACAATATTCTTACAGCTCTCGTTTTGAAGATGGCGCAGGTACAAACCCAGAAGAATTAGTGGCTGCAGCCCATGCCGGTTGTTTTAGCATGAAACTGAGTTTTGTATTAGGCGCTGCAGGTTTTACTCCGGACGAAATAAAAACTAAATGCGAAATTACTTTGGCAGATGGCGCTATAACAGAATCGCACTTAACTGTTACGGCAAAAGTACCGGGTATAAATAAAGAGCAGTTTGAAACTGCAGTGGTTGATGCAAAAACCAATTGCCCCATTTCAAAATTACTTAACACCAATATTACACACGAAGCAGTTTTAGCATAAGCGTATTACAATAAAAATAATAGTCCCCGGTTTTTGCCGGGGATTTTTATTAAAAACGATTAATGAATGGCATCTGCAATGTTCACTTTTTTCTTAATGTTTCCCCTTACCATAATAACAAATGGAACACATAATAAAAACATAATGCTGAGATACATGAATACATCCATATAAGATAATACAGCAACTTGTTTGGTAATAATACCATCAAGCCCGGCATAGCTGGCTTTAACTGCTGCATCGGCAGCCATGCCTTTACTCATTAATGCTTGTTGAATGCCATGTAAGCGTTGTTGTACAGCCGGATCGCTTACCTGTAATTTTGATACCAGGTCGCTGCGGTGAACCATGTGCTGGCGTGATAAGAAGGTAGTGATAATAGCAATACCAAACGAACCACCCAATTGCCGCATCATACCAGTAAATGCAGCCCCCTGGCCAATTTCCTGCCCTTTTAATGTAGAAAGCGCAAGAGTGGTAATAGGGATGAACAACATACCCATTGCAAAACCTCTTACAATCAGCATCCAAAAAAAATCAGCTTCACCTGTATTGGGAGTTAATATTTTAAAACCCCAAAAACAAAATATGGCAAAAAGTAACATACCGGTAGCAGCTATGTACTGCTGCGGTACACCTTTTTGAAGCAATGTGCCAATCACCGGCATCATTACGGCTGTTGTTAAAGCAGATGGTATCATTAACATCCCAGCCTGCAATGCTGTCCACCCTAAAATTGATTGTACATAAAGAGGAATAATAAATGTGCTTCCATATAAACCAAATCCCAGGATAAAGGATAATATGGTACCAACCCTAAGATTACCGTTTTTTAAAACCCTTAATTCAACAATAGGTTTTCTAAAAGTTAACTCACGCCACACAAAAAAATACAAACCAAGAACTGCTACAACCGATAGTATTAAAATGGTATTATCATTAAACCAGTCATCATCCTGACCTTTTTCCAACACATATTGTAATGAACCGATGGCAAGTGCCAGCAGGCCAATACCCAACCAGTCAATATCCATTCCTTTACTTTTTTCGGCATATTTAGGGCTACGAACAAATTGTAAAGTGAGTAAAGCTGCAATAATTCCGATAGGAATATTTATATAAAAAATATACGGCCACGATGCGTTATCAATTATATATCCTCCCAATGGAGGCCCCAAGGTTGGTCCAATAATTACACCCAATCCATAAATAGCTTGTGCCATACCTCTTTTTTCGACCGGATAACTTTCTGTGATGATGGTTTGTGAAGTAACCAATAAAGCGCCTCCACCAATTCCCTGTAAAAATCTGAAAGCTACCAACTCCCAGATACTTGTAGCGTTTCCACATAAAAATGAAAAAACAGTAAATATCATTATGGAGGCGGCAAAATAATTACGGCGGCCAAACTGTTGCGATAACCAACTCGTCATTGGAACAATAATTACATTACCAATGGCATAAGCAGTAATAACCCAACCTGCTTCACTTAATGTGGCGCCCAATGTGCCTCTCATGTCATTAAGCGCTACGTTTACAATGGTAGTGTCAACAATTTCAAGTAAGGCGCAAAAGATGGCAGTAATTGTAATGATCACCCTTCTGCTGCCATATTCTACCAACGAATCCATTTGCTGCATATAAAATATTTATCCTTTTGGCTGCTTTTTAATGAATGTGAACATCAACAGTAACGTTCATGCCTGGCCGCAGTCTTCTAACCAGGCTATCGGTTGTGTTATTATTAAATTCAATTTTTACAGGAAGCCGTTGTACAACTTTTACAAAATTTCCACTTGAGTTATCCGGCGGTAATAGCGCAAACCTGGATCCGGTAGCTGGCGAAAAGGAAGATAGCGTAGCATTAAAGGGATGATGGGGGAATGCATCTGCATGTACAATCACTTTTTGACCAACTTTCATGCCTTCAAATTGAGTTTCTTTAAAGTTTGCCACCACCCAAACATCCTGGTTTATTACAATGCTGAATAAGGACTGCCCGGCCTGTATAAATTGGCCTTCCTGAACATTAATTTTTGATACCAGGCCACTTTCCTGGGCAGTAACCACAGCATAAGATAAGTTAAGTTTTGCCTCTGCCACTTCTACTTCCCGTTGTTTAATAATTGAGCTAGCAACTACTATTTGAGATGAAGTGGCATTGCTTTGAGAAGCTACAGCATTAGTTTGTTGATTCACCTGGTTTTTTTGTTGCTGTAATATCTGCACTTGCTTTTCTGCAGTATGCTTTGCAGCAGCAGCCACTTCAAATTGCTGCTGTGTAATAGAATGGTCTTTTATAAGATTGGCATATCGCTCATAATCTTGTGTAGCCCGTTGTAAATTTATTTTGGCTGCTTCTATTTGTGCATCAATGGTTGATACACCGGCATGTGTACTTGCAATATTGGCTTTTGATGCAATGGTGGTGGCCTCTGCAGCACCTAAATTACTTTTTGCAGTTGCCAACGCTGCTTCTGCCTGTTGCACTTTTAAAACAAGGTCCCGTTCATCAAGCAATAAAAGCGTATCGCCTTTTTTTACCATCTGGTTATCTTTTACACGTACTGCTTTTACATAACCTGCCACACGTGGTATTACCGGACTTATGTTTGCTTCAATCTGTGCATCATCTGTTTCTTCATGATGCTTACCATGCTGGTATTTACTTATTCCAAACCAACTGCCTCCAATAACAAGTAATGCCAATACAATAATGAAAAATTTGTTTTTTTTCTTTTTAGGCTCTTCACTTGTTTTTTCAATACTAACAGCCTCTTTTGTGTTCTCATCCATAAACGGGTCTTTGTTTTTAATTAATATTTTAATGTTCCTGTTATCTGTAATAGTTTGTTATAAGCTACAAACGAATCGGCCTTTGCATTGGTAACGCTTAATCTTGATTGAAGCAAGGCAACATCAGCATCTAATAATTCTGTGGTAGTTGCTAATGAATTATCGAATTTGTTTTTGGTAATGCGATAATTTTCTGTTGCCTGTTGTACCGCCTTTTCATACACTTCAATTTTCTTTTTACTAACCTCATAAGACAAGTATGCCTGGTTTACCTGTAGTCTTATATTATCTGTAAGCATATTTTGGGCTGCTGATATTTGTGTAATACCTGCCGCAGCTTGTTGAACTCTTGATTTGTTTTTCCAAAGCGAAGCGATATTGTATTTTACACCTACACCAATATTTACTGCATTATAAACGGTTAAAAAATTAGGAATATCGGCTGCTATATATCCTCCCGTTAATGCAAGTGATGGATATTTATCAGCCTTTATGGATTTGAGATTTATATCTGCTGATTTTTTTCTGAAAGAAATGGCGCTTATGTCTTTCCTGTTTTGTACAGCATCCTGTTCATATTCGTCAACTGTTTTGGTTGTTGTTGGCAATGACAATCCACTTTTATCTGGTATTAAGATAGTTTGCTCGGGCAATCCCATCATAATGTTCATGTTTACACAAGCAATCTTATAATTGCTTTCTGCATCCAGCAAAACCAGTTCAATATTGGAAGATTGTAATTCTGCTTTTAGCAAATCATTTCTTGCCAGCAAACCATTTTTTTCCAGGTTAGATAAATCTTTAACCCTTTGCTGCGATTGATTAAGATTTTCCTTCACCAGCTCAATAGCCTGGTTTGCTTTGTATAGGTTTATACAAGCATTGATGATATTGAAAGTAATTGTTTCACGGTCGTTTTCTGCATCAAGCTTTTCTGCTTGTTCTAAAAATTGTGCCGATTTTATACCATAATTTATTTTACCGCCACTGTATAATGGCAACGAAATATTAGCAGTACCATAAATGGCCTGTTTAACAGATGGGCTGCCAGCATTTGCTGATCCGGACTTTAAATCGATGGTTGGTTTTGCAGGTAAATAAAGATACGAACCGCTTATACTTGCATCGGGTAATTTTTTTTCTTGCGCTTCTTTTACGGCAACTGTTGCCGCTAATACTTTTGCATCTTTGCTTTTTAATTGATGACTGTTTTTTAAACTCAGGTTAATAGCTTCCTGTAAGGTAAGGGTACGAGTTTCCTGCGCTTGCAGCCATTGAAAACAGCATAATGCTGTTATCAATAAAATGCTTTTAAACTTCATTGGTAAGTATTGCTTTAAAAATAAATTTGAAATGTGCATTTAATTTCTTCTTCATCATTTTTTGAAACTGTTCTTCGGGCATATCCTGCAGGTTATTTATCTCCCTGTAAAAATGTTGTGTAGTTACCATGTGGTTTACTGTTGCAATAAGTGTGGCCATTAAAATGGGTATATCAATATTCTTTACAAAGTCGCCCTTCTTTTGCCCTTCCAGGATTATTTCTTTAATTAATTGCTGATTGCGTTTTTTAAAACTGCGTATCATTTCTGCAATAGCAGTACGCTTACTTGCAACCTGTTCCCTGCTCATAATTTTATGAAAGCAGGTTTGGTTATGAAATTTTTCTATGTAATATTCAATAAGCAGGTTTATTTTTTCAACGGGTTTAAGCGCTTTATCGGCAATCATGCTTACCAGCTTTTGAGTGGTTCCCATTGCCCGGTAATTAAATAAAGCTTCCAGCAATTTTTCTTTTGAACCAAAATAATAAGATATCATGGCCACATTTATCCCGGCTTCATCGGCAATATCCCTTACCGATGCTCCGTCAAAACCCCTGTCAGCAAAGAGTTTTTCGGCCGTTTCTATAATCTGTATTTGTTTGTTGTTGAATTCCATTTTGGAGAAATGAAACACAAAGTTAAACGATTGTTTAATATTAATCAAACATTTGTTTAATTTTTATAAATCAGGCGCTTGGCTTTTTTATATTAGATTTGAATAAAAAGAAAACAGGATGTTTAAAAACAAGACAGTCATCATTACTGGTGCATCAAGAGGAATTGGAAAAGCCATTGGTTTGCGATTAGCTAAAGAAGGAGCCAATATTGTAATTGCTTCTAAAAGTGTAGAAGAAAATCCAAAATTGGGCGGTACTATTTTTTCAGCAGCAGCCGAAATGGAATCAGCCGGCGGCCAATCGTTGGCGGTGCAATGCGATATTCGTTTTGAAGATCAGGTACAACAAGTAGTTGATAAAACAGTTGAAAAATTTGGAGGAATTGATATTTTAATCAACAATGCTTCGGCTATTAACCTTACAGCAACCGAACAAATTGAACCTAAAAGATTTGATCTGATGTACGATATTAATGTACGGGGCACTTTTATGATGAGTCGTGCTTGTATTCCATACCTGAAAAAAGGAACCAATTCACATATTTTAAATCTCTCTCCACCTATTAACATGGATTTAAAATGGTTCCAAAACCACCTGGCATACACCATTAGTAAATATGATATGAGTATGATAGCACTTGGCTTATCGGCCGAACTAAAAAAATATAATATTGCAGCAAATGCTTTATGGCCTCGTACAACAATTGCCACTGCTGCTGTTAATAATTTACTTGGTGGCGAAATGCTTATGAAAATGAGTCGCACACCAGAAATACTTGCCGACACTGCCTTTTATATCTTATCTAAACCTTCAACCACTTGTACCGGCAATACATTTATTGATGAAGACGTACTAGCTGCCGAAGGCATTACCAATCTTGATAAATATTCCGTAGTACCGGGAGCACAATTGTATAATGATTTGTTTGTTTAAAACCTCCTGTTAACAAAAACCTAAAGCTTTTTTTGATTGATGAATGGTAACATTTTTTGGAGTAGGTACGTTTAAATTCGTATCAGCATCATTACGCCATGAATGATGCTTTACAAACCAATAAAGTATAGCCATGAAATTTTTTAAGCTTAAAGCTGTATGCTTTTGCATATTGCTTGCTACAACCGCTTATAGCCAATCAGTTAAAAAAACGATTGCTGTTAAAAGGATACAATCTGCCATAAAAATAGATGGAGTTTTAGATGAAGCAGACTGGAAAAAAGCGCTAGTTGCCGATAAATTTATAGCATTAAGGCCGGTGCCATTTATACAAGAAAGCGCCGACAATGCCACCGAAGTATATTTTTTATATAATGATGAAGGTGTTTATATTGGCGGATATTTACATGAAAAGAATAAAGACAGCATTGCTGCTGAGTTGGTAGGCAGGGATGGTTTTGGAAATAATGATTTTTTAGGAGTAATTTTTGATACTTATCAGGATAAATTAAATGGATTTGAATATTTTGTAACTCCCTTAGGCGAACAGTTTGATGCTAAACAAGCGCCTAATTTAAATGGCGACAGCGAAGATTTTAGCTGGAACGCTGTTTGGGAAAGTAAATCCAAAATACACAATGATGGTTGGAGTTTTGAAATGTTTTTGCCATACTCGGCTATAAGGTTTGGCAAAAAAAACATACAGGATTGGGGATTAAATATTGTACGAAAACGACAAAAAAGCGGGCAGCAATTATTCTGGCAATCAATTGACCCCAACGTAAACGGTTTTTTAACCCAGGAAGGAACTTTAACAGACTTTCAAAATATTAAACCACCTTTACGTTTGCAGTTTTCGCCATATTTTTCTACCTATATCAATCACGATGGAACTGCTGAACCTGGCAGTAAAAAAAACACAACAACTTTTAATGGCGGGATGGATGTTAAATACGGAATTAACCAGGCCTTTACTTTAGATATGACATTGATTCCAGATTTTGGCCAGGTACAATCAGATAATCGTGTTTTAAACCTTACTCCTTTTGAACAAAAGTTTAATGAAAACCGTGCTTTTTTTACCGAAGGAACCGAATTATTTAATAAAGGAAACCTTTTTTACAGCCGTCGCATTGGGGTAGAACCACGATTTAAAAAACAGTTTTCGCCCGGCCTTAATGAAACCATTCAAAAAGATCCCACACAGGCAAAAATAATTAATGCCACTAAAATTAGCGGTCGTACACAAAAAGGTTTAGGTGTGGGTGTACTTAATGCAATAACTCAAAATCAATATACCATTTTTGAAGATGAGATAAGTAAGCAAACACGTAAAGTAGAAAATATGCCACTTACAAATTATAATATAGTGGTGCTTGACCAAACGCTAAAAAACAATAGCAGTGTATCACTGGTAAATTCAAATGTATGGCGTAGTGGCAATGATTATGATGCTAATGTTACTTCGGCTTTATTTGATCTTAATGATAAAAAAAATAAATGGAATATTGGTGGTAATATAAGTTTTAGTAACCTGCTGGGAAAAAATGGGAAAAATATTACCGGGTATGCTCATAGTATTTACTTAGCCAAAACCAGTGGTCATTTTACATTTAATGTATGGCAGGATCTTTATAATGATAAATACGATAAAAGCGACTTTGGATATTTTACCAACAACAATACAATGGACCAGGGAGCATGGGCAGGATATAACTGGACAAAACCAATTGGATGGTTTAACCAAATGAGAATGAATATTAATTTTTTTTACAGCAGGTTGGTTACACCCATTGATATTTTACAACGCAAAGAAATGATGTACCAAAATGCAGGTATCAATTACAATTTCAATGCACAAACCAAAAAACTTTGGTGGGTTGGCGCCAATATAAATGGCGGCCCAAACCGGAACGATTTTTACGAGCCCAGATATTATGGCAGGGTTTTTAAGGATAAAGGCCGTATTAACGTAAATCTTTGGTGGGAAAGCAACTCGGCTAAAAAACTTTCCTGGAGCGGAAGTTTATATGCCGGCACCGGCGGCGTGTTTAACAGAAAGAACCTGGAATATACTTTTACCGGTAAAATACGCTTCAATAGTAAATTTTCTATTGATAATTCAATAGACGTATTTAGCAGTAAAAACCAATCGGGCTGGTCGGCTAATATTGGTGTAAATAGAGACACAGTTATTTTTTCCAGAAGAAATGTAAACAGTGTTGAAAATATAATAAATTTCAAATACAATTTTACAAACCGTATGGGAATTACTTTACGAGCCAGGCATTACTGGAGCAAGGTTAAGCCCATACAGTTTTATGAACTTGATGCGTATGGAAAATTACAAACACCTACAACGCCATTTACACAAAACGTAAACCAGAATTATAATTACTTAAGTGTAGATATGGTTTTTAACTGGCAGTTTGCTCAAGGAAGTTTTTTTAGTATTGTATGGAAAGATATTGGTGAAGATTTTAACCGGCAGTTTGAAAAAAATTACTCAAAAAATTTGAGTAATACTATTAATGGAAACCAGTTTAACAGCCTGTCGGTAAGGGTTATTTATTTTTTAGACTATCTAAGTTTTAAAAATAAGATTAAAAAGAAAACAGTTTAAATAGTCATTCCTAATTAGCACCATCAAAATAAAACGCCTTTGCATAAAATATGCAAAGGCGTCTGTCATTTATTTTTTGCTGTTGTTCCCTATCATGATGGCGGCCATAGCCAGGCCTGCATCTTTTAGTAATTGATATAAATTCCCGTCTCTCATAACCTGTGGTACATGCATAGTAAGTATAAATACTAAAAACATAGCAGCTAATAAATAACAAGCCAGTGTTTTAAATTTATTGATGATAATAGCAATGGCAGCAAGGCCAAAACATATACCTACTAAATAAACCCAAATGGTTTCGTTGCCCGGGAAATACTCTGGTACTCCTTTTATAGAAACACCGTATTTTAAGTGAAAGGCGCCAAAATAACCAATAATTAATGCATAAATAATTTCGGCCAGTCTGGTAGGAAAAAATTTTTTCATATTGAGATGTTGTTTTAGGGTAGAAAAAATAAGCATTAAAATTTATTTATGCAAACAAATTAACCTTATTTATCTGCCTTATCTCCTACAAACCAGTGCTCTTTATTTTTAAAGAAAACATTGAAAGTGGTTAATGAGCCATAACAACGGGTAATGTATTGCTGTATGTTTACTTTTTCTTCGTCGGTTAATTTTTTATGGCTGTTAATATTTTGCTCCAGCACACGCAACCTGTCACGAAGCATTACTATTTTATGAAAGAAATCTTCAATTGGGATATCTTTTGGTTTTAATGATTTATCCAAAGTCTGCAGGCTCATGGTGCCGCCAATCCATTTATCGCCAAGCGAAACAATTTCTGTAACATCGCCCCATTGCCTTAATATTTTTAATAAAGATTTTTCAACTTCAGAAACTGTTTCAACTTCTGCCGAAACATTTTCAGCAATTATTTCATCAAGATTGTTATCTGTTTTATCAATTTCCTTTACACCGTGATGGATAAATGAAATAAGATAGGTTGCATATTTAACAGCAACAATTACTCCAGGGCCAAATTGTGTATGCTGTAAACGGGTGCCTATGCCAAGGGTAAGCTGGTTGTTTTCCATGTTTTAGTATTTAAGTGTTGGGTCTTTTTTCTTGTAATAAGTTTTTGCAATTCTCATCATAATTGGAATAAGTATGGGCATATACCTGCTTATAAAGGGGTTCCAAAAACATACAATAAAAGAAATGAAGAATGCAAAAGGAACAACCAGCGATCTGAAACTTCCATAGTTTCTTCTTTCGGTTGTGATGTGCTGATTGGATATTCCACTTTTTTTACTGCTAATATACCGCCAGAGCAAAAAGTTTAAAACCCCGGTAATGCAAACATTAAAGCAGTAAAATCCATAAGGGTATAAGAGGTCTATCCGATTGGCATATTCTCCATAAAACCCCGAACTGAAAGCCATTAATACAATACTGAAAAGAAAAAATAAATTAAGCCATAACAGTTTGCTGTTATAATGATCAACATAAGCAAATATTCTATGGTGTACTGTCCAATATAAGCCGATGATTAAAAAACTGATGATGAAACCAGCAAATCTTGGTATTAGATGTGCCAGTTCCTGGCCAAGCAATTTATCTGAAACGCTTGATTTGTCAAGTTCCGGAACTTTTATTTCAATGATAAGCAAAGTAATAGCAATGGCAAATACTGCATCGCTAAAAAGGATCATCCTCTCTATCTGAAATTCTTTTTTTAGTTCATTATGCAGTTGGTTCATAAATAAAATTTAGAGCAAGTAAGAACATGACAAAAAACTTCATGCAAATTAAACAGTTAATGGTAAAATAAATATAGTAAGATTACAAGATATCTATATCACATGAACGCACAAAAAGCATTTAATTTTCTTCTTTGCCCTGCTGAATTGGATTGACCTGTTTTAATACCTGAAACCTAAAAGCATAAGAAGCATTTAAGATATACCTGTTAAATGTAACTTCATCGGCGGATATTGTAAATTCGTATGTAGGTAAATACCGAACCATAAAACTATCCAGGTCTGTACCTTTTAATTGTGTTATACGTCCTACAAATTTTTTATTAAATCGCCAGGCTACATATTTGTCCTGTTCCTGTTGTTCAAGCCTGTTTCTAAATGCCTGTAAGCGTCTGTTTCTTTTAAACCGGAAAAGGTTAATGATTTCATCAAGGTCGGCTCCTACAGCGCCATCAGGCGATATGTTGGTTCGTAAAGTAGGTTTACGGAAGTTATAAAAATCGGCATATAGTTCCCTGTTTTCAGCAGAGTCTTGCTGGTACGATTTGGTTACAACCACCACTTCCTTTAATGTATTGTATTTGCTTTTAACTTTTATGTGTAACGAAATATCAAAATGCTGCAGGTCGGGTATTTGTGCCACTGCAAATTTTTGAGTGGGCTTATCCTGGTATATAAATACAAGCGAATCGTTTTCTGTAACCCTGATGTTGTAATTACCCAAAGTATCGGATATGCTGAATTTTCCGTTGGAGCTTTGCACCAATACATTTTCAACATAATTTTTTTTAGACGCATCATACACTGTGCCTGATACTGTAACCTGGGCCATCAAATTCCCTGCTGTAATAAATAAAAACAGTGTAAATAAAAATATCTTAATAAATAAACGCAAATAATAAAAATTATAAGCAGTAAAAATAATGTTTATGCAATAATGCAATACCTTATTTAACTATCATTTTGCTTTTGTAAAAGACTATTAATTACAACGGGGTAATGTGTATGTTCAAGTGCATGTATTTTTTGTGCTAGTGTTTCTGCAGTATCTGTATCATTAATTGTGCATACTGCCTGAAAAATTATTTCACCATGATCATACAGTTCATCTACATAGTGTATGGTTATACCACTTTCTTTTTCATGAGCTGCAATTACTTTTTCATGTACTTTACTGCCATACATTCCAGCACCACCGTATTTTGGTAATAGTGCAGGATGTATATTGATGATTTTTTTTTGATACGCCATTATTAAAGCCTCCGGTATTTTCCATAAAAAACCTGCCAGCACAATAAAGTCAATGTTGTGCTTTTTTAACTCAGGCAAATAATTATCAGCTTTTATAAAACGTTCCTTTTCTATAACCAAAACCGGAATATTGTTATCCATTGCAATTTGTATAACGCCTGCATTGGCTTTATTGCAAACAATTAAAGCAACCTCCCAGTTAAGGCTGTCTTTTTCATTTTGTATTACATCCTTAATTGAATTATAATATTTAGCTTGTAAACCATTTTTGGATGCGGCTATTATCTTTTCTGCATTACTGCCGGCGCCACTGGCAAAAACTGCCAGCTTTATTGTTGTGCTTTTATCTATATTTTTCTTTCTGGCTATCCTCTTTCCAATTTTGACAATATAATTTTTAAAAAAAGTAAATTGACCTAACGGGATACTGATAAGCAAAACACAAACAGGCCATAAAATTGTAACAAGTAAGATATATAGGAGTATCCAAATGAAACCTCTTTCTAATCCTGTTAACAATAAAAGTTTACGACCGGCATAACCACAAAGACTGCCGCCAAGTGCAAACGTGGTAATAACCAATACCAGGCTTACAGTATTTACTTTCCAACGGGCTTTAAGTTTATTAAACATGCGGCAAAAGTGGACTAAAATTTTGTGATTTAATCCAGCCAAAGAATAAATTTTTCAGGATAAAAATTGTTTACAAATACATGACAATCGAAATATAAAAAACCATGCAATGGGCTGAAATCCATACTGGATAAAGGAAAATTTTTTTTTAAAATGTTGATATATTGTCAGTATCCTACCTTATTTTTGCAACATAACAGGACATTTTTCCACATTAGCCCCGAATTAACTGTATGAGTCGCTATCGAAAAATCTTTAACAGAACATTTACAAGTATAATATTAGTTGTTTTGCTGTCAATAAATTTGCAGTCTTATGCTGCAGATGGCGAAGCACTTTTTAAAGCCAATTGTGCAGCCTGCCATAAGGTTGATAAAGACTTTACCGGGCCTGCTTTAAAAGGTTGGAAGGACAGGGTGCCTGCAGGTGATTGGGTTTATCGCTGGATAGCTAATTCGGCCGACGTTATTGCAAGCGGCGACGCTTATGCTGTGAAGCTCTTTAACGATCACAACAAAACCCAAATGACTGCATTTCATAATCAACTAAAAAAAGAAGATGTTGATGCAATACTTAAGTATGTTGACGATTGGGCGCCACCGGTTGCTGCACCTACTACTACAGGAGGCGAAAGCAGTTCAAACGATTCGTTGATTTTTGGAATATTAACAATGGTATTGGCGCTTATTGCATTTGTATTACTTCAGGTAAACAGTAATCTCCGTAAACTTTCCGATGAAAAAGAAGGTGTTATCAGGCCAGAACCGGTTCCTGTATATAAAAACAAAACCTACATCATGTTAGCCATACTGGTATTATTTACAGTAGGCGGGTTTTATACCATTAATGCAGCTATTGGCCTGGGCCGCCAGCAAGATTACCAGCCACAACAACCCATTTTTTACTCACATAAAGTTCATGCAGGCACAAACCAAATTAGTTGTTTGTATTGCCATGGTGGCGCACAAGATAGTAAGCAGGCAAGCATTCCATCTGTTAATGTTTGTATGAACTGCCATAAAGCTATTGATAAATACGAAGGCCTCGATGAGTTGGTTAGAGAAAACGGAACCAAGGTAGATGGTACTGCCGAAATACAAAAACTATATGCTTATGCAGGCTGGAACAGCAGCACAAAATCTTATAACCCCGACACAGATAATGATGGTGTACCTGATGGCGCAAAACCAATTGAATGGATAAAAATCCACAACCTGCCCGACCATGTTTACTTTAACCATAGTCAGCATGTTAAAGTTGGTAAACAACAATGCCAAACCTGCCATGGCAACATACAGGAAATGCCCGAAGTACATCAATTTGCACCTTTAAGCATGGGTTGGTGTATCAATTGCCACAGGCAAACAAAAGTTGATTTTTACAACAAAGACAATGCAACCGGAAATAAATTTTACAGTATTTACGAAAAATTCCATAACGACCTGAAAAATCATAAAATGGATAGCGTAACTGTAGAAAGTATTGGAGGAACCGAATGTCAGAAATGTCATTATTAAAAAATTAGCACACTAACATATTAGTTAGCACATTATCATATTATGAAGAAAAAATACTGGCAAAGTTTTGGAGAACTGAATTATACTGAAAACTTTCAGGAATCTACCAAAAATGAATTTAAAGAAGAACTGCCCCTGGCAGACCTTGATGATAAAGGTATTTTAGATGCCAAAACTCCACGTAGGGATTTTCTTAAATATCTTGGCTTTAGTACAGCAGCAGCAGCCATAGCTGCCAGTTGCGAAGTTCCTGTTCATAAAGCAATACCTTATTTAAATAAACCCGATAACGAAACTCCTGGTGTTGCAAATTATTTTGCATCTACTTATGTAAATGCAGGAGATACACTTTCGGTTGTTGTTAAACAAAGGGATGGAAGGCCAATAAAAATAGAAGGAAACGAATTATCAACAATCACCAACGGGGGAACTAACGCACAGGCACAGGCTTCTGTATTAGACCTGTATGATAATACCCGGCTTCGTTACCCCATGCAAAAAGATGGTAATTCGTTTAAGGAAGTTACCAGTTTTGATGCATTTGATAAAATGGTTGGGGTCGATATTTCCGGCAAATCAATTGCCCTGCTTACCGGCACAATCAACTCTCCTACTACTTTACAATTGATAAATGAATTTATTGCAAAACATCCCGGCAGCCGCCATGTTCAATATGATGCGGTAAGTTATAGCGGTATGTTACAGGCAAATGAGGCATGCTATGGCAAAAAAGCAATTCCTTCTTACCATTTTGATAATGCTAAAGTTATTGTTAGTCTTAGTGCCGATTTTTTAGGCACCTGGCTTAGCCCTGTTGAATTTTCTAATCAATATTCAAAAGGCAGAAAAGTAACAGGCGAAAAAGTTGAACTAAACAGGCATATTCAGTTTGAAAGTATGATAAGCCTTACAGGCAGCAATGCAGATGACAGGTTTACACATAAACCATCCGAAACAGGTGCAGTAGCATTAGCCATTGCAGCTAAATTGGGTATGGCGGTTGCTGCGCCATCTATTGCCGATGCTAAACTGGCTAAAGGAATTGATGCTGCCGTTGCTGCACTTAGTGCTAATAAAGGCGCTGCGCTAGTTGTTTGCGGTAGCAATGATGTAAATGTGCAGATAATAGTTAATGCCATAAACGATGCTATAGGCGCAAACGGAAAAACAATTAACTGGTCCATCACTTCAAATTATAGAAGTGGTATTGATGCCGATATGGTAAAATTGGTTGATGATATGAATAGCGGTGTTGTTAATGCTGTGTTGGTTTATGGTGTTAATCCTGCTTATTCATATAGCGACAGCAAAAAGTTTAAAGATGCTTTTGCAAAAGTTACAGCAGTGTCTTTTAATGCTTCTATGGACGAAACAACAGAGCTTTGTAAATATATACTTCCTGCACACCACTGGCTGGAGAGTTGGGGCGATGCAGAACCCAAAACAGGTTATTACAGCCTGATACAACCAACCATCAACCCTTTATTTAAAACAAGGGCTTTTCAAACATCATTAATTAAATGGAGTGCAGCTGCAGGCAGTATGGTTAATGATTACGAAACATATTTTAAAACCTACTGGAATGCCAAACTTGGCAGTATTGATTTATATGAAAAAGCATTGCAGGATGGTGTGGTAGAACCTGCATCTATGCCTGTTGGTAGCGCTTCGTTTAATGCTGGAAAAGTTAGTGAAGCCGCTGCTGCATTAGCTGCTGTTAAAGGCGCCGAAACAGAGATTTTCTTTTATGAAAAAGTTTCAATAGGAAACGGAAGCCAGGCTAATAATCCATGGCTTCAGGAAATGCCCGATCCTCTCACCAAAGTAACCTGGGATAATTATGCAATGATTAGCCCTGCAATGGCTAAAGCCCTGGTGGGTATTGATGTGATGAGCATGGAAGGCGGCCAGCAAAGTAATTATGAAGTACATCCCGAAAAGCCGGTTATAAAAGTTACAGCAGCAAATGGCAAATCGGTTGAATTACCAATAATAGTGTTGCCGGGGATGAATAAAAATACAATTGCTTTGGCTGTTGGTTATGGTAGAGAAAGCGCTAACAAAGCAGATACAGCTAAAAATATTGGTAAATCGGCAAACGGTTCCGGAAAAAATGTTTACCCATTAATAGGGTTCAATGGTACAATAACTTACCATTCGGTTGCCACGGTACAAAAAACCGGAGCTACTTACCCGTTAGCACAAACGCAAATACATGGTTTTACCGAAGGCCGTGCCATCATTCATGAAACTAATTTAAAATCTTACAATGCTAATCCCGAAGCGCTTTTGGAAGAAGTAACCAAAGAACGTGAAAGCATTACAGCCGGGGGCAGCAAAGATTTTATTAACGATGCAACCATTTACCCCAATTTTGAAAAACCGGGTATTAAATGGGGTATGAGTATTGATTTAAATACCTGTACAGGATGTAGTGCTTGCGTAATAGCATGTACCGCCGAAAATAATGTTAGTGTAGTTGGTAAAATGCAGGTGCAACGTTTTCATGATATGCAGTGGCTTCGTATTGACCGCTATTTTACAGGCGATATGGAAAACCCCGATGTGGTTTTTCAACCTATGCTTTGCCAGCATTGCGACAACGCACCTTGCGAAAATGTGTGCCCGGTAGCAGCAACCAACCACAGCAGCGAAGGTTTAAACCAAATGGTGTATAACCGTTGTATTGGTACAAGATATTGCGCTAACAACTGTCCTTTTAAAGTACGTCGTTTTAACTGGCTCGATTTTACAGGTGCAGATAGTTTCCCCGATAACCAAAAGCCAATTTTAGGTGGTTATATGGATGAATCTGTTATGCAGATGAATGATGACCTTACAAGAATGGTGTTGAACCCTGATGTAACAGTACGTTCAAGAGGTGTGATGGAAAAATGCTCTTTCTGTGTACAGCGTTTACAAGATTCAAAATTAGAAGCAAAAAAACAACAGGATCCAAAACTGGTTCGCAATGTAAAAACAGCCTGTATGCAGGCTTGCCCAACACATGCCATCAGCTTTGGTAATGTAAATGATAAAATGAGTGATGTGTATAAGATCCGTCATGAAGAACAAAAGCACAGGGCGTTTTATGTATTGGAGCATTTACACGTATTACCTAATGTAAATTATTTGGCTAAAGTGCGTAATACCGACAGGCCTATTGGTGGGGAAGAAGAAGAAGCATAAAGTATTAATTAGTACCAACTCGGTTGAGTAGGCAACAGAGGAAAACATAAGCGAAGATTTTGAAGTTTACTCCGCTTGGTTTAAAGTTGAATTAAATAAAGTACAAGTGAGTAACACAACGATATTAAAAAAATGTGTTACAGTGTAAATAAAAATAAGCTAACTGCTAAAGGCTAAAAGCGAAATAAAATATGTCATTACTGAAATACGAATCGCAACAAAGGGAACCGCTGGTAGATGGTAATAAAGATTATCACCAGGTTACCGAAGATATTATACGCCCCATTGAGATGAAGCCGAGCAGGCTTTGGTATATCGGGTTTTTTATCAGTGTTTCCTTATTATTATTTGGTGTGTACAGCGTTTATCGTGAGGTTACTTACGGTATTGGCCAGTGGAACCTTAACAAAACCATCGGCTGGGGTTGGGATATTACCAACTTCGTTTGGTGGGTTGGTATTGGTCATGCCGGAACGTTAATCTCTGCCATCTTATTATTATTTCGCCAGGGCTGGAGAACAGGTGTAAACCGTGCCGCCGAAGCGATGACTATATTTGCTGTAATGTGTGCCGGCCAGTTCCCAATATGGCACATGGGCCGGGTATGGATGGCTTTCTTTGTATTACCTTATCCAAACACCCGTGGACCGCTTTGGGTTAACTTTAATTCGCCACTATTGTGGGATGTGTTTGCGGTAGGTACTTATTTCACCGTTTCATTGCTATTTTGGTATTCTGGTTTAATACCCGACCTGGCAACAGTAAGAGACCGTGCAAAAACAAAATTTCGTAAATTCTTTTATGGCGTTACTGCATTTGGATGGACAGGAAGTACCAAACACTGGCAGCGCCACGAATCTTTATCACTTGTATTAGCAGGCCTTGCTACACCACTGGTACTATCAGTACATACTATCGTATCCTTCGACTTTGCCACTTCAGTAGTTCCGGGTTGGCATACAACCATCTTTCCACCATACTTTGTGGCAGGAGCCATCTTTAGTGGATTTGCCATGGTACAAACATTGATGATTGTTGTACGTAAAGTTTTAAACCTGCAAGATTATATTACGATGGGGCATATTGATGCCATGAATAAAGTAATTGTACTTACCGGAAGTATTGTTGGTTGTGCATACTTAACAGAGTTATTCATTGCCTGGTACGGACAAAACCCCTATGAGTGGTATGCCTTTAAAGAAAACAGGGCAAACCTATTTACACCTTATGGTTGGAGTTATTGGTTGATGATGTTCTGTAACGTGGTATCGCCACAGTTATTTTGGAGCCGTAAATTAAGAAGAAACATCACCGTTACTTTCTTCATGAGTATTATTGTAAACATAGGTATGTGGTTCGAGCGTTTTGTAATCATTGTATCTTCAGTTTATAGAGATTTCCTTCCATCAGCCTGGAGTACTTATTACAGCCCTTCTATTTGGGAAGTAGGATTTTATTTGGGAACATTTGGATTGTTCTTTACTTGCTTCTTCATTTTTGCAAAATACTTCCCTGTTATAGCGGTTGCAGAAATTAAAGCGGTTTTAAAAACCAGTGGAGAGAACTATAAGGTAAAAATGACTGATTTGGAAAAAGCGGATTCAGAAAAATTTTATATTGAAGAGGTGGCACATGCGCACTAAGTATTTTGAATTTTTAAATTTTGAATTATATGGCTGGAGGAATTAAAAAATTTATTGTAGGTTCATTTGATGATGAAAAGGTATTGTTTCCTGCTGTGAAAAATGTTCGCAAAGCAGGTTACAAAATACACGATGTTTATACACCGTTTCCAGTGCATGGCCTTGATCATGCCATGGGCATTCGTGAAACCAGCCTGCACACTGCCGGATTTATTTATGGTATTACCGGTACTACCACAGCGTTAGCGGGCATTGGCTGGATATTTACCAGAGATTGGCCACTAAATTTTGGTGGTAAACCACATTTTGATTTGCCTGCATGGATTCCTATTACATTTGAGCTTACTGTATTGTTTTCTGCTGTAGGAATGGTGCTTACTTTTTGCTACTTGTGCAACCTGGCTCCGTTTATAAAAAAACATCATTTTCATCCTCGTGCAACCGATGATCTTTTTGTAATGGCTATTGAATGTACCGATAAAACAAACGATGCAGAGGTACAGGCATTTTTACAAAATGCAGGCGCACAGGAAGTAAATGTACAGGAAGTGGAAACAGGATGGTGGATAGGAACTTACGACAGGACACAGAAATTATATAAAGAGGAAAAAGGATACTAAGAAAAAAAGCGAATACAAAAGATATTAAAGAGACTTTTAAGAATACGAAATGAAAAAAATCGCAATATTAACAACACTTATCTTTTCAACTGCAATTGTTTTCATCAGTTGCAGAGATAAACGTGAACCAGGCAGGGCTTATATGCCGGATATGGCTTATAGCCGGGCTTATGAAACCTATGCCCAAAGAGACTCTACTATTTTTACAACCAATCCTAAAGATGCAGGACATAAAATTTTTTATAACAATTTACCTCCTGCCGGTACAATAAAAAGAGGAGACCTGTTTCCTTATACTGTGCCTAATGATAGTAATGGATTAATAAACTTAAGCAGCCAGGTAAAAAATCCTTTAGAACCATTGACTGGTAAAGAGCTGGAAGAAGCTGGCAGGTTGTTTAATATTAATTGCGCAGTTTGCCATGGAGAAAAAGCCGAAGCTAATGGCCCGCTTGCACCAAAAATAGGTGGTGTTAAAAGCATCATAGCAGCATCGCCGGGCTTTAGCGATGGCCGCATTTTTTATGTAATGACCTATGGACAAAATAATATGGGAAGCTATGCATCTCAATTAACTAAAGAACAGCGCTGGAGGATAGTACAATATATAAGAACGCTTGAACCAAAAACATCGGGTACAGAAACTGCTATGCCTGATAGTGCGGCAGCAAAATAAATATGTTGGAACAACAGGAAGTGTTTTTTGAATTTAAGAACATATAAAATATATAAACAAATTTGGCTGCTTTTTTTTCATGTAAAGAACAAAAAAGTAATCATAATAACTCAAAATAAAGAATAGATGGATCATCAATTTCAATTACCCGGCAGTTATAAAAAGTGGACTTATGGCCTGATTGGTGTCGGTTTATTAGCATTGTTGTACGGCCTTATTATGTATCACCCATTTGCACATGCCGGCCATGGCGAAAATGTTAACAGCACACGATTTTGGGCAGTACTGCTACAAAACAGTGTGTACTTTTTACTTACAGTAAATGCTGTAATGTTCTTTATTTGTGTAACCACTATGGCTATGGGAGGATGGGTGATTACTTTTAGAAGGGTATCTGAAGCCATTTCAACCGCCGTACCATTATTGGGTGTAATAACATTAATAATACTTTTGTGCCTGGTGTTTGGCGGACGAACAGATATATATCACTGGTTAGATAAAGATGCCGTAGCAGCCGACAAGATATTAAATGGTAAAAAGGGATTCTTAAGCCCAACATTTTTTACTGTATGGTCGGTTATAACAATCTTTCTTTGGTGGTTTTTAGGTAAAAAAATGCGTACCATGAGTTTAGATAGCGATAAACATGGAACCATGGATTACGAAACCGGTAAAAAATGGATATGGAACAACACTATTTGGGCATCTTTATTTACTGTTGTTTTTACTCTTACGGTAGCCTCTACCATTCCCTGGTTATGGCTAATGAGTATCGACCCACACTGGTATAGTACCATGTATAGCTGGTACACATTTGCCAGTACTTTTGTATCGGGTATTGCTTTGATAACAATTTTTGTTATCTACTTGAAAAACCGTGGCGAACTGGAATTTGTAACAGACGAACATTTGCACGACCTGGGTAAGTTTATGTTTGCATTCTCTATCTTTTGGACTTACCTGTGGTTTGCCCAATACATGCTTATCTGGTATAGTAACCAACCCGAAGAAACAAAATATTTTATTGAAAGAATTGGTACAGCTTCAAAAACAGGTCCGTATAAAGGAATCTTCTTTCTTAACCTGATTATAAATTTTGTTGCACCAATTTTAATTTTAATGACAAAAGGAAGTAAGCGTAACTGGACGTTGATGACGTTTATGGCTATCCTGATAATTTTTGGACATTGGCTGGATTTTTACCAAATGGTAATGCCCGGTACGCTTCATGAAAAAGCCGAAATGTTGCCTTTTGAATTTGGTATCCCTTGTTTGTTTATTGGATTGATTATGTGGAGCACCGGAAAATACCTGAGTAAACATTCGATGTTGGCAAAAAATAATCCTTTTATGAAAGAAAGTATGATACATCATACATAGTATTCAGTATTCTTTAACGCTCCGCTACTGTGGAAAATAAAAGAAGAACGAAACAAAAAAATAAAAAAGTATTTGAAATAAAAAGATGCCAATTACCGGTTCCCGATATCCTGAACATAAAAAGGATAAAGTTGAATTGGGCAGCGGCTCCTAAATTTAGTTTATGAAAGAGTTTTTAATGATCGCTTTAGGCGCATTGATTTTTGTAGTTGTATTTCAAATTGCAAAAGCAAGCGAGTACGTAAGCATTTTAAAAGGCGAAGAAAAAACACGTAAGCAGAACAATAAGATAAACGCTTTTTTTCTGTTAGGGTTTTTAGTGTTTGGCCTGATAGGTGTTTGGTATTGTAATGAGTTATTATACCCTAAAACTTTATTTCCACAAGGATCGGCTTCGATAGAAGGAGAAGAGATTGATTCTATGATGATGATTACAATTGTACTCACCGGCATCATATTTTTTATAACTCAAATACTGTTGTTTTGGTTTTCATTTAAATACCAGGAAAGCGACAACCGCAAAGCTTATTATTTTGCTCACAGCACAAAATTAGAACTCATTTGGACAACCATACCAGCCATTGTGCTGGCAATTTTAGTGGTGGTTGGCTTAAAAGCATGGTTTAAAATTACCGGCGATGCACCAAAGGATGCAATTGTAGTAGAAGTTACCGGGCACCAGTTTGCATGGGAATTTAGATACCCAGGCGCCGACAAAGTGCTGGGTAAAATAAATTATAAGCTATACACAGCAAAAAATAACCTGGGTGTAGATTTTAACGACCCTGCAAGCCACGATGATATACACGTAAACACTACCATGCATTTGCCTGTGGGTGTACCTGTAAAGATGGTTATACATTCCCAGGATGTGATACATGATGTAGGCTTGCCACATTTCAGGCTTAAAATGGATGCAGTACCGGGCATACCAACCACTCAATGGTTTACGCCAAAAATTACTACCGAAGAAATGAGGAAAAAAACAGGTAACCCTGAGTTTACGTATGAAATTTCATGCGATCAGTTATGTGGCGCCAATCACTTTGCTATGAGAGGTGTTATCATTGTGGAAACCATGGAAGAGTATAAAAAATGGCTGGCAGAACAAACATCGGAATATTCTTTTTTATATCCCGATAAAGCAGCGCCGGCAACTAATAAAACAGATAGTACCACTAAACAAACAGCACAGGTACTGGAAATAAAAAAATAATAAATCCGGTTTAGGCAAATAAATTTTTTATTGCCGCAAAGAAAAATTAAGAATATGAGTAGCGTAGCCACATTACAACATGCAGATGTTCACGGCGTTCATCATGAGCATCATCATCACGAAACGTTTATTTCAAAATACGTTTTTAGCCAGGATCATAAAATGATTGCCAAACAATTTTTGGTAACAGGTATTATTTGGGCCATCATTGGAGGATTGTTTTCAGTAATTTTTCGTTTACAGTTAGGATACCCCGAAACAACTTTTCCCTGGCTGGAAGATTTACTTGGCCATTGGGCAGCAGGAGGCAAATTAAAACCCGAGTTTTATTATGCATTGGTTACCATGCATGGCACTATACTGGTTTTCTTTGTATTAACAGCCGGCTTAAGTGGAACTTTTGCTAATTTTTTAATTCCATTACAGATAGGAGCAAGAGATATGGCATCGCCCATGTTAAACATGCTAAGCTATTGGTTTTTCTTTCTTGCCTCTATCATTATGTTTTCATCTTTGTTTGTACAAACAGGTCCTGCAAGTGGAGGTTGGACAATCTATCCGCCATTAAGTGCATTGGGCGACGCATCGAGTGGAGCAAAAATTGGAATGGATCTTTGGCTGGTAAGTATGGCCATGTTTATTGTATCATCTTTATTGGGCGGTCTTAATTATATTACCACCATTTTAAGTATGCGTACAAAGGGTATGAGCATGACCCGTTTGCCACTTACTGTTTGGGCTTTATTATTTACCGCTATTTTAGGTGTGTTATCTTTCCCTGTTTTATTCTCTGGTGTTATTTTATTATTATTTGATAGGAATCTGGGTACCAGTTTCTTCTTGAGCGATATAGTTATTGCCGGTAAAATTTTACCTAACGAAGGTGGTAGCGCTATTTTGTTTCAACATTTATTTTGGTTCCTGGGTCACCCCGAAGTATATATCATTGCATTGCCGGCAATGGGTATCAGTTCTGAAATTATAAGTGTTAACAGCCGCAAACCAATATTTGGCTATATGGCCATGGTGGGCTCATTATTTGCTATTTGTATTTTAGCATTTTTAGTTTGGGCACATCACATGTTTGTAACAGGGTTAAACCCATTCCTTGGTTCTGTATTTGTATTGCTTACTTTATTAATTGCGGTTCCATCGGCAATTAAAGTATTTAACTGGTTAACCACTTTGTGGCGGGGAAACATCAGGTTTACGCCGGGCATGTTATTTTCTATTGGGTTTGTAAGCTTATTCATAAGTGGCGGATTAACCGGTATATTCCTCGGTAACTCTGCATTAGACTTGCATTTACATGATACTTATTTTGTTATAGCACACTTTCATATTGTAATGGGTGTGGCATCAATATTTGGAATGCTGGCAGGAGTTTATCATTGGTTTCCTAAAATGTTTGGCCGCTATTTGAATAATACAATGGCATATATCCATTTTTGGGTAACCATAGTAGGCGCTTATCTTATTTTTTGGCCAATGCATTACGAAGGATTGGCAGGTATGCCACGCCGTTATTATGATTATAGCGGTTGGAATTCATTTAAGATGTTTACCGGGCTGAATGAATTTATAAGCTTAGTTGCAATGATAGTTTTTGCCGTACAGCTTTTGTTTGTATTTAATTTCTTTTACAGCATGTTTAAAGGCAGAAAAGTTACCAATCAAAATCCTTGGCATTCAAATACATTGGAATGGACAACACCTATTCATCCGGGGCATGGAAACTGGCCCGGCGAAATACCTGAGGTTTATCGTGGCGCTTACGACTATGCAAAAGACGGTAAAGAATTTATTCCTCAGAATGTACCAGTAGGCGAAAATGAAACAAAGGGTCACTAAAATAAATATTTAATGTGCGTTTAGTTTTGAGGAGTAATAAAATTTTAGATTTTTGAATAGTTCACAACAAGAGAACAACAACTTAGCCGGTTCAACATCTTTTTCGCTGGCTTCTAAAGTGAAAGATTATTTTCAATTAATCAAATTCACTTTAAGTTTTATGGTTGTGTTCAGTACGGTTGTTAGTTTTTTAATAGCACCCAATGAACAGTATTTTGTGCGTGAAAAAATAATATCAGTTCTTTTACTTTTTGTAGCAGGAATGTTTATCACAGGATCGGCTAATGCCATTAATCAGGTTTTAGAAAAAACTTCCGATGCATTGATGATGCGTACAGCCAAAAGGCCTGTGGCCAGCGGAAGGATGAGTGTAAACGAAGCAGGAGGTTTTGCTTTAATTGCTGGAGCTGCCGGTGTTTTTATGATGTGGAATTTTTTTAACACAGAGAGTGCGTTGGTAAGTTTGTTAAGCCTTTTTTTATATGGCTTTATTTACACACCACTTAAAAAAGTTAATTCAATTTCTGTTTTGGTTGGTGCAGTACCAGGCGCATTGCCCTGTTTAATTGGCTGGATTGCAGCTTATGGCAACGGAACAATAAGTTGGACGGGTGCCTGGGTTTTATTTGGTATCCAGTTTTTATGGCAGTTTCCGCATTTTTGGGCTATAGCATGGCTGGCACATAAAGATTACAGCAATGCAGGCTTTAAATTGTTACCTGCCGATAAAGGGCCAACAAAATTTACCGCCGTGCAAAGCATCATATATAGTACGCTAATGGTTCCGGTTGGTTTTTTGCCTTTTGTTACTGGTATTGCCGGCATTGAAAGTATGTTTGTGTTACTTGTGTGTAATTTATGGATGGTGTATGTTAGCGTAATGTTGTTCATACGCATGGATGCAAAAGCTGCAAGAAAAGTAATGTTCAGTTCTTATTTTTATTTGATGATTGTTTTACTTGCATTATTTGCCAATAGGGTATAAAAATTGTTTTGATAATAAGTGGAGAGGATGACGGTTTTGATAATTGCAATGGATGGTAAAACAAATGTGTAGGTAAAAACAAAAATAAAAATCATGGTTTAAAAGCTAAGTAGCATTAATAAAACCGGGTACAAAACTTTAATTAAAAAACCCCAATTAAGGGATAAAGTTATATGAGCACAGTGGCAATGGTACAAAGAAAAAAAATTCATCCTCATAAATTTACTTTATGGGTGGGTATTGGCAGTTTACTAATGATGTTTGCAGGTTTAACAAGCGCATATATTGTTAAGCGAAACCTGGCAAACTGGCAAACGTACGACTTGCCACAGTTTTTTTGGTATAGTACAATAGCTATCATTTTAAGTAGTGTAACTATTTACATGGCCGAAAAAATGTTTAAGCAGCGTGAAATGAAAAAATACAGAACCCTTTTACTGCTAACTGTAATTTTAGGAGTTCTATTTATTGCTTTTCAGGTTTTGGGTTTTGAGCAGTTATGGGCAAAACAAATAACATTAACGGCAAATGTATCGTACTCATTTATGTATGTTATTGTTAGTTTACATGCCGCACACGTGCTGGGAGGTTTGATAGCATTGATTGTATTATATGCAAAAGCATTTAGTACAAAAACAAGAGTTTACAATAGTGTACCCGTTGAACTGGTAAGTACATACTGGCACTTTGTTGATATTCTATGGGTTTACTTATTGATATTTTTGATTTTAATAAGATAATCACAACGGCATTAATGTGTTGAATTTTGCAATTAATGAATTCGGTAAAAAAAATAAAAACAAAAGCAACTAAATTAAAGAAAATATTTTTAAATTAAAATCTGCCTCATAGCAGTCTTCTTTTACAAAAAAGAGAGTTGGGTAGAGGCCTTTATAAATTATGTCAACAACAGCAATACCTACAAATACCAAATGGTGGAACGGCGGAAGAAGCCCGTTCAATGTAAGCTATGGTAAAGTGATGATGTGGTACTTTTTAATGAGCGATGCTTTTACTTTTGGAGCATTTCTTATCAGCTATGGTACTATCCGTTTTAGCGTAAACCATTGGGCCGATCCTAACCATGTTTTTAGCGCATTTCCTCTTGCTGGCCATGCAAACTTACCTTTGGCATTTGTGAGTTTAATGACCTTTATCCTAATCTTCAGTTCTGTAACCATGGTATTAGCTGTTCACGAAGGTCATAAAATGAACAGGAAAGGTGTAGAAAAATACATGATACTGACAATACTTGGTGGAGTAGCATTTTTAAGCTGCCAGGCCTGGGAGTGGACTCACTTAATAACAGGAGATCATGCAGTTTTAGTAAACGGTCAAATAGAACATTGGGGAACAACTGTTAGCAAAAACCCATGGGGGCCTAAAGTAATGTTTAATGGAGCGGAAGTAGCAACACCGGGGCCAATTGCTTTTGGTGGATATTTCTTTGGCATAACAGGATTTCATGGTTTTCACGTATTTAGTGGCGTTATCATTAATATTATTATGCTAATTAAAACCCGGTTAGGACATTTTGATCAGCGGGGGCATTATGAAATGATTGAAAAAGCAGGATTATACTGGCACTTTGTAGATTTAGTTTGGGTGTTTGTATTCCTTTGCTTCTATCTGATATAATTTTTAAAGCGTATTTATTTAAATAAATGAATTATGAGTAATGTAGCTTCATCTCCGGAAATAACTTTTGCACACGAACATACCGGTGGCACTAAAAGAATATGGAAAGTGTTTTGGTTATTATCAATAATTACCATCATAGAATTAGCCATTGGTCTTACTATCTATAATATACATAAAGAGCCTAATCCTAATGCCACACTGGTATTGGCATTTAAAGGCATGGTTTGTATTTTAACCCTGGCCAAAGCTTATTATATCGTATCGGTGTTTATGCACCTGGGCGATGAAATTAGGAATATGATTATGACCATAGTGGTTCCACTTTGTTTATTCATTTGGTTTCTTACAGCATTTCTTTGGGATGGAAACTCTACAAAACATTTGCGTAATACCGATGGTCACAGCCGCCCTGCACAGGTTGAGCAAATTCAACATCACCAGCCTGCAGCTGTTGATAAGGACGCAAAAAAATAATCTTATTAAATAAATATAGATAATTAAAAACCATCGCATAGCTGCGGTGGTTTTTTGTTTTATGGCATTAATGGCCATCAATGCCGTAAATTTGCAATCATAAAATTTATAGAAAACTTCTGATGTAATATGAATAAAAAAGCGTTTTTAGCATTGATGCTGGCATTGGCAATGCCCATTGCCGGATATTATATTGTAAAATATTACAGCAAAGAAGCAGTTCACATGCCGGGCAGATATTTTACTCCTGATAGTGTGGTGGTATCTGATGTAAATGGTAAAATGGTTACTGATACAATTTGGCATAAGGTTAAAAATATTGAATTTACCAATCAGCTTGGCAACAGGGTATCGCTTGATGATTTAAAAGGGAGAATATTGGTGATTGATTTTTTCTTTACCAGGTGCCCCAGTATTTGCCCGGGGCTTGCCCGCAGTATGAAAAGATTACAGGATTCATTTAAAAAAAATGATAGCATTGTTCAATTTATATCAATAAGCATAGATCCTGAACACGACTCGGTTCCTCAACTACGAAAGTTCGCCGATCGTTACAATGCAAACCACGATACCTGGTGGTTTGTTACCGGCAATAAAAAAGAGATTTACGATTTTGCATTAAATGAACTAAAAGCAGGCCTGGCTGATACGGAAGTTGACTCAGCATTTATACATACCGAAAACTTTTTTTTATTAGATAGCAGCCGTGTTGTTCGTGGTTGGTTTAATGGTTTCGACAGTGTAAAACAAGCCCAGCTTGTTAGGGATATCCCTTTATTGATGCTGGAAAAAGATAGGAAGAAACCATCTGTTTTCAGGGAGTTTATACCTATACTACCAATCATATTTTTTTGTATTGGAGCGGTGTTTGTTGTGGTTATTATTTTTAACCGCATAAAAAATAAAGAAAATAGCAAAAGTTAAAAACATGCTGCAACCTGCATTTAAAAAAAACGATAAAACCGCAAAGCTATTAATATACACGGTTTCATTGGTTGTTTTTACCGCTGTGGTTTTACTAAGTAAGTTTAAACTTGAAGTTGATCCCGGCTTTGATGTGCATGTGTTTGCAAAAGCAAATGCAATCATTAATACATTTGTTGCAACCTTGTTGTTGGCCGGATTAATGGCAGTAAAGAAAAAAAAATATCAACTGCATAAAAAAATAATGCTGTCGGCTATTATGTTGTCGGTTTTATTTTTAATCTCTTATATAGCTCACCATTTAATGGCCGGCGAAACAAAGTTTGGCGATATCAATCATGATGGCATTGTAAGCCTTGATGAAAAAATGTTGGCTGGAAAAATGCGAATGGTCTATTATTTTATACTAATAACACATATACCATTAGCGGCCATCATACTCCCTTTTATTTTGTTTACTGCATACAGGGCGCTTACCGGAGAATATGATAAACACAAAAAATTAACAAGAATTACCTGGCCTGTTTGGTTTTATGTAGCAGTATCGGGTGTAATTGTTTATTTGTTGATTAGCCCTTATTACATTTAGCAAAAAAATATTTAAAAAGATATTGCATAAAGAAGCAAAATGAATAAACCAGGAGGGATAAAAGCATTAAAAATCGTACATAAGGTTATGTTGATGGGGCAAATTGTTTTTGCTGCCGTTAGTATTTACCTGGTATATGCCGGTATAATTAATGCTTATTTAACTGAACTGGATAAAAAACTACAGGTGATTGTACTGATTATAGCAGCAACTGGAATTTATGCCGGCAGGTACTATTTTAAAAAGAAAGTTTTTCAAATTCAAAATTCGTTGGCTGATGCTAAACAAAAATTTGATGCTTACCGAGCTGCAAGTTTGTTACAATGGTCGTTAATTGAGATACCTGCTATCGTTTCAATTATATGTTTTTTTCTTACGGCCAACTATGCTTTTATAGCACTGGCATTTTTTCTTATAGCGATATTTGCAATGCAGGCTCCTTCAAAAAGTAAAATAGTCCAACAACTTCAGATAGAAGAAGCTGAACTGGAAACATTATAAAACCTTTTCAACAACAATTTTCATTTTACTAAAATAGGTTATCAGCACAGTTATTGTATCGCCTACTTTTACATTTGCAGGCAATTTGTTTGAAACTGGCTTAAGTTTTACCTGCACTTTATCTTTAAATAAATTAAGATAAATGCCGTGTGGCGAAATCTTATAAATGAGGGCTTCAACAGGGCTTTGTTTTTTAAAAGCCCTTTCGGCAGAATAAAATTCGGGAATGAACTTTTCGGTAAATAGCGATGCTTTAATTTTATTTTTATTTTCTGTATGTAATAATTCAAAAGTTACGGCTTCATTTAGTTCTGCATCGGTAGGTTTCAACTGCCATGGAGAAAACAATACCGGGAAAAAATGATAACTGTTAATTTCTTTGACAAAATACTTTCCGTCCACCACTTTTAAATAGCCAATAAAATTATTTTCTGTTTTTGCTTTATTGATAAGTGCATCCAGGGCATTATTATACATAAAATGGATATTACTGGCCGCCATCCTGTCTCCTCTCCCCGAAAGTCCAACTGTAAAACTTACCATATCGCCAATTTGAAAAACATGTTTCTTATCAATATTTTTTTCATCAATGCTGCCATTTACTACTTTTCTTTTGCCACTAACTTCATATTCTATCATGATATATTTCTTATCGTGGTTAACGAAAGAAACATTACCCGTATGTATAGCTTTACTCATATTGAAAAGTAAAAGAAAAAAACAACATTTTAGATGCAAAGCAGCATTAATTTATAATACCAGTTCCTTTGAGGGATCCCAAAACCTTTTTAAAAAATCTACCACCACATCGTTTTTAACTTCAACGCCATCTTTTTTAAGCAACTCTTCCATGGCTGTTGCAGTTCCAAAATGATGCTTGCCCGTTAGCATACCGTTTCTATTCACCACTCTTTGGGCCGGCACTTTTGGCCTGACTGCATGTGCTGTATTCATTGCCCAGCCTACCATACGGGCACTTAATTTGGTTCCCAGGTATGCTGCAATAGCTCCATAAGAAGTAACTCTCCCTTTTGGTATTTGCCTTACCACATCAAAAACATCTGCAAAAAAACTGTATTCCTTAATTGTACTTTTTGCAGTTTCTTTTGCAGCAGCAATTGGTTTACGATAAATTATTTTTTGATTATTTGTTTTTTTTGCCATCCGGTGTTAAAGTTAGTAATTCACTTCGTTTTGGTTCAGGAACATTTTTATACTGATAAGGACAATGTTTACAACCATTACCACAGCAAAATCCTCTTTCTAAATGGAATTTGGCTGTAAGTACCATTAGGCCTTCTTCGTTGTAATAAAAATCTTCTCCTTCAATCAAATTGTTCTTCATGCTTTAAAATTTCCTGTAGTTCTTCATCAAAATATTTAATTTCAGATGGTAATATGAATTTGAGGTAATGAATTTTTTTACTTTGTGCAATATCTAAACTTTCGTAGTGTGTTTTAATTTTTAATTCTTCCCTTACTAAAAGCTCGGAATATATATCATCAGCATCTTCAACAATTATTAAATCATAAAGTTGTATAACTCGCTTTGTAAATTGATAAAGATCTGGAGAATCTGTTTTAAGGTTTATATACCCACCAGGTTTAAGTATTTGAAGGTATTGTCTTAAAAACCTGGGGTGTGTTAGCCTTTTCTTAGCTTTTGATGTACGCAGTTGTGGGTCGGGAAATGTTATCCATATTTCATCTACTTCGCCGTAAGAAAAATAGTCTGATAACTTTTCAATTTGCGTACGTAAAAAACCGGCATTATTTATTTTATCTGATAAACATTTTTTTGCTCCTATATACATTCGGTTGCCTTTTACATCTACTCCAATAAAATTACGGTCAGGGAACAATTGTGCCATTCCAACTGTATATTCACCCCTGCCACAAGCAAGTTCAAGTACCAGGGGATTAGTATTTTTAAAAAATATACTCCATTCTCCTTTTATTTTCTGGGGGTACTCTAATACATTCGAAAAGGTTTTCAAGTCGGCAAAGCGCTGTAGTTTTTTTTGAGCCATAGTGTACAAAGTTAAATATTTGGCCTTTTATATCTACCTGTATAAACTTTGAAATTTATAATAAAAAGGGTTATTTTACTAACAGCTACAGAATAAAAAACCTAAATTTGCGCCATCAAAAAAATAATTTATATGAATACAGTAATTGTTCCTGTAGATTTTTCTGAAACTTCTGTAAATGCAGCTAAATATGCCGCTCAATTATTAACAGGCCATTATGGTGTAACCATGTTTTTATATCATAGCTATACCAAACCTGTTGAAACCGTTAATGCAAAAGCAGCTTTAGAAAATCTTAAAACAGAATTACTTAAAGAAACAATTATTAATATAGAAACGCTGGCATTTGAAGAAAGTGATTTTGTGGATGGATTAGAAAAAACAGCCCGTCACCGCAATGCTGATCTTGTTATTATGGGTATAACAGGCAAATCGGCTATTGCACAGGTTTTGTTTGGAAGCAATACCTTAAAAATGGTGCAAAGAAAAGTTTGCCCTGTATTGATTGTTCCGGAAAATACCACTTATAAGCCGGTTAAGAATGTGATGTTAACATCCGATTTTAAAAACACAATCGACTCAACCCCATCGGCACCCATCACAGAATTCCTGGATTTGGTAAATGCACAGTTGCATATTGTAAATGTAGATAGTGAACATTATATTTCACTAACCGAAGATTATGAAAAGGAAAAACAAAATTTAAAGCAATTATTTAAAAATTATAATCCCGAATTTTATTTTATGCGCCTGTATGATGTTGATGAAGCCATCAATTTATTTGCCGAAAGCAGGAATATTGATTTAATCATCGCCATTCAAAAAAATAGCTCATTTATTTCTAAGATGCTCACCAGTAGCCGCACCAAAGCGTTGGCTTATCAAAGTAAAGTTCCAATCATGATTATGCACGAGTAAAAAATAATATATAAATCTCCGGTTAACCGGGGATCTTTATTATGATATATTTTAAATGATTTCCTCAAGCTGATGTATGATTTTATAGTTTTTAATCTTAAAGAATGTAATCACTTCTTCACACAAAGTCTCTCTAATAGTTATTAATAAATGGCCGTTATCCATATTGGTATTGTAAAATTCAACAGCTTTTTTTACTGATGCGTAAAACCCTTTGCCATCCAATTCCAGTTTACCAACTTCATCAATCACTAACCAGCCGGGCTTTTGGTTTAATGCATTTGATAAGATAAGGTTAGCCTTTTCAAATGCTTCAGTGTAAAAATGAAATTTTCCAATAGATGTTAAAGCTTCATTTGTATTTGTTATATCTGTACATTCAATGGTAAAAATTGATTGTGTATGTAAATCAAAAACATTTCTGATTCCATTTATATCTGGCATCAACAGCCCATAAATATTATTTTGCAAATTACACCATTGCAATAGTTTAGTGGTTTTACCGCTATGTATTGGCCTCGAAAAAATATAAATACTCATTTTTTTAAAGAGGGTTCGGTATAAGTAAGTGTATTGTATATTAAAGTTGAAACAAAACTGCTCCACCTTTCTAGCCCCTTATAGGTTTTAGCATGTTGCCAGGCTTTTGTTGTAAGCTGGCGTAAAGCGGGGATAAATGAAAGTATTTCTAACACTTCGGTACTGTAAGTGTTTTGTTTTTTTTGCAGAAATTTTTTAATAACATTTGTAAATAATGGGCCAATAATTAAATACCAAATTAAAATTACCGAAAATGTCCAGCTTAAAGTTTTTAGCACCTGCAACCATCCAAGTTTGCTATCAGCAGCAAAAAAGTATAGAATGAACGATAAGCCAAGCATTATTAAAATAAATAACCATAAACGGTTAAATTTATTTTTTCTGATTATTTTTTTTGTTTTCACATCAACTACTTCAGGTTTTGCAGTTGTATTTAAATTAAGTTTTTCGTTATCAAAATTAATAATTGTTTTGTATGTCAGCCATGCAATAAGAATCCCACCTGCAATATAAATAAAGAGGTATCCGCCAATAATCCAATAACTTCCGTGTAGTGCTGTAAACCCCAATTGATTTACAAGAAACGCAACCATTTTATCTGTAGCTTTCCACAAAGATTCACCAAAAAATAAAGTAAGGATTAGAATTTTTTGTATGGCCGATTCAAGCATTGCAATTGTGCTTAATAAAAATATGCTGATAAAATTTACGCTCATCATACTGAATAAAAGATAGCCAATCATTGCCTGAAAAGCTACAGCTATGTATGCAGTAAATGGTGTGTGTGGGCTTACCATTGCTTTTACAATTAAAACAATTATAGCACTTTTCAAAACCTGGTTATAATTTTTGTCCGATATTTCTGCAATCATACTTATCATTATCACCGCCATACCGCCAACCAATAAACCGGTGAAAGGAATTTGCAATGCATGCATTACTCCACCAAGGCCACTTTCAGAAAATGCCCATAAAGCAGTTAGCCGTTGCAATGCAATAACTTTTTCTTCTGTGCCTAAATATTTATTAGAAAATCTCATTTATACTATCTTACCGGGTTATACAAATATATGAAACAGGCGCTGCTGTTTTAAGATGAATAATGAATAGGAATTAACAGGCTGTTTTTACTTTCATTGAACCATTTTTGTTATATTTAGTGGTATGATAAATGCAATTGCAGTATGGAAAAACATAATGATGAATTTATGAAGGAGGCCATCAGGCTTTCGGTAAACAATGTAGAAGAAGGAAATGGAGGACCTTTTGGGGCTGTGGTAGTAAAAGATGGAAAAATAATTGCCCGTGGTGTAAACCGGGTAACAACTACTAACGATCCAACTGCACACGCCGAAGTGGTAGCCATAAGAAATGCCTGCACACTTTTAAACACTTTTCAATTAGACGACTGTGAAATTTATACCAGTTGCGAACCATGCCCCATGTGCCTTGGCGCTATCTATTGGGCAAGGCCGGCTAAGCTTTATTACGCAAACACAAAAGAAGATGCTGCAGTTATAAATTTTGATGACAAGTTTATTTATGATGAAATTGCCCTTCCGTTAGCACAAAGAAAATTATTTACTAAACAAATTTTGAGAGACGAAGCATTGGAGGCATTTAAAAAATGGTCGGAAAGTACCATTAAAAAAGATTATTAGATGATAAGTTTCATTTTAAACGAGCAATTGGTAAAAGCTATTCAGCCTGATGGAAGTACAGTGCTTGATTATGTTCGTTATTATAAAAAATATACAGGAACAAAAATAGGTTGCAGAGAGGGAGATTGCGGAGCTTGTACCATATTGGTTGGCGATTTCGAAAACAACAAATTGGTTTACCGTACTATGACTAGTTGCCTGATGCCACTGGTTAATGCTAATGGTAAGCATATAGTTTCGGTTGAAGGGATCAACCTGCCGGCAGGCAGGCAAGGGATGAAAGAACTTTCACCGGTTCAGCAGGCTATGGTTGACGAAAACGGAACACAATGTGGATTTTGCACCATCGGTTTTGTTATGTCGCTTACAGGATTTATTTTAAATAGTAACACTAAAAACTACAACCAAGCTATTGCCGACATTGCAGGTAACATTTGCCGGTGCACCGGATACAAATCTATAGAAAGAGCCGCTGCAATTATTACAGATAAAATTGCAAATAAACCAGAAACAGAAACTATTGCCTGGTTAGTTAAAAATAATTTTATCCCCCATTATTTTTTAAAGATAAATGAAAGGCTAACAGAATTAAGAGAACAAATAAATACCCAGGCAGGCGAAATAAAAGCCATTACACAAAAATTAGTTTTGGGAGGAGGAACTGACCTGATTGTTCAAAAAGCATTGCATGTAAAAAAATCTGCAATAACACATGTTTTTGATAAAACAGAATTACAGGAGATTAGTATTGAAAACAATTATTGTAGTATTGGGGGAGCCGTTACAGTTACTTCCTTTTCTGAATCCAAGCTGGTGAAAAGTATTTTTCCGGACTTAAAAAAACATATCAGGCTAATCTCTTCTACTCCCATTAGAAATATGGCAACAATGGCCGGCAACCTGGTAAACGCTTCGCCAATTGGAGATATGACAATATTTTTTTTAGCCCTGGATTGCGATATTGTATTAAACAAAAACAAAAAAAGCAGAACAGTAAAGCTAAAAGAATTTTATAAAGGATATAAACAGATTGACAAGGATGCAGATGAAATAATTGAGAAAATAATTTTTGCAGTTCCAAAAAACTGCCAGTTTAATTTTGAAAAAGTAAGCAAACGTACGCACCTGGATATTGCCAGCGTAAATACAGCCTGCTTACTAAAATTAAATGATGAAGAAGAAATTGAAATGATTCATTTGTCTGCAGGAGGTGTAGCGCCATTTCCCAGATATTTAAATAACACTTGTGCTTTTTTAACCGGGAAAAAAATTACAACAGCAGTTTTAAAAGAAGCTATTGAAATATTGAATAATGAAATTGCACCCATTAGCGATGCCAGGGGTACGGCCTATTACAAAAAAATATTGTTAAGGCAATTATTCCTGTCGCATTTTATAAACCACGAAAAAGTAATTAGCGATTTGTTAGAGATTTAATTTTTAGCCTTAGGGGCAAAAATAGAATTCTCAGTGCAATTAAAATCTTATAGTACTTGATAGTAAATACACATAAGCAAACAAATAAAAACATCTGCCAGGAAACAGATGTTTCTCAAGTTGGTAATATTGATGCAGCTAATCATGTAACAGGTACTTCAATTTATGTAGATGATATTCCTGTAATGGAAGGAATGTTGTTTATAAAAGTTTATGATTCGCCGGTAGCGCATGGAAAAATAAAGAATATCAATTTTTCAATTGCTTCAGAAATGGAAGGTATCGTAAAGATATTTTCTCATAAAGATATTCCCGGCGAAAACCAGATTGGCGGTATTATACAAGATGAGCCTTTTCTTGCCAATGATGAAGTTCATTATAGAGGGCAACCTATTTTATTGATTGTTGCAGAAAATGAAGATGCTGCAGATGAAGCCATAAAAAAAATAAAAATTGATATTGAACCACTGCCGGTTATAACCAACCCCCGTGTTGCATTTGAGGCAGGTAAATTGTTAAGCCCTTCCAGGAAATTTGAGCTGGGAGATGTAGATAATGCTTTCAAAAACTGTAAATATATTTTTGAAGGCCTTGCAGAATCAGGCGGGCAAGAGCAATTGTATTTAGAAACACAGGGCGCTTATGCATATCCTACAGAGCATAATAGTGTTAAAATATTTTCATCTACACAAGGCCCCACGCAGGTACAACGTACAACTGCAAGGGTTTTAGGTGTTGGCATGAATAAGGTGGAAGTAGATGTGCCACGACTTGGTGGCGGCTTTGGTGGTAAAGAAGACCAGGCCTCTTTTTGGGGAGCGGCTGCCGCAATGGTTGCTTGGCTTTTAAAAAAACCGGCAAAATGTGTTCCGCATCGCATGGAAGATATGCGTATCACCGGAAAGCGAAATCCTTACAGCAGCGATTATAAAATTGGGCTTGATGAGAATCTAAATATAGTTGCTTATGAAGCCACTTACTATCAAAATGGCGGAGCTGCCGCTGACTTATCGCCAGCAATTTTAGAGAGAACTTTATTTCATGCCACCAACAGTTATCACATTCCACATGTAAAAGTTACTGCACATTCCTGTAAAACTAACCTGCCGCCTAATACGGCATTCCGTGGCTTTGGTGGTCCGCAGGGGATGTTTGTGATAGAATCTGCCATCGATCATGCAGCAAAGACTTTGAATGTAGAGGTTGATTTTATTCAAAGAAAAAACATGATGGATAATAACAATGAATTTCCTTATGGGCAAATAGTAAAAGAATGCCAGGCTAAAAATTGTTGGGATGAGGTGATGACTTTATACGATGTAGCAGCTGTTAAAAAAGAAATACAGCAATTCAATAATAATAATAAATTTTACAAAAAAGGATTATCCATAATGCCGGTTTGTTTTGGTATATCCTTTACCAATACCATGATGAACCAGGCCAGAGCTTTAGTTCATGTATATTCCGATGGTACAGTTGGCGTAAGTACAGGTGCAGTAGAAATGGGGCAGGGAGTTAATTCTAAAATGTTGCAAGTAGCTGCAACAATATTTGGATTAAAACCCGAAAAAATAAAATTGGAAACAACAAATACAACCAGGGTTGCCAACACTTCACCATCGGCAGCCAGTTCCACCAGCGATTTAAATGGAAAAGCATTAATGGATGCATGTAACCAAATAAAACAACGGTTATTTGATTTTATTAAAACAGAATTAACGGATGATGAAAACTCAGATATTGAAATAAAAAATGAAGTGGTTTACATCAATGATGAGGCATCAGTTTTTAACTGGACAAATTTGGTGCAACAGGCATTTATGAAACGCATAAACCTGAGCGCCAAAGGGCATTATGCAACACCCATCATCAATTTTGATAAATCAATTGAAAAAGGCCACCCGTTTGCATACCATGTTTACGGAACAGCATTAACCACAGTAAAGGTTGATTGTTTGCGTGGTACTTATGAAATTGAAAATGTAAAAGTGGTACATGATTTTGGAAGCAGCATGAACCATGCTGTTGATCTTGGGCAGTGCGAAGGTGGTATTGTGCAAGGGATAGGATGGATGACGATGGAAGAAGTGATTTATAATGATGAAGGAAAATTATTATCGAATGCTTTATCAACTTATAAAATACCAGATATTTACTCTGTTCCTAAAAATATTGACGTGAAATTTTTAAATACACAAGGCAATACAATGGCTATCTTCAAATCAAAAGCAGTTGGAGAACCTCCGTTAATGTATGGCATAGGTGCTTTTTTTGCCATTCGTAATGCCGTTCTGGCTTTTAATCAAACATCATCTATTTCATACGCAGCGCCTATCACTCCCGAAAAAGTTTTATTAGGATTGTATAATTCCAATGGTGAGTAAATAAAATAATAAGATTTAAAAATTTGAGTAACACAAAAAAAATATTTAGCAAACGTTGCTGGCTTAATGGTGAGCTACAGCCTGCAACAATTGTTATAAATGAAAATAAAATTTCAGCCATTCACCTAAATAAATTGGCAGATGCTGAAGATGCAGGCATAAATATTATAATGCCGGGTATAATTGATGCACATGTGCATGTAAATGAACCGGGCCGAACAAATTGGGAAGGATTTGAAACTGCTACTAAGGCTGCAGCTGCAGGCGGTATTACTACCATTGTAGATATGCCCCTTAATGCAAACCCGGTTACAACTAATGTAGATGCGTTTAATAAAAAACTTTTTGCTGCAAAAGATAAACTACACGTAAATGTTGGCTTTTATGGTGGATTGGTTCCCGGAAATAAACAGGATATTGAAGCATTGATTAAGGCAGGCGTATTGGGAATAAAATGTTTTCTTACGCACTCAGGCATTGATGAATTTCCAAATGTTGTTGAAAAAGAGATAGAAGAAGCAATGCCCATTATTGCAAAGTATAATTTTCCTTTATTGGCACATTGCGAATTATCTGATGCAAAAATTGATAAGAAATTTTCAGATTTTCCAACCAGTTATAGAAACTACCTGGAAAGTCGTCCAAAAAAATGGGAAAATGATGCTGTTGACCTTATGATTAAACTTTGCAGAAAACAAAATTGTAAAACACATATTGTACATGTATCGTCTGCAGAAGCATTATCAAACATTGAAAAGGCTAAAGCAGAAGGTTATCCATTAACAGCCGAAACCTGTGCTCATTATATTTATTTTAATGCAGAAGAGATACCCGATTCAAATTGTTTATATAAATGTGCTCCACCAATTAGAGAAAAAGAAAATAATGATTTGCTAAAAAAAGCATTAAAATCGGGTGTACTTGATTTTATTACAACCGACCATTCGCCAGCCCCACCAAACATCAAAGAACTTTCTACAGGAAACTTGCTGAAGGCCTGGGGCGGCATTGCAGGCTTGCAGTTTTTATTGCCGGCATCCTGGTCGGCTTTGAAAGAAATGATAACTGTTGAAAAATTCATTCCTTTGCTTACTGAACATCCGGCAAAATTTTTACAGGTAGAAAATCAAAAAGGAAAATTAGAAGTTGGGTATGATGCCGATATAGTTATATGGAACCCCGATGAAATATTTGAAGTGAAGCCGAAAGATATTTTGCATCGCTATAATTGTAGCCCTTATAACGGCCAACAATTATGGGGAACGGTACAACAAACAATTGTAAACGGAACTACTGTTTATCAAAATAAAAAAATAGTTGAAGCCAATAAACAATGTGGCCAATTAATTTTACATAAACAAGAATAAGCATTAAAAATATTCAATTCAATAATAGTTATAAAAGGTATTAAAATAAACAACAATGGCTTTTGAGAATGTAAAAGAAATTATTAAAGCATCGCCTGCATTTACAAAACTAACCGATTTGGCAGCAGAAAAACTTGGCGGCAAAGTATTATTTACTACCGATGATTTTTTTGCAGAGGTAGAAAATCTTATAAAACCCACCCGTGGAATTTTTATTGCAGATAAATATACCACCCGTGGAAAATGGATGGATGGATGGGAAAGCCGGCGTAAACGTACACCGGGCCACGATTGGGCTGTTATACAATTGGCAACACCCGGAAAGATTGCCGGATTTGATATAGACACAAATTTTTTCCTTGGTAATCATCCTCCTCATGCTTCAATTGAAGCAATAAATATTGTTGATGCTGCCATATTAAATAATCTGCATAATGATGAGGCCGGATGGAACCAATTAAGCTGGAAAGAGATTTTACCTACATCAAATTTAGATGCAGGTTCACAAAATTTTTTCGACATTAAAAGCGATGAAATATTTACTCATATTCGTTTACATATCTATCCGGATGGAGGCGTTGCCAGGTTTAGAGTGTATGGCGAAGTTTTTAAAAACTGGGATTCAGATTCTGCCGAAGAAGAAACAGATCTGGTTGCCGCTATAAATGGTGGTAAAGCCATTGCCTGTAATGATATGTTCTTTAGCTCTATGAATAACCTCATTTTACCCTATCGTGGAATAAACATGGGCGATGGTTGGGAAACCAAACGTAACCGTACACCTGGTAACAGAGATTGGGTAATTTTAAAACTGGCAAAACCTGGCATCATAGATCGTATTGTGGTTGACACTGCCCATTTTAAAGGAAACTATCCCGATAGTTGTACAATTGAATTTTGTAATTGCAAAAATGATGATGATGTAATTAATAATCGGGTAGAATGGCAATTACTTTTAACCAGTAAAAAATTAACGGCAGATGCAGAACATGAAATTGTGGAAGGAATTAATTGCCCATCTGCTGTTACACATGTAAGATTAAATATTTTTCCTGATGGCGGAATTAGCCGCCTCCGTTTATTTGGAAAAATTAAAAAATAAATATGCAGGGTATAATATTATTGTGGGTGTTAGGATTTATTTTGGTGATGCTTACCATCATAACCTTTTATCTGCGTTCGGTTAGCAAGCAAAACGAAATTGATGATGAAGCCGGGCTTGATGTTGAATCTAAAAAACAGGGTATTGCGTCATCTCAAAATTTTGTATATACAGCTCTGGTTCTTGTGTTGGTGGCCATGGTTGGCGCATTGTACTTGTATGTAAAAGGTTCGCCCTGGGAAGGACATTTGATGGAGTGGTTAAATATTGTAATTCGGCTTATGCATATAACATTTGGCATTGCATGGATAGGCGCTTCATTCTATTTTGTTTTCCTGGAAAATGCATTGAACCGTACCAAAGATGTTAGGGATGAACTGGCAGGAAATTTATGGGCTGTGCATGGTGGTGGGTTTTATTACCTCGAAAAATATAAAGTAGCGCCTAAAACAATTCCCAAACATTTACATTGGTTTAAATACGAAGCTTACTTTACCTGGCTCTCTGGCTTTTGCCTGTTATTTGTTGTGTATTATTTTAATGCCTCGGCATTGCTTATTGATAAAAATGTTTTAAACATAACACCACTAACAGGAATAGGCATTGGTGTAAGTTCATTTATTGTGGCATGGATAATTTATCATCTGTTGTGTAAATCGCCACTTATAAAATACCCTTTTTGGTTTACATTGATTGGTTTTGTTTTTGCAGTTGGATTTGCTTTTTTTTACAGCCATGTATTTAGTGGCCGTGCAGCATATATCCATTTTGGTGCCATGTTAGGAAGTATTATGGTAGCAAATGTTTTTTTTGTTATTATACCTGCGCAAAAAGCAATGGTAAAAGCTGCCAGGCAAGGCTTGCCTTTAAATGCACAACTAGGTAAAAACGCATTGAACCGTTCTTTACATAATAATTATTTTACACTCCCGGTTTTGTTTGTAATGATAAGCAATCATTTTCCAAGCACTTTTGGATTTAAAGAACCCTGGTTAATTCTTGTTATCATCACCTTAGGAACAGCCGGTGTAAAACACTATCTTAACCTAAAAGAAAAAGGGCAACTTTCGGTTTGGGTGTTACCGGTTTCTGTAGTTATTTTATTGGCAGGAGCTTTTATTTCGGCGCCACCAAAAAATCCAGGTGCTTGTAATACAAAAATTGAATTTAGCGAAGTAAATGCCATCATACAGGAACGATGCATTAGCTGCCATTCAGCTAAACCAACTGATGATATATACAAAACGCCACCTAATGCTGTAGTATATGATACACCAAATGATATAGTAGCAAAAAAAGACTTAATTATGCAACGGGTGGTAATAACCAAAACAATGCCACTAAATAACAAAACAAATATTACCCAAGAAGAAAGAGATATTATTCGCTGCTGGATTGAACAGGGGGCTTCAGTAAAATAAATAATCTACTATGACAATAAACGCATTTAATAAATTAAATAAAACTGCAAAAACAAGGCTACTGGCTAGTTGCTGTGGTTCTAACAACTGGGTTCAACAAATGATGAAGCATCCTGCTTTTAAAAACGAAACCCAGTTGGTGGATGTAGCTGTTAACGCCTGGTATAACCAATGCAGTAGCGCCGACTGGCTGGAGTCTTTTTTGCATCACCCCAAAATTGGCGATGTAAAAAGTATTACAAAAAAATTTGCCGGTAAAGAACAGGCATCGGTTACAACCGCATCAGCAATAACCATTAAAGCGCTGGTTAATGCCAATAAAGATTATGAGCTTAAGAATGGTTTTATTTTTATAGTGTGTGCAACCGGAAAATCGGCTACTGAAATGCTTCAGTTGTTGGAAAACAGGTTAAGCAATACAATTGGCGAAGAATTGCATATTGCCATGGGAGAACAAATGAAAATAACCATCCTGCGTTTACAGCAACTCATTTCTTCTGGCAACTGGAGCGATTTAAAGTCCAGCCAGCTAACAACACATGTACTTGACACATCCATTGGAAAGCCCGGAAAAAATATTAGTATTTGTTTACAAATGCCGGTAAATGGCCGCTGGCAAAGTATTGCACAAGGCATTACCAATGCTGATGGTAGAATTGGCGATTTATTACCATCGCAAAAAATTCTTTCTGCCGGCGATTATAAACTGATATTTGATATAAAAAATTATTTTGCATCTCAAAAGTTAAAAAGCTTTTATCCCGAAGTGGAAATACAATTTACCATAACCGATGATTCGCATTATCATGTACCATTGCTTATAAACCCTTTTGGTTTTTCAACCTACAGAGGTAGTTAATATAATACAATAAAAAATTAATGAATAAATAACTGATAAAATTTTATTGAAGAATAATATCTCGTATAAAAAAATAAAAATGAGCACATCCATTCCAACAAACAAAAAAATAGAATTATTTGATCAATTAATGAAAGCCAACAAAGCTTTCCAGGAAATCTATCCCGGCGATAGAAGCGACCGCCAACCTGTACATACTTTATACGGCGGCGCCAATTTATTTAAACACGACTCTGCTGCACATCTTGGTAAAAGAGCGCTGGAAATATTTGAAATGTATGCACCCAATCACGAAGTGTTTGGAAATGTGTTTGGCATGGATACTCAATCGGGCTTTAGTAGTAAAGTTTACAACAAGGTAATTGCTAAACTTAAAACTGAACCCATTGAAGATTTTAGGATTGATTTTGAAGACGGTTACGGCAACAGAAGCAATGAAGAAGAAGATGAAACTGCTCATACAACTGCATTGGAAGTTGCCAAAGGCATGAAAGAAAAAACGTTACCGGCTTTTATTGGCATACGCATAAAACCCTTTACCGAAGAAATGAAAGAAAGAGGTTTACGTACCCTGGATATTTTTATAAGTACATTAGCAAAAGAAACCAATGGCAGGTTGCCCGATAATTTTGTTGTGATGTTGCCAAAGGTTACCATTCCCGAACAACCAGCTACCCTTGCCTCATTTTTTAATATTCTTGAAAAAGAATTGAATTTAGAAAATGGTATTTTAAAAATGGAGATGATGGTGGAAACCACACAGGCAATTTTGGCTATTGATGGAACTAACCCATTGTATAAGTTTATAAAAGCAAGTAACGGAAGATGTATAGCAATGCATTTTGGCACTTATGATTATACTGCCAGTTGCAGTATAACAGCAAAATATCAGGAAATGGATCATCCCGTTTGCGATTTTGCTCACCACATGACAAAAGTAGCATTGGCCCACACTGGAATTTGGCTAAGCGATGGCGCTACCAATACTATGCCCATTGGACCTCACCGTGGCGATAGTTTAACAAAAGAACAATTACAAGAAAACATGAATACGGTTCACAACGCATGGAAAAAAGGTTATGCTCATATCCGTCATTCACTTTGGAATGGTTTTTACCAGGGCTGGGATTTAAATCCGGCGCAGTTTCCTATGCGCTATGCAGCGGTATATGCTTTCTTTTTAGAAAGTTATGATGATGCTGTTGAACGATTAAAAACATTTGTTGATAAAGCAGCCCGTGCAACTTTAATTGGCGATGTATTTGACGATGCTGCCACTGGGCAAGGATTATTAAATTATTTTTTACGTGCATTAAACAGTGGCGCTATTACTGAAGATGAAGTGTTGGTAACCGGTTTAACACTTGAAGAGATTCGTGGACGATCTTTCAAAAAAATTCTTGAAAACAGAAAACGATAATGGAGGTATGGAAGTTTATACTGGATAAATTAACTGCAGGTAATAATGTAATGCTGTTATATGTTTTACAAAGTGAAGGAAGTTCACCCGGTAGGCAGGGTTTTAAAATGGCAGTGGCAAATGATAGCGAACTTTGTGGTACCATTGGCGGAGGAATCATGGAGCATAAGCTGGTTGAAAAAGCAAAAATGCTATTGCAACAAAATGAAAAAACTTTTTTGCTGCAACATCAATATCATGATAAAGAAAAAATAAAAGACCAGTCGGGAATGATATGCTCTGGCAGCCAGTTGAATGCGTTTATTCCATTATCAAGTACTGATATTGATACCATCAATAAAATAATTTCATTTCCTTTTAAATACATTAAACTCTCTGCACAAGGGCTGCAGTTTAGCGAAGAAGCTTTAGCAGGATTAGAATATCAAACAGATAACCACTGGCAATATGGCGATGTTATCAATACACAATCTGTCATTCATATCATTGGTGGAGGGCATGTTGGATTGGCCTTGTCTGAACTTATGAAATACCTGGGTTTTTATATAAAATTATATGACGACAGGCCGCAACTTAATACCATTATAGCCAATTCATTTGCTGATGAAAAATGCATTGTAAATTATGAAACTATCGGTTCACTATTCAAACAAACTGAAAAGGATTATGTAGTTATCATGACGGTTGGTTACCGAACCGATAAGGTAGTTTTGAAACAATTGATTAGCAATTCTTTTTTTTATATTGGCCTGTTGGGCAGCGATAACAAGATTAGAATTTTAAAAGACGAAATGAAAGCAGAAGGGTTTTCATCTAAATCGATAGAAAGAATACACACGCCTATCGGTATTAACATACTAAGTAAAACAAACAGGGAAATAGCAATAAGTATTGCAGCAGAAATTATTAGAAAAAAAAATAAACAATTACCAACTGGTAGGAAATAAAAATTATAAATAGGCTCCCAAGGCTTTTCTTTAAAGAATTAATGTATTATTTTGTTTACTCAAAAAAATAACTCATGAAAAAAATATTTTCCACTTTCATTCTTGTATATGTAATTATATTTTTTGCATCGGCTCAGGAAGTACCTGATTTGCAAATGATGCAAAAGATAAAAGACGAAGGAAAAAATAATTCGCAGGTAGCGATGATTGCTCACAACTTAACTGATGTGTGTGGCCCACGGCTTACCAACTCACCAGGTTATAACAGGGCATTAGATTGGGTTACTTCTATTAGTAATAAATGGGGGCTTGCTAATGCCGGACGGGAAGCCTGGGGCGAATTTGGAAGAGGTTGGAGCAACGAAGAAGCTACCCTGGAAATGAAAGTTCCATATTATGCAAATATCATTGCCTATTGTGTGCCTTGGTGCAAAGGTACCGGTAAAGCCATTACAGCAGAATTGATAATGCTTGACAATCTTGATTCGGCAACTATCGACAAGGCAGGTGCATCTTTAAGGGGTAAGATTGTAATGGTAAAACCTTCTCAAATTACAATACCCAATGCTTTTAAAGCATACGCTACCCGTTATGGAGATTCCAGTTTAGATAATATTCCGGAAAAATATATGTTCACCCGTGAGCAATTGGATTACTATATGCCTACCATTAAAAAAAATTATTTTACCAGGTTGTATCTCGAAAAAATGGGAGTAGTTGGCTTACTTGGCAGTAGTACCAAATCAATAGATGGAACTGTATTTGTTGATGGTGGAAGTGGTTATGCTACGGGTTATGAAGCTACTTTACCCGAAATGAAAACCAGTGTGGAAGATTATTTAAAGCTCATGCGTTTGTTGCAGGAGAACAAAAAAGTAGCATTAGAAATGGATGTGCAAACTACATTTTATGATAAAGACTTAACGGGGTATAATTTTGTTGCCGAAATTCCTGGCACCGATCCAGCACTCAAAAGCCAGGTAGTAATGCTGGGCGGGCATTTAGATAGTTGGGCAGGTGGAACAGGTGCAACAGATAATGGAGCAGGTTGTATTGTAACACTTGAAGCCATTCGTATTTTAAAAGCATTGGGTGTACAGCCACGACGCACTATCCGTATTGCATTATGGGGCGGCGAAGAGCAGGGCTTGTATGGAAGCTTTGGATATGTAAAAAAACATTTTGGTAATCCGGCAGATATGAAATTGAAAGATGAGCAATCAAAAATATCTGCTTATTATAATTTAGATAATGGCTCTGGAAAGATACGTGGAATTTATACACAGGGTAATTCGGCTGTAAGAGATATTTTTAAAGCATGGCTGGCATCTTTTGCAGATATGGGTGCCAATGGCGGCGTAACACTTAGCAATACAGGCAGTACCGATCATATTAGTTTTGATGCTGTAGGTATTCCGGGTTTTCAGTTTATACAAGATCCTTTGGAATATGAAACTCGAACACACCATAGCAATATGGATACCTACGAACATTTATCTATTAATGATTTACAACAAGCTGCTATTGTGATGGCTGCATTTGTGTACAATACTGCAATGCGTAATGATATGATGCCACGTAAACCATTGCCAAAACCGGAGAAATTTGTATTTGATATTGATTTTCCACTTTAATAATAATAATTAAACTACTTTAATCATTAATTAAAAACAAAAAAGCCTTCGTAATAAAACGAAAGCTTTTAAAATTAGCTGTAGGGGAAGGGATCGAACCTTCACGAGGCAGTTAGCTATAGCACAAAGTTCAGTGGTCGACCCTGGTCGTTAATGCATTGCTGCAACAACGGCTCTATGCTACGTTTGTCCTGTTATCCTCACCCCCGAGACAAGGGGGCATGTCTGCCAAAAATTTCATCACCCCACAATTTTTTCCAATCTTTATCGGAATTGTTATCACAAAACTAAGGTAAAACATCAATACGTTTAACATATTTTATTAAATATTTGGAAATTATAGAAATATTTCAAATATTTGCTTACGAACTTAAAATAAATTCAAAAACATATTCTATAATGGCTAACAAATTAAATCTTGACAAACTCGATCTGCAAATCATTCATGAAATGATGGAGACTTCTGAAATTTCTTATGCCGAACTGGGTAAAAAACTTTTTGTTAGTGGAGGAACCATTCATGTACGTATAAAAAAATTACAAGAATTTGGTATTGTAAAAGGGAATAAAATGGATGTAGATATTAAGCAACTGGGTTACGAAGTAACGGCCTTTGTGGGTATCTACCTCGAAAAAAGTTCGCTGTACGATGCAGTTGCAAAAGAATTAATGAATATTCCGGAGATTGTTCGCCTGAACTATATAACTGGTAATTACAGTATGTTCATAGAAATAATTTGTAAAGATATTAGCCAGTTAAGATTTGTTTTGCATGATGAGTTACAAAAAATAAAAGGAATAGACCGTACCGAAACTTTTATATCGTTAGAAGAAGGATTTAACAGGAATGTACAAGTGGCACCTAAGGAATAAATTTGCCAGCATAAGATAATTACCTCACATCAACAGCATCTCTTAAACCATTACCCAGTAAATTAAAGGCAAGTACCAGCAACATGATGGCAAAGCCGGGAATTAAAGCCAGCATTGGATTATGTGTGATGATAAAATTATAATTTTCTTTTATCATTAATCCCCAGCTTGGTTGCGGCGGTTGAACACCAATGCCTAAAAAACTTAAGCCGGCCTCCACAATAATTGCCGTTGCAAAATTTGAAGCAGCTATTACCATCACCGGGCCAAGTATGTTTGGTAATATATGTTTTATGATAATTCTTTTGTTTTTTAAGCCCAATGCTTTTGCTGCCTGAATGTATTCCATTTCTTTTATGGCCATTACCTGCCCACGAATTAAACGGGCCACACTTACCCACATGGTTAACCCAACTGCAATAAATATTTGCCAAAACCCTTTTCCCATTGCCATAGTAATGGCAAAAACTAACAATAAAGTAGGAATACTCCAGGTAACATTTATCAGCCACATAATCACTTCATCAATCCAGCCACGGTAGTAGCCGGCCAATGCGCCTAAAATGATACCAAGTGTTAAAGAGATAAGTACGGCTATTAACCCTACAGCCAGGCTTACTCTTGTACCAATGATAAGACGGCTTAAAATATCTCTTCCGAATTTATCGGTACCCAGCCAGTATTTTTTTGTGATGATATTTTTTTTGATGGAAGCAGAATTGTTATTGGTTAATTGATTGATAGAATAATATTGAACCACTGTTGTATCATCATCAATAAATTTATTAACCTGGAGGCTGTCGCCTGAAATATTGAAACCTTTTATTGGTACAAATTGATAATTATTAATTTTGCCATTAAGAAAATCTTCAAACCTGTTGCTATTGTTTTTTTTATTTATTGAGATTTTTAAAAACTGTTGTGTATAACCAGGTTTTTTTGCTTGTATCTCCACGGTTTGCAAATCTGCATTGGGAGAATTATCAGGTGCAATTACATAACCAAAAACAGAAACCAATATAGCAATGATAATAACAATTAAACCAAAAATGGCGCCCTTGTTTTTTTTAAGTCGCTTCCACAAATCGTTTTTAAAAGTAAAGGAAGTTTGCATGTAATGTAAATTACTGAAACAGGTTTATAATTGTTGTAATGAACTATCCGTATGCAATATATCGTTTGTCCATTCTCTAATTTCGGTACAAAGTAAATCATACTCAGCCCAGGGTTTTCCAATGGTGGGTATCATTGTTTTTAACTTTGCCTGCCAATCATCTGAATTGTAATTTTCGGAAAAGCATTTTTGTAATAAGTTAAGCATTATAGCCACAGCAGTAGATGCTCCCGGCGATGCGCCCAGTAATGCTGCCAGCGAACCATCTGCTGAACAAACCAGTTCTGCTCCAAACTCAAGTTTACCGCCCACTTCTTTATCTTTTTTTATTACCTGAACCCGCTGCCCTGCAATAACCAAATCCCAATCTTCCAAGATAGCAAGAGGGTAATATGATTTCAAAGCTTCTAACCTGTCTTCATCAGACTGTGTAACTTGCTGAATTAAATATTTTGTCAAGGGCAAATTATGCCAGCCTGCAGCAAGCATAGGAACCATATTATGCCACTCAATACTTTTGGGTAAATCAAAATAGGAACCGTTTTTTAAAAATTTAGTACTAAATCCTGCAAACGGGCCAAATAATAATTCTTTTTTGCCATCAATAATTCTAGTATCTAAATGTGGTACACTCATTGGTGGGGAGCCCATTGCGGCTTTACCATAGACTTTTGCTCCATGTTGTTTAATAATGTTTTCATTGTTGCACCTAAGCCATTGCCCACTTATTGGAAAGCCTGCATATCCTTCACCTTCATCAATATCCGCTTTTTCTAAAAGGGGCAGAGCGCCACCGCCGGCTCCAATAAAAACAAAATCGGCAAATACGTTTATCTTATCCTTCGATAATAAATTTTCAACAATCAACTCCCAATCCCCGTTTTCTTCTCTTTTCAAATCCCTTACTTCGTGGTTTAAATAAATGGTAACATCGGGCAAAGTTTCAAGGTAAGCAAACATTGCATCGGTTAATACACCAAAATTTACATCGGTACCTATATTCATTTTTGTGGCAGCAACTTTTACTTTACTCTCCCTTCCTTCCATGATTAACGGCATCCAACTTTTTAATTCATCCCTATCTTCCGAAAATTGCATGCCCTCAAATAATTTATTTTTTGTAAGAGCATCAAATCGTTTTTTTAAGAAAGAAGTATTCTCTTCTCCCCATACAAAACTTATATGCGGTACATGGTTTATGAAACTTTGAGGATTGCTGATATATTTCTGCTGTACCAGGTAAGCCCATAACTGTTTTGATAATTCAAACTGCGATGCAACTTTTATAGCTTTCGAAATATCAACTGTTCCGTCTTCTTTTTCGGTAGTATAATTTAATTCACAAAATGCTGAATGGCCAGTGCCAGCATTGTTCCAGGCATCACTGCTTTCTTCTGCTGCTTTGTGCATGCGCTCAAAAATGATGACGGATGATTGAGGCATTAGCTCTTTTAAAAAAATGGCAAGGGTAGCGCTCATAATACCGGCGCCTATTAAAACAATGTCAGATTTTTTGGGTTCATATAAATTCATAATAAAAAAATTATTTTACGCTGCGGCCTTTCCAGCTATATTTTCCAAATTTACCAAGCCAGCCGGCAATTATGATATATAAAATATGAAAGGGTTGCAGTAAAGGGAAAAACAAAAGCAATTTTCGATTGCTAAAAAATGAAGCAACCCGGTAAAGAAAAATTAATTCAATTATTGTTTTTAATAATAGCATATAAAAGAAAAGTTCCCATGTTGATATTTGGAAATTGATAATTGTGAATTGCATATTTTTAAAAACTGCTATTACAGGTAATACAAACAACATTACATTTACCAGGTACACCAAAAGTAATGCTGCAAATATTCTTTTATCTTCATACAGGTCTGCTTTACTTGCCCAACGAATGCGTTGGTTAAAAAACTCCTTTATAGAATGTACGGGCTTTGTTTGCACTATTACATCTGGACATTTTAAAAACTTCACGCTATCAGGATATCGTTTATAAATTTTATACATCAACAGCATATCATCGCCACTGGCAATATTATCAATACCTGCAAAACCGCCAACTTCTTCAAACGATTTTTTTGTATAAGCAAGGTTAGCGCCGTTGCACATACTGTGATTTTTATTTTGTACAGATGCACCAGTGATGCCTTGCAGCATGGTAAAATCAAGCGATTGAAATATCCCGATAAAATTATAACCATTGTTTATGGAAACCGGCGCTGCAATAAACTGTGGCTTAAATTGAAGGTAAAAAGCTGCAATTGTTTCCAGCCATCTTTTGGGAACAATACAATCAGCATCAGTGGTTACAATTAATTCTCCGGTTGATTGTGCAATCGCTACTTCTATCGCTTTCTTTTTGTACGAATTTATTTTTTTACTTACAAAATCTTTTAAAGTAATAAGTTTTACATTTTCCGCAATATAGTTTTTAACAATTGGTACCGTATTGTCCGTTGAATGATCATCAACTACCAGCACCTCAAATAAATCCTTAGAATAAGTTTGATTGCAAATAGAATCAAGGCAGGCTGTAATATTCTCTTCTTCATTTCGTGCAGCAATGATAATGGTAATCTTCGTATTAAATACCTGATTTGTTACTTTATAACTGGGAATATCCAACCAATTCTTCCAATAATAAAGTATAAGCAATAAGTATAATCCAAAAATAACAACTACAATAATGAGTAAAGCTTGCTGCATAATAATTTGCCGTAAAATTGATATTTTCTTATATGAATAAAAAGAAAAAATATCAAATCAAATTCACATCCAGCCAGCTAACAGGCAGAAAATGAAATCTAGAATTATCAATAACGGTGCAGCAAAAATAAATTTTTAAGAACCAAAATAAACATTACCTTTGTTTAGTTGCATAAACAACTATATGTCAAACAACCAATTTAAAAAAGGAGAGTTATACAGTTTTATCACTGGGAAAGCCAGTACAGCCATTGGGCGCCGGTTGCAAAAAAATTTTAAACAAAATAAAATTGAAATAACCATTGAACAGTGGAGTGTGTTATATCATTTATGGAAGGAAGACGGGATGAGCCAGCAGGAGCTTTGCGATGCTACTTTTAGAGATAAGCCAAGCATTACAAGGCTTGTTGATAATTTAGAGAGAATTAAATTGGTTAAAAGAAATGCATCAAAAGAAGACAGGCGTAAAAACCTGATTGTATTAACAGCAGAGGGAAAGGAGCTGGAAGAAAAGAGCATGGAAATTGCTAATAACACCTTAAATGAATCGCTACAAGGAGTAACCAACGGGCAGATAGAAATTGCTAAAGAGGTTTTGCAGAAGGTTTATGAAAACCTGAAGTAGAAAAATGCATAAAAAACTATATCTGCAAGTAACAAGCAAAGAGATTAAATTTTTAAAATAAATTTTATGAGCACAGCATCAACCGCAACTATAACTCCGCTTAAAGGTGGCGAATGGTTAATTAAAGAAAGTAACGCATTTAACACATATACTCCAGAAGATTTTAATGAAGAACAGAGAATGGTGAAGGAAATGTGTTTGCAATTTTTGCAAACAGAAGTTATTCCAATTGTTGATCGTATTGATAAGATGGAGGCTGGGCTTATGCCTTCGCTGATGGTTAAAGCCGGAGAGCAGGGCTTATTGGGCGCATCAATTCCCGAAGACCTGGGTGGGTTGGGCAAAGATTTTATAACATCTACCTTGGTTAATGAAGGTCTTGGTGGCGGTTTTTCTTTTAGTGTTGCCATAGCTGCACATACAGGTATTGGCACTTTACCAATTTTATATTTTGGTACCCAGGCACAAAAAGAAAAATATATTCCAAAACTTGCAAGCGGAGAGTGGAAAGGTGCTTATGGTTTAACTGAACCTAATAGCGGCAGTGATGCACTTGGTGCAAAAACAACCGCAGTGCTTAGCGCCGATGGAAAAAATTATATTCTCAACGGACAAAAATGCTGGATAACAAACGGAGGCTTTGCCGATGTATATACTGTTTTTGCAAAAATTGATGGCGATAAATTTTCTACGTTTATAGTTGAACGTGATATGGAAGGTTTTACCCAAGGCCCTGAAGAGCACAAGATGGGTATTAAGGGATCTTCAACAGTGCAATTGTATTTTCAGGATTGTAAAGTGCCGGTCGAAAATTTATTGGGAGAAATCGGTAAAGGGCATATCATCGCCTTTAATATTTTAAATATTGGCAGACTAAAACTGGCTGCTGCAGCAATTGGAGCTTCAAAATGGGCGCTTAGTAATTCTATTGAATATGCAAACACCCGTGAACAGTTTAAAGTTCCTATTGCAAGTTTTGGTGCCATTAAATATAAATTGGCCGAAATGGCTATACGGATATTTGTTAGCGAAAGCGCTTTATACCGCACCGCTAAATGGATTGATGACAAGGAAACCGAACTTGCCAATGATGGCAAAACTTTTGCCGAAGCATTATTAGGCGCTGCTGAAGAGTATGCAGTGGAATGTGCTGTTTTAAAAGTTCATGGTAGCGAAGTGTTGGATTATTCCGTTGACGAAGGTGTACAGATACATGGAGGCAATGGATTTAGTGACGAATACAGCATAAGCCGTGGTTACCGTGATAGCCGCATTAATAGAATTTACGAAGGAACAAATGAAATTAATCGTTTACTTACTGTTGATATGATTTTGAAACGTGCCATGAAAGGCAAGCTTGACCTGATGGGGCCAGCAATGGCAGTTAGTAAAGAATTGACGAGTATTCCCGAGTTTGGTAATGATGATGAAACAGCCTTTGCCAAAGAACAAAAAGCCATTGTAAAAATGAAGAAATGTATTTTGATGGTGGCCGGCGCTGCTGTACAAAAGTTGATGATGAAAATACAAGATGAACAAGAAATACTGATGAATATTGCAGATATGGCCATTGAAACATTTGCTGCCGAAAGTGCTTTGCTACGGGTGATGAAAATGGTAGACAAACAAGGAGAAGCTGCATCTCAAAACCAGGTTGATATTATGCATTGTTATTTAAATGATGCGGTTGATAAAGTAAACAAAGCTGGCAAAGAAGCCATTAATGCATTTGCCAGTGGCGATGAACAACGGATGATGCTACTGGGTTTAAAACGGTTTACAAAAATTGAACCTTTCAACAGTAAAGATGCCAGACGCAGGATTGCAGATAAGCTGATTGCAGAAAATAAATACCCCTGGTAATTTAATATAAAATAAAAATTTTAAGCCACTTTTTTTAAAGTGGCTTTTCTATTCAATTCAATTCAGGCAAACAACTTTTGTCTCTTTTAATTCTGGCCTGTATTTAGTATATTTAATGTGTTGAGCAAAAAAAATTCGATATCACTACCAAACCAACCAAACAGGGACGAAATTTTGGTAGAAACATGTTTCAAAATTTATTTCTGAACTCCTTAGGTTGAATCATTTTTTAATTTTTAATACCGTCTTTACAAGTTTTAACGAGTAGCGTTTAATAATGATCACATTTTATTTATAAAAGAGAAAAAAATTATTAAATTAAAATAACAACTATGACTAAAATAGTTAAATCGAAAGTAAAAAAAGGGATAACAAAAAAAGCCACACCCCAAAAGAAACAGGTAAAAAAAACAGTTACAAAGAAAAGCACTACAAAAAAATCGACCCCTAAAAAAGCCATAGTAAAAAAATCGCCTGTTGCAAAAACATCAACTAAAAAAGTACCAGTAAAGAAAAAAGTAGTTAAAAAGAAATTGGCTATAAAAACAAAACCAATTAACTCAAGCTTGCCTAAGAATTCCCCAACCTCAGAACAACATGCACTACTATCCGAGCCTGCGATTATACCTATTGAAATACTAATAGAGAAAGTGATGAATAAAGATCCTTTGCGGGCATTTGATAAACATGTTTTTCAAAAAACAACGGCTAAGGGCGACCCACATAAAAGGCTGCGGCTTAACAATAAATCTAAAAAGGCAATATTACCTTCTAATAAAAAACCATTGTGGAGAAAGTAGGATTATTATTAAACAAAGAGTTAAAACTTATTTTGATTATAGCAGGTTATTCATTTTATTGTTTTTCCAAAAGGCATCATTGAAATTTCTATCAACTTAAAATGTTGTTTTGCAAACGGAATTCCAATGATAGTGATGGCTAAAAGCAAACCAAAAAAAATATGAGTAAGTGCTGTGTACAACCCACCACATAATAACCAAATAATATTTGCCAGGATGGTAGCACAACCTGTATTATTGGAATTGCTAATCACCTGTTTTCCGAAAGGCCATAATACCAGCGCTGCTAATTTAAAACACTGTAAGCCCCAGGGAATGCCAATTACTGTTATACACAAAACTAATCCGCCAAATAAATAACCAAGCGCTGCAAAAAAGCCGCCAAAAACCAACCAAATGATATTGCCAAAGAGATTCATTTTTTTTATTTGGGGTAATGTAGTTATAAAAATTATGCTGGTATAATTTGTTTTATTTATTAACGGCTTTCTGCCACATTCTTTGGTAAAGTATAAATGAAAAAATGTCTGCCAAGGTTTTTAATAATAAAAAAATAATGGAAGGTTGTATTCCTAAAAATGCAGGTACCAGTATTACCAGGTGCATTGGTACAATTCGTAAGTAAGGTAAAAAGAACAGGCTGCCTATATTAAACATCAATTCCTGTTCTGCTACTTTACGCCTGATAAAACCTGCCAGCGATTCTGCTAAAAATGCTGCTACTCCAATTAGGAGAAAACTTTTATCTACATTAAGTAAACTGAATTTTACTAGCAAAAATATTCCATAAACAAAATGAAACAAACCATAATGCATCAAAAAAAACCAGGGTAAACAACCTTTATTTTTTTCTGTAATTGGCTGGCCATTAAGTTTTGTATCGCCGGTATCATAATTTTTTATAGTTAATAAATCAATAAAATTAAAAAAGCCAATGATAACACTTTGTATCCAGTATATCCATATCACGGTTGTAAATCCATTGCTATGGTTTTTGAAATACCAGATGCAGTATAAGTTACCCGCCAGTAACAGTAGAAAATAGGGGTTTGAAAAATATTTTTTAACCATAAGCTATTATCAGGCACAATATGTTATAAATATATGGTATTACTGTTTATTTTGAATTAGAAAAAAACGAATTAAAATTAACTAATGCTTTTATTATTTCTTTAGCTGCATAAATCAAATTCTTTTTAACTTAGGGAATGAAACCTTTTTTATTTGTATTTCTGTTTATATTTATAAATAACGTACAGGCACAAACACCCGAAAAGCCTTTTATAAAATTAGTAGAACCCCGTAAAGCAAAAATAGATACTAAAACTTCACGCCAATATATTGTTGGCAGTACTTGTAAAACATGTAACCTTACTATTAACAGCGAGCAAGTAAAAGTATATCCCACAGGCGCATTTGCTTATGAACTTAATTTAAAGCCTGGTAATAACGATTTTAATATCATTGCTTTTACTGCTCCGGATAAATCAGCCAATAAAAAATTAGTTTACAATTATTCTTTACCAACAGCTCCGGATACAATTAAGACTCTTGATATTGCCAGTGTTGAGATATTGCCCCATGGAAATTTATTTGTAATGCCCGGCGATAGGATTAAACTTAAAGTGAAAGCATTAACAGGGTGTACTGTTGTTGCCAATGGTAATATTCCACTGTACGAAATGACCGACAATAAAATGCCGGGTATTTACCAGGGTGAATATGTGATAAAAGAAACTGATAGTTTTTTGGTAAGTAAAATTCCAATCAGTATAACCGATAAAATGGGTAATACCCGTACCAAACAAAGCCATAACTGGATTAGCATGTTTGGCCCATTGGCGCCTAATATTGCGGTAACTAAAGGAAGGTTGGCTCATCTTTTATTTGGCCTGGGAACCGATAGGTTAGGTGGCGCAAAAATAGGATACTTAGATTCTGCCGTGCAGTTGAACATTATTGGCAAAATAGATAAATTGTACAAAGTTAAATTAAGTAAAACACGTACTGCATTTATTGATGACGATGCCGTAGATTTTTTGCCCAAGGGAACTTACACTCCCGAATCACTCACAAATAGGTGGACCGTTTATGGAGATAGTAATTATGATTATGTGCAATTGGGTTTAGCTGTAAAACTGCCTTATCAAAGTTTTCAGTTAATAAACCCATCTAAAATAATAGTGGATGTTTTTGGCGCCACCAATAACACTAATTGGATAACACAATTAGAAAGCTGCAAAGAAATAAAAAATATTTTTTATGAACAGGTTGAAGATGATATTTTTAGAATAACAATTGAACTTAAACATAAGCAACATTGGGGGCATAGTATTTATTATAAAGGCACTGTGTTAACAATAAAAATTAAACAGCAGCCAAAAGATTTATCGCTAAACAATTTAACAATTGCTGTAGATGCAGGCCATGGAGGCAGTAATACCGGCGCCGGAGGACCAACAGGTTCATCAGAAAAAATGCTTACACTGGCAGTTGCTTTAAAATTGCAAAAAGCATTCGAAGCCGAAGGTGCCAAGGTTATTATGACAAGAACAACCGAAAAATATTTTGATAATAAAGAACGTATTTTATTTTATCGTGATAGTACACCCAACCTTCTGGTGAGCATTCATTTAAATTCTTCTGAAGATCCGATAACAGTAAGTGGCACAAGTACATTTTACCGTTATATAGGCTTTAAGAATTTAAGCTTTGATATATATAAACGTATACTGGAACTGGGGTTGAAGGATATGGGCAACAACGGTAGTTTTAATTTTATGTTAAACAGCCCAACCGAATATCCCAATGCGTTAGTAGAAACACTTTTTTTAAGTAATCCCGAAGAAGAGATGAAAATATTAGACGAAGCGTTTCAACAACAAGTGGCTAATAAAATAGTGTTGGGCATAAAAGATTTTTTAAACAGTTGTAAAAATGATAATCAATAGAATAAGTATGTTTTATAGCTTGCAAAAGCTTAAAAGAAAATAAAACTAGGAAATATTTTTACCTGCTTTTCTTGGCTTATAATTATTTTATTTGTTATCAATCAACTGCATTGAGATTCTTTTTTTTACATCATAAATACTTTGTTAGTAATTATCGGGTTTTACTAATGCCGATGTTGGGTCATTTTCAATAATAGCAAAGTAAATTTCCTGTAAAGCGTTATAGCTATTAATTATTTTATCCCAGTGAGTTAAGTCTTTTGATGAATGATAACGTTCGAGAATTGCGAAGGCAAGGAATTCATTGTTCGTCCAGCACTGATTTTGCAAATACTTTGTTGTGGGCATGTGCTTCATTATTTTAAAAAATTATAAACCGCATTTGCTAGTACTCTCCACCCGCTACTGTCAAACAATAAAATTTCCATGCAACTCTCAGCTATAATGAAAAGGCCTCCAAATAGTAATGTAAGATGAATGCGTTTGTTCTTTATCCAATCCCAGATAAATGCTACAATAATTAAACTATCGGCAAGCACAACAGCAAACCAAATATCAGGTCTTTCAACTGACGGGAAATAATGCCGCCAACGAAACCATGCAGGCCAAATCAATAAAATAGTTGCAAGCAGCATTAATCGTTTATGTATTTGTGATTTTTTTCTGTAAACAATTGCGAATGTTACCAATGCTAAAAACATTGTTGCAGATGCAAGAGAGCCAACAATGGCTGAAATAGCGGTTTGTCCCAAACCTTCTTTTAGTTCTCGTTCACATTGATAAAGTGCCGCAGGAATGATAGAAACGGCTGCACCTACTGCAATGAAAGCAGCCCATCTACCAATGAAAATATGTGTTTTATATTTCTTGTTTTGTATTAATAAGGATTGAATTAAAAACAGAAGCACCCAGCCAAAAACAAAACTTGCATGCAGGTAAATTGCAAAAGGCCATGTTTTGGTCCCTGATAAAATGGGAATGATAAATGTTTTTAAAAAGCCAATTAAAATTGCTGCAATGCCAATTAATGCCACCGCAGTAAAGAAAGTGAGGTTGGTTCTATTTATAGCTTTTCCATTCATTATAAACATTGGCTTGCTGAAAAGTTCTGAATATCTACCATTTTAAGTTTGCTGTATCTTTCAATCGACGTATCAGCATTGCCCAATACTGTCAGAGCTTGCTGCTGTGCTGGTAATTTATAATGTCCAGCCCGGAGCCGCTGCTGATTGAAAAACTGCTGATGAAGATAATAACAAAAACTGATAGAATTCCGTCGGCTGGTTATGGGTTGGTAGCGATATGAAGCTGAGAATATATTCGTCAGCCAGCATTGCAGCAAACTCCCTGTTATGCGTTCGCCCTTCGTCTTGGTAAATTGAATTGAAAGGCTAAGTCCACCGTGGCAGAGTGTGTCCCGGAAGCGTAGGAACAAGGCAGACTCTTTTGCAGGGTTGACTTTGGCGTGTCGGCTTTGTGTGCCTTATGCAAATGTGCCTGACTTGGTGAAACGCCTATTGTTTATTGAATCTTGAAAAATAAGTATCAATCTCAGGTCGTAATTCAATGCCAATGTGTTCAAAAATGTCTAACAAATCTGTATATGCTCCCGCATCCCCAAGGAAATCCCAAAACTCTTCTGCTACTTTTAATTCATTTTCCAAATCTATCATCCCTCTCATAGTCCAACGTGTATATGGTTTTGGGTCATAAGGGTTATATGGAATTGCAATAAGTGTTTGAATATTTGCTTCAGGGTTTGATGCAAGTGTTGTTGCTACCCATTCTAAAAGAGTTCTTTTAAATTCTTTGAAACCGCCAGCATTTGGTTTTGCAGTTTTAATGTCAAACAAATAAATTATTCCATCGTGTCCAATAAGTTTTACATCTACTTTTGTTGGTTTTACAGTTTTCATTTCACCTGTTTGGCAAACCGCTCTAATCGCATTTATTTCTTCAATTTTGTTTGGCGTTGATTCAGCTATTGAAAGACTATCCATAATATTTTGGATAACCCTATGTGCTTCAGATGAAATTTGTGTACCAGCTGTTTGTTGTGAAGATGCACTCGCAAAGCTGTCTGAAGCTAAAGCCAAAGCCACAGGTTCAAAAATACTTGTGCCAAAATTTGTATTTAATGAATGAATAAAAGAAAATAATGCCATTCTATCTTTACCTAATAGCCTCGTGTGAAAAGGCATCGATGCAGGTTCTGGATTGTAGTTTTCAAATTTATTTCTAAGACTATTCTTTAAAACAGTCTCAACGTTATTTTTTTGCAGTTTTGTAAGTCCCATTATTAATAATAAGTTTAGAAAAACCGTCCCAAATTTTCTTTTTGTTACTCTTGCCGTAATTTTCAAAAAGTTGAACTAGTTCAGTATATGTTGAATTATTTTTTCCAATAAAATTCCAAAATGCATCATGTACTTTTAAATCTCTAGCTGGGTCAAAGTAATTCAATACTTTCGGATTTTTATATGGCTTTGGGAATTTATTGTTGTAGTAAACACCAATTACGGAATCTACTTTGGTAGTCTTGAAGTTAATATGTCCAAATGCTAATAATGCTAATAATCTTCTTTTCGCACCTGGTACTTCAGTAGTATTTGGGTCTGGGCCTTTCATTTCAAGGTAGTAATAATGTTTTTTGACTGAGTCATAAAGTCGCAAATCAAATTCATATTTGTGTGTCTCCGTTTTTTTAATTGAATTCTTACAGGAGTCAAATATTTCCTTTTTTTCCTTTGGATAATTTGGATGAAATTTTACATTACTTAACCCATTTAGAATTGTATCAATTTTGCGAAATACATTTTGGGGCAATGTAACGTCTAGTTTGGATTTTCGTAATACATTTGCTTTGCCCCAAGATTCAAGTGCAATTATTTCGGCGATTTTTTCCATCTCATTTCCAAGGGAAGTTTTTAGGCCGTGAATTCTGTGAAGCAATGGTTCAAAATCTTTTAGTAAGGCCATTACAAATGGATTACCTGAATTTGCTGTCCCTGATATAGCAGCTTTTTTTAGATATTTGTTTACAACTAAATCAATTTGCAGAATGATTTCTTTTCTTGCTTTTGCAGAGATTGTCGGCATTATTATTTTTGTTTTAAATGAAAGATAATTTCTGAGTATGCCGCTTTGTCCTTCTCCGTTCTATTTAATACAGGTCGTTTGAATTGATTTATGATTTTCATTCCTGCATTTTCTGCAATAGTTGGATATAAATTGAATTTGTCATTTGAAACTAAAAATACATTATAATCTTTAGCTAAATACTTTTTACAATTGTTTAATACTGCTGATATTCCTTCTGTATATTGACGTTGTGCATCTTTTGTTTGTCTTTTTGATAATGGTCCTATTTCTAATTCGTCTTTTCGTTCGAAACCGAATAAGTCGTAAGCATAAGCATGTTGTTCGTGATAGTCTATCAAACCTACATATGGTGGAGAAGAAAAAATTCCATTTATTTTTTTCTTTTTTGCAGTTTCTCCAAAATCGGGAAATTTAGTTGGTAACTCTTCAAAAATGTTAATACTTCTTGAGTCGCCTGTTAAACAATATTGATTGGTATTCGTACGCAACTTGTCAAACTCAACTAATCTTTTCATTGTGTCTTTTGAGTAGCGTTCCCACCAACTGAAAATTGAGAAGAGAGGCTTGCAAACTTTTCCGTGCTTTCCACAATAGTATATATTACTCACTGGTTCAAGCAATGTCGCAAGGTCTGCATGTGTTGTTGCTCTACAGGTTCGAACTGTTCTGCTTAATATTATACTAACAATTTTTTTAGTTGAAGTCTTTTTAATTTGCTTAACCAATTTGAATACAAAATCTATTTCGTTTCTCACAGGCTGTAGATACCAAATGTCTAAAAATGTTTTTTGTGATTTTTGTTTAAGTTGAATCTTAAACTCAGAAATTAATTTGTCAAAAACTGGTTGAAATTCTTTTATTTTTTCCTCTGCATATTCATACTCTTTTATTTTTTTGTCTTTTAGCCAGTGTTTGAATTCCGGTGACGGAAAATATTTACTGTTTAATATGTTGAGTTGTTCTAAAAGACGTTCTTCAAACTTTATGTTTGAACTATCAACAATAAACTGTCGTAATTTAATGCTGATATTATTTAATTCCTTTTGCACATCAGGTAAATCATACTTTGTGATTTTTGCGTTAGAGATTTGAGTGTTAAAAGATGACACATCAATTCCAACCGCATTGATTCCTAATTCGCTGGCTTGCACAAGTGTTGTTCCACTTCCGCAAAATGGGTCAAGAACAATATCACCTTTTTTGAAGTAAGTTTCTTTCTTGAATTCGTCTATGTGATTGTCTAGGAAGTATTCAACCAACTGTGGAATGTATTTTCCTTTGTAGGGATGAAGGCGATGAATATGTTTTGTTGTATCTGATTCTTTCAAATAGTCAAAAGATAAATGCCAATTCAGGTCGCTGCCTAATTGTTCTTTCCAATTTATTTCTCTCTTGCCGTAAAACGATTCATAATATTCTATTAAGTCGTCTTTCTTTATTAATGAGCTACCGTTGTCATCTATTTTTCGAATTTTTCCATAACTAACCAAATAGGAAATGTTTGAAGTTGTTACATCTTTTTGAAGATGTTCTGTTGCCCATATGCTAGCTTCCTTAATTGATAGTAATTCTGCCATAGTTATTTATTTGTTTGCCTGTTAACATTATATTTCATTGCCTTTTCTGCTACTTTCAATGCTTGTATACCTAAATCGTCATCCTGTATTTCATAAAGTATTTTCTCACTTAAATATTTAATTAGAATTGCCTTTTTATCTAAATCCAAAATATCCGCAACCTTTGAGATTTGGTCTCTGTTTAATTTTCTTTCACCTCTTTCAACCTTGCTTAAAATAGCTGTGTCGATGTCAAGTAGAGCTGCTACTTGTCTAAGTAATAAACCCTTTTTCTCCCTTTTCTCCCTAATTATTTCACCAGTAGTTTTCAATTTGAAAATATTGTTTTGACAAATAATGTCAAATATAAATAATGAGATTTAGTTTAGCAATGTTTTTATAATGAAGTTTTCAACATGATGTAGATATAAGCCATGTCAACCGAGTGGTGGGTGGGATAGGTCGTTCAGTTCAGATTAATAGCTGATGTGTCGAACAAATGATAATACGATATTCCTCAGCCGGGGTGGGTGAGCTGTGGGTTGGAATTTTTAGGTCATGTTAGCTTGAATTTAAGTAGGATGCTGTTTAGAGTGACATACAACTGTTTATTAAACACAAGTTACGCTGTTGCGCAAGGTTATATAAAACGGATAATGCATTTAATCCACTGGTTTCGTTATTGTGTTTTTTAAATGTTTTAAGAGCAATGAAAACCTCTATTTTGTCGTCCATCCAACCTCGTTTTTAGCCGTTCATCAAATTGAAGCATAAACCAAAAATATTTTTTAAAACATAAAACTCAATACAGTTAAGCATTTCAGACAAAATTCGCTAATGTTTAGCGCCCACTACTATAAAAAATATGGTATTATGTGTTGCATAGTACTAAAATATTATTATCTTTGAGTTGTGAAAGAGAGAAACCGGTTAAATCTCCATCACAAAAGTTCTTAAAGTATAGTCAATTTAAATTTTTGTTTCATTCTTTAAAATAAAAGTGTGGACAAAGGTTAAAAGTATAGCCATGAATAATTTATTTTTCGAAAAGAACTTCACTTTACCTTTTATTATTATTGAGGTGTAAAGTGAGGCTAAAAAAAGAAGCCATGAACATTGATAACACAGCCAGCCAAATGCGAAAAGGAGTTCTGGAGTTTTGCATCCTCTCAATAATAAAAGAGGGTGAAGCCTACCCTTCGGATATCATTGAAAAAATGAAAGCGGCTAACCTGAACATCCTGGAGGGTACATTATACCCTTTACTAACAAGGCTTAAAAACGCAGAACTATTATCGTACAGATGGGAAGAAAGTACCAGTGGCCCGCCACGTAAGTATTTTTCGCTTACCGAAAAAGGGGCTGGGTTTTATAACGAACTGGAAACAACCTGGTTTGAACTTGCCAATGCAGTTAAAGCATTAACCAAAAACGACCAGCCATCTATTATTAACAACAACGCTCCGGAAACGGATGCAGAAAACAACTTCAACAACAACCCTCAATAAAAAGTATAGCCATGATTTATTGTTGGATCAATTCAACTAAAGAACAAAAAAACTAAAGCCATGAAACAAGTAATAAATATAAACTTCCAGGGACGTGTGGTTCCAATAGAAGTGTCAGCATTTGAACTGCTGAAAAATTATACTGAAAGCCTGAGCAGGCACTTTGCCAATGAAGAAGGCAGAGACGAAATCATCAATGATATTGAAAGCCGTATTGGCGAACTTTTTCAGGAAAGGCTTAGCAAAGGCGCCACTTGTATAACAGACGATGATATAAATGCCATCATAAAAAGTATGGGCAGACCCGAAGATTTTGAATCAATGGATGAAACACAACCTTCAGCTTCTGCAGCAACAGATTCTTCAGAAAACAACCAGCAATCATCTACTGGCTCCTCTTTTACCGGTAAACGTCGTTTATACAGGGATGAAAATGATAAAGTATTGGGTGGTGTTTGTAGCGGCCTTGCCAATTATTTTAATGTTGATGTGGTGGTAACCAGGATAATTTTTGTGATTTTGCTTTTTTCTGGTATTGGCTTCTTAACATATATTATTATGTGGGTGGCCGTACCAAGTAGCGCTACTACCCAAATTGGCAGTACACGAAAAAAACTTTTTCGTGACCCTGATGAAAAGAAAATAGCCGGTGTATGTAGTGGTATTGGCCATTATTTCGGTATTAACCCCTGGATACCCCGGGTACTATTTTTGTTACCTTTTATATCTTTTGTATCACGCTGGGGCCATTGGGGCGGCTTATGGAATTTTGGTGATTTCATGCGCTTTACATTTAGTCCTACTTCGCTTATCGTTTACATAATATTATGGATAGTGATTCCAGAGGCATTAAGCACTTCAGAAAAACTTGAAATGAAAGGCGAAAAAGTAGATATGAATTCCATTAAAGCTTCTGTAATGGAAGAGATGAAGACTGTTGGTAAAAAAGCTGAAAAATTTGGTAAAGAAGCATCTTCTGTAATAAACCAAAAAGCCAGTGAAGTGGCAGGCGATGTTAAGAATTTCAGCAGGCGTAACAGAAGTGGCCTGGGCAATGTAATTGCCATGATTGCAAAAATCTTTGCTTACTTCATTATTGGCTGTGTGGGTTTTGCTTTAGTAATGGGTTTGTTTGCTCTGGCAGTTTTATCTATTGGTTTATTTCCTTTAAAGGATTTTGTAATTAGCGGTAATGATTATCAAAATCTATTTGCCTGGGGAACTTTATTGTTCTTTATTGCTGTACCAATAGTAGGAATTATAACCTGGATAATCCGTAAAATAGCAGGCTCTAAAAGCCGTGGTAATATGCTGGGCTTTTCATTTGGCGCACTTTGGGTAATTGGTTGGGTTTGTGTTATACTTTTAATTTCTTCCATAAGCCGTGATTTTAACTATAACAGTAAAAACATGAGTGAACAGGAAATTGTGCTAAACAATCCTACTGTAAATAAGTTGGAAATAACTTCAAATAAACCATTAGACAGGTACCGCAGCAACCGCTTTTTTAGGCTTGAACCATTTGCCGGCATTGACGATGATACCGCTTATGTAAATAATGTAGAAGTTCGAATTCTAAAATCTGCCAACGACAGTTTTAAAGTTACAGCAATAAAAATGGCTGTAGGTCGTAGTAGAAATATTGCAGAAAATAATGCAGCAGCTATACAGTATAGCGGCGTACAAAAAGATAGTGTTTTGTTTTTAGATAAAGGTATTGCTATTAACAAAACCGATAAGTTCCGTAACCAGCATGTATTGCTTACTGTATATGTGCCGGTAGGTAAAAAAATTAAAATTGATAAAAGCATTGGCTGGTACAGCAATGTAAATATTGGTAACGACAGGAATGATGATTGGTATTACGATAATGATAATGATAACGATTGGAGTTCGGGGATTGAATATACCATGAAAGCCGACGGAAAATTATATTCAGCCGATGGTGAGCCTTCTAAAAGTAATGGCCGTACAAGGATTACCATTGATAGAAATGGGGTGGAAGTAATAACCAACGAAAACAATAATGGCAATACCGACAATTACCGTTACAATTCAACCGACCCGGTTAATAAGATTGATTCGCTTAAGATTAAATTAGAAAAAGAAAAACAATACATTAAAGATTCACTTCAAAAAGTAAAAGATAAAATTGAGCAGCAATTAAACAACATTGAAGGAGGTGGTGGAGAAGCGCTAATGCCAATAAGCAGTACGCACCTGCCGGTTTTTAGCCCGGTAATGAGTATTTATTAAACATAGGGAATTTCAAATTTAATAAAAATGAAAAAGAATATTTTTGTTGTTCTACCACTTCTAATTTTTATTTTAATCTTTTCATCCTGTTTTAATCATCACAACCTTTCTGTTTATATAAGCGATGATAAAAATGATTATGAAATGGATGCATCTTTTCAAAAAAGACAAACCCATGCCGTACAGAAATATCTTAATGCCAATTTACTTGCATTTGAAAATGAATGGCATAAATATGATTTGATAAACAAAGAAGTTACTTTAAATGATAACACAACTTTTTTTATTGATGCAGCGCCTGGTGCGTTAAGGATAAAAATAGACAAAGAAGAAAATTCTGAACAAGCTTATGAAAAAATTAGGCAGGTATGTGAGGAAATAAAGGATTTACTTGCTGACAATAATTAAAAATTGTTTCAATAGTTGAGTTGAAGTTGAAACCAACAAAGCCCCTCGTTTTTTCGGGGGGCTCTTTTATGGTATAAAACTTATTTATTGTAACTCAGGATCCTGCTTCAACTGCTTATCAAAAATAAAAGTTCCACAGGGTATAATAGCCGCTATAAAAGCTTTGGCAAACCAGCCCATGTTTTTTTTACAGTTACCCATTACCTCAAAAGCAAAATATATAAAGGTTATAAATAAGGCGCCATGTATCCAACCAATGATTTTAACGGCTTCGGGTATCTTAAAAATATATTTAAGTGGCATGGCTATCAATAATAAAACTAAAAACGAAATTCCTTCTGCAATGCCTATCATCCTAAAACGATGTATTAATTTTTTTGTGCTTTCTTTTAACATAAAAAAAAATTGTTTTTTTAATATTGATATTGTTGAATTTTAAAGTTTATTTCTTTGTAAAGTCGGCTAATAATTTACAACCTGCTCAATAATAGTTTCAGGTATTTCCCTCCATTCGTATTGTTGGTTACGCAACTGCGGTTCAAAACCAGCTTCTTTTATTGCCTGCTGTATACTGGTACTGGTAAAGCGGTGTGGTGCACCGGCAGCGCTTACTACATTTTCTTCAATCATAATACTACCAAAATCATTGGCGCCGGCATTCAGGCAAATTTGTGCCACTTGCTTGCCTACTGTTAACCAACTTGCTTGTATGTTTTTAATATTTGGAAGCATGATACGACTAATGGCTATCATTCGAATGTATTCTTCTGCTGTAGTTAAATTATGTACACCCCTAATTTTTGCCAGCAAAGTATCTACATCCTGAAACGTCCATGGAATAAAAGCGAGGAAACCTTTTGCATAAGTTGGTTTACGGCTTTGCACCTCTCTTATTTTTATTAAATGTTCAAAACGTTCCTGCAGGGTTTCCACATGGCCAAACATCATAGTAGCCGATGTAGTGATATTCAGTTTGTGTGCTTCATGCATTATATCGAGCCATTCTTGTGCGCCGCATTTACCTTTGCTTATCAAGCGCCGAACCCTATCGGTTAAAATTTCGGCTCCGGCACCTGGCAAACTGTCCATACCAGCCTCTTTTAATGCCATCAAAATATCCCGATGTGTGATAGCCTTTCCCTTAGGTTTGCTTTTCTCTAATTTAGTAATATGTGCCACTTCAGGAGGGCCTAGTGTATGTAATTTAATATTTGGATAAAGAGATTTTAACTCTTTAAATAGATTTACATAAAAACTCAATCCCAAATCAGGATGATGGCCGCCCTGCAAAAGCAATTGGTCGCCACCATATTTTATCGTTTCTTCTATTTTGGTTTTATATGTTTCAATATCAGTTATATAGGCTTCGGCATGACCAGGGATGCGGTAAAAATTACAAAATTTACAATTAGCAATACACACATTGGTGGTATTTACATTGCGGTCTATTTGCCAGGTAACTTTTCCATGGGGCACTTGTTTTTTTCTTAACTCATCGGCAACAAACATCAATTGGGTTAAAGCAGCGTTTTTATATAAAAACATGCCTTCCTCAGCAGAAAGGAAATCAAACCTGAGTGCTTTTTTAAATAAATCGTTTAATTCCATATTTCCCTTTTTTGTGTAATAAATAACAAAAGTACATCCATAAGGTTGTAATAAGAATTTTAACGTAGCATGAGAAATATAACCTGCAGTATATTATTTTTATTTACATTTATTTCTATAAATGCCCAGGAGTTATTACCACAGCGTGAAGCCCGTTTTATAACCCGTTTTCCCTTTAAGCAATTTAGTGGCGGTGTAATGGTTTTACAGGCTAAATTTGGTAATGTGCCCGATACGCTAAATTTTATTTTAGATACAGGCAGTGGTGGCATATCGCTCGATTCCTTAACCTGTGTTGAGTTCAACATTCCCTCAAAACCTTCCGATACAACCATAACCGGCATTGGCGGTATAAAAAAAGTTTCATTTGTGTACGACCAGGAACTTTTACTGCCGGGATTAACAGTTCGTCATCTTAATTTTCATGTAAATAATTATGATGTACTTACTAGTGTATATGGCGAAAAAGTTGACGGCATTATCGGGTACAGTTTTTTCAGGCGCTACATTGTAAAGATTGATTTTGATAGCAGCATGATTGAAATATTTAGTCCCGGAAAAATCTCATATCCAAATGATGGAATCATTTTACATCCCGCATTTACCAACCTTCCTATACAGTGGTTGGAAATAAAGGATAGAAAAAGAATAGGATATAATTTTTATTTTGATACCGGTGCAGGCCTTTGTTTACTGATGAGCGAACAGTTTGCCAAAGACAGTGCCGTTTTATTAAGTAAACGTAAACCGGTATTAACCCAGGCCGAAGGCATGGCAGGCAGGCTGCAAATGAGGCTTACATTAATTAAAGAAGTGAAAGTAGGTCCCTTTAAATTCAGGCAAGTGCCTGTTTATTTATATAAAGACGACTTTAATGTTACATCATATCCCTTTACCGGCGGGCTATTAGGTAACGACCTGCTTCGTAGGTTTAATATGATAATAAACTATCCCAACCGGGAAATACACCTGTTGCCTAATAAACATTTTAATGACGATTTTGATTATGCATATACCGGCCTTGGCATTTATTATGTTGATGGAAAAATTGTTGTAGAAGATGTAATTGCCAACTCGCCTGCAGATAAAGGGCATTTTAAAGTAAATGACGAAATAATATCAGTAAATAAAAATTTCTCAAGAAACATGCAGGTATATAAACAAATATTGCAAAGGCCTTTTGAAACCATACAGGTTGTAATACGGCGTGATGGAGTTTTAAAAGACCTTACCCTGCATACAATGAGCATCAGATAAACATGCTGCTGGTTTTATTCTCATCCGTACATTTGCACATGATTAATTTTGAAAAATTTGAATTGGACAACGGCCTAAGGGTATTGGTTCACCAGGATAAAAGTACACCCATGGCGGTTGTTAATGTACTTTATGATGTAGGCGCCAGAGACGAAGACCCAACCAAAACAGGCTTTGCACATTTATTTGAACACCTGATGTTTGGCGGCAGCATTAACATACCGGTTTACGACGATCCCCTGCAACTAGCCGGCGGCGAAAACAATGCCTTTACCACAAACGACCTTACTAATTATTACTGCCAGCTACCAGCCGAAAATTTAGAAACAGCCTTTTGGCTGGAAAGCGACCGCATGTTATCCCTGGCATTCAGCAAAAAAAGTTTAGAAGTACAACGAAAAGTTGTTTGCGAAGAGTTTAAAGAACATTATATCAACAAACCTTATGGCGATGTTTGGCACAAAATAAGGGAACTGGCTTATAAAGTTCACCCATACCGATGGATGACAATTGGCGCAGAACTGAGCCATATAGAAAATGCCTCTCTGGATGATGTAAAAGCATTTTTTAAAAAACATTACAACCCTTCAAATGCAATTTTGGTAGTTGCCGGCAATGTAACTGTTGAAGTTGTTAAACAGCTTGCCGAAAAATGGTTTGCACCCATACCCGCAGGCAAAAAATATTTACGTAACCTACCTGTAGAACCCAAGCAGGCAGAAGCTAGATCTGCATCAGTAAATGCTAATGTGCCACTTGATGCATTGTATAAATGCTGGCATATTTATCCCCGAAACGATAAGCGATATTATACAGCCGATCTTATAACAGAAGTTTTAAGTGGTGGTGGTTCATCTCGTTTATTTCAATCTCTGGTAAAAGAAAAAAAATTATTCAGCAATATTGATTGTTATCACCTGGGGAGTACAGATGCCGGCCTATTAACCATTTCCGGTAATTTGGTAAAAGGAATAAAAATGGAAGATGCCGAAGCTGCTATTAATGAAGAGTTGGTTAAGTTACAACAAAACAGCATAAGCCAACGAGAACTTGATAAAGTAAAAAATAAAACCGAAAGCATGATTGCTTTTGAAGACATGAGCATTACCAACCGGGCTGCCAGCCTGGCTATGTACGAACTGATGGGAGATGCAGATTTAATAAATAAAGAATTAGACAGATACCGTGCAGTAACTGCCAATGAAATAAAAGAAGAAAGTAAAATAATTTTTGAAGAACAGAATACAAATACACTGTATTATTATTCTAATAACTAATTATTGAATGAACAGAAAAGAAGCGCCACAAATTAAAGATGCTATCGAATTTAATTTGCAACTTAAACCCTACAGGAAATTTAATTTAAATAATAACGTACCTGTGTATGCAATAGATGCAGGTGCCCAGGATTTGTTACAAGTGGAAATGGTGTTTTATGCAGGCAATTGGTTCGAAAAACAAAACGGTATAGCACCTGCAACCAATAGTTTATTAAAAAACGGCACTAGTAAAAAAACAGCTTTTCAGCTAAATGAAGAATTTGAATATTACGGCTCCTATTGCAGCCGTGCCTGTTACAACGAAACAGCCGTTGTTTCAATTTCCACATTAAACAAACATGTAGCCGCACTATTACCCATTGTGAGAGAGATGATAACCGATTCGGTTTTTAGTGAAGATGAACTAAACATCTTTAAACAAAATACCAAACAACGGCTTAGCGTTAATTTACAAAAATGCGATTTTGTTGCCAATCGTATGACCGATGTTTATTTATATGGTAAAGATCATCCGTATGGAAAATATACCGATATAGCAGAAGTTGATGCAATTGAAAGAGATTTGATTAAATCATTTTATAAAGATTATTACATTAATGGACAGGTGGTAATTTTTGTTAGCGGTAAATTACCAAAGGATTTAGAAATATTACTCAACAGCGCTTTTGGAGATTTACCACTGCGTGCATTTGACAACCAATTTTCAAAAATAGAAACGTATCCATCAGCTGAAAAAAAATACCGCATACAAAACGATGTTAATGGTGTGCAGGGCGCTATACGTATTGCACAGCTTTTCCCCAACAGGCACCACCCCGATTATATGAAAGTAATGGTGCTAAACACTTTATTCGGCGGATTTTTTGGTAGCAGATTGATGAGCAATATACGTGAAGATAAAGGTTATACTTACGGTATTCATAGTTTTGTACAAAACCATATTCACAACTCGGCATGGATGATTAGTACTGAAGCTGGTAAAGATGTTTGCGAAGCAACTATTGAAGAAGTGTATAAAGAAATGAAAATTTTAAGAGAAGAAATTATTGACGAAGACGAATTATTATTGGTACGTAATTATTTAATAGGAACTATCCTTGGCGACCTGGATGGCCCTTTTCATATTAAAGGCCGGTGGAAAAGCCTGATACTTAATAATCTTACCGATGATTATTTTTATAAGTCTATTGAAACTATTAAAACAATCTCTGCAGAAGAACTTAGAGAATTAGCAAAAAAATATTTAAATCCCCGGGAATTTTACGAAATAGTTGTAATTTAAAAAACTACAAGAACAATATAATGAAAAAGTGGTTTTTTAAAATATTGGTTTGCTCGGTAAATGTATTTATACTGGCTTATATTTTACCCGGTATCCATATCGTTGATTTTTTTACGGCCATACTTGTTGCCATTGTATTATCTCTATTAGATGCCATTGTAAAACCGTTACTCATTTTATTTACATTACCTGCCACTATTCTTACTCTTGGGCTATTTCTTTTTGTTATTAATGCCAGTATAATTTTGCTGGATGCCTATTTTGTACATGGGTTTAGTGTACAAAGTTTTTGGCATGCATTAATTTTTGGAGCTTTGCTTTCTTTTTTCAATTCGCTGATACATAAAAAAGCTTTTCCCGATGATAAAAAAGGTGTAAACAGTTAACCTTACACATAAAAGAGAAAAGGAGAAAAAGCCTTAATTGTTTTCGTCTTTTTCTCCATTGTTCTCTTAACTCAAAAGGAACTTAATCAATTTTCATATTATATCGCTTAGCCTGAAGTTTAATTATCTTTTCCACTTCTGTTTCTAAAGTGGCTTCTTTGTTCTGCCCGGCATTCTTTTTTCTCTCTGCGCTAATATAGTCTTCACGTTTTTTACTAATTGCTCCAATCTGGTTTTGGATATTGCTTCGTTGCACTTTTTGAGCAGTAACTATTTTTTTAAGAGCAACAATATTTTTCGATTGTAAACTGTCGGGCAATGTTTTCCTGTCAAGTTTATCAAAGAAATTTTCATCATTTGCATAAGCATCAACCAGGTCCCAATTATCGTTTCTATACAAATTTGCATTGCTTTTAACCGCTGCTCTTTTTAAGGCAGATGACTTACTGGTTGAATAGTTCATCTTATCAACAGATTCCTGCATTTCTTTTTGTGCATATCCTGTTGCCCCATAGGAAATATAAGTACTGTTTAGTTTTTCATTTAATGCAATAATCATACTGTCATAAGGTGTTGGAATATCTTCAATTTTTTCATTTTGGTTTATTACAGAAAAACTGCCATTACCACATTCGCTGCTTAGGTTCCAATGCTCTCTTATGCCTTGCATCCTATCGCCGCAATAAATGGTGTTTACAATCACACCTTTATTTTTTGCTTCATCGCAAGCTTTTGTGTACAAGAGATTGCCCTGCAAAAAATCTTCATTACCGGCAATAAAAATTACTTTATAATTTTCTGATGATGCATCCCATTGTAACTCTTTTAAAGAAGTATAAATAACCTGTCCGCAATATTCATTACCACCATTGGTAGTTAAACTAAAAAGTTTTTTTGAGAGCAGGTCCAGGTCGGTAGTAAAAGCTGATATTTGTTTTACATAACCATCAGCAACGTTGTTAGATGAGCGGCCATATTCGTATAAGGCAATTTCTATCTGAGGAGTTTTGTCATTACATTTAGCTTTGCCCATAACACTAACCATGTTCCATAATTGGGCTTTTGCCTGTTCAATAAGCCCATCCATACTGCCACTTACATCAAGCAATATGGCAGCTTGAATTTTTGGAGTAACAGATTTTTTTAAAACTGGGTTACTTGTATTTTTAAAAGATAAAAGGAAAGCGGTAGTTAATAATAAAAAGAAAACTGAAAGCGGCTTCAATATAAATTTCATATACAATAATTTTTAGTGAAGATGCAGGATTAAGAAACAATGCATAAACATTTTGTACTAACAAAATCCCTTTATCATTATATTAACAACTATTGGGCTGTATTAAATTATTAACCAATTTGGTTTGCTCACTTAACATCTACTAACTTTACAATTCATTTTACCAGATTATATTTTATGCATTTCCAGAGAAAAGATATAAATAACGAAACGCTTATTGCTTTATATAAGAAACTTTTATTGCCAAGGATGATAGAAGAAAAGATGCTTGTACTGTTACGGCAGGGAAAAATAAGCAAATGGTTTAGTGGTATTGGCCAGGAAGCGATTTCTGTAGGAGCTACATTAGCCATGCAGCCCGATGAATGGATTATGCCCTTACACCGAAACCTGGGTGTATTTACCAGTCGCAATATGCCATTAAATAAATTGTTTAAACAATGGCAGGGTTATAAAGACGGGTACAGTAAAGGCAGAGAAAGAAGTTTTCATTTTGGTACAAAAGAGCATCATATATGTGGCATGATATCACACCTGGGACCGCAACTGGCAATTGCTGATGGAGTTGCACTTGCTTATAAACTTCAAAAATCAGATAAAGTATCCATGGCATTTACCGGCGATGGAGGAACCAGCGAAGGTGATTTTCATGAAGCATTAAATACTGCTGCGGTTTGGAACTTACCCGTAATTTTTATCATTGAAAACAATGGATATGGTTTAAGTACCCCAGTGAGTGAACAGTATCGCTGTAAAAACCTGGTTGATAAAGCAATTGGCTATGGTATGGAAGGTGTGCAGATTGATGGAAACAATATTTTAACCGTTTACGATACTATTAAAGGCGTTAGAGATTACTGCATCAAAAATCAAAAACCATATTTAATTGAATGTATGACTTTTCGTATGAGAGGGCATGAGGAAGCAAGCGGCACCAAATACGTTCCAAAAGAATTATTTGAAACCTGGGAAAAATCAGACCCCGTAAAAAATTATGAACAGTGGCTGACAGAAGAAAAAATTTTATCAGCAGAAAAATTGGAGAACATCAAAAGTGAAACCAAAGCATACATAGAAACAGAATTAAAAATTGGATCACAGGCAAGCTCATTCATAGTCAATACAACGCAAGAAGTAAATGACGTTTATGCATCCAATAACAAGCCATTTATTTCAAATCACAATCTTCAATCCGGCACCGAAAAACGATTTATTGACGGCATCAAAGAAGGATTACATCAATCAATGAAAAAACATACCAACCTGATATTGATGGGACAGGATATTGCAGAATATGGAGGAGCATTTAAAATAACAGAAGGTTTTTTACAGGAGTTTGGAAAAGAAAGAGTACGCAATACACCACTTTGCGAAAGTGCAATTGTAGGCACTGCCTTAGGATTAAATTTAGAGGGGTATAAGGCCATGATGGAAATGCAGTTTGCAGATTTTGTTACTTCGGGCTTTAACCAGGTAGTGAACAACCTGGCAAAAATCCATTACCGTTGGGGACAAAATGCTGATGTGGTAATACGCATGCCTACAGGCGGAGGTGTAGGTGCAGGGCCTTTTCACAGCCAAAGTAATGAAGCATGGTTTACACATACTCCTGGTTTAAAAGTTGTTTACCCAAGCACTCCTGCAGATGCAAAAGGATTATTGATTGCCGCTATTAACGACCCTAATCCCGTTATGTATTTCGAGCATAAAGCGCTATACCGTTCTGTAAGCGGCCCGGTATCTGATGAATATTATGAAATTGAAATCGGTAAGGCAAGGTTGGTACAAGATGGCGATGATATAAGTATCATCACCTATGGTGCCGGCGTACATTGGGCTATGGACTATGCAAAAAACCATCCCCAACTTTCTATTTATATTTTAGACCTGCGAACTTTACAACCGCTGGATTATGCCGCAATAAAAAATGCAGTTACTGCCACCGGAAAAGTTTTATTGCTACACGAAGATACTTTAACCGGAGGCATTGGCGGCGAAGTTGCCGCCTGGATTGCAGAACATTGTTTTGATAAGTTAGATGCTCCTGTAATGCGATGTGCAAGTATGGATACACCCGTTCCATTTAACCTTGCATTGGAGAAAAACTTTATGGCATATTCAAGATTGGATGAAATAGTACAGAAACTGGTAAACTATTAATTGAAAATTTTTTATTTGCCATATTCTCCGGGATGATATTTTCGTTCTGCATGTTTCATCACATCATCTTTATAAAACAGCACCTCCTTAAATTGCCCTTTACTGTACATTAACCCCTGGTCAAAAAAATGTTTTGAATGTGTGTTGCCACTTTCGCCACCGGCCAATAAAGATTTTGCTTTAATTTTTTTACCAAACTCCACAGCACAAATAAAACTATTTCCATGTACACCATATCTTTTATTAGTGTGGGGAAATGTATGGCTGTAGTAAGAAGGCAACATGCCCCATTGAGATGATACAAACCCAACAGGAAAACTTGGTTTATCATCATCAAAAATATTATCAATAGCAGAAGATATTCTTTGAAAACGGTTAATATTTCCCCAGGGAATTTGCCAGTTTCCAAATTTATTTTTAAGTGAATTTATAACCTGCAGTAATGGTAATATTAATTCATTAGCAGATGCAATTGCAGCAAATTCATTTGTTTTATCTACTTGATCGGCATTGGGTTTGCCGGTAACAGTTGTTTTATTTATTGATGAAGAAATTTTTTCGCCCCACTCAACAGCCAGTGTGGTAGCCACCGAATTTTTACTACAACGTAAATCCCATTTTTTTAAAATGGTGATAGCTTCCTTTAAAACCACATACATAGTATCGTTGATAAAAACATGCTTTTCAAATGCATTTATTAATGCAGGCACTAATTTTTCAAAGGCTGTTAAATAGGTATCGTAACCTGCAGCAATAACTTTATCAATGGTAAATAATTTTTCATTGTCAAGCACCCTAACTGCATTTATACCTCTAAAGTTTTCACCATCGGGCGCCATATAAGCAGGATAATCTTCCTTATGTGGACTGTATTTTCCTGCAACAGTGTATGGAGTAGAATTGCAATTTTGCAACCAGCCATTTTCTGGATTATAAATATGTACACTTTCATCTACGGTATGATAACCTTGCCATTCAGTTGCCGATATTGTGCCATCAACCGGCTTGCTCCAATTGTATTTTGGGTTACGCCTGGGTATAAAATTTCCATGCCAGTATGCAATATTTCCTTCGGTATCTGCATACACTGTATTGTTACTGGGATTGGCACATAGCTCCATTGTTTTTTTAAAGTCTGCAAAACTATTTGCTTTTGTTCTTAACCAGCTTTGTATGAAACCTTTTGTATCCCGGTTGTTGTGTCGCAGGCTTAAATATTGTCCGTTTCTTTTAGCCATAATGGGGCCATGCTGTGTAAAGATGGTATTGAAAGTTTTGGTTTTAAAACCTTCGTTGGTTTTATATTTAATATTGATAATTTTTTTTATTACAGGTTTTAGTTTTCCATCATATTCATAAAACCAATTTCCATTTTCTTCAATAAGTTTTTCAATATATGCATCCGAAATATCAGCCTGGCTGCTGGTGTGCATCCAACCGCAATGCTCATTAAAACCCTGATAAATGAATGGCTGCCCCCAGGTAACGGCACCATAAGCATTTAACCCTTCTTCACTTGCCATGTGCACTTCCGGGCGAAAATAAAAAGTTACATGCGGATTAATATATAAAATAGCATTGCCATCTTTAGTAATCTTTGGTGAAAAAGCAAAACCATTTGAACCGGTTAGTTTCTCTTCATTATTTTCCGGTTTGGTATAATAGCTATTTGCCAGAGCATCATCTATATCCGAATAGAAATTTTTTAATTCAGTTATCGAAATCCCTCCTGTACTGATGGCTCCAATGCTTCCATCGGTCCAAAGTAATGGATACCAGGGTTCAAATTTTTTTAACAACACAGGGTTTATTGATGGATTTTTGTAGAGAAAATAATTTATACCATCTGCATACGCATTCAGTATTTTTTTTAACCAATCAGGCGCAGTTGTATAATCTTTAATAGCATCTGTAGTATCAATTACCAAGCGTACAAGCAAATCGTTATACAAGTCTTTATTGCCATTTACTTCTGATAAACGTCCAAGTTTATCAATATAATTCAATTCTACTCTTTTAAAATCATCTTCGCATTGTGCATATAATAATCCAAAAACAGCATCAGCATCAGTTTTGCCATACACATGCGGTATGCCGTAATTGTCTCTAATGATAGTAATGTTGGCAGCTTGTTTCTCCCAAGAATTTATTTCTTGTTTAGAAAAAAGTTGTGCGTTTGATTGTGATGTAATTAAGAGGCAAAGGAGAAAAATATTCTTAAGCATAGTTAACAATTGATAACATTTAAGGTACAAAATAATACAGTGCCGATATTTTTTGTGCTATTGCAAAATAAAAGAACAAGTAAAGCAGTTCTGTTATTCTTTTATTTGTGAGTGTAAATCTGTATTTTTAAGAATTCACAAAAAAATCGAAATATGTATCATCAAGTAAAGAAATTTGGATTTATTGCAGTTGTAACCTGTATAGCTTCATTATTTATTTTATCCTGCAATAATTCTTCAACCGAAAAAACAAATGTTCAAGATACTTCATTGGTTAAAGTTCCTGTTTACGACAGCGCCTTTAATGTAGAAGCAGAATCATTTGCCGATCTGCAAGTGCTACGCTACCAGGTTCCGGGCTTTTCAGATCTTCCTTTGCAGCAAAAACAATTAGCCTATTATTTATATCAAGCAGCGCTTTGTGGCCGTGATATTATTTACGATCAAAAAAGTAAATATGGTATCATGCTTCGCAAAACATTGGAAGCAGTGTATAGTACATACAAAGGTAATAAATCAACCAACGATTGGAAAAAATTAGAAGAATACTGTGGCCGTGTATGGTTCAGCAATGGTAACTATCATCATTACAGCAACGAAAAATTTATCCCTGCCTGTAATTTTGGATATTTTAGAGAAGCTGTTTTAAATAGCGATACCAGTTTAATTCCTAAAGACCCTGCTGAAACCATTGACGCTTTTTTAATTCGTATAAAGCCTGTCATATATGATTTAAATTTTGAACCAAAATTGGTGAACCTTAAGCCTAATATAGATAATGTGGCTGCATCTGCTGTAAATTTTTATGAAGCTGTTACACAAAAGGAGGTAGAAGATTTTTATTCGAGATTTGATACCAAAGGTAATGCACCTTCCTGGGGCCTTAATAGTAAACTGATGAAAGAAAATGGGCAGATAATGGAAAAAGTTTGGAAAGTTGGTGGCATGTATTCGGCAGCTATTACAAAAATCGTTGGCTGGCTGGAGAAAGCAGCAACTGTTGCAGAAAATGAACAACAAAAAAAAGTGTTGAACCTGTTAGTGCAATATTACAAAACCGGCGACTTGAAAACTTATGATGATTTTAATATTGCCTGGGTATTAGATACAGCCAGCCGCATTGATGTAGTAAATGGTTTTACCGAAGTATATCTTGATCCTATTGGAAAAAAAGGAAGCTTTGAAAGTGTAGTTTCTATGAAGGACGAAGTGGCTACCATGCGTATAAAAGCTATTGCCAACCAGGCGCAATGGTTCGAAGATAATTCTCCATTAATGCCCGAACATAAAAAGAAAAATGTAAAAGGCATTACTGCCAAAGCAATAACTGTGATTGCAGAAAGCGGCGATGCTGCTCCCAATACTCCCATTGGTATAAATTTACCCAACTCCGAATGGATAAGAAAAGATGTTGGTTCAAAATCAGTTTCGCTTAGTAATATCATCTACTCTTATAATGTGGCTGCTTCCAAAGGCGGATTGTTAGACGAGTTTGGATTGAACGACTCAGTTAAAAACAGAATTAAACAATATGGTGCTTTAGCCAGCGACTTGCACGTAGATATGCACGAATGTATTGGACATGCAAGCGGACAATTAAATCCGGGGGTAGAAACTACCGATAAAACACTTAAGAACTATGCCAGTTGCCTGGAAGAAGCTCGTGCCGATTTGGTTGGTTTGTATTATATCATGGATCAAAAATTAATTGATATTGGTGTTATGCCTTCGCTTGAAGTTGGCAAAGCAGAATATGACAGTTATATTATGAACGGGCTGATGACTCAACTTACTCGCCTTAAACCGGGCGAGCAGTTAGAAGAAGCACACATGCGTAACAGGCAATTGAATGCCATGTGGGCTTATGAAAAAGGCAAAGCAGATAATGTAATTGAATTTGTAAAAAAAGATGGTAAAACATACACTCGTATTAACGACTATAATAAATTACGTACTTTATTCGGACAGTTATTAAGAGAGATTCAACGCATTAAATCGGAAGGAGATTATAATGCAGGAAAAAACCTGGTAGAAACCTACGGCGTAAAAGTAAATGCTGCATTGCACAACGAAATATTAAAACGCTATGCTACTTTAAATACTAAACCTTACCGTGGTTTTATACAACCCAAGCTGGTACCTGTTATGGATGGAGATAAAATAACGGATGTAAAAATTGAATATCCACAAAGTTTTTATCAGCAAATGATAGAGTATGGAAAAGACTATTCGTATTTGCCAATAAAAAATTAAATTACTTTGATAAAAAAATGGGTGCAATTTAATTGCACCCATTTTTTTATTTTACTATCCTGTTTACATTTAATTTATTCCGATGTAGGCTTCTTAACTTAATTAAAATAAATTTTTTTAAGTTCATCTCAACATTTCTTTTGGAACATCTTTTTGTAACAGGTTTTTATAAATGAATTTTGTTTTAAGATTTTGATAGTGCAAACCTTTATTTCCACCCCAGCCATGGCGGCCGCCACTATAAGGCATAAATTCAAAATCTTTTTTAAGATCCTGTAGTTTACTTATTAATTGAATGCTGTTTTGCATGTGTACATTATCATCTATCATACCATGTACAATCTGCAACATGCCTTTGTAATTTGATGCATAAGTTATGGGAGAACTTGTTTTGTAACCTTCGGCATTATTGGCAGGTGTTCCCATGTACCTTTCGGTGTAGTGAGAGTCATACAGGTTCCAATCGGTAACACTACCGCCGGCCATACCGTAAGTAAATACATCGGCGCCATAGGTAAGTGCATAACAAGTTAAATACCCACCATAACTAAAACCGGTAATGCAAATCCTTTCTGCATCTGCATTTCCATTAGCAACCAACCATTTTACCATTGTGCTGTAATCCTTCATTTCCCAATAACCCAGGTTGTGATACATATAGTTTACTCCTTCTTTTCCAAACTGGCCGCTTGCACGGTGGTCCATAGTAACTTGTATAAGCCCTTCTTTGGCGTACCATTGCTGGTTACTATTTATGCTCCAGCTATCCATTACAGTGCCAGCATTGGGGCCTCCATAAATTGATATGAGAACAGGGTATTTTTTACTCTTATCCATATTAACAGGCCAGGTTACTTTCAAGGGCAAGTCGTAAATGCCATCATCACTTTTTACCCTGATGATTTCTGTTTTTGCCAGATTATAATTATCAAAATCATCTCCTTTACTGTTACCAAGGTCTCTTATAATATTTCTTTTATTGCTCATCAAAGTCATTCTTGTGGGAGTGTTAACATTTGAATACGTGGCGATAAAATAGGAACCGTTGGGAGAAATATTGATATTGTTATTATAATCGCCCAGTGTTAAACGTTCCATATTTTTACCATTAATGTTTACCCGGTAAAAATCATTACGTGCAGTATTTTCCAAACCTTTTGCAGTAAAGTAAACAATACCTTTTTTTTCATCAATATAAGAGATATCTGTTACTGTAAATTTTCCGGTGGTGATAGCATTTACCAGTCTGCCTTTCATATCGTAGAAGTAAAGTTGATTCCAACCGGTAGCATCGCTTTGTAAAATAAATCCTGTACCGTTCTGTAAAAAAGTTAAGCGGCCTCCCTGGTCATCAAGGTCAATCCAGGTTTTTTGTTTTTCGTTGTAAAATTCTGTTTTGCCACCTGTAAATACGTTAACATCATAAATCACCAGGTTATTCTGCAGGCGGTTCATCCATTGAACTAGCAAAGAACTGCCATCGGGTTTCCAGTAGGGCATTCCAAAATACTGATCGTCTTTTTCATTAAAGGAAGCCCATACAACTTTGGTTCCTTCCGGTTCCACCATACCTACTTTAACTTCGGGATTAGGATCGCCAACTTTTGGGTAGCGTTGAGTTTCTACCACACCATGCAGGCCAGGAGCATCGGTAATTGTAAATACAGGCACTTTCGTATCATCCGAACGGAAGAAAGCCAGGTGTTTACTATCAGGGCTCCACCAAAATGCACGGTAACGGGTGCGGCGGCCAAGTATTTCTTCCATATATACCCAACTTGCATACCCATTTAATATGGTTTCGCTACCATCTTTTGTAATACGGTTTTCTTTTTTTGTTTGGAGGTTAATTGTGTACAGATCGTTGTTTTTTGTAAAAGCCACATACTTATTATCGGGACTTAATGTTGGGTTTACTTCTTTGGCTTCATCATTGGTTAAAGCAGTTTCAGTACCGTTTTGTTTTAAGTAGATGTCGGTGCCTTTCGTAACAATAGCTGGCGCTTCTTTTTCACCGCCAGCTTCAACAGGAGCCGATACTACCTGGCTTGACTTACCGGTTTTACAATCAACCAGGCTATCCTTACCATTTATGTTTATGATGAAATGCGAATCATCAACCCATTTTTTAAAAACAGGCAACGATTGTGTAATACCTTTAAAATTGTTTTTAAAATACTGATCATTGGTAAGTTCCTTTTTTTGGGCAATTGCCGAATGGCTGATAATAACGGTTGCTAAAAATGCAAAAACATATCTCATTGATTTTATCATTTTATATTGTTTTTAATAAGGCGGTAAGATAACTTTTTTAAAAAAGAAATGCAGCTGGAAATTGATGAATGGATTATTTGTTCAAAGCACTGTCTTCGTCCAATGCATATATACCTCTGCCATAAGTGGCTATCACCAACTGGTTAGCTTGCTTATTTATTGATGGATGAATGAACATATCCTGTACAGAAACAGATGCAGGCAGGTTATTGTTAAGCGGCACCCATTTTTTCCCGGCATCATGGCTTATATAAACACCCATGTCGGTTCCGCAATACAAAATGTTTTTATCTGTAAGTCCTTCTCTTATCACATTTACAGGCGATGCAGGTAAATTGCCGCTGATGCTTTTCCATGTTTTGCCCATATCGGCCGATACAAAAATATAGGGTGTGATATTGTCTTCCCTTCGGTCGTTTAATGTAACATAAATTGTAGATGTATTAAATTTTGATGCAACCAATCTTGATACATGTGCATTAGCCGGTAAACCTTTAGTAATTTCAATCCAGTGGCCCCCATCATCATGGCTAATCCAAACTCTGCCGTCATCAGTGCCTACATACAACAATCCTTTTTTAAAAACAGATTCGTCGATGGCAGTAATGGCCTGGTGATTGATAGCATAAGGCGTTTTGCCCATTTTTTGTTTGTTATTGTAACTTAGGTCGGGGCTTATGCGTTTCCATGTGTAACCACTGTCGGTTGATTTAAACAGGTATTGCATGCCATGATAAACTGTAAAACTATTGTGCGGCGATATCAAAGTATAAGCCAGCCATTCGCCCCTGTGTGTTTCTTCATCTTTGGCAGTTGGCGGTGCAATACTTCTTACCTGTAATGAATCGGGCTTGTCTAAATCAGCCTTTATAAGCCTGCCGTAAAAAGAAGAAGTATAAATGGTATTGGCATCGCCGGGGTCAATGGCATGTATTACACCTTCGCCGCCGGGCCCATATTGCCAGGGTTTAACAGTGGTATCTTTTATGCCAAAAGTATTCTTAATACTTCCCATCAGCGAGCCTTCATCCTGCACTGAGCCTATGATGTTATAGGGAACTCTTGAATCGTAGGTTACATTATAAAATTGTGTGGTTGGAATTTCTTTATAAAAATTTTTCCATTTTTTACCGCCATCATACGATACAGCAACTCCACCATCATCGCCATTAATGATATAGTTTGAATCTGCAGGGTCAATCCATAATCCATGGTTATCGCCATGTATGTAATCACTTGTTGTATCTGCCGGCTCAAAATTTTTCCATGTTTTTCCTGCGTTGTTCGATTTTGCCATTGGCACTCCTAAGATATACACACAGTTTTCATCCTGTGGGTTAACCCTTATTTGCCCCATTACCCATCCATAAGTACCGCAAAACCGTTCCATAAAATTGTTGTTTTCCGACATTTTTTTCCAACTCTCTCCTTTATCATCGCTCCTGTACACTTCCACACCTTTTACTACAATTTCTCTTAGCCTTCCATAACTGTCAAGTTCACCTTTTTTGGGTTCTCTTTTTTTCTCGTGGTTGTCAACAAATGCATACAGCACATTGGGGTTGCTTTCTGCAACAGCAAGTCCAATTCTGCCGGTATATTTTGTATCGGGCAATCCGTTGGTTAAAGGTTTCCATGTTTTACCGGCATCGGTTGTTTTATAAATATAATCTCCGTCTTCGGGTACGGGGTCGCTCCAGCGTTTGCGTATGCGGTTCCACATAGATGCATATATTATATTGGGGTTAGATGGGTCCATCCTTAAATCGATGCAACCGGTTTTATCATCATTACCTAAAATTTTTTTCCATGTTTTACCGCCATCAGTTGTTTGATAAACGCCCCTGTCATTATTATAACTCCATTCATTACCACCTGCTGCTACATAAACAATAGAAGGGTTGGTAGGATGTACTACAACTCTTGCAATGGTACTTGTATTTTCTAATCCAATGTGCTGCCAGGTTTTACCTGCATCAACAGATTTATACATACCCATGCCCGGCAACGATGCCCTGAAGATGTTTGCTTCGCCGGTGCCTGCATAAATGATGTTGGGGTTTGATGGCGCCAATGCCATATTGCCTATTGAAAGTGTACCTTGATGATCAAAAACCGATTGCCATGTTTTTCCAGCATCTTCAGTTTTCCATATTCCGCCGGTAGCAAAAGCAGCATACATGATATTTTTATTTCCTGGTATTCCCCAAACATCGGTACAGCGGCCGCTAACATTGGTAGGCCCTACATTGCGCCAATGTACATTTTTATAAGGCGATGCATTTAATAATGCTTGCTGCTGCTTAAAGGCGGCAACCCTTGCCGTACCTGCTGATGGCCGTTGGTTGCTTACAAAATTTTGTGCGGTTGAATTTTCAAAGGCAAACAGTAAGATTATTGCAATTGAAAATGATAGAAGTATTTTTTGCATGATGATTTATTTTCTGATAATGGATATTATTTTAATGGGAGGAGTAAAATATTGCCCTTTCCCGGGATGAAGATGCTGAATTTTTTTAACCACATCCATCCCTTTAATTACTTTTCCAAATGCTGCAAAGCCCTGCCCGTCGGGGTTTCGTTTACCGCCAAAATCAAGTGATGGCTGGTTGTTGATGCAAATAAAAAAACTGGAAGTGGCCGATGCAGGTTTTCCCCTTGCCATAGATATGGTTCCATCTGTATGTAACAGTCCTGTTTGTTTGGTAGTTTCTAAATCAATGGGGGCAAACTCTTTTGCAGAATCTACATCGCCGCCCTGTATCACTTCAATCTTAATTGAATCTTTAGGCTGGTTTTGTAATGTTACTGCACGAAAAAAAGAGCTTCCGTTATACAAATGTGCATCTGCATACTTTAAAAAATTTGCTACCGTAACAGGCGCTTTAGATGGATATAATTCGATGGTTATGTTACCAAGTTCGGTTTGTATTAAACAAGTGATATTATTTTGTGCCCTAAGTGTACCAATACAAAATAAAAAAAGCAGTATGAAAAAAAATCTTTTCATACTGCTAATATACCATTAAGTTCAATCATTCGGGTTTGTTCTCGGGCCGCATCATGGGGAAGAATAAAACATCCTGGATAGAATGCTGGTTGGTGATTAACATCGCAAGCCTGTCAATTCCAAAACCAATACCACTGGTTGGGGGCATACCATATTCTAAAGCCCTTAAAAAATCATGATCAATAAACATTGCTTCATCATCGCCCCGTTCCATAAGTTTGGTTTGTTCTTCAAAGCGTTCACGCTGCTCAATAGGGTCGTTCAATTCGCTGTAAGCATTGGCAATTTCTTTACCATTACACATCAACTCAAACCGTTCAACAAGGCCGGGCTTGTTGCGGTGTTTTTTTGTAAGCGGGCTCATCTCAACCGGGTAATCGGTAATAAATGTAGGTTGTATATAATGTGCTTCACATTTTGATCCAAAAATTTCGTCAATTAATTTTCCTTTTCCCCATTTTTCATCGGCATGAATATGTAATTGTTTGCACACGTCTCTTATACCAGTTTCATCCATTTCACTTATATCAAAACCTGTATGTTCTTTAATGGCATCATAAATGGCTATACGTTTGTATGGCGCTTTAAATTCAATTTCCTTTTCGCCAACCATAACTTTTGAAGTTCCATTGGTTGCTATGGCAGCCTTTTCAAGCATCTGCTCTGTGGTTTCCATCATCCATAAATAATCTTTATAAGCAACATAAAATTCTAAAATGGTAAACTCCGGATTGTGCGTTCGATCCATACCTTCATTGCGGAAATTTCTACTGAATTCGTACACCCATTCAAAGCCGCCTACAATCAATCTTTTTAAATACAATTCATTGGCAATACGCATATACATTGGCATATCCAAAGCATTGTGATGTGTGATGAACGGCCTTGCAGCAGCGCCCCCGGGAATGCTTTGTAAAACAGGGGTATCCACTTCAAGTGCTCCCCGGTTATTTAAAAATTCACGAATGGCATTTACCAGCCTGGTACGTTTAATAAATGTTTCTTTAACCGATGGATTTACAATCAGGTCGGCATAACGCTGCCTGTACCTGAATTCAGGATCAGTTACCTCATCAAAAGCTTCGCCATCTTTTTCCTTTACAATTGGTAATGGACGTAACGATTTTGTTAGTAACGAAAATTCTCTTACATGAATAGAAGTTTCCCCGGTTTTGGTTGTAAAAACATATCCTTTAATACCAATAATATCGCCAATGTCAAGTAATTTTTTCCATACGGTTTGGTATAAAGTTTTATCATCACCGGGGCAAATATCATCCTGCTTAATATAAATTTGAATTTTACCAACGGCATCTTGTATCACAGCAAAGTTTGCTTTTCCCATATCACGAACACTCATAATTCGGCCTGCAATGCAAACATCAGCAAAATCATCTTTGTTACTATCGCCTTTATAATTTTCTTTTATATAAACTGAAGTTGTATTTACCGGGTAAAGTGCTGCAGGATATGCATCAATACCAAGCTTTGTAAGTTCTGCCAGTTTTTCCCTACGTATTATTTCCTGTTCGGATAAATGTGTACTCATGTGTTGAATAATATTTAGTGGCAGGATCATTAACCTGCAATGGCGGCAAAGATACCGCATACAACTCATTTGTATATTCTAGGTTTTTGGCATCTTAATTGCCGTTATAGTTTCATATATTTAAAGCATTAAATGGATAAGGATGAAAAGATTTTTTACAGCAATTATGTTAAGCTGCCTTTTTTATGGTTGCGATGTTATTAAACAGTTACCACAGGCACCAGGTGTTACCGAAACTGAGGCTGGCGAAGGGATTAAGGAAGCTCTGAGCCAGGGATTAGCCGGGGCTGTTTTAAAATTAAATAAAGAAGATGGTTTTTTTAAGGATGCATTTTATAAAATATTAATACCCGAAGATGCACGCAAAATTGAAAACACTTTAAGGGATATTGGCCTGGGTAGCATGGTTGATAAAGCCATACTCCAGATAAACCGGGGCGCCGAAGATGCAGTTGGCTATGCCAAACCTATTTTTGTAAATGCCATAAAAAATATGACCATACAGGATGCTATTGGGTTGGTAAAAAACGGCGATACCAGTGCTACTCATTTCTTTAGAGACAAAACAACAGCACAATTGGTGGCGGCTTTTACTCCTGTAATAAAATCATCGCTTGATAAAGTAAATGCTACCAAATATTATGGCGATATGGTTAATAAATACAACAGTATTCCACTGGTAAAAAAATTAAATCCAGATCTTACCGGTTATGTAACCACCAAAGCAACCAATGCCCTGTTTGACCTGGTGGCACAGGAAGAAAGGAATATCAGGAACAATTTTGCCGCAAGAACAACCGATTTGCTGAAGAAAGTTTTTGGAGGTTTATTATAAATTGACAGGAGATATTTTTACAAATTATTCAATTCGTAAAAAGTGGTTAATTAAACAGTGCTAAGTGGTTGCCCTATTTTTTTTAATTGATTTGATTTTTTAGAATCTATCATTCAACGGTTGTAAATATCACATATATCGCACAATTTTCAAGAACTGATTGTGGTTTTGTAAAATTAAAAGACGGCCAAAGACTTTCGGTAAGCAAAGCAAAAAAAGAAGCTTTGATGGAAATACTAGGATTGAAGTAATCAATAATCTGCCAATAACACCTGCCAGGCTTCGGAAATTTTTCCTGCATCCAGTAATTCTTTTGCATATTGGTGTAACTCTTTATCCATATCCTCGGGATTGATAGAAAAATATTGAATGATATTTTTTAGTTTATCATCATTAAAGGCCGGGTCAATGAAAGGCATTTCATGTACATTGGCTAATTGACCCAAATTATTGCCAGTAAGTATCTTGCTTTTTTTGATGCTTTCGGGCAAAACATCAACACCAATACCCAATTGTGTATTTGGTTTTGCTACTTTAAATAAATTGGTTTCATCAATTTTTGCATACCAATCGCCTCCCAGGCGTGCCACATGATGCAGTTTGGTTTGGTCTATTTTGTTGTTTTCATCCAGGATGTTTTCATCAATGTGCATACACAATACTTCGCAAATAACAAGGTTTCCTGCGCCACCATCAGTGCCCAGTGGTTTTACTTCAAGTACCTTGCATTCTAATTTTATCTTGCTTTCTTTTACCATTGGTGGCCGCACCATGGTTGCTACTTCAGCAGTAAAACCAGCTTTAATAAATTCATTTGTTCCTTTTGGATATTCGCAACTTGCTAATGAAGTTTGCTGTACCATATCATAATCTACAATATTGATAACAACCTCGGGCACTTCTTGTACATTTTCTAAACTGTGTTTGGTTGTGTTGTTTCTCACACGCCTTGCCGGCGAAAAAATTACAATCGGTGGATTAGAAGAAAATAAATTAAAAAAACTGAAAGGGCTTAGGTTAATGTTTCCATCCTTATCAATAGTTGAAGCAAAACATATTGGCCTGGGTGCAATGGCATGTTGCAGGTAATTTTGTGCATCGGCAGGTTTTAATTCTTTTAGATTGATTACCACTTTTGTTTTTTTTATCGCAGTGAAAAGGAGAAAATGAGTTTACGCAGAGGGTTAAAAATTATTTACTATTCTTTTAAAACCATCCTTTAAATATTGTACATTAAAATTTATAAGATAACCAAGTTTTTTATTATGATAAAGCTTAAGATAAGTTATTACCTGAAAAATAAAAACCGGCGCCATAATTTCAACTGATTTGTTTTCTACAATTACTTCTTCTTCAACCAATAAATCAATTTCATAAGCTTTTCCTAAAGAGATTCCTTTGTAAAATAATTCAACGGGTACTTTAGACCGGACACTTAATCCTCTTAATTCAAGTTCTTTCTTTAACGCAAAGTGATATGCCGATTCTAATAAACCAGGCCCCAATTCCCTGTGTACTGTTATGGCAGAATCCAAAATAATTCCCCCAATTTCATTCAACCTTTCAGTTCTCATATAATATAATTTCTGCGTATTCTCTCTTCCTCTTTTTCTCAGCGCTTATTGCTTCTTCAAATCCAAAATAGAAAAATCACTTTCATCTTTTACAATGGTATTGCTAAGTCTTCCCAGCCCATCAATTTCCATTTCTACTGTATCACCATCCTGTAGCCATTGAGGTTCAAAAGCAGGGTTGTTTAATGCACCTGTTCCGTTAAGTTCTAAAAAACAGCCGGTACCTACTGTGCCACTACCAATAACATCGCCAGGTAATAATTCAACACCATAGCTGCAGCGCTCAATTATTTCAGCAAATGTCCAGTCCATATCGGCCAGGTTACCTTCACTTACTTGTATATTGTTTACCCAACATTTCATTTCAAGGTTCCAGGCATTGCCGGTATGGTTTTCTTTGCAAGGCACTTTAAACTGTTCAAGTTCATCAAGGGTAACCAACATGGGGCCAATAACGGTACAAAAATCTTTTCCTTTTGCAGGGCCAAGGTTTAGTTTCATTTCTTCCATCTGTAATGTTCTTGCACTCATATCGTTCATAATCATTAAACCGCCAATATATTCATCCGCCTGGGCAGCATTAATATTTCGGCCGGGCTTACATATAACTACAGATGCTTCCAGTTCAAAATCTAATTTTTGAAAATGATCGGGCATACAAATAATCTCACCCGGGCCTTGTATGCTGTTATGATTGGTAAAATAAAATATCGGGTACTGGTCATATTCAGGAATCATATCTACTTTTCTGTTGCGCCTGGCAGCAGCTACATGTTGCCTGAAAGCGTAAGCATCACGACAACTGGTTGGGTGCGGAACTGGAGCAAAAATTTTTGCATCAACCATGGAGGTTGCCAAAACATTTCTCACCAATCCATCTTTTATCTTTTGTTCAACAGTTTTTGCCATGGGCATAAATTCATCCCAAAAATTTAAAAACATTGCCATGGTATTGGGCAAATCATTGTGTAAAGCATCCATGGCATAAATATTGCCTTCAACAACAATGCCCAGGCGATCATGTCCTTCGTGCAAATAAGTAACTAATTTCATTTGGTGTTTATTGGGGGTTATTAAAAGAGTGTGGTTTTATTTCAAACATATCATTATCATCAAATATTTATTTACCATTAGCGCAAATTTAACCATTAAAAATTGATGAATAAAGCAACGATTAACTAAGTTTATTTATTTTTGTACTGAACTATCTATTTTATGAAATTCGAAAAAATCCATAATAAAGGCCAGGCACAGATTTTTAAGAATAAATATCTTGAATATCTTACTAAAACACATCCATTGGTTATTTGGGGTCTTTATATACCCATTCTTTCTTTAATGCTTTACTATAGTAATTCGCATTTTGGTTTTGGCATTATAAAAATCGTACTCATTTTTTTAGTGGGAATGTTTTTTTGGACTTTTTTTGAATACATGATACATCGTTATGTTTTTCATTTTATGGCCCAAAGTAAAATTGCGGTACGTATCGTATATATAATTCATGGTAACCATCACGAGTATCCACGAGATAAGGAACGTTTGTTTATGCCTCCAGTGCCTAGCCTGTTGCTGGCTTTAGTTATTTTTAGTAGTATATATTTTATAAGCTACCTTTTTAATGCAAGCAGTTATGCATTTGTTTTTTTTCCGGGATTTATAACCGGCTACCTGATTTATGGTTCTATGCACTACGCCATCCATGCATTTAACCCACCTTTTAAATGGATGAAACCTTTATGGCGTAACCATCACCTTCATCATTATAAAAAAACAGAGCTTGGCTTTGGTGTAAGTTCCACTTTGTGGGATCATGTATTTGGTACCATGTTCGATTTGAAAAAAGAAAAAGAAGACAAGGAAAAAGTACAGGAACTTATGTTTGGCAATGCGATTTCAAAAAAAGAATTGCAAGAGCTTTAATAGTTTACCATTTATCATCATCATCAATTGGTTTGTTACGCTGATTGTGTTGCCGGCGAATTTTTATTTTCTGTTGTTGCCTTTCAATAATGAGAGTTGCAATAATGTTTCCGGCATCTTCGTTTTTATTTTCATGTAATAAAGTATTTAATTTTTGTTCACTCACATCAATACGATATAAGTAGTTAATAAGCCTGTTAAAATCATTTTGTATTAGCGTATTAATATATGCAGCTAAATGTTGATGAAGCTGTTGGTAGGTTTCATTTTCGTTGATACTAACTGATAATTCTACATTTAATAATTTTATTAACTCAGTATTTTCCATAAACTAAAGTTTGTTTTTTAAAAATCTTAATTTATGTTCCATAACACCTGTGCCAAATAAGGCAAAATCATATTTTATTGGATCAGCATAGTTTAAATTACGTAAGAAGGCTGTTAGTTCAAGCGCTGCAGCCCAATTTGTTTTTGAACTTTGTAAAATACCTAATTGTTTTGAAACCCTTTGTACATGTACATCAAGCGGGCAAACAAGTTGTGCCGGTGAAATTTTTTTCCAGATTCCAAAATCCACCGCATTGTCATCAAAACGCACCATCCAGCGTAAAAACATATTCAAGCGTTTGCAACTTGATTTTTTTTCGGGCGAGGCAATATGTTTCCTGGTACGTTCGGGAATATGTGGCAATGAAAAAAAATAATGATAAAACCCTGTTAAGGCATTCTCCACAGTTTCATCATCTTTATGCATCCATTTGGTAAAAGCGGTTTCAAAAGATTCCTGTTTTGAGTAGTGCATTTTAAAAAATGAAATAAAGTACAACAAATCGGTTGCGTTAAATGTGCGATGTTTAAAAACTAAAAGACTTTTAAGATCCGTATCTGTATGGTTTAAACAAAAATCGTAAGGGGCATTATCCATAAGCTGTAAAAGCTCTTTTGATTTTTTTATAATAGTGGTACGATTGCCCCAGGAGAAAATGGCCGCAAAAAAACCGGCAATTTCTATATCCTGTTTTTTTGTAAATAGATGTGGGATGGATATGGGATCGGTTGGTATAAATGAAGACCCGTTATATTGATCTGCCTTGGCATCTAAATAAGCTTTTAGTGCTTTTAGATCATTTTTCACTCATCATCTTTTTAATAATTTTAATGCCCAGCAAATCGCTAATATTATTTTTTCCGGTTTGATTTATTACAACCATAACCGCCTTGCTGCTACCTTTAATAAAAGCGCAAAAAGTAGAAAAACCATAAGTGCCTCCATTGTGCCAATAAATTGCAGGTTCATCTTTTTCAAAAAAAATATGCCAGCCTCTGCCCACTGCCAGTTTTTCATTTATAGTTACTGTTTGCGAGGTTAATTCACTAATGATTTTTTTAGCGTTTTTTGTTTGAGGAAAACATAAGTTTTGCAGATAGCTAAGCATTTCGCTGCCCGAACATTTTAAGCCGCCTGCAGGGGCTAATACATTCATATTCCAATAAGGAGTTTTATCATCTTTAGCAAAATATCCCTGGCTGTAATTATTAGAGTTGGCAACTGTATTAAATTCCGTAACCATTTTAAATGGCAGGAAGATATATTCATCTAAGAGTTGGGCATAGGTTTTTCCAGATATGCGTTCAGCTAACACACCGCCCAGGCCAGCTCCCAGGTTTGAATAATTGTATTTCCCATCTGGCATGGGCGTACAAACCTTTAAATATGCATACAGGTCTTTTTCCGAATAATTTTCATAAGGCTGCCTAACATTTTCAATTTTCAAATTGTTTGGTAAACGTGGCAAACCCGAAGTATGATTCATTAAACTTATAAAACTGATTCGTAACAGATTTTTATTTTTTTGTACCGAATCGGGCAGAAAGTTAATTATTGAAGCGGTATCAGAAATTCTTTTTTCATGCAGTACGGCCATTAATATATATGCAGTAAATGTTTTAGTGATACTTCCTATTTCAAAAACGGTAGTGGAGTCGAAATGCGTTTTTATTTCAGGCTTAGCAAAACCCGAACTGAAATAAGAGCGCTTTTCATTATCTAAAACAGCAACAAAAATGCCCGGTATTTTTTCTTTTTCATAAGCACTGTCAATTGTTTGTTGAATGTAAGTTTGTAAATCAACTGCAATTGTTTGCGATTTAGCTTCTCCAATTATGAAGATTAAACTAATTAATAATAAAAAGATTTTATAGTTCACTTTCATCTTAAAAGATTTTAGCCTATGGCTTTGTTTAAATCTTCAATTAAATCATCAGCATCTTCAATTCCCACACTAAGCCTTATCAACCCATCGCTTAACCCGTTTTTAATTCGCTCTTCACGGGGTATGCTGGCATGTGTCATACTTGCAGGATGGTTTATAAGCGATTCAACACCCCCCAAACTTTCGGCCAGCGAAAATAAATGAGTAGATGAAAGCAGTTTATTAGCGGCTTCAACACTTTTATCTTTCAGTTCAAAACTTAACATGCCACCAAAACCATGCATTTGTCTGTTGGCTATTTCAAAGCCAGCGCTGTCCTCAAATCCCGGCCAGTAAACCTTGCCAACCTTTGCATGGCTGCGAAGCCAGCGAGCAATTTTTTCGCCGTTTTCGCAATGTTGTTTCATGCGTACATGCAATGTTTTTATACCTCTTAATATTAAAAAACAATCCATTGGGCCAGGTACAGCGCCACAACTTTTTTGAATGAAGTATAATTTTTCTCTAAGTTCTTTATCGTTCATCATTAATGCGCCTTGTATAACATCACTATGGCCGCTTAAATATTTAGTTGCTGAGTGCATTACAATATCGGCACCAAGGTTTAATGGATTTTGTAAATAAGGCGAAGCAAAGGTATTGTCAACACAAAGCAAAGTATTTGCGGCTTTAGATATAGCAGCTATTGCCGCAATATCTGTAATGTTCATTAAAGGATTTGTTGGAGTTTCAACCCAAATTAATTTTGTATTGGCAGTTAAAGCGTTCTTAACATTTATTGCGTTTGTTGTATCAGTAAATACGAATTTAATGCCATAGCGTTCCCAAACTTTTGTAAACAGGCGATAGCTGCCTCCATACATATCGTTGGCGGCTATCACTTCATCGCCGGGGTTTAATAATTTCATCACAGCATCGGTAGCAGCCACACCACTACTGAATGCTAAACCATATTTAGCATTTTCAATAATTGCATAAGCGTCTTCCAATGCTTTACGGGTTGGGTTTTGGCTTCGGGCATATTCATAACCTTTGTTTTTGCCAGGCGCTTCCTGCACGTATGTGCTTGTTTGAAAAATGGGAGTCATAATAGCACCTGTGCTGGGATCGGGCTCGGCGCCGGCATGAATAAGTTTTGTAGCAAGTTTCATTTTTATTGATTTTATAGTGATGCAAAGGTGCAAAAATTAAAATTAAACCCAGCCATAAAAGCGTATGCTAAAGTTTATAAAATTTGAGCAGCACATAAATATCGCCAGTCGTAATTATTACGGGCTGTTACAGGTAAAGCCTCAACTTTATTTTCGAGTATTTTTTTTGAAAGAACACCGGTGGATACTAGTTTTTGTTTTGATGCCTGAATGTATTCCTGCAGTTTAGGATTTTCCATCCAGTTTATTTGTGGTGTTTCAAAACCTACTTTATCTTTTCTCCATACAATTTCATCGGGCAGTTTTTTATCCATTGCTTTTCGAAGCAAAAATTTTGTCCAACCATCATGCATTTTTAATTGCGAGGGTAATGAAAATATAAATTCTACCAGCTCATGATTTAAGAATGGCATACGCACTTGTACTCCATGAGCCATGCTGTTTCGGTCTGTAAAACGTAATAATTGTTCTAAACCCATTTCGCAAGTGCTAAAATAAAGTATGTCGTTTAGTTTTGTAACTATAGGTTTGTGTATGCCTTCCCATTCACGACCCTTCATCAAACGTAAAAAATCGGGATTTATAAAAGGGTGATGAATGGTTTTTATATACTCTCTTTTTTCTAAACCCATTGCAGCATGTGAAGGCAAAAAAGCGGCTAAATAATTTTTAAAGTCCCAAATAAATTGTTGATCATTATTTTTAAACGCAAGTCTTTCTTTTCTGGTTGATCCCAGTTTATGCCTGCTGATTACTTCTTGCAGGTACCAATGGATATATCCGGGATAGCCGGCCAGTATTTCATCGGCGCCATGCCCATCAAACAATATGCTTACGCCTTGTTGTTTGGCGGTTTCAAATACTTTGTATTGTGAAAAAATGCCTGATGAAGGGAATGGCTCTTCCTGGTAATAACATAATTTTTCAAATTTGTTAATAAGGTCATTTACCGAACATTGTACCTGGAAATTTTCAGTTGTGTATTTTTTTTTAAATAACTCTATATATGCCGATTCATCTTTAACAAAACCCGGAAATACGGCAGAAAATGATTTTAGGGTAGCATTACTTTTGCTGGAATAGGTTTCATGAATACAGGTTGCAATGCTGCAACTATCAAGTCCTCCGCTTAAACATACTCCGGCAACAGTTTCTGTACGCATTTGCCTGCTAACAGATTTATTGAATAACTCGGTAAATTTATCTATGGCATCTGCAATGCCAATATCAATTTTTAATTCTTTGTTTATCTTCCAGTAACGTGTAATCTTTGAAACATTATCAGTAGCTGGTTTAAAAGTAAGATAATGTGAAGGAGGCAATGAATATATTTCTTCAAAAAAAGTCTGCTCTTTATCAGTACAATTTTGAACATGACCCAGTGTGATATAATTAAACAGCATTTTTTTGTCAATTCTTTTCTCTACATTAACTGCCCACAGTGCTTTCATTTCACTTCCAAAAACAAAATGGCCTTTATCTTCATAATAATAAAAAGGCTTTTGGCCAAAGCGGTCTCTTGCTGCAAAAAGTATTTCTTCTTTTTCGTCCCAAATAGCAAAAGCAAAAGCGCCATCAAAATGCTGTAAGCATCTTTCTTTCCAAAATTCGTATGCTGCAATGATTACTTCAGCATGTTCTTGTGTATAGAATTTAAAACCTTTGTTTTGTAAAAACGACTTTATTTCAAAGTAGTTGTAAATCTCTCCGTCAACCAGTGCCTGGTAACGGCCTAAATAAGATATCTGCTGTGAGTCATTATTTTTTATAGCAGTAAGTAAAAATTGATTTTGGCCAAAGTGTGCAGTGTTTTTGTTATTGCTCCAATAACTTTCAATACCCGAGCCCCGGTATGCAATAGCCTTTATCATTTGTTTTACATGCCAGGCAGCATGGTTGTCGGCAGTTTTTAAAATTATTCCGGCTAATGCGCTCATTGTTTAAATACGGTAAATAGTGGTAGCTAAAAATTTATGGGCATTACAACTTTCATATCTCCCCAGGCTATTACCAGGTTGCATCCGTAGGCGGCCTTTTGAAAAAGCATGGTAAAATATTCTATCTGCACATTGTTTTTAAGAAGCGGCAGCTCTACCTGCATCAGGTCTTTTGAACTTTCAATATGTAAACCCCAGCTATAAAGATTCTTATTTAAAATTATTTTCCATTTATCAGGATAGGGGTAACAATACAATATATATCTGCCGGCTTTAATTTTTGTGCCATTGATAGTTACAGGTTTAAAAAATTCAATTTCGGTTGCTTCATTAGCGCCTAGTCTCCATTCCTGTCCATAATACTGTATAACATTTTGCGAAATGGAGGTGTCGCCAAAAATGAGCCTGCCATTTTTTTGAGGCCTGCTATAAATAACCCTTGCAACCGGTTCGGGCATTTCGGGGGTTATCATCTTTTGCTTGGGATAATCATCGGGGAAATAGATCATATCCATGGGCGATTTGTCAATAGATAGCAACATGCTGTCTTTTACAGATACCGGAATACGATTCGTTGGTTTTAAATCAATAGGTTTATTTACCTGTTGTTTACAACTTATAAAAAAGCAAACGATAAAAATTGAGGCCAAAATGCCAATTGTTTTGTTTAGAGGCATATAAAAAATGTTAGAAAACTATTGGTAAACTTATTTGTACATTTTCCCATCCTATATTAAGATCTGCACCTATATCTGCTTTTGTAAAAACCATCGAAAAATCTTCTTTCGTATCGGTTAGCTTTTGTACAGGTAATATTATACGCACCACATCATTTTTTTCATCATATTTAAAAGAGCCCCAAATATCTGTGTCTTTGTTAATGATGATCGTCCATTCCGTTTCGCCAGGTATGGCGTACATGGTATAACGGCCTTTTTTTACCTTAGTATCTCCAATTTTTACATCTGTAAAAAATTCAATTTCTGTAGCTTCATTTGCTCCCAGGCGCCACACTTTTCCATACTCCAGTAAGTTGCCAAAAATAACTCTCCCGTTTTTATGCGGCCTGCTGTATATAACCCTTGCAGTTAACGGTTCAGTATTTTTACCTTGTATTTTAAGAAGAGGGTAATTAGGAGGATAATAAGCCATATCCATATTTGATTTATCAATAGAAGGGTATTTAACCTGTGCCTGTATAGTTGATAACGAAAAGCAAAGTGCTGTTATAACTGTAATTAAAAGCTTCATGTTTTTTTGTTTAAAGATACTACAATCATTTTTGTAATAATTCACCTGATACACGAAAGGCAAATTTTTTTATATCAGGGAAAAAAGCATTGTAACAATCCTGCATGTGGGTATATTTTTCATTAAAAATTTCGAATGCGATGCTGCTTTCATTTAAGTAGGCGGCACGGCTGGCAACACCGGCCATACTTTTTTCTATTCCCCATTTATAACGGTAATTATAAAGCCAGTTATGTGTTTTCATGTAAGGAAACATTTTGGCAAAAAAAGGTGGAAACAAAAAATCATAAGCTTCCAGTGTTGTATAACTGGTTAATGTAAAGTTGTTTAAGGTTATCTCATCTTTAAATTCTTTGCTGTCATTAGCTAAAAAATGATCATAAACCACATCAGCAAAAGCTCCGCTGTAAAGTCGGTATTGGGAACTGAAAAAAGACTTTAGCTTTTTTGTGGCTACATGTGTATCAGTAAATGTATCTATTTGCCTATGTAACTGAATGCCCTTTTGTATAGCCGGTGGATAATCAAACTGTTTTTTCCCCTTTATAAAATCACTAATCATATTACCCACTAACAAAGAAGGGTTATTAAAGGAAAGATAAGCATGTGACAGGTAGTTCATAATGAGGATGAAGTTACTTATAATAAGCCAGCCTTAAATTATGCCTATTAATGCAGGAATAAATGTTAATGCCGTTTTCATTTTTTAACGGTTGCCCATCATCTTTTATAATTTTATTAAGAAAAGAATACACAGGTAGTAAATTAACTGTTAAACAGTATATAACATTAAAGATTTCAGCCAGCAGACAGCCGTTCTTACCAATAATAGTTAGCTTTTATTACATTCATCCAATATTGTTCTATTGGTAATGGTGTCCATATAACTTTATATAATAATTAAAGCTGCCAGTCATGAGGCAGTTATTTTAAAACTCAAAAAAGTATAGTTATGAAAAAGTTCAAAATCGGCTTAACAGCAGCCGTAATGCTGTTTGCTTTTAGTGCCTTTGCACTTGAGCCTGTAAAATTAAACTCAGCTGTAAAAGCTGCCTTTGAAAAAAAATTCACCAATGCCAGTGGGGTTAGCTGGGAAAAAAACAATGAGTTTTATTTTGCGTCGTTTACATTCAATAATGAGGATGTAGATGCTGCATATAATGAAACCGGTGAATTGATTGGTGTTTCCCGTAGAGTTGCTATGTCGGATGTGCCATTAAATATTTCTTTGGCTTTGGCAGAGCAATATTCCGGATACGAAGTTGATAAAACTGCAGTAGAATTAACTGTAGAAGGCAGTACCTGGTATTCATTTAAAGTTAAAAACGGTACCCGTTTGCTTAAGTTAAAAGCTTATTCCAATGGAGAAATTTATGTTGACAGTAAAATAAAAATTTAGGCCCACCAAAATATTGGCAGCTTCGGACTATAATGAGGTTGCCAATATTTTTTTTAAAAATAGAATTTACCCACCCAAAGTTTTAAAATAAGGCATACTAAATGGTAATTAATTAGTATTAAACAAAAAAAATACTACTATTAGGGTATAAATAATTACCCTATTTTAATTATTTTTGATTATTGTAGTTGATGTAATAAAATAAGTGCAGATAAATTTGGTAAATCTATTTTAAATAGTATTTTTACTGTAGGATTTAGCTATACTCTGAAAAACAGATTATAATATTACATTTCCTTACCTCCCCCTATCCTATCCAAAGGCTTCTCAAAAGATATCCGATTTAAACGTAAACTGTAATTATTATATTATGGCCACAAAGATTATACTTATATGTATAGTAATAGCGTCTTTTTTTTGTTCGTCTTGTACTAACACAAAAAAGATAGCATATTTCCGTGATGTTCCTGATACTGCATTTAGGGCGAGTTTACCAGTAGTGGAAGCACCGCTTCAAAAAAATGATATCCTCAATATAAAAATCAGTAGCTTAAATGCAAAAGCATCGGCCGATTTTAACCAAAGCGGCGGAGCAGATGGAGCTGGTGCTGGTAATGCCCAGGGTGTTGGATATATGATTGATAATAGTGGCAATATTGATATTCCAATGCTAGGTTATATTAAAGCCGATGGACTAACCAAGAGCCAGCTAAAACAAAGGATTATCGATGTTATCCTGGAAAAAAAATTATTACTGGAACCAGTTGTGGATATAAGATATATGAATTTTGAAGTAACCATATTGGGAGAAGTTGCAAAACCTACAGTGATAAATGTACCCAGCGAAAAAATATCATTAGTAAAAGCATTAGGCCTGGCCGGAGATTTAACTATTTACGGTAAAAGAGATAATGTTTTATTAATTAGGGAAGAAGAAGGAGCAAGGGTAACCAGGCGCTTAAATCTTAATTCAAGCGACTTTTTAAATTCGCCCTATTACTATTTGCAGCCTAATGATGTAGTATATGTAGAGCCCAATGCAGCTAAAGTTGCAGTTTCGGGCAGGTCGCAGCAAATAGTACCAATTATTTTCACCGGTATATCAGTTTTATTACTGGTACTTGATAAGGTTATAAAATAAATAATGAAACAGGTTAATAACATACAAAACGGATTTGAAGAAAAAGAATCGAACATGGTGGGAGATTTACTAGCCAAGTATATCCCTTACTGGCCTTTATTTATTTTGGTTTCAGCTTTAGCAATTGGCGCTGCCTATGTTTATTTACGTTATGCAACGCCTATTTATGAAGCCAAAGCAACCATGATCATCAAGGACGAAAAAAGAGGAAGTGAAGATTCTAAACTCATGGAATCGCTGAACCTGATTGCTTCAAAAAAAGTTGTTGAAAATGAAATAGAGGTATTACAATCACGCTCATTGATGGAGCAGGTTGTAAGAAAACTTAGGCTATATGCACCTGTGTACGAACAAGGAAAAGTTAAGGCTAGTGATGCTTATATGATATCGCCTGTTTTAATTGAAGCTCAAAACCCCGACTCGTTAGACAATGTTGATAAAATTAATTTTGTTTACAATAAGGCCGATAAAACAGTAACATTAGAAAATAAAGATAAATTTCCATTAAACGAATTTGTAAATACAGATTACGGTGCTCTTAGGTTTGTTCCGAATAAAAATTTTAGTGCAGCAAGAATTTCAAATAAACCACTATATTTTTCAATTGAAAATCCAAAAATAGTAGCTTCTCAAATGTTGGGAGGGCTTAAAGTTGCATCTTCTCGCCAATCGGCTATTGTGGATTTGAGCTTTAGAGACCCTGTACGCCAGCGTGCTGCCGATGTGTTGAGCCAGTTGATTATCGCTTATGACCTAACGTCAAAAAACGAATTAAATACATTAGCCCGTAACACACTGGCATTTATCAATGAAAGACTATCAATTTTAGGAAAAGACCTTGATTCAATTGAAAAGAAAGTTCAGCAATATAAATCAGGAAGTAATGCAGTAGATATAAGTTCACAAGGGCAAGTGTTTTTACAGAATGTTGGATCCAACGATCAAAAATTATCAGAAGTAAACAACCAGCTTGCTATTATAAACCAGGTTGAAAAATCAGTTTCATCGGTAGATAATAGTGGCGCTATCGTTCCTGCAACATTGGGCGTAAGCGACCCCATGCTTTCTAATATGTTGAATAAGCTTTACACAACCCAGTTAGAGTACGATAAATTAAAGAAAACTGTAGGAGAAAATAACCCATCGCTGATTGCCCTTCGTGATGAGATGAATAAGATAAGGCCCAACATTTTACAAAATATACAAAATCAAAAAAACAGCCTTACGGCTTCCCGCCAAAGCATAAGTGCAACCACAGGAGGTTATAATGCATTCTTATCTTCAATACCACAAAAAGAAAGGCAATTGTTAGAAATAAGTCGTGAACAGCAAACAAAAAATAACCTGTATCATTTTTTATTACAGAAAAAAGAAGAAAGTGAGTTGTCTTATGCTTCTACGGTTTCAAACAGTCGTATAGTTGATGAGTCGCTTGCTGGTAAAGATCCGGTAAGCCCCAAAAGAAAGTTAATTTATATGATGGCAATTATGGGAGCAATGGGTTTAAGTGTAGGCCTTGTTTTTATAAAAGATGCATTTTCAAATAAAGTTAAATATCGTGCCGAAATTGAAAAAATGACATCGGTACCTATTATTGCCGAAATAACTTTTGATAAATCAAAAACGCCACTTGTAATAGAAAAAGGAAGACGTAGTGTGGTAGCCGAAGAGTTTAGAAAACTAAGAATTTCATTATCTTTTTTAGGTATTGATCCTGATCATAAAAAAATTCTGGTTACATCAAGTGTATCGGGTGAAGGCAAAAGTTTTGTTGCAGCCAACCTGGCTAAAAGCCTTTCTTTAACTGGTAAGAAAGTGGTTTTGGTTGATATGGATTTGAATGTACCAACACTATCAAAAATATTTGATGTGCCTAGTCGTGATGGTGTTACTGAATACCTGAAGGGTGAAAAATACCCTGATGACATAATACATCCTATTGATGGTCACGAAAACTTATCATTTATTTCACCGGGGCAAGAATTGCCAGATAATCCATCAGAGTTATTGGCAAATGGGAAAATAAGTTCATTAATAGAATATTTAAGTACCCGGTATGATATGGTTGTAATAGATACATCACCTGCTGTACTTGTATCAGACGCATTTATTGTATCTGAAATGTGCGATGCCACTTTGTATGTTGTAAGGCACAATTATACACCTAAGTTGCTGGTAAAACGCATTGAGGAAAACATGGAGATAAACCCGTTAAAAAATCTTGCGATAATCTTTAATGGTGTTAAAAGCAGGGGCTTCTTTAAAAATAATTATGGCTATGGTTATAACTATGTATATGGTAATAAACATTATGGCTATACACAGCAAAACACAAAACAAAAAAAATCAGCATAAACCTTAACTCCTATATCATGAAAAATCCTTTTAAACTCAATTCAAATGGTTGTAACTGAGACAGGCGAAGCCATGTTTAATTGAGAATCCTTCCAACTATTCTGATTAACTGCACATTTCTAATTTTTAAAAAAAATGTTATGCAGAAAAATTGGCACGCAGTTTATACTAAGCCGCAATCCGAAAAAAAGGTAGCAGCTTTGTTGCGAAAAAAGAAAATTGAAGTATTTATACCCATGGTATATGTAAAGGTTAGCACCTTCATGGGGCATAAATTCGTTTTTGAACCCTTGTTTAAATCCATAGTGTTTGTAAATGTAGAACACAAGGATGTTAACGCTTTAAAACAAACCAGTGGTGTAATAAACCTTTTATACTGGTTAGGTAAGCCGGCTGTTATTGCCGATCCTGAGATTATTGCGATTAAAGAGTTTGTTGAAAACTATAAGGACATTAAATTAATGCCTTCTTTTGTAAATAACAAAGAAGATGCATCGCATGATTTTGATGGCTCTACTTTTTCAATTGAGGGTAGATTGTATGCAGTTAACAATAAAGTTGTAAAAGTTAACCTACCATCATTAGGATATTCACTAGTTGCCGAAATGGATGAATCAGGTATATTTGTACAAGAAATACCAGGCCTGAAAAATTATAGATTTGCTCATTCATGATGAAAGAAAATGACAGGATTTACATAGCAGGGCACAATGGTATGGTAGGCTCTGCTATTGTAAGAGGATTAAAACAAAGAGGATTCAACAATCTTATTTGCCGTACATCTAAGGAACTTGACCTTCGCAATCAACAAGCTGTTGATATATTTTTTGCAAAAGAAAAACCTGAATATGTTTTTTTGGCTGCGGCCAAAGTAGGAGGTATTGTTGCTAACAACACCTACAGGGCTACTTTTTTGTACGATAACCTAATGATAGCCGCTAATATCATTCATGCGGCATTTGCAAACAAAGTAACCAAACTGCTTTTTTTAGGCAGTTCATGTATTTACCCTAAAATGGCACCTCAGCCACTTAAGGAAGAATACCTGTTAACAGGCTTGCTTGAGCATACTAACGAGCCTTATGCCATAGCAAAAATTACTGGTATTAAATTATGTGAAACATACAGAGATCAGCATGGTGCTAATTTTATAAGTGTTATGCCAACTAATCTCTATGGCCCCAATGATAATTATCATCCTGAAAACTCTCATGTATTACCTGCGTTAATACGTCGTTTTCATGAAGCAAAAGAAAAAGGATTGGAAGAAGTGGTAATTTGGGGTTCAGGCAATCCAAAAAGAGAATTTTTATATGCCGATGATTTGGCCGATGCCTGTCTTTTTTTGATGAATAATTATAATGAAAAAGAATTCATTAATATAGGTTGTGGCGAAGATTTAAGTATAAAAGAACTGGCAGAATTGGTAAAAGAAGTAATTGGCTATACAGGTAATATGGTATTTGATACTTCAAAACCAGATGGCACCCCCAGAAAATTAATGGATGTTTCAAAAATAAATGCCATAGGATGGCGTTATACTACTCCACTAAAAGAAGGTATAATAAAAGCTTATGCCGATTTCCTCGAAAACAGGAAATGATATAATATTGTTATCTCTAATCCACAAAACAGCATAAAAAATGAAAACTGCTTTAATAACAGGTGTTACCGGACAGGATGGAGCCTATCTCTCGGAACTGTTACTCAGTAAAGGCTACAGAGTACATGGGATAAAAAGACGGTCATCACTTATGAACACAAATCGTATTGACCACTTATACCAGGATCCTCACGAAAAAAATATCAGGTTTACCCTACATTATGGCGATATGACTGATAGTACTAACCTTATTCGCATTGTACAGGAAACCCAACCCGATGAAATTTACAACCTGGCAGCAATGAGCCATGTTAAAGTAAGTTTTGATACACCCGAATATACGGCCAATGCGGATGGTATAGGAACATTGCGTTTGATGGAAGCTGTACGTATATTAGGTTTGGAGAAAAAGACCAGAATTTACCAGGCCTCTACTTCAGAATTGTATGGCTTGGTACAGGAGGTTCCACAAAAAGAAACAACACCTTTTTATCCCAGAAGCCCATACGCCGTTGCAAAAATGTATGGGTATTGGATAGTAGTAAACTACCGGGAGGCTTATAACTTATATGCATGTAATGGTATTCTGTTTAATCATGAAAGCCCATTACGTGGAGAAACTTTTGTAACCAGAAAAATAACCATGGCAGTAGCCGCTATAGCAACAGGCATACAGGATACATTATACCTGGGCAACCTAAATGCTCAAAGAGACTGGGGACATGCCAAAGATTATGTAGAAGCCATGTGGCTGATATTACAACAGGAAAAACCTGAAGATTTTGTAATTGCAACTGGTATAACAACCAGTGTTAGAGATTTTATTAAAATGGCATTTGATGAAGTTGGTATTGAACTGGAATTTACTGGAGAAGGCGTAAAAGAAAAAGGAGTAGTTAAATCATGCAGCAATGCTGCATATCAATTACCTGCTGGCAAATTAGTAGTGGCTGTAGATCCGGAATATTTTAGGCCAACAGAAGTTGAACTTTTAATAGGGGATGCTACAAAAGCCAAAGAAAAATTAGGCTGGCAACCTAAATATGATCTTGCATCCCTGGTTAAAGAAATGGTTGCTGCCGATATTAAAAACGTAAAAAAAACACAGGCACAAAACAAAATTTAAACATACAAGGTCCAAAAAATAAGCCTATGCTTCCTGTAAGTAATTTTTAAAATTATTAGCAACGTAGCATAGGTTGATTTTTTTTATGAACTTCATAAATAAAACTGCCATTTCAACGATTAAAAAAATAGTATAACAGTTTTTAATGAAAAGATAATACGGCTGGCGGATATGGAATACTACTTTAAAAGATAGAGGTTCAAAATTATTTTCCAGTTGATTAACTTGTTTACCTTTTTTGCAGGTTATTATATCTGCATAAAACAGCAAAGAAAAATGGGTTTTAAAAAACAAATAGACAGCTTGTGGCAACGGGCACTTAATTTTTTTACAAAAGGACATCCCCGAAGTCTTGAAGCAAAAAAAAATATTATGTTTTCCCTTTTTATTAAAGGGGTAAGTATAGCAATAGGATTAATTTTAGTACCATTAACCATTCACTATGTAAACCCTTCGCAATATGGTATTTGGGTAACTTTAAGTTCTATGGTGGCCTGGATTTCTTTTTTTGATATTGGATTTACACACGGGCTCAGAAACAGGTTTGCAGAAGCAAAGGCCAATGGTAACAAAGAACTGGCTAAAACATATATAAGTACAACCTATTTTTATATCGGTATTATATTTATTGCATTGTGGGTATTGCTAATTGTGGCTACACAGTTCATTAGCTGGAATAAATTATTGAATGTACCCGCCAATATGGAAAAAGAATTAATTGTATTGGCGATGCTTATTTTTTCTTACTTCTGCCTTCAATTTATTTTTCGCATTATCAATACAATACTCATTGCCGACCAAAAATCTGCTAAAGCCTCATTGATTGATATGCTAGGCCAACTGTTTTCACTGGTCATTATATTTATTCTTACCAAAACAACAAATGGTTCATTATTATACCTGGCATTAGCAATTGGCATTGCGCCAACACTTATTTTAATATTGTCAAATTTTTTCTTTTTTAATACTGATTATAAAGAATACAAACCATCATTAAACTTTGTTAAGAAAAGGTATGCAAAAGATATAATGACTTTGGGAGTACGTTTTTTTGTGCTTCAAATTGCTGCAATTATTCAGTTTGAATCGATACTTTTTCTAATAGCTCATTATTTTACGCCTGAGCAAGTAACACCGTATAGCATTGCCTATAAATATTTTTTTACGTTACAAATGATATTTACCATACTGCTATCGCCTTTGTGGAGCGGCGTAACAGACGCATACAATTCCGGCGATATGGAATGGATAAAAAATGCTATCAGAAAATACCTCTTAATATTGGTGCCTTTTATTTTACTTGGAGGCATCATGCTTAGCTTGTCGGGAATAGTGTATGATATTTGGGTAGGTAAGGAAGTGGTGTATGTTAAGTTTTCATTGTCTTTACTTTGTTATATCTTTTTTTCGGTAACGATGTTTGCCAGTATTTTTGTTTCGGTAATAAATGGTATAGGGGCTTTGCGAATACAGTTTTTTTCATCGCTGATAACTCCTATCCTGTTTTTATCTTTATCTATCCTGTTAATTAAGCGCTTTCATTTTGGTGTGGAGTCTATCCTGTTTTCTTCCATAGTGTCAAACGTATTTGGTTATGTAATAGCGCCGGTACAGGTATATAATATATTTTATAAAAAATCTGCTGCCCGTATATGGTACAGGTAAAAATACAATTATAATTAAGGGCAATGATTAAGATTGTACAATTGCAATATTCAACTGAATCAGGCGGCAGGTCGGCCCTGCGGTTGCAAAATGCTTTTTTAGATGCCGGCATCCAATCAACAATCATTTCTTTGCAGCGAGATACTCATCCACTTCAGAATATAGTTTACCTGGGAAGAAAAAAACGATATATAGCCCGATTGTTTACCAGGCTTGAAACATATTTGACACGCAATAAGGTAAATAAGTATGGTATGTTTTCTTTTTTACCATCAGGATCTAACATTACAGGGTTAAAAGAGATTAAAACAGCGGATTACATTTACATACATTGGGTACAACATGGATTTTTAAACCCACATAATATTGGACAAATAGCCCGGCTTGGAAAACCAGTAATAATTGTAATGCACGATATGTGGAGTATGACCGGTGGATGCCATTATAGTTTTGATTGTAACGGTTATATTAAAGATTGTAAAAACTGCCCTGTATTTATCAAAACAAAAGAAAAAAAATATGCCGAAAAAAAATTAAAAAAGAAACAAAAAGTATATGCTGCCAACGATAATCTTTTTTTTGTATCACCAAGCAAATGGTTATACAATTGTGCCAGGCAATCTGCATTGCTAAAAAATAAACCTGTATTTTATATACCTAATATATTAGACACTAAACTTTTTAAACCTGTTGATAAAAAAGAAGCCAAAAATATACTAGACATTCCTACAAATACCACAGTTATTTCATTTGGTGCGGTATCTATTGAAAGTTATCGTAAAGGCTGGATATACTTGAACAAAGCATTATTGTTACTAAAAGAAGATAAGCTGTTTACTGATGTAATTTTATTGATTTTTGGAAGCGACTATAACAAAGAAATTGCCGAATCAATACCTTTTAAGACTAAGTTTTTGGGCTACCTGGGAGATGAGTATTCAACAGCATTGGCGTATAATGCTTCGGATGTTTTTGTAGTACCATCGCTTGCCGATAACCAACCTACAACTGTACAGGAAAGTTTAGCATGTGGCACACCGGTAGTTGGCTTTAATGTGGGAGGAATACCCGATATGATAATGCATAAACAGAATGGCTATCTTGCGAAATACGAAGATGAAAATGATTTGGCCATTGGTATAAAGTATTGTTTAGAAAACAAAGTTGAAGCAAAGATGCTAACAGGGTTTGATATTGAAACAACACTTAAAAAGCACATGGATCTTTTTGAGAATTTTAAAACAATCACGAAAGTTCATAATGATTAAAGTTGTGCAAATACAATTTTCAACAGAATCTGGCGGAAGGGCAGCGCTTAGGTTACAAAGAGCATTGCTAAAAAGAAATGCCGATTCAAATATTGTATCGTTGTTAAGAGGTGCACCTGGTATATCCCGAATCACTTATTTAGGCGTGAAATCAAAATTTTTATCCAAAATCGACAATAAACTACAGGCTTTTCTTACCAGGAAGATTTTGCCCAAAATGGGTTCTTTTTCATATCCTGTATTAGGTACCGATATTAGTAAATTAGATGTTGTAAAGAATGCCGATGTGATATATATTCACTGGGCATTGAATGGTATGCTCAACTTTAAAAGTATTGACAGGCTGGCAAGGCTTAAAAAACCATTAATAATTTTTTTACACGATATGTGGGCTGTTACCGGGGGCTGTCATCATAGTTTTGATTGTACAAAATATAAAACTATTGGCTGCCAGTCATGCCCTATGTTTGGCCATACAATCAAAAACGACCTATCGGCAAAAGAATTCCAAAAAAAACAAAGGCTCTATTCAAAATACGATAATCTTTATTTTATATCACCCAGCCACTGGTTGTTTAATTGTGCCAAAGCTTCATTGCTTACAAAAGATAAACCGGTATTTTATATTCCAAACATTTTGGATGATCGTATTTTTAAAGAGAATGACGCTACCGTTGCAAAGCAGTTATTAAATATCAACACACATGAAAAAGTAATAGCATTTGGCGCTATTGAAGTGAACAGCCCATACAAAGGATGGGCATATTTACAACGGGCCTTAGAAATTTTTCATGCAAGTACAAAAAACGAGAATATCTCTGTTTTAATATTCGGTAGTGGTTACAATAAACAAATGGATGAGGCTATACCATTTAAAGTAAAATTTATGGGTTACCTAAAAGATGAGTATGCTGCATCTTTAGTTTTTAATGCTGTAGATGTTTTTATTGCCCCCTCTTTGGCAGAAGCATTTGGATATGTAGTGATGGAATCATTAAGTTGTGGTACACCAGTGGTAGGTTTTAATGTAGGAGGCATACCCGATATGATACAACACAAAGAAAATGGATACCTGGCAAAATATAAAGACGCCGAAGATTTAGCAGCAGGAATAAGTTATTGTTTAACAAACAACATAAAAGGCAGTTTGCCTTATGGCATACAACCAGGGCTTACTATACAAAAACACCTTGATTTATTTGATTACATTTTATCGCAAAAGAATAAATAGTGCAAACTAATTACATATTAGATCCCCGGCTAACTTATATAAGTAGCAATAAATTAAAAAGCCTTAATTTATTTTGGCTGGGATATATCATTTTTATTTTGGCGTATGTTCTTACCACTACTATCGTTTACTTCAGTTATGTAATGTTACAGGCCATTCAAATTGTAGGGCTTATGTTGTTTATAACAGGTTTGGTTGGGTTGCTTAAATATAAATTCGATAATAAATACTTAGCGTTTTTGTTTACTCTCTTCTTTAGCTGGCAAATCATTACCATATTAAGAGGTTTTCAGTTTAATTCAAATTTTATCAAACTCATGCTGTTTGATCCGGGGTTTGGCTTATTTACTTACCTGGCGCCTGCTATTGTATTATTTCCAAAAACACTTCCAGTTTATAAAAAATTATTCAATGTAATCATTATACTTTCTATTTTCTATCTTATTTACAATGGTATTTTCATTAAGGATATCACTAACTCCGATCGTACCAGTTTACGTAGCCAGGGAATGATGGAAAGTTTTGCAGGCTTTCTTTCCTTTCAGGCAGGCTTTCTTTTGCTTACATATATTTATCATACACCCAAACGAAGGATTTTTGCAATTGGTGTAATAATGCTTACCATCTTATTTGCAATCTACCGTGCTCGCCGTGGTTTAATATTTATGTGCGTTACAACTTTGTTGTGTTATTTCATGATATATCTTATAACCACAAAAAATAAAATCCTAATAATTTATGCATCGGTACTTTTATCGGTTATAACTGTTTTTTATATTAGCAACATATACAAACAGGGCCAGGGAGGATTGTTTGGTTATTTAATAGCACGAGGCGATGAAGATACCAGGTCGGGTGTAGAAGAATATATGATTGCCGATATGAGCAATACCGATTGGGTGATTGGCAAAGGAATAGCTGGTGAATATTACTGCCCTAATATTGATGTAAATGACGTAACAGGTTACCGCTCTGTTATAGAAACTGGTTATCTGGAGATATTGCTTAAAGGAGGAGCCGTAAGCCTGGTTTTATATTTGCTCATAGCATTACCTGCAATATTCCTGGGATTATTTGCATCCAAAAATATTCTGGCAAAAGCATCGGGTATGTGGATATTGCTTTCTACCATTTATATCTATCCTATTGTTGTTACCGGTTTTGATATGCGTTATCTTATTTACTGGATTGGTATTGGCATTTGTTACTCAAAAAAAATACGCAATATACCCGATGAAGTAATTGTGAAATATTTTAAACAAAAAGATAAGATATCTAAAGAGCTTTTCTTTTAAATAACATCAATATAAAACAGTATCCCAAAATATTAATAATAGGGCAATCGTTCAATAAAAAGAGTGGTGGTGGTGTTACCATTTCAAATTTATTTACGGGCTGGCCAAAAGACAGGATTGCAGTGGCTTCCAATGCCAATCTTTTAAGCGGATTGGATACTTCTGTTTGCCATACATATTATCAACTGTCTTATAATGGTAAACTACATCCTTTCCCATTAAATTTATTGTTGCCAAAAATAAAATGCGGTGTACTGCCTGTAAATGATTCGCAGCATCAAAATACAACAAATACAACAGCTACATCAGGTAAGTACAAGTTCATTTATAACATCATTTTGGCGCTGCTTAATTTTTTTGGAGTTTATAATTGGTTTTATAAACTAAAAGTAACAGATGAGTTTAAAAGTTGGCTTAAAGTGTATAATCCCGATGTAATTTATACTCAACTTGCTTCTTTAGAGTTGATAAGATTTGTAAGCGATGTAAAAAAACATTTAAACAAACCAGTTGCCATACACATGATGGATGACTGGCCCTTAACAATAAACAAACCAGGTTTATTTTATGCTTACTGGCAAAATGTTATTGATAATGAATTTAGAAAATTACTTAGTAAGACAGAAATATTTTTAAGTATTTCTGATGCTATGGCCGAAGAATATGAAAAAAGATACAGCAAAAGTTCACTGCCATTTCATAACCCGATTGATATTAATTTTTGGAAACCACATACTGCAAAAAAATATGCAATTGCAGAAAATTTCTGCATATTATATGCAGGCCGCATTGGATTTGGGATTGCAAACTCAATTGCAGATATTGCCGCAGCCGTAAACGAAATAAGTAAAACCAACAAAAAAATCTTATTCGAAATTCAAACAGGAGACAAGGAAGCGCTAAAAAAGTTGGTAACCTTAAACAATTTTATTAAGTGGGTGCCGCCGGTAGCCTATAACCAACTTCCCGATAAATTCTCTAAAGCCGATTTGCTTTTGCTGCCACAAGACTTTGATGAAAAAAGTGTAAAATTTCTAAAATATTCTTTTCCAACAAAAGTTAGTGAATACATGATTTCGGGGTCTCCAATACTTGTGTATGGCGATAAACAAACCGGGCTTACAAAATATGCTTTAAAAGAAAACTGGGCTTATGTAGTTACCAAAAGTAAAACAATACACCTGGTAAATGCAATAAACGAAATGATTGATAATGAAACATTGAGAATAACTTTGGCAAAAAAAGCACAAAATATTGCATTGCAATTTGAAGATGCAACAATTGTTAGAGACAATTTTCGTAAAACTTTACTTGCAGGACAATAGATAAAAAGTAAAAACGTATTAATACTGAATTTAAAAAAACTGATTTACAGCAGAAATATTTAAAAATGAAATTCAGGAACATTTCACATACAACTGATGTAGTAATACGAAGGGGTTACTTTCTATTAGGTAAAAGAAACCTGCTTTATGCAGCATGGTGGGGCATTAAATTAGGTAACAACGATAGTTTTTATGGTAAGTGTCATTTTAAGCGTTACCCAAAATCTACAATTATTATTGGTAATAATTGTGAGTTTTTATCAAAGCCCAACGCCAACCTAATAGGGATTAACAGGCCCTGTATGATTTCTACTTTAACAGAAAAAGCGGTGATTGAAATTGGAGATAACTGCGGTTTTAGCGGCACTGTTATTGGTGCATTTGCTTCTATAAAAATTGGTAACAATGTACGTTGCGGAGCCAACACACTTATTACCGATTCTGATTGGCATCCCGATGATTCAAGAGTAGGTGAGTCTAAAGCTGTGGTTATTGGCGATAATGTGTGGCTTGGCCTTAATGCCGTTGTACTAAAAGGGGTACAAATTGGAGAAAATACCGTAATAGGCGCAAATAGCCTGGTAACAAAAAATATTCCTGCAAATGTTATTGCAGCAGGTAACCCATGTAAAGAAATTGCAAAACTGCCTGTATGAGTGAGCAGGCCTGCAATATTGTGATAATGGGTGTTTCATGTTTTGATGGCATGGCCAGCTCCATGCGGGTACGTAACCTTATTGAACCACTTATTAATAATAAACAAATTACCGCCAGCAATCTTATCTATCAGAAAGATAATATGGAGCCGATAGGTGTTGCAGGTGTTAAGAACGATATACGCTTTAAGATAATTGGCTTTAGGCTGGCAAATATATTTTCGGTATTTCCCTTTTTTTATAAAGGCCTTTCATTTATAAAATCATGCCGGGTTAAACAAAATAAAAACATACTGTACAATTATAATTATCCCGATATTAAGAACATCGTTTTTATAATATATGCAAAGCTAATCGGGTATAAGGTCATTTTCGATATAATTGAGGATAACAATTATCAGGGTCATATTGGCGTAATGAACAAGTTCAGGTTAAAAACATCATTATTCATCTTTAAATTTTCTAAAAAATTTACAAATGCCATGATTGGCATTTCTAACCACTTATATAATATGATAAGGGAGACTTTTAACGGTAAAGTACCAGCATACTTAATTCCCATCACTGTAAACCTGCAATATTTTAATATTCAAAATAAAATTGATAGTAATAAAAAAAACTTAAAGATATTTTATGGCGGATCGTTTGGACAAAAAGACGGACTTGAATATCTAATAAAAGCTTTTGATGAAGTGGCAAACAATCACTCTAACATCGAACTAATTTTCTCAGGCCTTGCACACACGCAAGATTTTGAAAAAATTAACCGGCAAATTGAACAAGCAAAAAATAAAAACCGGATAATTTATAAAGGATATTTAAATACTGATGAATATTATAAAACTTTGAACGATTGCGATATTTTTTGCATGACGAGAGTTAACTCTAAATTTGCAAATGCAGGGTTCCCTTTTAAACTGGGCGAATTTTTGGCATCGGGTAAAGCTGTTATTGCCACAAACATAGGCGATGTTGCCGATTATTTGCATAATGATAAAAACGCTTTGGTAATAGCACCTGAATCGGTTGAAGAAATTGCCACTGCTTTGCAAACACTCATCAATAATCCTGTTAAAAGACATGATTTAGGAATTGAAGCGAGAAAAACTGCAGAACAATATTTTGATGCAGAAAAAATTAGCAACCAACTATTAGCCATATTTAAATCAGTATAAAGCAGTAATGAACACAAGAACTATACTGATAACCAGCCCAAGCTTAAACACCAATGAAAATGTAAGCGGTATCTCATCAGTTACCAATTTCATAATAAATAATAACAAGGTGCACCATTACCGGCATTTTGAACTTGGCCGTAAAGACATTGAGAAAAGAACCTTGTTTTGGTTTACCAGGCTTTTGGGTAAAACAGCCAACTGGATATACATACTTTTGTTTAAAAAAATAAGCATAGTTCATTTTAACTTAGCATTAAGTAAGGCTTCAATTGTAAGGGATGCACCATTGATATTGTTTGCAAAACTCATCAGAAAAGAAATAATCATTCATTTACATGGAGGCGATTTTCTTACAAAAGACCAAGTACCCCAATGGATAAAGCGAATATTGAAAAAAATATTTTCCGGAAAAATTCAGGTGCTGGTATTAAGCAACCTGGAGGCAGATTTGATAAAGAAAAATTATAACGTAAAAAATGTAAAAATATTGCCTAACTGTGTAGATTTAAAAGACGCAAATACATTTAAGCGTAATTATAATTTAAGTAATACTGTTAATATTTTATTTATAGGAAGGATAACAGTTGATAAAGGCCTTGATTATATTGCAGATGCATTGGAAAACCTGCAACAGCAACACATTCCATTTAAGTTTTTTATGGCCGGCACTGGGCCGGATGAAAAAAAATATGTAGAAAAATTTGTAAATACCCTAAAAAGCAATTTTCAATTTAAAGGAATTGTATCGGGCAATGACAAAGCAAATTTGTATAAATTATGTAATATATTTCTCTTGCCTTCGTTATTTGAGGGCTTGCCAATGGCATTGCTTGAAAGCATGTCTTATGGCATGGTGCCGGTTGTAACTGCCGTAGGTTCAATTAAAGATGTAGTAACTAACGGCAAAAACGGAATAATAGTTAAAGAAAAACCTGCAATTGAAATTGCAGATGCAATAAAATTGTTAGTTAATGATAAATTAGCAATGCAGCAAATGGGAGAAAATGCTGCAGCGTATATTAATCAACATTACAATCCCGAAAAATATATAAGTATGCTTAATAAAATATACGATGCTGCTTAAATTTTAATTAACTGAACTGCTTTATAATAAAAACAAAATGTGGGTTCATAAAAAACAAAAGGGTGACAAATCTTACAAAACAACCATTAAAAGAATTTTCAATTTCAACAGGTAAATATGGGTTGTTTATTGATGAAATAACAAGGCTTGCTGCAGCAAAAGTTTCTGCTACGGTTTACTACGCCAATGTACACATGTTTATTGAGGCTTACCAGAATAAGGCGTTTCTTGAATTAATAAATAAATCGGACATTGTAACACCTGATGGGCAACCCTTAGCCTGGCTTATGAGGTTATTTTATGGTATAAAGCAAGACAGGGTTTCGGCGATGGATACCCTCCCCGATTTATTACAACGGATGGAAAAAGAGAATTTGCCTGTTTATTTTTATGGAGGCACCCAAGAGATGCTTGACAGGACTGGCAAATTTGTGAATGAAAAATATCCAAAACTGGTTATTTCTGGTTTATACAGCCCACCATTTAGGCCATTAACAGAAGATGAAAAAAGTGAGATCATTAAAAAAATAAACAAAGCATCACCTGCTATTGTATTTGTTTTTCTCGGCTGCCCCAAACAAGAAAAATGGATGGCAGAGATGAAAGGAAAAGTAAATGCTGTAATGGCAGGCGTGGGTGGCGCCGTACCGGTTACTATTGGTTTACAAAAAAGAGCACCGTTATGGATGCAGAACCTTGCACTTGAATGGCTATATCGTTTTTTTCAAGAGCCCAGGCGTTTATTTAAACGGTATGCTGTTACTAACAGCATATTCCTTTGGGTAATGACAAAAGAATTTTTTAAAATTAAAATGATTAAACCATTTAAACCGGTAAAACAGAAAGTTTAATGCATTATGTTGAAACATGTAAAAAGGAAAGGCAGTAATGAATAGGCAATTTGAACGATACCTTCAGCTTAGCCTGATCTTTCTAGATCTGGCTTTATTGAATACAGTGTATTTCCTGTGCTTTTTATTTTTAAAAAGCAAGTTTGTAGCAGTTTTTGCAACAGCCTATTTTAATTACTGGTTAGTTGCAAATTTATTTTGGATTGTACCAGCATTCATATTAAGAACCTATGTTGGTAAAAATATGTTGAGTTTTGAACACTTTACAAAACGAACCAGCCAGGTATATTTATTGTGGATTATTTTTATACTGGTTTACCTGCTTTTTACTTACGAATTTAATATCCCACGATTAATTATAACTACCACCATTGTTGGCTTTGGAGTGGGCTTATTGCTAAACCGATTTATTTACCTTGGTATAAGAAACCTTTATAAAGACAGCGACCAAATTTTAAAAAAAGTTATCATACTGGGGTATAATGATACAGCAAAAAAACTGGCAAAATATTTTGAAGAAGACAGCATCAACACAAAATTGATGGGTTTTATTGAGGAAGAGAATAAAGTAAATGAACTTACACATTATCCTGTAATATCAAATATTCAAAATACCCTGCAGGTGGCCAAGGAATTAAACATACAAGAAATATTTTCAACCATTACACCGGAACAGGATAAAGAAATTTACAACCTGATGTATCAATCAGAAAAAGAATGCATTCGTTTTAAAATTGTACCTAACCTATCTGTTTTTATAACCAGGGATGTGCACATAGAATATTTTGGTGAACTACCCATCTTGTCTTTAAGAGGCGAGCCTTTAGATGATGTAGGAAACCGTATTAAAAAAAGAGCATTGGATATTTTTGTAAGTTTTTTTGTAATTGTATGTATATTATCATGGCTAATACCTATACTGGGGCTCCTTATAGTTTTAGAGTCAAGAGGTCCTATATTTTTTTCGCAAGTGCGAACAGGAAAAAATAAAAAAACTTTTCGCTGTTTAAAATTTCGCAGCATGAAATTTAATAATGATGCAGATTTAAAACAAGCAACCAGAAATGACAGCAGGGTTACTAAAGTGGGTAAGTTTATACGAAAAACCAGCTTGGATGAATTTCCACAATTTATCAATGTTTTTAAAGGCGATATGAGCCTGGTAGGACCCCGGCCTCACATGGTAAAGCATACAGACGATTATTCAAAAGTGGTTGACGAATATATGGTACGCCAGTTTTTAAAACCCGGCATTACCGGATGGGCTCAAATTAACGGCTATAGAGGAGAAATTACAAATAATGAACAAATTAAAATGAGAGTGAACAAAGACCTTTGGTACCTTGAAAACTGGAGCCTTTGGTTAGACATTCGTATTCTGTTCTTAACAATCTATCACATTGCTGCAAAAAATAAAAACACATTTTAATACAATACAAATGATTGAAAAAGGAAAAAAGATTTATGTGGCTGGCCATAAAGGTATGGTTGGATCTGCAACCTTGCGGCTACTCCAGAAAAATAATTTTAAAAACCTGGTTTATAAAAATAGTAATGAATTAAATCTTACCGATCAAAAAGCTGTACACAATTTCTTCGAAAATGAAAAGCCTGACGTAGTAATTATGGCAGCAGCAAAAGTTGGGGGCATACAAGCCAATATTGATAACCCTGCAACCTTTTTGTTAGATAACCTGCAAATACAAAATAATATTTTTGAAGCCGCTTTAAAATCAAAAGTTGAAAAACTGGTGTTCCTGGGAAGTTCCTGTATTTATCCAAAAAACTGCCCGCAACCAATGAAAGAAGAATACCTGCTTACCGGAAAACTGGAGCCTACCAATGAAGGATATGCGATTGCAAAAATTGCCGGGCTTAAATTACTGGAAGGAATGAACAAACAATATGGCTTTAACAGCATAAGCCTTATGCCATGCAACTTGTACGGCCCAAACGATTCCTTCGATCTTAAACATTCGCATGTATTATCTGCATTAATAAAAAGGTTTACAGATGCTGCTGATAATAATGATGCAACCATAACACTTTGGGGAACCGGTATAGCCAGGCGTGAATTTATGCATGTAAATGATGTGGCAAGAGCCATCCTTTTTCTGATGGAAAATTATAACAACTCCCAATTTATTAATGTTGGATGTGGATATGATGTAAGTATTAAAGAGCTGGCAGAAATAATTGCACAAAAAACAGGTTTTACCGGCGCTATACATTGGGATGATACCAAACCAGACGGGATGCTTAAGAAATGTATGGATGTAAGCCGTATAGAAGCATTGGGTTTTAAACCACAAATAAGCCTGCAACAGGGTATTGAAGAAATGATTGACATTTATAAAACAACAAAAACAAGTTTAGTATGATACCGTTAATGAAAAATGCTTTTTTAAATGAGTACGAAACAAAAAAAGCTTTATCTGAATTTATTATGAAAAGCGACCGGCTTAGCATGGATGCTAAGTGTGCAGAGTTTGAAGTATTGTTTGCAAAAAAACAAGGAAGAAAACACGGCATACTATTTAATAGTGGAGGAAGCGCCAACCTTGCCATTTTACAAGCATTAAAAAATTTAGGAAAATTAAAAGATAATGATAATGTAGGCTTTTCAGCATTAACATGGAGTACCAATACAATGCCCATCATTCAAATGGGAATGAACCCGGTTGCAATAGATTGTGAACCATCCACCCTAAATGTTATGAGCAATCATTTGCTCGATCGCCTAAAAACCACACCATTACAGGCTTTATTTTTAACTAACGTACTGGGTTTTACCGGCGATATAGCAACTATTAAAAAAATCTGCGAAGAAAAAAACATCATACTTATTGAAGATAACTGTGAATCTTTGGGTACCGAACTGCCCGAAGGAAAAGCAGGTAACTTTAGTATTGGTGCTAGTTTTTCTTTTTTTGTAGCACACCACATGTCAACCATTGAAGGTGGTATGATTTGTACAGACGACGATGATTTATCTGAAATGCTACGCATAGTAAGAGCTAATGGCTGGGATCGTAATTTAAATGCATCGCAGCAGGTAAAATGGCGTACTAAATACGGCATCAAATCTGAATTTGAAGCCAAATATACTTTTTACGACCTCGGGTTCAATTTCAGGCCAACAGAAATAACAGGTTTTTTGGGTATTTATCAGCTCCAGTTTTTAGATGAAAACATAAAGAAAAGAGAGGCTAATTATTTACGTTTCGAAAAGATATTTAAAGAAAATCCTGATCTTGTTTATTTGAATCATAGCCATATAAATGTATTATCAACCTTTGCATTTCCGGTGGTTTGCAAAACACCCGAACTGCGAGAAAAATACCTTTCTCAGTTTTCAGGCGCAGGTATTGAAATTAGACCAATGATTGCAGGCAACATGCAAAACCAGCCTTTTTATAAAAAATACGCAAAAAATTTATACAACTTACCCGGTAGCGATTTTTTACATACCAACGGGTTTTACTGTGGAAACTATCCCGAATTAACCGAAACAGACCTGCAAACAATAAGCAGTTGTTTATATAAATACTAACTTAAAATAATTTACTATGAAAATTTTAATAACAGGCGTAGCAGGTTTTGTAGGTTCTAACCTTGCAAAATGCCTTTTGCAACGAGGGCATACTGTTATTGGCATTGATAATCTTAACTATGGGTTTTTAAGAAATATAGATGCGATAAAAGACAATAAGGAATTTCAATTTTTTATGGGGGATATTGCAAACCCATTAATATTAAAAGATGTAAAGGCTGATATCATTGTACACCTGGCATCTCAAAAAATTCCACGCTACACAAATGCTTTACGTACACTAGAAGAAAATTATTTAATGCTTCGTAATGTAGTTCATAAATGTATCCTCGATAAATCAAAAATATTGTTTGCTTCAACTTCAGATGTGTATGGAAAAAACCCCCATGTACCTTTCTCAGAAAATTCTGACCTAGTGATGGGCCCAACAACTGTTAAGCGATGGGCTTACGCATTGTCTAAAATGTATGGCGAGCAATACATAATTGCCAATCATGATGAATATGATTTAAATTATACCATTACCCGCTTTTTTGGATCGTATGGACCTAACCAAAACCTTACCTGGTGGGGCGGCCCTCAATCTGTTTTTATTGAAAAGGCTTTTAAAAAAGAAACGATTGATATACATGGCGATGGATTACAAACCCGTACATTCACTTTTATTGATGATACAGTAAATGCGCTTGTAGCTTGTATTGAAAACGAAAAATCGAATAACGAAATATTTAATACCGGCCCTAAAGATGATGCAGAAATAACTATAAAAGACCTGGCCATTCTTATTTGGAAACTTGTGAATGGTAATGCATCAGAACCTAAACTCAATTATATTCCTTACTCAACATTTGGTAATTACGAAGATGTAATGCGCAGGGTACCGGATATTACCAAAATTTGCAGCAAACTCAATTTTAAACCAGCATGGGATTTGGATCAGGGACTTATTGAAACAATTAAATGGCAAAAGCAGTTTATCTAAATAATAAATTAATGAAACCAGAAAGCTGGGGAATTGTTGGCGGAGGAATAATGGGCATAACATTGGCATTACGTTTAACTGAAATGGGCCATAAAGTAACGCTCTTTGAAGCTGCACCAGAACTGGGTGGGCTTGTGAGTTCCTGGAAAATGAATGATGTGGAATGGGATAAGTTTTATCATGTAATACTATTATCGGATTTTAAAACAAGAGAACTTCTTAAACAAGTAGGCCTGGAAGATAAGATAGAATGGGTGGAGACAAAAACTGGTTTCTATATGAACGGGAAACTATATTCTATGTCGGATACTGTAGAATTTTTGAAATTTCCTACACTTAATTTATTTGATAAATTTAGACTGGGGCTTACAATACTGGTTGCATCCAGGATAAAAAACTGGAAACGCCTGGAAAAAATTCCGGTTACTGATTGGCTAAAGCGTTGGTCTGGAAAAAATACTTATCAAAAAGTATGGCTGCCATTATTAAGGGCCAAATTAGGAGATAGCTACACAAAAACTTCGGCAGTATTTATTTGGGCTACCATACAAAGGTTGTATGGTGCAAGACGCAGTGGTTTAAAAAAAGAAATGTTTGGTTATATACCCGGTGGGTACAAAAGGATTGTAGCAGCACTTAAAGATAAACTGCTAAGCCAGGGTGTTCAAATAAAAACTGGTTTTGCCGCCAGGGAAATTAAAACAGGCCCAACTGGTAAACCTGTTATATATTTTACTGCAAACGAACCTATGGAGTTTGATAAAGTAATATCTACTTTGCCCGCTGGTCTGTCTGCACAATTGTGTACAGGACTTGCAACAAACGAAATTAAAAAGCTGGAAGATATTGAATACCTGGGCGTAATTTGTGTGGCCGTTTTACTAGATAAACCAATCAGTAATTTTTATATAACCAACATAACAGATTCATGGGTGCCATTTACAGGAGTTATAGAAATGACGGCGCTTGTAAATAAAAAACATTTAGGCGATAATGCACTTGTGTATTTACCTAAATACATAAGCCCTTATGATCCTTTATTTAATTTTTCTGATGAAGAAATAGAAAAATTCTTTATCACAAATTTTAAAAAAATGTATCCCTGGCTAACCGATGAAAATATAAAATTTGCAGGTGTAGCTCGTGCAAAACATGTAATAACTGTTTTAACGGAAGGTTATTCCAATAACTTACCCAATGCAATAACAACTGTACCGGGTTTGTATATTGTAAACACAGTTTATATACAGGATGGTACTTTAAATGTAAACGAAACCATTAAAGTGGCCGACGAAAAGCTGGCCCAAATATTGGCACAATAATAAAACTAAGAACAAAAATGATTGCAAGTATTTCGTTAGATCTGGATGACCAGTGGTCGTACATGAAAGTTCATGGTGATGATGGATGGGAAACTTTTCCATCGTACCTGGATATAGTTGTACCTGTTTTTTTAGATGTGTTTGACAAGCTTGATATAAAAATAACTTTTTTTATTGTTGGCCAGGATGCGGCTATTGAAAAAAACAAGAAGGTATTACAATCAATTGTTGAGCGTGGGCATGAGGTGGGCAATCATTCCTTTCATCACGAATCGTGGTTAAAAACTTATTCAAAAGAAAAAATAGAGGCAGAGATTGAACATGCCGAAGAATCTATTTTAATGGCAACCGGCAAACGCACAAATATGTTTAGAGGGCCAGGCTTTAGCTGGAGCAATGATTTACTTGAAGTTTTACAAAAACGAGGCTATATTTTCGATGCTTCGTTATTGCCCACTTATATTTCGCCATTGATGCGGCGCTATTATTTTTGGAAATCAAAACTTTCAAAAGAAGAAAAGGAAAGCCGTAAGGAACTATTTGGATCATTTAAAGAAGGTTTTTACCCGTTAAAACCATTTACATGGAAATTTAAAAATGATAAGAGGCTTCTTGAAATACCTGTAACCACTATGCCGTTTTTTAAACTACCATTTCACCAAAGCTATCTTTTATACATAAGTGGTGTATCTATGGGATTAATGAAAATGTATTTAAGGTTTGCCATCTTTATGTGTAAGATAACCAAAACACCACCCAGTTATCTGCTTCACCCATTAGATTTGATTGGCGGAGATATAGTTCCGCAGCTTTCATTTTTTCCGGGCATGAATATTAAAAGCGAAAAAAAATTAAAAGTTTTTGAAATTGCTATCACTATGCTAAAAAAGCATTTTGAAGTATTGCCTATGGAGCAGTTTGCAGTAAAACTTCCAACTCAAAGAAAGGTTATAGAAACTAAAATCAAATAGCAGTATGAAGATTTTTTCTATTGTTGGTGCAAGACCTCAATTTATAAAACTGGCTCCTTTATCTGCCGCACTTATAATGCAACACCAGGAGTTTATTGTTCATACAGGGCAACATTACGATTATGTCATGTCTCAAAAAATATTTGATGACCTTGGTATTCGCAAACCAGATATTCATTTGGAAGTAGGCTCCGGAAATCAAACGGTACAATTAACCGAAATGATGTTAAAGCTGGAATCGGCAATGATAAAAGAAAAGCCTGACCTGGTTATTGTTTTTGGTGATACCAATTCTACGCTTGCAGGTGCGCTTATTTCAGCAAAATTATGCATACCAATTTTACATATTGAAGCAGGCTTACGAAGTTTTAACAGAAGTATGCCCGAAGAAATAAATAGAATTGTTACAGACCATGTTTCAAAATATTTGTTTGCGCCAACACAAACAGCCATTGATAATCTTAAAAATGAAGGGTTGGCAGCAAAAACTTATTTAACAGGCGATATTATGGTTGACACCATGAAAAATAATATTGCCACTGCTCTTAAATTATCTGCAATTCTTGACCGGTTAAAACTGGAAAATAAAACTTTTAGCTTACTTACATTACATCGTCATTATAATGTAGATGATAATACAATACTGGAACACATTTTAACTCAATTAGGACAACTTGGCGAAAGGATTATATTTCCTATGCATCCTCGTACTAAAAAAATGCTTTCTTCAACTTATATAATCCCATCAAATATAGAAGTAATAGAGCCGCTTGGTTATCTTGATTTTATTGCCCTGGAAAATTCTGCTAATCGGATTATAACCGATTCGGGAGGTATTCAAAAAGAAGCCTATATATTAAAGAAACAATGTATTACCTTACGTACCGAAACTGAGTGGGTAGAAACAGTAGAAGAAAAATGGAATTTATTAGTAAATCCTTTATCAAAAAATATTACTGAACAAATAATTGATTTTAAAACTGCATTGGAGCAACACGAAATATTTGGCGCAAATGTTACAGACAAGATGGTTGGCTTCATCAATTCAATAAAGTGAAAATTAAATTTTTGAGGGCAAATAAGAATTAAATATGTTATGAATAAAACATGTTCTTCTTTTGCAGAGTGTAATCAGGAAAAAAAACTTTTACTGGTTAAAAAAGGTTACCCTATTAGAGAATGTACGCATTGTGGTCATCGGTTTACAAAACTCAAAGAATTTGAAGGGCATCTTGATAAAGTTTATTCTGATGAATATTTTTTTGGAGGTAAGGATGGTTATCCGGGCTATTTACAAGAAAAAGATTTATTAATTAAAACAGGATTGAATTATGCTAAAGTAGTTTCAAAATATACCTCACCCGGAAAAATGTTAGATGTTGGTTGTGCAGCAGGTTTTATAATGAAAGGATTTGAACAGAGTGGATGGGATTGTTATGGCGTAGAGCCTAATAATACAATGGCAAATTATGGAAGAAAAGAATTAAATCTTACTATACAAACTGGCAGTTTGGAAGAATATAATACGGATATAAAATTTGACCTGGTAAATCTTATAGAAGTAATAGGAAGTTTATACGACCCCGACAAATCATTAGCATTGATTAATAACATGATGAATACAGGAGGTTTGGTATTGGTTGAATCATGGGACATGAAAAGTATAGTAGCAAAGTTTGCCGGGAAATACTGGCATGAATACTGCCCTCCAAGTGTAATAACATGGTTCTCTGATAAAACTTTAGTACAGATGTTTGCGTATTATGGGTTTCAATTACATGCTAAGGGAAAACCTATAAAAAGAATAAATATTAATCACGGGTTATCGTTATTTGGAGAAAGCTCTCCTAATTTTCCATTAAAAAAACCGATTCTAAAATTTTTTAGTAAAACAATAGGTAAATACAATATGCGTTACCCTGCTGTAGATTTAAAATGGTATCTTTTTAAAAAAATATAATGCCCTCAGGCAAATATTGATAAATGATAACCTTTCAAAATAATTATTTTTAACTCCTATAATATTATGAGTATAGAAACCAAACACTATATTACAGTAATAGCGCCTTGTTATAATGAGGAAGCCATCCTGGAATCAAATATTGCAGTTGTGGTCAATTATCTTCATACCATTGAAAACAAGTATAACTGGGAAGTGGTGATAGTAAATGATGGCAGTAAAGATAAAACCGGTGCAATAGCAGACGAACTTGAAAAAAAATACGATAACGTAAGAGTGTTGCATCATCCTATAAATTTTAACCTGGGTATTGCCTTACAAACTGGATTTCGTAATGCCAAAGGAGATATAATTGTGGTGATAGATATTGACCTTAGTTATTCTGTTGATAATATTGGAAAACTTGCAGATAAACTTGTTGAAAAATCTGCTGATATGGTATTGGCATCTCCTTATATGAAAGGAGGAAAGGTTACAGCCGTTCCACGTTTCAGAAGGATTATGAGTAAATCGGTTAACCGCTTTATGCGTATGGCAGCACAAGATAAATATTACACTTTTACCGGAATGGTGAGGGCTTACCGTACAGATTTTATCCGAAACCTTAATTTAAAAACCAGAGATTACGAGATTAACCCAGAAATTATTTACAAAGGAATGATTTTAAGAGCAAGGATTGAAGAAATTCCTGCTCATTTAGACTGGACGGAACAAAATAAATTTGCTGGTAAAAGGTCTTCAAGCCTTAGAGTGTTAAGGAGTTTTTTTTCGGGTCTTATGTCGGGATTTATTTTTAGGCCTTATATTTTCTTTTTAGGAATAGGAGCTTTATTAATGTTACTCTCACTTTATGAACTGGTATGGCTATTATATAATACTTTATTAGACCTTGCTCACCCCGACCTGACATTACTTGCTGGCAAAGCACCTTCGTTTTCACACAGCTTGGCTTTGCAGTTTCAAAATAGCCCTCACACATTCTTGGTAGGCGGCATAACTTTTATAATCTCCATACAATTTTTAAGTGTTGGATTTTTGTCATTACAGAGCAAAAGATATTTTGAAGAGTTGTTCCACCTTGGAAGTGCTATCAAAAAACAAAAAGAGTAGAAAATAACTTTTAAAATAAAGATATTGATAGTACATAAAGTATGAAATTTTACCAAAACTTGTTTTTTAATAATGACCAACACTAAAATAAATAATATTATTTTTTATAGTTTTTTACTGCTATATGCAACTGGTATTATTTATTTGTGTTTTACATTAAATGTTTGGGAAGACGAAGCTTATACACTAAACACTACTTCACATGGTTTTTTAGAAGTAATCAGGCTGTCTTACACATTTGAAGGACAACCACCTGCTTATTTTCTTTTAATGGCTTTGTGGCGCACTATTAGTTCCGATATTATTTTTGCAAAATTCTTTTCTATTTTATCTATCGGTATTGCTGCATGGTATTTTAATAAGCTGGTATTTGAAATTACAGGTAATAAAAATAACCGGTGGATGTTGGCAATCTTTTTAATAAATCCGTTTACTGTTTGGGCAGCACTTGAGATACGGCTATATGCCTTTATGATTTTATTAAGTGTGCTTGCAATTTATTACTTCATTAAATATTTTAAATACAATTCAAAACAAGCGCTATATACATTTTTAGTTATTGCACTTGTTGGTGCATACACCCAATACTTTTTTACACTTCTAGTTGCTTCGCTTGCCTTTTCACTTTTACTTTATAAAGGGTGGAAATACTTTTTTACATTTTGCCTTTACTTATTACCGGTGGTGGTGCTTTTTTTGCCCAACTTTACATACATTAATGCCGAGGTGCACATGCACCAACAAACTACCGCTTCAATTCCTTTTTTACAAACTATTAGTGATGTATTTCGTGCGGCACAAAATTTTTTATTGGCATTGCAATTAGCCCCTTTTGGCAGATGGGGCAGGTGGTTAATAAAAAGCATAGTAGTTATAAGCCTGTGTTTTGCTTATTATACAATATATAAAAACCGAAACAATAAGCAGTCAGATTTTTTTAAGATACTTAATACTTATATGCTGGCTACAGGCATATTATTTATTTTATATTGTACAGTTTTTGCATTAAAGCAGTTAACATTTGCAGGAAGGTACCTGGCAATTGTATTTCCGTTAATCATTTTATTATACGTATTACTTGGCCAATTAAAACCGGTTTTACACAAAGGTATATTTGTAAGTTGTATGTTTTATTTTGCTTTTTTGGTTTACAATTATTATAAAATTCCAGTAAAAGATATTGATTATAAAAATTTAGCAGGCTTTGTTCAAAATATAGAAAGCCCTAAGGAACCAATTGTTTTTTACAGCAGCCAATTGGCGCTCCCATTTTTATATTATTATAAGGGAGCCCATGATATAATTCCGTTGCCTAATGCCCTTACTTTCGACAGTAATTATATATCAAATGTTAGTGACACATTGGTTTTAAAAACATCCTTACTACAAAAAGTACAAAATGCCAGTTCGTTTTTGTTTGTAAGCAATGATTATGATTCGATACAATTGAATAGAAATATGAACAGGCCTATGATAGACAGTTTCCTAAACGGGCATTATAACCAGGTGTTTGATACTTTATATTATGGGCGCAGTAAAACCAAATATTTACGCATAAGACGATTTGCTCAAAAATAGCATACAGAAATTAGTAAAACTTATTAAATATTTTATAATAGATATTATTCTTTTACTAATTTAATATTATACAATTTGCCATCACACTCAATTCTTAAAATGTAAATAGCTTTACTTAAAATGGTATTGCCTGTTTCTATCTCCACCAGCCTTGTTGAAGGTTTGTTTATCATTTTATTAAGTACTTGCTTTCCATTCATATCTACCAATGATAATGTTATTTCGCTTTGAGGTATTTTTGCAAAACGAATAGATATTTTATTACTAAATGGATTGGTTACAGAAATTATGGATTGCTGTAGTTCGTTGGTTTTAATAACTACCACGTTACTTTGTTTAAACTTTCCATCATTATCTACCATTTTAAGTCTGTAATAATTTATATCAGCAATATCAGCATCCTGGTACGAGTATTTTTTTTCTGAAGTACTGTAACCTGCGGCAGGAACAGTGTGCAGCAAATTATAAGTAATACCATCCAGCGACTTTTCAATTTCAAATTGTTTACTGTTATATTCTGCAGATGTACTCCATTGCAGCAATACTTTTTTATTTTGTAATGACCCTGTAAAATCAAGTAGCGTTATGGGCACTACACCTACCGGACTTCTTTTAACTGCAAAATATTCCTGGTGAAACCAGGCACGTGTGGTGCTGTTAAAAGGGCTTGGGTATTTATCAAGTATCAAACTCCAGCCATAAGAGCAAAATGCAGCCGCTGAATTTTCCATATCTCCATTACTTAAGTTATCAGGTTTAGATGAAGAATAATCAAAAACAAATTCATTTATACCTATTGCCAGTTGAGGCATAACAGCTTCTTGTGCAGCGGTGGATGAGTAGATATGATCTGAATGATCTCCGGGATTATAGATATTATCAAGGCTTGATGTATTCAGATAAAATTGAGGATCACCTGCTCTTTCGGAAAGAATAATTGCAAAAATCGTATTTGTAAGTTCATTCCATGTATATGTATTTGCTCCATCAATGGAAGTGATAGTTGATATTATACCCTGTTTCAATTTCATTAATGACTGATTAGAAGTAGCTGGAAATCCTGCGCCATTAAAACCTCCGTCGGGCAATCTTAAAAAATAATTTACAATTTCCCCAGCGCCTGATGGATCGCCATAGTCGTATTTAACCAGGTTTTTGCTGTTTATTATAACATTTTGAGCTACAGGAATAGCATAAGAAAAAGGATAATTTGCAGTATAGGAAAAATCGGAAACAGTTTTTGAAGAAAATACAGCGCCTCTTTCCTTTGCAAGATAATAAGCAGTTGGCGATCCGTTAAATGAACCGGTTCCATAACCTTCATCGCCGGCGGTAAGTGTTATCAGTATAACTTTTCCTCCTGTAAACAAGTCGCCTGAAATTTTTTTGCACATAAATAATTGCCAGTCATCTTCATCGGCCTGTACAAAAAAAGAAACTTGCGGTTGCGCCTGTGCTTTAATAGCTGCCGTACAAATCAATATCAATACAAATAAAATCCTTTTCATTATCATCATTTAAATAGTGTTATTCAACTGTAATTTTCCTGCGCTCTATATATTTTCCATTCAATGTATTTGTGAGAACATACCTACCTTTTGTTGTAAATAATTTTCCCATATTTATTAATTTCCCCTCTTTACTATCTATTGTTGTTATTAAATTAAAAATACTCTTGCCTTCATTATTGTAAATTGTTGTACTTAACTCGCCTTTTTCATAAGGGCTAATAATCATACTTACATCTTTATTTGTAAATACCGGAGATGTGATTGAAACAATCATTGGGATGGCGGTAAGATTATTTGATGATAGATTTTCTTCTCCTATGATAGAAAATGGGGCGTTACCAACCGGGTTACGCTTTACTGTAAAATAATCCATAGGTAGCCAGGCTTTATGATTTTCAATATAACTGCTTGCATATTGTTTTTCAATAATGCCCCATTCCGATAAGTTAAATATTGCAGCGGCGTTTTCATGGTCTGTAACACTTAAATTATCAGGCATAGACGATGTAGCGTAGTCAATAAATTCTGTAATGCCAACCCATAACATAGCAGAAACAGCGTCCTGCCCTGCATGAGCAGCATATAAATGGTCAGAGTGGTCATCAGGGTTTACATTATTATCAAGACTGGCAGTGTACATCCAAACCTGGTTATCAGTTCCTTTTTCTGTAAGAATTATCTGTTTTATGGTGTTGGTTAAATCGGTCCAGCTTGTATAGGTGGCGGAGTTTTCAACAGAAGTTAGGGATGTTATTTGCCCTAGCTTTAATTTTTGTAAGCTTTTGTGGCCTGTAATCGGAAATCCATTTCCATCAAAATCGCCATCGGGTAAACGAAGAAAATAATTTACTGTATTACCATATACATACTTAGTAATATTATGGCCATTTATTACAGCAATTGTAGCTGTGGGTACAGGGGCTGGTGTTGCACCACTGGTTATATCTGCAGCAAATTTTGCAGCATATACCGACCCCATTTCTCTGCTTAAATAAAATGGATTACCAGCGGAATATGCTCCATCGCCATTACCGGCATCACCGGCAGTTAAAGTAATGAACACCACTTTGCCTGTTGCATTAAGGTCTGCCACAATTTTACTGTTCATAAATAATTGCCAATCATCTTCATGGGCCTGAATAGAATAAGACACGTCCTGCTGCGCCTTTAGGGTACCACTGCTAAATAAAAAACTACATACAATAAAAAGTAACCTTTTTGCCATATACGATAATATTTAAACTGCCAACTTAAAAATAGTGTAAACAGTGTATTAAATTCTTTTATAAAAGGAGAAACATAGGTATTAGAGTAAGCTAATCTATTGCTTCAGCAAAATGAAAAATAGCTGCAGATTTATATTAAATCCTGATTAGTTTAAGGGCGACTTTTAATACAGATTATGGACCTGAAAGCAAATATATATTTAAAATAGCCGATTTCAAAGATTTAGGCTATCGTTTTTATGTATTTATTTTTAATGAATTGTGGAGTATATGGAAAAATGCACTGTACTATTTGAAATAAAAAGGCTTATTAGCTTACTAAATAAGTACTTATGAAGTTTTTTTATCTTACCATGATATAGCATCAATAAAAAATGGGAATATTTTAATTCCCATTGTATAAAAAGTTTACACTAGTAATTGCTACATCTTTACAATGGCAAGAGTTTGTTTTTCTGTTTTATCAAAAATTACAGAAACCATATAAGTTCCTTTTAAAAGGTTTCTCAAGTCTATTTTTTCAGAAAAATTATTCTGCCCAGATACAATAAATTTATTAAAGACAATTTTACCCTGTAAATCATAAATAGTTATTGATATTGGCGTATTTATTTTAGTTGATTTAACATCCAGTGTGGTTATAGCAATTACAGGGTTTGGAAATATCTTAATTGTATTTTGAAGTGGTATTAATTGTGGAGGGCCGGTTACTGTTACTTTCACAGTGTCAATAGCAGTAGCACCTCTATTATCTGTTACCATTAATTCAAATTCGTACTCGCCATGTATCAGGTTATTAATATAGGTAACTGCATTAACTAAGGAAAAAAGTACATTGTTTGATGGCCCTGAAAGTTGTCTCCAGTCGTACCTGGTTATAACGCCATCAGCGTCATTTCCACTTCCACTTAAAGTAGCAGAATTATCAGGAAGCGTTACAGTTTTGTCTGGTCCTGCATTTGCAGTTGGTGGAATATTATTTGGTTCTGCATTTACGGTTATCTGCACAGTATCTCTTCCAAAAGCGCCGCTATTATCAGTTACTCTTAGTTCAAATAAATAAGTACCCTGTAACATTCCAGTAACCGTAGTTAAAGCACTGTTTGAATTAGTAATGGTACATACCGGCCCAGAAATTTTTGTCCATTGATAAGCAGCAATACTTCCATCGGGATCATTCCCGCTACCGCTTAATGTTACACTGTTGGTTGGTAATGTTATTGTTTGGTTAGATCCTGCATTTGCAGTTGGTGGAATATTGGGTGCTGCATTTACAGTAACTTGTATAGAATCTCTGCCAATAGCTCCGCCATCATCCGTTACTTTCAATTCAAAAATATATACGCCCTGCACTAATCCAGTTACAGCAGTATTGGCATTGCCAGGGTTCGAAATTGTTCCCGCCGCAGGACCTGAAATTTTTGACCAGGTGTATGCTATGATATTTCCATCGGGGTCATTACCACTGCCAGTTAATGTTACAATATTGATTGGTAAGGTTATAGTTTGATTGGAGCCTGCATTTGCCGTTGGTGGTATATTATTGGGTTGCGGATTAACAGTAACCTGCATGGTATCTCTACCAATGGCGCCATTATTATCAGTAACTTTTAATTCAAATCTATAAGTACCTTGCAACATTCCGGTAACAGTTGTAGAAGCGCTGTTTGGATTCGTAATGGTACATGCCGGACCCGAAATTTTTGTCCATAAGTAAGCAGCAATGTTTCCATCAGGGTCGTTTCCGGTTCCATTAAGCGTAATTGTATTTAATGGTAAAGTAATTAATTGGTCAGGCCCTGCGTTAGCCGTTGGGGGAATATTAGGATCTGGATTTACAGTAACCTGCATGGTATCTCTACCAACAGCGCCATTATTATCAGTAACTTTTAATTCAAATCTATAAGTACCCTGTAACATTCCGGTAACAGTTGTAGAAGCGCTGTTTGGATCAGTAATGGTACATGCCGGCCCCGAAATTTTTGTCCATAAGTAAGCAGCAATATTTCCATCTGGATCATTGCCACTACCGTTAAGTGCTACACTATTAGTTGGTAAAGTAATAGTCTGGTCGGGTCCTGCATTTGCAGTTGGTGGAATGTTGGGTGCTGCGTTTACAGTAACCTGCATGGTATCTCTACCAATGGCGCCATTATTATCAGTAACTTTTAATTCAAATCTATAAGTACCCTGTAACATTCCGGTAACAGTTGTAGAAGCGCTGTTTGGATTCGTAATGGTACATGCCGGTCCCGAAATTTTTGTCCATAAATAAGCAGCAATATTTCCATCGGGATCGTTTCCACTACCGTTAAGTGCTACACTATTAGTTGGTAAAGTAATAGTTTGGTCGGGCCCAGCATTTGCAGTTGGTGGAATGTTGGGATCAGGATTTACAGTAACCTGCATGGTATCTCTACCAATGGCACCATTATTATCAGTAACTTTTAATTCAAATCTATAATTACCCTGTAACATTCCGGTAACAGTTGTAGAAGCGCTGTTTGGATTAGTAATGGTACATGCCGGCCCCGAAATTTTTGTCCATAAATAAGCAGCAATATTTCCATCTGGATCATTGCCACTACCGTTAAGTGCTACACTATTAGTTGGTAAAGTAATAGTTTGGTCGGGCCCAGCATTTGCCGTAGGCGGAATGTTGGGATTAGGATTTACAGTAACCTGCATGGTATCTCTACCAACAGCGCCATTATTATCAGTAACTTTTAATTCAAATCTATAAGTACCCTGCAACATTCCGGTAACAGTTGTAGAAGCGCTGTTTGGATTCGTAATGGTACATGCCGGTCCCGAAATTTTTCTCCATTGATAAGAAGCAATACTTCCATCAGGATCGTTTCCACTACCGTTAAGTGCTACACTATTAGTTGGTAAAGTAATAGTTTGATCGGGTCCAGCATCGGCTGTTGGTGGAATATTTGGTGCAGCATTTACAGTAACCTGCATAGTATCTCTGCCAGTTGAGCCACCATTATCGGTAACTCTTAGTTCAAATTTATAAACACCTTGTGCCAATCCTGTTACGGCAGTTGAAGCTAAGTTTGGGCTGGTAATACTACCAGCAACTGGCCCAGAAATTTTTGTCCATTGATATGCAGTAATGTTGCCATCGGGGTCGTTTCCACTGCCATTCAATCTAACACTATCTGTTGGTAAAGTAATTGCCTGGTCAGGCCCGGCATTAGCAGTAGGAGGAACATTCGTAACACCAATTTCAAAAAAACCAATTTCAGGTGCAGACCCATTATATGGTAATCCAACATTAATACCTGCATCAATACATGGCGATGAGCCAACCACAGGAATATAATTTGCATCTAAAACAGGATTTGAAGTTAGATTTCCTGTATTAGTATAATTTGTAGGGTTTCCATTTGAAAATAATATAGCATTATTACTACCATTATTATATTTCGTATTATTTCTAACAATCAAGCCGTTCACATGGCTACCATAATCACAACTAACTCCATAATAATTAAAATCTGAAATGATATTGTTAATCAATTTTATATTGGTGGATGTGTTGCCACCAGGTATATTAACACCAAAATAAGGGGCATTTGCACCAGGTAGTGCAAGAAAAGTATTATTGTAAACAAACCAGTTTGCTGCACTGTAATTGGTTGAGTTATCATTTACAATTATTCCAATGGCAGCACCTTCTCTTGTACCATCTGTTTTACCAATATTGAATGCCAGGTTTTTTTGAATAGTAATATCATTCATAAAACTTCCGGGCCTTAATGAAAACATAATTGGTTGTGAAATATTTTTAAACGAATTGTTTTCTATAATTAATCCTTCGGTTTGAAATTCTAACCAAATACCTGTTTCGCAATGTGCAGCTTGTGTAGTCCTTCCAAAAACATTATCATGTATATAGGCACTATATGCATAAGCGCCCTTGGTTTGATAATTTAAATCTACACTTCCTTCAATAATATTATTGTAAATTTCTAACCCTTGCTCATAAAACATTTCAATACAAAAATCAAAGTAGTTACCAATACCATTGTATTGATAAGGGAATGGTGGCCGCTTTAGTGTGTTATTATAAATTTTGCAACCTTTTATATGTCCTTCATTCCATAATTTTATTGGCCAGCCTGGCATGTTACCGGTTGTAACAATGCTGTTATTATAAATAAGCATTCCATCCTGCCCGCCAATGTTAAGACATCCGTAGCCGTATGTTCCATCAAAACTTGCACAGTTGGTTACGGTGTTATTATAAAACTTATTTCCTGTTGCATAAATTGTTGGTGGAGCATCTCCATTATCATCTCTTCCACCCCAAACAATTCCACGTTGTGCAAAGTTATAAATAGTACAATCATGAATTGAAAAGTTTGATCGACCCTGAATCTGAATAGCCCATGATGTACTGTTTTGGCCATCCATACTTATATTACTTATATGCTGGTTGCCATTGGTACCTTCGGTGCTATGTGCCTCTATTATCATTTGAAAAACTGTAGAAAAAGATGCCTTGATTATTGAGGTGGTTCCTGTTCCCTCAATACTAACACCCGGAGCAAGAGTACTTGTACTGCTTTCGATATAAGTGCCTGCCGTAACAAATATAATATTGCCAGCAGAGGTTACTGTAGAAGTAGCCTTTTTTAATGTTTTCCAGGGATTTGTTATACTTCCATTTCCGGTTGCATCATTTCCTGCAGGACTTATATAATAAGTTGCTGCGTTTGTTATGCTGCAAAAGAATAAAGAAATAATGAGTACTAATAATTTCATTATTGGACTTATTGGATTTTAAATACTTAATTTAATTAACGCAAAATGTACCGGTTTATTATTATTACTAAGGTTTACAACTTGTATGGTTGTGGTAAGTTAAAAAAGCCAGACATTTTTAAAGGGTGCAGAAGGGCAAAAATAGTGCTACGTTTACTATTTTTTTATGGGTATGATTCTCCTAAATTTATATACGAAAATTTCATTTATATATAACAGATTTATAAATTATATAAACAAATGATTATAATAAAATGAAAGAGAAGAAAAGTTAAAATATATGGCTTATGTAAAGAAAAAAGCAAAAATTTGTTAGTAAATTATATGTAAATGTTAATAAAATAAATAAAAAATTAACTTTTTTGAATGTTACGGTAAATATTAGAACATATAAAATATTAATGATTTATGTGTTACAGTAACAATAATTTTAGAAGCTTATTTTTTTTATTACATACAATAATTTTCAAATAAATTTGTTTTTTTAAAACCAAATCATTTACTTTAAAAGAATAATTAATAACTAAACTACAAAGTATTTTATTACCTGAATATAAAAGCCTGGCTACCCTTAAATGAAAAGAAGGACATTTTTACTTTCGGCAACTGCTGTTACGCTGGCAGCAGTTTCAATACCAGCAATTAAGTATTTCAAAGGCCGATCAAAACATTATGATACTATTGTGATTCCTGATGAGCTTAGTCGTTTTTGCGATGAAAAGACTTTACGGGATATTGGCATCAAGTACCGAAAAGCAATGCCACAGGAAGAAGGTAAAGCCGTTTTGAAAAAACTGTTACTAACAGACCTCAATGGTAAAGCAATTTCTGAAAAAACAGACACTTACACATTAATTGAATTGCTGGATACCAAAATACATAATGACTTTGAATCCAATTTAATATTTATAATGGATGGTTGGGTAATTGCTCAAACAGAAGCACGCCAGTGCGCCTTACTTTCACTAACTTAAAACAAATTTATTTCACATGCTTATTGATGCCAGGCAAATAGAAAACAACACAAAAATAGAAGGTGACATTTGTATAATTGGTGCAGGTGCAGCAGGTATAAGCATTGCACTTGAATTAGAAAAAACATTTAAAAACATAATTTTACTTGAAGGCGGTGGAATGGAATATGATGACAGGATACAGGAATTGTACAATGGTAAATTAACCGGTCATCCTTACTATCCAATGAAAGCCAGCAGGCTGCATTATTTTGGAGGAAGTACAGGCCATTGGGGAGGAATGTGTTCTACATTTGATGATATAGATTTTGAAAAAAGAGACTGGGTGGAAAACAGCGGATGGCCTATTAAAAGAGAGGACATTGCTAAATACTATCCTAAAGCCACATCAATTTTAGACCTTGGCTCAAGCGATTGGAGCCTGGATTATTGGTTGAAGAAGGATGCTGATTTAAAACCTTTACCACTTGATAGTAATGTTATCTGGACCAAAATGTGGCAGTTTAGCCCACCAACTCGATTTGGGAAAAAATATAAAGATGCCATTGTAAATTCAAAAACCATACAACTATACACCTATGCCAATGTAGTGGATTTAGATGCTACTGAAAATATTACCGCAATAAACCAGGTTACAGTTAAAAATTATACAGGTAAAGTGCATACGGTAAAAGCAAAAAACTACATACTTGCGTGCAGTGCTATGCAAAATGCAAGGGTATTGTTGGCTTGTAATAAACAGGCGCCAAACGGACTTGGAAACGATAATGATATTGTTGGCCGCTACTTTATGGAGCATGTGGAAATTAAAAGTGGCGAACTTTGGCTTAACCATACTGATAAACTGAAACTATATTTAATGGAACAGTTTACAAAAGAAAGAGCCGAGCTGGCAATATCGCCACAAAAGCAAAGGGAGCTGCAAATTCTTAATGGTTCAATCTCTTTAATGCCTTTAGAGATGTCGAATAAAACCATACCTTCTGTAAAGCTTTGGTCCAATGATGATCCACGCAAAAGTTTAGATACGTTTAAAAAATATTCAACCCTTGATAAACGTAATTTCATTCAACGATTCTTTTCCAAAAGCATCTTTCAATCTTATGGAATGTTTACCAGGGCAGAGCAATTGCCTAACCCTCAATCAAGGGTTGTTTTAAGTAACGAAAAAGATGAACTAGGTATACCCAGGGCAAACCTTCATTGGGCATTATCTCCCATTGATAAGAAAACAGTATTTAATATTAATAAGCTTCTGGGACAACAAATAGGTGCTGCAGGTATTGGCCGTGTAAAACTGAGAGATTTTTTACTGGATGGTGATGTACAATTACCCGATTATACTAGCGGTGGTTGGCATCATTTGGGTACTACCAGGATGAGCGAAGATCCTAAAAAAGGAGTTGTAGATGCCAATTGCAAAATACACGGCATTGATAATTTATATGTTGCTGGTTCTTCCTGTTATGCAACCGGCGGTGCCGTAAATCCTACGCTTACTGTAGTTGCAATAAGTTTAAGGCTGGCCAATCATATAAAAGAAAAGATGGCAATTGTATAAAGCTATGCAGAGATTTTATGTGAGGTTGTATTTCTCTTAAAGTTTAATTTTTTTTTCCAGGCAAACAAACACCAGGTAACAACAGCCATTAATACTATTGCAGTAAAACTGTAAATAAGAAAGTGTTCAGCATAATAAAAAAATATGGCAGCAAAGCAGCTAGTGAGATACCAATACCAACTTTCGAGTTTCTTATTTGCAGTAAGCCAAAAACCTGTAAGAGCAGTTGCATAAACAATGTATGCCATTAAAGCTATAGTTTTAAATGCTGCATTTTTATTAATTATCCAATTGGCAATTAAAAGAAATATAAATGCTGAAGAAAAGACAAGCAACTGTAAGGCAATTTCTTTTTTTGATGACATGCTTATACGTACGATACGATGCCCACGCCTGTTCCTTCGCCGCCAAACCAACCAACCATATATGCATAATGCACTAAATGTTATTGCGCTTAAAGTATTTATAATACTTTCTCCCTCATCTAAACATGCAAACAGAAAAATTATAGCCATTAAAGAAAAAGACAAATATGAATAAATGTTTTCCTTGCTACAAAACCACAACGCTATGAATAAAATAACAATAGCAATAAATTCAGGAACGGAACTGTTTTTTAGTTCATAATATACAGGCCTTATAATTTGCTGTTTAAAATTAAAGCCCGGAGTTTTTATTGAAGCATCAATTTTGTTTTTTTCAAAAATATAATGGCGGGGCAACCCACTTATAAAAAAGGGTTTATTATTATTTCCATTACCCATCAGTATATTGTTTGCAACAACTAAACTATCAATTGCAAAACCCGGGTTTGCAAAAACTGGCGCTACATTAAAATTTTTAATTGTATTGTTTTGTATGAAGATCTTTGCTGCGTTCTCTGCTCCGCTTATTTCAATACCGTATAACGGAGCATTATTTTCTGCAGCAATAAAACTGTTATTATAAATCTGTAAATCATCAATATAATAACTGGCCTCATTCTTTATTACAACACCCCTGCTTATATTTATACCATTACCATTATTGCCATTGCCGGTTTTACTGCCAATTTCTTCAAAGCGGTTGTTCCTTATAGTTATATCGGTCATACTTCTGTTGCCTTCAGTATAAAAGATGATACCGCCTGCCAGCTTGGTAAAAATATTATTTTCAATGATAACCGCATCTGTCGAAACCTCAAATATCAAACCACTTTCAAAATGCTTGTTTAGTAATTTCTGGCCAATTTTATTATGATGAAACCAAACGCCGTATTCAGCTTCATCCTTACTAGTTTTTACAAAATCAACAGCGCCTTGTATAGTATTGTTATAAATTTCCATACCACCCAAAACATTCCAAAATTCAATGGCAAAATCCCAGCCATCATCTCCACCATAATTACCCATAAACGGAACCTTAATAATGCTGTTATTGTAAATCTTTACATTCTTTAAATAACCATCATTGCTGTATTTTATGGCAAAGCCATTATAACCAACTGGCCGCTGAGTTTGTGTGATGGTATTGTTGTAAATAAGTATTCCATCCTGCCCGCCAATATTTAAACATCCTCTACCGTATTTACCTGTAGGCGTATTGTATGCAGCACAGTTATTAAGTATATTATTGTAAAACTTATTACCCGTTGCAAAAATTTCAGGGGCGGCTTCTACATTATCATTTCTGCCATCAAAAATTACACCCCTGTCGCTAAAATCTTCAATAGTACAATCATGTATTCTAACATTGCTTCTTCCGGAAACTGCAATACCCCAAAAGGTAGAAAGTTTTTGTCCGTCGAATTTTAAAAATGAAATTTCCTGGTTACCATTTGTTCCTTCGGGAGATCGTAACGATAGCAACTCTGTCCAGTCTTTTGTGATACTGCTTTGTATTACAGAACTGATGCCTTCACCTTCGATACTTACACCAACAGCAAGTACTATCTGTAATGTTTCGTTATAAACACCCGCTTTTACATGAATAACACTTCCTGCTGTAGTAACAATGCTGGCAGCTTTGTGCAAAGTCTTCCATGGTTTGCCAGCGGTTCCATTGCCAATAGCATCATCTCCCAATGGACTTATATAAAAAGTTTCGGCATAAATGTTTTGCAGAAATAAAATACAAATAAGAATGAAAAAAAATCGCATGAGTTTTACTGGCTGATGGGCTAATTGTAAATATAAATTTTAAATTTTGAAACTACGCCTGTATTGTTTCATCAAGTTTTTAAAATAGTATCCAGGTTGTTATAAATATTGGTACCCAAATATTTTATGATATTTTTTTTGTTTTTATCATCAGTAAGCGCCTGTAGGTGGTTATGATGATGCAAGTCGGTGCCTACTAAACTTGCCAGTTTATTGTCAAGTATGTATCGGGCTGCTTTTTTTACACTCTTACCATAATACCCCGTTAACGATAATATGTTTACCTGTAAATTAAAACCCATCTCTTTTAACTGTTGGTATTTTTTATAATTATTGTGATAATAATGATATCGTTCCGGATGTGCCAGTATGGGTTGATAACCTTCGGCAATTATTTCAGCAAGTATCATATTAAGGTTATCGGGTGCTGTAGAATATGAAATTTCTGTAAGAATAATATTTTTATGCAGGGTAAGCAAAGGCGATTTGCTCCTCAGTAACTCCAAAAAATAATCATCAAGCATATATTCTGCAGCAGCATACAATTCCATTTTAATACCTGCTTTTTTTGCAGCCTCTTTTACTGTAACCAGTGCATTGTTTATTATAAATGGAGTGTTTCTGTATAAATCGCCAATTATATGTGGTGTTGCAATGGCTTTGCGTATGCCCAAATTGTAAAGTCCTTTTATAAGACTTAACGAAGTTTTTATATCAGGCGAACCGTCGTCAATGCCTGGTAAGATATGCGAATGTATGTCTGTGGTAAAAGGGAGTGATAAAGCTTCTTCGTTTTTAATATTGTTCTTAAAAAAATTAAGCATTTGGATAAGTAAAGCATTTTAAAAATAATGCTGGCTGCAAATAATAGCTTTAAAGCAATATTACTATAAAGGTATTAATATTTAAGATAATAAATATTTGAGCTGTTAAACATTTTCTGCAATGCAGGGGCTTTCCAAAACTTTAATTTTGTAATTTTTTTGAGAATTGAACAACAAAAATTAATCGCCTCTTACTTAGTAAAAAAACTGGTTAATGATTGGAATAATTACGCTTTTAAAATTAACCATTATGGTTGTGAGGGAACATACAAAAACATAATAATACGCAATTACCATAATCATTTACTTTTTTAAAAATGAAAATTGCAAATAGTAAACTGTTAGCCAATTTATGAAGACTGTTCTTTAATTTAAATGCTAAAAAATATTTTAGAAACAAGTAGCCGGTTATTCAACTTTTCGCCCACTCATCACCCTTTTATTAACCTCATATTTATCGTTTGATGTTTTTTTGATCATTAATTTTGGTCTGGGGCCGCTAAATCGCATAAAATATACATCACCATCATAAGTTACCCTGCCCACTTCTGCACTGTTATATGGTTTTATCCATTTTTCAGCATCAAGGCGATAAGAGCCATTTGCGTTACGGCCATTTGAAGCAGAAAAAACCAGTGAACTATTTTCGCCGCTTTCAAAAGAAACATCTAACGAGTTTTTATAAACCCCTGTACATACACCGGAAGTTCCTTTCTTTAATAGGATAATATTAACATACTTACCATTTTCAAATGCCACTTTACCCGACTTTACAGTGGCATCACCCGAAGCCAACTCCCGTCTCAACTCCACATCCTTATCAATGTAAAATTGTAATTTTTCAATTGGAATTGAACTTTGTTCAATTTTATTTCTTGTATCAGCAGTAAAATATGATTTAGAACTACTACAGGAAGTAAGAAAAACTACCAGCATTATCATAAACAAACCTGTTGCCTTTTTAATCTTTGTGCTTGTAAAAAAACTATACATACCTGGATATTTTTTAGTGAGATTTTTTTGATGAAATATTCTTACAAAGGTTTAATGCTTAAGTGAAATATCATGTTAAAGGAGTATGAAAATTTACTTTAACTTTAAACAAAGCAGAAGCATTTATCCAAAACATTAAAATCAGCTACTATGCAATTCAGGTTATTTAAATCACAGGTATATCAAAACAGGCGAACTGTATTAAAACAAAAAATTACAAACGGGCTTATACTTTTAATGGGTAATGATGAATGTGGAATGAATTATAAAGACAACTGGTATCCTTACCGGCAAGACAGTTGCTTTTTGTATTATTTTGGTATTAACCTGGCAGGGCTTGCATCAGTTATTGATACAGAAACCGGCGAAGAAACCATCTTTGGCAATGATTTAAGTATGGATGATATTGTGTGGACGGGGCCACAACCATCTGTTGCTGAAATGGCTGCCGAGGTTGCTGTATCTACAACAGCTCCGTATAAAAATATTGAAACTGTAATTCGAAAAGCAATTACCAACGGAAGAAAAATCCATTTCATTCCACCATATCGTGCACAGAATAAGATAAAGATTGCACAATGGTTGAACATTGCAGTTAATGCAGTTAACGACTCGGCATCTATTCCTTTAATAAAAGCTATTGTTAGCCAGCGTTCTTATAAAGAAGATTGTGAAATAGCCGAGATGAACATTGCCGCTGCTATTAGTGCCGATATGCACCTGGCAGCTATGCGGTATGCAAAACCAGGCATGAAAGAATTTGAAGTGATGGCTAAAGTAAAGGAAATTGCTTATGCCAACAATGGTAGCCTGTCATTTCACCCTATTGTTACTATTCATGGCGAAACCTTGCACAATGTGTATGCAGGTAATACTTTAAAAGAAGGCCAAATGGTTTTATGCGATGCCGGCGCTGCCAATGATATGAATTATGCCGGCGATCTTACCTGTACATTTCCGGCAGGAAAAAAATTTACACAACAACAAAAGGAAGTATATGAAATTGTATTGCATGCACATACCAGTTCTGTCGCCATGTTAAAACCAGGTGTTTTATATAAAGATGTTTACTTAAATGCTGCACAAAAAATTGTTGAAGGAATGCAGCAGCTTGGCATAATGAAAGGCGATGCTGCCGAAGCTGTGGCAGCAGGCGCACATGCCATGTTTTTTCAATGTGGGCTGGGGCACATGATTGGATTGGATGTGCATGATATGGAAGATTTGGGAGAACCTTATGTAGGATATACCGAGATGTTGAAAAAAAGTACACAGTTTGGTATCAAATCATTAAGGCTTGGAAGAGCTTTGGAAACCGGTTTTACGCTAACTGTAGAACCGGGTGTTTATTGCATTCCGCAATTGATGGATAACTGGAAAGCTGAAAATAAATTTGCTGAATTTATTAATTATGATACATTGGAAAAGTTCCGCCATTTCAGCGGTATTAGGGTAGAAGAAGATTATTTGATAACAGAAACAGGTAGTCGCTTACTTGGTAAAAAATTACCTATGGCGGTAGATGAAGTTGAAAACCTGAGAGCACAAAGTTTATCTTAACCTGTTAACAAGTTATGGGTTCATCTGCTTTTTTTAAACGATTAATGCAAAAAAATTACTGGTAAAGTTTTGCCTTTAAAGCCGGCCTTACACTATCTGCCACACTTTGAAAAAGGTTTAGAGGAACACCATTGCTATTGGCATCGTTCTCCAGGTTTGTTATCGTAGTAAGATAATTTCTCCATGCATTGGTACCGCTTGAAGTATATAACCTATTATCGTTTGGCATATTAACAGTAAGCACTACAGTAGAACTATTTATCCTGCTAAGGTCATCGGTTCCTTTAGGTAAAATCAAAACTACTTTCCAAATATTGGATGGCACTGTTACATTACCACCATCAATGGTATTTACTAAAGTATTTGATGAATTATATCCACCCTGGCCATAATTCCCCATCACTATGTATGCTTCTTTAGTTGTACCAACTAAACTGTTGCGAACAAAATCTTCCAGCCCCGCCCATGGGCCACTGTTCATTTTAGAAGCCTGCGGAATCATATTTGTCATCAGGAATGTTGATGAATTGGCATCTCTGGAAGATGTTCTATCGCCCGATGGGCAATTATGTCCCCTGTCGAAACCACTATTATTATAACTGCTATTTTGTACCTGGTACCAGCCAATGGGTAAGTTGGGGTCGGCCCTGTAATCATCTTGTCTTGATGTAGATCCGATGTCTTCACTTTGCAAATGCCAGGCAATCCATACCGAAGTGCCCCGGTTACGATTATACGCCATTTTATAATAGATATTATCCTTTAAATAATTTTCGGGAAACGACGATGAAGCAATTGCATTGGTAGGGTTGCCTAAAAAAATGGGGTCGTTCTCTCCTGGTATTGATGGTGCCGAAAGCTCTGTTGAAAAACTGATGGTATTGCCATAGGATGTACCGCTTGCATTGGTTGCATAGGCTTTAACATAATAAATAGTATTAGGTGCCAAACCGGTTAAATCGCTTGTAAAACTACCAGTTCCTGTTCCAGCAAGCGTAGTGTTTACTGCCGATGTACCGGTACTCCATATTATGCCTCTTGAAGTAACTGCCGATCCGCCATCATTACTGATATTGCCACCGGCAGTAGCTGTATTGGATGAAATGTTTATAACAGCTGATGTGCTAATTGTTGGTAAGTAAGTGTTTTTTAATTCATCTGTATTTTTTTTGCAGGAATACAGCGATATGCTAATTATTAAAATAGTAAAACCGTTAAATAACTTCATGCTTGATTTTTTTTGAACTGGCTACAAAAGTAATCAGTTATAACTAATTATATGGTTGTTTTATAAAACTTCCTTTAGTATTTAGTGTTCTGTTTTTAGAAGTTGTATAAAAATCAGTTTTAGTTTAATAAAAAAACTATTCAAATAGCTTAAATATAGTGAACAGTAAAAGAATAAACATACGCTAACTTAGTTAATCATTTAAATAATAAAAATTACTTTTGCAACCCCAATTATAGTACAAACATTTAAAATAATTATTATGACCAAAGGACCAATCAGTAATTTTATAGAGCATCATTACCGGCATTTTAATGCAGCCGCTTTAATGGATGCAGCCAAGGGGTATGTAACTCATATAGATGAAGGAGGTAAAATGATGATAACCCTGGCAGGAGCCATGAGTACAGCCGAACTAGGCATTAGCCTTGCAGAAATGATACGGAAGGATAAGGTGTCCATCATCAGTTGTACCGGTGCCAATCTTGAAGAAGATATAATGAACCTGGTTGCTCACAGTCATTATAAAAGGGTACCCAATTACAGGGATTTATCTCCAAAGGAAGAATGGGATCTATTGGAGAACCATTACAACCGGGTTACCGATACCTGTATTCCCGAAGAAGAAGCGTTTAGAAGAATTCAACAACATATTTATAAAATTTGGAAAGAAGCAGATGCAAATGGAGAACGATATTTTCCGCATGAATACATGTACAAAATGTTGTTAAGCGGTGTATTGAAACAATACTACGAGATAGACCCAAATAACAGTTGGATGCTGGCAGCAGCCGAAAAAAATATTCCAATTGTTTGTCCCGGGTGGGAAGATAGTACGATGGGAAATATTTTTGCCAGCTATATAATCAAGAACGAAATGAAAGCAACTACAATAAAAAGCGGTATTGAATATATGGTATGGCTGGCAGACTGGTATCGTAATAATTCTTCGGGAAAAGGAGTTGGATTTTTTCAGATAGGCGGCGGTATTGCAGGCGATTTTCCCATTTGCGTAGTACCAATGATGTACCAGGATTTGGAATGGCATGATGTTCCTTTCTGGAGCTATTTTTGCCAGATAAGCGATTCAACTACTTCTTACGGCAGCTACTCCGGTGCTGTTCCTAATGAAAAAATTACCTGGGGTAAACTGGATATAAATACACCAAAATTTATTGTAGAAAGCGATGCCACCATTGTAGCTCCGCTGATTTTTGCCTGGATATTGGGTTGGTAATTTTAAACTGTATTTTATAGAATAGGCGCTAATTTGTTAGCGCCTATTGTTTTAATATCCCATATTATATCTTATGTTTTCATTTGTCATACCTTTAAAATAAAATGGCTATGAAAAAATATTATGCTGTATTAATGATGATATTTATGATGCAATTTTCATTTGCACAAACATCATTGCCCATTCCCCGAAACATTCAAAAAGCATTTGATAAAGGAACCCGGAGCATAAATGGCCTGCCTGGAAAAAACTACTGGCAAAACCATGCGGCCTATAATATTGCTGTAAACTTTCAACCGGCAACAAGAATTGTGAGTGGTACCGAAGAAATTAATTACAGCAATAACAGCCCCGACACATTAAAGATTATTGTTTTTAAACTGTACCCCAATATTTATAAAAAAGGATCGCCAAGATTAATGAATATACAAAGCGATGATTTAACTGAAGGTGTAAAAATAGAAAAGATACTGGCAGATAATGAACCCATAGATACAAAAAAATATCGTATTGATGCAACCAATATGACTGTGAGGATTAAACCGCTTCCGCCAGGGCAATCAATAAAATTTGATATTGGATTTTCTTATACGCTCAATAAAAAATCGCATATCCGTACCGGAGAAGTTGCAGAAGGTGCTTATTTTATTGCTTATTATTTTCCACGTATAGCGGTGTATGATGATATTGACGGCTGGAACCTTAATCCATATCTTGGCACACAAGAGTTTTACAATGATTTCTGCAATTTTAAAACTTCCATCACTGTACCCGGCAATTATCTTGTTTGGGCTACAGGCGATTTACAAAATACATCAGAACTTTTTGAAAGTAAATACCAGCAACGTATTCAGCTAGCCGAAACAAATGATGCCATTATTGATGTAATTGATAGCAACGATGTAAAAAACGGAGGTATAGTAAAACCTGCCAATACCCATACCTGGATATTTGAAGCCAACAATGTTACTGATGCGGTATTTGCAATTAGCAATTATTATGTCTGGCAAAGTTCAAGCCTTGTGGTTGATAAAAAAACAGGCAGAAGAACAAGAGTTGATGCAGTATTTGATCCCAGGCATAAAGATTATTTTAATGTGGCTTCAGATGCACATAAAACAGTACATGCAATGAGCTTTAGTTTTCCCCAATGGCCTTTCCCATACAACCACGAAACTGTGTTTGATGGATTAGACCAGATGGAATACCCGATGATGGTAAATGATAATCCTGTACAAGACAGGGCCGAAAGCATAGAGTTAACTACACATGAAATTTTTCATACCATGTTTCCTTTTTACATGGGCATCAACGAAACCAAGTATGGTTGGATGGATGAAGGATGGGCTACCATTGGCGAATGGCTTATTTCGCCAATGATTGATTCAAGTATTGTAGATCTTTACGGTGTTGCACCTGTTGAAAATACTGCAGGTAATGAAATTGATTTACCCATTGTAACATTAACAACACAACAGAATGGAACATCAATGTTTATTAACAGTTATCCAAAACCGGCAATGGGCTACCTTTTTGTAAAAGATATGGTGGGCGATGACCTTTTTTATAAAGGCCTTCATAATTATTTCAGTAACTGGGCAGGCAAACATCCTATACCAACAGATTTTTTCTTTAGTATGAATGAAGGAAGTGGAAAAAACTTAAACTGGTTTTGGAAAAGCTGGTTTTTTGATGACGGCGTGCCTGACCTTGCCATTGCAAATGTTGTTGAAAAGGGATACAGAAAACAGGTTACCATAGAGCGTAAAGGAACCAAACCGGTGCCTGTTGATTTAACTGTTACTTATCAAGATGGTAGTATTCAAAAATTTCACCAGAGTATTGCAGTATGGGAAAAAGGGAATAAAACCAGTATTGTAAATTTTAATGCATCTAAAAAAATAAAAAATATAAAATTAGGAAGCAGTCATGTGCCGGATATAAATAAGAAGGATAATGAAAAAGAGGTAAAATAAACTTGAAGTAATCGGAAGCATAAAAAAGCCACTATAAATTTTTTAAGATTAAATAGTGGCTTTTGTGTATTGGTAATTCATATAGTTATCTGGTTCCCATATTCAATGGCATATCTCTTTTCAACATATCATCCCTGTTTGCCATTTCCCAGGCGGTATGAAAAATCATACGGGTTCTTTTTTCATACAGGCCCCAGGTTATTTTATCTACTGTATCTGTTGGTTTATGGTAATCGGCCTGTAACATACCATCGTAAAAGAACAACACAGGCACTCCTTTGCGTGCAAAGTTAAAATGGTCGCTGCGGAAATAAATACGGTTAGGATCGGCAGGGTCATCAAACTTATAATCCAAAACCAGGTTGCTGTATTTTTTATTGGCTCCTTCGTTTATGGTAGCAAGGTCGCTGCTTAGTTTATCGTGGCCAATTACATACACATAGTTTAATGTGTCGTCTTTCATACGTTCAGTATCAATTCTGCCAATCATATCAGTATTTAAGTCAACAGTTGTTTTGTCTAATGGATAAAAAGGATGATCGCTATAGTATTCACTTCCCCACAATCCTTTTTCTTCGCCGCTAACAGTCATAAAAACAATTGTTCGTCTTGGCTTAATGCCATCTGCTGCAGCTTTTATAAATGCTTCGGCCATAGTAATAACAGCACAGGTGCCACTGCCATCATCATCGGCACCATAATATATTTTTCCATTGTGCATACCCAGGTGATCGTAGTGGGCTGTTAAAAAAACATATTCGTCTTTTTTATCCGTGCCTTCTATAATGCCAGCTACATTGCTGGCCATAATAACCGTACGCTCTTTTTTTAATTCAAACTGGGTTTTTATTTTTTTGGTAACATACCATTCTTTATCTGGAATACTATTGGCTTTAACTGCATTTAGTATTTTATCAAAATTATCTCCAATAATACTTTTAGCAAATGCATGAGAAAGCTGTGCATAGCTTATTGATTTTTCTTTTGTATCGTTCCGGGGATAGTACACCCCAGTTTTTTTACCACTTGCAATAGCCCGTTCGTTAAAAGTTTCCTGGCGTGGATTAATGATAAGTACAGCAACCGCACCTTTAGCTGCAGCAGCAGCCAGTTTTTTTGAAATGCCCGGAAATGTCCATTCGCTGAAACGGTTGTTGGCATTTAAAAAATATTTTCCATCTTTTTTAGGTTCTCCCAAAAAGATGATAACAGTTTTTCCTTTTACATTAAGGTCGGTATAATCGCTATATTTTTCATCATCAATTCCATATCCTGCCACTACAATTTCTTTGCTTTTAAATTTTCCGCTCTCATTATTGGTTAATGGGGTATTAAAATCCGTACCACTTACTGCGTCTTTGTTGCCTATTTCCAGTTCAGCTTTTATTAAACTGTCTTGATAAAGGGGATAAAACTGTTGATAGCCTTTTAATGCAGGTATAGGTTTTAAACCCATAGCTTTAAATTGACTTTCAATATAAGCGGCCGCTTTTCGTTGTCCTTCGGTGCCGGTTTCACGGCCTTCCATTTCGGCGCTGGCAATAATGTTAAGGTGTTTGGCAAGGTTATCACTCGTAATATGGTTGGCATATCTTTCCTGATCATTTGCCTGGGCAAAACAAACATTAATGACTGCCATAAGGCAGATAATTGATATGATTTTTTTCATTGTAAAATTTTAAAGAAGGGCAAAATAAGTAAATAGCAGTAATTACCTTTTGACTTTTATATGAACGGTGGGTAAATGTTTAAAAAGCTAATGTTAATTCCAAAGTATGAAGCTCAACATATAACCATATAATTTTAACAGGCAATTTTTTCTACTCTTTTTTCGTGCCTGCCGCCTTCAAATGCTGTGTTCATAAAAATATCCAGCATTTTTTCTGCATCGCCATCACTAACAAAACGTGCCGGAATACAAATGATATTTGCATCGTTATGTTTGCGGGCCAATTCGGCCAGTTCTTCTCCCCAGCAAATAGCAGCTCTTATTCCCTGGTGTTTGTTTGCAGTCATTGCAACACCATTTGCGCTGCCGCATAATAAAATACCAAATGCAGCTTCTCCTTTTTCTACAGCATAAGCAACCGGGTGTGCAAAATCAGGATAATCAACCGAGTCTTTATTAAACGTGCCAAAATCAGTAAAAGCAAGTCCTTCACCTTCTAAAACAGAAATAAGGTCTTCTTTGCAATCGAAACCGGCATGATCGCAACCGATAGCAATGGGTAGTTTTAAATTGAAAGGAGACATAATAATGTAATTAAAAGTTGAATATTGAAAATGCTTATCAAAGGTACTTAAATGCGGTATAATTTATAACACATATTGTATTTAATACAATGTACAAGTGAACTAACTCCAGGCTCTTTCTTCTTTTTCTTTTTGCTTATCTACCCTTCTTACTATAGCCACACTAATTTCGTACAGCAATAAAAGTGGAATGGCTACAATGGTTTGACTTGTCCAGTCGGGAGATGGTGTAATAACTGCAGCCACAATTAAAATTACTACAAAAGCAAACTTCCGGTATTTTTTTAAGAAGGCAGAACTGATGATGCCGATTTTGCCCAGCACATAAGCCAGTACTGGTAATTCAAATGCCATACCACAACCCAGGATTAGATTGTTAAGCGTATCAACATAATCATTGATGCTTGGTTGATACTGAATGGCGCCGGATTTACCCAACGTAAAAGATGCCAGGAAATTAAAAGTAAATGGTGCCAGTAAATAATACCCAAATGCTGCCCCTGCAAAAAAACAAAGTGAAACCCAAAATATACTGCCACGGGCATATTTTTTTTCTTTTGCTGATAAGGCTGGTTTTACAAAACGCCAAAGCTCCCAAAATAAATAAGGGAATGCCACAATAATACCTCCAATCATAGCAATGCTTAACGCCGATGTGAAAGTGCCATTTACTTCGGTAACCAAAAATCTTATTTTAACCGGAGGCATACATAGGCTATCGCCAATATGTAACCAATGGCTAAACCTGCACAAAGCGCCATAGGTAACAAAATTTTCACTGGCAGGCGCCAGTATTATATTGTCGTACACCCAATCAATAAAAATAAAAATGCTTATTGCTGCAACCAGCCAGGCTATAACAGATCGCATGATATGCCAGCGCAATGCTTCCAGATGCCCTACAAATGACATCTCTTCAGGTTCATCATCATGCCTGTTGCGAATGCGTTTAAAAAATTTTTTCCTATCTGAATCTTCTGCTGCCAAGTATTTAATTATTTGCCTGCGTTATATTTTTGTTTTTTGGCAGGGATTGCAAAGGTAAAGCACTAATGGTTTAATCAGGCAGTTGAAATTTTTTTTACATTACCGGTTCTTTTTAGTATTCCCCAGCCTTGTAATTCGCCCTTTAATGCCCGGTTAAATGATTTGATGAGGATATAGTACATGAGTTGCCGGTAAACCAATCTTTGAGGTATCATCCACAAAAGTTTTTTATAATCTTCTTTTTCAAATGCAAAGGCAATAGCGGCACCTGCCACATCAACTAACGTAAAAATAAAATAATAAAAAATAATATTTCCAATATCGGATTGTATGATACCTAAACCTGCAGCAAAGAGGCTGAATACCAGGATTAAATCGGCCAGTGGCGCTAAAAAGGGTAATATGATTTGAAAAATTAGAATGTTGGGTAAAGCTATCATACCAAAATTTTTATACTTTGGGTTAAAAACAGCATCCCGGTGTTTCCAAAAACTTTGCATTACACCAAAACTCCACCTGAACCTTTGTTTTAAAAATTGCTTCATAGTTTCCGGTGCTTCGGTATATGAAATGGCGTTATTGCAATTTGCAATTTTATAACCGCAGCGATGAAGGCGCATGGTAAGGTCGCAATCTTCGGCAAGCGTATCGGTGGTAAAATACCCGGCATTTATGATGGCTTCTTTTCTAAAAACGCCTATAGCGCCGGGAATTACTGTAATACAATTCAGTAATTCAAATGCCCTGCGATCAAAATTTTGCGAAGTAATGTACTCAATACTTTGCCAGCGGGTTATTAAATTTACTTCGTTGCCAACTTTTACATTGCCGGCTACTGCTGCAATATTATCGCTGGTAAATTTTTTCATTAATTCTGTTACTGCATCCTTTTTTAATTGGGTATCTGCATCTATACAAACTACAAAATCGCTGTTAGCAATGTTAATGCCATAGTTTAAAGCCGATGCTTTGCCTCCATTTTGTTTACTGTACACCTGCACATTTTTTACAACATCAAATTCCTGCTTTACTTTTTTATAAGTCTCATCTGAGCTGCCATCATCCACAAAAATTACCTGCAGGTTTTCATAATCCTGGTTTAAAAGACTGGTAATGGTGCGGCATACATTTACTTCTTCGTTATATGCCGGTACTATGATGCTTACCAATGGTTTTGTGGTGGCAATAAAAGCTTTTGTTTCTCTTCTTTTTTGTATAAAAGCTATAATACCCATCAACAACATGCGGCCCACGGATAAGCCTATGCCAATAATAAAGAATGCAAATACAATCTGCCCTGTCCAGTAAGATACTTCGGCAATAAAAAAATTAAAGGAGTTTACCCAGCTTCTTTTTACCGGGGGCATTATGTCATCTCTTTTTTTACCCATTAAATCGGCAACAGTGGTAAAAATGCAACCACGTTTTTTAAAATAATCAATTATACGAGGCAGTGCCTCTACAGTTGGCTGGCGGGTTTCGCCACCGGCATCATGCAGTAAAATAATACTTGCATCATTAGCCTCGGCTATACGTATGGTGCGGTTGTAAATACTATCGGCATTCATTTTAGGATCCCAATCGTTGGGGTCTATACTTTCACCAACGGTTATGTAATTATGTTTTTTGCTGCGTGCAATGGGTTCTATTTCTTCAAAAGTATGTGGTTCGCTATCTGCATTATAGGGTGCCCTAAATAAAATTGTTGAATGGCCGGTAATACATTCTAATAAAACCCTGGTGCATTTTAATTCCAGGTCGGCCCGTTCGGGGCTCATGGTGGCAATATTATGATGGGTGAACGTATGATTACCTATTTCAAACCCGTCTTTATATTCCCTGTTTAGTAAAGGGATATTACTTTCTGCATTTAATCCTATTATAAAAAATGTAGCCGGTACTTTTTCTTTTTCAAGAATTTTTAAAATCTGAGGTGTAAAGGCGGCGCTGGGGCCATCATCAAAAGTTAGTATCATTTTATGACCCGGCCCCATAGGGGTTTTATCTTCTGCAAATTTTTCATAAACGTAACCTGATGGTAGTTGTAAATATTGTTGTTCGGCAATAAGCATTTCGGTTTTATCAACCTCCAGTTTAATGTTACCTGCTGCTGGTGTATAAATAATATCCAGCAATTCGCCTTCGCCAGAAGCAGTTGGTTTTTTATTGGGGTTAACAGGCAAGGCTTCGAGCAAACTAAAATCAAAAGGATTTTTTCTTAGTGATTCGGAACTTAGGCTTCGGCCATAAAAATTCCATATCCGGGGGTCTTCGCCGCCAAGATGCCACATGGCAGTGCCTGCAGTTGAATAGTCATCACTAAACCTTAAAATATTAAAAGTAGTAGCGGCATCGGTAAACCAAACTGAATGTTTTGCTTCGGTAGATGTATCGGTTTCTTTTTCATTAAAACTAAAATGCAGGTTGTAACTATCATTGTCAAACTGGATAGTTGAGTTTGATAGTTTTGCCATGTCTATGGCTGCATCATAAACAATATCCTGTACATAACTGCTATCATCATCTGTTACCCAGTCTCTTCCATATCCCGCTAGTCCTAATATTATTTTTGATGGGTCAATTTTATTTGCCAGCCAGTCTAATTGTGCTTCAATCCATTTTTGTGAAGATATGGGGCCTGCACCTGATGCATCATTATATTGGTCGTAAGCCATTAATATCAAGTAGTCTGTTGAAGAGGCAAGGTTTTTATAATCGTAATCTTCATTTTTAGGAGATACATCTATTGTTACTAAAAGATCTTTGTTGTGCAAAGCTTCGTACAGTTGCTTTTGAAATTTTGTAAACGGTTCATTATTTTTTTCTTCCAATTCTTCAAAATCAATATTTATTCCCTGTAATTTATAATGTGTAATGGTATCAACTATTTGCTGAATGATTAATTTTCTTTTTTCTGCATTGGAGAAAATGTTATGTGCCAGCCTACCATCAAAATCGCCAACACCGGTGGCATTCTTATTACTGTTGAAATTGGTAAATATGGGTTGAATGCTAAGTTTCTTTTGTTTCATTACAGCCAAACCGGCACTGTCTATACGGGTTTGAAGCTTATAGGTTATGGGGTCAATAAAAAACCATTCGGGGTAAATGCTGTTGAGTTTATCTCCGTTGTGCTGCAAATCGGTAAAAGAAGCTGGTTGCCAGGGCACATAAAAGGCCGCTCTTATTTGAGATGCATGAAGTTTTACTGCATTCAATTTTTTTATAGAATCCTCCTTTTGTTTTTTTATAAGAAAATCTCTGAAGCCTTTGAACTTTTTATTTAAAGGGGAACTTAATGTGAATTTATTATCGGGATTTAGTTTGTTCTGGTAAAATTTTGCCCTGTTCTTAATATCGGGTAAACCGGGATTTGTGCCATTTTTAATTGCTAATACAAGTACTGCTATTAAAAAAAGTATTAACAGCAAAACTATCCTGCTGGTCCATTTTATACTTTTCCAACGTGTGGGGTTATTTGTTTGAAATATTTGGGTACCGCCACTCATACAAAAATTATATTGAAATAATTATTTTACAAAACTGTGATTTGATTGGCGAAATATAAAATGCTTAACAGTAGTTTAACCAGTTTAAAATTATTTTACCAGCTATGTATAAAAGAGAAGCCCCTGTTGAAACAGGGGCCGTTACCAAAACTAACTGCTTATGAGAAAATTTGAATTTTTATTCTTTGATTATTATTACGCAAAACGAATGCCAAAAGTTTTTATTCTAATGTTAAGCTTTTCTTAATACAGTTTTTTGTTTTTTTGCCTCAATGAAATAATTAGGTAAATCATCCAATATCATTTGCTTTGCCAATAAAAAAGCCATATTGAACCTTCAATATGGCTTTTAAAATATTATATAACCTGGTTATTTTATAAATCCTTTTATCAAATCCATAAGCCCGCCACTGCCATTTTTGGCTTGCTGATCCTGGGCGCCGCCAGCCAATTGGCTAACTATATCCATAAGCCCACCGCCACCTTGCTGGCCGCCACCGCCGCCGGTAAACTGACTTATAAGGTCTTGAAAATTAAAACCGCTGTTACCGCTTGTTTGCTGTTGCTGTTGAACAACCTGAGTACTTTGTCCGCCGGTTATCGAGTTTAAAAGGGTTTCTAAAGAAAAACCTGTGTTTGATGAATTGTTTGATTTGCTGATTAAGCTACTGATAACATTAGGTATTAGGTTTGCAGCTATATTATTTGCCTGAGAGCCGCCAACATTGTATTTACTAATTAATTTACTGGCAAAATGTCCAATCATCATATTTACAATGGGGTTACTTAAAAGGCTTTTACTATTATCGCCGCTTTGCTGATTGCCACCCGTAAATAATGAAATAATATTTTGTAATCCACCGCCAGCAACCATGTTTCGTAAACCGCCGGCAACAGTATTTGTAGCTTCTGCTACCACATCATTATTAATTTCGTTGGGTATGGCCGGGTTGTTTACCACGGGGTCGCCTGATTGTTCTTTTATCAGGTTGAATAATTCTTCTAGCATAATTTTTTATTTAGTGATTGTTTAATGTAATAAAGGCAATTTAATACATTAAAATTTATATTAAGAACTTTGTGCTGTTAGTTTTTCTGCATTTTCGGCAAATTGAAGTGATTCTAAAAATTCCTGTATATCGCCATTTAACACTACGTCTAAATTATATACGGTTAGCCCAATACGATGATCTGTTACTCGGCCTTGAGGAAAATTATATGTACGTATTTTAGCACTTCTGTCGCCAGTACTTACCAGGCTTTTGCGCAGGTGCGATATGGCTTCTTCTGCTTTTCTTACCTCTTCATCATATAGTTTTGTTCGCAACATTTCCATGGCCTTTAGTTTATTGCCTAACTGCGATCTGTCTGTTTGGCACATCACAACTATACCAGTTGGTTTGTGTGTTAAAAAAACTTTTGTTTCTACCTTATTAACATTTTGCCCTCCTGCGCCACCACTTCTGGCAGTTTCCATTTTTACATCACTTTCTTTCAGTTCAAAATCCACTTCATCGGCTTCTGGCATAACAGCTACTGTTACAGCACTTGTATGCACCCTGCCCTGGCTCTCTGTATCTGGTACACGCTGTACACGATGAACGCCACTTTCAAATTTCATGGTGCCATATACATCATCACCGGTAATTTCTACTTGTACTTCTTTGTAGCCACCAACGGTGCCTTCACTTTCGCTTAATATCGCAGTTTTCCATCCCCTTTTCTCGCAGTATTTTAAGTACATCCTTAACAAATCTCCTGCAAATAAAGATGCCTCATCACCACCAGTGCCTGCACGTATTTCCAATATGGCATTTTTTTCGTCGTAAGGATCTTTAGGTATAAGCATGTTGCGAAGAGCTTTTTCCATCTCCTCCTTTTTTTCTTCCAGAGCCGGTAGTTCCAGTTTGGCAAGGTTTCTCATTTCTTCATCATCGCCACCCAGTACTTCTTTATTAAATTCAATGTCATCCAGTAATTTCACATACGCATCACGTGCATGTACAATTTTTTCAAGGCTGCGGTATTCCTTACTGATGGCTGCAAATTTTTTATTGTCGCTTACAATTTCAGGATTGGTAAGCGCAACAGCCAGGTTATCAAATTTTCCTTTTATAGCATCTAATTTATCCAGCATATTTCTGTTTCCTGTAATAGGTATTTATTATGGTTTGTTATTTAATTTTGTACCCAGCAACAAATATAATTTTAGCTTCATTGGCATCGAATGAAACATCCCTTTTTTTGGGGCTTTTGTTCATTTTGCCTTTGGTTAGCTTTATGAATTTTTTGCATTATAATTACCGGGCGGCAAATTTACAATATATCAACCATTCATTTTGTATAGAAAATTTTCGGCAACACATATTTTTAACGGCTACCAGTTTGTTCAGCAACAGGTTTTAATTGCCAGCAACAATGGAATAATCGTTGATGTAGTTGATGAAAAAAACGCTGGCGACGGTATAGAAAATTTTGATGGCATCTTGTGCCCCGGATTTATTAATGCACATTGCCATTTGGAGTTATCGCATTTAAAAGGGCAGATACCCAAACATACGGGTCTTGTTGATTTTGTGCTGAAAATAATTACCGAAAGGTGTTTTGATGAATATTTAATATTAGCCGCTATAGAAAAAGCAGAATCAGAAATGCTTAAAACCGGTATTGTGGCTGTTGGCGATATTTGTAATAACATACTTACTCTTTCACAAAAATTAAAAGCAAATCTTAAGTATCAAAATTTTATTGAAATAAGCGGTTTTCCGCCTGCTGTAGCTAATGAAAGATTTAAAAAAGGTGTAGAGATCTATAATGCCTATTCACAAAAAATGAATGGTAATTCTATTGTACCTCATGCCCCCTATTCTGTATCGCCCGATTTGTTTGGTATGATTAATGGTTTTTCCGGTAATAAATTATTATCAATCCATAACCAGGAAACAGTAGCCGAAAATGAATTTTTTATAAATGGGCGGGGTGATATTATGCGTCTTTATAAACAACTGGGTATCGACATTTCTTTTTTCAAGCCCTCCCAAAAAACAAGTTTGCAAACCTGGTTGCCATTTTTTACAAAAAATCAATCAATAATTTTGGTGCATAATGTAAATACAACTGAAAAAGATATTGAAATTGCTACACAACAAAACACTTTCTTCTGCCTTTGCCCCAATGCCAACTTGTATATTAGTGATAGGCTGCCTAATGTACAAATGTTGATGAAGCATACTAATAATATTATTTTAGGTACTGATAGCCTTGCATCAAACGACAAGTTAAATATCCTGGAAGAAATAAAAACTTTGCAGCAAAACTTTGTAGCAATTGATTTGTCTGATATGCTGCAATGGGCTACCAGCAATGCTGCCAGAGCATTGCAAATGAATAAACAATTGGGTAGTTTTGATATACAAAAACAGCCAGGTATTGTTTTAATTGAAGGGGTAGAGGGATTGAAGCTTACAAATAATACATCTTCAAGAAGAATATTGTAGAAATATTTATTACAAACACAGGGTTATAAAACTTCATGCAATACCAGTAAAGTTTTCATCTGTCCAAAATCTGGGATATGCAACGCATAATACTCCAGGTATTTTAACAGTAATGTTCTTCTTATTTCGCCATTCAGTTTAAATTCTTTTAACTCACCTGGTTGCATTACTTTTAATAGTTGTGCCGTAAGCTCTGCATTTATTCCATCAATAAAATACGGATGTGCAGGTTGTTTATCAATAAAAGAACCTTCCTGTAAGTCTAATACTTTATTATGGTTATTGAAATTATTAATCATCCTGAATCCAAAAAAATGTGTGAGATGCAGTGTAAAGTACAAAGAGAAATTTGCCATAATAATTTTATCAAACTTATCAAGTTCTATAAACGAATCTTCGCAAAAATTAAAAAGATTGGCATTAGGCTCCGGTTGCTTAAGGCATTTGTAAACCAATTCGGCCATAAAAGAAGCTATACTGTTTTTAATAACATCGCTTAATAGGCTTTTGTATAATACCGCCCACGAAAACTCTTTAATGCGTTGCATCTGTTTGTTTTCGTTGTGATATACAATTAAATCTAAAATAGCTGTAGGCTGAAAATGATTGGCTTTTGATGAAGATTTTTTTGAAGTACGTACACCATTTACCATATAGGTTTGTATGCCGTACATTTCTGTAAAAATGGTAACAACCAGGCTGGTTTCGCCATATTTTACACTACGTAGTACTATACCTTTGGTTTTGTGTGTCATGTTTATACCAACATTAATGAAAGTAACTACTAATAAAATTATTTAACTAAATAAACAAAATGCCAGGTTGCAGTGCAAAACAGCTATAATTAACTTTCTTTGCACAATCTAAAATCTAAAATTTAAAATCTAAAATCTATATGTGGCAAAAGTTGGGAAAGTTTGTTTTAAAATTCAGGAGACCTTTACTATTATTTTTATTGGTCGTTTCTGTTATAATGGGTTTTTATGCAAGTAAGGTTAAATTAAGCTACGAATTTTCGAAAGCCATACCACTTGATAATATAAAGTATAAAGAATACCTGGGCTTTAAAGATAAATTTGGAGATGATGGTAATATACTGGTAGCAGGCATACAAACTGACAGTCTATTTAATTTACAAATATTTAATGCATATAAACAGCTTGGCCTGCAAATAAGAAAAATAAATTATGTAGAAGATGTATTAAGCATTCCGGCGGCCGTTACTTTGGCCACAGATTCAACCACCGGAAAACTTGCAGCTAAAAAGATTTTTGAAGATACATTACAAACACAGGCACAGTTAAACAGTGCTGCTGCAGAATTTTATAGCTTGCCTTTTTATAAAGGCAGGTTATACAACCCCAATTCCAAATCGTACCTGATGGCTGTACGTATTAATAAAGATATTCTTGGCTCAAAGGGACGTACACAGGTAATCAATGATATTTCGTCGGTTGTAAAAACTTTCAACATAAAAACAAAAATTGAAGTACACCTAAGCGGTCTTCCATTAATAAGAACCGTTGTTGCCGACAGAATACAAAATGAAATGAAATATTTTTTATTTGGTTCTCTTTTATTAAGTACGTTAATATTGGCACTTTTCTTTCGTTCTATTAGTACCACACTACTCTCTTTGCTGGTAGTTATTTTAGGTGTTATATGGAGTGTGGGTATTTTGTATTTATGCGGTTACCAAATAACCTTACTTACAGCATTAATACCTTGCCTTGTGGTGGTGATAGGCATTCCCAATTGTATATATTTTATTAACAAGTACCACAGTTCGTATATCGAAACAGGAGATAAGGAAAAATCGCTCATTAATATGGTAAGTAAGATGGGGGTAGTTACTCTTTTTTGTAATCTTACCGCTGCTATTGGTTTTGCAGTTTTTGCACTTACCAAAAGTGCTATCCTTAATGAGTTTGGCGTGGTAGCGGGCATCAGTATTATGTTTATTTTTATCATCTCTTTTATTCTACTTCCTGCATCTTTAAGTTACATGCCTGCTCCTAAACCATCGCAAATAAAATATCTTAACAACAAATACATCATCAATTTTTTATTACGTATAGAGAAGTGGGTACTGCATAATAAAAAAATGGTGTATATGGTTACTGCATTGGTTTTAATTTTTTCAGTGGCAGGAATTTTTAAATTAAAAAGCGTTTCATTTATTGTAGATGATTTACCCAAAGCCGATAAGATTTATACAGATATTAAATTTTTTGAAAAAAACTTTGGCGGCGTAATGCCTCTCGAAATACTGGTAGATACTAAAAAATCAAAAGGCATATTAAGCCCCAGGATAGATATTCATAAAATAGCTTTTTTCCAGGATTCTATTTTAGCCAAAGAAAAATATGTAAGCAAACCTTTATCGGTGGTAGATGGTATTAAGTTTTTTTACCAGGCTGCAAGCGGCGGTAAGGGAGATTCAACATACACATTGCCGGCCTTTGGTAATCCATTAACCGATGTACACAAAATGCTTAACCAGCTAAAAGAAAAACGACTGCATAATGAACTTACCGCTAGCGACTCTGCCAGTATTAAATTAATGGGTTCTTTTGTAGATTCTACCGAAGAATACCTGCGTATAAGTATGAATATGGCTGATGTTGGAACAGAGAAGTTACCGGTGTTATTAAATGGAATTGAACAAAAAGCAAATGAAATTTTTGATACGGCTAATTATAAGATTCAATTAACGGGAACGAGTATTACTTTTTTAGAAGGCAGCCGTTTTATTGTTAACGGGCTGCAAGACAGCATATTTTGGGCTTTTTTATTGATTGCCTTATGTATGCTTTACCTGTTTAAATCTACAAGAATATTGATTTGCTCTCTTCTACCAAATGTAATACCACTGGTTATTACTGCTGGTATTATGGGATGGATGGGTGTACCGTTAAAACCCTCTACAGTACTGGTATTTAGTGTTGCCCTGGGTATTGCAGTAGATATCACTATCAGGTTTTTGGTAAATTATAAACAAGAACTTCCGCATTACAACAACAATATTTTACAAACAGTAAGCGTTACCATAAATAATACGGGTCTTAGCATTGTTTATACGGCCCTGGTACTAATTGCTGGTTTCGTTATTTTTTGCGGCAGTAGTTTTGGAGGAACTAAAGCATTGGGTTGGCTAACTTCGGTTACTTTATTGGTAGCCACTTTTACTAATCTGGTTTTATTACCTGTATTATTGCTAATTACTGCACCCAAGCATAAAGCCGAAGTTAAAAAAGAGGCTTAAAAATTAATCAACCCTATTTAGTAAATGATAATTTATATCAATAGTAAATAAATGCAGCTATTGGTAAAATAAATTTGTCTATAAATGTATAGTATAATAGCTATTGTAATATATTTGCCGACTTAAACAATTTAAGCAATGAGAAAATCGATTTTAACATTAATGGCTGTGTTTGTATTTATTTATGGAGCAGCCGCTCAAAACCGCACCATAACAGGTAAGGTTACCGATGAAAAAGGGGCGCCAATTGAAGGTGCTTCTGTTTTAAGTCCTGACGGAAAACAGGGTACACAAACTGATAACAATGGACAATATAGTATCTCTGTTCCTGCATCAGTTAAATCATTAAGGTTTTCAAACGTAAATTTTGAAGCAGTTTCCAAATCATTGGGAAACCTGTTAATTGTAAATGTTTCTTTAAAATCTAAAGATGCAAGTTTAGAGGAAGTGGTAGTTGTGGGTTACGGTACACAACAAAAGAAAGCTTTTACTGGTTCTGCATCAAAAGTAGATGCAAAGGAAATTGCGCAGTTAGTTACACCCTCGATTGATAAACAATTAGCTGGCCGTGCTGCCGGTGTAAATGTAAATGTATCGAGTGGACAAGTAAATGCTCCAGCCCGTATCCGCATTAGAGGTACAAACTCCTTTAATCAAAACCGCTCTCCATTGGTAGTATTAGATGGTTCGCCAATTTCTACCGGAAATTTAGGACTGGTATCTAATACAAATGCCCTGGGCGATATTAATCCCGATGATATTGAATCGTTGGAGGTATTAAAAGATGGTTCTGCTACTGCTATATATGGTTCTCGTGGTGCAAATGGTGTAATAATGATTACTACTAAAAAAGGAACTCGTGGCCGTAATTCAATTACATATAGTGGTGTTGTAGGTTTTAGTAGCCCGGTTCAAAAGTTTGATCTTATGAACGCCAATGAATTTGTAACCATATCAAACGAAAAATTCATCAATGCCGGCCAATTACCTCCTGCAAGACTTGATCCTGCAGGAACTAATACAGACTGGCAAAACAATGTGTTTGTAAAAAACGCTTTAACTACAAGTCATACTATTGCTTTAAGTGGTGGAACCGATAAGGCTTTATATTATATGAGTATGAACTATTCCAATAATAATGGAGTTGTTCGCACAAATAAAAGTACAGCCTTTAGGGTACGGGCTAATGTAGAAGTACAGGTTAATAAATGGCTAAAAATGGGCAACAACCTATCTGCATCACGTCAAAACGACTTTGACCAGAACAACAGTTCAAACGGGCTTAGCGGTTCAATTGTTGGAGCTATCAGGGCTTTGCCAAATGTGCCTATCTATAGCAATACACATCCTACAGGTTATAATATTACACCCAATGCCAATTCACTTGGCCAGGGTGTTAACTTGCGTGGTATTGATGATAACTATACCAATATTGCTTTTGTATTGGATAATAATAAATACAATTCAGATCAATACAGGATTTTGGATAATGTTTTTGCAGAATTATCACTGGCAAAAGGCTTAAAATTCCGCAGCCAGTTGGGTGTTGACTATTATACCGATAACAGTTTACAGGCTTGGGATCCTCGTCATGGAGATGGCGCCAGCAACAACGGTTATATTTACCAGGGCCAACAAAATATTTTAAATACAAATATTCAGAATTTCCTGAACTATAATTTATCAATAAATAATACGCATAACATATATGCCACAGTTGGTCATGAATTACAACAAACCACTTCAAGATTCTTCAGGGCATCGGGTACCAATATTTCTGATATTTTCTTTGCAAAAGATAATATTATTTCAGGAAGTGTTGCTACTCCAAGTATTGGTGGTAATTTATCAAAGTCTGCCATTGAATCATTATTCGGAAGATTGAATTATGATTATATGGGAAAATATTTTGTTCAAGGTTCAATAAGAAGAGATGGACAGTCATCATTAGCCACAGGAAATAAATATGGTATATTCCCTGGTGTGTCTGTTGGCTGGAGACCTTCTCAGGAAGGATTTTGGAGAAATAGTGCACTAAATAAAGTGATATCTGATTTAAAGATTAGAGGTTCTTATGCTAGTGTTGGTAATCGTTTAGGTGGATTTCCATATTTGAGTACTTATGGTAGTAGTCCTTATGGTAATGTAGGAGGTATATCTCCCGACCTTATTGGTAACCCTCAATTACAGTGGGAGCAAAGTAAAAAATATGATATTGGTGTTGATATGTCTTTATACAGAGGAAGGGTAAACCTAACATTTGATTATTTTAAAAATGATCTTGACAACCTGGTTTTAGATGTACCAACGGCTTTTTCAACTGGGATACCTAATAATACCATAAAACAAAATATTGGCAGAGTGCAGAATAAGGGTATTGAGTTAAGTATTGACGCTACCATAGTTCAAACAGAAAACTTCAGATGGGGTGTGAGTGCAAACTATTCTCATATTGAAAACAAAATCATATCATTATATAGCGTTGCAGGAGTACCAACAACATCATTAGTAAGATCTAACTATACTGTTGATAGCGTTGGCTTACCAATCAGTTCAATATTCGGTTACCAGTTTGCAGGTGTTAATAGTGGTAATGGTAACCCTGTTTATTATAATGCAGCAGGCGACTTAGTGCAGCGTAATATTTCTAACGGAGGCTATTATTTCGCAAATTCGTTAAGCGATCCGGCTTTAGGCGCACAAACTACTTTAACTGTTGCCGACAAAAGGATTTTAGGTAGTGCTCAACCTACCGATTTTGGCGCTTTCACTAATACAATCTCTTATGGCGGATTAACTTTAGATGTAATGTTCCGCTACCAGTGGGGAAATAAAATTGTAAATATCACACGCCAGGAAATTTTATTAAATCAAAAATTTGCAAATGGCGGTAAAGAACAAACCCAAAGATGGTCTACCCCTGGCCAGGTAACCGATGTGCCAAAATTATGGTACGCTCAGGATGCGGTAATAAACCAAAATGGTGAAGCCATATCAAGGTTTGTTGAATCTGGAAATTTCTTAAAACTGCAAAACATTACGTTGAGTTATGATTTTGGAAGCAAAAAAGTACAGGCATTAACCAATAACACCATTAAAAGCGCAAGGTTTTATATTCAGGCACAAAATGTTTATGCCTGGACTAAATACCGTGGCATAGACCCAGAAGCATATAGTGAAGATGGACAAGATAACAGTGTATCACCACAGGTTAGAAATATATCAATGGGGGTTAATATTGGTTTTTAAGTGTTCAAAATTATTAAAATCTGAAATTTTTTAAAATGAAAAGAATATATCTTATAATAACAATTGCTTTTGGGCTTTTGTTTTTCAGTTGTTCAAAACAAATTGAGTTAACACCTTACGAATCTTTGGCAAGTTCTACAGCTTTCCTTACGCCTGATAGGTGTTTATTGGTTCTTAATGGTGTTTATGATGCAGCACAAAGCGGTGTTTATGATCCATTAAACGGAGGCGCTAATTCTGTAAGAGGTTATCCTTTTGGCGCTGCTGCAGTAGCCCAGGAAGAAATGCGTGGCGAAGACATGGTAAATGTAGCCACATTCTATGCTTTAACTTATCAAAGCACAATCACTCCCTTATCGCCAAATAATGTAAATATGTGGAAAGAGCTTTACGCTCTTATAAATAAAGCAAATATTGCCATTGCCGGGTTTACCGGAGCAGGTGCAAGTGGGGTGCTTACCCCAACAGTATCGGCAGATTATATAGCACAATGCCGTTTTTTACGAGCTATGGCACACCATGAATTATTATTACATTTTGCAAAACCTTATGCTGATAATAGTGGGGCATCATTAGGTGTTCCATATCGTGATTTTGCTATTGAATCACAAGCTTCTGTTGAATTGGCTAAAACAATGCCAAGAGAATCTGTGGCCGATTGTTATACCAAAATGCTGGCAGATCTTGATTTTGCAGAATCAAATATAAGCAACGGAACTGCAGGAAACAGCGTTTCTACATACTATGCAACAAAGGCTGCCGTAATTACTTTAAAAATGAGAATTAAACTCCATAAAGGAGATTGGCCTGCTGTAATTACGGAAGGTAATAAATTAATTCCAGCAACAATTAATCCTCAAAACTGGACTTCAGTTGTTTCACCTATCGGTGGATGGCAATTAACTAGTACCGTTGACGGGCCTTTTACAAACAATGCATCTAAAGAAAGTATTTTTTCTATTAAAAATGATGCATTAGATAACCCAGGTACAAACGCAACTTTAGCAAGGATGTTTACACCGAGTGTAACAGGCGCTGGAAGAGGTTTGTGTTCAATAAGCCCAATACTTTGGAACATGCCGGAGTTTACATGTACTGATAAAAGAAGAACATTATTATTTACCAACGGCAATGACAATACTAACAACCAAAATAAATTTACTACTAAGTATAAAGACGCTGCCAACCAAAGCGATTGGACTCCGTATATACGTTATGCTGAAGTATTATTAATGCAAGCAGAAGCCGAAGCTCGTAATAGCGCTACTGTATCGCAAAGAGCAATTGATTTGGTAAATACAGTAAGAAACAGGGCATTATTAACACCTTTAACAGACGCATATACACTTGCTTCTTTTGCTGATAAAAATGAACTAATCAATGCAATTTTAAAAGAAAGAAGAATTGAATTTTCTGCCGAAGGAAAACGTTGGGCCGATATTCATAGGTTAGTTTTAGACCCTGTTTTTGGAACAGGAGGCGTACCGGCAAAAATGGTAAATGGTTTTAATAATTTATCAGCATTTGTTTGTAGCGGCCCTTTACCAGCTACTGGTGTAGCAGCCATTCCTTATAGCGATTATCGCTTTTTATGGCCAATACCACAACAGGAAAGAATTACAAACCCAATTGTGGAACAAAACCCAGGATATTAATTTATAAAACAAAACCTAATGTTTAAAAATATTATAACAATCATCAGTAGCGCTGCAATAATTTTATTAAGCAGTTGCACAAAGAATGAATCTTCAACCAGCATTGGAGATGCTGAATCATCAGTTTCACTTACTAATGTTAACGGTAGTTCAAAAACGGTGGACTTTTTCATAAATGGAGAAAAAAAGAAACTGGCAGGAACCGTAGCAACAAATGGTACTATCTTAGGTACTTATGTAGGCCTGGGTAACAGCACAAGTAACACTATATCGCTTAATGATGCAACAGTAACCACTACAGAATATTTTACAGGAAGCTTTACAACAGAACCAGGTAAAGCATATAGTTTTTTTGCGTATGACACTTTAATTGCCGGAACATTAAAAGGTATATTGCTTAATACCAACCGTACTATACCTACAGGAGATGTTTTGACTGCCAATGTACGATTTTTAAATTTTTCTGCTAAATCACCAGCTTTGGAACTTTGGCTGGTAAGAAGAGTAGGAGGCGTTGCAAAAGACAGTGTTAATATTGGAAATCAGCCTTATCTTGGATCGGTTGCATCACCAAATATTACAACATTGTCTGCTTACACAAATGTAAAATCCAGTGAAGTGGCAGGCTCTGCAGGTGCAGGTGTTGCAGCATCTGATTTTTTAATTAGATTAAAAATTGCTGGCACTAACACAATTGTTTCTACCTCGGCAGCTACCAATATTGTGCCTGGAAGAAATTATACAATTTTTGCAAGAGGAACTTATCCTTCTTCTGCAGTAACATTATTATTGAATAATTAATAAGGTATAAATTATAAAAAAGGCGCTTCATTTTAGGAGCGCCTTTTTAATTTGTTTTTTTATTTCAACACTTCGGACAATTTATGTTGCAACGCATCTTCCCTTAATTCGGTTGCAATTATTTTTCCCTGGGGATCAAGAAGAACATTATACGGAATACCATCAAATCCATACAAACCAACTGCTGCACTGTTCCAAAATTTTAAATCACTTATGTGTTGCCAGCTTAAGTTATCATCCTTTATGGCTTTTATCCAATCGGCTTTATCCTTATCAAGCGATACACCCAATACTGTAAAATTCTTATCCTTAAATTTATTATAGGCAGCTACTACATTTGGGTTTTCGGCACGGCAGGGGCCACACCAGCTTGCCCAAAAATCAACCAATACATATTTACCCCGTAGCTGACTTAATGAAAATGGTTTATCATTAACATCATTCATGGTTAAATCGGGCGCAATACTGCCAATACCCGGCCTTGCCTGGGTTTGAGGTGAAGTGTTGTTTTGTGCAATTAATTTTGATTTAATAAAAGAAAGCGCTTCAGCTATACCTTTATGTTGTGGAAAGCGTTTGGCTAAATTCGCTACCGGTATTTCAAGTTTAGAGATTTCAACAGGCGCCATGGTAGCTGCATATAAAGCTACAATAGGGCTTTTGGTTGTATCGCTGTAAGCAAAAACATACTTACTGAAGTTTTCTGTAAGTAAATTATAATCTGTTAGTACAGCGTTAAAAGTACTGTCGGTTGATTTTATTCCGGATTTTGCATATTCAGAAAGTAGCCTGTCTTTACTGGCAATTATCAAACCCATACTGTCTGTACTTCTAAGCAGTTTATATAATGAACTGTTTGCAACTCCACTAAAAACAGTGTTGGCAATACTGGAACCGGTTTGTAAATCAATTTTATTTCCTTCATTAATAAACAAGTACGAATTCTTTCCAGTTTCAGTTCGTAAGCGAAATAAACCTTCTTCATTGGCTGTGGCCGCCAGATTAAATTTTCCGCTTTTAATATCAGCAGTATCCAGCACTTCGGGTTTCCTTTCACTGAAATATAATTCTTCCAGGTAAATTTTTTGATCGGGTACAGATTGTATTTCTCCCGCTACCGAAAATTTTCCTTCACTTTTATTATTGTTACAAGCCAGCAACGAAGCAGCTAAAACAACTGCCAGTAATAATCTTTTCATGTGTTATTTATTTAATTTTTTTTCTAATAATTCGTTTACCATTTGCATATCGGCTTTACCCTTGCTTAATTTTTTTACCTGTCCGGCAAATAATCCTATCAACCCCTTTTTACCCGATTGGTATTCTTTTACTTTATCCTGCATAGTGGCAATTACTTCATCTACCCAATGTTCAACAGCATTGCTGTTACTTTCCAACAGTAAATTCATTTCTTCGGCAACTTGTAAAGGTTGTTTATCGGGTGAATTTAATAAAGCTTGTAAAATTTTTGTTGATGCAGTACCAAAACTCAATTTTCCTTCATCTACAAGATTAATTAATGCAGCTAATTTAACTGCTGGTAAAGAAAACAATTTATAATTAATATTGTTGTCGTTTAAATAACTTTTAACAGGCCCTAACAACCAATTTGAAACAGCTTTATAATTAGTAGTATGTTTTATCACTTCTTCAAAATAAACTGCCTGTTCTTTATCATCGCAAATTACCGAAGCATCATATTCCGATAGTTGCAAATCATTAATGTAATGTTCTTTTAAAGGATTGGGTAAAATTGGCAAGGCTCTTTTTATCTCATTAAGATAATCATCGGTAATAAAAAAAGCAGTAAGGTCGGGTTCGGGAAAATACCGGTAATCATCTGCATCTTCTTTTGAACGTAACGAAAAAGTAGTGTTGTTATCAGCATCATAACTACGAGTTTCCTGTATGATGGGTTGATTGCTTTCAACCAGTTCGATTAGCCGTTGCACTTCAATATCCACAGCTTTTTTAACATTACGAATGCTGTTTAAGTTTTTAACTTCTACCCTGGTACCCAATTGGGTTTGGCCTTTTAACCTTATGGAAACATTGGCATCGCAGCGCATACTGCCTTCTTCCATATTGCCATCGCATATACCTAACCAGGTAACTAATTTTCGCAGTTCGGTGATATAAGCAAAAGCTTCATCACTGCTATGCATATCAGGTTCGCTCACTATTTCAAGTAGGGGTACACCGGCACGGTTTAAATCTATAGAAGTAAAGTTTTCATCAATATCATGTAAACTTTTTCCGGCATCTTCTTCAATATGAATGCGGTTAAGCCTAATGTTTCTTTGTTCGCTCCCTAACTGTATAAGTACAGATCCGTTTTTGCAAATGGGTGTTGTATGTTGCGATACCTGGTAGCCTTTTGGCAAATCGGGATAAAAATAATTTTTACGGGCAAAATAATTATGCTGTTCAATTTTGCAATGTAAAGCAAGACCAAGTTTAACGGCATATTCAATTGCTTTACTGTTCATTTTTGGTAATGTGCCTGGGTGTGCCAGCGTTATAGGACTGATATTTGTATTGGGGTTGTTGCTGAAAGCAGCACTATCGCCACAAAATAATTTGCTTTTTGTAAGTAATTGCACATGCACTTCAAGCCCAATTACTGCCTGGTATTTGTCATATATTTTCACTTCGCAAAGGTAAGGGGCAGTAGGCAGTTTGCAATTAGCATGTATGTGTACTACCCAAGACTTTTTATAAAAAGAAATTTTACGTGCAGAAGCCTGATTTGTTTAAATAAAAACGTCCTGAAATTTATTTTTCAGAACGTTTTCGTATGCTTATTTCATGGCTTATTGAAATGTAACAAAATTTAATGTTTCGAAATTATAAATCAGCAGTCTTCAATTTTTTAGGAATCTTGATATCAAAATTCATACTATTTCCATTACGGTTTGCTTTAATGTTATATGCTGATTTTTCCATGTTTTGATGAAGTTGTTCCCTTGCCTCATCTGTGTTGGAAACTTTTTTTCCTCCTATTTCTGTTACCACATCATCTTTTTTAAGACCTGCTTTTTCTGCAGGCGAATCTTTATCCACTTCCAATACTTTAACCCCTTTACTATCTTCGGTGTCTTGTATTTTTAAACCTAATTTTTGTTGGCGTGGAAACATATTAAAATTATATTCGTAATTATTTTTTCCATTAGGACTCCATATTCTTGGAGACATATCGCCTAATTCTTTATCATTCCATAATTCAACTTTAGGGTTCATATAAATGCCATTCACACGAGGCATAGTAAAAGACCTTGCTACACCGTTGGGTCCGCTAAACGAATATGCCATTACATTTGATTCTTTGCGATCACCAAGTGTGGCTTTGGCAGAAGATTCTTTACCATCACGCTTATAATAAACTGTAACTTCATCTTTAGGTTTAAAGGAAGTAACTATTTCTGAAAGCGATTCCGGGTTCTTTACTTCTTTACTATTGATCTTAACAATTATATCTCCTTTTTGTAGGCCGGCTTTTTCGGCTCCGCTTTCAGCGCTTATATTAGTAACTTTAGCGCCTCCTGTATTTTTATCTTCATCAAATGCACTTGTAGTAACTCCTAAAAAAGCAGTTGGTTTATCATTATCATCATTCCAAAAACTCAAACCTTCAAAATCATTGGGGGTCATCCTTAATCTTGTATTGCCTCGGCCATCTCTGATGATGATATTCCTTTTATTGATGGTAATCTCATCGTCTTTAAATTCGGATAATGGTTTACCATTTATAGTTACATTATCGCCTTTAATTTCTACCGTAACTTTTGTATCCTTATCGCCTTTTTTGCGAATGACGATTTCCTGGGTTTCGGTTTTTTCTTTATCGGCTTTGCCATCCTGGGCAAAACTGGTGTTGGTTATTGCTGCAAAAGCTATGCAGGCAGCTGTAAAAACAATTTTTTTCATGACTAAAAATTTTATGTACGAAGAATTTAGTAGGTCAAATGTAAAACCTTTTTTTGTATTACGAAATATTTCGGATATTATTTTTTTGCTTTAACATTATTTTTGGATAATGGTACAGCGGAGCGGCATTAATAGTTATTTGTATAAGTATAAGAAGGGCTGTTTGTAAAATAATTTGCATTGTTTTTTTACAACAATGATTTTATTTTATCTATCACTTCCTGTAAAGTTGTTGCAATTTGCCCGCCAGCAGTTGCCAGGTTTTTTTGTCCACCGCCGCCGCCTTGTATCAAGGGCGCTACGTATTCTTTAATTAGTTTTCCTGCATCAAGGTTTTTTGCTTTAACCACAGTATCGGAAATACCTATGGCAACATAAGCCTTTCCATCAATATTACTGCATAAAACAACTATATGGTCGTGTATATGATTTTTAATATCGAAACATAATTTTTTTAAAGCATCGGCATTAGATACTTCAACAATATCGGCAATGAATGTTACATTATTAATGATTTCATCTTTATGTAAAAGTTCGTTGCGTATGCCAACCAATTGCCGGGCTTCCAGGCTTTCTATTCTTTTCTGAAGTGAAGTTTTTTCGGCAACTAAAAGCGCAACAGATTTTTTTAGATCGGCAGGGTTGTTTAAAATTTGGTTGATTGCATGCTGTGTTTCAAATTTTTCATACACTAAATTTTCAGCAGCATTGCCACAAACTGCTTCAAGTCTGCGTACACCTGCGGCTACTGCTGTTTCGTGTTTTATTTTAAAAAAGCCCAGGTTGCCTGTGCTGCCTGCATGTGTACCACCGCATAGTTCAATAGAATAGTTTTCATCCATAATTACCACACGAACCTGTTCGCCATATTTTTCGCCAAATAAAGCCATTGCGCCCAAAGCAATAGCATCATCTTTTTTCATTTCTTTAATTACAATAGGAATATCCTGCCTTATTTTTTCGTTCACCATTTTTTCAACTTCTGTTATTTGTTCATCGGTAACTTTTGCAAAATGACTAAAATCGAAACGGAGGTGTTCTTCATTTACCAGGCTTCCTTTTTGTGCTACATGCGTACCCAGCACTTTACGTAAGGCTGCATGCATAAGATGTGTAACACTATGATGCAGGGTAATGTCTTTTCTTCTGCCTGCATCAACTTTTGCAACCAGTTCGCCACTCAAGTCATCAGGAACCGATTCAGCAAAATGAATAATTAAATCATTTTCTTTTTTGGTATTAATAATAGTAATGGCTGTATTGCCAAAGTTGAGTATGCCCAAATCTCCTACCTGTCCGCCACTTTCAGCATAAAATGGAGTTTGGTTTAAAACTAACTGATATTGTTTTTTTCCTTTGCTTGAAACCTTTCTGTATTTAACTACTTGTGCTTTTGTTTCCAATAAATTATACCCAACAAATTTAGATGATGGAATATCGTTTACCATTATCCAGTCATCGGTTTCTATAGCAGTAGCGGCACGGCTGCGGTCTTTTTGTTTTTGCATTTCATTTTCAAACCCTTTTTCATCTACTGTTAATCCCTTTTCAGATGCAACTAATTTTGTAAGGTCTAATGGAAATCCAAATGTATCGTATAGTTTAAAGGCTTCCTGGCCGGTAATATTTTTTTGAGATTGCTCAAGCATTGCCAGGCCATTATCAACAGTTTTTAAAAAAGCGTTTTCTTCTTCAATAACAACTTTACTTACAAAATCCTGTTGCAATTTTAATTCGGGAAAAACATTTTCGAATTGTGTAGCAATAAAAGGTAGTAACTGATGAAGTAACGGCTGTTTATAATCTAAATAAGAATAATAATACCTTACAGCCCTGCGAAGTATTCTACGGATTACATAACCTGCACCGGTGTTTGTTGGCAACTGGCCATCGGCAATGGTGAAACTAATGGCACGTATATGATCGGCAATTACACGAAACGCAATAGCTTCTTTACTATTACCATAATCATATTTTTTACCGGTTATTTTTTCTATTGCTGTTATGGTACCTGTAAAAACATCGGTATCATAATTAGAAGTTTTGTTTTGTAATACTCTTACCAATCTTTCAAATCCCATTCCGGTATCAACATGGCGGGCAGGTAACTCTTCCAGGCTACCATCTTTTTTTCGATTAAACTGGATAAACACATTGTTCCATATCTCTATCACTTGCGGATGATCGTTATTCACCAATGTTGCTCCGTTAATCGTTTTTCTTTCCGCTTCGCTACGGCAATCCACATGTATTTCGGTGCAAGGTCCACAAGGTCCGGTTTCTCCCATCTCCCAAAAATTATCTTTTTTATTACCCAATAAAATCCTTTCTTCAGGAATAACTTTTTTCCACTCGTTAAAAGCTTCTTCATCCCGGGGCAGGCCTTCATTTACATCGCCTTCAAAAATGGTAACATACAATTTATCCTTATCCAATTTATACACTTCTGTTAGCAGTTCCCAGCTCCAGGCAATGGCTTCTTTTTTAAAGTAATCGCCAAAACTCCAGTTACCCAGCATTTCAAACATAGTGTGATGATAGGAATCTACTCCTACTTCTTCCAGGTCGTTGTGTTTACCGCTTACACGTAAACATTTTTGTGTATCGGCCACCCTTAGGTGTGGTGCTTGTTTATTTCCCAGGAAAAAATCTTTAAACTGGTTCATACCTGCATTGGTAAATAACAATGTTGGATCGTTTTTTACAACGATAGGCGCCGATGAAACAATGGTATGTTCTTTCGATTTAAAAAAATCTAAAAACTGTTGTCGTATGGCAGTGCTTGTCATCATATACCAATTGTTTAAAAGGGTTGATTTTTGTTGTTTATGGAGTTATATTTGTAAACTTTTGCTTAATGGGGGCAAAGGTAATAAAACAGGTTCAAGCCACAAGTCACAAAGGGTTCATGAAGAAAATAAAATACTATTATAATACGCATACATTGCGTTATGAAAAACTGGTTACACCCTTACGGGTGAAACTGCTACGGGTATTTGGTTTTTTGTCTGCGGCGCTGGTTACTTCAGCCATAATAATTTGGTTATACAATAATTTCTTTCCGAGGGCCATTGATAAGGAAGCCCAATTAAAATATGAAATAATAAAAGATAACTATAACAACCTGGCTGCCAAAACAAAAACACTGCAACAGCAGATGGCCGAACTGGAAAAACGGGATAACGAAGTGTACCGGTCAATATTTGAAGCCACACCCTTAACCGACAGTGCCCGTACAAGAGCTATAGAAAAGAAAAAAGAGATAGATAAGATAAATTTAATTAAAGGTGATGACCTGGGCGAAGAGATAGCCAAAACACTTAATAACATACAAGCAAGGATGGCATACGAGGTTGAAAGTTATAATGCAATTGAAAAACTTATCAATAACCAGGAAACCAAACTAGCCAGCATACCCGCTATACAACCCATTAGCAATAAACAATTAACCAGGATAGCCAGCGGCTTTGGTTTAAGGATACATCCCATTTATGGAATTGCTAAAATGCACAATGGACTTGATTTTACTGCACCACAGGGAACACCCATTTATGCTACCGGCGATGGTGTGGTAACTACAGCAAGTGGTGGTAACGGCACGGGCAACCATGTAATTATTAACCATGGTTATGGATACGAAACCGAATACATGCACATGGTGCGTATAAAAGCAAGAGTAGGACAGCATGTAAAACGTGGCGAAGTTATTGGTTGGGTGGGCAGTACTGGCGCCAGTACGGGTCCGCATGTGCATTACGAAGTACACATTAATGGCAACCCGGTTGACCCTGTTTACTTTTTCTATAACGACCTTAATGCCGAACAATACGACCGGGTGCTAAAAATTGCAGCTACTGGCAGTGCTAAAAGTTTTGATTAATTTATTTTTTATTTTGATAATTTTTGAAATTGCTGGTTTTGTTTAGTATCTCTATAAAACAAAAAAAAGTGAAAGCTTTTATTAGTAATTAACAAAGCTTAAATAAAAGAAAGAAAACCAAAAGTTTATTTTAATTTTAAATATGGTACTCGAACAAATAGCTTTTGATTTTGATGAAGCTCCGGTTGTTAAGCCAACACAACCGGCAACAAGGGCTATAACCATACCAAAGCCCCCTGCCGATAAGATAAAGGTTAATATAAAAAAAGATAATAAAAAACTTACCCGTGGCCGTATGAGCCTAAAAGAAAAAGATGCAGGCACTTACCTGATTGAAATACCTGCCGATGAAATCCTTTTCGAAAAAAAATACTACGCCATTGGCATTGTTGCCGATATGTTTAAGGTAAACCAAAGCCTGATAAGATTTTGGGAGAATGAGTTTGATGTTTTAAAACCACGTAAAAACGGCAAAGGCGACAGGCTTTTTAGACCCGAAGATGTTAAAAACCTAAAACTGATTTACCATTTACTGCGTGAAAGAAAATATACTATTGAAGGCGCCAAAGATTTTTTAAAACAAAATAAAAGGGCCGATGAAAAATTTGAACTGATAGAATCCTTAAAAAAATTAAAGGGTTTTTTAAATGAGCTGAAAGCAGGTTTATAACTTTCGGTTAACATAAAAATACCGGTAATTTTTCTTTTTTGAACCGATATTTACTCCTCACACAAACGTTCGCATAAAATTTACCAAATGAAAAAATTTGTATTGATATTTTTCTTTTTTTCCTGTACCGCTAACAAGCTTTTTGCACAACTACAATACGAAGTAAGCCAGGATGAAAATCATCCGGAAGTGAAAGTGTTGAGAGGAATAATAAATAAAGACCTTTTAAAAAACGATACTTCATTTGCATGGTATGGCAGCAGCCAAAGCTACTATCATCCTGATACAGCCACAGTAAACACTTTTAAAAGAGCAAGCGGAAAATACCAGTTTGTAGTTTTTGGCGGCACCTGGTGTGAGGATACACAATTTATTTTACCCAAGTTTTTTAAACTACAGGAACAAAGTGGGCTGGCAGATGATGCCATTACTTTATTTGGTGTAAACCGGGCTAAAAATTCGCTGGGCAATATTACCAAAGCTTTTGATGTAACATTGGTGCCAACCATTATAGTAATGAAAAACGGAAAAGAAATGGGCCGTGTTGTAGAGTATGGAAAAACCGGCAAATGGGATAAGGAGCTTACGGATATATTGAATCAGTAGGATTATTTTATCTGGTAAATATCAATTCCTTTTTCATTTAGCAGGTACACTTTTCCATTCATAGCTTTTATGGAAATGAAGTTGCCAAAAAAAGCCGGTAACTTATACGCTTTTAACTGAAGAGATTTTAAAGCATAAGTGTACAGGTTATTATTATTAAAACCATACAAGGTATTTCCATTTACTTCCACATCGGTCCAGTGTACAAAAGGAAGCCGGTTTTTAAAGCCACCGTAATAATCAAAAATATAAAACCCTTTTTGGGGGTCGTAGAGATATACAAAATCATTTTTGTCAAAAATCCTTACCGGAGTTGGCATAGAGTCGAACAGGTTTCTCCAGTCAACAGTTGCTAATATAGTTTTACCTTCTTCATTAATCTTTTTAAGTTTAAAATCTTCCTCATCAAAAATCCAGATATTGTTATCGTATGATAGGGTAACAATGTTTACATAAAAAATATTCTGCTTGCGAAAATTAATGCTGTTACGTACAGTTAGTAGCCGGTCGAGCATCACCACGGTTGAATAATTTTTGTAGTATAACAAAGTTTTCAGCGGATTGGTAACATCAATAAAAGAAGGGTTGCCGTATTTTTTTACATCGTTATATACGGCAACGGAATCGCCATTGGCATTTAATTTTTTTAATTGGTTGCCCTGTGTAATCAAATACAGGTTATCTAAATTATCTACATTAAAATAAGTATAACTGCCGCTTATTGTTTTAATAAATTGAAATACTGAATCGTTTTGAGCGTTAGCAGAGATAGGTATTACAGCAATAGCACAAAAACTCAGGTAATAAAATATGGTCTTTACTAACAACAATTATTTTTATTTTAGAGATGATACTTTTTCAATTTATATCAATTGCCGGATTTATAATACTCCAATGTAACATTGTTTCCGTCAAAAACTGCATAACTGCAATAATGCATCCAATCGCCCAGGTTGATATACCTGCTGTTTTCGGCAAGCTTAAAATCAATGGGTAGATGGCGGTGGCCAAAAATGAAATAATTATAATGTTGTTTTTGTAAAATTTCTTTGCAATAAATTATCAGCCATTCTTTGTCTTCGCCCAAAAATACTTCAGTGTTTTGACCCGCCTGTGCCCTGCTTTTGCGGCTAAAAAAATTTGCAATGCCCATGCCAATATACGGAGGTAATATGCCAAACAACCAGTTGCAGGTTTTATTGCGAAAAATTTTCTTTATGAATTTATAACCCTGATCGCCTGGGCCAAGCCCATCGCCATGACCAATTAAAAATTCTTTATTATTAAATGTAAACGCTTTTGGTTCAAAATAAACCGGTATGTTAAGTTCTGTTTGAAAATAATCTTTCATCCACATATCGTGGTTGCCTACAAAAAAATGAACAGGAATCCCTGCATCGGTAAGCGCTGCCAGTTTACCTAAAATTCTTACATAACCTTTTGGTACTACTTTTTTATACTCATACCAAAAATCGAACATATCGCCTACAATAAAAATTTGTGCGGCGGTTGTTTTTATTTCATCCAAAAAACGAATGATTTTTTTTTCTTTTAACAAACTGGCTTCGGCATTGGGTGCTCCCAGGTGAAAATCGGAAAGGAAGAAAATTTTTTTATCTTTTTCAATTTCCATACTGTTAGGGTTTGTTTTTTTGCTGCAGGTATTGCATAAGGTCGCCCGATTCTATTTCGGGTTTGCCACTAAGGTTTCCATTAAACCAATATATCCAGGCAGTATGTGGTTCTCCATTTTGGTAAACAGTAACAGGCGCTCGTTTATAAAGTGGTATTTCGCCTTCTTCTGTGTTCAGGCCTTCATAATCATCTAACTGGCCAATAGCCCACGAAAATTCGGCTGGGTTGTTGATTACATACAACTCACCCGAAATAAATTTATCTTCATCGGTGGCGGCGGCTGCCGGGTAATCGCCCAAATCGTACATCTTGCCTTTAACAACTGCTTCGCCCAGTAAATTAAAATATTTGGTAAGGTATTTATATACCGGGTTACGAAATCCGCTACGCAGCGAACCATACACAAATAGTTTATAAATATCGTTTTTCATAATTAAATAAAGATACTTTAAAAAAATGCAACTACGCCTCTACAAGAAAGCAATACACTTCTTTAGGGCCATGAACGCCGGTTACCAGTGTTTTTTCAATATCGGCTGTACGGCTGGGGCCGGTTGCAAAGCTGATGAGCGAGGGAATATTACCGTTATAATTTTCTTTTAATTTTTGAAGGGCATCTTTTACATCATACAGCAACTGGCTGGTATAAGCAATACAAATATGTACCGGTGCATACACACTAACCGTACGGCCACTTTGTTGTGCGGCGCTTAATACAATGGTGCCGGTACGGGCAACTAAAAATTCGCAACCGGTAATAGAGGCATCACAATTTGCCAGGTTAATGGTAGTACTAAATTGATTATTCCATTTATCGGTATTGCAGAAAACTTTTGTCCATTGCCTTTCATCTATAAGTAAGCGTAATTGCTGCTGCATTTCATTTTCATCCATACAATAAACAAAACGTCCCTGCATGTTTGTAAATTCCTGTGCAAATACCACATCAAGCGAATCGGTTGGCTTATGAAAAAGAGAGTTGTTTCCTTCGCTTTGAGGAAAAGGCAACGGCACCGGGTTGCTCAGTGCCTGCCTTATGCGTTTTAAAATATTTTCTTTTGCTACTGATACTGCCATAGTAAGTTTAAATAAATACACTTTTTACATGCTATAATGCAGGTGTATTTTTTTTAAAGCAATTAAACTGCAGGTGGCGTTGATGACTCATTGTTTTCGATGCTGTCATTAATATGGCCTGCTTCTCTTTCTTTGTTTTTTTCTGCTTCTGCTTCATCAACAATTATATCCAGCGCTTTCTTTTCTTCAAATGGCCTTTTGCCTATCAGTGCTTCCACATCGCTTTTAAAGAGTACTTCTTTTTTTAATAATTCTTTAGCCAGTTTTTCTACTTCTTCCCTTTTTTCAATCAGCAGGCTTTTTGTAATCTGATAAGCTTTTTCAATCAACTTACGTACTTCTTCGTCAATCATCTTACCGGTTTCTTCACTAAAGGGTTTGGTAAATACGTTTTCCTGGCTGGGATCGTAATAACTGATATTACCTACTTTATCATTCATACCATAAACCGTAATCATGCTGTAGGCAATTTTGGTAATCTGTTGTAAATCGTTGCTGGCGCCGGTGCTAATCTTGCCAAAGAAAATATCTTCGCTGGCTCTTCCGCCCAAAGTCATACAAATCTGATCCATTAACTGGTCGGTGTTATACAGATATTGTTCTTTTGGTGTGTATTGGGCATAACCCAGTGCTGCCGTACCTCTTGGCACAACAGTAACTTTTAATAATGGATAAGCATGTTCTAAAAACCAGCCACAAATAGCATGGCCTGCTTCGTGATATGCAATAATTTCCTTTTCATCGGGCGAAATGATTTTGTTCTTTTTTTCAAGTCCGCCTATTACCCTGTCAATAGCATCCTGAAAGTCGCTCATATCTACTGCCGCTTTTCCTTTACGGGCAGCTATCAAAGCAGCTTCATTACATACATTAGCAATATCAGCACCGGCAAAACCTGGTGTTTGTTCGGCTAGTTTATGTATATCCAGCGTCTCGGAAATTTTTATTGGTTGTAAGTGTACTTTAAAAATAGCTTCTCTTCCTATCAGGTCGGGCCTGTCAATTGATATTTGCCTGTCGAACCGGCCTGGTCTTAATAAGGCGCTGTCTAACACATCGGGCCTGTTAGTTGCTGCAAGTATAATAATTCCCAGGTCGGTACCAAATCCATCCATTTCTACTAGCAATTGGTTAAGGGTGTTTTCTCTTTCATCATTACTCATCATCATATTTTTTCCCCTGGCTCTTCCTATTGCATCAATCTCATCAATAAAAATTATACAAGGCGCTTTTTCTCGTGCCTGCTTAAACAGGTCTCTTACCCGGCTGGCGCCAACACCCACAAACATTTCTACAAAATCGCTACCGCTTAAACTAAAGAAAGGTACCTGTGCTTCGCCGGCAACAGCTTTTGCCAGTAATGTTTTACCGGTTCCCGGAGGGCCAACCAGTAATGCGCCTTTAGGAATTTTACCGCCCAAGGCAGTATATTTTTTAGGATTTTTTAAAAAATCCACAATCTCCATCACTTCCACTTTGGCTTCATCAAGCCCGGCCACATCTCCAAAATTTATATTTACTCTTGTTCCTTTTTCAAACAAAGTGGCTTTTGATTTACCAATACTGAATATACCTCCGGCGCCACCGCCACCGCCTGGTCCACCTACCTTCCGCAGCATCATCACAAACAATAAAACAACTAAGAGTAGGGGCAGTAATGAACTTATGATTTGCCCTATTACTTCACCTTCATTACCTGGTTTATCAATTATCTGTTTTACTGTTGGGTTATTCTTGTAAAACTCAATCATCTGCAGGGCAAATGTTTTATCATCTACAATATTAAAAAATAACTGGGGCTGATCTGGCTTTACGGCAAGTGCAGCTTCATAGTTTTTATCTTCGGGTTTTAAGTTTAATAGCGATTTATAAAAAACCGCTTTGTTTTTTAAACTATCGGAGTTTATATATACACGAACTATTTCTTTATTACCTACGGTTTTTATCTGCTGCACATCGCCCTGCAACACCATAGAATAAAATTTTTGCTGGTCGGTTTCAATACCGGCGCTGTTTACTGTACGAAACAGGTTCCATGCGATGATGGTAAGAAAAACTACACCATATACCCAATAGATGCTAAAGCGGGGTTTGCGGCCTTTGGAATCATCTCCCTTAGGTGGGATATTATCTGGATTGAATTTCTTTTTATTTTCTTGTTGATTCATGTTGTATTTTCCGTTTTTTGGGTACTGGTTTTAATATTTATACCCGCTTTTATCGATATAGACGCTTGGTGCCTGTTTATATTTTAAATTGTTTTTTATTCTGCATGTTCAGTAGCTGGTGCATCACTCCACATTTCTTCCAGCCTGTAAAATTTCCTTGGCTCGGCCAGCATTACATGTACCACCACATTCACATAATCAATAAGAATCCATTGCTGCCCCTGCCTGCCTTCGTGTTTATATGGTAGTTCACCACATTTTTCTTTAACATCTGTTTCTACAAAATCGGCAATGGCTCTTAATTGTGTAGTATTACCAGCTTGGCAGATGATAAAAAAATCGGCTACTGCTTCAGGTATTTTGCGAAGGTCGAGGCTGATTATTTTTTCGCCTTTTTTCTCCAGTATAGCATGAATGATTGTTTTGAAGATCTTGCTGTTTTTTGTTAACCGTACTGTACTGCTTTTTTTACGGGTTTTTAATTCGTTTAAATTAGTCAAATCTGCTTTTATTTTAATCTTTATTTTGATAACAACCCGGTTTTATTATTGTTTTTATTAAAACTGGCTTGTAGCTTGCAATGATTGGCAAAAGTAACACTTCTTTGTCATTTGCTTTGTAATGGATTCAGAGAGTTTTTTTAATTTATTAGATACTGTTGATAGTACCAACATTTATGCCATGAACCAGGTTCGTGCCGGTTTGGCTAAACATGGAATGGCCTGGTTTGCCAGGGAACAAACTGCAGGAAAAGGGCAGCGTGGTAAAGCCTGGAAAGGTGAGAAAGATAAGAATATAGCGCTTAGCCTTGTTGTAGAGCCGGGCCGATTACAATTTAATAATCAGTTTCAGGTAAATGCGGCTGTAGCACTGGCATGTTTTGATTTTTTTAACGGCTATGCCGGCGATGAAACAAAAATAAAATGGCCTAATGATTTGTATTGGCGTGACAGAAAGGCAGGCGGAATACTTATTGAAAATGTAATACAAGGTGAGACTTGGAAATGGGCAGTTGTGGGAATTGGTATTAATATTAACCAAACAAAATATACAAACTTAATTAGCAACCCGGTATCGCTTAAACAAATTACAGGAAAAGATTTTGATGTAATTGAGCTGGCTAAAATACTGCAAGGCATATTGATGAAAAAATTAACCTGCCTTAAAAAAAACGACTCAACCATTACCATCTACAACGAACATTTATATAAATTAAATCATTTGGTAACGCTAAAAAAAGCAGGAGCAATTTTTGAAACAGTGGTAAAAGAAGTAACAGCAACTGGCCAGTTAATAACTGTTGATGCAATAGAAAGAGTTTTTGATTTTGGAGATGTGGAGTGGGTGTTATAATTCCTCTGCTTCTCTTGCTTCCACTTCGTATCTGTTATGATAGTAACCTTTTTTCATACTCTCATAAAGATACTTTACAATAAAACCAAAATATCCATGTTGTTTAAATTGCCTGATATGGCATAACTCATGTTTAAACCATTTTTCATTGGCCATAAATTCTTCCCTGCTTGTATTGTACAAGTGTATGGTTTTGCCTAAAACCATAGCTACATTTTTTGTATTTAATTTTTTTGCAGCAATTTTTGCCAGCCAGGAGTTTTCTTTTATATGGTAAACCTTATTTTTCAATTTCAAGCCAGGCGGCCAAAATTTCCTGGGTATGGTTTTTACTTTTTGGTTTTAAGAATATTTTGCGGATGATCCCTTTTTCATCAATCAAAAAAGTAGTACGCTGCAAACCCATATAGGTTCTACCGTACAATTGCTTTTCTCCCCAAACACCATATTTATCAATAATGGTATGCTCTGCATCGGCAATTAAAGTAAATGGAAGATTGTATTTAGTTTCAAATTTCTTATGCTTTTTTTCTTCATCCGGGCTAACACCCAACACTGTAAATCCATTCTTTTTTAATAAGCTAAAATTGTCTCTTAAATTACATGCCTGTATGGTACAAGTTGGTGTATCATTCTGGGGATAAAAATATAAAACTAATTTTTTGCCTGCATAATCTGCCAACGAAACAGGTTTGCCGTTTTGATCTTTTCCTTTAAATGCAGGTGCTTTTTTGCCTTCGGTTAAATGTGTAGCCATTTCTATCTTGTAAACGTGTAATTTTTTTCAGTGATATTACCCACCTGGTCTTCAACAACAATTTTTAATTCATGTTCGCCTGCAGTACATTTTTCATCAAACTCATAAATATACCGAAGGCCTTTATCATTTGTAAACCGCAGCCAGTTGCCATCTAATGTGGCTGTAAAGTTTTTAATTTCCTCTGTGTTGTCTTTAACAACAAAAACAATATGTTTTTGTTTGCTACAATCCATTCCATCTTTAAAACCAATGGGTGTTACCACAGGCGCAATGCTGTCAATCATCAATTGAAAATTTCCAAATTCCCTAAAACTGGCCCGGTACCATCCGTTTTCACCGCCATAGTTTACAGGCTCTGCTTTGGCATAATCATTTTTACCATTTGCAAAACGATGCATAACCATTTTGTTGGGAAAATCTGATGCAGCCTTAATGGTAATAGGAAAATAACTATGTAATGGTACACTGGTATTATGCAATTGGTAAATGGTAAAACCGGTGTTGGATGTTGTTTCTTTAAACTGAAACCGGATTGAATCGTACAAACAGTTTTCGGGCAAATAAAAACTAATGCTGTTGTTTTCAAACAGGTTTAAAAAACCCGGATGAAAGGCAAGTGTTTGAAAATAGTTTATCGAATCTGGTTTTTGTTTTTCAACAAAGGCGGCCGTTCGTTTAATTGTAAACATTACAATGGAAGTATTGCCATACGCATCTTTCACATCGAGCCTTATTTTATGGTTGTTGTTATCTTCCAGGTTTATAACACCATTGCCTCCTGTTGTTTTATAAACACTGTTGTTATAGCCCGGCAGTTTAGAAACATGTTCAATATACGAACCACCATGGCTGCGGTATTTATAATCAATATGGGCATTTACATAACGGGTTTCATCATATCCTATACTGTCTAATTGAAAACCAACAATGGGTTTATCATCATGATATAAAACGGTTTCGTAAATCCCGTTTTTGTTGTTCGATCCGTTGTATCGGTCAAATGCGGTTATACCAAAACTTACTTTATCGGTATTAACAGTTATTATTGCCGGCGTTGTTACATATATACCATTAATTTTTTTTAGTTTATAAATTTTGGGGGTTTGCTCATAAGTACTAACACACCTGTCGTACACAGCCAGTTTATATATATCAGGCGGTATATGATCGGGTATGGAAAAATCAAATATAGAAGGGTTTAATACTTTATCTGTTTTGGTATCCCTAATTTCAAAATGCAGGTGTGGCCCTTGTGAACCTCCGGCATTTCCGCTGTAAGCAATAAACATACCTTTTGTAACCGGAAACAGGTTTGCTGGGATGTTCAAATAAACTGCCCAGCTTTTTAATTTATACTGTTGTTCTTTTACATAATTCTCTAACTCAGGGTAAAAATCGTTCAGGTGTCCATAAACTGTTGTTAGTCCGTTGGGATGATTAATATAAATAGCTTTACCATAGCCCCATGATTCTATCTTTACTTTGGCAATGTATCCTTCAGCTGCTGCCAGCACTTCTTTGTTTTGCTGTTGGTCGGTACGGCAATCGAAGCCCATGTGAAAATGATTAGGGCGCAGCTCGCCAAAGTTAGCCGACAAAGATTTTTTTGCCAGCACAGGATAAATAAAATAGTTTTTTGGATAATTTTTTGGTGGAAAAAACTGGGCGGCAGCATTCAGGTAAATCAGTAAAAACAAAAAAAAGAAAATAAAATTCCTGTAAAACCTTGTTGTATTCAATATCATCATGAGTACTGCAAATTTAACACACTAACAGTAAAATTTAAAATATAAGAGCAATGCTGTATAGATATATAATAAATTTCCAAAAAATATTTAAGTAAAATGGATGGCATACTGTTGATTGTAAAGACAATTGAACGGGCTTATTTTTATAAATATGGTAAGCGCTTTTTATTTACATCTTTTACAATTACTTTTGCACGCCACTTTAGCGCTAATTACTATGCCAAAAGATAATTCCATAAAATCGGTTTTAATTATAGGTTCGGGGCCAATAGTTATAGGCCAGGCCTGCGAATTTGACTATTCAGGAACACAAGCTGCCCGTTCTTTAAGAGAAGAAGGAGTGAAAGTGATACTGATAAACAGTAACCCGGCTACTATTATGACCGACCCAATGATGGCCGACAGGGTTTATCTTTTACCTCTTACTGTAGAAAGTATTGAACAAATTTTAAATGAAAATAAGATAGATGCTGTACTACCAACTATGGGTGGCCAAACAGCATTAAACCTTTGCAAAGAAGTTGATGAACTGGGCATTTGGGAAAAGTATCAGGTAAAATTAATTGGTGTTGATATAAAAGCAATTGATAAAGCCGAAGACAGGGAAAAATTCCGTCAGTGGATGATAGAAATGGATATTCCGGTTTGTCCGGCAAAAATTGCCAATTCGTTTTTAGAAGGAAAAGAATTTGCACAGCAAATTGGTTTTCCGTTGGTGTTACGGCCATCATTTACATTAGGAGGTAGTGGTGGCAGTATAGTTTTTTGTAAAGAAGAATTAGATGAAGCATTAAATACTGGTTTAATTGCAAGCCCTATACATGAAGTACTTGTAGAAAAAGCTGTGCTTGGCTGGAAAGAATTTGAACTTGAATTGCTAAGAGATAATGCAGATAATGTTGTGATAATTTGTGGTGTTGAAAATTTTGATCCCATGGGTATTCATACCGGCGATTCCATAACAGTGGCGCCGGTAATGACATTGAGCGATACGGCTTATCAGCTAATGCGTAATACCGCTATAAAAATGATGAGGGCTTTGGGAAATTTTGCCGGTGGCTGTAATGTGCAGTTTGCTTTAAATCCGCAAACCGAAGAAATTATTGTAGTGGAAATTAATCCACGGGTTAGCCGTTCATCGGCATTGGCAAGCAAAGCCACTGGTTACCCCATTGCAAAAATTGCCGCTAAACTGGCCATAGGTTTCAACCTTGATGAATTAAAAAACCAAATCACTCAATCTACATCTGCCTATTTTGAACCAGCACTCGATTATGTAATTGTAAAAATTCCCCGCTGGAACTTTGATAAGTTTAAAGGAGCAAAAGATACTTTAGGTTTTCAAATGAAAAGTGTTGGCGAAGTGATGGGCATTGGAAGAAGCTTTGCAGAAGCAGTACAAAAAGCTTGTCAGAGTTTAGAGAATGAAGCAGTTGGTTTAGGTTATTATGGTAAAAGTTTAATGCATGCCGATGAATTGATTGAATATATTAAAACACCTAAATGGGATAGAATTTTTAGGATTAAAGATGCGCTGATGGCAGGCGCCAGTATAAAACGTATTTGCGAAAGCACAAAAATTGACCGCTGGTTTATTTACCAGATTCAAAAGATATGCGATTGTGAAAAACAAATTGCACAACATAGTTTAAAAACATTACCCGATGACTTACTTAAAGAAGCAAAATATTTAGGATTTAGCGATGAACAGATCATCCGTATCATGAAAGAAGAAGATGCAGAAATAATTTACGAACGCCGTAAAGCTATGGGGCTTACCCGTGTTTTTAAAATGGTAGATACCTGTAGTGCAGAGTTTGAAGCTAAGACACCTTATTTTTATTCTACTTTTGAAACAAAACCTGCAAATGAAAGTAACATTGTAAGTAATGAAAGTTTGGTTTCTGATAAAAAGAAAATAATAGTTTTAGGAAGCGGACCTAACAGAATAGGCCAGGGTATTGAGTTTGATTATTGTTGTGTACATGGTTTGCTGGCGGTTAAAGAAGCCGGATATGAAGCCATTATGGTAAACTGTAACCCCGAAACGGTATCAACCGATTTTGATATTGCCGATAAACTTTATTTTGAACCGGTGTTTTGGGAACATTTGTGGGAAATAATAGAACATGAAAATCCTTATGGTGTAATTGTGCAGCTTGGCGGACAAACAGCTTTAAAACTTGCCAAACGCCTGCATGAAAAAGGAATAAAGATAATTGGCTCATCTTTCGATAGTATGGATATTGCAGAAGACAGGGGCAGGTTTAGCGATATGCTTAAAGAACTGGAAATTCCATATCCAAAATATGGAACAGCCTATAATACAGATGATGCTATTGAAGTAGCCAAAGAAGTTGGATACCCGGTTTTAATAAGGCCAAGTTATGTTTTAGGTGGCCAGCGAATGCGTATTGTAATTAATGATGAAGATCTTGAAAAAGGAGTACTAAGTTTAATAAAACATTTACCAGGCAATAAGATTTTAATTGATCATTTTCTCGACCGCTGCCAGGAAGCAGAGATTGATGCAATTTTTGATGGTGATGATTTTCATGTAATGGGAGTAATGGAACATATTGAACCGGCTGGCATACACAGTGGAGATAGCAATGCAGTGTTGCCGCAGTTTAACCTATCGCCATTAATTGTACATACCATGGAAGAGTATGCAGAAAAAATTGCAAGGGCATTACAGATAAAAGGGCTTATCAATATACAATTTGCCATTAAAGATGGTAATGTATATGTTATTGAAGCAAATCCAAGGGCTAGCCGCACAACACCTTTTATTGCCAAAGCGTATCAAATACCATATTTAAATATTGCCACTAAAATAATGTTGGGTGTAAATAAAGTAAAAGATTTTACTTTCGATAAAAAGCTTACCGGCTTTGCTATTAAAGAACCGGTTTTCTCGTTTAATAAATTCCCCGGTGTAAATAAAGAGCTTGGCCCCGAAATGAAAAGTACCGGCGAAGCCATCCGCTTTATTAAAGATTTAAGAGATCCATATTTCCGCCAGTTGTATAAAGAACGAAGCATGCACCTTAGCAAATAAACATTCTTTTAATCATCAAACGCTGTAAAAACATATTTGTATTGCAAATATGTTTTTTTATTTTGTTGAATGCAACAGTTTTATAAAATACCCTTTTGGAAAAATGCCCCATTCATCAGGCTGTTGCTTCCATTGATAACAGGCATCATCATTCAGTGGTATTGTACAGTGTCGTTATCTTTTATAGTTGTTTCACTCATATCATTCAGTATTTCATTTTATCTTTTTTATTTATTGCCAAAGCGGTTAAAATTTAAATTAAAAGTACTGCATGGTATAATACTGCAATTGTTGTTGGTTAGTTTGGGGTTTTTAATAACCTGGCAAAAAAATATACGCAACGATACAAATTGGTATGGTAATTTTTACAACCAGGAAAATTACTTACTGGTACGGATTAATGAACCACTAACCGAAAAAACAAAATCGTATAAAGCTGATGGTTTTGTAGAAGCAATAATTAAAGATGGAAAAAATATTTCCTGCAAAGGAAAATTGATATTGTATTTTTCAAAAGACAGTACAATGCCGGCTTTAGCTTACGGCGACAAGATTATCTTCAACAAAAAACTACAGGCAATAAAAAATTCAGGCAACCCTGGAGGTTTTAACTATGAGCGCTATGCAGCCTTTCAGGGAATACTGCACAATGTATTTTTAAAAACCGGCGACTGGCAAAAAGTTACAGAAAATTATCCTGTTTCAAAAAGCAGGTTTAAACAATTTATTTTTTTTGCACGCCAATATGTTTTAGATGTGTTAGAAAAATATATAAGCGCCGGTAAAGATCAACTTGATATTACAAGGGCGCTTTTAATTGGTTATACCAATGATTTAGATAAAGACCTGGTACAGGCATACAGCAATACCGGTGTGGTGCATATCATCGCTATATCCGGCATGCATCTTGGTTTAATCTATATCATGCTGGTATGGTTGTTTGCAAAAATTCCATTCATTAATAAAAACAAATTTTTGCAGGCTGTTATTATCTTAAGTTGCCTTTGGTTGTTTTCAATCCTCACCGGAGCATCGGCTTCTGTTTTAAGGGCTGCAGTAATGTTTTCATTTATAACTGCCGGAAAATTATTTTTTAAAAATGCATCTATTTATAATTCATTGGCTGCATCGGCATTTGCGTTGCTTTGTTTTAACCCATATTTTCTTTGGGATGTGGGTTTTCAATTATCGTACCTGGCAGTTTTGGGTATTGTTATTTTTCAAAAGCCCATTTATAACCTGTTATATATTAAAAACACCCTGCTGGATAAAGTATGGATATTAATATCAGTTTCTGCCGCCGCTCAATTACTTACTACGCCTGTTTGTATCTATTATTTTCACCAGTTCCCCAATTTATTTCTGCTAACCAATATAATTGCAGTACCATTATCTACACTTATATTATACGCTGGTGTGCTGTTGCTTGTTTTTTCGGGTATTGATTTTATTAGTATTTACCTGGGCAAGCTTGTTGGTAGCTTAACCTGGTTGATGAACAAATCTATTTTATGGATAAACAGTTTATCATTTTCGGTTTGGGATAAAATACCGGCAACGGTTTTATCTACCTGCATTTTATACATGATATTAACAGGCTTTAGTGTATGGCTTATTAAAAAAAATAAACAATATTTTTCTTTTGGATTATATTCATTGTTTGCATTTATTGCTTTATCAGTTTATAATAACTGGCAGGTAAGCAGGCAGCAGAAATTAATAGTATACAATGTAGCGGGGCACCAGGCTATTGATTTTGTAAACGGGCATCTTTACAAATTTAGTGGCGATAGCGCCTTAATGCAGGAAGGTATGCTGCAAAACTTTCATTTAAAACCAGGCCGTATATTTTTTCAAACTAGTAAACAGGTTGATAGTTTAAACGGGTTAACAGGAAAAGACGATTTCTATATTTTTAAAAATAAAAAAATTGTATTGATTACATACCCATTAACGGATGATACCAGTATCAAAAAATTTGATGTTGATCTGCTGGTCATATCAAAAAATCCAAAAATTGATATGGAAACGGTTGCCAGGCAATTTAATGCAAAGCTCATTGTATTTGATGCATCAAACCCAACCTGGAAAATTGAAAATTGGGAACAACAATGCAGCCTCTTAAACCAACCTTGCTATTCAATACCAGCTAAAGGAGCATTTATTTATGATGTGGGTAAATGAAATTTTGGTAATCCTGTTAATTTTGTTGTTGCTTAATAATTTTGTTTTGGTAGTATGTACCTTCGTGCCTTATTAATAAAATACCTGGAATGAGTTTAAGAAAATGGTTCGTTGTTTTTTTTGTAATGTGCAGTATATCATCTTATGCTAGCGATACAACCGTTATTCGATTCGATTACAAGCAGTCGGCATTATTCCATCAATTCACTTTTGCATCTATTGATAGCGTTGTTGATATTTTATTAAAAAATAAAACTATTACATTAAGTATAGATGGGTATGCTTATAAAGACGAAGGCAGCGATACTATTTGTTACTGGCTTTCCTTAAACAGGGCGCTTTTTGTGCAAACCTATGTTTTGGGCCGGGGTATTGATAGTACAAGAATTATTTCATTAAAAGCGTACGGTAAAACAAGGCAGAAGTATGTAAATAAAGATAAGGATGGCCTAACAGTAAATTGCCGTGCCGAAATTGTTTTAAATTATCCACCACCGCCCAAAAAAACACAATTTCTTGACAGAGATGAAGATGGCATTGCCGATATAACCGATAAATGCCCCGATGTATTTGGACATGCCGATAAAAACGGTTGCCCTGATACGAATATGGTTATTGTGCCTTTTCCTATACAGGAGTCGGCATTGTATTTCAAAACCTATATTGTGTTGGATAGTGTATTGGCAGTTTTAAAAGGTAATCCTGGTTTTACTATTTCAATAAATGGCCATGCATATAAAGATGAAGGAATTAATGCTGTGTGTGAGCAGCTTGGCGCTGATAGGATGGAAATGGTAAAGCAATACCTACTCTCAAGGCAGTTAGACGGTAATAGAATAAACGCTACAAAAAATTACGGGAGCAGCAGGCCACTAAATGCTGGTAAAACGCCTATTGATATTCTTGCCAATGCCCGTGCCGAAATCATTTTCAGTTACTAACAAAGCTTATGCGGTAAGTTTGTAGAAAAGCTTAAATGCTACGGTTAAATTCTTGTACATTTGCGCCCAAATCAGGTATTCATACGCTGCATTTTTCTTTATGCAGCTTTTAATTTCAGTAAATGCAAAAGAAAATTCGCTCAGCGCTCATCTCAGTTTTTTATAAAGATGGATTAGAAAACATTGTAAAGCAGCTTAACCAATTGGGTATAACTATTTATTCAACAGGTGGCACCCAAAAATTTATTGAAGCGTTACAAGTTCCCTGCATACCAGTTGAATCATTAACAAATTATCCATCTATTTTGGGTGGTCGTGTTAAAACCCTGCATCCATCAGTATTTGGAGGAATTTTGGGCAGGAGGGATAATGAGACTGATGTACAGGAGATGAAACAATACAACATACCTGACATTGACCTGGTTATTGTTGATTTGTATCCTTTTGAAGCTACGGTAGCAGAGCAAAAACAAAAAGCGGTTACAACCGGAGCAGCTTTGGATGAAACATTGATTATTGAAAAAATTGACATAGGAGGCCCATCCATGATACGTGCCGCTGCAAAAAACCATTCTTCGGTGGTTGTGGTAGCTGCAAAAAAAGATTACAGCCTGCTGGAAAATATTTTGAAAACCCAACAGGGAGAAACAACATTACAACAACGCAGGCTGTTTGCCATTAAAGCCTTTGATGTATGTACCGGTTACGACCTTGCCATTTCAAACTATTTTAACCAAACTGATTTTGTAAACCCATTCAATAAAGAGAAGTCGGTTTTACGTTATGGCGAAAACCCACATCAACAGGGAGAATTTTATGGAAACCTTTATGAACTATTTGATAAGCTGAACGGTAAAGAATTATCGTATAACAACCTGGTAGATGTGGATGCAGCGGTACAAATAATTGGAGATTTTGATGATACAACATTTGCTATTATTAAACATACCAATGTATGTGGTATTGCAGCAAGACAAACAGCTAAAGAAGCCTGGGATGCAGCATTGGCAGGCGATGCAGAAAGCGCTTTTGGTGGTGTATTGGTTTGTAATAGTACCATCGACATGGTAACTGCCCAAGCCATCAACGAAATATTTTTTGAAGTGTTGGTTGCACCAGCTTTTGATGCAAACGCTTTGGAAATATTAAAATCTAAGAAGAACCGGATACTATTACAGCAAAAAACAAAATTCACAACAACCCACCAATACAAATCTGTTTTAAACGGAATTCTTTTGCAACAGAATGATGAGGGTAATTTTATTGATTGGAAAGAAGAAGGCGGAAGGGAAACAACATCAGCCGAAAAAGAAGACTTAATCTTTGCCAATATTGTTTGTAAACATTTAAAAAGTAATGCCATTGCCCTGGTAAAAAACAAACAATTGTTTGGTAAAGGCTGTGGTCAAACTAGCCGTATTGATGCATTGCGTCAATCAATTGAAAAAGCAAAACAGTTTGATCTTGATTTAAGTGGCGCTGCATTGGCAAGCGATGCATTTTTTCCTTTCGATGATTGTGTAAAAATAGCCCATGCTGCAGGTATTAATGCTTTTATACAACCCGGAGGTTCAATCAGGGATAAAGATTCAATTACTTACTGCAAAGAAAATAATTTAGCAATGGTACTTACCGGCCAGCGGCATTTTAAACATTAATACTTTATAAAAATGATTACCGGCAAACAATTGCCTAAAGGAAAAACCGGTGGCTATTTGGCATTGTGCATTACATCGGTGGTATGGGGTACAACATGGGTTGCCAGTAAGATTGGCATTTCTGGTGTTCCTGCTTTGCAAATGGCTTTCATCCGTCAATTGGCGGGAGGAGCTTGTTTTGTGCTATTTTTTATGTTGTATAAAAAGTTGCCGTTTCCTAATCTTAAGCAGTTTGGCTGGTTGGTAATTTTAGGTTTGCTGATGTTTGTTTTTGCAAATGGATTAAGCACTTGGAGCCTGGCGTATATCCCAACAGGATTAAGTGCATTGATTGGCGCATTATATCCTTTATGCGTAGTAATAATTGAAATGGTTGTATTTAAAAACCGAAAACAAACCCCACTTACATTTACAGGTTTACTTTTGGGATTAACTGGCATCGGTATCGTATTTTACGAATCAGCTTTTAATCATCAACCCAATGGGTATTTATTTGGCATCGTGCTTTCAATTATTGCCATGCTAAGCTGGAGTGTTGGTACACTTGTTTTAACAAGGTATAGTATAAAAATGAATCCTTATTATGCAATGGGTTGGCAAATGCTAATTAGCGCTGTTATACTGTATTTTTTTGCAAACATCACCGGGCAAACAATTCCATTACAAGCAATAACAGGTAAATCCTGGCTGGCTATTGTTTACCTGGTTATTATGGGGTCTATATTAAGTTTTGTAGCCTTTATTTATTCTATGAAAAAACTACCGGTGGCTATTGCTTCGCTTTATGCTTACATTAATCCACTGGTGGCTATGATTATTGCAGCCCTTTTGCTAAATGAAAAACTTACGGTTTATATCATGTGGGGGTCTGTTGTTACACTGTTGGGAGTGTTCCTGGTTAATTACAGCATCAGGAAGCAACAGAAAAAAATTATTGCTGAACCTGAGCAATAAACTGTTCATATATTTCTTTCCATCCATTAAATGCTTTTGCAGTGCCTAAAAAATTATTATGCCAGATGGTAATAAGGTTTCCATTAACCATTTTGCAAATTGTTAAGTAATGCATCAACTCTTTATAAGTATTGTAGGAGTCTTGTTTTTGTTCATAAAAAGAATTGGCATCCATAAAACAAAAGGGATGTATGTGTAATGTAGTTTGTTTATCTTTTTCAAGATCATACCAGTAAAATGAAGATGCCACCGAAGCCCTGAAACCGTTAACGCTGCCGTAACCCATCGAATAGTCATCAGTTATGCCGGCAGCAATCAATCGTTGATATCCTTCGGGTAAGTTAAAGCGTATATAATGTTGGCGAGATTGGGTAATAACTAACTGGTCATTATCAGTCATTGCTTCAAGCAGTTTTTTTTCTTTTTTTAGTAATGAATTGTTATCGCCGCTTTGCCAGGATGGATGCAGGCCTATACGATATTTTTGCGCATGATGATGTACGAGTCTCCACATGATATCCTTATGCGGAAGTATGTTTTTATCGAACCTGCTGTTTTTTTCGGGCACAAGAAAAAAGTAAACAGGTTGTAATTTATTTTGTTTATGAAGTTGGTTAAGCCAGCCGTAACAGTCAAAAGGATCTTGCATATTGTCTGTTAAAACTTTTATTCTATCCCAGGAAGGATTTTTTAAAAAGCCTCCAATATTTCTTGTTAATCCTTTGTGCTTGTATGAATAGGCGATATCAATATCGTATGTAGGCAGATAGTTGAAAGTTGAGTATTGAAAATTGAGAGTTGGGAATTTCTTTTTTAAACATTCGGCTAAAAGCTGGCTCCATATATTAATCAAAGGCAAATCCAAAAAGCCTTCTTTACTGGCTAATGAACATGCAAAATCATAGCGTCCATACATATCTTTTTCATGTGGCAGGTATTCTTCGTAACGGCTAATTAAATAAAACGAAGCAGCAAGTATATCAAAAGAAAAATCGCAATTTTCTGTTTTAAAAAAGGCTTTATAGTTATTCAGTGTAAAGCAATCTGTATTTTGTTTTTGTATTTTATCCTCAAAAAGGAGCGGATGGTTACGGAGAAAAAATTCATTGGCAACAATTGTTGAATCGCTGTAATTTATTTTGGGGCCATCGTGTGTTCTTAGTTTTTCAGAATCAACTGTAAATTTTATATCAATTCCCATCAGCTCTTTAAAAATAAAAGAACAGATATACTTTAATCTTGCAGTGCAGGTATGCGAATAGATTAATAACATGTTTTGGTAAAATAAAAAAAGTTTCACCTTGGTGAAACCTTTTTATTTTTTAGTTCAATTTTTATTTCGTTCTTTCCAAAGCTGGTTAAAGGTTTTTTGGCTAAAATGCAGGTCGCCTCTTCTTTTATTCCATCCTTTAAACATACCATTTACCACTTTGTTTTTTAAGTTACCGTTTCCTAAATTCATCATGCTTCTTTTTAAACTAGCCAGTTTCCATACTTTCCAGGCCATTCTTTCAGAAAAACTTGTCATTCCTTCTTCTACCGATTCTTTCCTGTTTTCGAGCAGCAGTTCGTGCAGGTTTATTTTTACTGCACACACTTCGGTACAATTACCGCAAAGTGTTGATGCAAAACTTAGGTGCTTAAACTCATCCATGCCTTGTAAGTGCGGTGTAATTATTGATCCAATTGGCCCACTGTAAGTGGCGCCATAGGCATGGCCTCCAATATTTTTATAAATAGGGCAGGCATTTAAACAAGCGCCACATCGTATGCAATACAAACTTTCTCTTTGTTTTGCATTTAGTAAAATATTAGTGCGGTTATTATCTAATAAGATTACATACATTTCTTCGGGGCCGTCACTTTCTGTTTCCTGTTTTGGTCCTGTTACAATGGTATTATACACAGTTATTTTTTGCCCGGTACCAAAAGTTGAAAGCAATGGCCAAAACAATCCCAAATCGGTAATGGACGGAATCATTTTTTCGATACCAACAATTACAATATGTGTTTTAGGGAAACCACAACTTAATCTTGCATTGCCTTCATTTTCTGTTATGGCAATACCGCCAATATCACTTATTATAAAATTGGCACCGGTAACACCAACTTCGGCCTGTACATATTTATCCCGTAAAATATTACGGGCCACCTGCGTCATCTCTTCAGGAGTAAGACTAACAGGAGTGCCCAATTTTTTATTAAATAGTTTAGCTACATCTTCCTTGCTTTTATGCATGGCTGGTGTAACGATATGATATGGAGGTTCGCCATCTAATTGCTGAATATATTCACCCAGGTCTGTTTCCACGCTTTCAATACCATTTTGTTCTAATGCATCATTCAGGTGTATTTCTTCGGTAACCATGCTTTTACTCTTTACCAAAGTTTTACAGTTTTTCTCTTTGCAAATCTTCAGTATTTCTTCAATTGCCTGATTGCTGTTTTCGGCCCATATAACCTTGCCGCCACGTTTGGTAAAATTTAGTTCAAATTCTTCCAGTTGCTTATCCAACGTTTCAATGGCCCGCCATTTTATATTTTTAGCTCTTTCACGGGCTACATGTACATTGGCAAACTGCTCTTTACCTTTTGGCACCACCGCATTATACTTTCCAATATTGAAGTTTATTTTACGCCTATGCTCAAGATCGGCAACCTTAATGGTGCTTTTGGCTTTAAATATTTGCGACTGTTCCGACATATAATTTTTTTTGTAACCAGCTAATTTTTACAAACCCTAACCACAAATAATTTTAATAAATTGGTTTAAATAATCATTTCAATACACCCAATTCTTTACCAATTTTTGTAAATGCTTCTATGGCTTTATCTAAATGCCTTTTTTCGTGCGCTGCACTAAGTTGTACTCTTATTCTTGCCTGGCCTTTAGCTACCACCGGAAAGAAAAATCCAATGACATAAATTCCTTCGTCTAAAAGCTTTGATGCAAAATTTTGTGCCAACACAGCATCATATAACATAATGGGTACAATGGGATGGTCGCCGGGTTTAATATCAAATCCTGCTGCTGTCATTTTTAATCTAAAGTATTGTGTGTTTTCTTCAAGCTTATCTCTCAGTTCTGTTGTTTCGCTCAGCATATCCAACACGGCAATAGATGCGCCTACAATACTGGGAGCAACTGTATTGCTGAACAAGTACGGACGACTGCGCTGCCGCAACATTTCAATTATTTCTTTACGGCCGCTTGTAAAACCTCCACTGGCACCGCCAAGCGCTTTACCTAAAGTGCCGGTAATAATATCAATCCTGCCCATTACATTCCGGTATTCATGCGTACCTCTTCCAGTTTTACCTAAAAAACCGCTGCTATGGCATTCGTCAATCATAACAATGGCATCGTACCTATCAGCCAAATCGCAGATTTTATCTAATTGAGCAATGGTGCCATCCATGCTAAAACTTCCGTCGGTTACAATTATTCGGCTACGTAAATGAGCCGTTTCTTTAAGTTTTGCTTCCAGGTCGGCCATATCATTATGAATATACCGGTAACGTTGTGCTTTACACAAACGAACGCCATCTATAATTGATGCATGATTTAATGTATCGGAAATAATTGCATCCGCTTCTCCAAAAAGTGGTTCAAATACACCTCCATTGGCATCAAAAGCTGCAGCATATAAGATGGTATCCTGGGTGCCTAAAAATGTGGCCAGTTTTTGTTCCAGCTCTTTGTGTATATCCTGCGTTCCGCAGATAAAGCGCACACTACTCATACCATAACCACGCAGGTCAACATATTTTTTTGCTGCTGCCACTACTTTTGGATGAGACGAAAGACCCAGGTAATTATTAGCGCAAAAGTTTAAAACAGTTTTACCGTTTACTATAATTTCAGCGCCTTGTTCGCTGCTGATGATCCTTTCTTTTTTATACAAGCCTGCTGTTTCAATTTCATTAAGTTCGCCGGCAATACGGCTTACAAAATTCTCATTCATAAGTAGTAATTATTAATAAGTTGTAAAATTAAGCAAAATGCCGCACCCATTATTGGATAAGTTATAGAGAAATATAAGGCTGAAATAAGTTTTTTCATTTTCTGTAACATTTTAATCTCCACCTTCGTATTATACACATAAATAAACCACTAATGAGGTAATTTAACCACCCCAAACTGTATGACGGAGAGAGAATATAATGAATGCGTAAACCTGTATGCAGATAATGTGTACCGCTTTATACTCAAAAATTTGCGGCATAACGAGGACGCAAAAGACGTAGTGCAGGGTGCATTTGAAAAACTATGGATAAACAGGCACAAAGTAGATGTTGACCGAAGTAAGAATTATTTATTTACCATTGCTTACAACCAAATGATTGACCATTTAAGAAAAAACAAAAGGATTGTTTTACAAGAAGTGTTTAAGGAAAATGCAAGTGGTATTAGCTATACAAAGCACGATACAAAAAGGATATTAAATGAAGCATTGGCAAAATTAAGTGATCAGCAAAGAAGCCTGGTTTTATTAAAAGATTATGAAGGGTACAGTTACGAAGAAATAGGGCAGATAACCGGGCTAAATGAAAGCCAGGTAAAAGTTTATTTACACCGGGCCAGGTTACATTTAAGAGAATATATTGTAAGCCCCGAAAATGTAATTTAAAATTTCTTCCATTACTGTAAAGTAAAAACAGGGAAGTATGATTAAAAATAAATGATGCAAATAACCAGATATAATTACGAAACTTTTTTCTTACTGTATGTAGATAATGAATTATCTGCAGCAGACAGGAAAGCTGTTGATGAATTTGTACTGGCAAATCCCGATTTAAATATAGAATTACAGGTATTGCAACAGGCAGTTGTTAAAGCTGATGAAATTGTATTAGTTAAAAAAGAATGGTTATATAGAAGTGAGGATACTACAGTTTTGCAGGAAAATTTGCTATTATATGCCGATGATGAATTAACAACGGCCGATAAACAAACAGTTGAAGTTTTGTTAGCATCAGACAAAACAGTACAAACCGAATGGGATATACTGCAACAAACAAAACTTGAACCTGACATGACTATTGTATTTGCTGATAAGCAAATGTTGTACAGGAACGAAAATGGACGGGTTGTTAGCTTTAAATGGTGGAGAATTGCTGCAGCCGCAGTATTGCTGGGTATTGTAACCTGGGTATGCGTTTCCATATATAAAAACAGTTTCTTAGCTCCGGCTGTTGATATGGAGGTAGCTGGTAATAATAAAGTGAAAACCATACCACCTCAAAAAGAAACGATAACCACCAAAACCATATCAACAAAAAATACAGATGAACATAGTGATGTACAACAAAATATTGCAGCAGCAGATGCCATAAAAAACAAGGCAGAAAAAAATGCTGGCGCCAATAAAGATGCTTTTACCAAAGATAAAAACAAACACGGCAAAGCCAATACAGAAACTATAGCTATACAAATTAATAATAATAAAAAACCTGGTAATGATTTACCAAAACCCAATTTTGAAAATATTAACAATAATACCGGTAACAAAATAATAGCAGCAAACGTAAAACCTGAAAACAACAGCACGAGCAGGGTTTCCGGAAACAATGCAACTGTTGTAAGAAGAATTACTGATGAAGGCATAACCGGCAGTATTGTTAACCAGTTAAATAAAACAAATACTGCACCAGCAATCATTGCAGTAGCAAATATAAAAAAGGGTAATGATGAAACCGGTAACGGCTATCTGAATGTAGATAATAATAAAGATAAAAGAACATCGCTGGGCGGGTTTTTGCGTAAGGCAAAAAGAATTATTGAACGTACCACCAATGTTAATACCGGCGAAGGCATTAAGGTTGCCGGGTTTGAAATCGCATTAAAATAATCACACTAAAATTGAAACAATGAAAAAGCTAACATTACTTTTAGCCACAGCAATTATTTGCCTACATGTAACCGCACAGGATGAAAAAGAAAAAACAGCTAATACAAAAGATACCATCCGCATTGGTGGTATGATAATAGTAAAGAAAGGGAAACCAGCAAAAGGTGGCGATTTTGAAATTAATATTAATGGCCCCAAACCGCCCAAAAGAAAAAGGAACGTAAGCACCAATTGGGGTATTATTGATTTGGGTTTTTCTAACTACAACGATCAAACAAATTATGCCAATACAGGTTCGTACCTTGTTAACAGGCCTGGTTACCCGGCATTAGATAAAAACGATTTTAAACTGCGGGCAGGTAAAAGTGTTAATATTAACTTATGGTTGTTTATGCAGCGTGTAAATTTAATAAAGCACCATGTAAACCTTAAATACGGTTTGGGTGTAGAGTTAAATAACTATCGCTTTAAATCTGCCATAAATTATAACGAAGGAGGATTGGTGCCTTATACTGCCAATACACAAACCAATGCAGCATTCATTTTCAGAGATTCAATTGCTTTCTCAAAAAATAAACTTGCAGCCGATTATATTACTGTGCCTTTGATGTTAAATTTTACTACCAACCCTTTTAACGAAAAGAAAGGATTTAGCCTGAGCGTTGGCGTAAGCGCCGGCTATTTATACAGCCAGCGTAACAAACAAGTAAGCAGCGACCGTGGTAAATTAAAAAATAAAGGCGATTACGACCTTGAGAAGTTTAAACTATCGTATGTGGCAGAGCTTGGCCTTGGGCCGGTAAGATTGTATGGTTCGCTTAGCCCCAAATCTATGTACGAACATAGCCTGGATGTGAGACCTTACAATATCGGGTTCAGGTTTAGCAACTGGTAATTGCTACAAGTAAAAATACAGTTATACACAGATATTATTGCGGCGTAAAAATCTTCTCTCTCTTCCAGCTTCTTATCCATCAAAGTAAATACTAAGATGGCTGAGGGCTGGATTTTTTTTCCACATTTAACAGGATTTGTTAATGTTTTAAATAAGAATAAAATATTTTTATACGGCATATCGTTTGATATAAGAACGGAAATAATTTGCAATATGAAAATTACCCGGGTATTTACAATCTGTATTCTTTTTATCACAACAATTGTTTTAGTTTCGTTTAATGCCAAAAAATTAAAAAGGGTTGCAGTTAAAAAAACAACAAAAACAAAAGTTGCTGTTGCCGATAGTGTTTCAAACCCTTATTATATTATTGTAGATAAAAGCGACTACGAATTATATGTATATGATGATGAAGGATGGTATGCAACCTATCCTATTGTATTTGGCAGTAAAGACCTAAGCGATAAAATGAAAGAAGGCGATAAAAAAACCCCCGATGGAGATTTTAAAGTCATCTTAAAAAAAATACATCCTAAATGGGGCCCCGAATTGTTATTAGATTATCCCAATAACGAAAGTGTACAAAAATTTAAATTACGAAAAGCCGAAGGACTGATACCTAAAAATGCACGAATTGGTAATGGAATTGCCATACATGCCACCAGGCCACAGGAAGAATGGGCAATAGATAATTTTTACAATTGGACGGATGGTTGCGTTTCTGTAAAATACACCGAAATGAAAGACCTGTATAGTTATATTCCTGTGGGCACCAAAGTAACTATCAGGCAGTAGCGCCTCAACTTATTTTTATCATCAGGGCATGGCCATTAAGGTTATGAATGATTTGCCTGTCTTTATAACTCCTGTATTCTTCCACCAGTTTTGTAACACCAGTACAACTGTGAAAACCATAATCATCAAATACAACAATGCCTCCCGTTATAAGTTTAGGCCAAACCCATTCTACAATATCTTTAGCCGAGCTGTATACATCTACATCTATATGGCAAAGCCCAAATTGCTCCGATACTAAAATTTTATCTGCTGTATCTTCCGGAAAGATTCCTTTTAATATTTTATAATGAGCATAACCGCTTTTATTTTTCAAAACATCTTCCACAATATGTCTGCTGGTATCTTTATGCTCGCCACCTGTATAAAAGCTATCCTGTTCACCAGCTTTTGCCACACCTTCAAAAGTATCGGCCAGGTATAAATTAGCATTACTCTTTAAAATGTTTAACTGCCTGGCCATAATGCCTGCGGTGCCACCTCGCCAAACACCCACTTCAAGAATGGCTGCATGTGTATCAAGCGAATTTGTTTTGGCAACCAGTTGCCACAGTTCGTAGCATCGGTAAATATCTACCAGTGAATTTTTTTTTATTTGATTGTAGATGAAGAGAAACTCCTCATCGCCCTGCCAGGGTGCATAATTGGCTGATGGAAACGATTTGCCATAATGCAATCCATTAATACTAAAATTGGCGCTGCCTTTGTAAACAGGCCGCTTGCCTATATATATACCGGTTTTATCAAAAAGGGTATTAATCAAATTTTTGAGAAACATAGTTTAAATTATTATTTGCAAAACAAACGATTTTATTTTTAATGAGAAATAAATAAAAGACTACCATCGCCGTAACTTAAAAAACGAAAATCGTTTTGCATGGCATAGTTATATATTTTACGCCAGTTAAACTGCTGTGGCACCTTTGTATTTTCTGTTGCAGCAGCAACCAATAATAATAGAGTTGATTGTGGCTGATGAAAATTTGTAACAATGGCATTGGCAATTTTAAAATGATAACCGGGAGCTATTAATATTTGCGATTGTGTAAATAACCGTTGTTGATTATTGTTTTTTAACCAACTTTGTAAGGCTGTTAATGCATCTTTAGCCGTAATGTTACAATTTATCATTGCAGGTTCATACACTTCCCATTGAGAAATGTGCAGTTGTGTTAAAGCTGGCTGCAGATAAGCTTTTACACCCATCCAGTAAAGGCTTTCTATAGTACGTAATGATGTTGTACCAACTGTAACAACAGTTTTGTGCAAGTGTTTTATAAGCCTTTCAATAAATTCTGCACTTACATCAATCCATTCCGAATGCATTTCATGTTCCTGCATGATTGCCGCTTTTACCGGTTTAAAAGTGCCGGCACCAACATGCAGGGTAATAAAATCAGTTTTAATATTATTTTTTGCAAGCCGGTTAAAAACTTCTTTCGTAAAATGTAAACCTGCTGTAGGAGCGGCCACAGAGCCTTCATCTTTTGCATAAATGGTTTGATAACGCTCTAAGTCTTCTTTCTCTGTTTGTCTTTTTATATATGGTGGTAAAGGGATATCGCCAAAATGCTCCAAAACTTCGGCAAAGCTGAGTGATGTTGGCGACCAGTTAAATTCTACAACATAAGCATCATTTAATTTTTCAATTAATTTAGCACTTACCGATAAAGGGTTATTTCCACTTGTTAATTTTATCTCTAAAACATCTTTTTTCCACTTACTTACGCCGCCTATCATACACTTCCATGTTACCGAGCCTGTTTTACCCATCACACTACTGTATTCATTTATGATTTCATACGGTTCAAAACAAAATATTTCAATTATGCCACCACTAATTTTTTTAAACTTTAATCTTGCCTTAATTACTTTGGTATTGTTGAATACAAGAAAACTATTGGCAGGCAAATGATCGGCAATGTTTTTATAAATATCCTGCTGTATTATCCCATCCCGGTAAATAAGCAATTTGGATGCATCACGCTCTTGCAACGGGTGCAACGCAATTTTTTCAACAGGCAAATCATATGTGTAATCCTGTATGGATATGGTTTTAGGATGATTCATTTAATTAACCGAAACAGTAATGGCAGGGGTTATACAGTATCCTTTTATTGGTTTAAAACTATTATTTGCAAAACTATATGTAAATAAGTTGCAAACGGTAAATAAATAATATCTAATAATCGTAATTTTGATGTTCTTAAAAATCTCAAACAACTTACTATGCGATTTATTAAACCAGTATTATTTTCCTTTACATTATTATTTGTTATAAGTGCATTTGCACAAACAGGCAAGTTTGAATGGAAAGAAGCCACTTCGGGTGGATATACATATAAGTATGTAACCAACGACCCGGCCAAAGCAAGATTTTATACATTAAAAAATGGGTTAACAGTAATTTTAAGTCCTACCAATAAAGACCCACGCATACAATGTTATGTGGCTGTTAAGGCAGGCAGTAAAACCGATCCGGCAACACATACCGGCCTTGCCCATTACCTGGAGCACATGTTATTTAAAGGAACCGATAAATATGGTTCGCTAGACTGGGCTAAGGAGAAACCTCAATTGGATAAGATTGATGCCTTGTATGAAGAATACAATAAAACTACCGATACAGAAAAAAGAAAAGAGATTTATCATCGTATTGATTCTGTTTCTGGTGTTGCATCAAAATATGCCATTGCCAATGAATACGATAAGATGATGAGCAGCATGGGCGCCCAAGGAACCAATGCTTTTACATCTTTTGAACAAACTGTTTATACCGATGATGTACCTGCCAATGCCATAGATAAATACCTGGCAGTGCAGGGAGAACGGTTTAGAAACCCTGTACTACGCATTTTTCATACCGAGCTGGAAGCGGTATATGAAGAAAAAAACCGAGGATTAGATAGTGATGGCAGAAGAGTATTTGAAAAACTATTTGCCGAGTTATTTAAGAATCATAATTACGGTTTGCAAACAACCATTGGTACAATTGAAGATTTAAAAAACCCATCATTAATTGAAATAAGAAAATATTTCAACAAATATTATGTACCCAATAATATGGGTATTATCATGAGTGGCGATTTTAACCCTGATGCAATGATTAAAAAAGTAGATGCCACGTTTGCTTACATGCAAAACAAATCTTTTGAGAAATATACCTTTAAACCGGAGCAACCAATAACAAGCCCCATAGAAACTGAAGTGGTTGGGCCTGATGCAGAAAATGTAACAATCGGTTTTAGACTGCCTGGCAACAAATCTAAAGATGTTTTGCTGGCCGACCTGGTAGGGCAAATACTTACCAATGGCAAAGCAGGATTGATGGACTTAAACTTAGTTAAGAAACAGAAATTGTTGGGTGCATCAGCATCGGCATTTACTTTAATAGATTATGGCGTTTTATTTATGCAAGGCAGGCCTACACTGGGCCAATCGCTCGAAGATGTGAAAGCGTTGATGCTAGGCGAAATTGAAAACCTTAAAAAAGGAAATTTTGATGATGACCTTATTACAGCAATCATCAATAACCAAAAGAAAAGTAAAATTCAGGCAACAGAAACTTACGGCAGCAGAGCAAGTAACCTGATGGATGCTTTTACCAACGAGTTGGATTGGCAACAACAGGTTGCTTATACCGACCAACTATCTAAAATTACCAAGGCCGATATTGTTGCATTTGCTAATAAATATTTTGATGATAATTATGTGGTGATATTAAAACGCAAAGGCGAAGATAAAAATATCATCAAGGTTGAAAAACCACCCATTACACCAGTTGAAACAAACAGAAATGAACAATCAGCTTTTGTAAAAATGATAAATAATATGCCAGCCACTCCGGTAAAACCTGTTTGGTTAGATTATAATAAAGATCTGCAAAAAGTAAAAATAGGCCCTGCCGAAGTTTTGTATGTACAAAATAAGGATAACAGCCTTTTTCGTTTACGGTACCGCTATGATGTTGGAACCTGGAATGATAAGAAGCTTAGCCTGGCTGCACAATACTTACAGTTTTTAGGTACTGATAAAATGAGCGCCGAAGATATTACTAAAGCTTTTTACAAAATTGCCTGTAGTTTTAATGTAAGCGCCGCTAATGAATACACTACAGTAACTATTGAAGGGCTACAGGAAAATTTTATTAAGGCTGTAAAATTATTTGAAGATGTATTGAAAAACTGTAAAGCAGATGAAGCAGCATTGCAATCGTTAAGAGCAAGAATAAAAAAATCTAGAACTGATGCTAAAGCAAACAAAGGCGCCATCATGAGCGGCCTGATGAGCTATGCCAGGTTTGGTGAAAAAAATCCTTATAATTATACATTTAGCAATGAGGAACTGAATAGTATTACCGCAGCCGAACTGGTTAATACCTTACATAAACTTAATGAATATGCCCATAAGATATTGTATTATGGGCCGCAGCTTTTAACTCAGTTTACAACCAGTTTAAAATTGATGCACAACATTCCTGCTGTATTTAATGTTGCTCCAGCTAAAATGAAATTTAATGAAGTGACACAAAATAAAAACCAGGTTTTATTTGCCGATTATAATATGGTACAATCAGAAATACGCTGGATACGAAACAGTGTAGCCTATAATCCCGATTTAGAACCTGTAGTTGATGTATTTAATAATTATTTTGGAGGAGGTATGGGTGCATTGGTTTTTCAAACTATCAGAGAATCTAAAGCATTAGCATATTCTACTTTTGCATTTTTTGCAAAGCCCGATAAAAAAGAAGACCCCTTCTTTACCATTGCTTATGTTGGTTGCCAGGCCGATAAGTTCAACGAATCTATTGTAGCTATGAATGAATTGCTGAACGATTTACCAGATGTAGAAGAAAATATAAAGTATGCACAACAAGGAATTAAAAAAGATATAGAAACAGAACGTATCACTCAAGATGGCATCATCTTTAATTATCTAACTGCACAACATAAGGGACTCAACTATGATATTCGTAAGAAAATTTACACAGCAGTTGACGGTATCGGTTTTAAGGAACTTAAAAAATTCCATGATGAATACATTGCCAACAAAGCCTATACTTATTGTATAGTTGCTTCCGATAAAAAATTAAGCGAAGAGGATATGAAGAAATATGGTGAAGTAAAAAAATTAAGTTTGGAAGAATTATTTGGATATTGATTTAACCAAAAAAATAAAAGAAGCCAGGATTTATATAATCCTGGCTTCTTTTATTTTACCACATACGTTTTGTGAATACCGGAACTAAATTTTTCCTTGTTGTATTTCATCAACCACACCGGGGTCAAGCAGGGTTGTAGTATCGCCTAAATTTTTTGTTTCGCCTTCGGCAATTTTTCTTAAAATACGCCGCATTATTTTTCCACTTCGTGTTTTGGGTAATCCGTTTACAAACTGAATTTTATCTGGTTTGGCAATAGAGCCAATAACCCTTGTAACGGTTTGTAAAATATCATTTTTACTTTGTTCATCATCGCCATGTTTATTATTCATAATTACATAAGCATAAATACCCTGCCCTTTTACATCATGCGGGAAACCAACTACAGCGCTTTCTACTACACCTGCGTGCATGTTAATAGCATTCTCCACTTCGGCTGTGCCAATACGATGCCCGCTAACATTCAATACATCATCAACCCTGCCTGTGATTCTGTAAAATCCTTCCGCATCTTTCATAGCTCCGTCGCCGGTAAAATATAAATTGGGATATGCTGCAAAATAATTTGACTTATACCTTTCATGATCGCCATAAGTTGTTCTAAAAATTCCTGGCCAGGGAGCTGCCATACATAAATTGCCAGAGCTTATTGATTCACCATCAGGTGTGTTAGAAGGAACACCTTGTTCATTTAATAAAACCGGTTGCACACCAGGCATTGGTAATGTGGCCCAGCCCGGTCTCGATGCCGTTATGCCGGCGAAGTTCGAAATTAAAATTCCGCCTGTTTCTGTTTGCCACCAGGTATCCACGATGGGGCATTTTTTCTTTCCTATATGCTCATCATACCAATGCCATGCTTCTTCATTGATGGGTTCTCCAACTGTTCCTAAAACTTTTAACGACGAAAGGTCTTTGCCTTTTAATGGATCCAATCCATAACTCATCAAACTGCGAATGGCAGTAGGAGCCGTGTACAATGTATTCACTTTGTATTTATCAACAATATCCCAAAACCTGCCAGCATCCGGCCAGGTAGGAATGCCTTCGAACATTAATGAAGTAGCACCTGCACTTAAAGGGCCATATACAATATAACTATGTCCGGTTATCCATCCAATATCTGCCGTGCAAAAGAAAACATCTCCGGGTTTATATTGAAAAACATTTACAAAAGTATAATTGGTCCATATCATATAGCCAGCACTGCTGTGTACCACACCTTTTGGCTTGCCGGTAGATCCTGAAGTATATAAAATAAACAATGGGTCTTCAGCATCCATCACTTCTGCCGGAAAATTGATTGTTCCGTTTTGCTCTAACTGTTCTTCGGCATACAGCATTTCATCTTCCCACCAAACATCCCTGCCTTTTATCATGCTCACTGGTGTTCTGGTTCTTGTATAAACTATTACTCGTTTTACAGTTTTATTTCCAATTAATGCATCATCAATAATAGATTTTAAAGGGATGTCTTTTCCGCCACGATAAGCGCCATCGCAGGTTACAATAAATTCTACGTTTGCGTCTTCTAGTCTGTCGGCTATACTTTGTGCGCTAAAGCCACCAAAAACTACACTGTGTATGGCGCCAATTCTTGCACATCCCAGCACTGCATAAGCCAACTCTGGTACCATGCCCATGTAAATACAAACACGGTCGCCTTTTTTAACACCGTTATTTTTTAACACCTGTGCAAACTGGCAAACCCTTTTGTGCAGCCTTGCATAAGTAACTGTTCTGGTTCTTTCTTCGGGATTGTTTGGTTCCCAAATGATGGCAGGTTTATCGGCCATCATTTCTAAATGCCTGTCAATACAATTTTCTGTTATGTTGAGCTTTGCATTTATAAACCATTCGGTTTTTGGTTCATTGAAATTCCAGTTTAAAACCTTATCCCATTTTTTTTGCCAAAAAAAATTTTCTGCAATGCTTGCCCAAAAACCTTCAGGGTCTTCCAGGCTTTTTTTATAAGCTTCGTGATATTGTTCCAATGATTTTATCTGATATGGATATGACATGATGATTGGTAAGTTTACTTTACTTACAATTTAATATAATTATGATTATCTCACACTAAAAATTGTATAAATAATGATTATACAAGTATTGTATGAAAACAAAAGCTGAATATTTTTTTGCTTTTGAATTATTAGTTGATGCATTTGCGCCTGGTTTTATTTTTCTAATAAAATGGTTTATTTTTCAAAAGCGCTAAATAAAAAATTACAGTTTTTTATAATTGATGTTATAAATACCAGCTTCAGGGTATGTTAATTTATTGAATAAAAGTATAGTTTCAATAAAAAAATAAAGGATGAGTAAACTTTTTATTTTATCACTACTTTATTTTCAATGCAGCAGCTTTGCCCAATCCCCTTCTTTATCTGTTCGCCTGCAAATGATATTTTCAGACTCGGCTAATTATAAAATAGAAATGAAAATTTGTAAGCCAGTTAAAGGTTCCCTTGTTAACGATTATTTTAATAATGAGACTTCTACCATAAACTTTAAATCATTAAACATTGATGAAATAAGTTGTGGCGATTATATTTTAAGTTACGATAACACAAAACATGAAAATATTTATTATTACAGTAACCAGGTTTTTGCCTGGGAAAAAGTTTTGATTTGGAGAATAACTAATGATGATGCTGCCTCAAAAAGAAAAAGTATGTACATTATTCTTCCTGTGAAAATGAAATCATTTGTAACAAATATTCAATTAAGTGATATCAAGTTTCAAGCAGGGAAATTTATCTGGATTAATGAAACTGGAGTTATTGACGAAAATAAGCACCAGTTATTGAAGCTATCGCTAAAAAATAATGAAGCTGTTGCTATAGGCGAAAGCAATTTTAAAAATATAATTAATTAAGAATTGAGTGCTTCATCAATTTTTATAATCCCATAGCTTTGTAAATCGCTTCTTGTATATTGGTTCGTACATTCATCCTCATTAGTTTAGTGTTTACTCCACCATCGGGGTTTACCCTATTGCTTAAATAAACAAAAACCAGGTTATATTTTGGATCGGCCCACACACAAGTGCCAGTATAGCCTGTGTGCCCAAATGTTTGCGGCGATGCAGAAAGACAGGGATAGGGGTCGGGCCGAAGTTTGTTATCTTTTTCGGGCTTATCAAATCCATAGCCACGGCGGCTTATGCGACTGTGATAAGCAGTGAACAGGTTAATGGTTTCCTTTTGTAAATATCTTTTTCCATTAATTGTGCCACCATTTACCAGCATCTGCATTATCATGGCAAGATCGTAAGCATTGCTGAATAATCCTGCATGGCCGGCAACTTCTCCAAACATGGCAGAACCGGGGTCATGTACATCGCCATGTAATAATTGCTGCCTGAATTGTTTTTCGTGCTCCGTAGGAACAATCCTGCTTAATGGAAATCTTTCAAAAGGTTTAAATCCTGCTGTTGTTAGGCCAAGTGGCCGATAAAAATTATCAGCTACATATTCATTCAAAGGCTTGCCACTTATGGCTTCTACTATCTTTCCTAAAAAGATGAAATCATTATCGCTGTATATGTATTTGTTTGTACGGCCAAGGTGGCTTTCTAAAATACGTTTGTACAAAGTATCCCGCCAATCGGTACGCATATACATATTATTGGCTACACGAATACTAAATGAATCTGTTTTTATTTTTGAATAATATGTTGGTGAAGGGCTACCATCTGCTTCCAGTGTTTCTTTGTAAAAAGGAATGTAGGCTACCAGTCCAGCCTGGTGTAATAATATATTTTCGATGGTTAAATTTTCTTTATTGGTACCTCTTACCCAGGGCAGGTAATCTCCCAGTTTTTTTTTAAGTTCAAGTTTTCCTTCATCGTAAAGCTTCATCACAGAAATATTGGTGGCACAAATTTTTGTAACCGAAGCCATATCGTAAATAGATTCTTTATTTACAGGCTCATCTTTTCCATATTCATAATTTCCATAAGTTTTAAAAAAAACTATTTTGCCATCTTTAACCACTAATACTACTTCGCCAGGTGTGGCTTGCTTTGCAATGGCATCCTTTGCAATTGAATCTATTACATTTAGTTTGGTAGCATCTAAAACACCTCTTTTTACAGATCCATCTACAGCAGTAAAACTAATACCACTGCCGTATTTATATTGTGGGCAAACAGTTACAGGCAGTCTTCCATCTGCGCCAATCTTTCCCTGAAGTAAATCTATAGCAGTGTTTTGAATGATGCTGTCATCTTCGTAACAGGCAATTAAGTTTTTTGCATTGCACCAATTTTTAATTGCATACGGGTTGCCAAATACAAAGGTGATGGCTTTTGTATATTGCTGTAACTGTTTTACCAGGTTTACAGCGTTGCTGCTTATACCAAAATTTCCTGCAGGTGTACGTTTGTAATTATGAATGCCTATGATTACTTTCTGGTATTTCTTTTTTATATCTGCAACTATGCTTGCTATTTTTGATGCATCCTGGTTGTAATCGAAATAAACCACATCAGCATTGTAATCGGTACGCATACGTGTAGCAAAGCCATTACTGTTGTTATTACCAATGCTTACATATACTACATTTGCAACGCCTTTATTTATAGCTGCAGGCATTGGAAAAAAATCTTTATCGGTTTTTTTTAAAACAGTTAAAGCATTTTCGGCTATTAACTTTCGCATCATATTCACCTTTTTGTTTAAATCGTTGGTGAGGTTATAAATATTGATTGGTTTTAATTCAGATAAACCATATTCGTATTTAGCCATCAATACTTTTTTGCAATGCATTTCAATATCGGCCCAACTTAACCGCCCACTATCAATTGCCTGTTTTATTTTTTGTATAGATAAAGGCACATCTCCCGGCAGGCAAAGCATATCATTGCCTGCAATCAACGATTCAACTGAAGCTGCACCATTAGGAAAAAACTTTTTTACACCCTGCATTTCCAATGCATCGGTAAAAGTTAATCCCTGGTAACCAAGTTTGTTTCGCATTAAACCGGTTACATTTTTTTTAGATAGCGAGGTTGCTTTGTTAACCGTATTATCAATGGCGGGAATGTACAAGTGAGCAATCATCACACTGCCAACACCGGCATCAAATATTTGCTTAAAAGGATATAGTTCTAAATTTTCCAGTTGCGCCATACTTTTGTTTATTACAGGTAAATCCAGGTGAGAATCAACCGACACATCACCATGACCCGGAAAATGTTTGGCACAAGCCATCACCCCATTATCCTGTAATCCTTTCATGTATTGGATTCCAAATGCGGCCACTTTGTATTTATCTTCTCCAAAACTGCGGTCGTTTATTACAGGGTTATTGGGATTATTATTTACATCAACCACCGGCGCAAAGTTTACCTGTATGCCAATGCGTTTGCATTGCTCTGCCACAATTTTTCCATACTCATAAGCAATAGATGAATCCTGCACCGCTCCCAACATCATTTGCCTGGGTAGTGGCAGTACACTATCAATCATACGCATACCCACGCCCCATTCGGCATCAATAGTTACCAGTAGCGGAGTTTTTGCTTTGGCCTGCAACTCATTAATAATGGTTGCCTGTTTTACAGGGCTGCCCTGGAAAAGGCAAATGCTTCCAATATTATATTGTTTTATCAATTCGCTAACAGCGCTATCATAAAAAGTTACTTGCTTAGTTTGCGAATTGATGGACGATAAGCGTACTACCATCAGTTGAGCAATCTGTTCATTAGGAGTAAGTGTTTTAAAAACACTGTCAACCCATTTTGTTGCTTCTAGTTGTTGGGCCTGGCTATTCATAGTTATAAAAAGTGAAAATATTACGAGTATCTTACGCATTAGGCTCTAAAAATTTTATAGTGAAAAGGATGTGTTATTTTTGTTGTTCTAAATTACAGGATTTTGCCCGATATCATTCAATTATTGCCCGATAACATTGCCAACCAGATTGCTGCCGGTGAAGTTATTCAACGACCGGCCAGTGCTGTTAAAGAATTGCTTGAAAATGCCGTTGATGCTGGCGCCGATGAAATTAAACTCATAGTTAATGATGCAGGCAAGGCATTGATACAGGTTATTGATAATGGTAAAGGCATGAGTGAAACTGATGCCAGGATGGCTTTTGAACGTCATGCCACTTCTAAAATAAAAAGTATAGACGACCTTTTTACCATAAGAACAATGGGTTTTAGGGGCGAAGCGCTTGCCAGCATTGCTGCTGTAAGCCAGGTAGAACTGAAATCGAAAAGAGAAGAAGATGAAACCGGTGTTTTTATAGAGATAGAAAACAGCCATGTTATAAAACAAGAACCTATTGCAGCACCCACAGGCACAAGCATTGCCATGAAAAACCTTTTCTTTAACGTTCCTGCACGAAGAAATTTTTTAAAAAGCAATGCAGCAGAATTAAGGCATATTGTGGATGAGTTCATCAGGGTGGCCATGTCGTTTCCCGAAATATTCTTCTCCTTTACCAGTAACGGCCAGCAGGTTTTTCACCTTGAAAAAGGAAGTATGAAACAACGTATAGTGCAGATACTGGGAAACAGCTATGCGGCCAAACTGGTACCTGTGCAGGAACAAACCGATTACATGAATATTTATGGATTTGTGGGTAAACCGGAAACAGCAAAGAAAACCAGAGGGGATCAATATTTTTTTGTTAATAACCGATTTATTAAAAGTGCTTACCTGAATCATGCGGTGATGAACGCTTTTAATGAAATGATTGCAAAAGACAGCTTTCCTATGTATTGTTTGTTTATTGACCTTGACCCTTCGCAGGTTGATATAAATGTGCATCCCACTAAACAGGAAATAAAATTTGAAGATGAAAAAATTGTATATGCTTTTGTACAAAGCGCCATCAAACATGCACTGGCACAATTTAGCATAACTCCAACGCTTGATTTTGAATTAGACGCATCCATCCAAAGTTTAGATGCAGTTAGTAAGCCATTTACCGAAGAAAAGAAATCATCCGCATCAGCCTCTTCTTTATACAATACTTTTACTAAAAAGCACCAGTCGCATTTTATAGAAAGTAAAAGTGAGCTAAAGCAATGGAAAAGTTTTTATGAAAAACCACATGATATTACCATAGATACAGGTGGTGATGCACAAACTCTCATTGCCGCAAATTATAAACCACAAACAGAAAATCTTTTACAATTACACAATAGTTTTATTGTAGTTCAAACCGCTAAAGGATATTATTTAGTGAACCAGCAAAATGCACATGAACGCATTTTGTATGAACGGTTTACTTTGGCTGTTGATGGAAAACCCATTGCTACGCAGCAAAGTTTATTTCCTGCTACCATAGAACTTGCTGCTACCGACGCAGTTTTACTGAACGAGTTGTTACCCGATATGAACCTATTGGGATATCAACTGGAACCCTTTGGTAACAATACTTTTGTAATACAAGGCACGCCTGCCGATGTAAACCAGGGCAACGAAAAAACTGCCATTGAAAAAATGTTGGATCAATACAAGCATTTTAGCAGCGACCTCAAATTCAACAAAAGAGAAAAATTGCTACGCACACTTGCACTCCAACAATCAATTAAAACCGGCATATCATTATCAGAAAAAGAAATGAAAGTTTTGATTGAAGATTTATTTAACTGTCAAACTCCCAACAGTACTGCCAACGGAAAACCCACTTACCTGGAGTTTAAAAAAGATGAGTTGGATAAATTATTTGGCAGGTGATTGGAAACCTGGATACTAATATTTTTCCCTGATGCCTTCTATAAATTTTTCAACCGCACGCCTTACAGGTGTGGAGCCTGATTGATAATTATTTACCAAAACAGAAAATATAAGAAACTTTCCTTTTTTGGTAATGAGGTAGCCGCTAAGGGCGCAGTTATTGCTAAGGGTGCCGGTTTTGGCATAAATGAAACTACTGTCCTTTTTATAGTAATTTAATAAAGTACCTGTGCCACCGGTTGCCAAAATATTTTTTATCCTATTCCAACCAAATTCGTTTTTCATTTTATTAAGAATAAATACAAAACTTTGTGGCGTAAACAAATTATACCTACTGAGGCCGCTTCCATCTACCCATCTTGGTTTTTGAGGAATATCTTTTAAATCAGTATTTAAAATTGTATCAATAATTTTTTCATCGTTCATAAAGCCCAAATGTTCATTACTGGCCATTAGTAAGGTCTGTTCTGCAAAAAAATTATCGCTTCGGTGCATCATAGGTTTAAACAACGAATCGGTAGGTTGGGAGTGAATAGTGAATTGCACATTGTTTGGTTCAGCTTTAATTGCAGTTGTTAATACTTGCTGGTTTTGTATTTGCTGCAAATTAGGCTTCGCCAAACTGTCGGTATATCCATTAGTTGAAGACCTGAAAAAAGTTACATCTTCACAATGTAAAGTATCTTTTAAAATGTCGGCAATAAATTCAGGATGGGTTTTAAATGGAATTGAATTTTTTTTAAACGGCCATCTTGAACTTTTAATATAGAAATCATTGTTTTCAAAAGACCTTTCGATGAAGAATTTGCCTGATGATATTTTTTTTGTTTCAGAATCATAATCAAATCCATCTCCCGATAATATTTGAATAACGTTGTTGCTTACTGCTAAGCTCTCATTAGTAAAAGAAAATTCAATAAGGTTTTCATAAATAGGAAATGATGATCGCTCGGCCATGTATGATTCATTATAATCATTCCAGGCCCATCCATTTCCTAATGCATCATCTTTCCAGGTATTATTATTAATATAAATTGAAGGATATGATTTTAGTATTGAAAATAATGGTTGAAACTTAAACGCTGAATTCAAAAAAGTTGGATCACCCGAAGGGTAGATAGTTATTGCTGACCTGTTTTTTTGCAGCCTGGCCGCCACCAGGCTGTCTCCTAAATATTTTAAACCTGCATACAACGTAAACAATTTTGTATTACTTGCAGGAATGAAATTTTTAGTAGCATTATAATTAAACCAATATGTATTTGAAGCAGGTTCGTAAATACTGATGCCGATATGGCCGGTACTTATTGCAGTATCTTTCAATAATATGTTGCTGGCTTGCTTACCAATTAGTTTTGTTACTGAACAGGAGCTAAAAACAATTATGATTGTTGAATTAATAATTAAAAATGCCTTTAAAACAGTGTATCTCATAATTAATAATGCTCAATTATAAATTATTACTCCCTTTCCTGTGCCCTCAGCCACCGTTCAGGTATTTCGTTATGGCTGGCATTTATATAATCGGTATAACTGCAGGCTATAAATTTTTTGTTAGGTAGTTGCATCCACCAGCGGTTTGTTTTTTTACTTTGTAAGAAAACAGATTCCACTTCATTAAAACTAGTGTGGTATTCATTAAAGTGATGGCGGTCTTCCATTGCCGCTTCCTGCTTACTTCGGTTTTTACCATCAATAAAATACCATAGCATTTGTGAAATTTGTTTAGCGCTCAGGTCTTTTATATCCTGCTGTGGCAGGTAGCCATATATACCAAAACTGCTTACTTTACTACTCATGCCTGCATACCTTGCCAGCAAACATGCTTCTTCACCGGTAAATCCATTAGGGCTATCGCTGCTGGCCGGTGAGTCGCTGTATTTTATAGCATTTATATCAAAACTAAGCAGGTGTGAAGTTCTTATAACCGGCTCCATTTCTTCTATGTTTTCTTTAACTGTACCCAACCGGTAACAGTCAAAACGAAGCTTATCCATGGTTTCTAACATACGAGGATGAACAAAATAACTTTGAAAACCAATATGGTTGTAATGCTTTACCAGGTTAGGTTCGCCGGTAAGCATTTCCAGTAAAAAATTTTCGCTGCGTAAAGGATTTTCGCCTTTAAGATTAATACAGGCATCAATGCAAGTGGCTTCTACAACCTGTTTCAATTCTTTATACGCAAAATATTGGGCCAGTGTTATATCATGCGACCCGCCCAACACTACCACTGTTTTTTTTAATCGAAGCAGTTCGGCAACTACTGTTTTTACTGCTGCATAACTGTCGTTTAATGTAGCGCCGGTTTTAATATTGCCTATATCGGCAATATTAATTGCAATATGCCAGTAATGTAATTGATACAGTTGCTTACGAATACAATCGGCAGCGTGCTGGTTATTGTTAAATGTGCCACTGCCACGGGTTTCATTTATACCAACTAAAACAATATCAGCGTCAGTAATATCGGGCAGTTCATTTTCATAAATGGCAATATGTTTCGCCAATTGGCCATCTGTATATCCGCTGTCGTTATTTAGTTCGTGAACAGGAACGGCAGTTAAAAAATCTTGTAATCCGTACATCAAAAAATTTTGGACAAACCTAATTTAATAATTTCAGAAACAGCAAGCATTGGATAAAAAATTCGTCAAAAGCAGTTGTTTTTTCAAATGAGTAAATTGTTAACTTCGCTATACACAACATAATCCCATGAGTATTAACCAGGAAATATTAAATGACGTAGTAATTAAGTTTGCAGGCGATAGTGGCGATGGTATGCAATTAACCGGAAGCCAATTTACCAACAACACAGCCCTGCTGGGTATTGACCTGGCAACATTCCCCGATTTTCCGGCAGAAATAAGGGCTCCAATAGGAACGCTGCCGGGAGTGAGCGGTTATCAGTTACGTTTTTCAAGCGACAGGGTTTTTACACCGGGCGATGCTTGCGATGTGCTGGTGGCAATGAATGCAGCAGCATTAAAAACAAACCTTATTGGGTTAAAACCCGGCGGCCGTATTATTGCCAACGAAGATGGTTTTGATGCAAAGAATTTGCGCCTGGCAAATTATCCTGAAGGGGTGAACCCATTGGAAGATGAAAGTTTAGGCAACTACGAAGTGATACGCATGGATGTTACCAAGATGACAAGAGAGGCATTGAAAGATATTACCATGGGAGTAAAAGAAAAAGACCGTGCCAAAAATATGTTTGTACTTGGTTTTTTATATTGGATGTATAACCGTGATATGGACAGCACTATTGATTTTATAAAACAAAAATTTGGTAAAAAACCAGAGATTTTTGAAAGTAATATTAAAGCTTTGCAAGCTGGTTATAATTATGGCGATACCACCGAAACTTTTACTACCCGTTATAAAGTAGAAAAAGCAAAAATGGAACCCGGCATTTATCGTTCCATTATGGGTAACCAGGCATTGGCTTATGGCCTTATTGCTGCTTCGCAAAAAAGTGGATTAAATTTATTTTTAGGAAGTTATCCCATTACACCCGCCAGCGATATTTTACATGAACTGAGTAAGTATAAAAATTTTGGCATAAAAACTTTTCAGGCCGAAGATGAAATAGCAGCAGTAGCTTCGGCTATTGGCGCCAGTTATGGAGGCAGCCTGGGCGTAACTACCAGTAGCGGTCCGGGTATTGCATTAAAAGGAGAAGCTATGGGCCTTGCAGTAATGTTGGAAATTCCATTAGTTGTTATAAATATACAAAGAGGCGGCCCTTCAACAGGCTTGCCAACAAAAACAGAACAAAGTGATTTGATGCAGGCATATTATGGTAGGAATGGGGAATGCCCTATGCCAATCGTTGCTGCATCTACACCTAGCGATTGTTTTAGTGCCGTGTACGAGGCTGCTAAAATTTCGGTACAACACATGACACCGGTTATGTTTTTAAGCGATGGTTATATTGCCAATGGAGCCGAACCATGGAAATTTCCTGCATCAGCCGATCTTCCCGAAATAAAAATTCAGTTTGCTTCGGAAAACTTTGCAGAAAATATGGATGATAATGGAAAATTTCAACCATACAAAAGAGATGAAAACCTGGTAAGGCCATGGGCTATACCGGGTACACCGGGTTTAGAGCATAGGGTTGGGGGATTAGAAAAACAGGATATAACTGGCAATATTAGTTACGACCCCGAAAATCACCAGCACATGGTAAAAATTCGCCAGGCAAAAGTTGATAAGATTGCAAACCATATTCCTGAACAACACCTTGATAGCGGTGCAGATAAAGGGAAAGTTTTAGTGTTAGGGTGGGGAAGTACTTATGGCGCAATTAAAAGCGCTTGCACCGAATTGCAAAAAGCCGGTCATGCTGTTTCACATGCACATTTACGATATATTAGGCCCTTCCCTAAAAACCTGGGTGATATTTTAAAGAATTTTGATACTGTACTTATTCCAGAAATAAATAACGGGCAGCTGGTAAAAATAATCCGTGATGTTTATTTTGTTGATGCTAAACCATATAATAAAATAATGGGTATCCCTATCACTAAAGGAGAGCTGGTAGAAGAAATAAAAAATCATCTGTAAAAGCTTGAGTTAATATTGATTATAATCCTCCAAATGTATTGGAGGATTTTTTTATAAAAATGGCATTGATATTGCAGCTATGCGGTTAAAATAACTCATCCAATTCACCTGATTATGAAAAGCAATGTCCTTATCAATTTATTTATTTCAGCATTTATCATTTTAGTTTCATGCAATAAACAAGATGTGCTATCTGCTTTACCCATTGCAGAACCTTCTTACATAAGCTTTAGCCAGGATACAGTACAGGTAAGCCTTTCCATTACACAAGCACGTAAAGAAACAATTAATGGTTTATTGGTAACGGCTATTGATGGAAAAAAGCCTGACAGCATCATAAACAAATGCAATCTTATAATTAGAGTAACAGGAGATAGTGCAAGACTTTATTCCAATACTGAAATATTTGCCAGTTATACCGATTCGTTAGGCAATAGTTTTGCAAATGATATTAACGATACCCTCAATGCTATAAAATTTACCAAACTTGAAAAAATAAAAGACGGAATTTCATCAGGTAGTTTTACGATACGGGTTAGTAATTCAACTAAATCAAAAACATTAATATTGAATAACGGCAAGTTTTCTACTTATATGATAGAATAATTTATTGTGGCATCATTTTTGGTAAAAAAAACTAACACATTCATCAACCCTTACTTCAGATTTATAAATCTGAATTTTATTTTCCCTAACATAACCAGTGGTTTTATAATAAAGCCAAATAATAGGTTGCAATTTTTTGTAGCTTGTAAAAACCAATACTTCTTATGAATGAAACTTTGCTTAACAATTCAACAGTAGTTGTAAACAAAAACAACAGCAACACTTTTACAGCCGGCCTGGAGGAATACAATGGCGCTTGGGAAACTGCACAAGTAGTACATCTTTTAAAACGGATGTTGTTTGGCGCCAGTTCGCAACACATCACCTATTTTAAGCAGCTTACTATGCAGCAAGCTGTAGATGAATTATTGCAACCAACAGCAGCGCCAACAAATTATCCATTAAACAACTATAGTGTTGATGGTTATACAGATCCTACCGGCGTAGCGCTTTGGCAAACCTGGATAAATACCGGTATTGCGCTGGCAGATAAAGACCTTAATGAAAAACGTATTAGTTCTTTTAAAACATGGTGGCTGGGGCAGGCAGTAACTTCTGCAACTTCCCGAAGTATTCACGAAAAAATAACCGTTTTCTGGCATAACCATTTTGCAACCGATACGGCAATTAGTACCGATATAATAAAAGCAAGGTATTGGTACGATCATTATCTTACACTACGCCAACATGCACTGGGAAATTTTAAAAGCATGGCAAAAGCTATCACTATAAATCCGGCCATGCTGTATTTTTTAAATGGAGATAGTAACAGCAAACAATCGCCCAATGAAAATTATGGCCGTGAATTGCAGGAACTATATACAGCAGGCAAAGGCCCGGGGTCGCATTATACCGAAGATGATGTAAAGGCCGCAGCACTGGTACTTACCGGCCACACAGTTAGTCCGGTTACTTTTACATATTTTTTTGATGCAGGAAAACACCATGATGGCAATAAAGAGTTTTCTGCTTTTTATGGTAATAGAATTATTACTGGATATAGTGGAGTTGCAGGCGCTAACGAAGTAGATGAATTGCTGGATATGATTTTAACGCAGGAAGAAGTTTCGAAATTTATATGCCGTAAAATATACCGTTACTTTATTTATTATAAGATAGATGATGATGTAGAGCAAACCATCATTGCACCCATGGCACAAATATTCAGGCAAAATAATTTTGATATTGTGCCGGTACTATCTGCATTATTTAAAAGCAAACATTTTTTTGATCTTACCTATTCATCAGCCTGCATCATTAAAAGCCCGTTGGATTTTACCATTAGCCTGTGCAGCGAATTTAATGTAACAATGCCCGACAGCACAGACAATGAAGCTACTTATGCAGTTTGGCAAAGTATTGAAAACGAAACAGCAGAAATGCAACAGCAATTGGGCGCCATACCCGAAGTAGCCGGTTGGTATGCTTATTACCAGGAGCCTGCTTTTCATGAACTATGGATAAATACCGCCACATATACCAGGCGAAATATTTTTACCGACCGTATGATTGCTGATGGCATAACCAACAATAATCAAACAATTGCCATTGATGCAATTGCTTTTGCAAGCCTGCTGGCAAATCCAGGTAATCCAAACCTGCTCATTGACCAGTCTATTGAAATACTGTTGCGTTACCCTTTATCGGCTAGTGCAAAAGAATTTATAAAACGTTCTATATTATTAAGTGGACAAATGCAGGATTACTATTGGACCGGAGCATGGAATGCATACATTACAAACCCGGCCGATCCATCTGCAAAAGCAACCATACTAAGCAGGTTAAAATCTTTATATAAATATATAATGAACCTGCCCGAATATCATTTGTGTTAATCAATCCAATTCCTTAACTATGCAACGCAGAAAATTTTTAAAACAATCTATACAAGGAGCTTTGCTTCCTTCAATATTAGGCGGCCTTTCGGTAAAAGCATGGGCCAACTCGCCTTTACTGCAGTCGCTTTCAGGTGCAAACAACGATCATGTACTGGTGTTGGTACAATTATCGGGTGGTAACGACGGCTTGAACACACTAATTCCTTTAGAATTTTACAGCGATTACAACCGTATCAGGCCAAACATTGCCATACCCGAAAACAGGGTACTGGCTTTGGATAATAATATTAAAACCGGTCTTCATCCTTCTTTAACCGGCATGCAACAAATGTATAATGAAGAAAAACTATGTGCTATACAAGCTGTAGGTTATCCTTCTGCAAATGGTTCACATTTTCGTTCTATGGATATTTGGTTAACGGGTTCCGATACCAACCAGTATTTATCAACAGGTTGGGCCGGCCGGTATTTAAATCACCAGTTTCCTAATTACCCGGTTGGTTTTCCTAATGATGTAATGCCCGACCCGTTAGCATTGCAGATAGGCTCAGTATTATCACCGGTGTTTTTAAGTCCTACAGGTTTTAATGCACTGGCAATTGACGAAAGCCTTAATTTTTATAATTTAATTGATGCCATACAGGATCCTGTACCCAATACTCCCGGTGGTGTGGAGTTAACTTATTTACGTACCGTGGCCAAGCAAACTAACAAGTATGCCGAAGCGATAACAAATGCTGCAGCAAATGTTAGGCAGCAATCGCCCTACCCGGCTGATAATTACCTGGCAGCACAATTAAAAGCAGTAGCAAAACTTGTTGCAGGAGGGTTAAAGACAAAAATTTATATGGTAAGTATGGGTGGTTTTGACACACATGCCGGACAGGTGAATGGAGGTAATCCGCTAACCGGAAATCATAGTGCATTATTAAAACAGGTTTCAGAAGCTATCAATGCGTTTACAAAAGATCTGAAATTTTTGGGTGTATCAAATCGTGTTTTAGGAATGACATTTTCGGAGTTTGGAAGAAGGATGCAATCGAACGGAAGTTTAGGAACCGATCATGGTGCTGCACAACCGGTATTTTTATTTGGCGATGCAGTAAAACAGGGAGTACTTGGAAAAAATCCTGATATACCAACAGCTACCGAAGCAATAGACAATGTTCCTATGCAATACGATTTCCGTTCCATTTACTCAACAATTTTACGAGACTGGTTTTGCCTGCCAGCAGACGAAGTGGAAACAGTACTGCTTAAAAATTATCAATACCTGCCGGTTATAAAATCAACCGCTTGTAATATGGATATACTTGAATTGAATAACCTGGGCGATAACCTCATCATCAATTATCCAAATCCATTTTCATCATCTACAACCATAACTTTTAAATCAGCAGGCGGTCATACGCTTGTACAGGTATTTGATACAACCGGCAAACGTATTGCTATACTAGCCGATAAAGTGTATGATGCCGGAACTTATTCTATTCCATTTAATACCGCTGCATTGGCAAGCGGAGTGTATTATGCACGGCTACAAAACGGATCGCTACAACAGGTAAGACCCATGCTTAAAGTAAGATATTAAAACCCCAAATTGATTTTTTAGATAAACCAGATGAACAGACTTATTAAAATACTGATTTTTATTTGTTGCATTTTTTGTGTTCAACAATCTGCATCACAAACTATGTTTACCATCAGCTACAGTTCAACCTGTGCAGGAACGGCTGTAAGTTTCAATTCAAATGTTTTTGAAACAGCGCCATTCCCTGATTCTATAAAATGGAATTTTGGAGATACAGCAAGTGGTATGTTAAACACAGCAAACGGTATACAACAACCCACTCATATTTATAATGTACCCGGAAGTTATATAGTAACACTTCATGTGGTTGATGCTGGTGCCGGTACAATTGATTTAACCGATACCATCAATTTTGTATTGCCGGTTGTTCATAATTTTGGCCCCGATGTTTTTTTATGTGGCGATACAGGAACCTATATTTTAAACGCCCCTGCAATACCCAATGCAAATTACCAGTGGAATGATGACACGGCTACAGTAGGCCCAGTATTGGTTGTAAAAGAATCGGGTACTTACACGGTAAAAATAAATGGTTGCGAAGTAACTGATACCATTGGTGTTTTTTTTACCAGAGAACCCAGGCTTAATTTAGGAAGAGACCATGTGATGTGTGCCGGCGAACAAATTACACTGGATGCCTCTAGCGAAAATGCCACCTATCAATGGTTTTTAAATGGCACCAATCTAAATTTTAATCAATCACAATTACCTGTAATAACCCCTGGTGGTAATTATGTGGTACAGGTTGATGTGCCGGGTTGTGGTAACTATAGCGATACGGTAAATATCAGCTTCAATAATTATGCGGCACCGGTATTTGATTTAGGTCCCGATACCTTATTATGTCCTAAAGAAATTTATACGCTTCATGCAAAAGCAACAGGTTCTACATCATTCGTTTGGGGAAGTAAAGGCCTTGATATAGATGATGAAGTAAATAACAATATCGGTATAGATTCTTTTATTAGAATAAATAATGCAGGCAGGTACTGGGCTTTTGTAACCATTGCCAAAACCTGCGAAGTAGTAGATACAACTATTGTACGTTACCGTGGAAATAAACAACTTAACTTTAATGATACGGCGCTATGCCAGGGTAATACACTTGTATTGGATGCTGATTTTGGTACCGGTATTTATAAATGGGAAGCCATACCTCCACAAAGAGACGATCAGAACAATACCAACCAATCAACTTATTATATTTATAATCCTGGATTTTTTACAGTTACTGCGTTGGTTGGTCATTGTGTTTTTAAAGATAGCCTGAATGTTGTTTTTAATGATACGCTTCAATTAACATTGCCTAAAGATACAACGCTTTGCCAGGGCGAAACTTTTATTATAAGCCCAACAGCTAATACAACAAATTATACCTGGCAGGATGGAAGTACTACAGCAACATATTCAGCATTACGCACCGGTTTGTATTCTATAACGGCAACAAATGGATGTGGCGCCGATACTGCACAAATGAATATTGTTTTTAACCCATGCCCCTGCGCTTTGTTATTGCCCAATGCCTTTACACCCAATGGCGATGGGCTGAATGAAAATTTCAGACCATTACATCCCTGCGATATGGAAAATTATAGCATGACGATTTTTAACCGTTATGGCGAAAAAATTTATTTCAGTAATGATCCTTTAAAGGGCTGGGATGGAAAAATAAAAGGCAGTTTATTGAATATGGGAAGTTATGTATGGATGGTATCATATACTAAACCCAGTACTCAAGAGCTTATACAAAAGCAGGGCAGTGTTTTATTGCTGCGCTAATTATACTAAAACTAACAACAATAATTATTTAATTCTTTCTCTGCCGAAAGTGTAGCCAAGTTTTAAATTAAAAGTAAAATAAGAATCCTTGTTTTTCGACCGTCCTCTAACATCTCCTGGTTTGGTGATATGTGACGGATCAAGTTCATACTGCCTATCGTTTAGTAATAAGGCGTTAGTAAGCCTGGCTCCGGTAAAATAGTTGGCATACAATGTTGGGTCAATATAACGGGTACTTACATCATCTAAATAATCTGTATTGGTATGCCTGTAAATAAATTCGGCTCTTAAATTAAGTACATTACTTAAATCATACTTTAAACCAACGCCAAAAGGGAAATTAAGCTTGTTAAGTTTGTATATTTTCCTGTCGGGATATTCTACAAATCCTTGTCCCTCTGTACTCAGCGGTTGTAGGTCAACCATTTTACCATTTAATTTTGCCTGAGGATTAAACGAAAAATATCCTACTCCAACATATAGATATGGAGAAATGAGTGGGGGCTCTTTGTCTTCCTTGTTTTTGCCAAAAATATATAATGGATGCACTTCCACACCAAGTGTTACTTCATTGATTTTTGAAGAAAAATTCAAATTTCTTTCATATCGGCGTTTAGTGGTTTCTCTTACACTTTCCAGTACCTTGTCGTCACCACTTATCTTCCCAAAAGTTCCTTCAAGCCTTAGTGTAAACATGTATTTGTATGTAGCGCTGAGGTAAATACCGCCAGATATGTGTGTTTTTCCTAAATTAAGGTCTTTTACAAAATTTTCACCTATTCCTTTATGTCCGCCTATATCTGTAAGGCAGTTCATGGCTCCTATTGAACCACCTACTTCAAAAACGATTGGATTATCGTAATATTTATTATCGTAAAAATAATACTGTGCAACTGCTTTTTTTGCAGATACGGAAAATAGGGTAATGAAACCTAATATGAATGCTGTTTTTTTCATTTATTTTATCCTTTAGATTTAGTACAGACTGGTTTAAAAGGACTGGGTATCTATGCAAATAAAACGAATATTCGGCAATAATTATTCAACTTTTGACTTTTTTATTTATAAACTTACAGATACTTTTTAAACCACATTCGCTGCAGCGAGGATTTCGGGCAGTACATATATACCTGCCGTGTAAAATTAACCAATGATGTGCCAGGTGTATATAGGGTGCCGGTATATTTTTTATAAGTTGTTTTTCTGCAGCCAATGCTGTTTTTGCATTGGTAGTTAAACCTAATCTGGCGCTTACCCTAAAAACATGCGTATCAACTGCCATATTGGGTTGGCTATCAATAACAGCAGTTATTACATTAGCTGTTTTACGGCCTACACCTGGTAATAATACCAATTCATCAACTGTCATAGGTACCTGCCCGTTAAATTTATCCAGCAACATTTTAGCCATACCTATTAAATGCTTTGTTTTATTATTGGGATAAGAAATACTTTTTATAAGCGGAAACAGCTCATCAAACCTGGCCTTGCTCATGCTTTCAGCATCAGGGTATTTTTCAAAAATTTTTGGTGTGGTCATATTCACACGCTTATCAGTACATTGAGCCGATAAAATTACGGCAACCAGTAATTGAAAAGGATCGGTGTAAATCAACTCTGTTTCTGCATCGGGTGCATGCTGTAAAAAATAGTCTATAAAAAACTTGTAGCGATCTTGTTTGGTCATAAAAAAACCCCTGTTTTACAGGAGTTTAAAATTACATTAAATGACTGAATGAAACTTTTAAGTAGTTAGTTCTGTTACTGCTTTTTCGGCATAATTTAAAATATTATCAATGGTTTCCTGCCGGGGAGCCATTTTAAGCACTTCAAGTCGTTGTTTGGCAGATGAAATCACTTCAAATTTTTCTCGTAAACTCCAATCAGTTTCCAATGCAGCCTTTATTTGGGCTGTTTGTAATGGGGAAGTTTCGTTATACAAATATTGTAAAAGATCTTCCGGTGTAAAATTGTGCATGTTAAGTAAATTGCTTGTGTTAAAAAATCAAATATCCATTTATCCGATTCTATAAACGGTAGTTTTACTGATAATATTGCGCTTTTAGCAAAATTTATTTGTTTTCTTTGGCAGGAGTGATAATGAATAAATCTTCATTATCTTTTTTCATCATATACTTTTCCCGAGCATATTTTTCCAGGCTTTGTGCATTGTTTTTTAGCTGGTACAATTCTGAATTAGACTGTGATATAAGATCTTTTAAATGTTGCTCGCTTTTTTCTAGTTCGTTCAGCTTTCCCCTTCTTTCCATGTCAGATACAATGTCTTTAGGATCGAAGAAGAGCATCCATACTACAAAAAATAAACCCGAGAGCAGGTATTTATTTTTAAGCCAGGATGGAATTTTATTAAAAAAACGCATTGTAACAATTTTATGCATTGAGCTATTTACCAAATTTAATATTTCCTTTTGGATATATTCCACTTTCGCTAAGGATTTCTTCAATTCGTATTAACTGGTTGTATTTTGCCATACGGTCGGTTCTGGAAGCAGAGCCGGTTTTTATTTGACCACAATTTAGAGCTACAGCCAGGTCTGCAATGGTAGCATCTTCGGTTTCACCACTACGGTGACTCATGATGGTGTTATAACCATTGCTCTGTGCCATACTTACCGCATTAATGGTTTCGGTTATGGTGCCAATTTGATTTACTTTAACCAGTAAGCCATTGGCAACACCATCTTTAATTCCTCTTTCCAACCGATTAACATTGGTTACAAAAAGATCGTCGCCTACCAGTTGAATTTTTTTGCCTAAAGTATCTGTCATCAATTTCCAGCCTTTCCAATCATCTTCGGCCATACCATCTTCTATTGAAACTATTGGATATTGTTTTACCCAGTTAGCCCAATAATCTACCATTTTTTCGCTGCTTAATTTTTTTCCATCGCTTTTATGAAAATGGTATAGTTTTTTTGTTTTATCGTATAGTTCACTAACAGCAGGGTCTAATGCAATGGCTATTTGTGAACCAGCTTTGTACCCGGCAGCAGTTATCGCTGTCATAACGGTTTCAATGGCTTCTTCGTTACTTTGTATGTTGGGAGCAAAGCCGCCTTCATCTCCCACATTAGTACTGTAGCCCTTTTTCTTAAGTACTGTTTTTAAAGCATGAAAAATATCTACACCCCAGCGTAAGCCTTCACTAAATGAAGAAGCGCCAATGGGCATCACCATAAATTCCTGAAAGTCTATTTTATTATCGGCATGTGAGCCGCCGTTTAAAATATTCATCATAGGTATGGGAAGAATTTTAGCATTGGTTCCACCAATATACCTGTATAGAGGAAGATTGGCTTCCAGCGCAGCCGCTTTTGCAACAGCCATACTTACTGCAAGTATTGCATTAGCGCCAAGTTTTGCTTTATTGGCTGTTCCATCCAACGAAATCATCATAGCGTCAATTCCGGTTTGGTCGGCAACATCCCAGCCCAGTAAATTATTTGCTAAAATGGTATTGATATTTTTTACCGCTTTTAAAACTCCCTTGCCACCATATAGTTTTTTATTGCCGTCTCTAAGTTCAACGGCTTCATGAACACCGGTGCTGGCACCACTTGGTACGGCTGCACGGCCCAAACATTCGTTTTCAGTTAAAATGTCAACTTCTACAGTAGGGTTGCCACGACTGTCTAATATTTGGCGGGCATGAATGGAGGCGATGTAACTCATTGTAAGGTTGGTTTATTAGTTAGTTAATGATTTAAAAATTTCTTCCAGGCTATTACGCTCACTTTGCAAAGAAACAATGTTGAGATTATTTTTCAAACTCAATTCAAGTAATTGTTTTCTTACCGATTCGGGATTTTGAGTTTTTAGTTTAAAATTTAAAGTTTGTAATTGTTCAATATTGGTAACGTCATGCAATGCTTTCAAAAGTTCAATATCTATTTCCTCTTTAAATGATACCAGCACAATATGGTCATCAGATTTTCCTTTTTGCAGGTTTGTTAAACTGTCGTCTGCCACTATTTTACCTTTATTAATAATGATTACACGGTCGCAAATGGCTTGTACTTCTTGTAATATGTGCGATGAGAAGAGAACAGTTTTATTTTCTCCCAATTTTTTTATCACATCCCTTATTTCAACAATCTGGTTTGGGTCTAACCCGCTGGTTGGTTCATCTAATATCAATACTTCGGGGTTGTGTATCAATGCTGCAGCCAAACCAACACGTTGTTTGTAACCTTTACTAAGTTGCCCTATCTTTTTGTTTGCTTCAACTGTTAATCCAACAGTTTTTATTACTTCATCAATTTTTTCTTTTTTATTTTTTACAGCATGTACATGCGTAATAAAATCTAAATACTCTCTTACATACATATCAAAATAAAGCGGATTAGCTTCGGGCAAATAACCTATTTTCTTTTTTGTTTCGTTATTATTTTCATCTACAGTAATACCACATACAGTTGCACTGCCTCCTGATGAAGGGATGTAACCGGTAATGATTTTCATGGTGGTTGATTTACCGGCGCCATTTGGCCCCAGGAAACCAACAATCTCTCCTTTTTGTATGGTAAAAGAAATATCATCAACAGCTTTTTGTGTGCCGTATGTTTTGGTAAGATTGTTTACTGTTATTGACATGTAAATTTTTGTTTTGCAAAAATAAAAAACGCCGGATGCAAAACCTCCGACGTTTACAATAAAATTCTGTTATTTATTTCTTCTGCCTTTATCTCCGGAATTGTTATTGGGCCGTTGATTATTGTTTTGTCCGCCCTGTCTGTTGGGATTGTTTCTTTGATTTCCACCGCCGGGTTTTTGTTTCGAACGGTTTTGTTGATTAGCCCCGCCTTGTTGCGATTGGCCTTGATTACTTTGATTACCGCCTTGTTGTTGATTACTCCCTCCTCGGTTTTGCTGATTGCGGTTTTGTGCTTGTTGTTGATTGCCGCCGCCCTGCCTGTTCCTGTCTGGTTGATTACTTCTTTCCTGGTCTCTCCTTTTACGACTTACTTTTTCCAGGCTTTTTAAACTTATCTGTCCAACAACATCGGCATACGTAGGTTCAATTTCTTTTGGTTTGCTACTTACAACTTCTACAGGCTCTAAATCTGCCGGGCGAATGCCCTGCTTATTTAATTCTTTTATTTTTTTAACACGCTCTATGGTTAATGGATATTGTTTATTACTATCGGGCAATGTGTACCACATCAGGTTACGAAAAATATCTTTCTTAACTAAAAAGGCACGGCTTTTTTCCATTTCAATTACATCTGCATCGTTAGGAAAAAACAGTAGTGCATCCATGTAAGTATCAAGTTCGTAATTTAAACAGCATTTAAGACGGCCACATTGTCCGCTTAACTTGGTCTGGTTAATACTTAAATTCTGGTATCTGGCTGCATTGGTATTTACACTTTTAAAATCGGTAAGCCAACTGCTGCAACAAAGTTCACGGCCGCAACTGCCAATGCCACCAACTTTTCCGGCTTCCTGCCTGGCGCCTATCTGGCGCATCTCTACTTTTACTTTAAATTCGTTTGCATATAATTTTATAAGTTCTCTAAAGTCAACCCGGTCATCGGCAATATAAAAAAATGTTGCTTTTCGGCTATCAGCCTGTACTTCCACTTCGGCCATCTTTAGCTCAAGTTTTAGCTGCCTTGCTATGGCACGGCTTCTAATGAGCACTTGTGGTTCTCTGGCTTTTGATTCAAGCATTTTAGCTATGTCTGTTTCTGATGCACGACGTATAACTTTTTTTATATCAGGGCTTTTTTCATCTATGCGGTGTTTTTTTAATTGCAACCGAACCAGTTCGCCTGTAATGTTTACCATACCCACATCAAAACCATTTACACCTTCTACGGCAATCATATCGCCTTTTTCGTAATGATGTAAAGTATTATTTCTGAAAAAATCTTTACGGCTGCCGTTATTAAAACTCACTTCAATGATACGGCAACTGCTTTCGGGGTCGCTAAAGGGTAAATTGGCCAGCCAATCGTACACGTTCATACGATTGCAACCACCTGTTGAGCAATTGCCATGACTTTGGCAACCACCCGGCACTCCATCTTTACTGGTACCACAACTTCCACATCCCATATTATAAAGAAATTAAAAATTAAAAATGTTAAAGGAGGAAATTTATGAGCCAGAGGGTAGAAATACTATTGAGCTTCATTGGCGTCGCACACTTGTACCTTTTTAATTCTATTCGGCAAGTAAAGCTCCATATTGGTATGCCGATGAAAGGATTGCGACGCAACGATGATAAATATTGTTGAAAAAGCTGGTATCAAAATATATAATACTCAAACATCAACGCAAATTAGTAATTCTGTTCCTCTGCTCTGCTCCTCGTTAATTAACCAAAATTAATGATTTGTTGTTAATAATATGGTATAACCTGATGGAAAGCGCATGAAACAGCATTTTAGCATTGGCATTACGCTCAATATAATAGCTGGCTTTATCTAATTCATTAATTATGGCTTCCTGCTGACTGAGAGAGCAAAGCTTGTTTAATCGCAAAGCAAAATCTGTATTTGATGTTGGTTGACTGTTATTTATTGTCCCTTGTTCAGTATTCATTACCCTAAACCTAATGGCATCTTCAAGCAGGTGAATAAAGTATTTAATAAATTGTTTTTGTTTTTCACGGCCAAGTTTAGCGGTTTCTTCTATCCATTTAACTTGTGCAACTGGCCCGGTTTTAATAATTGCGTTCAACCAATCTCTTAACAGCAGTTCCCAATCATCATCGGCATGTTGTAATAATTGCAATGCTTCCCTGTAATTGCCTTCGGCTAATGCGGCAACCTGCTGGGCTTTTTCCATAGCAACACCTTCTTTAAGTTCAAGCGCTACTTCTACTTCCAGGTTGGTAAGCATGGGTATTTTTACAAGTTGTGTTCTTGATAAAATGGTTGGTAGTATTTGGTCTTCATTTTCTGCAACAAAAATAAACAGGGTGTTGGACGGCGGCTCTTCTATCAGTTTTAATAATTTATTACCTTCCTTACCTAAAAATTCCGGCATCCACATGATGAGTATTTTATACTCGCTTTCGAAACTTTTTAAATTGAGTTTGTGTATAATATCGTTGCACTCATGTGCAGTGATATTACCTTGTTTATTTTCGGCTTCAATAAATTGCAGCCAGTCGTAAATATTGCCATAAGGGTTTGTAGCAATAAATTGCCTCCACTCTTTAATAAAATCGGTGCTGATAGGTTTCTCGCCTGCTTTTTTTACAATAACCGGGTACGAGAAATGAATATCGGGATGAATAAGTTCATTTGCTTTTTTACAGGCCGGGCATTGGCCACACGAATCGTTTTTCTTTACCTGCTCTGCAGTTTCTTGTGCATTGTTTGTTGCATCAGCAATTGCAAACAAATCAGCTTCTTTTGGCTGCGGTTTGCAAACAATGTATTGGGCAAAGGCTATTGCCAGTTGTAATGCGCCACTGCCTTCTTTGCCTAAAAACAATAAAGCATGACTAAGCCTGTTTTGCTGAATCATGCGAACCAGTTGTTCTTTGGTTTCTTTTTGTCCGGTTATGGATTGAAATTGCATAGCTGCAAATTAAACAAAAAAAACATCCGGCTTTTTTTAACCGGATGAGATAAAAAATATGGTTATTATTAAAGTTTACTGATTATCTCTTCGCTCATAGGTTTTATTTTACTTTTAAAATGGGCAATCAGTTTGCCGTTTTCGTCCAGTAAAAATTTATTGAAGTTCCAACTTATTTTAGCATTCATTACACCATTTTCTTCTTTATTACAAAGCCATTTGTAAATAGGAGCAATGTTTTTCCCTTTTACAGATATTTTTGCTGCCATAGGAAATGTAACGCCATAATTTTTTTTACAAAATGCTTCAATGCTTTCGTTGCTGCCAGGCTCTTGCGAAAGAAAATTGTTGGCAGGAAAGCCGATGATTACCAAATGGTCTTTATATTTTTCATACAAGGCTTCAAGCCCTTCGTACTGTGGCGTAAAGCCGCATTTAGATGCGGTGTTTACTATTAATATTTTTTTTCCTTTAAAAGCTGCAAAATCAATGGTGCCACCATCCAATGCCACTACTTTAAAATCGTATATGGTTTTTGTTTGAAAGGAAATGTTGTGTACCGAATGTATTTTTTTATTTGAATTAAAGAAGCTGTAACCTGTTAAGCCTAATAATAAAATACTGATGGGTAACAATTTTGTCATTTCATTACAGTTTACCGGTTATTTCTTCGCTTAAAGGAGTAACCTTGCTTGGAAAATAATTTAGCAGTTTACCTTTTTCATCAAGTAAAAATTTTCCAAAATTCCATTTTATCTCTGCATCTAAAACGCCATTTTGATTTTTATTGCAAAGCCATTGATATATGGGAGCGGTATCATCTCCTTTTACAGAAACTTTAGCTGCCATCGGAAAACTTACTCCATAATTTTTTTGGCAAAACTCTTTAATCTCGGTATTGGTACCAGGCTCTTGTGCGCCAAAATTATTTGCCGGAAAACCTACAATAACCAGTTTGTTTTTATACTTTTCATACAAGTCTTCCAGCTCTTTATATTGAGGAGTGTAACCACATTTGCTGGCTGTATTTACAATCAATATTTTTTTCCCTTTGTATGCAGAAAAATCAATGGTGCTTCCATCAAGTGCCTCTACTTTAAAATCGTAGATTGATTTGCCCGGGTTGTTTATTATTGTTTTTTGCATTGTAGTTTTGGTGTTGCTACTATTGTTTGGCAGTAATGCAAATGTTAGTAAAGCTGTGCCAATGGTAAAAAACTTAATCATGACTTTATTTTTTATTATAAACAAAAATACTGTCGTTTTTGTTTAAAAAGTAGTATAAAATTGTTTGCAATGATGTTTAACCCGAGGTTAACATCGTTACTGTTTTTCAAAACAGCCAATATCTGTAATTCCAACATTTCTATTCAGGTCGTCTAAATCTTTTGGGAAAATAGTAAAAGCGCCGGTATTTAATGCTGGAGAAAATGTATTTTTTATTATCCTGAAATCAAAAATGCTTTTGTTTACATCAATGCTATCAAAAGCTGGGTCTCCATTAACAATATTACCTGTTAAGATGCTGTTGGCAGGGTCGGTTGCAGCCCGGTAAATATTTTTATTAAACAAAACGGTAAAAGTATTTGAACCTTGTTTGTTTACAACTACTTCATCTTTTACAATACCATCATCGCCCCAAAAAATATTATTTGTAAATACTGCATTCAAATCGGCTGTGAAGATAGTACCCGATTGTTCAAAAAAATTATTAACGGCTAGTACTGGGTTTTTATGAGTTATATAGTTGCCCGAATAGGCAGCCACGGTGCAATTGGTAAAATTGTACTCGCCACCATAACTTAAAATAATATTGCTGCCACAATTACTTATTAAGCTATTATCGGCTTGCAGGCTGCTGTTTATACAATAAATACCTGCATCATAAGCATTGTCAATAATACACTGGTGTAAAATAACCTTTGGATTTGTGTTTACAGATGGTTTTTCTATAACAATGGCCTGGTAAGCATTTTTTACAACTGCAAACGTAAGTACATTGTTTTGGCTGCTGCCCCTGAAATAAATACCGGGCCAGCTTGCAGGAAGGTTTTTATAATCTTCATCAAGCCTATCGCCGGTAAAAACAACATTTGCATTATGTGTGCCATTTACAATTAGTGTTCCATCTACAATAAAGGGTGCATTGGCATGTGAATAAATGCGGCAGCCCGGTTGAATGGTTAGGCTGGCCGATGTATCAATTTGTAAACTGCCAAGTATAACATAGGGCAGGTTATTGGTCCATATCATATTACCGGTTATTACCCGATTGCTTAAAAAATTTGCATTTTGCCCGTAAGATTGTAATTGTACATATCGCTCGTTACCATTGTAGCTAATAAGAATACTATCGCTTACAATAAATGGAAGATTGGCTGTATTGGGATTGATGGTAACCGAAACAAAAACATAAATACTGTCGTTGGCTTCAATAACCAGGTTGTTTGCCTCGGCGGTGGCAGCACCATCAACATTCATCCTATATGCCGAAGTTGCAGCTCCCATAAGTTTAACGGTAGTAAGTTTTAGCTTTTGGCTATTTTCATTAATTATTTTAAATGATTTAGTGATAGAACCTGTTGTGGTAAAAACGGTATCGTACTTTAAAGTATCGGTTGTAATACTAACCTGTGCATATTGGCTGTTGATAAATGAATCTTTTTTACAGGAAGCCATGATAAGGCAAATGGAAAAAGTTAAAAGACTAAAAAGTAAAGCGCTTCTCTTCATTTTTCAAATTTAGATTACAAACCACAAACCACAAACTATTTAGCTGCATAAGCAAGGGTTGCTATACTTAACTTAACATTGGTTGTTTGTAGCAATATAGCGCCACAGGCTTCTAAAGAGGCTCCGGTAGTTACCACATCATCAACCAATAAAATATGTTTGTTGGTTAATTCATCAGCCTTTACCACTTTAAAACTGTCTTTTACATTTTGCCATCGTTCGGTACGGTGTTTACGGGTTTGGGTTTCGGTGGCATGTTGCCTTATTACATAATTATTGTACACAGGTATATTCATTACTGATGCCATGCCGTTGCAGATTATAGTTGACTGGTTATAGCCTCGTTTATGTTCTTTATCTGCATACAGTGGTAGAGGAATTAGTGCATCAATATTATTAAACCGGTTGCTTTTTAGTATTGTGTAACCCATCATTTCGCCCAGGTAAAAACCAATTTTTGTATTGCCTTTGTATTTAAGCTGGTGAATTAAATGCTGCACCAAAAAATCTTTTGAAAAATAAAACTGGCTGTAAGCAACTTCTACAGCCAGCCGGCCAATGAAATATTTTTCTACCGGGTTATTGGTAAGGTCGGCAAAATTGGTATGCGGCAGGTTATGAATACATGAAAGGCAAAGCAGGTTGTCTTCATCAAGCAAATCCGATCCGCAGCCCGTGCAGTTATGAGGGTACAGCAGGTGTACCGAACTTTTAAATAAATATGTAAGGCCGCCAAACATTTTTTAATAGTTACCTATACAAGATAAAATATTTTTATATTTTTATCGTGCAAATGTTTTTTGTATTAATACCCAAATGATGTGAAAAAAAATAAACTTACCTGGATTGTTATTTATTGCCTGATGACCTTATGGTGGTTTTACCAGGTTAATGTTTTGCCAAATGGTTTTCAGCGATACTTCATAATGTTTTTGATATTTTTGACTATTGGTTTAATACTAATGAAAGCCTTCGATGTTAAGCCATTATTTGGTAAGAAAAATCATTCTAAAGAATAAATTACAGATTAGAAAAATTCCTTTTGATATACAAAAAGGAATTTTTCTTTAAAACAAATATTGATACAATTCCTCCACCTTACTCAATGGCACCACTTCAATATTGTATTTTATTTTGCCCGGCGATTTAGAATTGTATTTGCTTACAATAATTTTTTCGAAACCTAATTTTTCTGCTTCTGCAATACGTTGTTCAATACGGTTTACAGCTCTAATCTCACCACTTAAGCCAACTTCGCCTGCAAAACAATAATGCTGGTTAATGGGTACATCTTCGTAACTGCTTAATAAAGCGCTTACAATTGCCAGGTCAATAGATGGGTCTTCTACTTTTATGCCGCCTGCAATATTTATAAATACATCTTTAACGCCAAAATGAAAACCGCCACGTTTTTCAAGTACGGCTAATAATAATTGTAACCTTCGCAAATCAAAACCACTTACGGTTCGTTGCGGTGTGCCATATACACTTTGTGTTACCAGTGCCTGCCCTTCAACTAATAAGGGCCGCATACCTTCCATGGTGGCAGCAATGGCAATGCCGCTAAGTTGTTCTTCTTTTTGTGTAATTAAAATTTCAGATGGGTTGTTTACTGCTCTCATGCCTGTACCTGTCATTTCGTAAATACCCAATTCGGATGTAGAGCCAAAACGGTTTTTTAAAGTTCGTAAAATACGATAAGCATAATGTTGGTCACCTTCAAACTGCAGCACTGTATCCACCATGTGTTCCAATATTTTTGGCCCTGCAATATTGCCGTCTTTGGTAATATGGCCAATAATAAAAACCGGCGTACTTGTTTCTTTTGCATAGCGCTGTAATTCTCCGGCTGTTTCCCTTATTTGGCTAATACTTCCCGGGCCACTTTCTACAAACGGCGATTGCAGTGTTTGTATAGAATCTACTATTACCACTTGCGGTTTTAGTTTTTTTATTTCCTGGAAAATGGTTTGTGTGTTAGTTTCAGTAAGAATATAAAAGTTATCGCTGCCTATACCAATGCGGTTGGCACGCATTTTTATCTGTTGCTCACTCTCTTCGCCGCTTATATATAATGTAACAATATCTTTAAGCTGTAACCCGTTTTGTAAAAACAAAGTTGATTTGCCAATGCCCGGTTCGCCGGCAACCAAAACTATGCTACCCAAAACAATGCCTCCACCAAGTACTCGGTTTAATTCAGCATCGGCTGTAAGTATCCTTTTTTCTTCGGCGCTGCTTATATCATTTATAGAGATGGTTTTTTGTTTTCCTAATCCCGAAAAATCACGCCAGTCATCTTTTAATTTTTTATCGCTGCCTTTAACAATTACCTCCTCCACAAAAGTGTTCCAGGAATTACAACCGGGGCATTTGCCTAACCACTTGGCACTTTCGTAACCACAACTCTGGCAAAAAAATGCCGACTTAGTTTTACTCATGCCGTAAATGTAAATTGGAAAAAGAAGAAAGAAAAATCAATTAAGGTAACAGCTCTTCATCATTAAAAATAGTTGGATAAGAGTTTTGATTTTAATTGCGATATAACATTTGTAAAAATCTTTTTTGGGTTTCCAAAAAGTAAAAGGGTCAACATTTCTGCTGACCCTTTGTACTTACTAACCCATTAAATTCTATTGCTAAATTACAAATTCAGCCCACATAAAAAAATTAATTTTCGGGTATGTGCATAAGTTAGTAACCTGTTTTTACCCATTCAGGATATTGACTTAAGGCTATTAAAAGTATTAATAATCAATTATTTATACGGTTTTTACTTTACCACATTTCCTCGCTAAATAACCCAAAGAAAAAAATTTATTTTAAAAAATATTTGGTTTATAAAATAAACTACTTTACGTTTGTGTAAAGTTTTTTAAAATGAAACATATAGTTGTACTGTTACTAATATCAATGCAGTTTTCTGCTGAGGCTCAGGTTAAAATATCTGGTAAAATTGCTGATATTAAGGGAAAACCCATCTATGGAGTAAGTATAACTTTAAAAGATACTTATGATGGCGCCACAACCGATACAAGTGGGAACTTTAGTTTTGAAACTACCGAAAAGGGCAAACACACATTAGAAGCATCCATTATAGGTTATCGCCCTTTTGAACAGGAACTTAACATTGCAGATGCTCCAATTATTTTAAATATTAATATAAAAGAATTGGTTACCGAATTAAAAGCTGTTGTTATATCTGCCGGTTCGTTTGTTGCCAGCGATAAAAATAAAGCTGCAGTTTTATCTGCCCTTGATATTGTAACTACCCCCAGTGCCAATGGAGATGTTACCAGCGCTTTTAAAACTTTGCCGGGCACACAGCAGGTAGGCGAAAGCGAAGGTTTATTTGTTAGGGGAGGTTCGGCAACAGAAAGCAAGATATACATGGACGGAAACCTGGTAAATAATTTTTTTTACAGTAGTACACCTGGCATAGCAACCCGTGGCCGGTTTAATCCTTTTTTATTTAAAGGAACAATTTTTAGTTCGGGTGGTTATTCTGCCTTATATGGCCAGGCTCTTTCATCTGCACTAATTTTAGAAAGTACCGATTTGCCAGAAAGAACTCAGGCCGATTTAGGTATTTCTGTGGTAGGTGTTGGCGGAGGTATTCAGCATTTAGCAAAAAATAAAAAATCTTCCTGGGGTGTTTCATATAATTATACTAATCTGTGGCTGGCATTTAAATTCAATAAATACAAACAAGATTTTTTTACCATACCGGTTTATCACCAGGGCGATGCCAATTTTAGAATTCGTACTAAAAATGGTGGCATTATTAAGTACTACGGATATATTAGCTCCAATAAAACAGGCTTCAGAAGTCCTGATATTGACTCTACAGTTTTAAAAGATGCATTTGCCATTCAAAATTTTAATACGTATCAAAACATAAACTGGCGTGAAAATATTGGAACAGGTTGGAAACTTACTACCGGCATAAGTTACAGCACTAACAAAGATGATATTGATAATGAGCTACAGGACGCAGATAATAAAAAACAAGTTATAACTACACCATCATTTTATGCATTTAAGAATTTTAAGTTAAAAAATAATGCACAGTATGCACAGGCAAGATTTGTGTTGGAAAAGAGACTGAACGGATTAAACGTAATTCGATTTGGTTCAGATTATTTTTACAGCAATGAAAAATCTACTTACACTTTATTTAATGGTACGCAATATGCCGAGACAGTAACAGATAACCTGGCCGCCATTTTTTCAGAAGCTGATATTTTTATTACCAATAACCTGGCGGCAAAAGTTGGCAGCAGGGTTGAACACTCACAGGTTGTTAATAAATGGAATATTGCTCCCCGTATTTCTGTTGCTTATAAATTTAAAAACAACAGCCAGGCTTCTTTGGCGTATGGATTATTTTACCAAAATCCCGAAAGAAAATACTTGCCAGCCGTTGCCAGCATCAATTATTCAAGAGCTGCACATTATATTTTGCAATATCAAAAAATGACCAACGAGCGTACTTTTAGAATTGAAGCATTTTATAAAAAATATACCAACCTGTATAAAACAACTGCATCGCCAACAGGCCGAGAAATGGCCTCTAATAACAATGGTTTTGGATATGCACAGGGTATAGAATTATTCTATAGAGATAAAAAAACTTTTAAAAATGTTGATTACTGGATTTCATATTCGTATTTAGATACCAAGAGAGATTACCTGAATTATCCAACATCCATCATGCCAACATTTGCTGCCAACCATACGGCTGCTTTAGTGCTAAAAAAATTTGTTACCAAATGGAAAACCGGGTTTAACTTAAGTTACAATTTTGCCACCGGCCGGCCGTATTATTATTTTGCTTACGATAATGTTCAAAACAAATATACAATTGGTGATGCCGGTAAAACCATTAATTACAATAGCATGAGCTTTAGTATTAATTACCTGCCTAATCTTGGTAACACTAATAAGAAAGCTTTTATTGTATGGGTATTAGGTGTAAATAATGTTTTGGGGCAAAAGCAGGTTTTTAATTATAATTATACAAATGATGGTAGCCGTAAAGAAGCTGTTACGCCACCATCAAAACGATTTATTTTTCTTGGATGTTTTTTAAGTTTTGGAATTGACAGGACTCAAGATGCAATTAACAATAATCTTTAAATTATATAATCATGTCTAATCACAAACAAACTCCCGAAGGTAAAGACCCTGCTATGTGGGAGATAGCACAAAAAAGGGCGGGTTTTAAATCAAACCTCATTTCTTACATTATTGTAAATGCTTTTCTGTGGGCAATCTGGTATTTTTCTTCGTCTCGTCACCAGGATTTTGATTTTACAGAAATGCGTTGGGGGCATTTTCCGTGGCCATTATGGGTAACATTGGGTTGGGGAATTGGCCTGGCATTTCATTTTGCCGGCGCCTATATTTTTCCCAAGGCAAATTCTATAGAAAATGAATACGAAAAATTAAAAAATCAACAACAACAAAAAAATCAACTAAAATAAAAAACAATGAAAAAATTATTTCTTATAACAGCAGTTACATTTTTTGCCATTGGCACAAAAGCACAAAGCGATAAATACATTGCAAGTATGAAAAGCAATATAACGGCTATTGATACCAGTTTTAAAAATCCTATAAACCTGTTAACGCTTGCCAATAAGTTTGAACGCATAGCCACTGCAGAAAAAAACCAATGGCTTGCTTATTACTATGCTGCATTTTGCCAGGTTAATTATACATATATGGAGCAGGACAAATCTAAAATAGATGCTATTGCCGATAAAGCTACAGAACTGATAGATAAGGCAGATGCACTGCAACCTAATAACTCAGAAATAAGTTGTGTAAAAAGTATGATTGCCAGTGCCCACATGATGGTAAATCCAATGCAGCGTTACCAGGAATACGGCCCCGAAGCACAGTCGTATATTGATGCTGCCATGCAACAAGATCCTACAAACCCACGGCCAGAGTTTTTAAAAGGGCAGGGATTAAAATACACACCGGAGCAGTTTGGCGGAGGCTGTGCTACTGCTAAACCTGTTTTGCAATCATCGCTTGATAAATACAATAATTTTAAACCGGCAAGTGATATTGCTCCAAACTGGGGAAAAGAAAGAGTAGAGAAGTTGATTGGAGAATGTAAATAATTCATAAAAGTTCAAATTTTATTTTAATTAAAAGTTGAGCCATAAACGAAATGTAATGACAACACAAAATGATAACTTATCACCAAATGAAAGTATGCAGTTGATAAACAGCATGATTAACCAGGCAAAAAACCGATTCAGCGAAAATGGGTTTTTGTATCTGGTATGGGGTTGGTTGATATTTATTTGTTCAATACTTCATTTTATATTTCTTAAATTAAACTTATTCAAGCATCCCGAAATTGTATGGACAAGTTGCTGGCTGGCAGTGATTTTTCAAATAGTTTATTTAAGTAAACGAAAGAAAAAAGAAAAAGTAAAAACCTATAGCGAGAACATAGTTAATTATATATGGGTGAGCTTTGGTATTTGCATGTTTATCGTTGTAATCATCATGAGTAGGTTCAATAACTGGTCGTTAATGAATTCCATCATACTGTTATTATATGGTACACCTACTTTTTTATCGGGTATCAGTATGCAGTTTAAGCCATTAATAATTGGCGGTATTATTTGTTGGGGTTTGGCAATACTTTCAGTTTTTATTCAACCGGTGTATGTTTTATTATTATTGGCCACTGCTGTTTTTTCGGCATGGATTATACCGGGATATATACTAAGTTCAAAATATAAACTTCAAAATAAATAAAATATATGAATGAAGTTAAATTAACAGAAAGTGAAAGCTTGCAATTGATAACAGAAATGATTGGTAAGGCAAAAAACGCTTATCATTCAAATGGCACCAGTGCAATATTGTGGGGGTTTATAATTTTCTTTTGTAGCATTTTTGATTTTTTGCAAATGCATTTAAAATTTGATATTGGCTTTAATATTTGGTGGTTGATGTTTGTTGCCCTGGCGCCACAGTTTTTTATGATGTTAAAAAACGGGAATAAGAAAAACTTTGTTAGCTATGAAGAAAAAACAATGAGTTTTGTGTGGTGGGCTTTTGCAGCATCGGTTGTAATGCTGATGTTTTTTAACAATTTTTACAGGCCTTCACATTCCGAATCTTTATTTCTGCTATTATTTGGGATACCAACTTTTATTACTGGCGGTATGTTTCGATTTAAACCAATGATTATTGGTGGTATAATTTGTTGGTCGCTATTTTTTATATCACTGTACACCGGTTTAAAAATTAACCTGTTATTAATGGCATTAGCGGCATTATCTGCATGGCTTATACCAGGGATTATATTACGCAAAAAATATATCAGAGAGGCGCAGCAATAAATTATGGAATTTCAGGAACTTGACCCCATATTACATTCACAACTTAGGCTTGCAGTAGTTAGCCTGCTTATTAGTGTGCGTGAGGCCGAGTTTACTTTTTTAAAAGAAAAAACAAATGCTACTGCAGGCAATCTAAGCGTACAAATCAATAAATTAAAAGATGCAGGTTACTTAGATGTAACAAAACAGTTCAATAATAACTATCCTCAAACCATTTGTAAAATCACTAAGAAGGGAATTGAAGCTTTTGAAGAATATATAAAAGCATTACAAACTTATATGAATCCTAACGGGCACTAAAATTGAGTTGCGTTAATTTGTATTGTTACAAGTAAAAATTAACTATAAAATATAAAAGTACACTGTGAGCCAGGTGTTGGTTTTTTAATTGGAATAAAATTATTCATCAATTATTTTTTCATCAACAGCATTAGCATTCATTGCCGAGCTAATCTTTTTGAGTGGGTTATTATGCTGCTCATCATATTCGTTTCTGCCATAAATAATATCAATACATTTAAATATTGCCTCCCTAAAAGATGATTCATCAGCTTTTCCCTGTCCGGCAATATCAAATGCCACTCCATGATCGGGTGATGTGCGTATGCCTGGTAAACCGGCTGTATAATTTACACCTTCGCCAATTGCTAATGATTTAAAAGGGATTAATCCCTGGTCGTGGTACATAGCCAATACCGCATCAAACTTTTCATATTGGCCTCGAGCAAAAAAAGCATCGGCAGGGTACGGGCCAAAGCAAAAAATATCCCGCTGTTTAGCATCTTTAATAGCAGGTTTAATTATTTCTTCTTCTTCTTTTCCAATTAACCCTTCATCGCCTGCATGTGGATTTAAGCTCAGCACTGCTATACGTGGCTTATTAATATTAAAATCTCTTTTTAAAGAATTATTAATTAGTTGCAGCTTACTGGAAATGGCATCACGGGTTATATATTTAGCTACATCATGCAATGGAACATGTTCTGTAAGTAAAGCAACTTTCATGTTTTGTGCAATCATAAACATAACCACATCGGTAGCGCCAAATAAATTTTTAAGGTAAGGCGTATGGCCCGTAAAATTAAATGTATCGCTTTGTGTATTGCTTTTCTGCAATGGCGCTGTAACTAATCCATCAATCAAATTACTTTTTAGTGCTTTTCCGGCTGTTGTTAAACTTAATACGGCATATTTACCGCCAATATCATTTAAAATACCGGGGTTAATATTCACTTCTTCTTCCCAGCAGTTAAATAAATTAATTTGTTTATAATTAATACGGTTTAGGTCTTTAGTCATGAAAAAATTGATATTAGCATCAGCTAAACCTTTTCTATAGAAATTTACAGTTTTGTTATTTCCAAAAAGTACCGGGCAGCAAAAATCCAATATTCTGTTATCTGCTAAAGTTTTTAAAATTATTTCAATTCCTATTCCATTTATATCTCCACAGCTTATGCCTATCACTGGTTTTTTATCACTCATAAATTTAAAATTGAATTAAGGTATAAAAATAAGCCAACTAAATTTAAAATCTACATCAATAAAAATCTTCTGCGTAAAATTACGTAGTGAATTTACTGGCAATAAGATAAATTATATTATAGCCTATAACAATAAAATTAAAATTTAAACGTATAAGTTAAACGCAAAAATCCGATTTGTGAAAAATCGGTATATCTTTTTGTAAATGTTATTCAATATCACAAAAACCAAAATTAAAAGCATGAAGCGCTCTTTATCTTTTTTGTTCACCATTTTATGCCTGTTAACATCAGTAAGTATTAAAGCCGATGATATTTTAATTCCTTTTGGTCAAAATTTAAGTAGTCCACCTACTTGGAAATATAAAGGCGGAGGAACAAATTTGAATGCTGTAGCATGGAAAACACTTGCTTATGCAGAACCAGGATGGGTAAGCGGTGGTTCTGCCTTTGGTTTTGGCGGCAGCCCTGTAAGAAATACCAACATACCAGAAAATGCATCAGCAGGTGGTGGAGGTGTTAGCGGTTCAAGATATCCTACATTATATTTTAGAAAAACAATCAACATACCATCACTGGCAGCATATAGTAATTTTCAATTACGTACTCAATTTGATGATGCCATTGTTGTATGGATAAACGGCGTAGAAGCTTTCAGAAATAATATTGGTGCAAATCCATCTTATGCAACATGGGCAAGTGGCGCTATTTCTAATAATGGTAATGATATTTACACACAGTCGGTTAACAATTCTTTGTTTGTAGTTGGCGATAATATTATTGCGGTAGAAATTCACCAGGTGAATGCAACCAGCAGTGATTTATTTTTTGATTTGGAACTAAGCGGTGTAATACCACCAATACCTGATGTGATATTGTTTCCTTATGGCCAAAACAATGGAGGTGCACCAGCATGGAAATATAAAGGTGGTGGAACCAATTTGGATGGTACAAACTGGAAGGATTTAGGCTATGCAGAACCAGCCTGGGTTACAGGTAATTCTGCACTTGGTTATGGTGCAAGCCCCCCGGTGCATAATACAGCTATTCCTGAAAATACAAGTGCTGGTGGTGGAGGTACAAGTGCTAACAGGTATCCTACAATGTATTTTAGGAAAGTGGTAAATATTGCAGATCCTTCCATTTATGCTGGCATAAGAATAAGTACAAAATTTGATGATGCTATTGTGGTATGGGTAAATGGTGTGGAAGCTTATATAAACAATATCAATTCTTATCCGGCTTATGCCGATTGGGCATCAAGTGCTATTTCGGGTAATGGTTCAGTAGAATATTCAACCATTGTTCCTACAAACATGTTTGTAGCGGGCAATAATATTATTGCAGTTGAAATTCATCAGGTAAATGTAACCAGCTCCGATTTGTTTTTTGATATGCAACTGGCGGGTGTAACCTCTATGACTACAACATTAACCCGTGGCCCTTATCTGCAAGTTGGTAACCAAACCAGTATTGTATTGCGCTGGCGCACCGATGTTCCAACCAACTCAAGGGTTACCTGGGGTACAACATTTGGAACATATCCAAACACGGTTGACTCTACAAAATTCACCACAGAGCATATAGTACAGGTAAGTGGTTTAACACCCGATACAAAATACTATTATACTATCGGATCAGCTACAAATACATTACAGGGAGCGGCAGATAATTATTTTACTACGTTGCCTCCATCCAATACAACCCGTAAAATAAAAGTAATGGCTTATGGCGATTGTGGTACAGGATCAACCGTACAAAGAAATGTTAGAGATGCTTTTATCATTTATGCAAATGCAAACGCCATACAACCCGATGCCTGGCTGTTGCTGGGTGATAACGGGTATAATGCCGGCCTTGATGCAGAATATTCAAGTGGGTTCTTTAATATTTACCAGGCCAGCCTGCTTAAAAATATAAAACTTTATCCTGCCCCAGGTAACCATGATTATAGTAATAATACAACCAACCAGGGATTGCGTAATCTTCCATATTACAATACTTTTTCTGTACCCACTAACGGAGAAATAGGAGGGGTGCCTTCAAATACTAAAGCATTTTATTCTTACAATATTGGAGATATACATTTTGTATCATTAGATTCTTATGGAAGAGAAAACGGCAATACAACCAGATTATATGATACTGCATTTGGCAGCATACAGGCAGACTGGTTAAGGAGTGATTTGGCAGCAAATACAAAAAAGTGGACAGTCGTTTATTTCCATCATCCACCATATACAAAGGGCAGCCATAATTCAGATGCCGAATCAGACCTTATGAGTATTCATGCAAAGGTAGCTCCCATACTGGAGCGGTTTGGTGTAGACCTGGTAATTAATGGACATAGCCATTGTTACGAAAGATCTTATTTAATAAAAGACATTTATTACAATTCAAATTTTTATGTGCAAGCCAATAACCTGGTAAGTGGTTCAACAGCAAAGTATGATGGTTCTGGTAATTCATGTCCATATACATATCAATCAGGTCAGCTAAAACACGGAACCGTATATGTGGTTGCAGGCAGCTCTGGCCAGGTTGGTGGTAATACCGGTTCCCACCCATTTTTTTATTATACCAATTATTCAAATGCCGGATCTTTTTACTTTGAAGTGGACAGCAACAGGCTTGATGCAAAATTTATTTCATACACAGGTAGTGGCGCAACTGTTGCTCCACTTATCAGAGACCAGTTTACCATATTTAAAGATGTAAATAAAACGCAGAATTTAAATGTTACGAATGGCTCGCTTTTAACACTTACTGCATCATGGAGGGGAACTTATAACTGGCCAAATAATGGTGCTGCTACTTCACAAAGTGTAACCCTTTCTAATAATACAAATGGTTCATTTGTATATACCGTAAATGATGATAACAATTGCATACAAGATGTATTTAATGTTACAGTATCGAGTGTGGTACCTATTACCCTTTCATCGTTTACAGCAACACCCGATAAAGATAAAGTGTTATTGAACTGGACAACATCGCAGGAACAGAATAATAAATATTTTACCGTAGAAAAATCGTACGACGGTACAAATTACAACCTGCTTGGTAAGGTAAATGCTGCAGGTATATCAACGGTTACTAATAATTATCAATTAGTAGATTACACACCTGCAGAAGGCATCAATTATTATCGTTTATCACAAACCGATTTCGACGGGCATACAATTTATCATGGTATCAAAACTGTAAACTTTAAAAACGGTAAAAGCTTTAATACGATTGTACGCAATAATGGCGATGGTAAGATAAGCGTTGTAATCAAATCGCAAAAAGTAACACAGGTAGCCATGCAGGTTGTTGATATGCTTGGTAAACAGGTATTAAAAGAACTCTTTGTATTAAATACAGGAAGTGTTGTAAAAAACCTGGATCTTAAAACTGGAGTTTATGTGTTGGTACTCGTTAATGATAATGGCGAAAAAATAACAGACAAGATCATTGTTCATTGATGATATAATGAAAACCATCCAATATTTTATGAAGGTCATTTAAAATGATTCTTTTTAAAAAAACTAATAAATCTGTATGAAAAATATTATACAACTGCTGTTTGTATTGCTGTTATTTTCAGCATCTACATCTGCTCAAATATTAAGGCCATTTACACCGAGGTATTATAACGCTTCTGCAAGAGGTGGCATAGTATATGTTACCAACAGCATAGTATCCAGTTCGGGTATTGGACCAGGCAACCCTGGTACCGGCCAACCTCCTCCCGGCGGAACTACTACTAATAACCCCGGAGTAGGTATTAATATAGATATAGACGGCTTACCCTCAACAACTATAATAGCTTTGGGTAGCAGTTGGAAATATTTAGCAAACAATACCCGTCCTGCAAACTGGGAAACCAGTGGATATAATGATGCAGCATGGCCTGCCGGTAATGCACAATTAGGTTATGGCGATGGAGATGAAGTAACCTGCATACCTTCGGGAGGCGGTGGTACTTTATGTTTGCCAACTGGTAATAAATACATCAGCTATTATTTTCGTAAAACAGTTAATATAACCAATCCTTCTTTGTTCCAGGATTTTTCATTAGGAATATTTAGAGATGATGGTGTTGTTGTGTACGTTAATGGTGTAGAAGTTTACAGGAATAACATGCCTGGAGGTGCAATAGCACATGGTACAGTTGCCAGTTCTGCTTGTTCAGATAATGGTAATGCTTTACAAATGGCCACATTACCAACCAGTGCATTTGCTGTTGGTAATAATGTTATAGCAGTAGAAATACATCAAAATGCAGCTTCCAGCTCGGACCTAACTTTTGATCTTGAACTTGTTGCCAACCCTATTACTACCACAAGCATTTTTCCTTTTAGCAGTGCATGGAAATATTTAGCAAACAATACCCGCCCTGCAAACTGGGAAACCAATGGATATAATGATGTAGCCTGGCCAACAGGAAATGGAGAATTTGGTTATGGTGATGGTGATGAAACCACCTGTGTACCCTCGGGCGGTGGTGGCACATTGTGTACACCTACAGGTAATAAATATATAACAACATACTTTAGAAAAACAATCAACATAGCTAACCCGGCTTTATACGCAAACTTTATCATGAATATTAAAAGAGATGATGGCGTAGTGGTTTATGTTAACGGTGTTGAGGTATATAGAAATAATTTGCCTACAGGAGTAGTTGGCCATGGAACATTTGCAATCACTTTTTGTTCTGATGATGGCAATTCAATAATACCGGTTTTACTACCTACTTCTGCGTTTGTAGCAGGCAATAATACCATAGCAGTAGAAATACACCAGGATGCAATAACCAGTTCCGATATCTCTTTTGATATGGAGTTAAAAGGATCTACCGATTCTACTTTTAATTCATCTTCTGCCGATTTAAATTTACCAACCTGTTCAAATATTCTTTTTGCCGGATTGTACTGGGGAGCCGGGCAGGGAAACAGCGGATCAAACACCGGATGGATTTTTGGAGAATCAACCTGCAAATTAAAATTACCCGGAGCATCCAATTATACTACTATCACTTCTGTACAAAACGATTATTGGAATAATACACTTATTGCAGGCTATGTTCATACCGGCTATCAATGTTTTGCTAATATCACTTCATTATTAAATCCAACTAATCCCAATGGAACATATACGCTGGCAAATGTTGTATCGCCTGTTGGTATAGGCGATGCTTATGGCGGATGGACGATTGTGATTGTTTATGGCAATCCATCTTTAACACCCAGGAACCTAACCGTTTTTGATGGTTGTGCAGGAGTAAAAGATGGAAGCGGCAATGTGGATGTTGGTATCAATGGGTTCTTAACACCTGCAGCGGGCCCGGTAAGTTGCGAACTTGGTACTGTAGTTTATGATGGAGACCGTTCTTCGGGAGATGGATTTGAATTTAGAGAAACTGGAGCGCCATCTTTTTATAATCTGGCAACAGTACTAGTGCCACTAAATGGTGTTGGTGATGCATGGAACAGTAAAATATCGCATAAAGGTTCGGTAGTAACCTCTCGTAATCCAGCTTTTCAAAATACGCTTGGTTTTGATGCTTCTATTTTTGATTTACCCAATACTGCCAATGCACAATTAAGCAATAACCAAAGCTCGGCCACTGTACGGTTTTTTTCAAATGATGAAAATGTTATTGCTACAGTATTAACAACTTCTGTATCGCAGTACAACCCATCTTTTGCTTTTGATAAAATTGCAACCGATATAAATGGAGGTGTTATGAACCCCGGAGACAGCATCAGGTATCAGATTAATTACAATAATACCGGTAACGATTCAAGTACCAATACCATTGTGGTTGATAATATCCCTTTAGGTTCAACATTTATACCGGGTAGTATAAAAATAAACGGAGTTACACAAACAGATGTAGCTGCCGATGACCAGGCCGAATATGATTTTGCCAATAACCGTGTTATTTTAAGAATAGGGTTAGGCGCCAATGCGACAACCGGCGGTAATATTGGTCCGGGTGTAATTGGTAATGTAGAATTTGATGTTGTAACTGCTTCATCCTGTGATATACTTTCCTGCATTGGTTCTGTAAAAAACGAAGCTAGGATAGGATATAATGGTAAAAGATCAGGCTCGGTTTTAAATGATTCAAGCGGTGTTAGTACGGCAGGCTGTATCATCAAAGGGCCGGTATTAACAGCTTTGATAGGGCCTTGTTTTTCGCCAAAAGACACATTACTTGTAAACCGATGCAATAATTTAAGTGTAATGTTGCCATGGCGCAGATATGCAGGATATACCTTTTACTCAGCAAAACCATTTATACCTGCTAATATTTATAATCCATTTATTGCCGTTACTGCTTCCAACGTATTTTGGGCTTACTTCAGTAATGGAGCTGGTTGTTCAGATACTGCCAGAATACAGGTTAACATAACCACCTGCCCCGATATTGATGATGATAACGATGGCATACCTGATTTTGTGGAATTTAATGACCCCTTAGCATTACAGGATGCAAACAGTAATAGTATACCAAACTGGAATGACCCTACATATCCTGGATATGTAGATTATAACAGTGATGGCGTTAATGATAATTTTGACTGGGGTGCTGATTCAGATAATGACGGCATTCCAAATTTTCAGGATGTTAATTTCTGGAAAGGATGGCTTGATGTAAATGCCGATGGAGTAAACGACAGGTCTGATAAAGATCAAGACGGTATTCCAAATCAATACGACCTGGATAGTGATAATGATGGTATTCCGGATGTGGTTGAATCTTATGGAGTAGATACGGATGGTGATGGTATTATAGATAATTACAGTGATACTGATAATGACGGGTTCTCACAAAACGTAGATGCAAATAATACAGGTGTCAACGGTTCTTCTATTGGGTTAGGCCCACAAGATATGGATGGAGACGGCATACCAAACTACTTAGACCTGGATAGTGATAACGATGGTATTCCTGATGTGGTTGAATCGGGCGGAAGCGATATAAACAATGTTGGTAAGATTGATGGCTATACAGATAATAATGGCGATGGGTTTGCCGATAATTTTGTAATGGCAACAGCCATTTTAAAAACAGGGCCCGATGTAAACAATGATGGACGTGCAGATAATTATCCAAACAAAAATAGAGACCAGGACTTTAGGCCAAATGCTTACGATATGGATACTGATGGAGATGGTATTGCAGATGTGATAGAAGCTGGATTTCCTGATGTAAATTTTGATGGTATAGTTGATGGAACTAAAGGCAGCAATGGATGGGCAATAGTAATATCATCGATGCCCGCTTTAAACTTACTATCTACAGATTCGGATCCTTATCCCGATTATTTGGATATAGATTCGGATGATGATGGCATACCTGATAATATTGAAGGACAAACCACTGCAGGGTATAAATTACCAACATTAACCGATACCGATGGAGATGGTATTGTAAACATTTACGATAATGCCCCTGCATTTTTTGGCGGCTCAGGTATTTTGGTTTACGATCATGATGGCGATGGAATACCTGATTACAGAGACCTGGATACGGATGGAGATGGCCAGGCAGATATTATAGAAGGCAACGATTTTAATTTAAATGGAATTACAGATGATAATGTTACACCAACAGGTTTAGATACTGATGGAGATGGCTTAGACAACCGGTTTGACTCATTAAACTCCGTAACAAACCTTAAAGGCACATCGTACATGATGGGTACTAATGGTAGCCTTATTGGAGATCCTGCACCGGGCTCAAGATGTACTGTTCAGAAAAAAAATGTTGCACAAACAAATAGAGACTGGCGCTATGTAGGAGTAGTGTTGCCTGTTCAGTTTTTAAATTTTACAGCAACAGAAAAAAATAAACTTGTTACTCTAAACTGGAAAATAATTGCAGAGAAAGATGTGCAAAGCTTTGAAGTGGAACGAAGCCTTAACAATAGCAATTACATTAATGTTGTTACAGTAACAGACCCTGTTTTATTAAATGTACAACAAAGTTTTACTGCTAAAGATGATTTAGGCGGCATTAACAATGATGTGATATACTACAGGCTTAAAGTAAATGGTAAAGCTGGCGAAATAAAGTACAGCAATATAGTTGTAGTGCGTTTGCAAAAAATATCTGCAGCGGTTACTGTAATGCCTAACCCTGCAAAAGATTTTGTTTCAATTAATTTTGAAACCGAAAAAGAAGGACAGGTTACATTACGGCTTATAGATAATACAGGAAAAATTGTATTGACAAATATATACAAAGCTTTAAAAGGCAATAATACCATACGAATTGATAACCTTTTAAAGTATAAGAAAGCAGTTTATGTAATACAACTTTTATTAAATGATAAATTGATAACACACAAACTGGTTCTCTCCTGGTAATACAGTAATATGATACTTATACAAACAGCCTGCCCATAAAAATTGAGCAGGCTGTTTGTATTTCAGTCAAAAAAATATTGCCCGCTTTTAAATAAACTGGTTATCAAAATATAGAATTTCAACCATCAGTATTATAGTTTTCCAAATTATATATTGTTGTTACAAATAGCCATGCCTATTTAAAAATATTTTCATTCAAATCTGTAACTTTCTTAAACATCTCATCAATCTTTGGATGTAATTTCACATTTGTTACTAAGTATAATTCCTTTATAAAACCTGTAGAAATGGGTTTAGGTAATTCAAACAATTGAAATTGTTTTGTAAATGATACTGTAAAGCAAATGCTATTTATCGGTAAGTAATTGTATTGATTTGCGATTTGAAAGGTTGATTAATAAACTTTAATTGCTACACTATGCACTGCTGCTGCCATTTCTTTTATTAGCCCTGCATTTTTTTCTATAGCGTTACCCACAACAATAACATCGGCGCCAGCCTTGCAATTTAGGTAGGCTTTTTCCGGATCAATAATGCCGCCACCAATTATAAGAGGTACATCAATAACGGCAGCCACATGTGCAATCATATCTTCGGTAATGGCATGCCTGGCGCCGCTTCCGGCATCCATATAAATTAATTTCATGCCTAGCATTTCGCCGGCCATAGCTGTACATACAGCAATTTCATTTTTATCGGCCGGCAAAGGTGTTGCATTTGAAATATAAGAAACCGTTGTAGGAGCGCCACCATCAACTACCATATATCCGGTTGAAAGAATTTCCAATCCGCTTTTTTTTACAATAGGAGCCGATATTACATGTTGGCCTATCAGCATATCGGCATTGCGCCCGCTAATTAACGAAAGATATAATAAGGCATCGGCATATTTACTTACCTGGTTTGGGCTGCCAGGGAAAAGTATAACAGGTATTAAGCAATTACGTTTAATAAACTGTACACAATCATCCAGGTAATTAGAAATTACCAGGCTGCCGCCTACTAAAAAATAATCAACCTTTGCAGCAACAGCCATTTCAACCAATGTTTCCAGGCTGCTTTCATTCACCTTATCCGGATCAATCAATACGGCAAAAGATTTCTTATGTTGTTGCTTACGCTCCGTTAGTGAATGGTAAATACTTTTAATCATTTCCAATCGGTTGGTTTCATGCAAAAATCTGTAAAAATAAGTTCTTAGTGAAATATTAAGCTTAAATAAAACGTAATGTGCAGTAAAATCGTACTTTTTCTACTTAAATTTACTGGATGCTGAATATAAATAGCGAGATAATGTTTAAAACTGCCCGCAGTGGTGGTAAAGGCGGGCAAAATGTAAATAAGGTGGAAACAATGGTGGAGGGTTATTGGCATATTGAATCATCGGGCTTAATTACACAAGAACAGAAAATTGTATTGCAGCAAAAACTTAATAATAAAATAAATGCGGATGGTTATTTATTGGTAAAAAGCCAAACAGAACGTACCCAATTAGGCAATAAGCAGCAGGTGATAAAGAAAATGAGTCTATTAGTAAATAAGGCACTTATAAAACCCAGGGTACGAAAAGCTACCAAACCCTCAAAAAAATCAAAAGAAAAAAGGCTGGAAGAAAAAAAGATTGCAGCTATAATAAAATCAAATAGAAAAAAAATCATACTTTAATGAAACTTATTAATTCGGTATTATACTGTGTGGTTATATTGGCTTTGGCTGCCTGCCAAAAACCATATAACATTAACCAACAAAGCGGCACATTAAAAATTACATTTAAGAATACAGTAAAAGGCGTACCTGTACAACTAAACACAGGCATTTATACAAACAACTTTGGCGAGCAATATAATATTTCGAAACTTAAATATTATATAAGCCATGTTAGCATTAACAATACAACTTCATCTGCAACCAGCAAAGAATATTACCTGGTAGATGAAAGTGTTACTTCATCGCAAAGTTTTAGTTTTGATTCGCCGGTGGGAAGTTATAGCTCTGTTTCTTTTCTGTTAGGTGTTGATAGTACCCGAAATGTAAGCGGCGCTCAAACTGGTGCATTAGATCCATTGAACGATATGTTTTGGACCTGGAACAGCGGTTACATTATGGCTAAAATGGAAGGCACATCACCTCAATCAACTATCGTAAATAATAAAGTGGAATATCATATAGGCGGTTTTGCCGGAGCAAACAGTGTATTAAAAAATATAAATCTAATAATTCCTGTTTCATCCATTAATCTTATTGATATTAAGGAAGGCAAAACCAGTGAAGTTTTTATTGATGCCGATTTTGATAAATGGTGGCAGGGAGTTTACGATTTAAAAATTGCAGGCACAGCTTCTGTAACAATGCCGGGTACATTGGCAAAAAGTATTTCAGATAATTATGCAAACATGTTTAGTATTACCAATGTTATAAATAATTAAATATTGAAAACAAGGGTTATCATATTATTTTGTATAGTAGTTATATTTTCTACACTTTTAATTGGTGCTTGTAAAAAAAACGATGTAGCGGCTGAAAATTTTGGAACTTATAACCCCACTTACCTTAGTTTTAAAATACCTGCAGGGTGGCCAATACCCCCCATTGATATTTTTGCCGATAACCCGTTAACTGAACAGGGTTTTCAATTAGGTAAAAAATTATTTTATGATGGCAGACTAAGCAAAGATGGGAATTTTCCCTGCGGTAGTTGCCACCAGCAGTTTGCAGCTTTTGTTACTTACGATCATGACTTTAGCCATGGCTTTAATAATGCATTTACCACCAGAAATGCACCGGCACTTTTTAACCTGGCCTGGATGCCCAAATTGCATTGGGATGGTGGTATCAACCATCTTGAAGTGCAACCGCTTGCACCTATAACCGCACCCAACGAAATGGCCGAAACAATTGATAATGTATTAAACAAACTTAAAGCAGATACTGCCTATCCACGTATGTTTTATGCTGCATATGGTAATGCAGATATTACCAGCCAGCGTATGTTAAAAGCATTGGCCCAATTTATGGGAACCATTGTTTCAAACAATTCTAAATACGATAAAGTAAAAAGGGGTGAGGCAACTTTTACAGCAGCCGAAGAAAGTGGATACAATATTTTTAAAGCCAAGTGCGAAACCTGCCACAAAGAACCATTGTTTACTGATAATAGTTTTAGAAATAATGGCCTGGCAGTTAATTCTTTTCTGAAAGATTATGGACGTATGAGAATTACAAATGATAAAAATGATTCGCTAAAATTTAAAGTACCCAGCCTGCGTAATGTAATGCTTACTTTTCCATATATGCACGATGGACGTTTGTATTCGCTGGGCCAGGTGATAGATCATTACCGTTTCGGCATTATTACATCACAGCCAACTTTAGACCCTTTGCTGATTAACAGGATTGCCATTACCAATGCCGAAAAAAATGATTTGCTGTATTTTTTAAATACCTTAACCGATAGCGATATGACTAACAATCCCAGGTTTTCTGAAAACTAAACTTATTGTTTTCTTTGGCCTATAAGATTTTGCAATAAGGATTTTTGTTTTTCTATATCTGCCTGTTGCTTTTCCTGGTCTTTCTTGTTGTTTTCAATGTCTTTCTCAATATCCTTTCTTTTCTTTTCAAGGTTTTTACTATCATCAATCAGGCTATAATATTTTTTATTTGATTTGTCTATAATATCCTGTTGTACTGTAATCTGTTGTTCCAGGTCGTAAGCACCAATCATATTTACAATTCCATTAAGGTAACTTTTTGCATTATTCATTAATGTTGAATTGTTTGTTTCTGATGCAAACACATCATTGCCGGTAGAAATCAAAAGCGTTAGTGTTGAATTGTCTTTATTTTTCCTGCTCTTACGATCGGCAGTAAAATACAGGTCATACGTATCATTGCCTAGCTCGGCCAATTGTACTGCTTTATATACTGTATATCCTTTTGAGCTTTTACCTTTATATCCCAATTGCTGCATCTTGGTATCAATAGCGTTCATGATCGTTTTTTCAGGAAAAGGAATTTCATTTACAACCGCCTCATGATCGGTTTTTTGATAAGATACAGTTTCGATGGTTGATTGTGCGGTTACAGATATATAACCAAAACAAAATAAAATAAAGACTATAATATTTTTCATATTAATTAGTTTTTGATTTGTAAAGTTCGGATAAATTTAATACTCATTTTTTAGTAAGTAAATGTAAAGTATAATTTGTAAAATTAATCTACATGAAATAATATTATTTAAATGCGGTAGTAGCACTTGTAAACATTTTCTTTAAAAATATATACAATTCATTCATTGATTTTATATCTTCTACAACCAATATTCCATTTTTACCAACCTGTTTTAATTTGCCTTTGTTGGTACCTTTTTGTAAGAACAAAAGAATGCCATTAAAAATATCACTTTGAAAATAAGGTGAATCGGGATTACTTACAAAGAAGCATTTTAGGTTTTCGTTTTTTAATAACATTTTCTCAAAACTCAGTTCTACTGCAATTTTTCGGCAACGTACAGTGGTAAACAAGTCTTCTACCTCTTGAGGAATTGGCCCAAACCTGTCTGTAAGTTCTTTATGAAATGCAGTTAAGTCTTCTTCATTTTCACAATTATCTAAACGGCTGTACAACGATAATCTTTCAGTGATACTTTCTACATAACTATCGGGTATTAAAATTTCAAGATCGGTATCAATACTGCAATCGGTTACAAAGTCATCCTGTTGTTGTATTTCTTCTTTAAACAGTTCTTTAAATTGGCTTCGTTTTAGTTCACGTATGGCTTCATCAAGTATTTTTTGATACATCTCAAAACCTATTTCTGCAATAAAGCCACTTTGCTCGCCACCAAGTAAATTTCCGGCGCCACGTATATCCAGGTCTCTCATGGCTATTTGAAAGCCACTGCCCAGGTCACTGTATTGCTCTAATGTGTTTAACCGTTTGCGGCTATCTGGTGGCAATGTACTCATAGGCGGTGCAAATAAATAACAAAATGCTTTTTTGTTGCTGCGGCCAACCCTTCCTCTTAATTGATGCAGATCGCTTAAACCAAACTGGTGTGCATTGTTAACAATGATGGTGTTTACATTTGGAATATCAACACCACTCTCTACAATATTGGTACATACCAACACATCGTATTTCTTATCCATAAAATCAAGAATGGTATCTTCCAAATCATCACCATCCATCTGCCCGTGTGCATAAGCAATGCTTAGGTCGGGGCAAAGGCCTTGTATCAAAGTTTTCATCTCACCCAAACCTTTAACCCTGTTATGAATAAAAAAAACCTGGCCGCCTCTTTCTGTTTCGTAATAGATGGTATCTCGTATGGCATCTTCATTAAAAACCATTACTTCGGTTTGTATGGGTTGCCGGTTTGGTGGTGGCGTGTTAATAATGCTTAGGTCCCTGGCACCCATCAAACTAAATTGCAAAGTTCTTGGTATGGGTGTGGCTGTTAATGTTAGCGAATCAACAGTGGTTCTTAATTGCTTTAATTTTTCTTTTGCTGCTACACCAAATTTTTGTTCTTCATCAATCACCATTAAACCCAGGTCTTTAAACTTTACCTGCTTGTTCAATAAAGCATGTGTACCAATGATGATATCAATTTTTCCTTCGGCAACTTTTTCCAACGTCTCTCTTTTTTCTTTAGCCGATTTAAAACGATTTATAAAATCAACTGTTACCGGAAAATCTTTTAAACGGTCGCCAAATGTTTTGTAATGCTGGTATGCCAAAATGGTTGTGGGAACCAGTACTGCAGCTTGTTTTCCATCGCATACACTTTTAAATGCAGCTCGTATGGCAATTTCGGTTTTACCAAAACCTACATCACCACAAACCAACCTGTCCATCGGCGATGGTTTTTCCATATCTCGTTTTACATCTTCGGTTGCCTTACTCTGGTCAGGAGTATCTTCATAAATAAAACTGGCTTCCAGTTCGGTTTGCAAATAGTTATCTGCTGCATGGGCAAAACCTTCCTGGCTCTTTCGCTGGGCATATAATTTAATCAGGTCGCTGGCAATATCTTTTACCTGTTTTTTTGTTTTGTCTTTTAATTTGTTCCAAACATCGCTGCCCAGTTTATTCATTTTAGGAATAGAACCTTCTTTGCCGCTGTACTTACTTATTTTGTGCAGCGATGAAATATTTACATACAATAAATCGCCATCCTTGTACTGAATGCGTACAGCTTCCTGCATCCGTCCATTGGCTTCAATTTTTTGTAAACCGCTGTATATGCCTACGCCATGATCAATATGCGTTACATAATCGCCAGGTTGTAATTCTCTAAGCGTTTTTAAAGTAAGTGCTTTGTTTTTACTAAATGCCTGTTTTACTTTATATTTATGATAGCGCTGAAAAATCTGGTGATCGGTATAACAAACTACTTTTAAATTATCATCAATAAAACCTTCATGAATGGAGGTGGGCACAGGAATAACTTCAATTTCTGCTTTAAGATCTGTAAAGATTACATACAGCCTTTCCAATTGTTTTGGATTTTCGGCAAAAAGATAAATTTTGTATTGCTTATCCTGGTATTCTCTTAAATTTTTAATAAGTAACTCAAAATTTCTGTTAAAAGCAGGCTGTTCTTTAGTGTTAAAAACTATTTCTAGTTTCTCTTTTTTGTTGAAATATGATTTATTACCGAACTCAATTATATGCCGGTTCTCTATTTGTTTTTCAAGAATTTCGGCCGATACAAAATCATTCTCACTAAAATCTTTCATCAGTATGTTTGCTTCAAAATCAACAGCCTCCTTACTTTCGTTTAAGGCGCAATAAGAAACAAATTGCATTTCTTCCTCTACTTTCTCTTTAATAAAATTCCAGTCTTCGCTCCAAACAACCGTGTTCCCGGGTAAAAATTCCATGATGGAAACTTTTTCACCATCTTCAAACTGTGTTTCTATATTTGGAATAATACGAACCTGTAATAATTTGCGTTCGCTTAATTGTGTTTCAGGTTCAAAAATGCGGATACTGTCAACCTCATTACCAAATAATTCTAACCGGTAAGGTTTTTCATTACCAAACGAATAAATATCAAGTATGCCGCCACGTACAGCAAACTGGCCCGGCTCGTAAACAAAATCGGTACGGGAGAAACCGTAACCAATAAACTTTTCATACAGGTTTACGGGGTCAATTGTATCGCCTTGTTTTATTGAAATGATGTTTTCAGAAAGTGTTTTTGGCAGCACTACTTTTTCAAATAACGCTTCGGGATAAGTTATGATGGCACCAACTCGTTCGCCCATGGGATTTGAAAATCGAGTAAGGCACTCTGTTCTTAACATTACATGGCTTGCATTTAATAACCTGTAATTTTTTTTATTTTTAAAAGAAGAAGGAAAATAAAACAGGTTGAGGGCACTGGTGATATTTTCCAACGTATTATGAAAATAGGCGGCTTCTTCTGCATCACGTACAATAATAAGGTGGTTTAATTGTGATGACGATGAATGGTTAAAAACTGCCGAAACAAGGAATGGGGCCGTACTTCCATGAAGGCCTTTTAGTTGAATTTGTTGGGGTTGGGATGCAGTAACCCTGTCCACTATTTTAAAACAGCGGCTGTCGGTAGCATATTCGTTCAGCAACATTTCCAGGTTCATCAGGGCGGCAAAGATACGCCTATTAAAAATTTGATGATTAATAAGTATGAAATAGCAATACCAAAGGTTACAAAACCGTTATCAGTTTTGTTCTGTAAATATTAATATGTATATTTTTGTAGTATATCTTATTTTAAAATATACAGCTTCTAATAAATTAGATGAAAATATTTAATACCTGTTTAATAACAATGTTTTTTTTATTAGGTTTTGTGCAAATTTTTGCACAGGTTAATTCGCAGGGCAATGCCATAGATGTGCCGGTACGCTTTGCAGCAGGTAATTTTATAACCGGTAATAATATCGAGCACAGGCAATTTCTGGAAACCGACTTGCAAACAGCTTCGTTTAATAATGAATATTTTGTTTTGATACAATTTTCAAAACTGCCTTCCATAGCTACAATTAAAGAATTAAAAAATTCGGGTATTGAACTAGATAACTGGTACCCTGGCAATGCATACTTTGCTGCAATTAAAAAGAGTTTTAATTTTTCATTAGCGCCAGATTTTTCAATCGTATCAATAAATCCGTTGCCATCAGTTTATAAAATAGATGCTGGTGCTGCAGCATTCAAACAAAATAGTAATTCTGAAAAAGTTTTTGCAGTAAATTATTTTTCTGCACTGGATAAAAACATGGTGATTGCAGAATTGCAAAAAGCAGGTGCAGAAATTGTTGTATCTAAATTTAATGCTCCTGGCACTATTTTTATAAAACCGGTTAACTGCAATACAATTGCGGCATTGCCATTTGTAAATTCTGTAAGCTTGCAATCGCTTACCGATAAACCATTAAATTATAAAAGCATAGGCAGGCATGGTATTAGTAGTTTACTATCGCCACTGGCATATAATTTAAGCGGCAAAAATATTGTAACAGGCATTGGCGATAATTCGGAATTAGCAACAGCACATGTTGATTTTACTGGAAGAGTGATAAGCCGGGTTTCTTTTCCAATAAGCTTTCATGGTATTCATGTTACCGGTACGGTAGCAGGCGGCGGATTATTAGATCCCAAAAACAGGGGCATGGCGCCAAGAGCTACAATTGTTGGTCAGTACCTGAGTGATATCATTACCAATACCCCAATTTATTTTACCGACTACAATATGATTGCCACCAACAACTCGTACACAGCTGCCGATGATAGTTGTGCTGGCGTAGGTGTTTATGATATTTTAAGTAATTACACCGATAACCAAATGAGGCAATACGATAAAGTATTGCATGTAGTTTCTGCAGGTAATGATGGGCTTAATACCTGTTCTCCTTTTCCTAATTTTATGGGTACAGTAAAATCAGGTTATCAAACGGCAAAAAATGTATTAACGGTTGGCGCCATCACCGATTCGGTAGATGTTATTGCAGGTTTCAGCAGCCGTGGCCCTGTTAATGATGGTAGAATAAAACCAGAAATTGTTGCAACAGGTGTAAATATTTTCTCTACCAGGCAAAATAATACTTATGGGTATAATAGCGGCACCAGTATGTCGGGGCCAATTGTTGCAGGCGCAGTAACATTATTAAATGAAGCGTATAGAAAAGCAAACAGTGGACAACTGCCAATAGCAGCGCTTATAAAAACAGTTTTATGTAACAGCGCCGAAGACCTTGGAAATACCGGCCCTGATTATACTTATGGATTTGGAAGTTTAAATGCAAGACGAGCAGCAGATGCTATTGAAAACAATCATTATATTATTAGCAATAGTACAGCATCAGTAAATAGCATTACAGTTCCTGCAAATGTTCGACGTTTAAAAGTAATGTTGTATTGGGCAGATACGGCTGCTGCACCCAATGCGGCAACTACTTTAATAAGCGATTTAGACCTTACTGTTACGGCTCCGGGCCCGGTAACGCATCAACCATTGATTTTAGATGCAACAGCAGCCAATGTAAATAACTTGGCGGCTGAAGGCGCCGATCATGTAAATAATATTGAACAAGTAGTTATTGATAACCCGGTTGCAGGAAATTACGATATTCATGTAAATGCATTTTCTCTTCCTTATGGTCAGCAACAGTATGTAGTTACCTGGCAAATGGATATGAATGGGGTAACGGTTGAATATCCTTATGGTGGCGAAACGCTGGTACCCGGCGAAACTGAAGTAATTAGATGGAATGCTTATGGAGATGAATCCAATACATTTACTTTACAATATTTTGATGGCACAAGTTGGAACCTGATTGATAACAATGTTGCTGCAAATGCAACATCATACGAATGGATTGTGCCTGCAACTGTGAGTAATGATTACCGTGTAAGAGTTAGCAGAAATTCTTCGGCTTATACAGATGAAAGTGATTTTAATTTTAAGGTGATTGGCCAACCAGTTGTAACAGCCACAGTGCCTTGCGAAGGTTATGTACAATTAAGCTGGCCTACAATAACAGGCGCAACTTCGTATGATATTTGGCAACTGCAACTAGATACCATGGCAATCATTGGTAATACAACATCGCTCAATTATCTCGTTCCCGGATTAAAAAGTACAACTACTTATTGGTTTGGTGTAAGTGCTAAAAACGGAACCCTTGATGGAAGACGTTCTGTTTCAAAATCGGTTTTGCCTGCAACAGGTGTTTGTACATTATCTGATTTTGATAATAATTTTAAAGCTGTATCAATAGATTCTCCTGTAACAAAAAGACAGTTTACTTCTTCGGTTTTAACATCATCAGAAAAAATAAGATTTACCATAAAAAATCTTGATGATGTAGCTTCATCAGGTAGTTACGATCTGTATTACCAAATCAACAACAATCCTCTGGTGATGGAAACCAATTCCATCGTTGTAAATTCGCTGGCTACCTATCAATACACATTTACAACAACTGCTAATTTATCAGTTCCTGGTATCTATACTATTAAAGCTTGGGTAAAACGTAGCGGTGATACTCAAATATTAGATGATACCGTTATGATAACTATAAAAAACCTGGCAAATCCGTTACTTACGCTTCCGGTATCAGATGGTTTTGAAACGGCTATTGATAAAAGTTATACAACCAATACTATTGGGCTGGATGGTGATGATAAAGTTGATTTTAAAACAAACTCCATACGAGGGCGGGCACGCAGTTTTGTAAATACTGGGTTTGCACTAAATGGAATTAGAGCAATGACTTTGGATCAGTTTCCATACAATGCGGCCTTAACAACCGATAGTTTACTAATGGCGTATAACCTTGCTAATTATGTAAGCGGCCAGCAGCTACGGTTAGATTTTTATTACAAAAATCATGGCCAGGAAAATAACCCTAACAATAAAGTTTGGATACGGGGCGATGATACAAAACCCTGGATTTTTGCTTACAACCTGGTGGCTAACCAGGGTGCATTGGGCCAGTGGAAACATGCTGTAATTAATATTAATGATGTGCTTGATACAGTTTTACCTGCACAACTTATCAGCAGTAGTTTTCAAATAAAATTTGGCCAGCAGGCCAATACTTCTGCCAATGTTCCTTACCCATATATCGATCAGGATGATGGATATACTTTTGATGATGTAACCATTAAAGAAGCTGCCAATGATATTGGAATTTTAAATATCGTATCGCCTTCTGTTACAGGATGTGGAAATTATGGTACACAGGCTGTTTCTGTTAATATTAAAAATTACAGCGCTAGCACATTTACCAATGTGCCTGTTTATTATTCTAATGGAGCTGCGCCTGTAATGGAAATCATCCCATCGTTACCACCGGGCATTACCCTTCATACATTTGCATTGCCAGAAAATCTTTTGATAAATACCGATTACAGTTTTGGTTTTTGGGTACATGAACCTTCAGATACTTATAATGATAATGATAGTATATTGAATTATACTTTTCATACAAGTTCCGTGGTAAATACATTTCCTTACCTGGAAGGATTTGAAAATAATGATGGAGGCTGGTATGCCAAAGGCTCCAACAATAGCTGGCAATGGGGTACACCTGCAAAAACGGTTATCAATAAAGCTGCAAACGGTAGTAAAGCCTGGGTAACTTCATTAACCGGAAATTATAAAAACAACGAGTTATCTTATTTATATTCTCCCTGTTTTAATTTAAGTGGAATGACTCAGCCTGTTTTATCCTTCAGTCATATTTTTCAATTAGAAGATGCAACACCTGCCGATTATAACTGGATAGAATATTCCGATAATGGCGGCGTTACCTGGACACGTTTGGGATTGAACAATGTTGGTACCAACTGGTTCAATGATCCTACCGGAAAAAAACAATGGCGTACATCAATGCCCACCTGGCATGTGGCAAGTACCGATATACCAACCACCACAGGCAATGTTCGTTTTCGATTTGTTATGGCCAGCGACCTTGGATTTAATTTAGAAGGAGTTGGCATTGATGACATACACATTTTTGATAAAGCACTTATTTATACCGGCACACAGGTTACAGGTATATCACAATCTGTAAGCGGCTCTTCCTGGATACATTTTACTGCAGGTGGAAAAAGAGTTGCATCCATTAATGCAAATGGCGCTAATATGGGCAATACAACTGTTGATGTGTATCCTTATGCAGGAACTGTACGTACAAAAAACGGACAATACTACCTGAACAGAAATATTGTTATCAGGCCAACCGTACAACCCGGTACAGATGTATCTGTGCGATTTTATTTTACCGATGCCGAAGCAAAAAGTTTATTGGCAGCCACCGGCTGTGGTACCTGCACTAAACCAGTTGACCCTTACGATTTGGGAGTTACCAAATACAGCGGAATAGCTTTAGAAGAAGACGGAACATTGGATAATAATTACCTGGGAAATTATTCATTTATTTTACCGGCTAATACTGCAATCATACCATACGATAATGGTTACTATGCACAATTTAACGTAAATAACTTCAGCGAATTTTGGTTAAACGATGGCGGTATTGGCGGTATTCATCCATTGCCAATTACCTTATTAAGTTTTGATGCCATCAAACAAATAAATAAAGTTTTACTGCAATGGACAACCGAAAACGAATTATATGCCGATAAATATATTGTGGAAAAAAGCACAGATGGAATAAATTATAACAGTATTGGATTTGTGTCGGCAATAAACAATCATTCAAAAAATAATTATATCCAATACGACTTACATCCCTTTGCCGGTTTAAACTTCTATAGGTTAAAGATGCAGGATAAGGACGGCTCATTCAGTTATTCGCCGATACGAACAGTTAACTTCAATAATGCTGATGCCGATATAAGTATTTATCCAAACCCGGTAACAAATGCAACAATTTTAATTACATCAACCGGTAAATTAAGCAGCGCCATTTTATTTGATGCTGCCGGTAAATGGATACGGTCATTTGTTTTAAAAGGTACCATCACCGAACTTGATTTGAGTGGAATTGCCAAAGGTTTTTACCAATTAAAAATTTTAAAAGATAACACTACACATACAAAAAAAATAGTGATACAATAGGTTTGTAAATTTTTAAAAACTTTATCACCCATTGAAACTTTGGTAAAGTTTCTTTGTAACTTTCCACAAACTTAAATAATGGCTTTATTACCGTGGCGTACCGGAAAAGTTATCCGCATTGCAGATGAAACGCATAGCACAAAACGATACTGGATTGAAGTTCCGGAGTTAGCATCATTCGATTTTATTCCCGGTCAATTTGTAACCCTTGATTTGCCCATTCACGAAAAAGCAAATAAACGCTGGCGAAGTTACTCCATTGCCTCCTGGCCCGATGGTACCAATATTTTTGAACTGATAATTGTACTGGATAAAAAAGGCGCCGGCACCAATTATATTTTTGATGAAGTGAAAGTTGGTTCTGAATTATTATTTAGGGGAGCACAAGGCGTTTTTACGTTAAAAGAACCATTAGATAATGAACTTTTTTTAATCTGCACCGGAACAGGCATAGCGCCGTTCCGCAGTATGATACATCATATCAAAAACAATAACATTGCTCATAAGCACATTACACTTGTTTTTGGTTGTCGTACAAAAGATAGTTTATTATATTATAATGAAATGATGGAATTGAATAATACCGTTTCGGGCTTTACATATATTCCCACCCTTTCAAGAGAAACATGGGAAGGTGTAACAGGTTATGTACATCCTATTTATGAAGAATTATGCAAGCTTAAACAACCTGCAAATTTTTTGATTTGCGGATGGAGAGGAATGATTGATGAAGCCAAACAAAGAATATTGGATATGGGATACGATAAAAAAAATATCCATGTAGAGATATATGGTTAATTCATTACAACACTCATCCTAATTTTAAATTTGAATGTTTACTTGTTAATCTGTGTTATATTTTTCATTAACTTGAAACTTTAATAACGGTTCCTTTTTTAAATTCAATATTATTATGGGTGCATCTTCCATGATTGTTTTGATTATTGCCGGGCTTGCTTTTTCTACTATTGCCATTTTAGTTGCAGCATTGGTAACAAAAGGAACCAAAAACAAACAAAAGGGCGAACCTTACGAATGCGGTATTCCTACAACCGGAAAAACCTGGGTACAATTAAATGTAGGTTATTATTTATTTGCCCTTATCTTTTTAATTTTTGATGTAGAGCTGATTTTCATTTTCCCCTGGGCGGTGGTGGCTAAATCTGTGGGATGGATTGCATTGGTAGAAATTGTTATTTTCTTTTTCATATTATTTTTTGGGTTTTTATACGCACATAAAAAGGGTGCTTTAAAGTGGAAATAATTGAGTGATGAAATAAAGAAGCAAAGGGTAAAACCAAATGACAGAACAAAAACAAAATACAAAGCCCTTTCCCGGACAAATTGAAGAGATTCCCGGTGGAGGTATTGTGTTAAGTAAGCTTGATGATATCATTAACTGGGCACGCTCTAATTCTTTATGGCCACTTACTTTTGCTACCAGTTGCTGCGGTATTGAGATGATGGCCACCGCATCGGCCAAATACGATTTTTCAAGATTTGGTTTTGAAGTAGCCCGTGCCTCACCCCGCCAGGCCGATGTAATTATTATTGCCGGTACCATTGTAAATAAGATGGGGCCGGTTTTAAAAAGATTGTACGATCAAATGGCCGATCCAAAATATGTAATTGCAATGGGCGCTTGTGCCATAAGCGGCGGCCCGTTTTTTTACAACACCTATTCGGTTGTTAAAGGAGCCGATCATATTATTCCGGTAGATGTATATGTGGCTGGTTGCCCCCCCAGGCCCGAAGCTTTACTACATGCGCTCATTAGTTTACAGCAAAAAATAAAAGCTGGTTTAACTAGAGAGCAAATAAAAACCACCAATGAATAATATGATGAACGAAGCTTTGAAAACAAGGATAACTGAACTGCTTGCAACAGCTACGTTTGATGAAACCGGTGAATGGCTTAATATTTCTATTGATTCAACACAATGGTTAACCTTTGCCCAGCAACTCCGTAATGATGATAACCTTTTGTTTGATTATCTTTTTTGCTTAACCTGTATAGATAATAAAACAAACCTTACAATGGTTTATCATCTTACCTCAACAAAATACAGGCATAACATTGTAATTCGTTCAAGTTTAAATACCGATAATCCGGAAATTGAAAGTGTAGCTTCTATTTGGAAAACTGCCAATTTTCATGAAAGAGAAGTGTATGAATTGTTTGGTGTTAACTTCTTAAACCATCCCGATTTAAGATTATTGATATTGCCAGATGGATGGGAAGGTAAATACCCATTAAGAAAAAATTTTGAAGACCCGGTTAATATGATCAAGCTCTGATATGTTTGAAGAAATAGGTACAACCACCGAAGGCGATCTCATCATCAATGTAGGACCTCAGCATCCTGCAACACATGGTGTATTACACCTGGTAATTACGCTAAATGGAGAAACTATTAAAAAGGTAGAGCCTCATTTGGGATATATACATCGCTCCATCGAAAAAATGTGCGAAAGCCTAACTTACCGGCAATTTATATATGTTACCAGCCGCATGGATTATTTATCGGCACACATCAATAACCAGGCTTGTGCGCTTGTAGTTGAAAAAGGTATGCAGATTGAAGTACCTGAAAGGGCAAAAGTTATAAGAGTGTTGATGGCAGAACTTACCAGGATTGCATCGCATGAATTATGGTGGGGAGCCATGGCAATGGATATTGGCGCATTCACTCCTTTCTTTCATGCATTTAGAGAAAGAGAAACCATCAACGACATCATGGAAGAAACCTGCGGCGCCAGGCTAACCATGAATTATATGGTACCCGGAGGCGTAATGCAGGAACTGCATTCCGATTTTCAAAAAAAAGTAAAAGAATTCATTAAACTGTTTAAACTAAAAATACATGAGTATGAAGAGTTGCTAACAGGTAATATTATTTTTCAAAACAGGATGAAAGCGGTTGGCATTTTATCCAAAGCAGATGCCATTTCGTTTGGTTGTACCGGGCCGGTTGCAAGAGGCAGTGGTGTATCATGCGATATTCGTAAAATATATCCGTACGATGCATACGATAAAGTACAGTTTGATGAAGTGATTGAAACAGCAGGCGATTCGCTTGCACGCTATATGGTGCGATTAAAAGAATTGCATCAATCCATTTCAATTATCGAACAATTAATAGATAATATTCCCGAAGGAGATTTTCAAGCCAAAACAAAAGCGGTTTTAAAATTGCCCAAAGGAGAATTTTATCAACGGGTTGAAACAGCAAGAGGTGAGTTTGGTGTGTATATTGTAAGTGAAGGTGGCACCACTCCGCACCGTATTAAGTTTCGCTCTCCGGGATTTTCAAATCTTTCGGCACTGGACCACATGGCAAGAGGAAGTAAGCTTGGAGACTTAGTTGCTATGATGGGAACTTTGGATTTGGTAATACCTGATATAGACCGATAAAAATGATGATTGATAAATAATGAATAGCGTTTCTTGTTTTCATTCATCATTCAAAACTCATAATTATTCATGTGGAGTTTATCTAACATAACAACTAACATTCAAAATTGGCTGAACCAAACCTTCAGTGCAACCTGGGCATTGATACTGCAAATGGTTATTGCTGGCATTGCTGTAATAAGTTTGTTTGCAATTTTAGGATTGGTGCTGGTATTAATGGAAAGAAAAGTTTCGGCCTGGATGCAGATTAGGCTTGGCCCTAACCGAGTTGGCCCCAAAGGTATTTTACAAACTTTTGCCGATACATTGAAATTGCTGGTTAAAGAAGGATTAACGCCTGCTGGCGCCGATAAATTTTTATTTAACCTGGCGCCGGTACTTGCCCTGGTAGTTGGTATGTTGTTGATGGCGCCACTCGCTTTTGCAAAAGATTTTCAACTATGGAACCTCAATATCGGTGTTTTATATGTGTCTGCCGTTTCATCAATCATGGTCATCAGCATATTAATGGCAGGCTGGGCTAGCAATAATAAATATTCATTGATGGGAGCTATGCGTAGCGGCGCACAAATTGTGAGTTACGAACTTTCAGCAGGCTTGTCTATCCTTAGTATTGTTGTGTTATGCGGTAGTTTAAATATTTCTGATATCATTTATTCGCAAGCCGATGGCTGGTGGATATTTAAAGGACACATCCCAGTAATCATATCTTTTATAATTTTTATTATTGCAGTAACAGCCGAAACAAACAGGGCGCCGTTTGATTTGGCCGAAGCAGAATCTGAATTAACCGCCGGTTTTCATACCGAATATTCAGGAATGAAATTCGCACTGTTCTTTTTAGCAGAATATGTAAATGTATTTATTGTATGTGCCATAGGCGCTACCTTATTTTTAGGCGGATGGATGCCCTTTCATATTGGTCATTGGGAAAGTTTTAATCAGTTGATGGATTATATCCCCAGCAGCATCTGGTTTTTTGGAAAAACATTTTTCCTTATTTTTCTTATCATGTGGTTTAGATGGACATTTCCCAGGTTAAGAATAGATCAGTTATTAAATTTAGAATGGAAATATTTATTGCCCATAAGTATGTTTAATTTATTATTGGTTACTGTAATTGCTATTTTAGGCTGGCATTTTTAAAATAAATAAATGTTTATAATAAAGTACATAAGAAATATATACAACGGGGTAAAATCCTTACTGGTTGGTATGCGTCGTACGGGTTATTATTTTACACACCACAAAGAAATCATTACACAGCAATATCCCGATAACAAAAAAGATTTAATTCTGCCCGAAAGATTTAAAGGTGAAGTTGTGCTTACTCATGATGAAAACAATGAACATGCCTGTACAGGTTGTACTGCCTGTGAACTGGCTTGCCCAAATGCAACTATAAAAATTGTTACAAAGTTTGATATAACGGCCGAAGGAAAAAAGAAAAAAGCACTGGATAAATTTGTTTACCACCTTGAGTTATGTACGATGTGCAACTTATGTATCATTGCCTGTCCTACGGATGCCATTAAGATGGACCAAACTTTTGAACATAGTGTTTTTGACAGAAAAGAACTGACTAAAATTTTAAATAAACCCGGCTCTAAAATTAGAGACGGGGTAGAATAATGACCGGATCAACAATTATATTTTATTTACTGGCTGCACTTACTTTAGTGAGTGGAATGCTTGCGGTTACAACCCGTATGATTTTTCGTGCGGCCATATATTTATTGTTTTCATTAATTGGCATTGCCGGTATCTATTTTTGGCTTCAGTACCAATTTATTGCAGCCATTCAAATTGTAGTTTATGTTGGCGGTATTGTGGTACTCATCATTTTCTCCATCTTCCTCACACAACAAACAGGAGAAAAATTACCCAAACAAAAAATTGGTCGAAAGGTATTTTCTGCTTTGGCATCTTTTTGCGCTTTAGCATTGGTGCTTGTTCAAATTGCACAACACGAATTTGTTATAACCAACGGACAATTTATTGAACCGAATGTAGCGAATATTGGACACCAAATGCTTGGCGTAAATGATGGAGGTTATGCATTGCCTTTTGAAGTTGTGAGTATTCTATTATTAGCAGCTTTAATCGGTTGCATTGTCATTGCTTTAAGTTCAAAACCTAAAACAGCATGATAGAACCGGGACTATACCATATTCTTTTTATCAGTGCCACATTGTTTTTTATTGGTGTGTACGGTTTTTTCACCCGCAGAAACCTGGTTACTTTGTTAATGAGTGTTGAGCTTGTTTTAAATAGCGTTAACCTGAACTTTATTGCATTCAACAAATATTTATGGTTTGATAAAATGGATGGCCTTTTCTTTGCCATTTTTATTATTGCCATTGCTGCAGCCGAAGCCGCCGTTGCTATAGCAATTATCATTAATTTATATAGAAGCCATCAATCCATTGATGTAGAACATGCCGAAGAATTAAAACATTAATGCCAAACACAAACTTGATACTGCTTATTATTCTACTGCCACTGGCAGCATTTGTGATGCTTGGTATTTACGGAAGAAAATATTTTAAAAACACTTCAGGTATTATTGGTACAGCGCTCTTATTAATTTCTACAACCCTTTCTTTATATACAGCCTATGGTTATTTTTTTAAGTATGGTAAAGTTGATGGCGTTTATCAAAAACTAATACCATTTAAATATACCTGGTTGCAATTCAGTCCTGGTGTTTCAATTGATATGGGTGTAACCATCGATTCCATATCAGTAATGATGCTGGTGGTTGTTACTTTCATTTCATTGATGGTACATATTTTTAGTATCGGATACATGAAAGGCGATGAAAGATTTCCTACTTATTATGCATTTCTGAGCTTATTTACTTTTTCAATGCTGGGGCTGGTTGTTTCATCAAATATATTTCAGATATACTTTTTTTGGGAACTGGTGGGTGTATCATCATTCCTGCTTATTGGATATCATTTTGAAAAACCAAGCGCAGTTGCTGCCTGTAAAAAAGCATTTATTGTAACCAGATTTGCCGATGTTGGTTTTTTAATTGGCATACTGGTTCTTTCATTTTATTCGGGCACTTTAGATTTTAATACGCTTATTGCAACACTTACAAACCCCGAAACCAATGAATATAAAAATGCCATTGCGGCCACTTTTCTTGGCATGTCGGCATTAACCTGGGGTTTGGTTTTAGTTTTTATTGGCGCTGCTGGTAAAAGTGCTATGTTTCCGTTTCATATTTGGTTACCCGATGCAATGGAAGGCCCAACGCCGGTTTCGGCATTGATACATGCTGCCACCATGGTAGTGGCCGGTGTTTTTTTAGTGGCAAGGTTATTTCCTGTATTCGCCATTTCAGCAACATCAGCTTTAAATCTTGTTGCTTATGTTGGCGCTTTCTCTGCACTTTTTGCTGCTATCATTGCCTGCACACAAACAGATATCAAAAGGGTTTTGGCTTATTCCACCATGAGCCAAATCGGTTACATGATGTTTGCCCTGGGTGTTTCAAAATATGGAGGAGAAAGTGGATTGGGTTATACCGCTTCTATGTTTCATTTGTTTACTCACGCCATGTTCAAAGCTTTGTTGTTTTTAGGTGCTGGCGCTGTAATTCATTACATACATAGCAACGAAATGAAAGATATGGGTGGACTGCGAAAATATTTACCAGTTACGCATATTACTTTTTTAATAGCATGCCTGGCCATTGCAGGCGTACCTCCATTGGCAGGTTTTTTTAGCAAAGAAGAAATTTTACTGGCGGCCTATCAGCAAAACCAAACCATTTATTGGATTGCATTAATAACATCAGCACTTACTGCATTTTATATGTTTCGTTTATACTTCAGTATATTTTGGAACAAAGAAGCTCCTGTTCAAAACAAACACAAAAGTGAAGGAGGATTTACAATGTTAATTCCTTTAGTGATTTTGGCAATAGGAGCCGCTGCTGCAGGCTTTATCCCTTTTGGCCATTTTGTAAGCTCAGATGGTACAAGGGTAGAAACTGAATTTCACCTGATGTTTTCTATTGCCCCGGTTGTATTGGCATTAACAGGAATTTTTATAGCTATGTGGATGTATAAAAAACAAAACTCCAGGGCAAATAAGTTAGCCTCATCGCTCAATGGATTATACAAAGCGGCTTATAATAAATTTTATATTGATGAGATTTACCTGTTCATCACAAAAAAAATAATTTTTAATTTAATTGGCAAACCGGCTGCATGGTTTGATAAATATATTGTAGATGGTTTGATGAACGCAACCGGTAACAGCACAGAAGAAATTTCTGCAACTATTAAAAGGTTTCAATCGGGTAAAGTACAATCGTATGCTATTTATTTTTTGGCAGGAGTTATAGGATTGGCTTTGGTTTTTATTTATGTATGGAAATTATGAATGTAGATGATGAATGCAGCATGTATCAATACATCATTCAAAATTCATAATCCTAAATTAAAAGAATGAATCTATCATTACTGATATTATTACCATTACTCACTGCAATTTTAATATTGCTGGTGCGTAATGCCACACAGGTAAAATGGGTATCATTGGCAGGCGCTACAGCACAGCTTGTACTGGCTTTAGTATTATTATTTACATTCAGGCAACAAAGCATAGAAGGAAATACAACACAGATGTTATTTGAAACATCTTATAATTGGTTCCCTTCCTGGGGCATCAGTTTTCATTTGGGAGTAGATGGAATATCTGTTGCAATGATTTTATTGACAGCATTTGTTGTTATTGCCGGAGTGCTGGTATCCTGGAACGTTACTAAGATGACGAAAGAGTTTTATTTTCTGCTTATATTATTAAGCCTGGGCGCTTATGGATTTTTCATCTCACTGGATCTTTTCATTTTATTTTTCTTTTTAGAGATTGCAGTTATACCAAAATATTTATTGATTGGAATATGGGGCAGTGGTAAAAAAGAATATAGCGCCAATAAACTGGCCTTAATGCTGATGGGAGGCTCGGCCCTGGTTTTGGTTGGGTTGCTTGGTATTTATTATTCTGGAACCGAACACAGTTTTGACCTGTTGAAATTATCGCAACTTGAAATTCCGGTACAAACACAAATGATTTGTTTTCCATTATTGTTTGTTGGTTTTGGTGTGTTCACCGCATTATTTCCGTTTCATACCTGGGTACCCGATGGCCACTCATCTGCACCTACGGCTGGATCTATGTTCCTGGCCGGCATATCAATGAAACTGGGCGGCTATGGTTGCCTGCGTATTGCTACATATCTAATGCCACAGGGAGCAAAAGAATATGCAACCATAATTATTGTACTTTCTGTAATTGCAATTTTATACGGAGCTTTCGCCACCATGATGCAGAAAGATTTAAAATACATCAATGCTTATTCATCAATAAGTCATTGTGGTTTTGTTTTGTTGGGCATTGGCATGTTAACCAAAACAGCAATTACCGGAGCAGTTTTACAAATGGTTTCTCATGGATTGATGACGGCGCTTTTTTTTGCTGTTATTGGAATGATTTACGAACGAACACACACCCGGCAGGTAAGAGAAATGAGTGGCTTACTCAAAAAAATGCCTTTCATTATTTCGGTTTTATTTATTGTAGGATTGTGTTCGCTTGGGTTGCCGGGCCTTAGTGGTTTTGTTGCTGAAATGACGGTATTTATGGGATCGTGGCAACACCCCGATACGTTTAGAAGGGTGGCAACTGTATTGGCCTGCCTGTCAATTGTTGTAACAGCAGTTTATATTTTACGGGCAGTTACCAAAGTAGCTATGGGGCCATTAAACCAAAGTTTTGAACAATTAAAAGATGCAACTTGGAATGAAAAACTAGCTGCAGTTATTTTACTGGCTGCAATATTAGCTATTGGTCTTGCACCGTTCTGGCTGGTTGATTTGATAAGTCCCGGCGCAGAAGTGATTATGCAAAAAATATAGAAATTAAAATAATTGAATGAATGATTTTTTAACATTGATGAAGCCCGAACTGGTATTAACCGGTATCATTTTTCTTTTGCTATTTATTAAAATAAGCAAAGGAATAATGAACGAACCATTGTTATTGTTGATTCAGGTTTTATTATTGTTGAATTTTTTATTTGGTTTCTTTTTTAATAAACTCGGTTCTTTGTTTGACGGCATGTATCAAACTTCCGGCCTGATAGTGTTGCAAAAAAATATTTTGAACCTGGCAGTCTATCTCATCTCTATGTTATTTGCTGATTGGTTTAAGAAATCGGAACACATGCCCGAGTTTTTTATATTGATGTTATCGGCTTTGCTGGGCATGTTCTTTTTAATATCCAGCGGAAATTTATTAATGTTCTTTTTATCGCTGGAACTGGCAACCATCCCGGTAGCCGCCATGGCAAATTTTGATCTTGATAATAAACGCTCTTCCGAAGGCGCAATGAAAATGATTCTTTCTTCGGCTTTCTCATCAGGCATTATGTTGTTTGGTATTTCTTTACTGTATGGCGCTACCGGCAGCATCAATTTTGCAGAAATTCCACTTTTGCTTCATGGAACTCCATTAGAGATATTGGCTTTTGTGTTTTTCTTTGCTGCCTTCGCTTTTAAATTATCTATCGTGCCTTTTCATTTATGGACGGCAGATGTGTATGAAGGTTCGCCTATGGCCAACAGCTCATTTTTATCGGTAGTATCAAAAGGAGCCGTGGCATTTATTTTTATATCGGTATTGTACAAAGTGTTTCAGCCCATGCAAATACTTTGGTATAATATGCTTGTGATATTATCTATTGCTACAATGGTTATTGGTAACTTGTTTGCATTGCGGCAACAAAATATAAAACGCTTTCTTGCATTTTCATCTATTGCACAAGTTGGTTTTATTTTAGTGGGTATGAGCAGCAACTCCATACAGGGCACATCATCGGTTGTTTATTTTATTTTAATTTATGTGTTTTCTAACCTGGCAGCATTTGGCGTGGCAGATTGCATTGCATCTAAAACATGCATAGAAGATATTGATGATTATAAAGGCATGTACAAGACTAATCCATTCTTGAGTTGGATACTTGCTTTAGCTTTGTTTTCGTTGGCAGGTATTCCACCTACGGCAGGTTTTTTTGGAAAGCTGTTCTTATTAACAGCAGGCGCTTCAAAAGGTAGTTACCTGTTCATCATTATTGCAGCGCTCAATATGATTATCTCTTTATATTACTATTTAAGGGTTATACGTGCAGTATTTATGGATAAGAATGAAAACCCGATTGAGAAAATAGAAATTGAACTATCAACAAAACTGGCATTGGTTTTTTGTGCAGCCGGTATTGTTTTAGTTGGATTGTTTAGCTGGATTTATGATTATATACAATCTTTATGCTAATAACCATTAACACTTAACTCAACACTAATATTTCATTTAACATGGCAATCAATAAAAATCATGAATTTGATGAACTGGATGGCGTTAAATGTGGCATAGTAGAAAAAAATGTGTTACCCGAAAGAGTAAAGTTTTTAAAAAATTTACTGGAGTATAATGGGTTTACTGTTAATGTTGTTCCATCGCCTCCGCCAAAAGCAGCACCTGCACCCAAACCTGTAGATGGAGAAGAGAATATTACATCAGTTGAACCGGTTGCTACAGCTATAGAAACTTTTACTGTTGGCGTAACAGATTATACTTTTAATACCATCAATGCTATTTTTGGCAGGCTATTAAAAACACCTAATGGGCATGTGGTTACTCTTGCATATTGGCAACAGAAAGAAAATATAAGCCACGATGAAATACCATATTACGAAGATGTATAATCGCTACAACCATCAACTTAAGCCAATAATCTTTCCATCAACCACATCAATATTTTTTGCCTGAGGAGTTTTAGGAAGCCCTGGCATACGCATCATTTCACCACAAACAGCTACAATAAATCCTGCTCCTTTGTTTATAACTATATCTTCCACATCAATACTAAAATCGCCATCTAAACCGCTTTTGGCAAGGTTATCAGTAAATGAATATTGTGTTTTAGCCATACAAACCGGCAGGTGGCTCAAACCAAGTTTTTCAATTTTGGCAATCATATCTTTTGCTTTTTTGTATAGCACTACAGCATTACCACCATAAATTTTTTGTATAATTTTATTCAACTTGGTTTCTATAGAATCGGCCAGGTCGTAAGTATATTGTAATGGTGGAGAAGGGTTTTCGCACATATCCACAACAGCTTGAGCCATTTCAACTGCGCCATTGCCTCCTAATGAAAAAGCGTCATTAATGGCAAAAGCTGCATCATTTTCGCCACACCAATTTTTTATAAAATCTAATTCGTTTGCATCGTCAAATCCAAAACGGTTAATAACTACTAACACTTTTTGTCCAAATGTTTTAAGGATGGAAATATGTTTTTGAAGGTTTCTTAAACCTTCTTTTAGTTTAACAAGATCGGGTAATTTCATCTCAGCTTCGGTAGATCCACCACTAAGCTTTAATGCTTGCAAAGTGGCTACCAATATGCTCATTGCTGGTTGTAAACCTGCTTTTCTACATTTGATGTTAAAGAATTTTTCGGCCCCTAAATCACTGGCAAACCCGGCTTCGGTAACAACATAGTCGCCATATTGCAAAGCTGTTTTGGTAGCCATTAAAGAATTACAGCCATGTGCAATATTAGCAAAGGGGCCGCCATGAATGAGTGCAGGCGTGTGCTCCAGTGTTTGTACCAGGTTAGGCATTATGGCATCTTTCAGCAAAGCAGTAATAGCGCCGGTAACACCCAGGTTATTTGTTGTAAATGGTTCGCCTGCAAAAGTAAATCCTAATAACATGTTGTCGATTCTGTTGCGCAGGTCGGTTAAATTTTCTGATAAACATAAAACAGCCATCAGCTCGCTGGCCGATGTTATTACAAAACCTGTTTCGGTGGCAATACCGTTATTGGGGCCATGCAATGCTGTTACTATATTTCTTAACGACCTGTCGTTAACATCCAGGCAGCGTTTCATTAAAACAGTTTTTACACCATCGGGTTTACCCCGGTTAAAGAAACGGAAGTTATCAATTAGAGAAGATAATGTATTGTTTGCAGCGGTGATGGCATGAAAATCGCCGGTAAAATGCAAGTTAATATCTTCCATCGGTACCACCTGCGAAAAGCCTCCGCCTGCTGCGCCACCTTTCATGCCAAAACAAGGGCCTAGCGAGGGTTCCCTTAATGCAAGCACCACTTTTTTATTTAGTTTGTGCAATCCATCGGCCAGCCCTACCGATGTTGTTGTTTTACCAACACCTGCTTTATTAGGCGTGATGGCTGTTACCAATATTAGTTTGGATGTTGCGATTTTTTGCTCATCAAATTGTGTGATATTTATTTTGGCTTTATAATGGCCATAGGGTACCAGTATATCTGTTGGTAAACCCATTTCAGTTGCAACTGTTGTTATGGGCAACATGATATTTTCATTAGCAATTTCGTAATCAGATTTCATGCAATCGTTTTTTAGTACTTAAATGTAAGTAAAATGCTGTTGTGTAAAAACATCTATCTGCAAATTTAAAAACCTGCCTTTTATGGCAGGTTTTTAAAAACAATTTAATTAATTGAAACTAACTTATTTTTTTCAACACCAAATTTTTTACTTCATCCAGTGCAATCCTTTCCTGTTGCATACTGTCTCTATATCGTATAGTAACCGTATTGTCTTCCTTGGTTTGATGATCAATGGTTACACAAAACGGTGTGCCTACAGCATCCATTCTGCGGTATCTTTTACCAATGGCATCTTTCTCTTCATAAAAACAATGAAAAGCAGATTGGCAATCATTCATCAATTCTTTTGCAATTTCTGGCAGGCCATCTTTTTTTATCAAAGGAAGGATGGCTAGTTTAGTTGGCGCCAGTTTTGCAGGTATGCGTAACACTACACGGCTGTCTTCGCTGCCATCTTCTTTTAGCCATTTTTCTTCGGCATAGGAAAGGCTCATGATGGTTAAGAAAAGCCTGTCTAACCCAACAGATGTTTCTACAACATAAGGCGTATAATTTCCATAAGGCTTTCCGTCTTCTTTAAGATCATTATCAAAGTACTGGATTTTCTTTTTGCTATATTCCTGGTGTTGTTTTAAATCAAAATCGGTACGGCTGTGAATGCCTTCCAACTCTTTCCACCCAAACGGAAATTCAAATTCTATATCCAGTGCAGCATCTGCATAATGTGCCAATTTTGTATGATCATGAAAGCGTAATTTTTCAGTTGGGATACCAATGCTTTCGTGCCATTTTTTTCTTTCTTCTTTCCAGTAGTTGTACCATTCCATTTGTGTGCCGGGTCTAACAAAAAATTGCATTTCCATCTGTTCAAATTCTCTCATACGAAAAATAAACTGGCGGGCCACTATTTCGTTTCTAAATGCTTTGCCGGTTTGTGCAATACCAAAAGGTATTTTCATGCGGCCGGTTTTTTGAACGTTTAAAAAATTTACAAAAATACCTTGTGCGGTTTCGGGCCTTAAATAAATGGTATCACTTTCTTCTGCCACGCTGCCTATCTTTGTGCTGAACATTAAGTTGAATTCTCTCACATCCGTCCAGTTACAGGTTTTACTGATAGCGCATTTTATATTATTATCTTCAATCAGTTTTTTAATGCCGGCATAGTTATTTTTTGCTAACAAATCATCCATAGAAGCCAACATGTTTTCTGCTTCATTTGCCTCCTTTTCACCTTTGGTTTTTAGCTCATCTGCAAAATTTTCAATCAGGTGATCAACCCTGTATCTTTTATTGCTGTCTTTATTGTCAATCATGGGATCGCTGAAATTATCAATATGCCCGCTTGCCTTCCAGGTGGTTGGATGCATGAAGATAGCCGCATCAATTCCAACAATATTCTCTTGCAACTGTGTCATGCTTTTCCACCATTCATCCCGTATGTTCTTTTTTAACTGTGCACCGTTTTGCCCATAGTCATATACAGCAGCCAGCCCATCATAAATTTCTGAAGATTGAAAAATAAAACCGTATTCCTTGCAATGGGAGATCAGTTCAACAAAATTGTTTGTATCATTTGTCATAGGGCGCAAATTTAGGCAATATTGGCAACTATTTTTAAAGCTGGGTAATAAACAACTGCTTTAAAATGGTTATTTAAGTTTTTCGTTTTGCTGGTGCCTTTCGCTATCTCTTAAATTCTTCTTTTCAAAATTTTTTTTCAATGCATCGGCCAGGTCAACTCCGGTTTGATTGGCCAGGCATATCAGCACCCACAACACATCAGCCATTTCATCAGCTATATCTTTTCCTTTGTCGGATTCTTTAAATGACTGGTCGCCATATTTTCTTACTAGCAGCCTGCTTAATTCACCAACTTCTTCCATTAAAATACCCAAATTGGTTAGCTCACTAAAATATTTCACACCAACTGTTTTTATCCATTGGTCAACATCGGTTTGCGCTTGTTGTATAGTCATCATTTTTTATTGTACTATTTAAGTAATTATTAGTGGTATAAAACTACTCTTTATTCTTAGTATCAATCACAATGGTTACAGGGCCATCATTTAATAATTGCACTTTCATATCGGCACCAAACTCTCCCGTAAAAACTTGCTTACCCAAATCAATTTGTAACTGTGCAATCATTTTTTTATACAATGGAATGGCAACATCGGGTTTGCTTGCTTTAATATATGATGGACGATTTCCTTTTTTAGTGGAAGCTTGTAAAGTAAACTGGCTTACCAATAAAATATCTCCATCTATTTCTTTTACACTAATGTTGGGTACTTTGTTATCATCATCAAATATCCTAAGGTTAACTATTTTGTTACTAAGCCATATTATGTCTTCATCGTTATCGGCATCTTCAATACCAATTAATATCAACAGCCCGTTCTTAATTTCAGCAAATACAATGCTGTCAATAGTTACAGAAGATTGCAACACTCTTTGTATTACTGCTTTCATTTTGTTTAAAATTATTTTATACTGTAATCTGCAAATTAAAACTTGGCGTTAATTACAAATGGTATTAAAATGAATCAACTGGTTGCTGATTTTTTTTCCGGTGCTGTAAATGATTAAAGTAATAACTATACAAATAACAGCAATAAGTAAATAACTTCTTTTTTTTGCCATCAAATATTTTTTATAAAGCTACTTCTTACAAATGAGTAATTCAATTCTTTAAAGTACGCATAAACGATTAATTATAGATAATGTAAACCAATGACGTATAACCTTCATCAAAATTTTTGTTATTCATTTAAAAAATATACCTACCCTAATTTGAATTAATTTTCACAGCAAACAATATTTTACTCCCCAATTTTGTTGTATAAAATAAAGAATGCAGTAAAATCAGCCTATTGAAGTATTAGTGAAATTTCCAAGAATTAAAACAAACATTTTGTATTTTATTTGGGGAAAAGTTAGCAAAGGCAATACCCGTTTGGCTCTTCAAAATTATCCACCGTTTTTTTCCACACCTGTTAATATTTAAAGGTTTGTTTCTTCATGCAATACAAATATTTTCGTTTGCTTAACAATTACTTAACCCAACTTTATAAGCCGTTTTTATATTATGTCAAAGAAACCACAAGCAGAAAAAGGACTCCGGTTTAGCCGGCAGTTTACTAAAGATGGCGTTAGTCCATTTGATATGTTCGAGTACGACTACCGAACTTCAGTAATTAAAAATCCAACTGGCGAAATTGTTTTCCAAATGGATAATGTAGAAGTTCCAAAACAGTGGAGCCAGATTGCTACCGATATTTTAGCACAAAAATATTTTAGAAAAGCGGGGGTACCAAAAGAAGACGGAACAACCGGAAGGGAAACAACAGTAAAACAGGTTGCACATCGTATGGCACATTGCTGGCGTGTTTGGGGTGAACGATATGATTACTTTGCAACAGCAAATGATGCACAGATTTTTTATGATGAGTTGCTGTATTCAATTTTAAACCAGGCATGCGTGCCTAACAGTCCACAATGGTTTAACACCGGCTTGCATGAAGTATATGGCATTACCGGCAAACCACAGGGACATTATTATGTAGATGCAAAAGATGGTCAGTTAAAAAAATCGGCCAATGCTTATGAACGTCCTCAACCACATGCCTGTTTTATTTTAAGTGTTAACGACGATCTTGTTAACGAAGGAGGTATTATGGATCTTTGGGTAAGGGAAGCAAGGATTTTTAAATATGGAAGCGGTGTTGGTACCAACTTCAGCAGCATACGTGGCGAAGGCGAAAAGTTAAGTGGCGGAGGAACATCAAGCGGACTAATGAGCTTTTTAAAAATTGGCGACCGTGCAGCAGGTGCCATTAAAAGTGGTGGCACTACAAGAAGAGCAGCAAAAATGGTTTGCCTGGATTTGGATCATCCCGAAATAGAAAAATTCATTAACTGGAAAGTTGAAGAAGAAGATAAAGTAGCTGCATTAATTGCTGCAGGTTATTCAAGCGACTATGAAGGCGAAGCCTATAGAACCGTAAGTGGACAAAACAGCAATAACTCAATACGCATACCCAACGAATTCTTTAATATTTTAGATGAAGGCGGTGAGTGGGAACTAAAAGGAAGAAGTGATGGCAGAGTGATGAAAAAGGTAGAAGCGAAAAAATTATGGGAAGACATCACCTATGCAGCATGGCGTTGTGCCGATCCAGGAACGCAATACGATACTACTATTAACGAATGGCATACCTGCCCCGAGGGTGGCCCTATCAGGGCATCGAACCCATGCAGCGAATATATGTTTTTAGATAACACTGCTTGTAACCTGGCCAGCGTTAACCTGCGTCGTTTTTTTGATGAGCAAAGCAATACATTTAATATAGATGGTTTTGAACATACCTGCCGCCTATGGACAGTTGTATTGGAAATATCTGTTTTGATGGCGCAGTTTCCATCAAAAGAAGTTGCACAACTTTCTTACGACTACCGAACACTGGGTTTAGGGTTTGCAAACCTGGGTTCTATGTTAATGGTAAGCGGCATTCCATACGATAGTGAAGAAGCAAGAGGAATAGCAGGAACCATTACAGCAATAATGACTGGCATATCTTACAAAACATCTGCAGAACTTGCCAGTTTGTTAGGTGCTTTTGATAAGTACGAAGAAAATAAAGAACACATGTTACGTGTTATGCGTAACCATCGTGCAGCTGCTTATGATGCAGCCGATGCCTATGAAGGTATTCAAATAAAACCACAAGGCATCAATGCAAAATATTGCCCCGATTATTTATTAAAAGCTGCCACTAAAGCCTGGGATGATGCCGTACAGATGGGAGAGAAATACGGTTACCGCAATGCACAAACAACAGTAATTGCACCAACAGGAACCATCGGTTTAGTAATGGATTGCGATACCACAGGCGTAGAACCTGATTTTGCTTTGGTTAAATTTAAAAAATTAAGCGGTGGAGGTTATTTTAAAATCATCAACCAAAGTGTGCCACAAGCATTGCGTAATTTAAAATACAACGAAAATGAAATTGATGAGATAGTTGCGTATGCAAAAGGACATGCTTCTTTAGATAAAGCTCCGTTCATCAATTCCAAAACACTTTTAGAAAAAGGTTTTATACAAGAAGATATTGATAAATTGAACAAAGTTTTAGGCGCTGCTTTTGAAATTGGGTTTGTTTTTAATACTTATACATTAGGCGAAACTTGCTTAGAGCGTTTGGGCTTTAAACCAGAGCAATACAACGATTATACATGGAATTTACTGGAAGCACTTGGTTTTAATGAAGATGAAATTGATGCAGCCAATATATATATATGTGGCACCATGACGGTGGAAGGTGCACCTTATTTAAAAGAAGAACATCTTGCAGTTTTTGATTGTGCAAATAAATGCGGCCAAATTGGTGAACGCTATATTCATGCACACGGGCATATTCGTATGATGGGTGCAGCACAACCTTTTTTAAGTGGCGCAATTTCAAAAACCATTAATCTGCCAAACGAAGCCACAAAAGAAGATATAGCCGATTCGTACAGGCTTAGCTGGGAGCTTGGTTTAAAGGCATGTGCCTTATATCGTGATGGTTCTAAGTTATCGCAACCATTAAGCAACAAAAGCGATAAGAAAAAGAAATTGGATGAACCCATCAGCGAAGATAATGCGGCTGCACTGGCTGCCGATATCAGCAGCATGGTTGATATGGGTAAACTAACTATAGATGATTTGCTAGATGAAATGAACAAACGGGTACAAAACAGCGCCGATACAACATTAAAGCGCCAGTTAGCCATGATTGTTGAAAGAAGGTCGCTGCCTGCCAAGCGCCGTGGCTTTACACAAAAAGCAAAAATAAACGGACAAGCATTATTCTTACGAACTGGCGAATATAACGACGGAACTTTAGGTGAAATATTTATTGATATGGCCAAAGAAGGAGCAACTATGCGTAGTATGCTAAACTGTTTTGCCATTGCCATTTCAATAGGTTTGCAATATGGTGTTCCGTTGGAAGAATATGTAGAAAAGTTTGTGTTCACCCGTTTTGAACCGGCTGGTATGGTTGATCATCCAAATATAAAAAGCGCCACTTCTATTATAGATTTTATCTTCCGTTCATTGGCGTATGAATACCTTGGCCGCAACGACCTGGTACATGTATTGGATAAGCCAGAATTACAAAATATGGGCAATGAAGAGTGGGACGAAAACACACCAACCATTGGCGACCGCAAACCAGAGCTTAGCGAAGTAAGGGTTATCGGCGGCGCAAAAGGTTCAACAGAAACAGCGCCAGCAAAAGCTCATCACCGCACTGTACATAAAAAAACAGAAGGCATGGATGCAGTAAATGCAGCAGCCAAAAGCATGCAAAGCGATGCGCCGGCATGTAACACCTGTGGGCATATTACAGTTCGCAGCGGCACTTGTTACAAGTGTTTAAATTGCGGAAACAGCATGGGCTGTAGTTAATAATTAGGTTTGATTAAGCACGAACATAAAAACGACGCCACTCAACTGAGTGGCGTTTTTTTTATTTATTACTTTTAAATGATGTTATCGTTTCTTCACAAAATCCCTCAAATAACTGCAACTGCTAAAAGCTTCTTTATAAAAAGGAGTGGCGCTATAATCTTTTATAAATTGCGGAAAATATTTATTCTTTTTAAACAACGGCCAATAGCTTTTCATAGCTTCATCATATTGGTTCCAATCGGTTAGGTATTCATCATACTGTGGTTGATGAACCTGTTTTTGAGCGCATTTAGCCATCATAAATAAACAACGGGCTTTAAAGTTTTTATCTGTAGATGCATTCATGGCTTTTTCAAAATATGCCTGCGCTTTATAAGCACCGTAATATTCTTTTTCAAATTCGGTTGCATTTTTAGGTAAAGCATACCCATCGCTTCCACTTCGGTAATATTGTACCAGCTCCCAGGTGTGGCCATAATAAGTAATATTATATAAGCCTAATGCCATTTTGTAATAACTTTTAGCAGCAATAGCCGGTTGAGTGATCTCTTTCTCAAGTTTCAACATTTCCTGTGCAAATACAAGTTTGCTGGTGCTGAATTTTTTTTCTGCTGGTTTTTGGCTTTCTCGGTCGTACAGTAAATCTGCAAATGGATTTTTATTGATGACTGATTTATCAGTTGATTTTTTAAACCAATCTATAGCTTTGGCATAATCATAATCCCTCAAATAAGAAGTGCCGGCAAAATCAATTACGGCCTTTTTTGTAACGGCGTTATGGGTAAATAAATAATGTTCAAATTTTGAAGGTTGTTTTTCATCCAAAAGCGAATATAATTTTTCAACATCGGCACTCATCATTTTATTCCTTAAAAAATTAATGCCTTCATAAGCTATATAATAATCTTCTTTTGATTTCATTACAAAATCAGCAGCGCCAATACATAAAGCTTCTTTTGCCAGGTTGCCCTGCTCATGATAACGCTTAGCAATAACCTCACTCATAAGATTGCGGTAGATGGTACGCCATTGTTGTATCTGCCAATAATCTACCGTAACAGGTTTTTCTGATTTTATTTTTTCTTCCAGCCATTGTAAAGATGGTAATAACGCTTCTTCAAATTTGGCATCAATTTTATTTGCCTGGCTGATGGTAATAAGTAAATTAGTTAAGTAAAGCTGATCTTTTACTTTAGGCGTTAAGTTTAATTTTTCGGCAGCAGCAGCATATTGTTTGGCCGATGCATAATCTTTTATCATGTAAGAAGCATAGCTGGCTGCTGTTTCAAACAAACCGGTATTTTTTACCTGCTTGTTTTGTGCCACTTCATGTAAAAAAATGGAAAGCTGTTGTACTTCTTTTCCGGCATCTGTTATTATACTGTCGGTATTAGCGTCGGTCCAGGTAAAATAAAATGTACCGCCGCCATTTAACTTTTGCAGAGTAGGGGTAAAATATTTTTCTTCGAGTTTGTTTATTTCTCTCACTACTAAAACTTCCAGTTGCGTGCAGTTAGGGTTAAGCTGATAAATTTCTTTCAAATTATCAAGATCATTATTGATACTGCCCAATGCAAATAATGCCAGCATATTTGCTTTTTCGTTATTGTTTTGGCAAAGATCAAGGTATTGTTGCCTGTTGGCCTTCCATTCAACAGCCCAGTTAAATCCCAGGAAATTCGAAACTCGTTTAACATCACTGGCACTAAAAGCTTTACTAAATAGGTAAGCTGCTTCTTTCTGTTTTCCGGTATGAAACAAAGCGCCAGCTTTTAAAGCCAGGCAGAGTGGTTGTAGCAGGTTGCTGGTATTTATATTTGCGGCATACTCATCATACCAGTTAATAACATCATTATATCTTCCGCTGTAATGAGCCAATCTTAAAACCTGGTAGGCAAATTTTGCTTTAAAAAAATCTTTTTTGGCAACTGAATATAACTGCTGCCCGTTTTTTATGAGTTTAGCCATTTTAATACTGTCTCTTTTCAGTTCTTCCCAGTCACCATCGCCGCCAATAACATACGGCTCTACTTGTTTGGCATATAAGATATAACCCAGGGCTTCAAAATCTTTGTTTTGCATAAAATAACTGGTCATGCTGTTTTGCTTAACAGAATCAGGAATTTTTAGCGGCTGATTTTTTTCGAGATGAAAATACAGGTTATTCAAATCTTTCCAGGCAAATTTATTAACCAGCATTTTTGCATCTTTTGTTTTTACCAAAGCGCCGCAATAGGTTGCCCATTCATTTGCAAACTGGTCGGTTGTAGATACAGGTTCGTTGCTATCATATAAAAAAGCATAACCGGTATAATAAAAAGGTTTGTACCCGTTTGCTTCGGATAGGTTTTGATGAAAAAAAGAAATATAATAATCATAGGGGTCGGCTTCGGGGCCGCAGCCAATTATATTTGCAGGAAATGCAACAATGGCTGAGCTAATGCAGGCTGTTAAAAATACTTTCCAGTTCATGATTTGTGTATTTGTTTAAAATTACTGAATCCAAATGGTAGAGCGATACCCTAAGCCGGGTATTTTTTAATTGGTGATTTACAGCTTTGGCTGCTGAAATAATTTCTTTATAGTTACTTTGTTCATCACGGATGATATCACCATTTTGTAAGTTATAGCCCTGTAATAATGTATCTTTTAAAATAACATACCTGTTTTCTTTTTTTTGAGAGAAGCTATTATTGAAAACCATATTGGGTAAATTTTGGATAAGGCCTTTATAAACATTGTTCCGGTATAAAACTTTCCAGTCAAATAAGGGAAGTGCAACATCTAACGGTAATGGATAACTAACAAGGCCGCTAATATATTTTTGTAGTTCGGCAGTTTCTATTATTGAGTTTTTTGTAGCCGGATCTTTTAAGTTGCCCATATTATAACACATGAGCAAACCCCTGTTAACCGGTGGTATGCCGGTTTTTGCAACGTATTTTACCTGGTGCAATCGAATGGTAGCCGAAAGTGTTGTATTTGGTTTTAAAGCATGAAAATTATTGAGTAAGGCAAAATATTTGTTTTTGGTAGAAGCTGTCCAGTCGCAATCGAATTGTAATTCGGGAATATCTTTTATATAATTATTGAAAATAATTTCATCTACCAGCTTTTGTATATTAAGTGCAAGCTGCGGAATTTGTATTGAATCTATTTTTTGAATACAGGCATTAGTGATAAAAATGGTTGGTATTATTTTGTAATGGCGATAGGCTGAATCTTCAAACCTGGTTTTTGCAACCGGTAAGGGCTGTTTTTTCTCCTCATTCCAATCCACATCAAAAAACTTAACATATAATGTTTTTACCTGTAACGAATCAAGTGTTTGTTTTTCAAATCCTGAGAGTTTAAATACAGATTTCCAGAAATAAAAAGAGCGTTCAATTTGCCTGTTGCCGGTTTTAGTATTACAAGTTATTTGTGTAAGTAAAAGCAGGAGCAAAATTACAGTTTGTATAAATGCATACTGCCAAGATCTTTTACCTGCAGATTTTAAATTAATCATAATTTCAAAAGTAGCTTAAATATAATTTGCTGTTATCTTTGCCCAATGACATCTGCTTTTTTTACCTACGATAAGAAAAAAGTTATACAGGCATTGCGTTATCATTTTATTACCCAACGTGAAATAAAAGTGATGATGATACTGGTAAATGTTTTTGCCATTTTATCGGCAGGATTGTTTTATTTTAAAAAAGTTTCGCCCCTGGCTTTTTTAATCAGTTCGGTATTATGGATAACTTTAATGATACTGTTTTGGTACCTGCTGCCATATTTGGTATATAAAAAAGCCGAAACATTTAAAGACAGGTTTAAAGCAATATTAGGCGAAGATTTTTTTAGGATAGAGAATGAACGTGGTGGCCGTAGCTGGCCCTGGACAGATTTTAGTAAGTGGATTGAAAGCCCAAATTTTTATCACCTTTATTTTAATAGCCGCTCGTTTTTTATTGTACCCAAAGATGCTTTTGAGGGTGATGATGTACATGAAGCCAGGAAAATTTTGAAAGCCAAGATTGTGAAGAGATAGGATACTTCAGGCACAGTGATATCAATATTAATCGGTATTAATAATTGCCAGCCTACAGTTTTTTTTCCATTATATAATGAGGTATGGTTACTTCGGTGAATTTGTCGCCAACAATTTGGTAGCCCAGTTTTTCATAAAAACCGGTTGCTGTTTCCCTGGCGTGCATGATTATTTTGTTATAACCTTTATCTTTTGTAAGTATTTCGGCAAAATTTAGCATACTGGCGCCAATGCCTTTTCCCTGCAGGTTATTTTGCACCGCCATTTGCCTTAAACGTAAACTGTCATGATTAGATTTTGTAAGCATACAACAAGCCAGCAAATCATCTTCATCAAAAGCGCCAATTAAAATATCTTCTTTTTCTTTTTCCAGTTCTTCGGGGGTAAAAGTAAGCCCCAATGGCTGGCGCAAAATATCGTTTCTCAGCTTCACCATTTGCAAATATTCTTTGGTGCCGTGGTCTATTTGCTTTAAAGCCATAACAGGTTTGTTTTTGAAAAAGTTGATAAGTTAAGCTAAGATGAAATACCAATATACAATTTTTTTGGATTTACTATACTATAGAAAAAAACAGCTTACAATTCTTTAAATTAATCATGTATATTAGTAATACATTTTAAGGTGTTACTTTAGCTGTTTTATGAGATAATTTACTGCTGAATATCTATTCATATCTATTTCTTTGTAATTACCTCAAAATGTATATTTTTGCAACCAATACAAACTAAAATTTAACATCATGTCAGACATTGCAACAAGAGTAAAGAAAATTATTGTTGATAAATTAGGAGTAGATGAAGCCGAAGTTACCCCTGAGGCGTCGTTTACCAATGATTTAGGTGCCGACAGCCTGGACACCGTAGAACTTATTATGGAATTTGAAAAAGAATTTAATATTTCAATTCCGGATGAGCAGGCCGAAACTATTACTACTGTAGGTCAGGCAAATGCTTACTTAGAAGAGCACGCCAAGTAATTAACTTTTAACTATCACAGGCAAATTTTATGGCATTACCACGAGTTGTAGTAACCGGATTGGGCGCACTAACTCCACTGGGCAAAACTGTTGAAAAGTATTGGCAGGGTTTGGCAGATGGGGTTAGTGGCTGTGATTTTATCAAACAATTCGACTGCAGTAAGTTTAAAACCAGGTTTGCCTGTGAGGTTAAAGATTTTGAACCCACAGACTATTTAGACCGTAAAGAAGCCCGAAAAATTGACCGCTTTACCCAATTCGCCCTTATAGCCAGCGATGAAGCTATTAAAGATGCCGGTATTAACCGGGATAATATTGATGTGGACAGGGTAGGTGTAATATTTGCCAGCGGTATTGGCGGCATCACTACTTTTTATGAAGAAGTAAGCAACTATGCTTTAGGTGATGGCACACCACGGTACAATCCTTTTTTTATCCCTAAGATGATTTTGGATATTGCTGCAGGGCAAATTTCCATGAGGCATGGGTTTAGAGGCCCCAACTATGCTGTGGTTAGCGCCTGTGCCAGCAGTACCAATGCTATTATTGATGCTTTTGATAATATACGATTAGGTAAGGCAGATATAATAGTAACTGGTGGCAGCGAAGCAGTTATTAGCTCGCCGGGGGTAGGTGGTTTTAATGCTATGAAAGCCTTAAGTGAAAGAAACGATGACCCATCAACAGCCAGCAGGCCATTCGATAAAGACCGTGATGGCTTTGTTATGGGTGAAGGCGCCGGTGTTTTAGTACTTGAAAGCCTGGAACATGCGTTGGCCCGTGGCGCAAAGATATATTGCGAAATTGCCGGTGGCGGCGCAACTGCCGATGCACATCATATTACGGCTCCTCATCCCGAAGGATTGGGTGCAAAAAATGTAATGAACGCTGCCTTAAAAGATGCAGGAATGAAACCAGATGATATTGATTACATCAATGTTCATGGAACATCAACACCACTGGGAGATATTGCCGAAACCAAAGCCATCCTAAATGTTTTTGGCGAACATGCATATAATTTGAATATCAGCTCTACAAAAAGCATGACGGGCCATTGCCTGGGCGCTGCCGGCGTGCTGGAAACGCTTGCCTGTATTATGGCTGTTGTAAAAGATATAGTTCCTCCCACCATCAATCATTTTACCGATGATCCGGAACTTGATCCAAAACTTAATTTTACTTTTAACAAAGCACAACATCGCACTATTGATGCTGCCCTCAGCAACACATTTGGTTTTGGCGGGCATAACGCTTCTGTAATTGTAAAAAAATATGTTCCCTAATATTATAATCAGTAAGGAGTATTAAAATCCGGTTTGTGTTTATTCCAGTGGTTATCATACAATCTATTACTGTAGCCAGATGATATTATACCGTACATAATATATTGTACATGTATCATTAGTCCCTGCTAAGAATAAATTAATTTTCCTTTTTTAAAATATAAGTTCCCATCATCCGTCTTCATTTATATAGAAAGATGAAGCAATGGAAATAGCAATAGAAATGGCTGCTGAACGTAATAAAAATATAAGCAATACTATAAAATCAATAAGTAACAGGTTGTTTGGTTTTATTAAGCAGCGTGTGGCCAGTACACAAGATGCAGAAGATATTTTACAGGAAGTATTTTACCAGTTTGCAGGCAACCCCGAGCCAATTGAGCAAGCCACAGCCTGGTTGTACAAAGTAGCTCGTAATAAAATAACCGATAATTACCGAAAACATAAACTGCCGTTAGCCGATGATATTTTTGGTAATGCTGAAACAGGTGAAGAAAATTTTTACTGGAGAGAAATATTGATGCCAACAGAAAGCACACCTGAAACAGAATACCTGCGATATATTTTTTGGGATGAATTAAAGGTAGCGCTTGATGAATTGCCTGATGAACAAAGGGAAGTATTTATACAAAATGAAATTGAAGGCCTGCCTTTTAAAGAAATAGCTATACTAACCGGGGAAGCAGTTGCAACACTGATAAGCAGAAAAAGATATGCTGTATTGCATTTAAGAAACCGTTTGCGAATATTAAAAGATGAATTATTAAATTATTAAATTATTAAAAATAAAAAATTAAATACAATGAAAAAATTTTGGATCAAAAAAGGAATTATGTTTTTCTTCATTTTTATTGGCACCGTGTTATTGTTTGGCCTGTTGGTAATGAGTTTATGGAATGCCATATTACCTGTAGTATTGGGTGTAAAATCAATTACATTTTTGCAGGCGCTGGGTATTTTATTACTGAGTAAGATTTTATTCGGCAGCTTTAAAGGTGGCTTTGGCAGAAGAAGGCATCATAAAGAAACATGGATGGCCATGCAGCAAAAATTTGCCAGCATGAACCCCGAAGAAAGAGAAAAATTTAAAGCAGAATGGAGGAACAGGTGCGGCGGCAGATGGAGAGCTGCAGCAAAGGATGATACAGCTACAAACTTGGCTGCAGAATAATTAGATTTAATGTTCCTGCTTAAATTTTTAATGAGAAACCTATCTATATGGAAATTCTTGTTTTTAAAACTAACCTTAATAACACCAGTCATATTAATAAAGTGAAACCAGCTTTAAACCGGCATCCATTTATAAAAGATTGGAATGTGGACTTGCAAGATTGCGATAAAATATTGAGGGTTGTAACAGATAACATCGCTTCAAATGAAATAGAAAAAATTATATTGAATACCGGATATGAATGTAAAGAGCTGAAGTAAAATTATAAAAACCCGGCATTTCAGCAGCCGGGTTTTTATTGTGAGTGTTCATTATTTCTTATCTGGGATACGCTGAGTATTTTCAGACAACACTACAATCTTTCCGTTTACTATTTTTGCATCATTTACTACGCTTATCATTTGGGTTTTACCATCTTTATTAGTTATAGTTTGGTTATACCATAAAGTTACCCATTGGTCTTTTTTATCTTTAGATATCACCGATTCCCAGTCTTGCATTTCCACTTTAATACTGGTTATTTTTGCACGGCCGGTAGCAAAGAAATTTGCTAAACTGTCATGAGGTAATACTGCACGAAAATTATCAAATTGTAAATCGCAGCTATCACCAAAATAAGTTACACACTCAGCAATGTTGTTGTTTTCCCAGGCTTTAAGGCCTTTCATTACATTAACTGCATTTTGTTGATCGCCGGGTTGCCAGTCTTGGTAAGGCTTATCAAGTGTGTAAGGATATTCATACTTCACTGCTGCGGTGCTGTCGCTAACAGGTGCGGTAGATTTTTCTGTTGCATTATTATTACAACTGATTGCAAAGAATGCAATACATCCTAAAATCAATATACTTTTCATTTTTTTAAAGTTTTAAATGATGGAAAAAACAGAAAAGTAATTCTACTTTTTTTAAAATGCAAGTATTGTAATATATTATTATTGGATGGGTACGTTATTTACATGTTTCGGCGGTATTGCCACTCGCCTTGGTTCGTGTCTTCACGAACCAACTTCTAGAATACACGAACCATGGCGAAGTTTTGTAATATATTATTATTGGATGGGTACGTTATTTACATGTTCCGGCGGTATTGCCCTCCAACTGCATATAAGGCATTTGTAATTTGCCCAAGAGAGCAGTATTTAACCGTTTCCATCAACTCGGTAAAAAGGTTTTCATTATTTACCGCTGCCTGTTGTAACTGTTTAAGCATATCGGTAGCTTTATCGGCATGGCGTTTATGAAAAGCCTGCAGGGTTTTTATCTGAAATTCTTTTTCTTCGGTAGTAGAACGAATAACTTCTGTTGGCAAAATGGTTGGGCTTCCTTTTTTATTTAAGAAGGTATTTACACCAACAATAGGATATTCGCCAGTGTGTTTTAAAGTTTCGTAATACAAACTCTCTTCCTGAATTTTATTTCGCTGATACATGCGTTCCATAGCTCCCAGCACGCCGCCACGTTCAGTAAGCCGGTTAAATTCCATCATCACCGCTTCTTCTACTATATCAGTAAGTTCTTCAATTAAAAAAGCGCCCTGGTTGGGGTTTTCGTTTTTGGCAGTACCAAGCTCTCTGTTAATGATTAACTGAATAGCCATTGCTCGCCGTACACTTTCTTCGGTTGGTGTTGTAATAGCTTCGTCGTATGCATTGGTATGTAAAGAATTACAATTATCATAAATGGCATACAGCGCCTGTAGGGTTGTGCGTATATCATTAAAATCAATTTCCTGTGCATGTAAACTGCGGCCGGACGTTTGTATATGATATTTTAATTTTTGAGAACGGCTGTTAGCCTTGTATTTATTTTTCATGGCTTTGGCCCATATACGGCGGGCAACACGGCCTATTACACTGTACTCAGGATCCATTCCATTACTGAAGAAAAAAGAAAGGTTGGGTGCAAAGTCATCAATCTTCATACCACGACTTAAATAATACTCTACATAAGTAAATCCGTTTGATAAAGTAAACGCTAATTGTGTTATTGGGTTAGCGCCGGCTTCGGCAATATGATAACCGCTGATACTTACGCTGTAAAAATTTTGTACGGCATTTTTTATAAAATATTCCTGTACATCACCCATCAGTTTCAATGCAAACTCGGTCGAGAAAATACAAGTGTTTTGGGCCTGGTCTTCTTTTAAAATATCGGCTTGTACAGTGCCACGTACGGTTGCCAGGGCTTTTGCTTTTATGGTTTCATACACATCGGTAGCTAAAACATCTTTGCCGCTTAAACCCAATAAACGTAAACCTAATCCTTCGTTTCCTTCGGGCAAAGCACCCTGCATTTCTCCCTTTACAGGAACTATTTCTTTACCATCCGTACCTACATATTTTGGAAGTGTTTCCAAATCATATTTAGCTTCAATTTTCCGGTTAATTTCTTCTTTTATATTATTTTCAAGAATATATTTTTCGCATTGCTGATCAATAGCGGCATTCATAAAAAATGCCAGTAAGATGGGTGCAGGCCCGTTAATGGTCATGCTTACCGATGTTTTAGCATCGCATAAATCAAAACCACTGTAAAGTTTTTTTGCATCATCAACTGTTGCTATACTTACACCGCTGTTGCCTACCTTTCCGTAAATATCAGGCCTGTGGCCTGGATCTTCGCCATATAATGTTACACTATCAAAAGCTGTTGATAATCTTTTTGCCGGTTGCCCAATACTTACATAATGAAATCGCCTGTTGGTTCTTTCGGGCCCACCTTCGCCGGCAAACATTCTTGTTGGGTCTTCTCCTTCACGTTTTAAAGGAAATACACCTGCAGTAAATGGAAATTCGCCGGGTACATTTTCCTGCAACTGCCATTTTAAAATATCGCCCCAGTCTTTATATTTTGGTAAGATGACTTTTGAAAGTATGGTGCCAGATAAACTTTTATAAGTAAGCGGTTGCTTAATTATCTTATCCCTTACTTTAAATTCGTAAAATTCTTTTTTATATCTATCCACCAACTGTGGCCAATCCTGTATTAATTTTTTACACTCAGGATGCAATTGTTTTTCTAATGTTGATTTTATATTTTGCAGTTCGTCTTTAACATTGGATGAAAGGGGTGTAGGTACAGAAAGCGTTCCTTCTAACTGGTATAATTTTGTGGCAATAGCAGCTTGTTCATTTGTCCAGCTATCATAATCGGCAATGGTTTCAGCAATTTCACTCAGGTACCTTACCCTTTTTGGAGGAATAATGGTTGACTGGCTGAAAGTGTCTTTTTTATGTGCATGATGAGGAATCTCTCCATGAAATTTTACGCCGGTTTTTTCAGCAATCTTTTCCATTAACCTTTCAAACAATTCATTAACGCCTGCATCATTAAATTGCGCAGCTATTGTTCCAACAATTGGCAACTCCTCGTCTTTGGCGCTAAATAAAGTATGATTGCGTTTGTATTGTTTGCGTACATCATGCAAGGCATCCAATGCACCGGCTTTATCAAACTTATTCAAACAAATCACATCGGCATAATCCAGCATGTTTATTTTTTCTAATTGAGATGGAGCGCCATATTCTGGTGTCATCACATACATGCTGATATCTACATAATCTAAAATAGAAGCATCGCTTTGACCCACACCGGCGCTTTCTAAAATAATCAAATCATAATTTGCCGCTTTACAAATATCAATGGCTTCCTGCACATATTCGCTTAATGCTTTATCACTTTCTCTTGTAGCCAGGCTACGCATATATGCCCTTGGCGATGAAATGGAATTCATCCGTATCCTATCGCCCAATAAAGCGCCGCCAGTTTTTTTCTTTGATGGATCAACAGAAATTACAGCAATTGTTTTATTGGTATAGGCATTTAAAAAACGACGTACAATTTCATCTGTTACTGATGATTTTCCGGCGCCACCTGTACCTGTAAATCCTAAAACAGGAATTTTCTTATCGTTTTTTTGCTGATTGTTTGCAGGGTTTAAACCATTTTCGGCATTGGTAATTTCACGGGCAATTTTTCTTACATCATACACTTCACCTAATGTCATTGCAGTCTTGTATTCACCATTTCCATTTAAATTAAAGTCGCATGTTTTAACCACATCTTCTATCATACCTTCCAGTCCCATCTTTCTTCCATCATCGGGGCTATAAATCCTGGTAATACCATAATTATGCAGTTCTTCAATTTCTGAAGGAAGGATAGTGCCGCCGCCGCCGCCGAATATTTTTATGTGGCCACATCCGTTTTCATCAAGCAGGTCTTTCATGTATTTAAAAAACTCCACATGGCCGCCCTGGTAACTGGTAATGGCTATGCCTTGTACATCTTCTTCTATGGCGCACTCTACAATTTCGGCTACGCTGCGGTTGTGGCCCAGGTGAATGATTTCGGCACCCTTGGCCTGCATAATGCGGCGCATGATATTGATGGCGGCATCATGCCCATCAAACAAAGATGCTGCGGTAACTATCCTTACTTTATTTTGTAGTGAAAATCCCATGTTGAAATCAATTCGTTAAATATAGCCAAACAAATATTGTATCAATAAAAAATGATACAATTTGTAATGCTGCAAATTTACAGATTATAGATTTCAATCCTTTGAATTATTTGCAGTGTGTTTTATGACTTTTTATAAAATCCATTAACCTGTTTGAAAGTTGCAATTTGTTATTTATTGCCAGCACGTTTCAATGAACCAAAATCAAGATAACTACCCACAGAAAAATTAGCCGGCCGGTAATTGAATGGGTCATAAGCTGCAAGAAGAGAGAGGGAGCCTTGAAATTCGAACCGTAAACCCGGAACATTTTTAAACCCAAAACTGCTTACAAAAGCAGGTTCAAAAAAGAATTTGGCCCGGTAATCGAGGTTGTTTAATATATAATCGGAAAGCTGGCCAGGACTGTAATTAGTTTTTATGGAATTGAATTTTACAACACTTGCTCTAAGTGCTATTGAAGTACTAAAACTTCCTTTGCTACGGAATACAAATGCAGGCTGAATATAAAATTTAAAAATATTTGACTGGTGAAAATAATCTCCGTTGATGGAATGATCGGTAAAACTAAATCTTCCTAAGCCGGCGCCACCAAGCACCTGGAAGAAGACAGTTTTTCTTTTGTTCATGTTAAAATAGTAACCACCTCCCAGTTCAGCAAGGTTGCGTTTATATTTTATGTTTACAGAATCGGGGCCACCGGTAGTACGTTCCCATCGTTGAAAATAACTTGATTGAATTGCCCAGTTATCAGATAATGCGTATGCACCTTGTGCATCAAAACCATTGCTATGTGAGTAAATACGCTCGTTGTTATATGTTTCATCGGTGGCTGGGTTTGTTGAATATAATCCACCAATTTTACCATCGCCTTTTTGGGTTAATACGGGCACATTATGCGCCGATGGACTGTAAGCATACCTGGCAGTTTCGCAAGCGCTTAATGAAATTAATGAGATGATTAAAAAATTTTGAACGAGTGTTTTCATGTTTTTTATTTGTACGGTTAATACCTGGTAAAGCAAAGATGTAATATTGGCTTTAAATGCTGCTTTTATTGCCAAGTTTTTTTTGTAAAGTATAATATATATGTGATGAAAAGTTAGTGCATCTTAAAAGTTAGCGCTGCAAAATCTTCCACACTTAAAGCTTCGGCACGTTTTAAAAATATTTCATGCTGCAAATCTTCGGCAGAAAACAAACTTTTTACTGCATTACGCATGGTTTTACGCCGTTGGTTAAATGCTGTTTTTACCAAAACCCAAAATGCCCTTTCACTCTTATAATTAAGTGTTGCAGTTTTTCTTTTTAACAGAATTACTCCACTTTGTACTTTTGGTGGAGGTTCAAAACAATGGTTGCTTACATCAAATAAATATTCCACTTCGTAATAAGCTTGTACTAAAACACTCAATACGCCATACACTTTACTACCTTCCTTTGATGCGGCCCTTTCGGCAACTTCTTTTTGAAACATGCCTATGATACAGGGTACATCATCTTTCCATTCCAATATTTTAAAAAGTATTTGTGTTGAGATATTGTAAGGAAAATTGCCAATAACTGTAAAAGATTCTTCAAAGGGTTTATCCATTTCCAAAAAACTCTGATGTATGATTTTTTCTTTAAGTAAAGGATAAGTTTTTAACAGGTAAATTACTTTTTCTTCATCCAGTTCTACCGCCTTAAAATTTACTGGCAATTGCATAAGATGCTTTGTTAGGGCGCCAGCACCGGGGCCTACTTCAAGCAGATTGGAAAATTTTTCTTTTTTTAAGACGGCCAATATTTGTTGAATAACATTTTCATCTTTTAAAAAATGCTGGCCCAATGATTTTTTATGTGTGTACATAAAACAAAAGTAACATAAAAAAAGCCCTTCCATTTTGTAGAAGGGCTTTTATGATTTGTTATAAACTTACAGGCTATCTTGTAATAAACAATTTTTTAGTTACTATTTCATCCTGAATTAATATTTGTAGCGAATAAACGGCATTGCTAAGTTTGCTTATTCCATTAATGTCAATTACATTATCTCCTTTATAAACTTTGTTTACCTGTAGCAGCACTACTTTACCCAGGTTATCAATAAGCCTGAAAGTTACATTGGTTTCTTTTTGAGCTTTTAACCTTACCTGAACAAAATCTCTGGCAGGGTTAGGTGTTACTCTAATATCGGTTTTTGATGTACTGTTTTTTACAGCAATGATATTGCTATATTTTATATCTCCGTTTTTACCAATAACTTTTAAGCGGTAGTACACAAGATCGTTGTTTATACCAGCAATATTATCAGTAGAGCTAAAGCTTTGTTGAACATTTAATAATACAACATCGGTTACAGTTACTATTTTAGTAAAGCTACTGTTATCCAAACTTCGTTCCAATTCAAAATGGTCAATTTCAATATCTGAAATAATTTTCCAGTTAAGCGTTACAATTTTATTTAGTTGTGTACCTGTAAAGCTTAAGAATTGAACTGGTAAAACCACACCTACATATCGCCAGTCACGGTTTGGCTGCCCAATAGTTTTTTTCTGTACGGTACATCTTGATCCGGGAGTGGGATCGCCTGTAAGACTACCTCCATTTCCCATCATGTAAGATGTGCCTTCAATATTTGTAACTGAATTCAGCGAATCAAACTTATTATCCAAACCATCTCCATCAGTATCCAGGCCGGTAGGTGTAATATCATCATCTGCAATATTGTTCAGGTTAAAATCATTGCCTTCAGCAATATCGGGTTGTCCATCACCATCAGTATCAAGGTCTCTGTAATCGGGTACGCCATCGCCATCGTGATCGTACACTAATATACCCGAACCACCAAATGCAGAAGGATTGTTATCGTAAACATTCACAATTCCATCTCCATCTGTATCGGTTAATGTTGGTAATAAATAACCAGCAGTTGTTTGTCCTTCAATATTATCTGGTATGCCATCAGCATCCGAATCTATATCCAGGTAATCAGGAAAAGAGTCAGCATCTGTAAACCTTAAACCAAGTGTTGGTTTTGATGATATCACAATTGCCCATCCATTTGCACCCCTTGCGCCATCTACTATACCATTAAAATCTGCATCAGGGAAACCGGCTTCAATTACATCTGCAATACCGTCGCCATCACTGTCTAAATCGTATGCATTTGGCCGCAAGTCCCTATCCTTATTTTTATTGGGATAGCTATCTGCTTTTCCATCCGAGTTAATATCAGCACCTGTTCTTAATAAGGCGGTTGCATTTATATAGCTATCGTGCAATCCATCATTATTTGCATCAACAAAACCATCAATTTTTCCGTCATTATTAGTATCAGGCCCTTCAGCTTCTACCACATCAGGTATGCCATCATTATCACTATCAATGTCTAGATAATTAGGAACACCATCAACATCAAAATCTGGAATTCCAAGGCCTAATCCGCTGTTGTAAGCATTGCCAAGGTTTGAATCAACAATATCAGAAAGGCCGTCTCCATCAGCATCTGTGAAACTATCTAATTTTCCATCGCCATTGGTATCAACACCAAAAGCTTCCACTACATCAGGTATGCCATCATTATCGCTATCCAGGTCAAGCATATTAATTATACCGTCTAAATCTGTATCAAACCTGTCGTCTATTCCATCGGCGTTGGCATCAATGCGGCCAGGGAAATTGGTATCGAGGTAATTGGGTATGCCATCATTATCAGAATCGCCATCGGCCTGAAAATTATCATTTATATAATCATTGTTATTATCAACAAACCCTGGATAAGTAGGATCGTAGGCATTAATAATGCCATTTGAATTTGCATCGGCAAAAGCTGCAGCCATATTACTTTCTACCCAATCAGGAATACCGTCTTTGTCTTTATCAATATCGCATGATATGAATACAGTTACTGCCTGGCAGGCAGTTGTATTACAATCACCTTCGGCACGTACATAATAAGTTGTGGTTACAGACGGAGTAACATTTATTGTAGCTCCTGTACCTACTAAAGAACCTGAACAACTTCCAGTGTACCAATGCCAGGTTGCATTAGTACCAAGTGAACCACCAGTAATACCCAGGCCAACTGAAATGCCCGGGCAAATATTATTTTTATTTTTTGTGGCTGATGATGGCGCTACTGAAAGTGATTTTCCAATTAACCTTGATCCAGGAGAAATATATTGGCAAAGTGGATTACCAATATTACCTGTTGCCGCAACAATTACTCTATAATATCTGCCAGTATCTGTAGGTGTTACCGGGTTAATTGTATAAGTTGATGAAGTTGCCCCCAAAATATTTGTCCATGGGCCGGCACCGGGTGCAGGAGACCATTGCCATTGGTAATCTTTTGAGCCAGGTATTACAGCCGGATCGCTCAGGTTGCCTGTAAATGTAACTGATGAACCGAGGCAAGTACCTCCAGGGTTATTGATACTAACAGTAGGTTCAGGGTCGCAAATACCATATTGTATATCATCCAGCGCCAGGTCGTTTCCACAACCACCGGGGCCGGCGTTTATCAATTCTAAAATTACGCTTGAGTAACCTGTAGGCATTACCCATTTCATTCCAAGTTGTTGCCAGCTTGTAAGTTTAATAGTATCTGTTGTAAATTGAGTAATTACAAGACCTGTTACCACATCTCTAATTCTTACCAATAACATTGGATATTTAAATCCACCTAATCCATCACAAACAGTCTGGTACGTACTGTTACCAATAAATGCAGTCCAGAACGATAAAGAATATTGCTGACCTGGGCAGGATACCGGTAAAATATCTTTATAAATAACTTTAGTGGCGGCGTCGGCATTTACTACCATCATTCTGCCATTTACTCCACCAGTATGATCAGTAAGTGATATGAAATTAGTAGGATCTGCTAAGTTAGTATTAGGTGATACACAAAATTTATTTATTGTTAATGGCGCAGTTGCAGTGCCAGCATAGGTAGAAGTAGCCGGTGGTATGGCAGGTAATGATGCAGACATACCGGCACCCGAACCGAAAGTTTGGTTATATAACACCTGACTTAATACCGAACAGGGCGGAGTAGTGGGTGTAATGGTTACCAGAAAAGGAGTTGGTTCGCCTTCACCAAAATCATCTGGTTTATCATTTTGGTTAAGATCGGGATTAGCGCCATTATTGGACGAGTCTCTTACCGCTGCATTATTAAAACCATTGGCGGTAGCAATGGCACTGTTATAATAAATAATACCAGGAACTATATTTGACAACCTGCATGAAATGCGGATGGTAAAATTATTATCAGAAACCGGAAAGCAGGGAAGCGTTTGTGATGCCACTAATAAATTTAAATTGCTAACACCATTATATGCAGGATTTAATGTAACACCCGCCGGATTGCTGATAAGAGTTGCCGATACATTTGAAACATTTGAAACGCCGTTTATAGTTTTTAAATCATCAGTAACCTGAACGTTCGTTAAAGGCACATTGCCATAATTTTTGGTATAAACATCATACACTACATCGTATTGCCCCGGAGTACCGGTAGCTGTAGCTGAAATAAGTTTTTTTGCGGCACCCACACCAGAACTGATAGCGGCTAAATCGTAAGAAGAAATACCTTTATTAGCGGCATAACCACTATACGTTACAATACCTGTATCACCTGTAACAGGATTAATATTTCCATATCTGCAACCCGGAGAATAAGAGGCAATTAAATCTCCGTCTCCAAAAGCAAGACCAGGCAACCCACTTGCGCCTAAGGGTCTTCTTATCGTATCAATATAAGTACATTTTATATGCCCTGTAGGGCCGCCTGCACTACCGTAATCGGGTGTAAACAATTTGTTGTCAAATACAAAATACATTTGTCCGCTGGGTGTTAATGTAATATCACCTGTACCCACATTCCATAATTGTTTACCTCCAGTTAAGTCAAGTGTATCGGGTATGCCAATTGTTCCTGTAGAAAAATCTACTTTTCTTAATCGGCCCTGGTATGGCGCCGAAGGAGAAAATTCTAATTGCCAGCCAATACCATTTGCATCAAATGTAATACCGCCAATATCAGTATTAAAAGTACGTAATGTATCATAGCCAGCTGCTGGTTGTGGACACGTATTGGGAGCCCAACGCCATATATATGATTTGTAAGGAGCCGGTAAACTATAATTAGTCCAAACATAATATATCATCTGATCGGCTGGGTTAAAGGCTATACTTGCATCAAAAACCATAAAATTATATCCTCTTGGTTTAGGATTTAAAATTGGTTGACAGCCTTGTGGTAGCGGAATATGATTTGTTAAATTTGGAGATTGATAACTGAAATAATACATCGAATCTTGAGCAGCCCTAAAATAACCGCCGCCACTACCACAATTATTACGGCCAATGCTAAGTGGTACGCTTACAGTAGCTGGCTGTGCCATTACTGTTTCTGCAAAACACAAAATTGTTATAAAAAACGAAAATAAAAATTTTCTCATAACTGTATGTTTTTAAAGTATCGGATTTATTTTATCAATGTTTTACTATTAGTTTATTACTTTGTACAATGGCTCCGTTTTGTATGATGCTAACCATATAAATACCATTTGCCAAGCCACTCACATCATAATTAATAATTTCCTTTTTAGTAACTGTTTCAAATATCACTTTACCATCTGCATTGATTATTTTTAGCAGTGTTTCAATTTTTGCGGTATTATTAAATGCAACTTTCATTTCATTTGCTGCAGGATTTGGCGTAATGGTTAAGATGCTACATTGTTTATTACTTTCTATTTTTATGATATTGGTGATTTCTGTACCAATAGCATAAGTAAGTTTTGCACGGTAAAAAGTAAAACCATCATAAGGGAATGCATCAGTAAATAGGAAATTAACAGTTTGGCCATTACTTGTTTGTTGGCTCATTTGTCCGGCAATGATAAAGTCAATACCATTTATACTTTTTTCAATTTCAATTTTTATTGGTGGGTTTGTATTTAGCAACGATAAAGATAATTGGTTACCGGTAGCTGTTTTATGACCAGAAAAATCCATGACATTAGCTGCAAGTGTATTTAGTTTAAAAGTGTTTCCTGTTGATAGTGTTCTGGCACTATCATCATAAAATAAATGCGTTGGTGTAAATGAAAGATTATAATAAAGCAGTGTAGTGGGTGCACTTAATCCATTACCGGCATAAGACATGTTGCCGCCGCCCCAGTCAAAAAAAGTAATTGTGGTATCTTTTGTCCAGCCGCTGGCTGCATTGGTGGCATGTACTACTACCGGACCTCTAAAATAACTTACATTACTACCTGCAGTTTTGTTTTGGCTACCCATTTGCAAATACAATTTATTTGCCGAAGGTGAATTCCAGTTTACTGTATTTATAGGATTACCTATGCCACCAACGGCCGTAGTGCCTTTGCCTGAGCCTCCAACATAGTCATCAAAAAATGCAGAAATATCGGTACCAAGTTCAGCATTAAAATAATTTTTTAATGAATCGGTTGTTGCCGATTTGCCTTTCATGTTCGTTTGATAATCGGTACAAGCTTTAAAAAATTTTGTATCGCCGGCAAGCGCTCTAAGCATCGAAACAACCATACAACCTCTTTCATAAACTGTAGAACCATAATCGCTATTCCAAATCAAATTTGAAGTAGCCATGTAACTGTCGGGTATCCAGGTACTGGCAGCGTTAAGGCTAAGTGCCGAATTTTTAAAACCATTTAATGTTGAGTAAGCATTGATACCAACCGATGGCACCAATTCACCGGCAAGCGCTTCACTATATCTTGCAAAACCTTCGGCCAGCCATAGATCGTTCCAGGTAGAAAAAGTAACATTATCGCCAAACCACTGGTGCATCAGTTCATGTGTAAGCGTTTTTACATTAAATTGAGATGTAGCAATTGCTGAAAAGGTTTGATGCTCCATACCGCCTGCACCTAACAGGCCGTCATAAAATCCATGCTTCTCCAACTTAAATGGATAATCGCCAAACTTGTTACTAAAGGCAACTAAAACAAGATTAATCATATCCATAGTTGCCACTTTTGTACTCTTGTTAGCGGGGGTTGTATTTGCTAGCAGGTAATATACAACAGGAGTCATCGTTCCATTTATATTTACCGAACGATGATACCTTGTAAATTTTGCAACTGATATTGCTACTAAGTAAGAAGCTATTGGATAATGGGTTTTAAAAATAAAACGCCTGGTGGTAGAGCTGGTCATGGCTGAATCAATAAGTATACCATTGCTGGCAACCCAAAATGTATCATTAGTGGCAGTTACCCAGGGCACGTTAACAATAATATCCATTGAGTCAATCTTATCCTGCATATCGGCCTTACAAGGCCACCAATCTCTGTCTTCGTAAGATTCTGATAAAGTATTAATATACCTGTTGGCACCAGAACCTCCAGCCTGATAGCCCTGTGCAGCCCCTGAAACTCCAGGGGGCGTGCCTGAATAAGTTATAGAAACAGAATCTAAAGTATTTATTGCTACAATAGTTGTGGGCAAAGTAATATTTACAATATTTACAGCGCCTGAGCCAGGAAATGATTTAGTGCAGGCAGTACCGTGATAGGTTACCACCAGCGATACATTATTAAATGAATTTTTGTTTAAATCGAAATTGAGAGTAGAAACATTAGCCTGCGTGGTTTTAAAATAAGTAGTTACTGTACCGGAAATATTTTTTCCTGATCTTGGATCAATGGTCCAATTGCAACGCTGATAAACTACATTGATATTTGCACCGGTTCCACTTTGGCCGGTTGAATTTTGAGTTTCTGTTGGTTCATGATCCTGCGCAAATATGCTGCTGCTTAAAAACAATAAGATGGCAGTAATACTAATCTTGATTCTCATCAGGTTAATTGGTTTTATGGTTTTATAGTGGATATTGTTATTTTTAAACGTATATGTTATATGAAAATTGCTTATCCATTAAACGTATTTGTAAATTTTATTTACGAATATGACTTAGAAATTTAACTACGTAGTTATACGATACCAATTTTATACAAGACAGGCTTGCATTTGAGAGAATTTTGTTTCAAAAAAGTGAGTAGTATTGCCTTTGTACCATCAAATTCTAATACACTGCAATAATATTATTTACACTCCGTTAGTAAGCTGTATAAAATCCTATTTTGTGAAAAAAATTTACTTAACTATTGCCTTTACATGGGCTGTTTTTTCTTGTTTTGCACAACTTACTGTTACAACCAATCCTTCCAGTGCAAGTGTGTGTGCAGGTAATTCTGTTACAATTACTGCTTCGGCTGTGCCTGTTAGTTATACTGCTTCGGCCATTGCAAATAACCCATACGATCCTTTTAATTATGTTACAACAGTTTTAGTAGATCAGCTAAACAGCATCATTGAACCATTAAGCACAGGCAGCCTTGATGATGGCAGGTGGGATAATATAACATTACCTTTTTCATTTAGATTTTACGGAAATGTTTTTAATACTGTAAACATAAGCACTAACGGATGGGTAGGATTGGGAAGCTCCAATACAACCACCACAGGCCTTGGCGTTTCATTGCCCAATGCTGCGGCACCAAATAATGTAATTCATGCAATTACTAGCGACCTTACTTTTGCCGGAACTTCGAACCCTGCCGTACTTCAATATTTTGAAGAAGGCGTTAGCCCAAACCGTAAGTTTATTATTGATTACAGCAACATTACTTTTTTTTCGGCCAGTGGCACTGCCAATGTTCAGGTAATATTATATGAAACAACAAATGTTATTGAGATACATACTTCAAGTTGTACAAATACTAGTTTACCCAAAGCACAAGGAATAGAAAACAGTACGGGTACAGTGGCAACTGTAGTTACCGGCAGAAATAATACAACAAACTGGACAGGCACACCTAATGCCTATCGCTTTACACCAGATAACATAACTTATACCTGGAGCCCTGCTGCCGGGTTAAATACTACAACTGGTGCAACAGTTATTGCAACACCTGCCAGTACAACTACCTATACTGTTAATGCACTTAATCCTTCAAACGGACATACCGGTAGTAAAACAGTAATGGTTACAGTAAATGCCGCATCTTTTGTTTTAGCAGGTACTGCAGGAGGGCCACAAATTTGTCAAAACATAAGTGTATCTCCATCGGGTACTTATTACCGGGATGGTAATTGTAACCTTATTGCCAGTATTACGCCTTCAGGTGGGTCGCCGGTAACAAATTCAATAAACAGTTGTGTGCAGATAGATACCGGTGCTAATAAAAAAGGTACAACAGAATTATATCTTGCCAGGAAATATGATATTGAACCATTGCTCAATCCATATCCTGCAACATCAACTGCAACTGTAACTTTATATTACTTACAAAGTGAGTTTAACAATTTTAATACAAAAGCAAGTGATAGTAACCAAAAAGCACTACCAACAGGGCCTGCAGATGCCACCGGTATTTCTAACTTGGTTTTAAGACAGTTTCATGGCACAGGTACCAACCCGTTAAACTACACCGGGCCTTCAGAAGATTTTACAACTGCAATCAATGGATTTACTGTAATATGGAATGCCACAAGAAATTGGTGGGAAGTTACAGTGCCTGTTACTGCGTTTTCAGGGTTTTATATTACCAGTAAGCCTCTTGGTACATTGGCAACCATCCTTAGTTATTTTAAAGGCACTCAAACCAACAATAAAAATATTTTAAGTTGGAAAGCCAGTTGTACTGCTGCTCAGGTTACTTTTGAAATTGAAAGAAGTTCAGATGCGGTACATTATACTGCTATTACTAGTTTACAGGCAAGCCAGGAAAGATGTAACCAACCTTTTGTTGTAACAGATGAACATCCGGCAGCTGGCGTAAATTATTACAGGCTAAAAACTATTAATGCGGATGGAAAAATATCTTACAGCAATATTGTAACATTAATTTCAATAGCTAAAGGATTTGAAATTTTGGCCATATCGCCTAACCCGGTTGCCAACGAAAATGCTATACTTAAAATAAATGCCGGCGAAAAATGCCAGGTAAATATTATAATAAGTGATTTTGCAGGAAGGGTAATACAAACTCGTACAGCGCAATTAATAACAGGTATTAACCAAATAAGCATAAATACGAAAGCATTGGCAGCAGGTATTTACCAGGTAACAGGTTATACAAATGCAGAGCGCCCTAAAACCATCAGGCTGGTTAAACAATAGAGGTTTATTAAAAATAAAAAATATTGTATTGTTATTATGATATGATTGCCTGATTATACTTTTATATAAATCTTTTTCTTGTGAAGTATCCAGGCTAAAAACCACATCATACTAATAAAACAAAGAGCATATACTAAAGATCCAATTCGGGGATCGGAAGGAAAAATAGGTTTGCATACATGTTGATAAAACCAGCTAAGCGGATTTAAATAAATTGGTTTTCCATCAGCATTCAATCCATTACCAATGCGTACTAGCCAAAGTGTTTTAGGTATAAGAGCGCTCATAGCAAAAATGAACAATGCATTTTTTCCAAACACATCAAAGAAACTGCTCCACCAGCCTTTTCTGTTTTTAAATTCTACCAGGTAAATCATTATACTTAATATCAGTAAGGCCAGCCCGGTTGTATAAATAGTATAACTGCTTGTCCATATTTTTTTATTGAGAGGGAAAACCATATCCCAACAAAAACCAGAAAACACCAATACGCATCCTGCTACAAAAAGGCCGTTTAGCATTTCAGGCGATTTTCCTTTTTGAATGATATAGTTACCAACCAGGTAGCCTAGTATTACCTGTACAATGGCTGCAAAACTGCTCATTAAACCTTCGGGATCAAATGCAACTCCTTCGCCATGATACATGTGTTTTTCGCCTAGTATAGCCTTATCTATATTAGTGCCAAACCATCCAGATAAACTGTAGGGGTCGGTGGGATTTGCAGCTACACACAAAAACCAATATGCCAGTAAAATAATCATGCCTGCCACAAAAGATCCTTTTATTTTAAAATAGTGTACAATTACCGATGCAAAAAAATAACTAACGGCAATGCGTTGTAATACACCAAATATGCGTAGTGTATTAAATGGCTTTGCAACAATGCTGCCTGCATCATTATATTTTATAAACGGAAACCAATTAAGAAAAACACCAATAAAAAAAATGAGCAGTGTACGCCTGATTATTTTTTTCCAGAAAGCAGTTTCGCCGGCAGCATCTAGCCGGGGCATTACAAAAGCCATTGCATTACCAACCGCAAATAAAAAAAACGGGAATACTAAGTCGGTAGGGGTAACGCCATGCCAGGCTGCATGTTCCAGTGGAGGAAATATATGACTCCAACTGCCAGGATTATTAACCAAAATCATCAATGCTACTGTAGCGCCTCTAAATACATCAAGAGAGTAATAACGTTGTTTCATAAAATGCAAGTGAGGAAATGATTAGGGAAGTTAAAAAATCTCAATGACTCAAAAAATTAAAATATTTTCTATCAATAGGCAGGGTATGTTATATTGGTATAGGCAAAAACAATTTTGTATATTACTGTTTATTAACGAACAACTGATATGCCGCTAGTAGCATCAAAAGAAAATAATTTGCCAAACATTTTCGATAGAATTTGCGATGCATTTATTGCATTTGATAATAATAAGCAGCTCATATATCTGAACACAAAAGCCAAAACACTGTTACAAAAAGAAGGTATGTATGCAATTGGAAAAACAATTGAAGATCTTTTTTCAAAGTTCAACTGCACTGCTTTTTTAAATGGTTGCAACCTGGCCATGCAAAGCCAACAGATGGTAGTGAAGGAAGAAATGTGTGCATTAAACAATCTTTATTTGCAATTCCGAATTTACCCCTCAGCCGATGGTATTTCTGTTTTAATACATGATATTACAAAAAGAAAAAATGCAGAAGAAGAAATAACGGAAAGCGAACTTCGTTTTCGTACACTTACTAAGAATGCACCTGTTGGCATTTTTGAAACTGATGCAAACGGGTTAACAACCTACGTTAATCAAACTTGGTTAAACTATACCGGGCTTAGTTTTGAGGAAGCGATTGGAGATGCCTGGATGTATATCATTCATCCCGAAGACAGGGCTAACCAGGTTAAAAGTTGGAAAAATAAGACCCAGAATATTGAACCATCAGAAACTGAATACCGGATAATAAATAAAAACGGCCAGGTAAGATGGGTTAACGGAAAAGCTATTCCTGTAATTAATTCTTCGGGTAAGGTTTCAGGCTATATTGGAACAATTGCAGATGTTACCGAACTTAAAATAGCGCTTGAATTATTGAACGAACGAACCAAGCAACTGGGCGAATTAAGTGCACACCTGCAAAACATTCGTGAAAATGAGCGCACTCATATAGCCAGAGAAATACACGATGAGTTGGGGCAACAATTAACTGCTTTAAAAATGGACATATCGTGGCTGAGTAAAAAAAATTGTAATGATCATGTAGATGTTAAAATGAAATTTGAAGACGCTATCATTTTAATTGATGATACCGTTAAATCTATAAGACGTATTGGTACAGAATTGAGGCCTAGTATTATTGACGACTTGGGTTTAAATGCAGCCATGGAGTGGCAGGTTGTTGAGTTCAGGCAGCGGTTGGATATAGAAATAAAGTTTGTAAATACTTTTGATGATACTAAAATTGATCCAACTATTTCAATAAGCTTATTTAGAATTTTACAAGAATCGCTAACTAACATTGCACGCCATTCAAAAGCAAATGAGGTTAATGTAGGTATGGAAAAAACTGGTAACGCTGTGCAATTGTTTATTCAGGATGATGGCGTTGGATTTAATATAACGCATAATAAAAATAGCCAAACTTTTGGCCTCATGGGAATCAAAGAAAGAGTAGCTATGCTCAATGGTCAATGTTCCATTATTTCCACTCCCGGTAAAGGAACCCATATTGCAGTACAAATACCATTACAGTAGTTCGCTAAGTTCAAGCCATCGCATTTCCTTTTCATCAAGTTCAGTTGTAATTGCACTAATACGTTGAGCAGCATCTTGCAAAACTTCATAATCAAGTTGGCCATTATTCATTTTTACTTCAAGCGCCTCCTTTTCTTTTTGCAGTATAGGAATTTCTTTCTCAAGCTGTTCAAATTCGTATTTTTCTTTAAAAGTTATTTTTCTTTTTTCGTTTGAAGTTGCAGTTTGCCTGTTACCGGGTTCTTGTTCATTGCTGGCATCTTCTTGTTGCTGGGTTTTTAATTGTTCCAATGCAAAACGAGAAACATTTAATTCATTTGCTTGTTTCCATTCTCTGTATAAAGTGTAGTTGCCCGGAAAATCTTTTACTACACCATCGCCTTCAAAAGCAAACAAATGATCTACCATACGATCCATAAAATAACGATCGTGGCTTACAATTAAAATACATCCAGGGAAATCAAGCAAAAATTCTTCCAGCGTACGTAGCGTTTGCAAGTCGAGGTCGTTGGTAGGTTCATCCAGTATTAAAAAATTGGGATTAAGAAAAAGTATGCTCAGCAAATGCAATCTTCTTTTTTCGCCACCACTTAACTTGCTTAATGGTGTATATTGCTGTTCAGCATTAAATCCAAACTTCTCCATAAACTGTGTAGCCGAAATTTTGCCGCCATCAGCCAACGGAAAAAATTCTGCAAAATCTTTTACATATTCAATAGCACGCTTGTCTTCCTTGTATTGCAAGCCTTCCTGGTTAAAATTACCAAATACAACAGTATCGCCGTGGTTTACCTTGCCACTGTCTGGCTTCTCCTGCTGCAATGCAATTTTTAAAAATGTTGATTTGCCTATACCATTCTTACCTACAATGCCAATGCGTTCGCCTCTTTTAAAAGTATAATCAAACCCTTTAAGTATTATTTTATCGCCATAACATTTGTTTATTTTTTTTAACTCCAGCACTTTGCCACCCAGCCTGGTCATTTTTACCTGCAGGCTTATATCTGTTTCTTCTTTACGCAGGCCAATCCTATCTTCAATTTGGGCAAATGCATCCTGCCTGGATTTTGATTTGGTAGTTCGTGCTTTTGGTTGCTTACGCATCCATTCCAGTTCTTTACGATAAATGTTTTTATCTTTTTGCAATTCACTTGCCTGTACTTCCTGCCGTAAACTTTTTTGTTCTAAAAAATAATCATAATCGCCTTTATACACATAAATCTTTTCATCATCCATTTCCAGTATTTCGTTACATACTGCATCTAAAAAATAACGGTCGTGTGTTACACAAAGCAAGGTTATTTTTTGTGCCGATAAATAATCTTCCAGCCATTCTATCATCTGCACATCTAAATGATTGGTGGGTTCATCTAAAATCAACAGGCATTTTCCTTCATGTAATTGGGCATCAATTAAAGCCTGTGCAAGTGCCACTCTCTTTCTTTGTCCTCCACTTAAGTTTTTTACGGGTTCATTTAAATGATGCAGGTTTAGTTTGCCCAATATCTGTTTCAATTCACTCTCAAAATTCCAGGCATTTAATTCATCCACTTTAGCCATCAGGTTGGTAAGCTTTTCAATATTTTCCGGCTCCTGCTCAAGGCACATTTCATATTCCTTCACAACTTTTACTACCTGGTTATTCATACACAAAACATTATCCCAAATACTTCTGTTTTCTTCAAAAAGCGTATCCTGCTGCAGCATAATAACTTTAATATCCTTATGCACCCATACAGTGCCACTGTCGGCAGTATCGAGGCCGGTAATAATTTTTAACAGGGTTGATTTTCCGCTGCCATTTCGGGCAACAAGGGCAATTTTATCACCTTCTTCCACATAAAAAGAAATGTTTTTAAAAAGTGTTCGAATGCCAAATGATTTAGCCAGATTTTCTATTGAAGCGTAATGCATAGAGCGCAAATGTCATAAATAAAAAACAATTAAGCCAAATATTAAATTCACTTTGTTTAATTGCTGCTATAAGTGTAATTCATGTAATTTGTGAAGTATGAATTTTTTTAGGTTGATACAGTCTGAATCGTACCGGAAAGGAACTGCACGTTCCGTATTGTTCAATATCATTTCAAAAGGAATACTTTTTTTGCTGACCATCATTATTGCCCGTTTTTTTGGTAGCAACATTAAAACTGATATTTATTTTTTTGTATTTGCCACCATGATATTGTTTTCGGGCTTTATTAACAGTATTGATATGGCTGTGCTTATTCCCGAAAGCATGCGTATTAGGGAAAAAGAAAGTAATGACAATGCTATAAGTTTCCTAAACTTCTTTTTGCTGATTTATTTTTTAATAGGTGTTGTGTTTTTAGTTTTCATGTATTTTTTTGGCCCTTTTATATTCAAGCATCTTTCAAAATTTTCATATACTGATATTGCTTTGTATCATAATTATTTTTGGGTAGGTTCTTTCTTTTTTATTTTTCATATCCTCACCAATTTTATCAACACTATTTTAACATCGTACAAATATTTTAGCTTGCCAATGCTTATTAGCAGCATAAAAAGTTGTATTGCCATTGTGTGTATCTTTCTCTTAAAATCAAACTATGATGTGCTGAGTGTGTTTTACGCAGGCATAACTGCTTATGCTTTTAACTTGCTGGTATTACTTGTGATAATGAAAAAGATGCTTGGCTGGAATTTTAAAATAAAAATACCAAACATAAAAAAAATAACCTGGAGCAATATTTTTTATGCCGAATTGGGACAAATTGCAACAGTGGCAAGCAGCATGTTTCCGCTTTATTTATTAAGCGGTTTTGGCAGCGGTATCTTAAGTTTTATGAACTACGGAAAAAATATTGCAGATATACCCAACACACTTGTAACAACACAGTTTAGCAATGTAAGTGGTATTAAACTAAATGAAGAAGCGGCCGCCGCAGATCATACTGCCATGAACTATACTTTTATTGAAACAACAAAGTTGCTTGTATTTATATTAATACCGCTGGGTTTCTTTCTATATGTTTTTGCAACCCCGCTGGTTCAAATATTTTATGCAGGAAAATATTTTAATACATTGTCAGTTGACCAATCTGCCATGTTCTTAAAACTACTGGCCGTTAGTGTATTTTGTATTGGTGTAAATACTATGGTTACAAGAGTGTTTATTGCATTACAAGCAATTAGGCAGGCATTTTTTTACCAGGTGGTTTTAAATATAATTTTAATGGCCACCATTTGGGTTTGCACCATACAATACGGCGCTTATGGTTATCCCATCGGCGTTATCATTGTAAATGTCATTAATTTTTTTGGCATGTACATCGTAATTAAAAAAATTGCTCCATTCATTAATTTTATTGATATAATAAAATATACGATTACCATTGTTTTAATAAATGCTATAATTGCTTATGGATTATTTTGGGCATCAGCAAAAGCAAACCTTTCAGCATTCGCAACAATTATTTTAGGGTTTTTACTGTATCTTATCATCTTGCTAATAGCAAATAAAGAGTTTAAATTAAACACCAGGCTTACCCAACTTATAAATCATGTTTTACAAAGATTATCTTAAACGTAAATGGATACAATTTTGCCGGTATTTACTACAGCAAAAATATTTACCCATAATGAATGGGCCGTTAAAAGGATATTTGTGGACAACAGCAAGCAGTTACGAATATATAATGGGTGATTATGAAAATCCAGAAACACAAAAAACATTTTTATCCTGGTTAAAATTCGATACTGTGTATTATGATATTGGCGCAAACATAGGCTACCATGCTCTTATTGCAAATACGGTTACAAACCAGGGAAAAATTTATGCTTTTGAGCCTATGCCGCATGTGAGAAAAATATTTGAACAACACATCAGCCTCAACCGAAATAAAATTCCTATAAATAATATTGAGTTGTTGCCGTACGCTGTGGCAGATAAGGAAAAAAGGATACCGTTTTCGAATGATAAAAAGCAAAGCGATGGCAATACATTTATTAAAGCATCACCTGTTTTTATACATGCCGCTAATAAAATGATGGTACAATGCGTTTCTATTGACGGGCTGGTTGCAAAAGGATATGCCAGGCCAACTGTGATAAAAATTGATGCCGAAGGTGCAGAGCTTGAAATACTACAAGGCGCTTTACATACTTTGCAAACATGCAAGCCTCATATTTTACTTGCAACACACGATTGTCATTTGCCAGGAGTAAAAGATAAGTGCTTAAGATTATTAAGAGATTTAGGTTACAATGTGCAGTACACTGGTAATTATAATAAGCATATTGCAGGATTAGATGATTATATTGCTATTTATATTGACCAGGCTTGATTGATATGAAAGATGAAAAAAAAATAAGGCTCCTGATTTTTGTTCCTACGCTGCAATGTGGCGGATCAGAAAAATTTATTTCATTGTTATGTAATAATATTAATACCTCTAAATTTTCAATTTGCCTGGCTGTTTTACAAAATAAAAACCAGTTTTATGAAATTACGAATACTGCCGTTACTGTTATAGATTTTGGAACTAGCAGGGTTAGATTTGCTTTGTTTAAAATTAAACGGCTAATTAAACAATACCAGCCCGATATAGTTTTTTCTGCAGCCAACCATATAAACCTTTACCTTGCCATTTTTCGTAAGATGTTTTCAAAAAACATAAAATTTATTGCCAGGGAAAGCAGTATTGTAAGCTTAAATTCAAAAAATGCAAACATGCCCGGTTTGTATGATAAGCTTATAAAAAAATATTATAAGCGGTTTGATATTATAGTTTGCCAGAGTAAATACATGCAACAAGACCTGGTAGCTAATTATAACATAACGGCTGATAAAACGGTAGTTATTAATAATGCTATACTCCCAAAAAATGTAAACGAAAATTTATTAAAGCAAAATAAGGAATCAAATAAATTTATTACAGTAAGCCGTTTATCTCCCGAAAAAGGAATCGAAAGGTTAATTCATGCAGTTGGCCTTTTATCTATTCCATTTGAGTTTTATATTATTGGTAGTGGAAAACAAAAAGCTGCATTGCAAAAATTAGTAACCGATCTTGATTTAACAAAAAAGGTATTTTTTATTCCGGAAAATAAAACGCCTTTTGAAGGCATGGAAGATGCGGATCTTTTTTTATTAGGGTCTTATTACGAAGGATTTCCCAATACATTGTTAGAAGCGGGAGCATTAGGCATACCAGCAGTTGCATTTGATGCAGCAGGTGGCATTAGAGAAATTATTGAAAATGAAAAAAACGGATTGCTGGTGGATGATAATGATATCATAGGTTTTGCAACAGCCATTACCAGCGCATTGAATAATAAATTTAACCGTCAGCAAATTGCCAATAGCACGGTAAAACGATTTTCTGCTGATAAAATGATAGCAACAGTTGAGGAATTGTTTTGTGCAATTTTATAGTAAATTGTTTATGTTGTAAACTCAATTAGCCAAACACACATAATTAATTGATATTTGCAAAAGTGTAGAAAAAAGAGAATTGAATGAATGGAATAAAGCCCAAACTACTCATCTTTATAAATACCCTTCAATCTGGCGGCGCCGAACGGGTGGTGTCACTTTTGCTGGAACACTTAAAAGATGATTTTGAAATTCACCTGGCCCTGTATAGTAATATTGTAGAATATACAGTTCCTGCAGAAATAAAAATACTTAACCTGCAGCAGCCTCTTGTACAAGATAAAACAATACGTTTTTTAAAACTGCCTTATATTTCATGGAAAGTTTACAGGTACTGTAAAAAAAATAATATCAACACATCTGTTGCTTTTTTATACCGCCCCTGTTACATCAATGCTTTAATGAAAAGTTTTTGGCGTTACAAAGGCCATGTCATCATGTGCGAAAGAACGCACCAAACCACCATGCAGCAAAGCCATTCATCCATTTACCGCATGTTCTCTAAATTCATGGTTATATATTCGTACAAGCGTGCCGACCTGGTGCTGGCAAATTCTTATGCCATGCAAACCGACCTGATAGAAAATTTCAGGATTAAAACACCTGTAAGAGTAATTTACAATCCCATTGATTTGAATTTTATTAAAACGCATATCAATGAACAAACTGATTTTGTTTTTGAAAAAGATGTATTTCATTTTGTAAATGTTGGCGGCTTTCGAAAAGAAAAAAATCACCTGTTGTTAGTACAGGCATTCTTTATTTTAAAAAACCTGCCTTGCAAACTGGTAATAGTTGGAGGTGGTGTAATGGAAAATGAATTGAAACAAAAAGTGCGTGATTTAGGTTTAATGGATAAAGTTATTTTTTGCGGTTTTGATAAAAATCCTTTTAAATATGTGTATCGTAGTAATTGTTTTGTATTGAGCAGCGATGTAGAAGGGTTTCCTAATGTTTTGATAGAAGCATTGGCATGTGGCAAACCTGTAATATCAACAGATTGCAGTTCGGGGCCCCGGGAATTGTTGGCGCCGGTCTCCGATCTGCATCACCGGGCTATTAACAATTATGAAATTGGGGAATATGGTTTATTAACGCCTGTTAATGATGTAGCAGCGCTGGCAGCTGCCATGAAAAAAATGTATGAAGATGAAAGCCTCAGAAAATCTTACGAATTAAAAGCTGCTAAACGTGCCGAGCAGTTTGATGTTGATGAAATAAAACAATATTTTCATGTGGCATTTACTGGCTTATAAAAAAATAAATGCGAAATCTATTAACGCTTCTCAATCCTTGTAGGAGTATCTTTTCCACTTATAATAGATTTACTGCTGATAGCAATGGCTTTAATAATCTCGGTCATGTTTTTTAAATCCAGTGTACCAATTTCGTCGCTTTGCTTATGATAATTAGGTTCATTGTTTGGAGCTTCTTCCATTTTGGAGGTAGAAATAGTATGTGCCGGCACACCTAATTCTGCAAGGGTAGCATTATCGCTGCGATAAAATAAATTCTGCTTTGGATAAGGATCTGGTTCAAAATGAAATTTTGAACCATTGAGATTTGCCTGCAGAATCTTTCCCATATCGCTTTTTTCATAACCTGTAATATAAGCGCTGTTAGTACCCCATTTACTTTCGGTGCCGATCATCTCAATATTAAAAAGCGCTACTACTTTTTCCGGATCAAGCTGTTTGCTGAAATAACGACTGCCAAAGCCACCTATTTCTTCGGCGGTAAAAGCAACAAAAATTAAAGTGCGTTCATTGTTATTTAATTTGCTGAAATAGTTTGCCAGCATCATAACGGCAGTGGTTCCTGCTGCATCATCATTGGCGCCATTATAAATACTATCCATGTTTTTATCGGGTTTGCCAATACCCAGGTGATCGTAATGTGCACCAAAAACAACATACTCATCTTTTTTACTTTTGCCGGGAATTACGCCTACTACATTTTTAAGGGTTTGTTCTGTAAGTTCATTTTTTATATGCAACTCTAAAGTCGATGGATTTAAGTTTGAAGTAAGTATAAATATTTGCGAAACCGGACTAATAAATTTTGCATTAGTGGTAAACCTTTGCATACTTTTAAATCGCCTGCTGTGAGCCGAATCTACCAATATCACCAGGTTCTTTTCCTGTTCAAATAAAGGAAATATCTTTTTTGAAAAATCATCACTTGCCTTTACCGTTACCACTTCATAATCATTTAACGAATGAATATTAATTTCTCCAAAAGTAGTATTGGCTGCCACGTTACTCATGTTCAATGTATCGGTACCTAAAAAGCCTGTTACAGAAACCGGCTTGGCCTTTACCATACTTATTTCCTGAAAATAATTTTTATTGTTGCCCCAAAAACTCAATTTACTTTTAGCAAATTCGTTGGCAATAAAATCTGCAGCCTTATCAATGCCTGCTGTAAATGTTTTACGCCCCTGCATATCATCGGCCGAAAGTATTTGTTCAATTCGATGTACCTCTTTAACAGTTATAATCCGATCAATTTTTTGAGCAAAAGAAAACAGGCTTACAAAGCCTGCAAAAAATATTAAAAGTAATTTTTTCATTTTGTTGGTTTATTATAGTAGTTATTTTAAAGGCTCATCATTTCTTTAAATTTTACAGCTTGTCTTCGGCTCACTTCAATTTTTTCGCCACCTTGCAATTCTAATAAAAGGCCGCCGTTAAAATAAGGTTCAATTTTTTCTATCATCCGCATGTTTACAATATGCTTCCTGTTAGCTCTAAAAAACATTTTTTCATCAAGCCTTTCTTCCAATGCATTTAGCGATTTTAGTATTAATGGTTTATAGGTTCCAAAAAATACTTTGGCATAATTGCCAACGCTTTCAAATAATCTTACTTCACCAAGTTTTACAAACCAGCAGCGTTCTCCGTCTTTTACAAAAACCTGGTCTTTATCGGTTAAAACACCTCTGTTAATACCAGCCATAGTAGCCGCCATTTCTTTTTCTTCGGCTATCTGTAGTTTTTGTATGGCATCGGCCAGCCGCTTGGGTTCTACAGGTTTCATCAGGTAATCGAGGGCATTAACTTCAAAAGCTTTTAAAGCATATTCATCATAGGCAGTTGTAAAAATAACATGTGGCGCACTGTCCAATTCTGTCAACATATCAAAACCGGTTTTGCCTGGCATTTGAATATCTAAAAATACAAGATCGGGGGACAGGTTTTCAATTTTTTCAAGCCCTTCTGTAGCATTGGCAGCTTCGCCTACCACTTCAATTTCCGGAAAATCAAGTAATAGTTTTTTTAATTCATTTCGAGCCAGCCTTTCATCATCAATTATTAAAGCTTTTTGCATAATAATGCTTTTTAATTTTTATGTTAAACTTCTATCGGTATCAATACTTTTGATTCTACCATTGATGTATTTAAATTTCGAATATCAAATACAGCTTTGCCCTGGTACATTAAGTTTAACCTGTCCTGGGTACTTTTTATTCCAAAGCCCTCTTCATTAATTTCGGTGTTAAGTTGCCCGGTATTTTGCACCAGCAATTCCATATCGTTGCCCTTAAATTTTGCAACTACTCTTACCACACCTCCTCTTATCTGCCTGCTTATACCATGCTTAATAGCATTCTCAACCAGTGTTTGCAACATCATGGGCGGCACAGGTTTTTGTAATGTATCTTCATCTACATCAAATTCTATTTTTAATCTTTCTTCAAAACGCATTTGTTCAAGTGCCAGGTAATCTTTTACAATGTCCAGTTCTCTTTCAAGTGTTACTGTTTCCGATTTTTCGGCTTGCATACTGCTACGTAAAATATTGCTCAGTTCAGTAATAGCCCGCCTTGCCCGTTTTGGGTTTTCATCAACCAGGGCACGAATGCTGTTTAACGAATTAAAAATAAAATGAGGGTTTATATGTGATTTAATGGTTTTAAGCTCCAGTTCTTTTACGGTCGATTCCAGCCTTAGCCTGTCAATTTGGTCTTTTCTGTTATTTTCTACATAGTGGTACACAATATAGATAAGCATCCAAATAGCAATAAGTAAAAGGTTATAATAAATCCCTACCAGGTCCGATTTGTTTTCATAAACCCATTCTCCTTTTTTATTTCGTGTCCAGCCGGTAGATTTTTTTATTTCAGTTATTCCTTTTTTAATTGAAGTGTCTTTGCTCATTTCAGTATTCTTATAATAAGCAACATTTTCCAACCCAAACTGTTTTTCCATTTTTATAGCTTTCTCCAGTTTTTGGTTAGAGTAATATTTATCATAAGAATAACCTGAGTGAGATTCGATGTAATTGCTGCCATAATATAAAAGCGTACCTGTACAGCCTACCGAAAAAAGAAACATGATAACAATGCGGTTTATAGATAATTTAAACCAATTTGTTTTTTTTATTACAAACCTAAGTAAGTGGGTTGATAGAATACCACATACCAATAATATAGCAAGGCTAATAAGGTATTGTTTTTGGCCACCCTGCTCCTTAAACCGGTCGCCAAATACCACGAAATTAAAATACAATAGAATTAATCCCCACACCCCCCAGCCTATAAACTGGCATAACCAATATCGCAGATCTGATTTACGCATACGCAAACTTAAAACTCAATTTAATAAATTTTTGCTTCCATTTGATTAATGGCGAAATGGTGGGGTAGGAGGTTAGGTTGTTATTTACTTATGATAAATTTGTTTAAACCCCGTTTTTATATAATATTGCATTGGCTATTCACATATTTTAATAAAAATTATAATTTAAGAAAACAATGTCATTTAATCTGATTGAAGCATCGAAAGGGTTGTTTACCAACGAAATGGTAAGTAAGGCAAGTAATTATCTAAACGAAAGTGATAGTGGAGTGATAAAAGCTATTGGTGGAATTTTACCGGTGGTTTTAAGCGGCTTTGTAAATAAAGCTTCAAACCACGAAGGGGCAGATTATATTGCCCAAACGGCAAAACAACAAAATGAATCGGGTGTTTTGGATAGCCTGGGCAGCTTTTTAGATAATGAAGGTGGTGCTCTTTTAAATAAAGGCGCTGGTTTATTAAAAGGATTATTTGGCAATAAGTTAGATGGCTTAACGGGGTTACTGTCTAATTTTGCCGGAGTAAAATCTGCATCAATAAGTTCTTTAATGAGCATAGCTGCTCCTGCAATAATGGGGTTAATTGGTAAACATGCCAGCGAAAACAATTTGAGTGCAGGCAATATAACTTCTCTGTTAAACGATCAAAAAGCAAATATCAATACCGCATTGCCAACGGGGCTTAATCTTAGCAATGTATTAGGAAATTTTGGAGGTATCGAACAAACTATTAGCAATGTTGCACATCATACAGATGAACCTGTTGCAAAAAAAGGTAATGTAATGCGTATTATACTTCCGTTGATTTTATTTGCTTTGCTGGCAATGGGTTCCTATTACTTTAAAGGATGTAATAAAAATCCTGAAATGATTACATACCATCCCGAATCATCAAAAACAAACGCTGAACATGCTTCAGTTAAAGTTAAAACATCAACAGTTGCTGTTACCGGTAAAGTTGATAGCCTAACTGGTGATTTTATTTACAATACCGGTAGTATGGTTAATATTGATTTACCCAATAATGCAGGCAAGCTTGCAGTAGGTGAATTTTCAACAGAAAATAAGTTGTATAAATTTTTAAGCGATGCTGGCGCAGCCGTTGATACAGTAAAAGGTAATTGGTTTGAATTTACAAATGTGAGATTTAAAACAGGCAGTTCTGATATAACAGATGAATCTATGATACAATTGAAAAATATGGTTGCCATAACAAAGGGGTTTCCTTCAGCTCAATTTAAAATTGGCGGATATACTGATAATACAGGCAGTATGGCAACAAATATTTCATTATCTCAAAAAAGAGCCGATGCAGTAGAAGCCATTTTAAAAAAATTAGGTGCATCTTCAAATTCATTTACAGGTGCTAAGGGATATGGTCCCGAGTGGCCTATTGCCGATAATGCAACTGCAGAAGGCAGAGCACAAAACCGCAGGGTGGCAGTAAATGTAAAAGCAAAATAAATTAAGTTAATATCGTTGTAAGCCTTTCGGAAATCCGAAAGGCTTTTTTATTCTCCAATATAAATCAAGTATTTTTACAGCATGGCCAATCCTAATTTACATATTAAATCCGATCACCAGAATGCTGCTGAAAAGGAATTTGAAAACAGCATTAGACCAGCGGTTATAAATGATTTTACGGGCCAGGCACAAATAATTGAAAATATAAGCATTTTTATAAAAGCTGCTAAGCTGCGTGGAGAGGCGCTTGATCATATTCTTTTTCATGGCCCGCCGGGCCTTGGCAAAACAACATTAAGCCGTATTGTAGCAAATGAGTTAGGTGTAAGTATTAAAGAAACCAGTGGGCCGGTAATTGAAAAACCGGGTGATTTAGCAGGATTGCTTACCAATTTAGAGCCTAATGATGTTTTATTTATTGATGAGATACACCGGCTGAGTACTGTAGTGGAAGAATATTTATATGCAGCCATGGAAGATTACCGGATAGATATTATGATTGACAGCGGACCCAATGCAAGAAGCGTACAATTGAACCTGAACCCGTTTACATTAATTGGCGCTACTACCAGGAGCGGATTATTAACGGCACCCTTACTTTCCAGGTTTGGTATAAAATCTCGATTAGAATATTACGATGCAGCAACACTTAAAAATATTATTCTTAGATCTGCAAAAATATTAAAAACAAAAGTTACGAGCGATGCTGCTGAAGAAATAGCTGGCCGTAGCCGTGGAACTCCCCGTATTGCCAATGGTTTGTTACGCAGGGTGAGAGATTTTGCCCAGGTAATTGGAAATGGCATTATAGATATAGCCATAACGGAACATTCATTAAAAGCATTAAATGTAGATAAGCATGGCCTTGATGACATGGACAACAGAATATTAAGTACCATTATTGATAAATTTAAAGGCGGCCCTGTGGGTATTACTACCATAGCCACAGCCGTTGGCGAAGAGGTTGGAACATTGGAAGAAGTTTATGAACCTTTTTTAATACAGGAAGGATTTTTACAGCGTACTGCCCGAGGCAGAGAAGCCACTGCAAAAGCATATAACCACCTGGGAAAAAAATCTTCTTTTGGCGGGAATGAAAATTTACTTTTTAGCGATACAAATAAATAATAAAGTATTTTAATAAAGATGCCGCTTTTAAGCGGCATCTTTATTTTTAAATGGTTTATAATTATTCCGTAACAACCAGCCTAAAGCCATTGCCATGAATATTTACAATTTCAATGTTTGAATCTTCTTTAAGGTATTTACGCAGTTTGGCAATATACACATCCATACTGCGGCCATTAAAATAAGTATCGCTGCCCCAAATCTTTTTTAAAGCAATTTCACGGCTTAGTAAATCATTTTTATATTCACTCAGCATTTTAAGTAATTCATTTTCTTTAGGCGAAAGCGTTTGTGTTTTTCCATCAACTGTTAGTTCTCTCAATCTTGGGTTAAAATGGTAATTGCCCAGGTCGTATTCTGCATTTACTTCTTCACGGTGCAATTCTTCGTTACGTTTTAATATGGCTTTTATTTTATGTAGCAGTACTTCGCTATCAAAAGGTTTTGTTATGTAATCATCGGCGCCTAGCTTATAACCTTGTATAATATCGTCCTTCATGGTTTTGGCGCTTAAAAAAAACAAAGGCACATCAGGGTTTACATCTCGTATTTCTTCGGCTAAAGTAAATCCATCCATATTGGGCATCATAACATCCAGCAGGCATAAATCAAATTTTTCACGCTGAAAAGCAGCCAGTCCAAGCTTGCCATCTCTTTCAAGCGTTACATTATAATCATTCAGCTCTAAATAGTTTTTTAATACCATGCCAAGGTTCGTGTCATCTTCGCACAATAGTATTTGAGGTTTAACTGGTTCCATAATTATCAGGTTTATTAGCAAATAAAATTAAATCAAAGTTTATACAGCGAATATAGTGCCTAATTTTTTGTTAAAGGTAAAATAGTTATCGGCGTATTGCTTGTGTTCGAATGTATTTCTTGTCTGTGAGTGTTTTTAAAAAGGCTATAATATCTTTCTGATCCTGTAGCGACAGGCCCAAAGGTTTTCTTAGTGCATCGTCTATGTTAATCGGGTCTTCTACAAAAGCATCAGGGTTATTGTAATAGGTTAGTACTTGTTCAAGCGTTTTAAATTTACCATTATGCATATAGGGCGCCGTAACTGCAATGTTTCGTAAGCCGGGAGTTTTAAATTTTCCAAGGTCATTTTCTTTTTTTGTGATATTATATAAGCCTGCATCGTTTAGTTCTTTTCCATTGTACAAACCAATGTTTTTAAATTCATCATTTGTAAAATCTTCCATGCGGTGGCAATCAAAACATTTTGCTTTATCACCAATAAAAAGTTGCCTGCCTCTTTCTTCAGATGCTGTTAGTTCTACCTTACCATTGCTCCAGTCATCAAATTTACTGTTAACTGTTTCTAATGTTTGTTCATAAGCTGCAAAAGCTTTTGCCAGGTTTAATGCATTGGGTTGTTCGTTAAATATTTTTATAAAAAGTTTTTTGTATTCAGCATGTTCATTTAATCTTTTTATAGCTTCTTCAATTGGCAATCCCATTTCATCAGGGTTTTGAATAGGCTGTAAAGATTGCTCTTCCAGCGATGCAGCCCTGCCATCCCAAAAAAAATAAGGCCTGTTTTTCATATTTAAAACAGATGGAGTATTACGTTTGGTAAGTTTGCCTTCAATGCCAATACTAAAGGCAACCGTATCTGCAAAAGCAAATTTGGGTTTATGACAACTTGTACAGCTAACTGATGAATCTTTTGAAAGTATTTTTTCGGAAAATAATTTTTTACCCAATTGGGCTTTGGTTTTTATTGCTGCCTGGTGATTGCTGATAAATGAACTGATAATTATTATCAGGATAAGGCCACCGGTAAGTATAAAGAATTTATTTTTCATTATTTCAAAATTAAGCAGGTAAATGTAAAATATTAACCGGATTTGAATTAGTGGTTGTAACTTTCCAAAAAAAAATCATGGCAAATAAGGAGGCATTTATACAGGCCATAAATAATGGATATACTTTTAAAGGCGAATCTGTAAAAATTGGTGCAGCCATGCTGGATGGAGAAGTAGTGGCAGAAGCTGGTATCAATTTACCTTTAAAAACGTTAAACCGTCATGGGCTTATTGCCGGCGCAACAGGCACTGGTAAAACAAAAACCTTGCAGGTAATAAGTGAGTTTTTAAGTGATAACAGTGTGCCTGTTATGGTGATGGATATTAAAGGAGACCTAAGCGGTATTGCCGCTATGGGTGCCACCAATGCTAAGATTGATGAGCGTTACCAGAAGCTGAATATGCAATTTAAACCGGCGTTATTTCCTGCCGAACTGATGACATTAACAGGCCAAAATGGTATTCACCTACGGGCAACAGTTAGCGAATTTGGCCCTGTATTACTTAGTAAGATATTGGAACTTAACGATACACAGGGTGGTGTGGTAGCAATGATATTTAAATACTGCGATGATACAAAGCTACCGCTACTGGATTTGAAAGATTTTATAAAAGTATTGCAATACATAGGCGATGAAGGCAAAGCTGAGATTGAGAAAACCTATGGAAAAATTTCAACTTCATCTACCGGAACCATTTTACGAAAAGTGATTGAACTGCAGCAACAAGGCGCCGATATTTTCTTTGGTGAAAAAAGTTTTGAAGTAGATGACCTGATGCGTATTGCAGATGATGGCAGGGGAATTATTAGCATTTTACGGGTTAACGACCTGCAGGATAAACCTAAACTTTTTTCCACTTTTATGTTGCAAATGCTTGCTGAACTATACGCCAGTTGTCCCGAAGAAGGCGATATGGATAAACCCAAACTGGTAATGTTCATAGATGAAGCTCATCTTATTTTTAATGAAGCCAGTTCGGCATTATTACAACAAATTGAAACCATAGTTAAACTTATACGTTCAAAAGGAATAGGTATTTTCTTTTGTACACAAAATCCTATGGATGTACCGGCTAGTGTTTTAGCACAATTGGGGTTAAAAGTGCAACATGCATTACGTGCATTTACTGCTGCTGATAGAAAAGTAATTAAACAAACCGCAGAAAATTATCCCGAAACCGAGTTTTACAAAACTGAAGACATTATTACCCAACTAGGTATTGGAGAAGCGCTCATAACCATGCTCAATGAAAAAGGTATTCCAACACCATTGGCCCATACCATGCTTTGTGCACCACGTAGCCGTATGGATGTTTTAACAGATGCTGAGATTGGTGCAATAAATGCAAAATCTAAGATGGTGGCTAAATACAATCAAACCATAGACAGCCAAAGTGCGTATGAAATATTAACTGAAAAACTAAAAGAAGCGGCTGAAAAATCTTCAACAGAACAAACAACAACAAATAAACCTGCAAAAGAAGAACCTTCAACCATTGAAAAAGTTGCCAATAACAGCATTGTTAAAAGCATGGTTCGTACGGCAGGAAATACTATTGTACGTTCATTACTAGGCGCCTTGGGTTTAGGTGGCAAAAGCAGAAGCACGAAAAGAAAAAGTTGATTTTAACAACTCTATCAAAACAAGTACAACCCTTAGCAGTTTTGATAATCTTATTTTTACAGCATGATTAAATTACAACAAGCCGTTAGGCATAGATACGGCCCTTTGATAGTATTGGCCTTAATACTTTTTACATTAAGCTTTTTAACAAGGATAATTCTTTTAATAATTAGTTGGCCAAATCTTGAGCTTAGTTTCCTTAAGTTAATTGGTATATTTTTTATTGGCCTATTTTATGATATAGTTGTGTGTAGCTTTTTTGCAATACCGGTTGCTTTATTTTGCTGGTTGATGAAAGATAGTTGGTATCAAAAAAAATGGAACCGTATTCCTTTGTTTTTCATTTTTTTCATCATCACTTTAATACTTGTAATAAATGTTGGCGGAGAAATAATCTTTTGGGACGAATTCAATGTACGTTATAATTTTATTGCTGTGGATTACCTGGTTTATACCAATGAGGTGTTGGGCAATATTTGGGAGTCGTATAATATTCCAATGATATCTACAGCAGTAGTAATTGCCGTTATAGCAATACTTTTTCTGGTTCGTAAAAAAATATATGCATCACAACAAGTTAGTATGCGTTTTGCAAAACGCACTGTTTACTTTTTCATTTTTATGTTGTTGCCTGTTGCCGGTTATTTTTTGGTAAACAACCGCATAAAGAATATCAGTGGCAATAATTATGTAAACGAATTAAGTGGTAATGGTATATATGAATTTGGAACTGCTTTCTGGAATAACGAAATTGATTATAATAAGTTTTATGCCACCAATAACGATACAGCAAACTTTAAGATATTGCGAAATATGCTGCAGGCACCCAACGCAACATTTACCAATAATCCGTTAAGTATTGAAAGGCAAATAAAAAACGATAGCCCTGAACATAAATGGAACATAGTACTCATTAGCGTTGAAAGTTTAAGTGGCGATTACCTTAAACATTTTGGAAATACCGAAAACATAACACCATATCTCGATTCTCTTGTCCCTCATGGTTTATGGTTCAACCAGTTTTATGCATCAGGTACACGAACGGTTAGAGGTTTGGAAGCATTATCGCTTGCCATACCGCCAACTCCCGGCCAGTCAATTGTGCGCAGGCCTGGTAATGATGATATGTTTACTATGGGAAGTGTTTTAAAAGCCAAGGGGTATGAAGTGAATTATATTTATGGGGGTAATTCGTTTTTCGATAATATGGGTAAATTTTTTAGTAACAGCAGTTATACCGTGTTAGACAAAAGAGATATACCCGATAGTCTCATTCATGTTACAACCGCATGGGGAGCAGATGATGAAGCTTCATTTGATTTTACCTTGCAACAATGCGATAAAAGCTTCAACAAAGGCAAACTCTTTTTTAATCATGTGATGACGGTTAGCAACCACCGGCCTTATACTTATCCCGAAGGAAGAATTGATATTTCACCAACTTATCAATCTATTCAAGGGGCTGTTAAATTCACCGATTTTGCAATTAATAAATTTATAAAAGATGCAACGCACAAACCCTGGTTCAATAATACTTTGTTTGTGATTGTTGCCGATCATTGTGCTAAAAGTGCCGGAAAAACCGATTTGCCTGTAAACCGATATCATATACCCTGTATTATATATGCTCCACAATTAATTAAACCAGCAATTGAAAACCGACTGGTTAGCCAAATTGACCTTGCACCTACAATTTTGGGACTTATGAATTTAAATTACTTAAGCCGCTTCATGGGTTATGATATATATAATATGACAGCCGGTAACGAGCGTGCATTTATAAGTACCTACCAGGATATGGGCTATATCCATAACGGGGAAATGGTTATTTTATCACCGCAGCAAAAAGTACAAACTGTTAAGCCCGATTTCATTACTGGTAACAATACAGCAATAAAACCATCGGACAGCCTAATAAATGAAGCTATTGCCTGGTACCAGGGAGCAAGTTTTTTATACCAATCAGGAGGCTATAAATCTAAAAAATAAATTTAAAAATAGTAAAATAAGTTATTGGTAATAAACTGTTTATACATAAATCAATAATATGAATGTTGTATTTTTTACACATTTAAATCAAAGAAAAATTTAAAAAATAATTGCAAAAAATGTTGCTTGATAGTAAAAACCACACTATCTTCGTTTCGGTTTTTCATAGGATATTGGATTTTAAAGCGGGACTAGATTTCCATCTTGGTCCCTTTTTTATTTTTATACCTTTCTATTGCACCCATTTTATATTCCCGTTTTTATCAGTTTTAATTTTGTTTTCTGCCTGTAAGTAATTTATTACCCGCCACAGCTTCTCTTTTTTAATGTGCTTTAACGTTGCCAGCATAACATCAAATGCTAAAGCACTTTCAACTGTATTATCTTTAATTTTGCGGCTAATGAAGTCAAATTCTTCAGCAGAAACATATAATATTTTTTCGTTAATGCAATTGTCGCAAATACCACATGCGTTGATTTTTGTATCATTAAAATATTTTGCTATTTCAACACTGCGGCAACCTGTTGTCTTTTTTATATACGTTGTTATAACTTTTACTCTTTTTTCATAATTCACTTTTCGTTTTAAATAATCAGCGGTGTGCAATTTGTAGTCATCTGCATACATTCTGTTTTGAAAAAGGGTTATTTGTGGTTTTTCTTTTTGAGCCGAGTAGCTGATGATACCGTATTCATTAAGCTTCTTCAATTCTTTTTTTAAATTGATTACATCTGTTTGAATAAAATTGGCAAGTTTGCTTTCGTACACAATGGCAGGATAGTCAAAGATGCCTTCATACGAACGCAGTAACCCTTTAATTAAAGGTTCTAATGCAGGCTCTTGCTTTTCAAAATCTATAAGTTCATCCCTATTGGTTGTAAAAACCACCGTTGATGGCTTAAAGAAAATTTCATTAAAGCCAAGGATACCTTCTTGCTCCAGCGCTTTAATACTATATGATGCAGTAAGTATATTTAATTTAAAAGCGGCCGCAAAAACTGCTATATCAAAATCATAGCTTACTCCCTCACCACTACCGGCAGGCACCTGCAGATGATTCATCATGGATGTATAAACCATTTTAATTTCTTCTTCTTTCGGAAAACGAATATCTGATTGCTGACAAAGATTTTCAATTTCTTTATTGTTATAAAGCATAACAGCATAAGCTCTTTTACCATCCCTGCCTGCACGCCCTGCTTCCTGGTAATAATTTTCTAAACAGTCAGGTACATCGTAATGAACTACCACACGAACATCAGGTTTATCTATACCCATACCAAAAGCATTGGTACTTACAATTACACGGGTTTTATTAGTAATCCAGTTTTCTTGTTTTTTATTTCGTTCTTCATTATTTAATCCAGCATGATAATGATCGGCATTTATTTTATTTAACTTCAGAAGATCGGCAATTTCCTGCGTATGTTTACGGCTTTTGCAATATACTATTGCAGTGCCTGGTACATTTTTAAGTATTTCCAGTAATTTATTTTGTTTTGATGCGACGTTAAAAACAGAATAAGAAAGATTAGGGCGCTCAAATGATTGTTGAAATTTTTGCCATACAGTTTGATGAACTCCCGCCGTAGAAGATTGTAGGGTTAATTTTTCGCAAATATCATCTTGTACAATTTTTGTTGCCGATGCGGTTAGCGCCAAAACAGGAACACCGGGAAGCAGTTCTCTAAGGGCAGCTATTTTTAAATAGGAGGGCCTAAAATCGTAACCCCATTGTGAAATGCAATGGGCTTCATCAATGGCAATTAAATTTATTTTCATTGCATGAATAGCGTCTAAAAATAAATCGGTTTCTAACCGCTCTGGCGAAACATACAAGAATTTATAATTACCATAAATGGCATTCTGTAAAGTTTTTTTTATTTCTATGAAACTCATGCCAGCGTATATAGAAAGCGCAAGAATTTCTTTTTTCTTCAGGCTTTCTACCTGGTCTTTCATTAAAGCAATAAGTGGACTAATAACCAGGCAAATACCTTCTTTTGCCAGGGCTGGTACCTGAAAACAAATAGATTTACCAGCGCCGGTTGGCATAAGTGCCAGTGTATCTTTTTCTTCCAGCACTGCATTGATGATATCTTCCTGCAGCGGTCGGAAATTATCATAACCCCAATAAGTTTTTAAAATTTCATGAATGTTCACCTATGCAATTTATAGCTTCAATTTAGATTACTTTCTTAAATCTAAGCCACAATGAATTTATGGCCAGCACTACATCGCTGAAGCCCATTGCCAGCGCTGCTAATCCTGGTTGCAATAAGCCAATTGCAGCAATGGGAATAGCAATAATATTATAAATAAAAGCCCAAAATAGGTTTCCTTTTATAGTTTTAAAAGTATGTTTACCCAAACCTAATGCCAGGGGCAAATGGTGGATTCCTTTGTTCATTAAAACAACTTGTGCACTTTGTACAGCTAATTGTGTAGCATCGCTCATTGATATACCAATTGTTGCTTTTGCAAGTGCAGGAGCATCATTTACTCCATCTCCAACCATGGCAACAGGTTTTTCGTTATTTAGTTTTTCGATGATCTGTAATTTTTCCTCCGGCGATTTCTCTGCATACACTTTATCAATACCAAGTGTATCTGCAATTTTTTGAGTACGTTCTAAAACATCGCCGCTTAATAATATGGTTTCAATTTTTTTTGAATGCAGATAAGCTATTACTTCTTTAGCCTCAGGCCTTATTTCATCTTCCAGGTTAAACCAGCCAATTAGAATATTGTTTTGTAAAAGATAAGCTGTGTGTGTAGTATCATTTGTTTGAGATGCTGCAATCTTATAAGAACCCAGCAAATAGTTGTTACCTTCCAAGTCATCTGCTTTTATACCAAGCCCTTTTATTTCTTCAATTTTTTTCCAGTTTAAAGTATCATTTGTTTTCCATCTCTCGGATATTGCTTTTGCAATAGGATGATTGGAAAATTTTTCCATAGAAAAAACAACCTGTTTAAAATTTTCATCAGTTAATTTCAGTGATTTAAAACCGGTAACCGTAAAATTTCCTTTTGTGAGTGTGCCTGTTTTGTCAAAAACCACTGTTTGTATATTGGTAAAAAGTTCCAGGCTTTTTGCATTACGAAACAAGATTCCATTTTTTGCTGCACGCCCTAACCCTACTGCTATGGCAGCAGGTGTTGCCAAACCCATTGCACAGGGACAACTAATAACCAATACTGCAATACTTCTCATTAAAGATGAAGTGCCACTGATATCAAAAACAAAATAGTTAATTAAAAAAGTAAGTAAAGCAATTATTAATACTGCCGGTACAAATATGGCGCTTATTTTATCGGCCATTTGTTGTATAGGTGGTTTTTCGCTTTGTGCTTCTTTAACCAAAGTAAGAATATTACTAAGCACTGTATCTTTTCCAATAGCAGTTACCTGGGCTTTAACGGTTCCATCAGTGATGATACTACCGCCAATCAAAGCATCTTTCTTAGTTTTTATTACAGGGTTACTTTCGCCTGTTAGCAATGCTTCATTTACTGAAACCTCTCCCCATAAAATTTTACAATCAATTGGTACTTGATCACCTGTTTTTATTAAGATAAGGTCGCCAACATGCAGGGATGTATTTTCAACCGGGAAAATGAGTTCTTTATGTTCATCATCAAATGCAATCATGTTGGCCATTACTTTTTGCGTGGCGGCCAGTTTTTTTAATTCCTTTTGTGTTGTATCAACCGACTTATGTTCAACCCATTCGCCCAAAAAAACAAGTGTGATGATGGTTGCAGCCGTTTCATAAAAAATAAAATCCATCCCCATATTTCCTACAGTGCCAATAAGGCTGTAAACAAAAGCTGCGGTGCTGCCAATTGCAATTAGCACATTCATATTTGGAATACCATGACGCAGGCTTTTAATGGCACTTACACCAAAATAATTCATCCCAACAATATACACCGGTAAACAAATTGCTAACTGTATCCATGCGTTCATCAAAAATGCCGGATGCCAGGGTAGCATGTGTAGCATCAATACTAAAGTAAACGGCAGGCAAAAGAGAAAACGCTGAAGATGGTTGCTGAAAAAATTTTGAATTTTGAATGTTGATTTTTGAACCGGGGCAACCGTCTTTTCATCAATAACTTTATATCCTAAATTAGCAATGCCTTTGGTAAGTTCTTCTTTTGTTTTATAACCATCCATTTCAAAACTCACTTCACCACCAATAAAATTCACCTTTACATCTTTCTGTCCTTCTTTATGAAGGTAGCGATCTATACTTAATGCACAATTGGTGCAGGTCATGCCTTCAACTTTCCAGTCAACTTTTTCCATACTGCAAATTTATCCTCAGAAATTTTTCTTAGATTACTAATGAAGGAAAATATCTTTGCAACATGGAGGTAAATTTTACATTAGACACTATACAGGAAGCTGCCACTGCAATTTTACAATCAAATTCAAGCTGCAGTGTTTTTGCATTTCATGGCGAATTAGGCGCTGGTAAAACAACATTTATACATGCTTTGTGTAAAGCTTTAAATGTTGTAGATACCATTACCAGCCCCACATTTTCAATAATAAATCAATATAAAACCAAAAGTGGGCAAACCATTTACCACATGGATTTTTATCGTATAAAAGATGAGGCCGAAGCCATAAATGCCGGTGTGGAAGACTGCCTGTACTCTGGCGATAAATGTTTTGTGGAATGGCCCGAAAAAGCAGCAGGAATCTTACCGGAAAAAACACTTCATATAACTATAACTTTAGCCCAAGATAATACCCGAAAGCTGAAATTAAATTTGTAATTTACAAGCTTACAAATAATTCTATATGGCTTCGTCAAAACCCTATATTTCATCTTCATTTTCTTATGAAACGCTAGAAGAAACCCTGGATATAAAAGCAAAGGGGGCTGAGTTATTGATAGGTATTCCAAAAGAAAATTCTTTTAATGAAGACCGTATTGCCCTTACACCCGAAGCAGTGGCTGTAATGATTGCAAATGGCCACAGGGTAGTGGTAGAAACAAAGGCTGGCGACGGTGCCAGTTATACCGATAAGGATTATAGTGAAGCCGGCGCAAAGATAGCTTATGATAAAAAAGAAGTTTTTGAATGTGAAATATTGGTAAAAAGTGCGCCGGTAAGTGCAAGCGAATGTGAACTGCTTAAACCCAATCAAACTATAATTTCTCCTATTCACATGGCGATAATGAAGCGTGATATTTTACAGAAGATGATGGAGAAAAAAATTACTGCATTAAGTTTTGAAAATTTAAAAGACGATACCGGGCATAATCCTATTGTACGCAGCATGAGCGAAATAGCAGGTAGCGCAGTAATGCTGATTGCAGGGCAATATTTAAGCAAAGCAAATAATGGTAAAGGTGTTTTGGTTGGAGGTATAAGTGGCATACCGCCAACAAAAGTGATTATTATTGGCGCCGGTATTGTAGGCGAATACACAGCACGTACAGCATTGGCAATGGGTGCAAGTGTAAAAATATTTGATAACAGCATTTACCGGTTAAAGCGATTACAGAATAATATTGGAGTACGCATGTGGACTTCGGTACTTGAGCCGAAAATTTTGGCAAAGCAATTAAAAACATGCGATGTAGCAGTAGGTGCATTAAGTGGCGTTACCGGGCGAACCCCCATTGTTGTTACCGAAGAAACTGTAAGTAACATGCGGCCAGGAAGTGTGATTGTGGATGTGAGCATTGACCACGGCGGCTGTTTTGAAACAAGTAAAGTTACCAGCCACGAAAAACCTATTTTTAAAAAACATGATGTAATACATTATTGTGTACCAAATATTCCCAGTGGTTTTGCCCGTACGGCCTCGCAGGCAATAAGTAATGTATTGATGCCACTATTACTTGAAACCGGCGAAGATGGTGGCATCGATCATATTGTTTGGCATAAATTAAATATCCGTAGCGGTATTTATCTATACAAGGGAAGTCTCACTAATTTTTTCCTAAGCGAAAGATTTGATTTGAAATTTACTGATTTGAATTTATTGATTGCAAGTAAACGGTGATGAATCTTTCTTAGCAGTGTTTCTTCCTGGCTTTACCTCACTGGCGAAGATATGCTTCTATTTCTTAGCAACGTCTCTCCTTGGTTTTGTGTGATGGCCGAGGACGTTGCGTTATTTAAAAATTATTAATTTTAATTAATGCCAGTAGGAGTTTACCCGGTTACCAATTTTCTACCCAGCACAGTCCCCTGCAAAGGACTATGCGTAAAAAAAAGGAGGATCTTTTTCTTAAACGACGCAACGTCCTCGGCTTACACACAAGCCCGAAGAGAGACGTTGCTGAAAAAAAGACGTTGCTGAAAAATAACAGTATTTACAACAAACAGTAGTGGTAAAAATAAAATTCATTATTTATAAGCCTGTATATCTATAACGGCATCACAAAATGCATATTCCTGTTTTACATTGCTGCTTATAATTACAAGTTTATTTTTTGTGTAATTGCTGATAAGACTTTGATACAACGTTATACCATCAGCATCTAAATTAGTGGTGGGCTCATCAAGTAACAGTAATGGTTTGCTGCTAAAAAATGCCTGCGCAAGTTTTAAACGCTGTTTCATACCACTGCTAAAATAACGGAGTTGTTTATGTACGGCAGTTTCTAAGCCAACAATTTTTAATATTTCTTCTATACTATATGATTGTAACAAAGGTTTAAACGATGCATGAAAATGCAGCATCTCTTTAGCAGTCATTTCTTCTATCAATTCTAAATATGGCGCTGCAAGTGAAATGTAATTATAATGTTGTTCGGGTTGTATTTTATTTTGATCTATTGTGTACTCTATAATTCCTTCATTGTACATGCTGGCGCCGGCTATAATCTGAAGTAATGTGGATTTACCCGATCCATTTGGCCCTGTGATAGCATATTTTTTAGCAGAATCAAAAGTAAAATCAACATGACGGAATATCCACTCCCGGTTATAGCGCTTACCAACATTCGCTAACTTCACATTCGCTTCACCAAAATCAATTTGAAAAGAAGCGGTTATTGAAGAAGTCATGTTTTTTTGATTCATAATAATTTTGGCAAGATATAGTGTTGCTTGCAGCAGTCATGAAAAAATAAAGCTTCTCTTTATGTTTCAGGTTAATGTAAATAGCAAGGTTGCAGAAAACTTATTCATCCTCAGTACTTCCTTTTGTAAATCGTTTAATAATACCACGGCCACTTTCCCTGATAAATGTTACAATTTCATCCCGTTCGTCGGTAGCTGGTAATTCTTCTTCTATAAAATTTAGCGCTTGCGAAGTGTTCATGGATTTGTTGTAGATGATCCGGTAGATGTCTAAAATTTTATTAATCCTGTCTAATGAAAATCCTTTTCTTTTTAGCCCAATGGAGTTTACACCGGCATAACTTAATGGTGTACGGCCTGCTTTAATATATGGAGGAACATCTTTACTAACTAATGAACCACCGGCTATGAAAGCATGTTGGCCTATATGTACAAATTGGTGTACGGCACACATGCCAGCAAGTATGGCATTATCGCCCATTATAACATGCCCGGCCATTTGAGTGTTGTTACTCATTATACAATTGTTGCCTACAATACAATCATGTGCAATGTGGCTGTATGCCATAATAAGGCAATTGTTACCAACTTTTGTGGTCCACTTATCTTTGCTGCCCCTGTTTACTGTTACAAACTCACGAATGGTGGTGTTATCGCCAATTTCAACAGTTGTATCTTCACCATCATATTTTAAATCTTGCGGTATGGCTCCAATAACTGCACCCGGAAAAATACGGCAGTTTCTTCCAATTCTTGCGCCTTCCATTATGGTAACATTGCTTCCAATCCAGGTGCCTTCACCAATCTCTACGTTTTGATGTATAACACTAAAGGGATCAATCTTAACATTGGTAGCCAGTTTGGCATTGGGATGAATGTATGTGTGTGGATGAATCATATTTTATATGCTGGTTTGCTTATAAGCTAATTTCTATTATTTTCTTTTAACCAACTGGGCAGTTAAATCTGCTTCGGTACATAATTTATTGCCTACATACACACTACCTCTCATTACACAAATTCCACGGCGTATAGGTTCAATAAGTTCCATCTTTAATATTAACGAATCGCCGGGTACTACTTTTTGTTTGAACTTACAATTATCTATCTTTAAAAAATAAGTATCATACTGTCCGTCGGGCATAGCATTTATACATAATAAACCACCGGTTTGGGCCAGGGCTTCAATTTGTAAAACACCAGGCATAACCGGGTTTCCGGGAAAATGCCCCTGAAAAAAATACTCGTTGAAAGTTACATTTTTAATACCTACAATTTGTGTATCGGTAAGTTCAATTATCTTATCTACCATTATAAAAGGAAAACGGTGTGGCAGAGTTTTTTCAATTTGTTGCTGTGTGTAAACCGGCTCCTGGTTGGGATCGTAATAGGGTATGTCTTTAGTGTGTTTGTTTTTTTTGATATACTGTTTTATTTTTTTTGCAAACTCTACATTGCTGCTATGGCCGGGGCGGTTTGCAATAATATGTGCTTTAATAGGATAACCTATTAATGCTAAATCGCCAACCACATCCAACAGTTTATGCCTGGCTGGTTCATTGGCAAAACGCAGTTCCAGATTATTCAGGTATCCTTCGCTTTTTACTTCTACTTTTTTACGTCCAAAAGCTTTTGCCAGCCTGTTCATTTCTTCATCGGTAACAGGTTTATCTACAACCACAATAGCATTATTGATATCGCCTCCTTTTACCAGGTTATTATCGAGCAACATTTCCAGTTCGTGTAAAAAACAAAAAGTACGGCAGGTAGCAATTTCTTGTTGAAACTCTTTCATTGATTTTAAGCTGGCATGTTGTGTGCCTAATACCGGGCTGTTAAAATCAATGAGAGTGGTTAGCTGGTAATTAACTGCCGGCAATGCGGTCATCTCAACTTTTTTTATATCATCAAAATAAGAGATGTTAGTATCAATGCTATACCACACTTTGGCTGCATCCTGCTCCAGTACGCCGGTTTTTTCAATTATATCAACAAATGGCCCACTGCTTCCATCCATGATGGGAATCTCCGGACCATTTAATTCTATCAGGCAATTATCAACTCCCATACCAACCAATGCAGCCAATATGTGTTCTACAGTACTCACCCTGCAACCGTCTTTAACTAAAGTTGTGCCTCTTGAAGTATCTGAAACCAAATCACAATCAGCCTTTATAACAGGTGCGCCTGGCAGGTCTATTCGTTGAAAATTGTAACCAAAACCCGGATTGGCTGGCTTAAGCGTCATATCAACTTCTATTCCCGAGTGTAGCCCTGTGCCAGATATGCTTACCGCTTTAGCTAAAGTGTGCTGCTTGTCTGGATTAAAATTTTTATCCATACGATGTTCTCAAATTTTGTTGGCAAAGATATTTAAAATATGTTGCCCACATAACTTATAGCTTACTTTAGCCTTATCTAAAGTCTAAAATTGCAGTTGAAAGCTTCCAAAAATGCCAAATTTTGATGCAGTGCCGGCATAAGAAGGGGCAGGAGCTAATCGCCACACAAAATCAATTCGAAAAACCTTGAAGATATTATCAATGCCGGTACCTATTTCCAGGTAGGTTTTTTTATTTAAAGTTTTAAATGTACCGGTTTTATTATTGATTGCGATATTTTCATTACTCAACGAACCCCATAGTGTTTTGGCGGTCCAAAATTGCCGCCATTTTAATTTTCGGGTTATTGGTATAAAGCGAAAAAGCCCCGATCCAATATTGTGTTCTATATTAACACCGGCATATTGGTCGCTTAGATACTCAAAACGATTCATCAGGTTAAATGCAAATGGGTTATAATAGTAAAGATCATTACCGGGATGATTCTCCAGGTTAGTGAAAGGCATGGCGCCATTTATTTTTCCACCATACACTCTGTAATACAAAACTCCATACGGCGAAATTTTCATCATATCCTTAACCAGCAGAGAATATTTGCTGTAATTATATGCACTATTAAAAACTCCCGAAATACCTTTGGCAACCAGCAATTCTACAATTGGGTATTTTGTTCCCAGCGAATACCGGTTGTAATCAGTTTCAATAAATTTTTCAAGATAAGCAAATCGAAGTTTAAGAGCTACTTCAAAATTGGTAAGTGGGGTACCTTTATTTACACTAAAATTTTTTATGTTGGGTAAATTAAGCAGGGGTAAATATTGCCGGTGCGATACAAACCATTCGGTAGAAAAACCCTTACCCAGTTCATTAAATACTTCAAACCTAAAATCTTTTACGTTGATGAACTTTCGGGTAACGTTGGGCTTGCGTATAGCCAGCGAAAAAATATTATCCTGACTAACCTGCCCCACCTGGCTTATGCCATTATCCACATCATTTTGATAAGAAAGGTGCAGCCTTATTCGTTTCGGTACTCTTTTTACAATCCAAAATGCTTCGGCCAGGCCTTTAAATTTTTTATCCCTGGTGCCATAAGCAAGGTATCCATGCAGGTACACATTTTTCATCAGTTTTTTATTGGTACCCAGGTCAAACCTGAAACGAGTGCCTTCCCACTGGTTAGCGCTTATCCAGTTAAACCAGGGGCCAATTTCAAATTTGCCTACATCTCTGTAGCCACCGGCTAAAAACTTTAAATTTCGTTGCAACCTTTGAAATTTAGGCATTTCCAAAAGTTTATCAATGGTGGTATAAATTGCTTTTTCGTTTTTTGATAAAGTATCATGTCTAAGAGAAGCCCATACCGAATCAGTTTTTTCGGTTACAGCTTTATCTGTTTTTACCACTTCTTCAATACGCTGATCTTTAAATGATTTGGTTAAAGAATCGCTGTTGATGACGATGTTTTTATAGGATGTTGTTTTTCTTCCAATAAGTGTTAATGAATTTTTTCCCAGCAACCTGAAATCAGCAAAGAATTTATCCCGGTGTAAAAAAATTACAGAATCATTTATTGGGATATATTCCTGGAAAACACTTATGCGGTCAATAAAATTAATATTGGCATCTTTACCCAGGTAAAGGTTTGCCTTGGTTATCTGGTAAGTTTTTTCTTTTACCCATGCATCGCCATTAAAAGTGTTTTGACCGGGCCTTTTTGAGTTAAATACAAAATGGTATATTTTATTACCATTTACAACCTGTGTATCGGGTACGGTAAAAATGTAATAGTTATCTGCATTATCATTAAAAGGACTTATAAAATCCTTGTCCATCACATTAATAAAATTGCCGTAAATGTTTACATTTTGATCCATTACTCCCAACAATTTACTTATGCTTTCATTTTTAAACCCTTTGGTATTGGTGGCTTTTATGTGTTCGTAAAATTTTTGTGGATTTTTTTGAAAAGCATAATCGCTCAGGCTTTCAAGCAGGTAAGCAGGTAAAAAAGGTGTCGATTCCGAAGTGCTGTCTATATTGTCAAAAATAAATGAGAACCCTTTTAGCAGAAAATTCTTTTTTGCTTTTTTGGCATTAAAGTTTTTTATATCCACTTCCAGTTTATTGTATGCTTCGTAACTAAAGTTGGCTTGATCGTAGCGATTGTATTGTTTCTTTTTTGCCATTATTTTTTTCCATAAATACAACCCCCGATTCCATTTTGCTTTTACAATAACTTCATCTTTAGCCATACCTCTTTCTAGTTGTATGTTGAAATCTTTATTGTTTTGTAAAATGCTAATAGGAATCTTGTAAGTTTCAAAACCAATATAACTTACTTTTAAAGTATCAGCTTTAAAATTATGAACTAACAAAGTAAACTTCCCGGCGCTATCGGTTGAACGTCCAATACCAGACCTTGCAAAATATACCGATGCCCAGCTTACAGGCTCTTTGGTGTGGCCATCAATTACAGTACCCGAAATGGTAAGGGTTTGGCCAAATGATACTCCGGTAAAAAAAAGTAAACTTAAAAATGCAATGATATATTTAAAGATTTTCAAACAAGAAAGTTTTAAGCTTGGGTAAGATTTTTATATGTTCAAAAAAAGATAATGTGTAAAGATATTTTATTTTACAGGCAAGCTGCCAAAGAAAATGTTAAGCTGTATTTTTTTGATTTGTAACTAAATTACATGAGGGATTTAGGAATTGCTTTTCACCATCATTTCTTTTAATAACTTTTCAAGCTCTATCACTCTTTTTTCAAGGCTGGGTAAATTGCGGCTTGCAGCCTGGCTTCGCAAGGCAGCGGTATAATCAAAAGCTGGTGATCCGGTTACGGCCGAGTTTGGATTTTTTATAGATTTACTAACGCCACTTTGTGCATTGATTTTGCTGCCATCGGCAATTTTAATATGGCCTACAATACCAACCTGGCCACCTATCATAACATTATTACCAACTTTAGTACTGCCACTTATACCGCTTTGGGCAGCTATTACCGAATTATTTCCTACTTCTACATTATGGGCAATCTGTAAAAGATTATCCAGCTTTGCACCCGATTTTATTAAGGTACTTCCAATGGTTGCCCTGTCTATGGTAGCATTGGCGCCAATTTCCACATTATCTTCTACCACTACATTTCCAATTTGAGGCACTTTTTTTAAGGTACCGTCTGCTTGTGGAGCAAAACCAAAACCATCGCTGCCAATAACTGTTCCGGCATGTATAGAAACGTTGTTGCCAATAACACAATCATGATAAATCTTTACTCCTGGATGTATAATGCAGTTTTTACCTATGGTTACATTATTACCCAGGTATGTGTTAGGGTAAATTTTAGTATCATCGGATACAATTACATAGTCGCCTATAAAGGCAAAAGCGCCTATATAAACATTTTCACCAATTTTTGCTGTTGCTGAAATATATGCTGGTTGCTGAATGCCGGTTAATTTCTGTCTTTGTATCTGCTGGTATTTTTCTAACAGGGTTGCAAAGGCAGAGTATGCATCTGCAACTTTTATAAGTGTGGCATTGATTTCTTTTTTCAGTTCAAGAGATTCGTTGATGATGATGATGCTGGCTTCTGTACTGTATAGATATTCTTCGTATTTAGGATTAGCAAAAAAGGTTAGTTGCCCCTCTTTAGCTTCTTCAATTTTACCAAAAGAAGCTACAGCAGTTTCGGCATTGCCTTCCACTTTGCCGTTTATCATCATGGCTATTTGTGCTGCTGTAAATTGCATGTTATTGAATCATTAAGTAGTATGTCATTTAAACATAAGTAAAAGTAGTTTTTTTTAAAATAATCAACTTATGACATGCTACTATTGGCTATGTTTTAAGATAACAAATGTAATATTTTTTCACCATGCCCATAAGGTTTTGGTTTATTAGTGCATTATCAACCTCCGAAATGTCTTTTACACTACCATCTTTAAATAAGATATTTATATGTTCTTCTTTGGTATTATAAGTGCTGCTGCTTACTTCCCCGGTAAATACAAGCCAGGCGGCTTCGGTTTCTGTTATATTTAATTTGATGCAGGCTTCGGCAATTTTTTCGGTAACCAGTTTTTGGGATACAGGCTCGCCATAGTACCTTACTTTAAGTAATTGCCGGTTAATAATTCCGTTGCATAATATAGATAATATAATGTCATCATGATTACACCAACTCTTTATTGCTGCCAGTACATCATAATCATCCAGGTTACAAAATTCCTGCAGTGTTACCGTTTGTATGGGTTTAGTAATAAAATTATGCAATGGTTGTTGTGCTGGTGCTTTTATTTGTTTGGCCCGTAAAATAATCCGTTTCAGCATTTGCTCAGCACATAAAACTGTTTTGTGCAAATAAACCTGCCAGTACATGAGCCTGCGAGCCACTAAAAATTTTTCAATACTGTAAATAGATTTTTCTTCTACCATCATCTCTCCATTATGTACAGTTAGCATTTTTAATATCCTGTCGTATCCAATCACACCTTCATTAACTCCGGTAAAAAAACTATCTCTTGTTAAGTAATCCATCCTGTCCACATCAAGCTGGCCACTTATGAGCCTGTATAAAAATTTCTTTGGATACCTGTCTGTAAAAATTTCCAATGCAAGGGTTAATTGACCATTAAACTGTTTATTAAGTTCTTCAATTATTAATAAAGAAAGTTCCTCATGATGTCTTGTCTCAACCAATACCCATTCAAGTGCGTGGCTAAAAGGGCCATGCCCAGCATCGTGCAGCAAAATAGCAATTTTTGCCGCCTGCTCTTCAGCGATTGTAATTTCAATGCCTTTATTTTTTAATTCGTTAAGGGCAATACTCATCAGGTGATAAGCGCCTAAAGCATGATGTAGCCTGCTGTGTACGGCACCCGGATATACAAGGCTTGCCAAAGCCATTTGGTTAATACGCCGTAATCGTTGAAAATACGGATGAGCAATAACCTGGTTTATAAGCTCATCATCAATGGTAATAAACCCATAAACGGGATCGTTGATTATTTTTCTAAAAGGCATTTAATAAAATATAGTTTGTAATTTTTCTTCAAATTAAACCAGTAACTGTTAAAAGTTACACAAAGCTAAATAAAGCAAAGTATCAATGATATAAAAAATTAAATTTGTAAGCATTGAGAAATAATACCTTTGAGCACTTACCTGTTTTTGGTTGGTGAAAATTTAAAAGGGAAAACCATAAGAAAGAATATTAATTATCTGTCGGCCCCAAAATCTTAAAATTTAAACTTTAAACCTTTTACATGAGCATAGCAAAAATTCTTTGGGTTGATGATGAAATAGACAGTCTTACATCGCAAGTAATGTTCCTGGAAAATAAAGGATATGAAGTGCAAACCAAAACCAACGGTTTTGATGCAGTAGAATACGTAAAAGAAAATATTGTAGATGTGGTATTGCTTGATGAAACTATGCCAGGTATAACTGGTTTGCAAACATTACAGCAAATAAAAGAATTGAAAACTAATTTACCAGTAGTACTGATAACTAAAAATGAAGCGGAGAATATTATGGATGAAGCCATCGGTTCTCAAATAAGCGATTATTTAATAAAGCCTGTAAACCCTAACCAGGTATGGCTGAGTTTAAAAAAACTTATTGATAATAAAAGACTGGTTGCAGAAAAAACAACATCGGCTTACCAACAGCAGTTCCGCAGTTTGTTTATGGCATTAAACAGCAGCCCCGATTATAACGAATGGATGGAACTTTACCGCAAACTTGTTTTTTGGGAGCTGGAAATGAAAAAAAGCGATAGCCCCGAAATGCAGGAAGTGTTTCAAACGCAAAAAGCCGAAGCCAATACAGAGTTTTTTAAGTTCGTTTCAAAAAACTATGCATCCTGGGTTAGTCCCAAAAGTGTTGATGGACCAATTATGAGCCACACCCTAATGAAGTTTAAAGTTTTTCCTCACCTGGAAAAGGGTACACCCCTGTTTTTTGTTTTAATAGATAACCTTAGGTTTGACCAATGGAAAACCATTCAACCAATTTTTGCCGAAAATTTCCGCATACATGAAGAAGAAACTTTCTACTCCATATTGCCCACTGCCACACAGTATGCCCGCAATGCAATATTTTCAGGTTTAATGCCGGTTGATATAGAAAAAAAATTTCCCGAACAATGGAAAAATGATGATGAAGACGGCGGCAAAAATTTGTATGAAGAAGAATTTTTTAAAGCACAGTTGAAAACATTGGGCAACACCAACTTGAAATATTCATATACAAAAATTACCAATAACAACGATGGGCAAAAGCTGGTTGATAATATCCATAACATGATGGATAACGACATAAATATCATAGTATATAATTTTGTAGATATGCTTAGCCATGCACGTACCGAAATGGAAGTGCTTAAAGAACTGGCCGGCGATGAAACCAGTTACCGCAGTATTACCGCAAGCTGGTTTACACATTCTCCATTGCACCAGGCATTAAAAAAAATTGCCGATAAAAAACTAACCATGATTGTGGCAACCGATCATGGAAGCGTAAGGGTTAATACACCGGGCAAAGTAATTGGCGATAAACAAACCACTGCCAACCTACGCTACAAACATGGCCGTAATTTAAATTACGAAGCTAAGGAAGTACTGGCTTTTAGAGACCCCAGGGAAGCAGGTTTACCGGTACCCAATGTTAACTCGTCATTCATTTTTGCCAAAGGCGATCTTTATTTATGCTACCCTAATAATTATAACCATTTTGCCAATTATTATCGTAATACCTTTCAGCATGGCGGTATAAGCCTTGAAGAGATGATTGTGCCCGTGATAAGAATGACCAATAAGTAAAAGCCAAATTTAAAAAGATTGGTATATTTTTTTCAACCTAATGGTGATAACTTAAATTTTAAAAGAAACTGCCCCTGGTTAAATTTGTTGCTTTACAGCTTTAGGGTTTTTTACTTTTCATTTTTTGAATTTTAATTTATAATGAAATATACACAACATAATTTAGATAAGATAGAGAAAGTAGCAGAAGAAAGCGGTTATGTTATACGGTACGAAAGGGGAACTTTTCAAAGTGGTTACTGCATTCTGCAAGACAAGAAAGTTATTGTTATCAATAAATTTTTTCAAACCGAAGGCCGTATCAATGCACTTACCGACCTAATGCCAAGCCTGGAAATACATTTTGATGCACTTACCCACGAAAGCCAAAAAATTTATGAAGAAGTGATGAGTGTTGGTAGTAGCAGGTAATAATTTACATGAACAGCCAATAGCTACAGCACCTTAATACATATTTTAAAAACCTCGTACCTCAACTTCAATTCCTTAAATTTGCTAAGTGCAATGCCCCCCGTTAAAAATAACATTTCTTGGCACCGGTACCAGTAGTGGTGTACCAATGATAGGATGTAGCTGCAAAGTATGCTCATCAACCGATATAAAGGATAAACGATTACGTTCCAGTATTCTGGTTGAAAGTGCAACAACTTCTTTTGTTGTAGATACCACACCCGATTTTAGGTACCAGATGTTGCGTGCCAAAGTAAAAAAGTTAGATGCTGTTTTATTTACCCATCCTCACAAAGACCATATAGCGGGGCTTGATGATGTACGGGCTTATAATTATTTTCAGCAAAAACCTATGGATATTTACGCCAACTCATTAACTGAGGAGGCAATAAAACGGGAATTTGCTTATGCCTTTTCAGATAAAAAATACCCAGGCATACCAAGCCTTAATTTAATAACCATAGATGAAACTCCTTTTCAAATAGGCGATATACCCGTAATGCCTGTATTGGTATGGCATTTAAAAATGCCGGTACTGGGTTTTAGGTTTGGTAACTTTACTTACATAACAGATGCAAACCGGATAGAAGATGAAGAAAAAGAAAAAATAAAAGGCAGCGAAATATTGGTTTTAAATGCATTGCGAAATGAAAAGCACATCTCTCATTTTACACTGGATGAAGCAGTTGCCCTGGTTAAGGAATTAGCTGTACCGGCCGGTTATTTTACACATATAAGCCACCAATTGGGTAATCATGCAAATGTAAATACCAGTTTACCTTTAGGGATTGAACTGGCTTTTGATGAACATATCTTGTACTTATAATATTACCACTTCGTGGTATTGTATAGAATTTAAACTAGCACTACTTTACAGTCATAAAATGGGCAGGCTATGTTTAAAAATTTTGCAAAAGATTATTTTAATTTCACCCATAAAGAAAGGGCAGGTATTATTAGCATTATGTTGCTTATTATTTTTTTTATGATACTGCCTTTTATATTTCCATATTTTATAAAGCAAGCTAAACCGGATATAGCAGCATTTGAAAAAGATATTGCTGCCCTTAATATTAAAAAACAGCTAAGTACCAAAAAAAATACCCGACGAAATTTTGATGAAAACAATTACCAGAATTATTACCAGCCATCAGAAAAAAATTATTACACAAAACAAAATAAAGGCGTGCTGTTTTATTTTGATCCTAATACATTATCTGAAGAGGGTTGGGTTAGGTTAGGTGTAAGAGAAAAAACTGCTGCCACCATTCAAAAGTATATTGCCAAAGGCGGTAAATTTTATAAACCTGCAGATATAGGAAAAATTTGGGGCCTACATGAAAATGAAGTAGCCAGGTTATTGCCCTATGTACGTATAGCAGCTAAAGAATCGGCAGCATTTGTAGCAGATAACAATATAAAGCCACAAAAAACTATTGAAAGATACGCTCAAAAAATGATGACTGTTGATATCAACGATGCAGATACAACAGCTTTTATTGCATTGCCGGGTATTGGAAGCAAACTGGCAAACCGTATCATTAACTTTAGGGATAAGTTAGGTGGCTTTTATACAATTGAACAGGTAGCAGAAACTTTTGCCTTGCCAGATTCTACTTTTCAAAAAATAAAACATAACCTGCAACTTAATAATACAACGGTAAAAAAAATAAATATCAATGCTGCTACTATTGATGAATTAAAGCTACATCCTTATATCAGGTACAATCTTGCAAATGCCATTGTACAGTACCGTAACCAGCATGGGCAGTTTGTTTCGGTAAACGATCTTAAAAAAATAATGATTTTTTCTGATGAAAAATTTAATAAGGTAGAACCATATTTGGCACTTCGGTAAATAACTAACAATTGTTAGTATTTTTTAATTCCCTTAAATTGCAGCCTAACGATTGCCATTTTTTATGAATTTTAAGACATCAGAACTTACCGAACAGGTTGCTTTAACTGCAAAAGAATTTGCTAACCAGCATATTAAACCACATTTAATGGAATGGGACGAAAGCCAGGAATTTCCGGTACACATTTTTAAAGAGATGGGTAAACTGGGGTTAATGGGTGTATTGGTACCCGAAGAATATGGTGGCAGCGGGCTTGGGTATTATGAGTATAATGCCATCATCCAGGAGATTGCAAAAGTATGTGGCTCAATTGGTTTGTCGCTGGCAGCTCATAATTCACTTTGTACCGGCCATATACTAACTTTTGGCAATGAAGAACAAAAGAAAAAATACCTTTCAAAACTAACTACCGCAGAGTTTATTGGCGCCTGGGGCTTAACCGAAGCAAATACGGGCAGCGATGCAGGCAATATGAAAACAACCGCAATAAAAGATGGAAACGAATGGGTAATAAATGGAACAAAAAGTTGGATAACACATGGTAAAAGCGGCGATGTAGCAGTTGTAATTTGCAGAACGGGCGAACCAAGAAGCAAAGACAATTCCACCGCATTTATTGTAGAAAGATGTACGGCAGGATTTAACGCCGGTAAAAAAGAAAATAAATTGGGAATGCGTGCCAGCGAAACCGCCGAAATGATTTTTGATAACTGTCGTATTCCTGATACAAACCGCATAGGCGAAGTAGGCATGGGTTTTAAACAAAGTATGAAAGTGCTGGATGGTGGCCGAATTTCTATTGCAGCATTAGGGTTGGGTATTGCCAAAGGCGCTTATGAAGCAGCATTGCAATATTCAAAAGAACGTCATCAGTTTGATAAGCCAATTTCAAATTTCCAGGGTATAAGTTTTAAACTGGCAGATATGGCAACAGAAATTGAAGCCGCCGACCTTTTAATTAAACAAGCCTGCGATTTAAAAATGAGAGGCATGCCTATGACGAAAGAATCTGCCATGGCAAAATATTACAGTAGCGAAGTGGCAGTTAAAGTTAGTACAGATGCTGTACAAATATTTGGCGGGTATGGTTACACCAAAGATTTCCCTGTTGAAAAATTTTATCGTGATAGTAAACTTTGTACAATCGGCGAAGGAACCAGTGAAATACAAAAGATTGTTATTAGTAGGGAAGTGCTTAAATAAATTTACAAAAGTTTCATTATTTTCTTCATTGTTTAAAGCATAAATAATAAAGCCATCCTGATTATTAGGATGGCTTTAAGTTTCAAATACTTTACTTACTTTTTATCTCCACCAAGCATACCACTTAGTTTATCTTTAACGCTATCAAAAACATCTTCTGCTTTGTGAGCAGCATTTTTTGCAAACTCTTCAATTTTTTCTCCTGTTTGCCCTGGTATTACATCGCTAATTTTATCCATAATACTTGCATCTGATTTTGGCGCACCTGATGCTGCTGCAGCAGCCGTATCAGATGCTGTAGTTGATGAAAACATATTATCAACAGCTCCCTCTAACATTGGAAATTTTTCTTTTACAAATTCTTTAATGGCTTCAATTGATTTTGTAGCCTGGTCTGCACTGATGCCTGCTTTTTCAATAAGGCGTGTAATTAGTTCCTGCATAATTATATTTTTTAAAAATTGAATTACAAATATGGCAGGTTTTTGTCAAAGATGATTACTTACATTGGTGAATTAATCGTTAACCCAGATAAAGATGTATAAAGCTATAATCACTTATTCAGTATCATACCTGTCCACACGTGTAATTCCTGTCATCGCATTAAGCCTGTTTACCAGTTCATCAAGTTCTTCTTTATCGTGTACAAATATTTTTACATTGCCTTCAAAAATACCTTGTTTGGCTTCAATGGTCATGGCGGCAATATTAAATTTTAATTCGCCGCTGATAAGATTGGTAATTTTATGTATAACGCCAACATCATCAAGCCCAATAATTTTTAATCCGGTTAAAAAAGATATCTCTTTGTTTTTTGCCCATTTGGTTTTTACCACCCGGTGGCCGTAATTAGCCAATAGCCTGGCTGCATTGGGGCAATTGGTGCGGTGTATTTTTAATCCTTCGCCGGTAGTTACAAATCCAAAAACATCATCGCCCGGTATTGGTTTGCAACAATTAGCAAGCGTATATTGTATCTTATCGCTGCTTTCGCCAAAGATGATGAGTTCTGCATCTTTTTTATCAAATTGTTTTACCGACGGAGCGTTATCAATTTTTTCTTCCACAACCTGTTTTACAGGTTTAGGTGGTACCAGCTTATCGCCATGTAATGTAAAACCCTTTAATTCTTTAAGATCAATTTTTTTTATGGCAATCTCATACAACAGATCAAGTGATGAACCTGTTTTAAAATAATTGGAGAGTTCTTCCAGGTTTGCGGGGTTCATAGCAGCGCCTAAGCTTTCCAATTTTCGTTGCAGCATGTATTTGCCTTCTTCAGCAGTATTTCTTTTTTCTTCTTTTAAGGTATCCTTAATTTTAGATTTGGCCTTGCTGGTTACAACAAAATTCAGCCACTCAATATTTGGTTTTTGTTTGGCGCTGGTAATAATTTCAATCTGATCGCCACTGCGAAGTTTTTGACTAATGGGTACCAGTTTGTGATTCACTTTTGCACCAATACATTTACTTCCCACTGCTGTATGTACACCAAAAGCAAAATCTAATGCCGATGCGCCAATGGGTAACATCTTCACTTCGCCTTTTGGTGTGTACACATAAATTTCTTCTGCTAAAAAAGAAGTTTTAAAGTCCTGTAAAAAATCAATAGAGTTTTCATCAGGGCTTGTCAATGCCTCTCTTATTTGATGAAACCATTTGTCAAAACGGCTTTCATCATCCTTGCCTTCTTTGTATTTCCAATGTGCTGCAAGACCCTTTTCTGCAATTTCATTCATACGTTTGGTACGTATCTGTACTTCTACCCATTTGCCGTGTGGCCCCATAACGGTTGTATGCAACGCTTCATAACCATTGCTTTTGGGGTTACTAAGCCAATCCCTCAATCGTTCAGGAGAGGGGTTGTACGAATCGGTAATAATGCTATACACTTTCCAGCAATCTTCTTTTTCTTTTTCTAAGGCAGCGTTCACCAAAATTCGGATTGCAAAAAGATCATACACTTCTTCAAAACTTACCCCTTTTTTCTTCATCTTATTCCAGATGGAATGGATGCTTTTTGGACGGCCGTATATTTCAAAATCAAAATCGGCCTTATCTAATTTTTCTTTTAATGGCCTTATAAAATCATTAATATATTTTGTTCTTTCTCTTTTTGTGTCGCTTAGTTTTTGAGCAATGTATTTGTAAGTGTCTGGCTCCATATATTTCATTGCCAGGTCTTCCATTTCGGTTTTAATGTTATATAAACCCATTCGGTGTGCAAGAGGTGCATACACATATATAGTTTCACTCGATATTTTTAATTGCTTTTCCCGCTTCATGCTTTCCAGTGTGCGCATGTTGTGAAGGCGGTCGGCTAATTTTATTAATATTACACGGGGGTCGTCGGTAAGGGTAAGCAGTATTTTTTTAAAATTTTCGGATTGTTGGGTACTGTTGGTATCCATAACCGTACTTATCTTGGTAAGGCCATCTACAATTTTTGTAACTTCTGCTCCAAATTCCCGTTGTATATCCTGTAGGGTAATATCGGTGTCTTCTACAGTATCGTGCAATAATGCACAGATGGTGCTTCTAATACCTAAGCCAATTTCTTCCACACAAATTTTGGCAACAGCAATTGGGTGTAGTATATACGGCTCACCGCTTTTTCGGCGCATGGTTTTATGTGCTTCGGCAGCCATTTCAAAGGCTGTACGCAACAATCGCTTATCGCCGGGCTTTAGTTTACTTTTTAAAACACGTAGTAACCCACGGTAATGCCGCAGTATCTCTTTCTTTTCTTCTTCTTCGCTGAGATTGTATTTAGGTATTTTAATGGCTGTTTCCATAAGTTATTTACGAATTTACGTAAACAAATCTGTTTTCTGTTTTAGCAAAATCCCTTACTTTTGCAACCCTTTTGCGGATGTGGCGAAATTGGCAGACGCACCAGACTTAGGATCTGGCGGAGCAATCCATGTAGGTTCGACCCCTATCATCCGCACAAATACAAGCTGTAAGGTTTAAAAATTTAAGGTTTAAAGTTTTTTACAACTGAATAACAACCTTAAATTTTTAAACCTTTTAAACTTATCAAACTTTTAAACACTAATAATGGCAACAGTTACAAGAGAAAACATCGGACAGTTACATGAGAAATTAACCGTAAAATTGAGCAAAGAAGATTACCTGCCTTCTTTTGATAAAAAACTTAAAGAATATAGCAAATCGGCCAATATACCGGGCTTTAGAAAGGGAATGGTTCCTGTGGGGATGGTAAAAAAAATGTATGGCAGCTCAATTTTTACCGACGAAATACTTAAAACCGTTGAAAAGGAATTATATACTTGGTTAAATGCCGAAAAGCCAGAAGTATTTGGACAGCCATTACCCTTGCAAAATGATTTAAGGGGCTTGGATATGAACAATCCAGTGGATTTTGAATTTGGTTTTGAAATTGGCCTTAAGCCGGAATATACAATGGCTGATATTGCTAAAGCAAAAGTAACGCTTCATAAAGTAAAACCTACCGATGCTATGGTTGATGAAGAGATTAACCGAATGCAGATAAAGGGTGGTAATATGACCGAGCCTGAAACGATAGATAATGAAGAGAATGTTTTAAATATACTGTTTACCGAAGCCGATAAAGATGGTAATATTATAGAAGGCGGTGTAAGCAAAGAAAACTCGGTTATTTTGAAATATTTAACTGCTGCCACACAAAAAAAATTCAAGGGTAAAAAAACGGGTGATACCGTTACTATACAATTAAACAAAGCTTTTGATGATGATAAGTTGGCGATGTTTTTACAAGACCTGGGTTTTGATAAAGACGATAAAGAAGCTGCAAAAAAATACTTTAACCTTAGCATTGTTAAAATAGGTTTGGTTGAAAAGCGTACGCTTACCGAAGAGTTTTTTAAAGAGATTTATCCCAATAAAGAAATAAAGACTGAAGCAGAATTACGAGATGCCATAAAAGAAGAAATTGAAAATTACTGGGTAGCACAAAGCCGTAACCAGTTGCAGGATCAATTGTATCATTATTTACTTGATGAAACAAAGATGGATTTTCCTGTTGAATTTTTAAAACGCTGGTTGCAAACAGGCGGCGAAAAAGAAAAAACAGCCGAAGAAGTTGAAAAAGAATTTCCGGGCTTTAGTAACCAGTTAAAATGGACACTGATAAGTGATAAGCTGGTTAAAGAAAATGGATTAGAAGTTGGTAATGAAGAACTGCGTGAATATATGAAAACAGAAGTAATGCGTTATTTTGGAACCATGAACCTGGGTGAAGATACAAGTTGGCTTGAAAGCTATATCGACCGTATGATGAAAGATGAAAAACAGGTTGATAGCAGTTATCGCCGTTTAATTACCGATAAACTTTTTAACTGGATTGAAGGACAGGCAAAACCAACTGAGAAAGAAGTTACTGCCGATGAGTTAACAGCAATGCAACATCATCATCACCATTAATAAAATTGGAGATAAAAGTTATCTTCAATTTTGTATCGCTGTTGGTAGGAGTTACTTCTTTTTTTTCAGCAACTTCAATTAAGTGGAACTCTTTTTCAGTAACGTCTCTTTCCGGGCTTTCTGCTGGCGTAGGTAAACTCTCTGCATTGCCGCCGCCTGGGCTTTGACCAGCGGCGAGGTGAAGTACCTGTATTATTGCCAATTGCACTACTAATACAAAATTATAAAAGTAGGTGCTAATATTTTATTCAATAGCAACCTTTGTTTTAAGGTTCATATATTAAAGACTGCTTTGCCGCTGGTTGAAACCCAGGCGGCGGCAACACCTCATGGTTATTTGGCTTACCTACGGCGGCAGAAAAAGGCCAAAGCCATTGCCTTCATTTCTTACTCTTCCCTCGGCCATGCTGTAGTAACTGAGTATATAGTTTTCTATTACATAGCCGCCTATGTACTCTATTTGTTTTGTTGGTGTGCTGCTGTTATTATATACATACTTGCTTAAATGGCTGCCCGAGGCATCGTAGCGGTAATTTATAAATTTCATACAACTTTATTGGCATAAAATACGCATCCACACATTTATTTACTCAATAAAATGGCAGTAAGGACAATAGGCAATATTAAAAAAGTAAATGAGATACTGTCCCATAAAAATTTATTAATAGTTTTTTTTGAATTATATACTTTTATTCTATAATTTATTTCAATTTTTTCTTTTTCTTTTGTAAAAAATTTATATAAAAAAAATATTAAGAGCAACATAAATGCTATGTAAAAAAAAGCAAAATGAGGTATTGAAAATATATCAAATCCAAAATATTTTTTTATTAAACCCCCAAATAAAAAACCCCACGTTGAAATGGCAATTGCCAACAAATTAACTGCTGCATAAATTGGGCTTTCTTTCTCGTTAAAAAAAATCTATAATAAGAAGAAAATATATTTTTAAAAATCATTGTCAAGTTTTTATTCCCTAAACATAAAACATGTTTTATTATATAGGATTATTTTCTTTTTCAGCAACATCTCTCTCCGGGCCTGTGTGTAGGCCGAGGACGTTGCGTCGTTTAAGAAAAGATCCTCCTTTTGTAAACAGCACAGCTTCCATCTGCATAAAATTGATAACCGGGTAAACTTCTACTTTCGCAGATTAAATAACGCAACGTCCTCGGCTATCACACAAAACTAGGGAGAGACGTTGCTAAGAAATAAACCTACGGCGGCAGAAAATATTCATCAGCTAAATTTTACGAACTTGGTTTTGACGAATTTACTTGTATTACTCATTACAGGGGCAATTAGTTTTTATTGGCTAACGGTTAGTACCTGCTGTGCCCCTGGTTGAAACCCAGGCGGCGGCAACATCTCATGGTTATTTGGCTTACCTACGGCGGCAGAAAGTGATCGGCTTAGGTCGAACACTTGCGCCAGTGCAGTGCCGCAGGTCGGAGACGCAAGCGGCGGCGCTCACGAGTTTATGAGTGGGCTTACGGATGAATTAGAAACACCGTCTGCGGCGAAAAAGCTTATAAAGGAATAAGTGGTTCTTACAATTTTATCTCTTCATCACTATCATCAAAAAAATGGAACTCGGTTAAATGATAGTTAGTGTTGGCTTTTAGTTTAATGCGCTGCTTATACTTGCGGCGCCATTTACTGAGTTTGCTAAATAAAAATCCTTTTGTAAGGTACGAGTGCAGGATGGGATGGATTTCTATGGTTAAACCTTTATGCTTTTGCATAATAAGATAGCTCAGGTTTTTCTCTATCTCGTCTTCTAAAATAAGGGTAGAAGATATTTTTCCGGTACCGTTACAACTTGGGCAAACTTCGCTGGTATTGATGGTCATCTCCGGTTTCATACGCTGGCGGGTAATTTGCATTAAGCCAAATTTGCTAATGGCAAGTATGGCGTGTTTAGCCCTGTCTGGTTTCATAAAACCATCCATAGCATCGGCCAGTTTCTTCTTGTTTTCCATCAATTTCATATCAATGAAATCAACTACAATTATGCCGCCTAAATCTCTTAAACGCATTTGCCTGGCTATTTCTTCAGCAGCTTCTAAATTTGTTTCCAGTGCATTTTGCTCCTGGTTATTGCTTACGCTTTTATAACCACTGTTTACATCAATAACATGTAAAGCTTCTGTATGCTCAATAATTAAATAAGCGCCGCTTGGCAGGTTTACTGTTTTACCAAATGAAGCTTTTACCTGTTTGGTAACACCAAAGCTGTCGAAAATAGGAGAGCCGTTATTGTAATGAGAAACAATATCTGCTTTATCGGGTGCTATGCGTTGTATGTATGTTTTTGCATCGCTGTAAATGTTCTTGTCGTTAACAACTATCTTATTAAAATCTTCATTTAAAAGATCACGAAGAATGCTTGTTGTTTTGCCCTGTTCGCTTAAAATTTTTGCAGGAGGTGTGGCTCCTTTTAAATTGGTTTGTATAGTTTTCCAGGTGGCAACCAGACTTAAAAGGTCTTCATGAAGTTCGGCTGTGTTTTTTCCCTCGGCGGCAGTGCGAACAATTACTCCCAGGTTTTTGGGTTTAATGGCTTCAATTATTTTGTGTAATCTTTTTCTTTCGTCGCTTGAATGTATCTTTCGTGAAATAGCAATAATATCATTGAAAGGGGTAACAACTACAAAACGACCGGGTAGCGATAGTTCGCAACTAAGGCGGGGACCTTTGGCTGCAATAGGTTCTTTAAGAATTTGTACCAGCACATTTGGTTTGCCGCTTAGTACTTCGGCAATTTTGCCCGTTTTAACAATCTCAGGCTCCACTTTAAATTTTGAAAAGTCTATGCCATTCTCAGATTTATCATGTATGGATTCGCTGGTGAATTTTAATATAGAACGAACATAAGGGCTAAGGTCGGTGTAATGCAAAAAAGCATCTTTTTCAAAACCTACATCAATAAATGCAGCGTTAAGTCCTGGGATAAGTTTTTTTACTTTTCCAAGATATAGGTCGCCCACACCAAAACTGGCATCTGCTTTTTCATTATGCAGTTCCACCAGCTTTTTGTCTTCCAGCAAGGCAATTTCTACACCTTGCGGTGCAGCATTAATAATCAGTTCCTTGGTCAAGTATAACTTTTTGCAAAGACCACTACATCAACGAAAGTAAAATATACCTACATGCACAATAACTTAGCATTGATTATAATCACATGCAGGTACATGAGCCATATTGAGGATTTATGGCTTCAATAAAAAGAAATTACTTCTTTTTATGGCGATTCTTTCTTAAACGTTTTTTACGCTTGTGAGTTGCAATTTTATGACGTTTTCTCTTTTTACCACAAGGCATAATTAGTCTTTTTTGTGTTTAAAATAATTTTTTTAAATATGTAAATCGAATATTATTTCGATGTTTTACCGTAATTGTTTTATTCGTTCATCTACTTCCTGGCTATAATGTGGATCATTTATAAGTCTTTTACTTACCTGGTACCACTTTATTGCTTCTTGTTTATCTCCTTTTGCTGCATACGTATCAGCTAAAAAAGCAATGGCTTCCATATTTTGCGGTTGTGCTGTAACAACTTTTAGCAAACGCTCAATGGCTTTATCATATTGCCCCGAAACATAGCCGCCAACGCCTAACATCATTTGGGCTTGCATGTTGTTAGAATCTTTACGTACAACACTTAACAGTTGCTGAATACCTTTCATGGCTTCGTCTGGCCCACCAACCCTGCTTCTTCCAAAAATATAGCAGCTTCCCAGGCCTACTTTAAAATTGTCATTATCGGGGTAAAGTTCTATCCCTTTTTCAAATAAGGCTATTGCCTGCTCTGTTTTCCAGTTTAATTTAGCTTCATCCTGCTCGTTGCGAAGATTGTGTAAAATTAATTGGGCAGCAAAGGTGAGGTTTTTTTCCGACTTATCCAACTTAGCTGCTTCAGATAAATAATAAAAATAGGGCTCGGCTGTATGAGAGCTATCTTTCCAAAAATTTGCCAGGGCTGTATTGGCCTGTATAAGTTGCCCTTTTACGTCGCCACGTGTTACACTGTTCTCTAATTTGTTAACTATTTCTAATTGCGTGGGAGTTAAATGTGTCTTTTCTTGGGTAATAAATCCTTTTATATCAAATGTTTTTACACTTGTATTTGTCTCTGCAGATGGTTTATTAATCTTTGGGGCCGAGGTTTTACCAAATAAAAAAAGTATAATCACTAAAGATAAGCCGCTTAAGGCCAGAAGAATTTGTTTTTTTTGCATTTTTAAAATTCTGTTCTTTTAACAGAAATGCAAAGGTAAGTTAGTCTTCGCTGTCATCCTCTTCCTTTTCGTTATTCTCCTTTATATTTTTAGAAGCTTTTATTTCCTGCATAAACTCTTTTGCCGGTTTAAAAGCAGGTATAAAATGTTCGGGAATTTCAACAGCAATATTTTTTTTAATATTTCGGCCAATTTTAGCAGCCCTTTTTTTGGTAATAAAGCTTCCAAAGCCTCTTATGTAAATATTTTCGCCTTCTGCCAACGAACTTTTTACAGCTTTAAACATTGTTTCTAAAGTTACCAGCACATCTACTTTAGGTATGCCGGTTTTGTCTGATATTTGATTAATGAGGTCTGCTTTTCTCATATAAAACAATTTAATAAGTATAAGGCTATGAAAAATACAACAAAAAATTCGAAATTTCAAAATAAGTTGATGATTATCAAGAAGTTTGTTGTAAAAAATCTCTATAAGCAATAAAAAATAATATTATAACATATTGATTATTATACAAGTATATTATGTTTGCTTATAGTAAAGAATATGAACAAATTATATTAGCAGTAAAGATGATTAGCCATAAAAAATACTTTTCGAGCCATTTATTATTGTGGAATAAAAAAAATAACACAAGGCAAATGCCCTGGAAGGGAGAAACTGACCCATACAAAATATGGCTAAGCGAAATAATATTACAACAAACCAGGGTAGAACAAGGGTGGGATTATTACAACCGCTTTTTAAAAGTATTTCCTACCATTGAAAAACTGGCATTGGCTCCCGAACAAAAAATTTTTAAACTTTGGGAAGGATTAGGATATTACACCCGATGTAAGAACCTTATTGCAACGGCAAAATTTATTACACACAATAATGGTGGAATATTTCCTGGCAGTTATGATGAAATTCTTGCCCTTAAAGGAATAGGCCCATATACGGCTGCAGCTATTGCATCTTTTGCTTTTAATTTGCCTTATGCTGTTTTGGATGGAAATGTTTTTAGAGTTTTAGCCCGTTTCTTTGCCATTCGCCTGCCCATCGACAATAATGCTGCAAAAAAATATTTTGCAACACTAGCCAACGAACTTTTAGATAAAAAGAACCCGGGAGTTTATAACCAGGCTATTATGGATTTTGGAGCAGTTATATGTAAGCCTCAAAATCCTTTATGTAAAATTTGTTCTTTAAAAAATAAATGTAAATCCTTAACCGATGGACTTATTAACCAAATACCTGTTAAAGAAAAACGTATTGTAAAAAAAGACAGATGGTTGTATTATTTTTTAGTTGTTTATAATAACAAAGTATATGTAAGAAAGAGAGCAACAAATGATATATGGCAAAATCTTTACGAATTTATTTTAACTGAAGTAAAAAAGGAAAAATCATCAAATGATTTAAAGCCACAAAAATTAATAAAAACACTTCCTGGAAATAATGTTTATTCAAATATAATTATTTCAAAAAAATACAAACAACAATTAACACATCAAAATATTTATGGCAGGTTTATACTTATAAATGCACAAAAACCACTAAACATTACAGGATATGAACCTGTAAGTTTTAAGCATCTTAAAAAGATGGCCTTTCCTAAAATTATAACAGTTTACCTGGCCGAACAAGGGATTGTACTTTAATGAATACAAGAAACAATACAGGTATAAATTACAGCAATAATCGGTATAAAAATGTATCTTTAAATTTGATAAAACAGTAATAGAATTTTAGAATAACAGGCAAAAAATAAAATATATGAGAGGGGTAAACAGGGTAATGTTGATAGGAAATTTAGGTAAAGAACCAGAAATGCAGTTTTTAGAAGGTAATATTGGTGTGGCTAAGTTTTCGTTAGCCACAACAGAAACATTTAAAGACAGAAGCGGTAAATTGATTTCACAAACTGAATGGCATACCATTGTATTGTGGAGAGGCCTGGCCGAGTTGGCACAAAAATATTTACACAAAGGAAGCTTGGTTTATATTGAAGGCCGTTTAAAAACCCGAAGCTGGGAAGATAAGGAAGGGAATAAAAAATTTGCAACCGAAATTGTAGGCGATAACCTTATAATGCTTGATAAAAGAAGCGACGGTAATGCCGAAATGCCTGGCGATGGCACAGATAACGCAGACCCCGAAATACCTTCACCGGGCTATGGATCTGAAAGGTTGCCATTTTAATTTTATTAACCACTGTGCAAACAGTAAAAAACTTACATATTTTTATTTTATTTTTTAAGATAAATAATGCAATCTTAACCTAAACTCATTATCTTGGATTACCATTCGGTTTTTAATATTTTTTCATTTTTTCTTTTGGCAATAACACCTGCCGCTACTACAGTACTTATATTTATTATTATCATCCTATTTATGCTATCGTTTTTAATATCAGGCTCCCAAATAGCATTTTTTTCATTAACCTATAAAGACATCAATATATTACGCAATAAAAAACAACCAGCTTACCGCCGCATTGTTAGTTTGTTGGATGAGCCAAAAACATTGCTTACTTCTATGCTTATTAGCAACAGTTTTGTAAATATTGGTATTGTTATTATAGCAAATGTTTTAATTGATAGTTGGGCGGCCGGAGTACACTTTACTTTTTGGCCTTTATTTTTAATAAAAGTTACATCTGTTACATTTTTACTTTTGCTTTTTGGAGAAGTGTTGCCAAAAGTTTGGGCTACTCATCACAAAATATGGTTTGCTGCAACGGCTTCATTAACGGTTGAAATTTTCAGGAGTATTTTTTATAGGTTCAGCAAACGAATGGTAAGGTTTGGCGATAAGGTAGAAAAAAGATTTGCCTCTGAAAACTCTTCTACCCTCGACCGCAGCCACCTTGATTATGCTATAGATAATTTGCCCGAACACGAAGCAACTACAGAAGAAAAATCAATTTTAAAAGGCATTCGTAAATTTAGCGACACCACTGTTAAACAAGTAATGCGTACCCGGCTTGATGTACATGGCATTGATATAAATGCAGGCTTTAATGAGGCCTTAAAAAAAGTAGGAGCGTTGCATTATTCAAGGCTACCGGTGTTTAAAAATAATTTAGATGAGGTGGTGGGCATGTTGCATACAAAAGACATATTGCCACATTTGAACGAAACTGCAGATTTTGATTGGCATATACTATTACGTCAGCCATATTTTGTGCATGAACAAAAACTAATAGAAGACCTGCTGCAGGAATTCCGTAACCGCCGAATGCACTTTGCAATTGTGGTAGATGAATTTGGCGGCACTTCTGGCATAGTAACTCTGGAAGATGTAATGGAAGAAATCATCGGTGAAATAAAAGATGAATTTGATGACGAAGAAAGCAGTAACAAAAAAATTGACGATCATAACTATATTTTTGAAGGCAAAACCATGATCAACGATGCTTGCAAAGCAATGGCATTATCAACCGATACTTTTGATGCAGTACGGGGCGAGAGTGATTCACTGGCGGGATTGGTGCTGGAAATTGCCGGCGAATTTCCGCAGGTAAATACAGAAGTGATAAGCGGAGATTTTATTTTTGTGCCATTAGAAATAAAAAAGAACCGTTTAAATAAGATAAAAGTTACTATCAAGCAAGAAACAGAATAAGCTTAAAAAATTATGACAGTATTACGCAGTTGTAAGTATTTAGTTAATCGTTACGCAACAATTAAATCTGGTAAATTTTCTGCTTTAATAAATGCAATGCAGCAAGTGTTAGTAATCCTGCGGTTAACACTAAAGAAAAAACATCTTACAACTTTTGGTATTTATTTGCCTGTAGCCTGCTGTCTGTTTTTTGTTGCCTGTAACTCAACCTACACTTCCAAAAAGCAAGGTTATTTTAAAATTGATTTTCCGCAAAGAAATTATATTGCTTTTCAAAAAGAAGGGTTTCCTTATAGTTTTGAATACCCGGTTTATGCCAAAATACTTAAAGACACAACTTATTTTGATCAGGATACACAAAATCCTTATTGGGTAAATATTGATTTTCCAACATTTGGAGCAAGGATATTTTTGAGTTATAAAGCCATAGGAGGTAAATCAACATATAAAGTAAAACAACCCAATGGTAGTTATAAAGATTCGCTGGGGATTAATGTATTTGATTATATGGTTAACGATGCATTTAAGCTTACCAGCAAAAACGAATCTGTTGCCACATCCATAAAAGACAGCCTTTTTCATACAGCCAACGGCGTTACAGGTGTTTTCTTTAGAGTGGGGGGTAATGCTGCAACAGCCAAACAGTTTTTTATGAGCGATACCACAAAAAATTTTTTTCGGGGAGCACTATATTTTGATGTAACACCCAACGCCGATTCATTAAAACCTGTACAGGATTTTCTGCAAAAAGACCTGGATCATCTTATCAGTACATTTAAATGGACAAATAGATAAACCATACCAATAAGTTTAAAATGATTTTTACACAGCTTTTATCCTTAGCATCCTTTTAAGTACTTTTGCATTCATGATTGCAATTGATAATATACTGGTAGCCGATGCGGTTATTAAAGAGCAATTTCTATGCGACCTGGGCAAATGTAAAGGAGCCTGTTGTGTAGATGGAGATGCCGGCGCCCCTTTGGCAAATGATGAGTTGGTTAAACTTAATGAAGTGTATGAAAAAGTACTACCTTATTTAAATGAAGAAAGTAAAAAAGAACTTGACAGGCAGGGTCGTTATGTGTACGATAAAGAGTACGGCTGGGTTACACCTACCATCAACAGCAAAGTTTGTGTATATGGAATACAAGCAGCCAACGGTGTTGTAAAATGTGGCATTGAACAGGCGTATATTGACGGAAAGATAAAGTGGAAAAAACCCATTAGTTGCCACCTGTTCCCCATCATTGTAAAAGAAAGTAAACGCAGTGATGATGTGTATGTAAATTACGAACCAAGAGAAGACAATTGCAAAGCTGCTTGTACGCTTGGTAAAAAACTTAAAGTACCTGTTTATGTTTTTTTAAAAGAAGCATTGATTCGTAAATTTGGGAAAAAATTCTTTGATGCACTGGATGCAACAGCGCAACATGTAAACAAAAAAATTTAATGAAAAAAAACACAAAACTTCTAATTGTACCTATCTTATTGCTGGTTACTTTTTCTTCCTGCTCAGTAAATAAAGCCGATAACGACGATAGCTTAAAAAAATATTTCGATGAAAATAAAGTTGAAGGATGTTTTACCATGTTTAACAATCAGGATGGTAAGGTAACTGTATATAACATGAAATATGATACCATGCGTTTTTCGCCGGCATCTACCTATAAAATATTTAATTCGCTGGTAGGTTTACAAACAGGAAAGATTTTAGATGAGCACATGGTAATTAAATGGGATGGCATACAAAGAAACATTGCCGCCTGGAATAAAGACATGGATATGGCCGAAGCATTTAAAGTAAGCTGTGTGCCATATTATCAGGAAGTGGCACGCCGTATTGGAAAAGATACTATGCAGCAATGGGTTGACAGTGTTAGTTACGGAAATAAAAATATCGGTGGCCCAGTCGATTCTTTTTGGTTAAATGGCACATTAAAAATTTCGCCTGATGAGCAATTAGGACTTTTAAAGAAATTATATTTTGATCAGTTGCCGTTTCGTAAAAGTGTGCAACAGCAGGTACGAGATGTAATGCTACAGGAAAATAATACCGCTTACAAATTAAGTTATAAAACTGGTTGGGGCTTTGATGATGACGGAAAAGCCATTGGTTGGGTAGTTGGCTGGATTGAAGAAAACTTACATGTTTACTTTTTTGTAACTTTTGTAAAAGCGCCTTCAAAAGATACTGATATAGGCAAAATGCGTTTGGAAATTACGAAATCAATTTTAAAACAATACGGATTCTTCCAGGGGAAAAAATAAATATCAGCCTGCAAAACAGCCAAACCAGTAAAACGGTTTTTTAACATTGACTTAAATGCTGATTAGCTAATTTGCAAACCAATGGATATATCTTTTCAACATCCAATATTTTTCATACTACTTTCAGCAATTCCTCTATTGCTGTTGTTGTATTTTTTCGTTTTGCTTTGGAAGAAAAAAACAATAAAAAAAATTGGCGCCCCTGCATTGGTAAAAGAGCTTATCAAAAATCATTCACATAAAAAACTTGTTTTAAAATTTATTTTACTATTGATAGCTTTTACAGCAGGCGTTTTTGCAATGGCAAATTTGCGTTCGCCAAAAGCTGTTGAAAAGATTAACCGCAATGGTATTGATGTTATGATTGCTTTGGATGTAAGTAAAAGCATGCTGGCACAGGATATTAAGCCTACCCGGTTAGATAGGGCCAAGCAGGCAATCAGTAAACTGATTGATAAATTAAACAACGATCGGATTGGTATTGTTGTTTTTGCAGGGCGGGCTTACCTGCAAATGCCATTAACAAGCGATCATAGTGCCGCTAAAATGTATCTTTCAGCTGCAACACCCGATGTAGTGCCAACACAAGGCACAGTTATTTCCGATGCACTTAAAATGTGTAATTCATCTTTTAATGCTAAAGAAAAAAAATATAAAGCTGTTATTTTAATTAGCGATGGTGAAGATCATGACGAAGGCGCCTTAAGTGAAGCAAAGCAAATGGCCGAAGATGGTATTTCTATAAACACGGTTGGTATTGGGTCACCACTGGGTGCTACTTTTATTGATGAACTAACCAACAAACCTAAAACCGATAATGCAGGAAATATTGTTGTAACAAAATTAAACGAAGACGAACTAAAGAAAATTGCTGAAAAAGGCAATGGTACTTATAACTTATATTCAAACACAGATGACTTGGTTAACCAATTAGTTACTCAATTAAAGAGTATGGATAAACATGCTGTTACTGAAGATTCGTTAATAAATTATAAATATTATTTTCCCTGGTTTTTATTGCTGGCACTGCTTATACTGGTAGTTGAAATATTTATTTCTGAAAGAAAAAAAATACAGGTACAAAAATCAAATGCTAAAAAAATACCAACAGCCCTGGTTACTTTTTTACTAATTGCCAGTTGTTTTTTACCTGTTTCAGCAACTGCTCAAAATGAAAAAAAGCTTATTAAACTGGGAAACGAAGCTTACGATAAAAAAGAGTATAGTAATGCAATTGCCGATTATAAAAAGGCGATAGAAAAATCTCCAACCAATGTAACAGCCCAATATAACATGGGCAATGCTTTGTATAAAAATAAAAAACCTGATGAAGCCATACAAGCATACGATAATGCATTAGCCGCCAACATTTCGAACATGGATAAGTCCAAAACATTTTATAACAAAGGCGTGGTATTACAAAATAATAAAAAACTACCCGAGTGTATTACAGCGTATAAAAATGCTTTGAAGTTGAACCCGGAAGATGAAGATGCAAGGCAAAATTTGCAGAAAGCTTTACAACAGCAAAAAGAAGATCAACAAAAAAATAAAAAAAATAATAAGGATCAAAAGAAACCTAAGGAAGATAAAAAAAATAAACAACAGCAAAAACAAAACGATAGTAAAGATCAGCAACCAAAACCACAACCATCTAAACTAAGTAAACAGGATGCTGAAGAAAAACTTAAAGCTCTGCTGCAACAGGAAAAAAAACTGCAGGATCGGTTACGCAGGGTAAATGAGGCTACTACCACAAAGCCGGAAAAAGATTGGTAAATCAAATATCCACTCTACAAATAACAATTGATTGACCAGGTCATCGGCTTCAAGCATTCCTATGAACGAGAATCACTATTTTTGCAAAATGCAATTCTACAGCGAATCTCTTACAACATATAAGCGCCTTAAAACCCGTGAAGTTAAGATAGGCAACCTTTTAATAGGGAACAATCATCCTATTAGCGTTCAAACCATGACGACAACCGACAGCATGGATACCAAGGCTACAGTTGAACAATCCATTCGATGTATAAAAGCCGGAGCTGAGTTGGTTCGAATAACAGCTCCATCAAAAAAAGAAGCCGAAAATCTGCAAAACATAAAAGACGAATTACGAAAAAGAGGATACGATACTCCACTGGTTGCAGATATTCATTTTACACCTAATGCCGCAGAAATTGCTGCAAGAATTGTTGAAAAAGTAAGGGTGAACCCCGGCAACTATGTTGATAAAAAAAAATTTGAACAGATTGAATATACCGATGCAGAATATGCTGAAGAAATTGAAAGGATTAGAAATAGGTTTACACCCTTGGTGAAAATTTGTAAAGAATATGGAACAGCCATGCGTATTGGTACCAATCACGGTAGTTTAAGCGATCGTATAATGAGCCGTTATGGAGATACCGCAATGGGTATGGTGGAGAGCGCCATGGAATTTTTACGTATTGCCCGTTCCGAAGATTATCATCAGATAGTGTTAAGTATGAAAAGCAGTAATCCGCAGGTAATGGTACATGCATATCGCTTATTGATTAATCACATGATGGATGAATTTGGAGAAGCCTATCCACTGCATTTAGGTGTTACAGAAGCAGGAGACGGAGAAGATGGCAGGATAAAATCAGCAATAGGTATTGGAACATTGCTTGAAGATGGAATTGGAGATACAATCAGGGTTTCATTAACCGAAGACCCAGAACTGGAGATACCCGTTTGTAAAGATATAGTTAAGCGTTATTCATTCATTGAAAGCAATGATTTGGTGCCATTAATTGAAAAACTTCCATATTCTCCTTTTGAATATAATAGAAGAGATACGTTTGAAGTGAGTAATATTGGCGCAAAGCATGTTCCGGTGGTGATTGCTGATTATAGTAAGTTTGAAAATATTACGCCTAACGATTTAAAAACTATTGGATATAGTTATGATGCAGCAACTGATAAATGGAATATTGGCGATGCTGCCGCCGATTATATTTTCTGCCACAAAGCAATTGAATTTGATTTACCAGGAACTTTAAAAGTTATTCTTTATCAAAATGAGTGGCTGGCTGTGCAAGACAAATCAAAATATGTACCCATTTTTGAAGCAGAACAATACCTGGATGATACAGTTACAAAATCTAACTTTCTCAATTTTGTTATGATTGATTGTTATTCAAAAAACAATTCATCTCAAAACCTTGACAAAATATTTTCAAAACTAAGCAAAGATAAAACTGCAGTAATCTGTTTAAGCAGCAGCAATAAAAATGCCTTGCAAAGCATTAGGCGAATGTTTGTAGAATTGATGAACAATAAAATTAAGAACCCTGGAATCATCATTTGCGATAGTACAGATTCAACCACCGACGAAAGCCTTATCCATTATGCAATTGAAACAGGAGGACTATTGCTCGATGGATTTTGTGATGGTATTTGCTTTGGGCATCATTTTGACAATAATAAAATTGCACCTCAAACTAAATTATTAAATTCCATTGCATTTGGCGTTTTACAAGCAGCCCGTACAAGAATTTCCAAAACCGAATATATCAGTTGTCCAAGTTGCGGCCGTACATTGTTTGATTTGCAAGAAACAACAGCAAAAATTCGTGCAGTTACCAATCACTTAAAAGGGGTTAAGATTGCCATCATGGGTTGTATAGTAAATGGCCCTGGCGAAATGGCCGACGCCGATTTTGGATATGTAGGTAGTGGTGTAGGAAAAATAACTTTATACAAAGGAAAAGAAGTGGTTAAAAGAAATATTGACAGCAATATTGCAGTTGAAGAACTGATAAATTTATTAAAAGAAAATGAGGTATGGGTAAATACGCCAACTTAATTTTCTATAGCTATTAAACTTAATTCGGATATTAATATTTTTTGTTGAAAACTATTTATATCCTTTTACTTTTTTCAATACGGGTACCGCCATCATCGCTGAAGCATCCCTGTAATCTATTAACTGTTTATCACCATGAGCATTAAAACGATATACGTTTCTGCTTACACTACCTTTAACGGTTAGTGAAGTTTGCCCTGTGTATTCAAACCAAACATCTTCCCACATTTTAGCCGGAGGATTGTTAGTAACGTTGTTAGCAGCAAGGCGTACTTTTTCGCCAGGTAAAAGTGTAGTACTGTATGCAGGATCGCCGAGTGTTAGGCCCAGCGTACAACGGGAAAATTTAAAATGTAAGATTACTTCTACATTAATGCGCCTTCGGCTATTTGCCGTAAGTACTGTTGGATAAGTAAGTACCCTGCTGAAATTAATAATGTTGCAATGATCATCTTTTATTAAATCGGGGCAACAAGGAATGGGTGATTGATTATCGTGTACCATAATTAAAAAGTTTAATAGTTAACAATTAAAATATTTATTACTGTTACAAAAAATGCATAGCAAAGCCCAATGAATACTAATTCAATTTTTTTAGAATAATGAGTTTAGTAAAGTAGAGAAAGGTTTTACCTAAGATTATAGTTTTGCCTGGCGAGGGATAAATAGGGGGTAAAAAATCGAGCTTTGTAACAGTATGTATAAATAATACTCGAAATTATCTTTTACAATACCCTAAAGTGGTAATTTTTTAAATTTTACATAGCTCAACTTTGTTTATGGTTTATCTGTTAATTTTGACTGCTGCATTTTATTTTATATTATTCTTGAAAGAAATGATTTGCTAATAATTTCGATAATAATTTGACAACGCAAATAATAATAATAGTTTAATAATAAATTATAAAATAGAAAAAAACATTGACACATTCTCTTTTGGAAGATAGGACTAAAACAGATTTTTTAGTCATAGGTTCGGGTATTGCAGGTTTAACTTATGCTTTAAAAGTAGCAGAGGCTTGCCCTGATAAAACAGTAACCATACTTACAAAAACACAAAGCGACGAAACCAATACAAAGTATGCACAGGGTGGCATTGCTGCTGTTATGGATTTTGATCACGATAGCTTTGAAAAACATATTGATGACACATTGATAGCAGGAGACGGGCTATGTAATAAACACATTGTTGAAATTGTAATTAAAGAAGGAGTAAGCCGCATTAATGAAATTATTGAATGGGGCGCAAGATTTGATAAGGAGACAGATGGTGATTATAAACTGGGTAAGGAAGGCGGGCATAGTGAATTTAGGATATTACATCATAAAGATATTACAGGAAAAGAAATAGAAAGGGCTTTACTGGATGCAATCAATAATAAACCAAACATTAAACTTCTTAACCATTGTTTTGTGTTGGATATTATAACCCAGCATCATCTTGGATATCTCATTACAAAATCAACAACAGATGTTGAATGTTATGGTGTGTATGTTTTAAACCTTGCAACAAACAAAACCGAAAAGATACTTTCAAAGATTACATTGCTGGCCACCGGCGGCAATGGGCAGGTTTACCGCTCTACAACAAATCCTGCTATTGCAACAGGCGATGGAGTGGCAATGGTTTACAGGGCAAAAGGCAGGATTGAAAATATGGAGTTTATACAATTCCATCCAACAGCCCTGTACGAAACAGGAATCCGGGGGCAAAATTTTTTAATTACTGAAGCAGTTCGTGGCGATGGTGGCATTTTACGTAATTATGCCGGGGATGCTTTTATGGAAAAGTATGATGAACGGAAAGACCTGGCGCCAAGAGATATTGTTGCAAGAGCTATTGATAACGAAATGAAGATTGCCGGTACCGAAAATGTTTTTTTAGATTGTTGCCACTTCAGTAAGGAAAAATTTGTAGAACATTTTCCAAACATTTATGAAAAATGTTTAAGTATAGGTATTGATATTACAAAAAACCTCATTCCTGTTGCGCCGGCAGCACATTACAGTTGTGGAGGTATTAAAACTGATGAGTATGCAAGAACATCCATTAAAAACCTGTATGCCGCCGGAGAATGTGCCAGTACTGGTTTACATGGCGCAAACAGGCTTGCAAGTAATTCACTTTTAGAAGCCATGGTTTTTGCACATCGTGCCTTTAAAGATTCGATAGTACAAATTGCTGTACAAAATAATAATTTGAATGCTGACGCTGTTGGCGACTGGAAGACAGATGGAACAAATGCGCCCAAAGAAATGATTCTGATTACACAAAGTGTTAAGGAATTAAAATTACTGATGAGCGATTATGTTGGAATTGTACGAAACAACGCAAGATTGCATCGTGCAATGAAACGCCTTGATCTTTTGTATGAAGAAACAGAAGCACTTTATCAAAAAACAATTGTATCTCCGCAATTATGCGAATTACGAAATATGATTACTGTGGCTTACCTGATAGTGAAAAGTGCCCAGTTTCGCCAGGAAAGCAGGGGTTTACATTATAATACAGATTATACCAACAAACAAGATCGGGTTCAAAATATCGTACTTTAAACGGCTTTATCTGGTTAACTTCGCCTGCTGCTATTATGTTAGCAGTTTGTAAAATTCAATATCATGTATTTTATCATTTACGGTTTTTTATATCTGCTTTCATTATTGCCCTGGCCAGTTATTTATTTTATTAGCGATGGAATTTATTTTTTTATCTTTTATGTTTTTGGGTACCGGCGTAAAATTGTTACAGGGAACCTAAGGATTGCTTTTCCGGATAAAACAGATAAACAGTTGGCAAGGATAAGTAAACAGTTTTATCATAACCTTGCAGACACTTTTGTAGAAATCATAAAACTCGTTTCAATGAGCGATAAAACTTTTGCTAAGAGATGCACCGGTGATTTTTCTGCAATTAATGAATTAATAAAAAATGGTAAGAATGTACAGTTGCATGCCGGACACCAGTTTAACTGGGAGATGGGTAGTCTTTTTATGTCAAAGTCCATTACGAGTATTCCAACTTATGCTGTGTATATTCCTATCGCTAATTCTGCCGTGGAAAGATTGTTCTTGAAGATAAGAGAGCGTTATGGAACAAAATTTATAAGGGCAACTGAGTTTCGGCAAAAGCGTGAAGAGATATTTAAGGAGCGCTTTGCCATTTTCCTGGGGGCAGATCAAAACCCTGGTAATCCAGCATCGGGATATTGGCAAAATTATTTCACAAAACCGGCCCCATTTATTACGGGTCCTGAGGTAGGGGGAATTAAAAATAATACAGCCATTGTTTTTGTACGGTCTAAAATAATTAAACGTGGTTATTACCAACTGGAATCTACTGTGTTTACTGCCAATGCAGAAACAACTAGTCGTGGTGAAATTACAAGAGCCTTTCGTGATTTTCTGGAAAAAATAATACGTGAAGAACCCGATAATTATTTATGGACACACCGTCGCTGGAAGTGGGAGTATAAAGATGAATATACCGGTAACTGGATAGACACTGTAGCAAAGGCATAAACTTAAATTTATTCAGTATTCATTTATTTCCTGCCCTTTTGCATATTATCTTATCTACTGCTATGTATCTTTGCCATTAATATGAATTTATAATCAGGCAACATGTATTATATTATTTATACGCCTCTCTATCTGCTTTCCTTACTGCCTTTAAAGGCACTCTATTTGCTTAGCGATACTATCGCTTTTTTCTTATTCCGCATTTTTGGGTACAGGCGAAAAATTATACAGGATAACCTGCTAATTGCTTTTCCAGAAAAATCTGAAGAGGAAAGAAATACAATTGCAAGAAAATTTCACCGGAACTTCACTGATTCATTTATTGAAACAATAAAATGTTTATCTGTTTCAAAAAATTTTTACGACAAGCATTGTAAAACCGATTTTTCATTGTTTGATAAACTGGCTGCAGAAAATAAAAGTTTTCAAATGCATGCATGTCATCAGTTTAACTGGGAGTGGATTAATCTATACTGGTCTATACATTTTAAACAACCCCTGGTTGTAGTTTACATGCCTATTAGCAGTAAACCGCTTGATAAATTGTTTTATAAGATGCGTACAAAATATGGCACTTATTTAATTTCTGCTACCAATTCCAGAGAAGGTTTTGTTGCCTGGCGAAATAAACTTCATTGCCTTACATTAATTGCCGATCAAAAGCCTGCCAGCCCTAAGTTTAGTAACTGGCTTTATTTTTTTAACAGGCCCACTGCTTTTATTCCCGGTCCCGAAAAAAATGCTAGCTTAAAAAAATGTCCGGTAGTTTTTGGTAGGGCTTTTAAAACAGCAAGAGGAAAATACAATACAAATTTAGTTTTGGCTTGTGATGATGCATCTAAATTAAAACCCGGAGAACTTACTTTGATGTATAGAGATTTTATTGAAGATGCCATAAGAAAGCAGCCTGATATGTATTTGTGGAGTCACAAACGATTTAAGTTTGAATGGAACGAAACATACAAAGATCTTTGGATTGACAACAGGCCAGCATTGTAAAAAAATCAATTTAATATACTCGTTTCTTTTTCAATTTTAATATTTTTTTGTTCTTTTATTTTATTCCATCCACCTAAAATATTACGAAGGTTATGTGTGCCTTCTCTTTTTAATAATGATGCAGCAATTACACTTCTGTAACCGCCTGCACAATGAATATATAAATTCTGATTGTCTTCAAAATGTGCAAGGTTTACTAAATCATTCATTTCGTTTAAAGGGATATTTTGAGCATTTTTTATGTGGCTATTTGCAAATTCAGTTTCATTTCTAACATCCACTACTACCAGATTTGGGTCGTGAAGGATATCCATCGCCAGTTCATCAGCTTCTACTTCTATAATCATATCTATGGGTTCGCCTGCATTTTGCCAGGCTTCAAATCCTCCTTTTAAAAATCCGAGAATTTTAGTAAAACCCACACGTGATAATCGGATGATTGTTTCTTCTTCTTTGCCATGTTCGGTTATTAATATCAAAGGTTTGCTATAAGATAATAAACTGCCTGCCCATTCGGCAAAACGGCCTTCGAGGCCTATAAAAATGCTACCGGGTATAAAACCGCCGGTAAAAATGTTTGCATGGCGTGTATCTAATACCAATACATCTTCGTTCTGTATTTTTTTAAACTGTTCAATTGATAAAGCTGTTAAACCTTTTTCTTTAATTGCATCAAGGCTTTCATATCCCTGCATATTTATTTTTGCATTTATAGGAAAGTATTGAGGGGCTATACCCAGGCCATTGGTAACGGCGGCAATAAATTCTTCTTTAGTTTGAGGTTGTAATGCATAATTGGTTTTCTTTTGTTCTCCCATTGTACTAAATGTTTCGGGCCCCATATTTTTACCGCAACTACTACCAGCACCATGTGCAGGGTACACCAAAATATCATCAGCCAATGGCAGAATTTTAGTTTGAATAGTATTGTACATGATACCAGCCAGTTCAGTACAGCTCATATTACCACTGCTTAAATCGGGGCGGCCAACATCACCTACAAATAATGTATCGCCGGTAAAAATTGCATAAGGTTTATCATTTTCATCACGTAATAAATAACAACTGCTTTCTAATGTATGGCCGGGTGTGTGAAGCACTTCTATAGTAAGTTTACCAAGTTTAAATATTTCATTATCCTTACTGTTATAAATTGTATAATTGGTTTTTGCATTAGGGCCGTAAATAATAGGGGCGCCAGTTTGTTTACTTAAATCAATATGGCCACTCACAAAATCTGCATGAAAATGTGTTTCAAAAATATATTTAATCTGGGCATTATTTTCTTTAGCCAGTTTTAAATACTCGTCTATATCTCTTAATGGATCAATAATGGCAATTTCTCCTTCACTTTCTATATAATATGCTGCTTCACTAAGGCATCCGGTATATAATTGTTTTACTAACATCTTTTTAATATTAATGATTAAAATTTTGCGGTAAAGATAAAAATAAAGAAGCGTTCCGGCTGTAACCAGAACGCTTTAGAAAAAAATTGCAGAAAATTTAACCAACAAGTTCTTTTACAAATTGGCTTATTTCCTCCAGCCGTTTAAAATTAACGGTATAGAAAATAAATTTACCGTCACGTTCTGTATTAACAATACCGGCTTTACGTAATATGGCAAGATGTTGCGAAGCAACCGACTGCTCTAATCGTAAACGAACATAAATCTCGGTAACTGTAATCTTTTTTTCTTCCTCAATTAACTTAAGTAATTGTTGACGCAGTTTATGGTTTAGCGCCCTCAATACCAATGCCGCTTTTTTAAGTGCATTATAATCCATTGTAACCGAAGAAATTGAAGTTTTTGCTGAAGCCATAGCTTCTTGCTCACGTGATTGAGACGTAACCATCATAAGGATAAAATTTAAAATGCTTGAACAATATTTAAACCTTACAAATATACTATTAATTGTTTATGCAACCATATATATTTAAGAATAATAACACTTTTTTATTTTAATATTTTTTGTTGGTATTAATTGATTGAAAGTCTTTAAGATAGAAGGGTTCGCTGTATGCAAGATTGGCAAAATGTTTTTTTACAAAATGACTATTTGATAATTGAGATAAGGCTGTAGGATCATTTTCAATTTGCCTGAAATGTGCATTTGTATGTTCACAAATTTTTTCCCATTTTAATGCACCATTACCAAAAAATAAAACCTCGTTTGTGTGCATCTCTTTGTTAAATGAAGATTCATTTAGAATAATGGCACAGGGTTTTAATACCATTTGTAAATCCTGTTTATAAATAGCAGTAAAAACTTCCATTCGCCGGGCATCCATCATAGGGCAAAGTAAAAGATCTTTAGCAACATTTTTTAATTGAAATATTGCCGCCTTTGCCATCATTTGTAATGTGTTAATCGCTATTAAAGGTTTTTGTAAAGCATAACATAATCCTTTAGCGCTGGCCATACCTACTCTAAGACCTGTATATGAACCTGGCCCTGCTGTAATAGCAACAGCATCAATTTGTGATAATTTAATGCCTGTGGTTTTTTCCAATTGCTGAATGGCAGTTTGTACAAATGATGCATGTTCTTTTTGTGAACTGCTAAACATCACTTCCACAATCATACCATCTTTTGCAAAACTAACATGCGCTATTTCAGATGCGGTATCTATGTTTAAAATTATGCTCATGCGTTTTTTTGATTCGCCTTCTCAATTAATAAAGCTGCCGGTTGGTACCGGTTATTTGTTTCAAATAATTTTTGTAATAGTGTTAAAATATTTTTTTCTCCAATAAATGTAGCCCATTCAAATGGCCCGTAAGGATAATTAGTGCCCAGTTTCATGGCAATATCAATTTCTTCTTTGCCGCTAACATCATCACCCAAAGCAAAATATGCTTCATTAATGATCATTGCTATAACCCTAGCCGAAACGAATCCAGGTTCATCAGCAACAGCATGTATTTTTATGTTAAGACTATTAAAAATATTAATAACCTGGTTATTAATTTTACCAGCAATTTCCCAGGTATGCCGGTTTAAAAAAGTGGCCCAGCCATTTATACGTAAAACATTTGCCGGTGCATTTAATGATGCCAAAGTGTTTGTAACCGAGTTTATAAATACAGGCTTAGTAATATGCTTAAAAACAGAAACATCTGTAATTTGTTGTAAACAAAAGATAGCATCAGCATCGTCAAACTTATTAAAGGAATTACCATCTTCAACCCTTATGTAATCCATATCAGTTCTGCTGCCGGTAAATTCATTCCACTGAGCAACTGTAGCCCAAACAATAAATTTCATAATAATATTTTTACAAAAATAGGTGGTTGATAAAAGATATATTTGTAATTCATAAAAAATAAATTTTAATAAGGATGAAAACAATAATTAAAACAGCACAAGCGCCGGCTCCAATAGGCCCTTATAACCAGGCTATATTAAAAAATGGAATGCTATTTATTTCTGGCCAAATTGCGCTGATACCGGGCACATCAGATTTAGCCAATACAGATATTGCAACTGAAACCAACCAGGTGATGTTAAATTTGAAAGCAATACTAACAGAAGCTGAAATGGATTTTGGAAACATCGTTAAAACCACAATTTTTTTAAGTGATATGGCTTTATTTACACAAGTGAATGAAGTATATGGAAGTTTCTTTTCTGAAGATGCCGGTTATCCTGCCAGGGAAACGGTTGCCGTAAAAGGACTTCCCAAAAATGTTAATGTAGAAATAAGCATGATTGCAATAAAATAATCATGAACATACAAACAGAAAAATTAGTTGTAATAACAGCAAAAGTACATGATTTACTACCAGAAGTTTTGCAACAAAAGGGTTATAATATCCTGTATAATCCTAAAATTACTTATGAAGAATTAGTGCTAATTGCAGATAAAGTAACAGGCATAATTGTAACAACCAGGATAAAGATTGACAAAAATTTAATAGACAAAGCCAATCAACTGAAGTGGATTGGAAGGCTGGGTAGCGGAATGGAATTAATTGATGTGGAATATGCAACTACAAAAGGAATAAAATGTGTGAGCAGCCCCGAGGGTAACCGTAATGCTGTAGCCGAACATGCATTAGGCATGTTACTAAACATGCTAAATAAAATAAACAGCAGTTTTAATGAAGTTAAGAGAGGGCAATGGTTACGTGAAGAAAACAGGGGTACCGAACTGGCTGGTAAAACCATAGGTATTATTGGATATGGAAATACTGGCAGCACATTTGCCAAATTATTGAGCGCATTTGATGTAACGGTGTTGGCATACGACATCAATAAATTTGATTTTAGCAATGGTTATATAAAAGAAGCAAATATTGAGCAGGTTTGCCGTTATGCAGATGTGATAAGTTTTCATGTACCACTAACATCTCAAACCAAACACATGGCAGATGAATTTTTTTTTAATTCGCTTAAACAGAAACCTTATATAATTAACACGGCAAGAGGTGCAGTGATAAAAACTGCTGCTTTAATAAATGCTTTGCAACAAAATATTATAGCCGGCGCAGCGTTAGATGTATTGGAAAACGAGCAGTTGGAAACACTGTCTGTACCGGAAAAACAAGAGATGGAGTACCTGGTTAATAACCAGCATGTTTTACTCACTCCACATATTGCTGGCTATTCAAATGAAGCTTTTTATAAAATGAGTGCTATTATTATAGAAAAGCTGAAAATATAATTTTTTTACTACTTTTGTAGTATATGCAACGCCTTAGGCAATCTAAGGCGTTGTATTTTTTTTTATTTGCTAAATGGAATTTTATGAGCACAACAAATTATGTTACAGCCGAAACTTTTGAAAAGTTAAAGGATGAACTGCAACGCATGAAAGGTGTTGAAAGGCCTGCAGCCAGCAATGCTATTGCAGAAGCCAGGGAAAAGGGTGACTTAAAAGAAAATGCCGAATATGATGCAGCTAAAGAAGCACAAGGTATGCTGGAAGCAAAAATAAAACATCTAGAAGGTGTAATTGCCAATGCCCGTATTTTAGACGAAAGTAATATAGATACCAGCAAGGTTTCAATATTAACTAAAGTTACACTTAACAATCTTTCTACAAAAAAGAATGTTACCTATAAGATTGTATCTGAAAACGAAGCTGATCTTAAACAAGGTAAAATTTCTGTAACCTCCCCAATTGGAAAAAGCCTTTTAGGAAAAATAGTTGGAGATGTGGTGGAGGTGCAAGTACCGGCAGGTATTCTTAAGTTTAAAATAGAAAATATAGAACTATAAGAAACACTTTACTTTTTTAAAGCCTGTTCAAATTTGAACAGGCTTTTTTGTGTTGTATATTTACAAAAAAAACGATGACAGTATTTACTAAAATAATCAATGGCCAATTGCCTGTATATAAAATTGCTGAGAACGAAAAATTTATTGCTTTTTTGGATATAGAACCCTTGGTTACAGGCCATGTTTTGGTAGTACCCAAAATAGAAGTTGATAAAATATTTGATGTACCCGATGAGTACCTGGCCGAAATGCTGGTTTTTGCAAAGCCCGTGGCACATGCAATAGAAAAGTCATTCAATTGTAAGCGATGCGGAGTAAGTGTTGTGGGTTTAGAAGTGCCACACACCCACATGCACCTGGTACCAATTAACACAGCCAACGATCTTAATTTTACCAAACCTAAACTTAATCCATCGCAGGCCGAGTTAAAAAATGCACAGGAAAAGATATTGGCAAATTTATAATTTAGGGATGCATTACCTGTAACCTAAAACCAACGCCATGTATGGTTTCAAGCACAATATTTGGATCGGCTTTAAAATGCTTACGCAGTTTGGTTATAAACACATCCATGCTGCGGCCTAAAAAATAATCATCTTTACCCCATACATTAAGCAATACTTCTTCTCTTTTTAAAACCTTGTTTTCGTGTTGGGCAAAAAAACGCAACAGGTCCGATTCTTTTTGAGTTAAGGTAATTTCTTCTTTGCCGGTGTATATTTTTAATTCATTTACAACAAACTTTAATTTGCCCAATTGGTAAACTTCATCAGCATCTGCTTGTAGTTTTTTTGTACGTCGTAAAAAAACTTCCATGCGTAAAATCAGCTCTTCTATACTAAATGGTTTTGTTATATAATCATCGGCTCCGGATTGAAATCCTTTTATCTTATCTTCCTGCATGCTTTTGGCAGTTAAAAAAATTATAGGCACAACATCACTTAATTGCCTTATTTTTTTTGCCAGTGAGAAACCATCTCGTACAGGCATATTTATATCAAGTAGGCAAATATCAAATTCCTTTTTTTGAAATTGTTGCCAGGCCGTTTCTCCATCGGGGCAATGTGTTACTTCAAAATCAATATCCTGCAGCGAATCTTTAATCACAAATCCAAGCGCCAGGTCATCTTCGGCCAATAATACTTTTCCTTTTTGCATACGGTATTTTTTTAATTGCGTGGTATTTTTATAGTAAATGTACTTCCTTTGCCTAAAGCACTTTTTACTTCAATTTTTCCATTATGGGTATCTATTACTTTTTTTACAAAATTTAAACCAAGCCCAAAACCTTTGCTGCTATGCAGTTCGCCTTCGGTAATTCGATAAAAGCGATCAAATATTTTCTTTTGATGTTCGGGGGCAATGCCAATTCCATTATCATTTACGCTGATGCAGAAATTAGCCCCTTCAATGGTTGTACTTATTTCAATAACGGGGTCATCGGCATATTTAATGGCATTTTCAATAAGGTTTATCAGACATAATCTCAGGTAAGCCTTATCTGCTTTTATAACCGAAACAGGAATTGAATAATCGGTACGAACAATGGCATTTTTTTGTTCAATATATGGCTCCAGGTCATTTATGGATTGTTGTATAAGTTCATTGGCGTTGAAGGATTCCTTTTCAAGTGGCAGGTGGCTGCGGTCGGTATAGGCAATTTCTAAAAGCCTTTGTACCTGTAATTGCAGGTGAGTAGTTTGTTCGTTAATAATGCCAGCATAGTTGGTAAGTTTTTCGGGCTTGTTAACTATGTTTTTTTGTTTTAGTACATCCGAAGCAATTTTTATTACAGCCAGTGGTGTTTTAAATTCATGCGTAAAATTATTTACAAAATCCTTTTGGGTTTCGTAATAAAATTTTTGCCGGTACAGGTAAAAAATACTGATACCAAAACCTGTAAGTACAAGTAATAGCAGGCCACTTGATGCTATCCAAAATAACATTTGTTTAATTATATATTGCCCTCGATGAGGAAAATATAAGGCTATGTATGGATACGATCTTGAATAAACTGGCAGCTCTTTTTCCTTATCAGATGGAAAATACGAATCGGGCAAATTGATATATTCTTCGATTGTGTATTTGTTTTGTACGGGGTCGTAAATACTTGCTCTGCAGTCAGTATAAACATCAAAATCGGTAAGCTCGGCCTTAAGGTTTACCCATAACTCCTGCAGGTTTGGACTGCAGTCAATTTTTAAAAGATAAACATCGGGACTTACGTTTTCTACAACTTTCTGCACATTATCACTGGCATCATTTACCAGCTCCATATCGGTATATAAACTACGAATGCTTTTAGAAACATTTATGTTGAACTGTTTTTCTTCGTACATGTAAACTTTTTGCAGCCATATAAGCTGTATGGCAATGATGAGGGTAATTAATACCGTACTGGTTAAAATTACCAACCGCAAAGTTTTTGAACGAATGACCATTTATATTTTATATAATCAAAATTGAAATTAAAAAGGTAGTTACTATATTTTGTTAACTACCGGTTAAGTGGCATTACTTTACCACTATTATTTTTTCGGGATGTTTTGCAATAAAATCTTTCCAGCCGTTTACCTTTTGTGTGTTGCCGGGTACAGTAGCTTTTTGCTGAAAATGATGGCATACGGCCACCGCCAGGGCATCGGATGCATCAAAATATTTTGGGCTTTCATCAAAAGATAAAATTTGTTGTAACATTTTTTGTACCTGTTCTTTTGATGCGTTGCCATTGCCTGTAACAGATTGCTTTACTTTTTTAGGTTGATATTCAGTTACCACCAATCCATGCCGCATGGCGGCAGCTATAGCAACACCTTGCGCTCTGCCAAGCTTTAGCATACTTTGTACATTTTTACCAAAAAATGGAGCTTCTATAGCAAAAGTATCTGGCTGGTATTTTGTCACTAACCCACTTACAGTATTAAAAATAAGTTGCAGCTTTTTATAACTGTCTTTTACTTTGCCTGGTTGCAACACACCCATTTCCAGCAGCGAAATCTTATTTCCAGTAATTTGAATCAATCCATATCCCATAATAATGGTACCCGGATCGATCCCTAAAATAATATTTGTTTTCTTTTGCAATGTGGTATTATTTTTTCAGCCTTTATTTTTAAACTAACATTGTGTATTGAACAAAAGTATTAAAATATTAATCAAATGGGTTATTGGCCCTGCGTTGGCCGTATGGTTGTTTTGGTCCTTGTATCAACAGGTAAAGGCTCAACCCGATATTGACAGTTCCATTGCATTGATAAAAGCTATGCCGTTTGGGCCTGCCGCCTGGAAATTCTGGCTGGTTATCTGCTTTGTATTTGTAAACTGGGGCTTGGAGGCACGCAAATGGCAATTACTTATGAAAACCTTGCAACCCATAAGTTTTATTACAGCCTTTAAATCTGTTTTATGCGGTGTAACACTGTCTTTAAATACTCCCAACAGAATGGGAGAATATGGAGGCCGTATTCTTTTTGTTAACGAAGGCAACAGGATTAAAGCAATTACACTTTCCATAGCTGGTGGTATGGCACAACTGATAATAACTATGCTGATGGGTTGTTTTGGTTTAATTTATCTTTTAATTGGAGGGGATGTTGCTGAAGCAATGATGGGAATTTCGGTTTTTTGGATAAGGATTTTTTTATACGGAAGTATTTTTGGTACTGTTGTTTTTATGTTTTTCTTTTTTAAACTTGGTTTTTTGATAAAGCTTATCGAAAAGCTTCCTTTTGCAAACAAGATTTCGAAATACATTAACATATTAGAAGCATTTGAAGCAAAAATTTTGTTAAGGTTGCTGTCAATATCGTTATGCAGGTATATTGTTTTCGTTTTACAATACATCTTTATGTTACAATTGTTGCATGTAGAACAAAATGTGTGGACTGGTTTTTGGATCATCACCGTTATGTTTTGGATACTGGCAATTATTCCATCATTTGCCATTGCCGAACTGGGGATACGTGGCACAGTAGCAAAAACTTTGTTTTCCTATAGCTTAAATACTATAGGGATTCTTACTGCAACTTTTGGAATATGGTTTGTAAATCTTTTTATACCTGCATTAATAGGCAGTTTATTAATTTTAGGAATTAAAATAAAGAAAGATGATTAGATATTTAAGGACGCTTTTTTTTGTGATGTGTTTTTGCAGTTTGGGTTTTACTACAACTTCAAACGACACCTGCAATATAAGGAACAACGCCTTTAATGCAGATGAAGAAATTAAGATGAAAGTATTTTACAACACATTGGGAATGTATATTGGCGCCGGTGAAGCGGTGTTTACATCAACACTTGAACGCTTTAACGGTAAACCCGTTTATCACCTGGTAGGAGTAGGAAAAACCTATTCGGCCTTTGATAATTTTTTTAAAGTAAGAGATAAATATGAAAGTTATGTAGATACTTTTAACCTGCTACCATACAAATTTGTACGTAATGTAGATGAAGGTGGATACAAAAAATATAATAATGTAACTTTTAACCAGGATGCCAATACTGCAATAAGTACCAATGGCGTATTTAAAGTAACCAATTGCATACAGGATGTAGTGAGTATGGTGTATTATGCACGCAATATTGATTTTGATAAATATAAAGTAAACGATAAAATCCTGTTTGATATGTTTTTGGATGATGAAGTTTATCACATGTACATTCGTTATATGGGGAAGGAAAAAATTAAAACACGATATGGAAGATTTAATGCTATTAAGATAAAACCGCTATTAATTAAAGGAACTATTTTTGAAGGTGGAGAAAAAATGACAGCATGGCTAAGCGATGATCCTAATCATTTATTATTAAGAGTAGAAAGCCCAATTGCTGTAGGAAGTATTAAGGTAGATATGATGAGTTATAAAAACCTGCGTCATAAACTAACTTCATTTATAGGCGTTCGCTAAAATTATATTTCGTTTAGTTTAAATGATTCTTTCATCCTGATGCCTTTTTCCGTCAATTGTAAATTGCAGCATTCAAGTAAAGGATCGTGTTCAAAAAATAAGATGTAATTATTTTGTACTGCTTCGTTTAAAAATAAATTTTTCTCTTTTAATGTTTGTAGCGGAAACATATCATACGCCATTACATAAGGCAATGGTATATGTGCTGCAGAAGGCAACAAATCGGCCATATAAACGATTGTTTTTTCTTTGTATTTTATTTTGGGTAGCATCATAAAATCAGTATGTCCACTTACTGTATAAAACAATAAGTTTGAAATGATGCCCGAATTATATGAAGGAAGCCCATTTTCGATATTATGGTTTGAAAGCGAAGAAACATCTGCAGTTAAATTAAAAAATTTCAATTGCCCACTTTCCTTTATAGGTAATATGTTTTCTTTTAAAAAACTTGCCTTTTCCCTGGTATTGGGTTCTGTAGCCCATTTCCAGTGATGTTCATTACTCCAGTAAATTGCATTTTTAAATGCAGGAACAAGTTTTTCCCTTTCTTTTACAATACTCCCGCCGCAGTGGTCAAAATGCAGATGTGTTAAAAACACATCGGTAATATCATCTTTAGTATAACCCAATTTTGCTAACGAATTTTCTAGCGTATCATCGCCATGCAAGTAATAATGGCCAAAAAATTTTGCATCTTGTTTATTCCCCATACCATTATCAATCAATATTAACCTGTTTTCATCTTCAATTAATAAGCAACGCAAAGCCCAACTACACATATTGTTTTCATCGGCAGGGTTAAGCTTGTTCCAAATACTTTTGGGTACCACACCAAACATGGCGCCACCATCTAATTTAAAATAACCGGTATTTATTGTATAAATTTTCATTTTTATAAAGTTACTGATTGTTTTTTTTGCGCCTGGTAAGTTAGTATTAAGAACAAGAGTCCTAATACAAAAAAAACAATCAAAGCCAAAATAGAATTACGCATATTATTGGTAATGCCTTCAATAAAACCAAAAGTAAATAAGCCAATTACAATGGCAAATTTTTCAGTTACATCGTAAAAACTAAAAAACGATGCGGTATCTTTTGTTTCGGGCATTAGTTTGCTGTAGGTAGAACGGCTAAGTGATTGAATGCCGCCCATTACAAGACCTACCAGCGATGCGATGATGTAAAAATGTATTTCTGTTTGCATAAAATATCCTGCAATACAAACCACAATCCATAGACAAACAGTTAATACTAATATTTTTATATTTCCGTAAATGGCCGATAAACGGCTCATGCCTATTGCGCCTGCTATTGCTACAATTTGTATAATTACAGCTGTAATGATAAGCTTTGAGTTTTCAAGTTTCAATTCCTTAATCCCAAAATCTATGGCAACCAACATTACTGTTTGTACACCCATGTTATAAAAGAAGAAAGCAGTTAAAAATCGCTTTAACTGTGGCATTTGTTTTACCTCACGCCAAACAAACTGTAGTTCGTGAAAACCATTTACCAATGCATGTTTTTTACTTTTTCTTTCAGTTTTAGGGCTAATGGGTAACCTGTTAAATGTAATTTGTGCAAATGCAACCCACCATATTCCTACCAATAAAAAAGTTATTTTTAAAGGTAATTCTCCATCAGGCATTAATAATACTAATGCAAAACCTATTAATTGCATAATTACACTACCTATATATCCATAACTATAACCTTTTGCGCTTACTTTATCCCTGTCTTCTTCCGCAGCAATTTCGGGCAGGTACGAATTATAAAAAACCTGGCTGCCGTAAAAACCAATTCCCGCAAACATAAAACACATCAGGCCTAGTGTTACATGGTGTTCATCAAATAAATACATGAGGGAACAACTTATAGCACCCATGTAACAAAAAAAACGCATGAAATTTTTCTTGTTGCCCTTATAATCAGCAATAGATGATAAGATAGGAGATAACAATGCAATTACTAAAAAACCAAAGGCAAGTACATAATCTTTAAGTTCGGTATTTACAAAGCGGCGCCCTAAAAAAAAGATACCATCCGGAAATTTTACAGTGCTGGTAACAACTGCATAATATGCAGGAAAAAAAGTGGTTGTAATTACAAGGTTGTAAACCGAATTAGCCCAATCATACATGGCCCAACCATTAATGATTTTTTTTGAAGCAGTTTGCATGATATCTTATTAAGGAATACTGAAAGTAGCAAATATCATTGTAATGAAATAAAAAAGCCCCTGCAAAATTAACAGGGGTTAAATACAATGAGTTTTTTCTTTTACTCCTTTTCGCCCGATATGGGGCTGGCATACCCCAGGTTTTTAAAAGGCTCCAGCTTATTATTGGTTAGCTGTATAATTACTGGTGCTTTATTAAAAACACTTTCAGAAATGAAACCGCCAAATAATAAGAAATTAGTTTCGTATCCTTTTGTAAGTTTAGTTTCATCCACTACAAAATTTAAATTGAAAGTGTCTTTTATTTTTACCAACTGAACAGTAGATTCGATACTATCCTGGAAATACTCCTGTTCTTTAAGATACTCGGCTAATTTTTTTGCTTGAGCTTCAGTAACATTATCTCCCTTGTAATAAACATTGTGTTTGGAATCTAACTTGTACTCTTTTCCGTAGCCTGAATTGCAGGCTGTAATTAGGGATGTTATTACAAGAGCCGTTAAAAATTGTTTTAAAAAAATCATAGCAGTTAATTTTGGTATTAACTGCATAATTAATCAAACATGCTGAATAATCATATACCCTATACAGGGTATTCAGGGTTTTATATAACCTGTATAAATAAGAATGAGTAATAAAATGCCCACCACAATTCTGTAATAACCCCAAATTTTAAATCCATGTTTTTTCAAAAAGCCAATAAAAAATTTAATAGCCAACATAGCAACTACAAAAGCCACCACATTGCCAATAGCCAACTGTTTAATTTCGTTAGATGTGAAGCCTGCATTATCCTGCCAGTATTTTAAAAGCTTATAACCGGTAGCAGCCAACATGGTGGGTACAGCTAAAAAGAAAGAAAATTCGGCGGCGGCACTACGTGTTAATTTTTGTTGCATACCGCCAATGATAGATGCAGCACTTCGGCTTATGCCCGGTATCATGGCAATACATTGCCAAATCCCTATCACTATGGCATTAAAAAAAGAAATATCTTCCTCTTTATCTACCTGAGGGTTTTTAAATACATTATCAATAAATAATAAAATTATACCTCCTACCAGTAATGATAAGGCAACCGTTGTAGAGCTTTCCAGCAAAGCATCTATTTTATTTGAAAAAAGAAAACCAAGTATTAAAGCTGGCACCACACCCGCTGCAATTTTTAAGTAAAATTTCCAGTTTTTGAAATCAAAAAATTTTTTCCAATATAAAACTACTACCGCTAGTATAGCGCCCAATTGAATAGCAATGGTAAAAACTTTGCTGAAATCATCTTCTGCTATATGTAATAGTTTTTCAGTGATGATCATGTGGCCAGTTGAAGATACAGGAAGGAATTCGGTTAGCCCTTCTACTATTCCAATGATGACACTTTGTATGGTATCCATATAAATTAATTAAATAAAAAAAGCGAAGGTATCAACTTCGCTAATAAATATTAATACTTATTTATTAATCTTTAATTGGTTTTAGATTTCTTCATGATAGCAAAAATTTCAATAATAAAACCTGCTATGATGAGCATAGGTGCAATGGTAATACGGGTAGTGCTGTACACATCTGCATCATTAAAAACTTTTGGATCGCTGCTTTTACCCCCGGCCATTAAAAAAAAGCCTAGCGCCAGCACGCCTAATCCAATTAGCATCCACATATAATTCTCTTTACCAAACAAAGGATTAGATGAACCCGGTGCCGAAGTTTGTTTTTTATCTTTACTCATAATGGTTAAAAATTGAAGTTGCAAATTAATATAAATCATCCAATTTCATGCGCAGGTATTTTATTACCGAGCGGTGGGTACTGATAAGGGTAATGCTGATACCCAAAATAATGATTACTAAAAATAGCAGAATCATACTGGTATTATCGTGTAAAACTTTAAAACTGGGTGCCAGCGACTCGATAAGCATTACCGTAAACCATACCGCAACAATGGCAATACCCGAAGCTATCAGTCCGTTTAAAACAGCCCTTTTATTTATAGGTTTGGCAATAAACCATCGGGTGGCGCCAACCATTTGCATGGTTTTAATCAAGAAGCGATTACTGTACATGGCAAGACGAATTGTATTATCTATAGAAAATACCACCAGCACAGTTAAAATAATAGCTGCTATTAAAAATATGTAAGCAGCAGTTTTAACAAACTTACTAACCTGGGTTATGGTTTCTGTAGGAAACTGAAATTCATTGATAAGCCCCGGGAATCTATTTAACAAATCAATTGATAAAAGATCTAAACTATCTTTTTGTACATGATCGGCCTTTATATAAAAATCAATGCTTTCGGGTAAGGGGTTTTCATCCAAAAATTTTCTCCAGGTGGTGTCATTGTCCTTATTCCATATTTGTATGGCCATTTCTTTTGTTACGTACTCAACATTCTTAGCAAAAGGGATAGAAGAAATATAACTTTTTAAACTGTCAACTTTTTTCTTGGGTGCATTAGGATTTAACCAGGCGTGTACCTGGATATTTTCTTTTACATAATCGCCGGTTTTACGAAGGTTTAAAAAGAACCAGCCAACAATACCAAATAAAAATAATACCAATGCCACACCTATGATTGCATAGGCATAGGTTGGTTTACCTCGTTTACTACTTGCTTTTCCGAACTGAGCCATAATTTATTATTGTTTGGGAGTTAGTACTGTTTTGCTTTTACAGCCGGGCAAAAATAAAGGTTTTTAGCTGCTTTGCCGTATTTTTGCTCACTTCAAAACGACAGTCTTCCTTGTTTATTTTTGTAAAAGTAAAATATGAAGTGTGATTGAAGCTTAAATAACTTTTCTTTCACAGTTTTATAACTAAGAAGCCAAAAGAAAAAATGGATAATGGCTATACAATAATATTATGCAATGCAATTGTGTAATATAAAAAAAAACAAATACTGGCTGTATTGAAAAAGAAAAATTAATATAAAAATTACTTAGCAGTGGAATACAAGTTTAAAGAAATAGAAAAGAAATGGCAGGATTACTGGAGAGATAAAAATATTTACCAGGTATCAAATAATTCAGCAAAACCTAAATATTATGTACTGGATATGTTTCCATATCCAAGTGGTGCAGGTTTGCATGTAGGTCATCCGTTGGGGTATATTGCCAGCGATATTTATAGCCGTTACAAAAGATTAAAAGGATTTAATGTTTTACATCCTATGGGTTTTGATAGTTTTGGATTACCTGCCGAACAATATGCACTGGAAACAGGCCAGCACCCGGCAGTTACAACCGAAAAAAATATTGCAACTTTTAAAGCACAACTTGATAAAATTGGTTTTTGCTACGATTGGGGTAGAGAAATCCGTACCAGCGATCCTCAATATTATAAATGGACACAATGGATTTTTTTACAATTATTCAACAGCTATTTCTGTAATACACAGCAAAAAGCAAGGCCAATTACCGACCTGATAAAAAAATATGAAACGAAAGGATGTAAAAAATTTACAGCTAATGAGTGGAATGCTTTTTCAAAAAAAGAACAGGAAGATATTTTAATGAACCGCCGCCTGGCCTTTAGCGCTTACGGCGAAGTAAACTGGTGTGAAGCATTGGGAACAGTATTGGCAAATGATGAAGTAGTGAATGGGGTGAGCGAACGTGGCGGCCACCCGGTTGAAAAAAGAAAGATGCGCCAATGGTTTTTACGAATTACAGCTTATGCCAACAGGCTGTTGCAAGGCTTGGAAACAGTAGATTTTAGCGATAGCATGAAAGAAATGCAGCGCAACTGGATTGGAAAAAGCGAAGGGGCTGAGGTTGATTTTGAAATTAAAGAAGCAGATAACAAATTGCGGGTTTACACTACCCGGCCCGATACCATCTTTGGTGTCGACTTTATGGTTATTGCACCCGAACATGAAATGGTTTCACAAATAACTTCAGTGGAACAAAAAGCTGCCATTGAGGATTATCTGAAATATGTAAAAAGCCGCAGCGAAAGAGAACGTTTATCAGAAGCAAAAACGATCACCGGTTGTTTTACCGGAGCTTATGCTATTAATCCTTTCAACGGAAAGGAAATTCCTATTTGGATTGCCGAATATGTATTGGCAGGATATGGTACTGGCGCCATTATGGCCGTGCCATGTGGCGATCAGCGAGACTTTCTGTTTGCAAAACATTTCAATATTCCCATCACCAATATTATTGGTACGCATTATAATGGAAGTGAAGCAAATTCTACTAAAGATGCCATTTTGCAAAACTCGGGGTTTTTAAATGGTATACTAATGAAAGATGCTATTGGAATAGCTGTAAATAAGGTGGAAGAATTGGGTATTGGCAAACGTAAAATAAATTATAAGATGAGGGATGCTGGCTTTAGTCGTCAACGTTATTGGGGCGAACCTTTTCCTATTATTTGGAGCGATGGAGTAGCATTACCGATTGATGCAGATGAGTTGCCGCTGGAACTACCACATGTAGAAAAATATGGCCCGGGTCCCGGAGGCGAAGGGCCGCTTGCAAATATTAAAGAATGGGTAAACCTCAATGCTAACTCCTCTCCACTGGAAAGAGGCAAGGAGGATGTAAAACGAGAAACAAGTACCATGCCCGGTTATGCCGGCAGCAGTTGGTATTTTCTTCGTTATATGGATCCACATAACAATAATGAATTTTGCAACCGCAATGCCAGCAATTACTGGAACCAGGTTGACCTGTACATTGGTGGTACCGAACATGCTGTTGGGCATTTGTTGTACAGCCGTATGTGGACCAAAGTTTTATTTGATTTAGGGTTGATTGGATTTGACGAACCATTTAAGAAATTGTTGAACCAGGGAATGATTGGAGGAATTTCAGAAAAAATTTATCGTATTGGGGCTAATCAAATCGAAGAACCGAATTCATTTCAGGGTCAGAGTTCAAGTTCAATGCCATTAAAATGGCATACTGTAAATGGTCTACCAATTACCTTAAGTCCAGATAATAATGATGAAGAAATGGATTTTTATTTGTTTAATTTATCTGCTGATCTCAACGTTGATTCCTATGAAACTTCACTAATAAGAACAAAAGTCGATTTTGTCAATGACGGAATTCTAAATACAACTAAATACTTTACGGACAAAAATGAAAATCGTAGTTATTCAGCGAAATATGAAATATTACTTTGTAAAGATGGATATTATGATTCGAAGAGAAACCAATGGTTTGATTATAATAAGAAGCCAATCACTGAGTTGAAATTTAGAGCGATTCAGGTTCCTGAAAAAATGAGTAAAAGGTATGGGAATGTCGTAAATCCTGATGATGTTGTAAAAGACTACGGCGCTGACACCTTTCGCTTGTATGAAATGTTCCTTGGTCCAGTAGAAGCAAGCAAACCCTGGGATACCAAAGGAATTGAAGGCGTTCATCGTTTTTTAAGAAAATTGTGGCGGCTGTTTAATGATGATTTGAAAGGGAAACTTTGGACTGATGAAAAAGCAACCGATGCCGAATTAAAAGTTCTGCATCGTACCATAAAAAAGATAGAAGAAGATACCGAACGTTTTTCATTTAATACTGCCGTTAGTACATTTATGATTTGCATAAATGAACTCGCCGATTTAAAATGCAATAAAAAAGAAATATTAGAACAACTGCTAATTTTGCTTACGCCTTATGCCCCTCATATAAGTGAAGAGCTATGGCATCAATTAGGAAATGAAGACAGCGTTTTAGATGCCAGCTATCCGGCATTTAATTCTGCATTATTAGTAGAAAGTACTAAAGAATACCCGGTTTCCATAAATGGGAAATTACGCACTAATATAGAACTGGAGCTTAGCCTTGATCAAAAACAGGTAGAAACATTAGTTCTTCAAAATGATATTGTAAAAAAATGGCTTGATGGTAAGCCTCCAAAAAAAATCATCTATGTTAAAAACAAAATGATAAACGTAGTTATTTGATATTAATTAAACAATTTAATATTTCTGTTTATTTACAGTTTATATTAAACCGGAGTAAAAATATTTATTATGATATCTGAACTTGAAAATGCATTAGTAAAAAACAGGTCAACCTTTCATCCCGTAGTAAAATTTAATCCTGATATTGAAAAATTATTTCAATTTGATTTTACGGAAACAAATACAGAGCTTGGCAAAGATACTGTTGCCGATACCCAATTGTTTTCTAACTATATTGATACCCAATTAAAAAAAAACAATGCAAAATATGGTATTGGGGGTTATAACGAAAACCGAAAATTGTATAAAAGAAGTGAAATTTTTGATGGAGAAGAACCCCGTTCTGTTCATTTGGGTATAGATGTTTGGGGGCCGGCTGGCACAACTGTGTATGTTCCATTAGGCGGTATGGTGCATAGCTTTGCATTTAATGATGGCTTTGGTGATTATGGCGCCACAATTATTTTATTGCACCAGTTGGAAACAGTAGCTTTTCATACGCTTTATGGTCATTTAAGTTTAGCAGATATTTCCAGGTTAAGTGAAGGGGCTTATGTATCTAGAGGAGAAGTATTAGGGCATTTTGGAACACTTGCCGAAAATGGAAACTGGCCTCCACACTTGCACTTTCAAATTATTCAGGATATACAGTTGAAAGAAGGAGATTACCCTGGCGTTTGCAAATTATCAGAAAGAGAATCATATTTAAAGAATTGCCCAGATGCAGATATGATCTTGAATATGATGAAATATTTGCATTAATATATTCGTTATTGAATTAGTTATTATAAAAAATATTATATAGGCAGCTTAAAAGTTCGTAAAAACAGTAACTTTACTTCGGAAATAAAAATATAAATGGAAATAAAAGCAGGAGAATTATTAAAGAATATTAATAATCCCGACGATTTAAAAAAATTAAACAGAGAACAATTACACCAGGTTTGTAATGAATTGCGGCAGTATATAATTGATGTGGTGAGTGTTTATGGAGGTCATTTTGGGGCAAGCCTTGGCGTGGTGGAACTAAGTGTTGCTTTACATTATGTTTTTAATACTCCTTATGATCAATTGGTATGGGATGTAGGCCATCAGGCATATGGCCATAAAATACTTACCGGCCGCAGAGATAATTTTCCCACCAACAGAAAATACAAAGGCCTAAGTGGTTTCCCTAAACGTAGCGAAAGCGAATACGATACTTTTGGTGTTGGCCATTCTTCTACATCTATTTCAGCGGCTTTGGGAATGGCAATGGCTTCGCACTATAAAGGAGAAAAAGACAGGCAACATGTTGCTATAATTGGCGATGGCGCTCTAACAGCCGGACTTGCATTTGAAGCTATGAACCATGCCGGCATTGAAAAAAGTAATGTAATAATCATTTTAAATGATAATTGCATGAGCATAGATCCCAATGTTGGTGCATTAAAAGAATACTTAACAGATATAACCACTTCACATACCTATAACGATATTAGAGATAATGTTTGGAAAGCATTAGGTAAATTACCTGTAGGCAAATCTTTCAGCAGAGGTATGGCAAGTAAGTTGGAAGCCGGATTAAAAGGAATGGTAAGCCAAAGCAGTAATCTGTTTGAAGCGCTTAAACTAAGGTATTTTGGCCCCATTGACGGGCACAACATAACCAAACTGGTAGATACTTTAAAAGACTTAAAAGATATACCCGGCCCTAAACTTTTACACATTAAAACTGTAAAAGGTAAAGGTTACGAGTTAGCAGAAAAAGATCAAACAAAATGGCATGCCCCCGGATTATTTGATAAAGTAACCGGCGAAATACAAAAGAAAAAATTTGATATACCCCAACCACCAAAGTACCAGGATGTTTTTGGCCATACCATAATAGAGTTGGCAGAAAAAAATAAAAAAATCTTTGGTATTACTCCGGCAATGCCTAGTGGCTCTTCTTTAAAATTTATGATGGAGAAAATGCCCGACCGTGCTTTTGATGTGGGTATTTGCGAGCAGCATGCAGTAACGGTTAGCGCAGGCATGGCTACGCAAGGCATGAAGGTGTTCTGTAATATCTATTCATCTTTTATGCAGCGGGCTTATGATATGGTTATACATGATGTGGCCATTCAAAAACTACCGGTAATATTTTGTTTAGACAGGGCAGGGCTTGTAGGGGAAGATGGACCAACGCATCATGGCTGTTATGACATTGCTTATATGCGTTGCATACCCAACTTAATTGTTAGTGCGCCCATGAATGAGGCCGAATTACGAAACCTGATGTACACAGCGCAGCTTGATTCAAATAAATTGCCATTTGTTATTCGTTATCCCCGGGGCGAAGGTGTTATGCCTGAATGGAAAACTAAAATGCAAAAGGTTGAAACAGGTAAAGGAAGAAAATTAAAAGATGGAGATGATATTGCTATATTAACTTTTGGCCATGTAGGAAATTTTGCTGCATCAGCAATCAGGGATGTAAAAGCCCAGGGTATTAACCCGGCACATTATGATATGCGTTTTGTAAAACCTATTGATGAAGAAATGCTGCATGAAGTGTTTAGAAAATTCAATAAGATAATTACTGTAGAAGATGGCACGGTTGTAGGTGGATTTGGCTCTGCAGTGCTTGAGTTTATGAATGAACATGGTTATAAAGCCGATGTAAAAATAATGGGAATCCCCGACAGGCTTGTTGAACATGGAACGCCTAAGCAATTATATGAAGAAATTGGAATTGATGCCAATGGCATTGCCAATATTTTAAGAGCATTAACCCAAATTGAAGTTGCAATACACAATTAAAAATAATTTATGAGTTTTTTGACCGGGCTTTTTTAAAAGCCCGTTTTTTTTTGGGCCAAACCAAGTAGTATATGTTAAATAAAGTTAAATGAGCATCCTTTTAACAGTCATATAAAAATTTTTGTGGAATTGGTTTCGTTGAGAATCAAAACCAGTAAAATTTGCTGTTATGGCTATCAAAATTATAAGTGTACCTATTGTGCTCTTAATAACCATATCTACCTTTGGATATTATTTATGGTATAAGCCAAAAGTAAATTCAATTATTCATAAAATACCCGTTTCTGTTAATACAAATACAGCAAAAGTAAGCCGAGAAACGCTTACACGATTAAAGCAAAAAGCCTTGTTGGCAAAGTGTTTTATACAGGAGCATAAATACAATAGTAACGTCTGTTTTTTAATTGATATACGCTTGCCTTCGGGTAAATACAGGTTTTTTGTATATAACCTAAATACAGATTCTATAGAAATATCAGGACTGGTTTCGCATGGTAGTGGTTCAATTGGAAAATCCGATGAACTTATTTTTTCTAATATACCAAACAGTAATTGTACTTCTTTGGGAAAATATAAAATAGGGAATGCTTATGAGGGTAAATTTGGTTTAGCGTATAAATTATATGGATTGGATAAAACCAATAGTAATGCCTACGACCGTTTTGTTGTTTTACATGCACTTGAATGTGTGCCCAACAATGAAGTGGCACCCCAGCCTATTTGTGAAAGCCTGGGATGCCCTACGGTTTCACCTGAATTTTTAAAACAAGTGAAACAGTATATAGATAATTCAGAAAAACCAATACTTCTTTGGATATACTACTAAAATTAGTTCATTGGTATTTCAATGGCCATAAGTTCAGCATCTTCAGCAGCCGTTATTGTAAAACTATCAACTTCTGAGATGCCCAAGGCATCTCTTTTATTTAATTGTTGTCCATCTACATGTACTAATCCATTTATATTTACAAGAAATACTCCATTTTTAGTAAACGAATTGTTGTAAGTAATTTCTTTGCCGGCAGTAAGGTTCACTAAAGAAAATTTTGCATCCTGGTTTATCCATAAGGCATTGTCGGCTTCAATGGGCGAAACAACTGTTTGCCATTTATTATTTCTTTCATTTACGTCAAATGTTTTTTGATCGTATCGGGGTTTAATATTTCTTTCTTTAGGAAATACCCAAATTTGAAAAAGTGTTACCGGATCCGTTGCTGATGCATTTGCTTCGGAATGTTGTACACCAGTACCAGCGCTCATTATTTGAACATCGCCTGCTTTTATAACACCCTCGCCGCCTGTACTGTCTTTGTGTTTTAAAGCGCCGGTAAATGGAATAGTTACAATCTCCATATTGTCATGTGGATGAGTATCAAAGGCACCTCCACCAGCAATATAATCGTCATTTAAAACCCTCAATAATCCAAAATGTACTTTAGCAGCATCTCTGTATTGAGCAAAGCTGAAATAATAATTCGGCTTCAGCCAGCCATAATCGGCACTGCCCCTGTCCGCTGCTTTAAATAATAATTTGTTCATGATTTATATTTTAATAGTTTAAAATTAATGTTTAAACATCAAAATTAATACCAAATATAAAAACTGCCAAAAAGTCCAGCAATAAAAAATCCCCAATTTATGGGGATTTTTTATTTAATTAAGTCTTGCTGTTTCCTCATCATCTGGTAATAAACCCTTTACATCTTCCTCTCTGTTTTCGTTCCACTCAACAATAAAATTGTTTCTTCCCTCGCCAGTTAGTAAGCTCATATATCTTAGTTGAACTAATTCAAGCAACGATAGGAATAGGAAGATAGCATGAATACGGTCTTCACATACTTCAAATATTTTTTCAAATGAAACCGTTTTTTGTGTTTTACAGGTATTAAGCATATACTCCCTGCTTTCTTCCATGGTATAATTGTATTGTACCACGGTATGTACCGGTTTAAAATTACGTTCCTGTAATTTGGTAATAACTTTTTCAAATGCTTTCATTAGTTTGAAAAGTGTTACAGTCTGTATCTCCGTTCCTTCACCAGCCTCTTCGCCAATTTTGGCTATTTCCTGCTGTAAGTTTCCACGTTTCATCATAAACATCCTTTCGGCTTCCAGTTCGGCCATTTTTGCTGATGCTTCTTTAAATCTTTTATATTCCAATATCTTATTTATGAGTTCCTGCCTGGGGTCAATCTCATTGCCATCAGCATCAATTTCTTTACGTGGAATAAGCATTTTGGCTTTAATGCGCATGAGTGTGCTGATAAAGAGGATGAACTCACTGCTTAATTCAATATTCAGTTTTTCTGAAGTATGAATAAAATCTAAAAAATCGTTTGTTATTTTAGTGATGGGTATATTATAAATATCAAGTTCATCTCTTTCAATAAAGAATAAAAGCAGGTCAAACGGCCCTTCAAATTGTTCTAATTTAATTTGGTACGATGCAGTATTCAATAGTTTAAATTTATGAAATTAAAAATGCTGTTGTAATAAGCAGCAGCAAATGTATTAATAAGTTGAGACAGTTTTGTTATTACAGCTATGCAACCCGGCTTATGTGGAAAAACTTTATTGAATTATAGTTTAAGTGTTAATCCAAGGCCCAATACCTCTTTCAACTGTGTTTTTTGCAATACATCATCATCATACACAATATCAACACTTACATTTGTAGCCAGCCATTTATTAAATTTCATGGTTACCAGGTTGGTAAAAAAAACATCAATATTTTTTGGGTTTCGTTTATAATTGCTGAAAATGTCTAAACGGCCGGTATAAAATGCCCAATGTGTAATCTTTTTTGTGTATTTGGCTGTAGCAAATGCACCAATCTCGGTATAAGTACTACGGTTTGCCGGTACGCCAAATTTATCTTCGGCATAAAAATCGGTATCATTTTTAATAATAAATCGTATTGTTACTGGCGATATAAAAAACGAGAAACTTTTATCAGGCCTGAAATCGATACCGGGAGAAAGTAATACTTTACCTGGCGATAAAAAGTTAGAAATTTTAGTGCTACCACTGTCGGTATAACTATATCCAGCTAATGTTTGTGTATTAAAATTTGCAAGTAAGGCCACATACCATTGGTTTGAAAACTGCAAACCCAACTTGCTCGTAAGGTCAATCCTGTCATCAACTTTTCTAAAGCGGCCAAAACTGGTTGCATTTTGAAAACCCAGGGCAATATCAAAATAATTATTCCAGGTAACTCTTCCCTTACGGTGATTGATATTGTAATTCAGTAATGTGGTAAAACCTAAAGTATTTTGCTCGCCGCCACCTGCCCAATTACGCAAGGCTCCCTGGTTAACATTAAAAATAAAAGTGCCGTTCTTTTTCCAGCCATCTTTTTCCAAAGGCTTCAACTCCTTAAAGGCTACTTTTTGAAATTCTTTTACGGTTAGGTCTTGTGCGGTTAACTGCATTGCAGTTACAATAAACACAATTACAGCTGATAAGGGTTTTATCATTCGGCAAAATTAAAAAAATACAGCCAGTCATTTGTTAATAGTTTTAGAAAATAAAAAATCCGCAGTAAACAACTGCGGAAAAGAGATAAAGTTGAAAAACTTAAAAACTATTTTTTATTGAAATTATAAGCAAATCCAATACCCATCAGTTGCAGCCATTGTGGCGCAGGGCCTTTTGCAGGATTAATATTCTTTGTATCATCGTCATAAATCATATCCAGGTTAAAAGAAAAATTGATGTACCTGGTTAATTTGGCTGTTAAAGCATTAGTCCAGTATATATCAATGTTCTGTGGTTTTTGCTTGTAGTTGGAGAAGAGGTCTAATCTTGATTTATAAACAAAATTAGCTCCTAGCTTTGCGGTGTAATTTACAGTTACAAATGCTCCCAGTTCATTTTTTGCTTTTTTACCGGGTAATACCCCGTACAAAGGCGCAATTGCACTATCACCAACAATTACCCAGCGCTCAGTTAATGGAGATATGAAAACAGAAAAATTATCATTTGGTTTATAATCAAGGCCTAAAGATAAAAGCACATTTGCAGGAGCAAATGTTTTTGAGATAATGTTTGATGTATCGGCTCCTGCAGTTGTTTTTGAATATGAATATCCGTTTGTGAATTGCGTACGCAAATTAAAAAGGGTTGCTACATTCCATTTAGGTGCTATGGCATATCCGTATTTCGATAACAAGTCTATTCTATCGCTGGCTTTTCGTGAGCCTAAGCTGGTGGTGTTTACAATTCCATAGGCCAGGTCAAGATTATTATCCCAGGAGTGTTTATCTTTTTTATAATATGCAAATACATTGAGGTAAGCATTTAAGGAAAAAGAAAATTTGTCGCCACCGGCACTCCAATTGCTTAATGTGCCCTGGTTGATATTAAGATTAAATAAGCCGCCAAGTTTCCAGGTTTTATGTATGGTGTCTGCTGGGTCTTTTTTAATTGTTTTTGCAGCTTCGTCCTTTAACCCTTTAACGGTGGGGTCTTGGGCCATACATAACCCGGTAATGAAAATAAATAAAATAAAAGTGCATTGCTTTTTCATAAAATACAGATTTAAAAATAAGAAGAAGCATAGAATTCATGCTTTTTCTGTAAAGTGTTAATAATAATTATTTTTTCAGGGAGTCTCTTATTTCCATCAGCAAAGAATCTGTTGATGAAAGAGCAGCCGGTGCGTCTTCCTGCTTTTTTTTCATTTTGTTTATGCCTTTAATAACAAGGAACATTACAAAAGCTACAATGATAAAGTTTATGATGGCAGTTAAAAAATCGCCCCATTTAATATACACAGCTTCGGTAACAATCTTTCCCGAAGCATCGGTAACTGCTGCTTTTAACTCGTACATATTTTTACTTAAATCTGCACCACCTATCATACCTATGATTGGTGAAACTATTCCATCAGTAAAAGATGAAACTACTTTTCCAAAAGCGCCTCCCATAACAAAAGCAACAGCTATATCAACAAGATTGCCTTTCATGGCAAAATCTTTAAATTCTTTAATAAATCCCATAATGAAAAATTTTAAGTGATAAATTCGGGTTGATGTTCTGCTTTGTAAAATTATTACATTATTAAGATATATCGAGCGGTTGATTCAAAGGTTTTATTACTGATTATGTTTTTCCATATAATTAGTACAACTTTGCGAAAATTTTTTATTTGGGCAAAGATTTCTTGAACTGGTTTATTTTTATCCTTCTATCAATAATATGGGGCAGCAGTTTTATAATGATGAAGGAAGGCCTGCTTCATTTATCTGCTTTTCAGGTTGCATCATTACGTATTGTTTTTTCGGGTATAGTTTTATTGCCTACAGCTTTAAAACACTTTAAAAAAATTTCTTCCGATAAATTATGGATTATTTTTCTATCGGGAGTTTTGGGAAGTTTATTACCTGCTTATTTATTTTGTATAGCCGAAACCCGTATTGACGGGGCACTAGCCGGTACGCTCAATTCATTAACACCCATTTTCGTTATTGTTACCGGGGCGCTTTTTTTTAGCTCAAAAACTAATTCAAATAAATTACTGGGCATATTTATAGCTTTTACAGGAAGCATTTTATTATTGTTTAGCAAAGGAAATGTCCTGCAAAGCCAGTATATGGAATATGTGTCTTTTGTTATTATTGCCACAATATGTTATGGGTTTAATGTAAACATGGTGTACAAATACCTGCATCATATAGGTTCGTTGCAAATTGCATCAATTGCTCTTGTTTCAAATGCAATACCTGCAATGGCTGTACTTTATTTCACTGGTTATTTCAACCTGCCATTAACCGATTCAGGCGTACTTTACTCCACAGGTTTTGCAGCTTTGCTGGGTATTTTTGGTACAGCCATCGCATCAATACTATTTTATGTATTGATAAAAAAGGCAGGCGCAATTTTCGCTTCTATGGTAACTTATGGAATACCCATCATTGCAAATTTTTGGGGAATAATCTATGGCGAAGAAGTAGGCTGGAAACAATTTGGATGCCTGTTTCTTATTTTATCAGGCGTGTTCATCGCTAACATGAAAAGAGCAGCTATTTAATCCGTTTCTGAAAATGAAATATTTTTTTCTCTTAAAAATTCTTTTATTTTATTTACATGTACACATATTCCTACATGTAAGAAAGGGTTATTGGAAATCTTGCTTTTCTTTCCGTTGTTAACTATCTCAAAGTCTTTCATATCAAAACCCAAGTGCAGGTGATGGGTGGCAAACTGCATTCCATAGATATTTCCATTACTATCAAAAAGTGGCCCGCCACTTTGCCCACGCAGGCCTGCAGTACTCATTTCTATACCCGTAATTTCGCCATTAGGCTCATTTGCTACAAACCTGGTAACTATGCCATCAATTGGAAATGATAGTGAATTTGGATTTCCTGTATTTGTCCATTCTATATCATCTGTTTGAGGATTGTGCCTGAAATTATTAAACTCAGGAAAAGGAAAACCAATGCGACAAAGCGATTTACCCTGTTTTATGATGCTGCTGTCTTTGATGAAGGTAGCATGTGTGTTATAAAAAGTTTTATTAAAACCTTTAAATTCTAATATAGCCAAATCTAATGTGGGATGTGCATGGCAGGTAATTTCTTTAATCGTATCAAAACAGTTTAAAAAATTATTTTTTAACTGTACAGTAGTTTCGGGAAGGTACTTGTATTTAAGTTGAAGCCCTTGTATGTTACGCTTAAATTTTGCGTCATTGATAATTTTATTTCTTTCGGCTTTGTATTTTTCATAAGTAAGGTTTATATTTTCTGCGGTGGGTATCAGGCTCATCACATGCTTGCAGGTGATGGCCACGCCGGTATCATTTACAAAAAAAAATGTTGCGCTACCTGGTAATAGCATACCGCCGTATGTTCGGGATATACTGTGTAGAGGTCGTGTAAATTGTAAAACTTTTTCTATTGCCAGTTGAAACATAAAATAGGGGTTAAAAATATAATTCCATCTTAATTATATAACCAAAAATACAAGTTACAAACAATTAAAGAGATCACTGGCTTTTATATAAATACTTTACCAATCTTTGGATTATTATTTTATTTACTTAATGTTGATTTGCTGTTTTTTAGTTACATCTATTATTCCTTCAGCCATGCTCAATAGAACATAAGCGTACATTGTACTAAACTATAACTATGTTAATTGCGGAAAATGTGTATTTCAGAATTTGTACACATTGTATGTTGCAAAAGTATGTTTATTGAAATGCTTTGCCAGGTTAAACAGCCATAATCTCTTTTTCTTTTGCTGTAAGGTGTTTTTCAATTAACACAATATACTTATCGGTAGCTTGTTGAACATCATTTTCAGCGTCTTTACTTATGTCTTCGCTTAATCCTTCTTTTTGTAATTTTTTTATGGCTTCAATACTATCACGACGAATATTACGCATGGCTACTTTTGCATTCTCACCTTCTGCATTACATTTTTTAACCAGTTCTTTTCTTCTTTCTTCTGTTAAGGGTGGTAAAAATAAACGGATGCTGTTTCCATCATTTTGTGGGTTAATGCCAATGTTGGCCATGGTGATGGCTCTTTCAATGGGTTGTAACATGTTTTTTTCCCAGGGTTGTACAGATATTGTACGGGCATCTAAAACAGAAATATTAGCTATTTGATTAACTGGCGTAGGGTTACCATAATAGTCTGCCATAATTCCATCAATTATATTTGGATTTGCTTTGCCTGCACGTATCTTAATCAATTCTGTTTCCAGATGGTTTAATGCTTTTTGCATTGCAGTACTAGTATCGCTAATTATTGTATTAATTTCTGCTGACATATTTGAATTTGTATTTATTGGCTGCAAAGCTATATAAAAACTACAGTTATTTGTAAACTAACATGCTGTAGCTTTTTTTAACTAAAGATAAATTAAAGTATCAGGAAAAAATATTAATCTGCCTCTACCGGCTCTCCGGCCAATTTAAGAAGTTTGTGAGATTTTAAGATATCTGTGCTCTCCACATTTTTGATAACAGCATTTTTATTTTTGGGCCTGTTGTAATAAATGGCTCCAATAAAAATAAATGCAGAGCATAACAGGATTCCTAAAACACTTGTGGTACCTAAATTACGCAGAAAAAATGCTGTGCATATAAAAATGATATTTACACCAACACAAGTTAAGGTTACCATACGATGGCTTAAGCCTAAGTCAAGTAAAAAATGATGAACATGTGTTCTGTCGGGGCTAAATGGTGAGCGCCTGTCGAGTATACGAAGGCTAAATACACGTAGTGTATCAAATAAAGGAATCATTAAAATAGAAAACCCAATGGCGGGGGCTGCAGCTATAGGCAAGCTGGATGCAGGGTTGCCTGCCACATTGATAAATTTAATAACTAATATAGAATTGATCAATCCAATTAAAAGAGAGCCGGTATCGCCCATAAATATTTTTGCAGGCGAAAAATTATAAATTAAAAAACCAATAATACTGCCAGATAATGCCAAAGCCATTACTGCATAAGTTAGCTGTCCAACATAATAAAAATAAACACCAAAAACAAGTGTGGTTAATAAGCCCAGGCTGCCTGCTAGTCCATCCACCCCATCAATTAAGTTAAATGAATTTGTTATTACTATGATGGTGAAAATAGAAATTACAATACTGGCAATATGCGGAATTTCATAAATACCCAAAAAACCATGCATATTGTTTATTTGTATGCCACCAAATTTAATGATGATACCAGCCGCCAGTAATTGCCCAATAAATTTTTTACTAGCAGATAAAATGAGTATATCATCTTTTATGCCTAAAAAGAAAATTACTGTAGCAGCTGCAGCAAAATATTGTAGTTCTGATGTGATGCCTGAGGGGACACCCATGAGCATGGCAATAATAAAACCTGCAAATATACCCAGGCCCCCTAAAGTTGGAATAACGTTCTTATGAACTTTTCGTTCATCTGGTTCATCAAAAAGTTTTTTGTCTTTTGCAACCTGTATGATTACGGGAATGGCAAAAAATGTTATTAAAAAAGCCAGGGTAGCACTAAGTAAAATATTGTCCATTCTTCTAATTTAATCGGTCACTTCTAATTATGCAAAAGTATTAAATATGTTTCGAGGATAAAAACATAAAATAAAAAATATACAGATGCCTGGTTTAAATATATTGATGTTGGCAAAAATCGAGCCGATACATCAATGTAAATATTATATTTAAGTATAGTAATAACGGTTAAATTATAAACTTATTATTAACCTTTGTCTTTTCAATCATTTTTTACTTTGCTTTTGCGCCTGTTTTAAAGTAGGTTTGCAGCCTTAAAAGCACAAAGGAAATTTCAATTTTAAAATAAATAACAGCTAATACATACAAAATGAATAACTTAAAAGATATTGCCACACAAATACGTAGAGATATTGTACGCATGGTGCATGCCGTTCAAAGTGGGCATCCGGGAGGATCGTTAGGCTGTACAGAATATTTTACTGCTTTATATTTTGAAGTTATGAAACGTAACCCTGGATTTAATATGGATGGAAAAGGAGAGGATCTTTTCTTTTTAAGTAATGGTCACATATCGCCTGTTTTTTATAGTACACTGGCACGGAGTGGATATTTTCCGCTTTCGGAATTAAGTACTTTCAGAAAAATAAACAGTAGGTTACAGGGGCACCCAACTACACACGAACACTTACCCGGTGTAAGAGTTGCCAGCGGATCACTAGGACAAGGTATGAGTGTAGCCATTGGAGCAGCACTTGCTAAAAAACTGAATAACGACCATAATATTGTTTATTCATTACACGGCGATGGAGAATTGGATGAAGGACAGAATTGGGAAGCTATTATGTTTGCCGCACATAAAAATGTAGATAATTTAATTGCAACTATCGACAGGAATGGACAACAAATTGACGGTACCACAAAATCGGTAATGAGCCTTAGCAGTCTTAAAGCAAAGTTTGAAGCTTTTAACTGGCAGGTTTTAGAAATGAATGGTAATGATGTGGATGCAGTAGTTGCCGGATTAAACAATGCAAAATCTTTTTTAGGGAAGGGTAAGCCTATAGTTATAATCATGGAAACAGTTATGGGAAAAGGGGTTGATTTTATGGAAGGAACACATGAATGGCATGGTATAGCTCCCAATGATGAACAATTACAAAAAGCATTGGCTCAGTTACCAGAAACCTTGGGCGATTATTAAAAGCCTGTTTCCTGTTATTTACCATAATTGATTAAAGGAGTACAATAAACTTAACTGATACTGGTTAATGTTTTGGATTAATTATAAAAACACCAGGTTTTTTTTACCTCAATTCAAATACCTGCCTGCTGGCTTTTTTTGCAGGAAACCAGGCTGCAATAAAAGCAATAGCTAATGCTGTTACTGTTACCAATAAAAAATCTGTGGCAATTAATTTTACCGGAAAATAATCCAGTAAAAAAGAACCTCCTGCTAATTTAATTATTTTAAATTTTAATTGTAAAAGGCAAATACATACCGCCATAAACAAACCTGTAAGCGTACCTATAACTCCTAACAATAAACCTTCAGTTAAAAATATTTTTAAAATGTTTGTTTGGTTAGCGCCCATGCTTAGTAAAACACTAACATCTTTCTTTTTTTCTAAAACAAGCATGGTTAAGGCACTTACCATATTAAAGGCTGCAATAACTAAAATTAAAGTAAGTATTGCGTAAATAGCCCACTTTTCAAGCTTCATGGTATTGTACAACGTAGTATTTTGTTCGTACCGGGTAAGTACCTTGTAATCTTTTCCCAGTAAGGAGCTAAGTTTATTCTTTAAATCAATGGCTTCATTTTTATCTTTAAGTTTTATTTCTACAGCGCTGTATTCATCAGCAGCAAAGCCCATTTGCTGTTTTACAAAACCAATATTGGTAATGGCATATTTATCATCAAACTCCTGTTGTATGGTAAATGAACCAGCCGGGTAAATAAATCCCTGGCTTAAGGATTGTAAAGGATCGTTGTTTGCATTATTTTTTTTGGGGAGTATTACGGTTAATTCTTCTGCGGGGAATGCTGGATTAATACTGAATGCTGCTGCATTTTGAATGCCAGAGCCCGCTACCAGCAATGGGGCATCGGTGGTACCCAGGTCATATTTTCCACGGTTGGTTTTAGCGGCAACACCACATACATATTTATAATTATCATCAACGCCTTTAAGATATACAACGGTTTGTGCATCCTGATTTTTAAGCAATGCTTTTTCTTCGGCAATCAACGAAAAATTCTGTACCAATGGCTGATCCCTAATTTCTTTTATTTGAGTAGTAGTTAGTATAAAAGTTTTTCCGGATGCCGGCACCACTTTAATATCGGTATAAAAAGAAGAGTACAGCGATTTTACCAGTTCTTCAAAACCATTAAAAACACTTAATACTAAAACCTGGCAACAAGTGGCAAAAGCAATAACACCTACAGTAACCCATGCAATAATATTAATGGCATTGGTGCTTTTTTTTGCTTTAAAATATCTCCAGGCAAAAGTTAAATACATCAGTAAATTGTAATTATAATGCTTATAAATAACCGGCATTTTGCAAATTGACAACAACAAATTACAAACCTCAATTTTAGCTATCTTCTTTTTTCTTTATATCCTTAAATATTTTCTCCATCTTATCTACATAATCCAAAGTATCATCAATAAAAAATGTTAGGGTTGGCATACTGCGTAACTGATGTCGTACCCGGGCAGTTAATTCTTTTTTTATTTCCCAACTTCGTTCTTCAATTTTTTTAAGGGCATCAAAATTATCTTTTACCTGAAAAAAACTAAGATAAACCCTGGCTTCGTATAAGTCGGGTGTAATTTTTACAGAAGAAATGGAAACCATACCACCATCCATCATAGATAGTCCCAATCTTTGAAAAATATCGCTCAGTTCCTTATTAAGCAAACCTGCCACTTGTTTTTGTCTTTTTCCTTCTAACATCTTATTAAATTTAAATGCAGTTATTTATTAACTGCCAACAGTATTTACTACAACTGCCGCATTTGCCGTAAAATTAGTTACTTTGCCCTGATTTATCTGAATTTAAAAGCAATGAAGAAATATGCTAGGCTGTTCAGTTACCTGGGCGCATATAAATTAAATATCGGCTTATACTTTTTGTTCATCGTATTAGCAATAGTTTTTTCAATCGTATCTATAGGTTCGTTACCTTTTTTTCTCGACCTTATTTTTAATAAAGGCAAAGAAGAATTAATAAAACCTGAAGTTGTAAATTCATCGCAGGACTTTATCCGGTACATTAGCTTTTACCTGCAGGAACTGGTAAATACCAATGGAAAAATATTTGTGTTGGCTGTAATTTGTATTATGGTTTTAATTGCTGTGTTACTTAAAAACCTGTTTACCTATTTATCTTATTATGTTTTGGCGCCTATTCGTAATGGGGTGATGAACCGGCTAAGAGAAGAACTGTTTCATAAAATACTGGTTATGCCAATCGGCTATTTTACTGAGAAACGAAAAGGCGATATTATGAGCCGGATGACCAATGATGTGGGAGAGCTTGAAAATTCGGTTGTTGGAACACTGGAGGGGTTAATAAAAGACCCTTTAAATTTACTCATTCTCCTGGGTACCTTAGTTTTTATAAGTCCCAAACTCTCCTTGTTTTTACTTGTTTTTTTACCTGTTACAGCTTTTATCATCGGGCGCATAAGCCGTACCTTAAAAAAACAATCAAACGATGCTGCCATTAAACAGGGCGAAGCTTTATCTGTACTGGATGAAACACTTAGTGGACTAAGGGTTATCAAAGCATTTACAGCCGAAAAGCTTGTAGGTAAAAAATTTGATGATTATAATGAAGATCTTTTTCATATAAAAAATAAAATGCAGTACCGGCGTGATTTGGCTTCGCCGCTATCAGAATTTTTGGGTGTATTGGTTTTATGTGGCATACTTTATTTTGGTGGACAATTAGTACTTGGTGGCAATGCCGGTGGTTTAACAGCTAAAGGTTTCATCATGTATATAGGAATATTTACACAAGTCATCAGCCCGGCAAAAGCATTATCTACATCGTTTTACAATATGCAAAAAGGTACTGCTGCCATTACCCGTATTGAAGAAGTATTGAGGGCGCCGGTAATGGTAAACGAAGCAACAAACCCTAAGCCGATAAACAGTTTTACACATTCTATCGAATTCAAAAATGTTGGATTTGCTTATGACGATATAACGATATTAAACGATATTAATCTTAAAATAGAAAAAGGAAAAACAGTTGCTTTAGTAGGCAGCAGCGGCGCCGGTAAAAGCACACTGGCCGATTTGGTGCCAAGGTTTCATGATGTAAGTAGTGGAGAATTATTGATAGATGGCGTTAATATAAAAGATTATTCGCTGAACCAGTTAAGGAATCTGATGGGCATTGTAACACAAGAACCCATTTTATTTAATGATACCATTGCCAATAATATTTCACTTGGTATTGATAATGCTACCACACAGGATATTGAGCAGGCAGCAAAAATTGCCAATGCACATAATTTTATTTTACAAAAAGAAAAAGGGTATGATACCAATATTGGTGACCGTGGTGGAAAATTAAGCGGTGGTGAACGCCAACGTATGACCATAGCCAGGGCTGTACTAAAAAACCCGCCAATATTAATTTTAGATGAAGCAACTTCATCACTGGATACTGAAAGCGAAAGACTGGTACAGGATGCTATTAATAATTTGATGAATAACCGTACATCATTGGTTATAGCTCACCGCCTTAGCACTATTCGCCATGCCGATGAAATTATAGTTTTACAAAAAGGCGAAATAGCTGAAAGAGGAACACATGACAGCCTGATAGCACTTAATGGATTTTATAAAAAACTGGTTGATATGCAGGAAGTACGTTAGATGCAACTTTATAAATATAATCTTTGTCTCATCTCTTACAACAGTAAACCACAGTATTAACTTTTTAGGTTAAAGTGCTTTTTAGTAACTTTACAGCATTATTTTACAATGAACGGTAAATAAAACCGTTAAACAAATATGGCTAAACAACAAACTTTATATTGTTCATTTTGCGGCAGAAACCGTGATGAAGTTAAAATATTAATAGCCGGGCAAGACGGGCATATTTGCGAAAATTGTGTAGAACATGCTGAAGAAATAATAGCACAGGAACTCGGCACTACAAAAGACAATAAACAACCTAATAATACCAATCATAAATTAACGGTTAAAAAACCAATCGAAATAAAAAAATTCCTGGATGAATATGTAATAGGGCAGGAAGATGCAAAAAAAATACTGGCAGTTGCCGTGTACAATCATTATAAAAGACTTAATCAGAAAGTAGATAATGATGTAGAGATTGAAAAAAGCAATATAATTATGGTTGGCGAAACAGGTACAGGCAAAACCTTACTGGCCAAATCAATTGCCCGAATGTTGAACGTTCCATTTGCCATTGTAGATGCTACTGTTTTTACCGAAGCCGGCTATGTTGGCGAAGATGTTGAAAGTATGCTAAGCCGTTTATTGCAAGCCAGCAATTATGATGTACCATCTGCTGAAAAAGGCATTGTTTTTATTGATGAAATTGATAAGATAGCCCGTAAAAGTGATAACCCATCTATAACAAGGGATGTAAGTGGCGAAGGTGTACAACAAGGCTTATTAAAATTACTGGAAGGCACCGAAGTATTAGTGCCACCTCAAGGAGGACGTAAACATCCTGAACAGAAACTTATAAAAATAAACACACAAAATATTTTATTTATATGTGGTGGCGCATTTGATGGTGTAGATAAACTCATTGCCCGCAGGGTAAACACCAATGCCATAGGTTTTAATGTAAATAAGGAATTACAAAATTATCAGCATGATAACCTGTTACATTTTGTAAATGCTGTTGATCTTAAACATTTTGGTTTAATACCAGAACTGTTGGGACGCCTACCGGTGGTTACCTATTTAAATCCTTTGGATGCTGCTACACTACGCAACATATTAACCGAGCCTAAAAACTCTTTAATAAAGCAGTTTACACGTTTGTTTGCCATAGAAGGAATAGCACTTAAATTTGAAACCACTGTTTTTGATTTTATGGTAGAAAAAGCTTTAGAATATAAACTGGGAGCCCGGGGCTTACGCAGCATTTGCGAAAGTATCCTCACCGATGCCATGTACGAATTGCCTTCCCAAAAAGTAAAAGAATTTGAAGTAACGCTTGAATATGCACAACGCAAATTTAGCAGCAGTAAACTTAGTATGCTTAAAGTGGCATAAACATTTGCAGGCAAACTTTCTCCCCATTTTTCAAACAACAGTAATATCATATTAGGTGGCTGAACTATTTCATTTTATTTTTACGGCAGTTTTCAAATCTTAAATAATAAGTTTCATGGTTGACGTAATTCTGGGCATGCAATGGGGCGATGAGGGCAAAGGGAAAATAGTAGATTATTTTGCAAAAAACTATGATGTGATAGCCCGTTTTCAGGGTGGTCCTAATGCCGGCCACACATTATATGTAGATGGAAAAAAAATTGTACTTCACCAGATACCCAGCGGTATCTTTCATCCCGATAAAACAAACCTGATAGGAAATGGAGTAGTGCTGGATGCAGTTACTTTAAAAAAGGAATGTGCCAATGTAGCTGCCTTAGGTATTGATTATAAGAAAAATTTATTTATTAGTGAACGGACGCATCTTATATTGCCTACACACCGTGCATTGGACAAAGCCAGCGAGCTATCGAAAGGCAACGAAAAAATTGGAAGTACCTTAAAAGGAATTGGCCCTGCATATATGGATAAAACAGGGCGTAATGGATTACGTGTTGGTAACTTATTAGAAAAAACTTTTACCACCGATTATATAAAACTTAGGATGAAACACCAGCGCCTGCTGGATAATTTTAATTTCCAGGAAGATATAAGCGCCTGGGAAGAGGAGTTTTTTGAAGCAATGGAATTTTTGCGTGAGTTTAAAATTGTAAATGGCGAGTATTTCATCAATGAAAAAATACAAAAAGGACAAAAGATTTTAGCCGAAGGCGCACAGGGTAGTATGCTTGATGTTGATTTTGGTACTTTCCCCTTTGTTACAAGCAGCAATACCATATCAGCAGGTGTCTGTACAGGTTTAGGTATTCCACCACAAAAAATAAAAGAAGTATTCGGTATATCAAAAGCATATTGTACAAGGGTTGGCAGCGGACCATTTCCTACTGAATTGCTTGATGAAACTGGAGAAAAGATACGCACCATTGGTAATGAGTTTGGAAGCACAACCGGTAGGCCCCGTAGGTGTGGATGGATAGACCTGGTGGCTTTACAATTTGCCTGTATGATAAACGGTGTTACTCAAATTATAATGACCAAAGCTGATATTTTGGATAACCTGGATGAACTAAAGGTATGTAACAGTTATTTGGTAAACGGAGTAGAAAAGAAATATGTACCATTTCAAATGCAGAAAGTTAACATTGAACCGCTGTATAAAACTTTTACCGGGTGGAAAAAAGATATTACCGAAATAAAAGATTTTGATGCACTCCCAACCGAGATGAAAATATATATCAATTACCTTAATGAGTTTTTAGGGGTACCCGTTAAATATATAAGTAATGGGCCGGGCAGAGATCAACTGGTAGTTGCATAAAAAAATAAAAAAATAGGCAATTTTTTTTGGCTATTTAAAAAACTCTTGGAAATTTTACAGTATTAATCCATTTTTGAATTATGATATTAACATCTGAAAGTATTACAAACAAAACAGTAACAGCAGGATTTGCTGAAGTTATTGAAGCTGCAAAAAAATCGGCTAAACCAAAAAAAGATGACGATGATGATGACGACGATGATGATTTTGATGATGAGCCTGCGCCTAAGAAAAAATCTGCACCTAAAAAAAAGGGAAAAGATGATGATGAGGAGGAGGACGAAGAGGATATGGAAGATGATTGGGATAAAGTAGATGAAGATGATAATTGGGATCCCGATTTTGATGAGTTTGATGTTCCTAAAGGAGGAAAGAAATCACCATCGAAAAAAGGCAAAAAAGGCAAGGAAGATGATGACGATGATTTTAAAAGTGATGAAGACTTTGGGCTTGGTTTTGATGATGAAGAGAATTTTGATGATGAAGAAGATGATTTTTAAGCTTGCAAACAACAGCAGGAAAAAATTATGATGAATAAGAAGGTTTCTTTTCCTGTAAATGATTACACAACTTTTAAAAATCAAATGTTGAACTGGGCAAACCGGTTCAACATTTTTTGTTTATTAGATAACCAACAGTATAATTTTCATAAACCTGCTTTTGAATGCTTGCTGGCAGCGGGTAAAAAAGCAAATGTAGAAGCTTCAACGGGGCGTGCTTTTGAATCGCTTGAACAATTTTATTATAAGCATAAAAACGAGTGGCTTTTTGGTCATTTTGGATACGACCTTAAAAATGAAACCGAGGATCTGCAATCTAACAATGCAGACAGGATTGGTTTTTGCGATCTGCATTTTTTTGTACCAGAAATTGTAATTGAATTAAAAAATACCGAAGTTATAATATGCAGTGATGAGGATGCAGTGGAAATTTATGATGCAATTATTTTATGCCCCAAAATTATCACTACAAAAATAAAACACGATATTATCGTTCAATCTAAAATAAAAAATAACGATTACCTTAATATCATTGAAAAACTTAAGCAACATATAATACGTGGCGATTGTTACGAAATTAATTTTTGCCAGGAATTTTATGCTGCCAATGCTGTAATGGATCCATTATTTATTTACAACCAATTGAGTGCATTATCACCCAATCCTTTCTCTGCATTTTATAAATTTAATGGTCGTTATTGTTTATGTGCAAGTCCCGAAAGGTATCTGCAAAAAAAAGCCGATCAACTTTTTTCTCAACCCATAAAAGGTACGGCAAAAAGAAATTTAACTGATAAAGCCCATGACGAAAGTGCAAAAAATTATTTACTGCAAAGCGAAAAAGAAAAAAGTGAGAACGTAATGGTGGTGGATCTTGTAAGAAACGACCTGAGCCGTATTTGTAAACCCGGTACGGTACAAGTAGATGAATTATTTACGGTGTACAGCTTTCCACAGGTACATCAAATGATAAGTACCATAAGCGGTAAACTTGATGATAAATACAATTGGATTGATTGCATAAAAGCTACATTTCCTATGGGATCAATGACAGGTGCACCTAAAAAAAAGGTAATGGAACTGATTGAAGAATTTGAACAAACCAAACGTGGTTTGTTTTCGGGAGCACTTGGTTATGTAAAACCTAATGGAGATTTTGATTTTAATGTTGTTATTAGAAGTATGTTGTATAATGAAGATGAAAAATATATTTCATTTCAAACAGGTGGGGGTATAACTTACAACAGCAATGCAATTAAAGAATATGAAGAGAGCTTGCTAAAAGCCGAAGCAATGATTAAAGTGCTACAGTAGATTGGTTTTATGCCACTTGTTTTTAATTTTTAACCACCTTCTTCTTTGTTTTTTTTGGCGATGGATAAATAGTGGTTTGATTTGTTGACTGTATTGGATTATCGCCCAATAATAATTGTACACACTCGTTTAATATTATATATTTATTTGCCAAAAAAAGCTCCATTTTATCTGCTGGTAAACGAAGATCATAATTACCGTTAACACTTATCAAATTATCAAAACCGGGGTTGTAACGGTTAAACGAAACAATATCCATCGACAGGTTTTTGGCAATGACAAGAGAATTGTATTTACCTGTAATACTTTGTGTAGCGGTATTATTCAACTCCTCCTGAGTTAAATTGGGTTTTAAATCAAAAGAGTTTAGGGTACCCTTGGGGTCATAATTACCTGCCAGGTTTGGAGTAGTGGTAACACCAGCAGTACCTTCCATTATATAATGAGTGGCAATAAATTTCTTAACATGGTTACGGCTTTCAGTTGGCAAATAATATTGAAGGTTCCAAAAATTACGACTACCACTTTTTTTAATAGCACTGTAAACCTTGCCAGGGCCTCCATTGTAGGCAGCAATAACCAGTAGCCAGTCCTTCATTTGCCCATATAAGGTAAGCAGGTATCTTGCAGCAGCATTTGTGCTTTTATAGTAATCTCTTCTTTCATCAATGTTATTGTTTACTACCAATCCATATTCTCTGGCAGTATATGGCATAAATTGCCAGGGGCCGCCAGCACCAACCCAACTGGTTGCCTGGGTATTTAAATTACTTTCAATTACTGCCAGGTATTTTAATTCACGGGGTAATCCGTATTGCGAAAGTATATTGTCAATAAGATTAAAATATGGCTGCCCCCAGCTTTTCATTTGTACAAGGCTATTGGTATGTGCTTTCAGGTAATCTTGCATGTAACTTTCCGCATGTGGATTTATTTGAACTGAGTATGGAAGCGCCGGATTGTAATTATACTGTGCAAATAGATTTTTAAAGCCATATTTGGTTACCTGGCTAAAATATTGCACTTTTTCTTTTTGTGGAGGAGTTTTTGTTTTAATTACTTCCGAAATGATTTCATCTTCAACAGGGTCATCAACAATACCGGTATCGGTTGAAGGTGTTTGTTGCATTTCAATATAATTATTTCCTGCTTTTACTGAAATAAAAAACAGTTGTATAATTATTATGAAAAGAATTTGCTTCAATTTGTATTGTTTTTTTCAGTCGTGTGATCTATAAGATACCTTGCCAGTTGTAACAAAGTTAACTCATCTGATTTTTTACACATAATTTGAATCCCAAACGGTAGCCCATTACTATGGGTAAACAGTGGTAGGGCTATACCTGGGTTACCTGTTAAATTGGCAAAAACAGTAAAAATATCGGCTAGGTACATTGAAATGCTGTCTTTGCTTTTATCACCCAACGGAAAAGCGGTAGAAGGACTAACTGGCATTATAACTGCATCATAATCAGCAAAAATATACTTAGTTTTATCTACCAGCAAGCGCCGTACCTGTTGTGCTTTACTGTAATATGCATCGTAATAACCACTACTTAAAACAAAAGTACCCAACATTATTCTACGTTGTACTTCCTTACCAAAACCTTCGGTTCGGCTACGCTTATAAAACTCTGTTAAATCTGTTATTTTATCCTGGGTTTGGTGTCCATAACGAATGCCGTCGTATCTGCTTAGGTTGCTACTTGCTTCTGCAGTAGTTAAAACATAATAGGCAGGAACTATATAATCCAATAAGTCGAAATCTATTTCGTTTACTTGATGACCCAACAACCGCAGTTCATCTGCCAATGACAAAATATTTTCTTTTATTTCCTTATCAAGCGAAGGATGTTGAAGCGCTTCTTTAAAATAAGCTATTTTATACTTCTTAAAATTTGGTGTCGCTTTTAAATTTATCAGGCTTTCATAAAAATCTTCTTTAAAGAATTTTTGAGAAGCCGTACTATCAAATTCATCAGGTCCATGCATTAAACAAAGCAATAAAGAAATATCATCAATTGATTTGCTGAAGATTCCAATTTGATCAAAGGACGATGCATAGGCAATTAAACCATAGCGACTAATGCATCCATAAGTAGGTTTAAGGCCAATAATTCCACAAAAATCTGCTGGTTGTCTTACAGATCCTCCTGTATCGCTGCCCAGGCTTGCCATACATAAATCGGCCTGCACTGCTACAGCACTTCCACCCGATGAACCGCCAGGAACTTTGGTATTGTCTAGTGCATTTAAAACATTGCCATACACCGAGTTTTCGTTGCTACTACCCATGGCAAATTCATCGCAGTTACAACTGCCAATAATGATGGCATCTTCATCCAGTAAGCGTTGCAATGCAGTTGCTGTAAATAAACTTTTAAATCCTTTCAGCATTTTAGATGCTGCAGTTACACTATGATTTTTATAACATATAACATCTTTTATGGCAATAATAACACCGTGTAGTTTTTTAAGCGGCTCGCCGTTTTTTCTTTTTAAGTCTAGAAGTGTGGCTTTTTCAATGGCTTCATCTGCATAAATTTCGGTAAATGCATTAAGATTTTTATTTGCTTCAATCTTTTGAAGGTAATGAGATACAGCGTCAACACAGTTTATTGAACCCGTTCTAAGTTGCTTATGATAAACTTTTATATCCTGGTATTTAAACATGTAATTTTTACTGTTGCGCAGATATGAAAATGGCTGAAATCTATGCTGTTACAGCATATATTTCAGCCTTGCTTATTAATGCCTGTTAAATTCAGGCATTCTTTTGTTCTAGTTGCTGTTTTAATTTTCTTATCTCATCATCCTTGTCTTTATCTTTCATTCCCTCTTCAATTTCAGATTTCACATTGTTTTTAGCATCATTAAATTCACGCATACCACGCCCAATTCCCCTCATCAGTTCTGGTATTTTTTTGCCACCGAACATTAATAATACTACAATGATAATCAGTATCCATTCGCTGCCTCCAGGCATAGAAATTAAAAAAATGTTGTTCAAGTTCATAATCAAGATTTAGAATGCAAATATAAACCAAATAATCCTTTGCTTTGGTAATAAATGCTTTCAATTTAACTGCCGATTAACGGCATTTTTAAAAAATGGTTCTTTAAAAAAAGTTAACGAATATAAGTTTTGCCACATTTGGCTTTTCCATTGGCAGCCTGTTCAGGTGAAATACCCCGGGCGCAAGAAGTTACAGTTATAACTATAAATAGTACAATTAGGGAAAGGATGATCTTTCTCATAAATACAAGGGTTTAAAGATTAAAAAAGGGTAAAGTTTAAGCTAAGGCTGTAATTTTAAACGTAAGATAGCAAGAATAATACCAATTGAAACTTTTTAAAACGAAAAAAGCAGAAAATTATTCTCTGCTTTTTTTAAAATATTGAAAATGTGAAGATTAATTCTTTGTAACAGCCCTTCTTTTTTCGCTGATTCGGGCACTTTTTCCGCTTCTGTCTCTTAAATAATACAACTTTGCCCGGTTTACATTACCTACTTTATGTAATACTACGCTTTCAATATTTGGAGAAAATAACGGAAATAAACGCTCAACACCTACACCATCACTCATCTTACGAACTGTAAATGATGCTGTTGCACCCGATCCCTGGCGTTTAATAACATCTCCTTTAAAACTTTGGATACGCTCTTTGGTGCCTTCAATAATTTTATAGTTAACGGTTACGTTATCGCCTGCTTTAAAATTTGGAAGCTTTGCTTTTCCTTTTGTGTCCAGTTGTTCATGAACAAATGCTACTGCGTTCATATTTGTATATTTTTTTCGGATGGCAAAGGTAGGGGAAACTATTTAGTTATAACTATGAATTAGGAGTTTTTTTATAGACCTTGATAAAATTTCTAATAGCAACATAAGCTTTTAGCAATAACAAAGCCCAAAACTTGCATAAGCAAATACTTGAATATGAATTAATATCTATTGCCTAATCAATAAAAAAACCTTTCGATTAAGAAAGGTTTTAATAAATTTTACTAAATCAACATTACATTTTTGCTGTTGTTGATTTTTCTTTACAACAAGCTTTAGTTGATTTGGCTTTTGTATCTTTTGTGCAGCAAGTTTTTCCTTTAGCACATTTCTTTTTGTTTTTACCTTTTCCTTTGTCGGCAAGGGCTACACCTGTAACAAACATAAACGCTGTTGCTAATAAAAGTACTTTTTTCATGATTATATTTTTATTTGATTTTAAGAACGTGAAAATAGGGGAGAAATTGCATATTACCAACTATACAAAAGTTAAAATTTATAGAGTTGCTATAACTGTTACACCGCCTTGCACCGCCTGATTAAGTGATACATTTACTTTTGTGCCAACGGGTAAAAGAAGGTCAACCCGGCTACCAAATTTTATGAAACCCATTTCTTGGGTTTGTTTAACTTTTTGGCCAACCTGTAAATAGTTTACAATGCGTTTGGCTAAAGCACCGGCAATTTGTTTTACCAATATTTCAGTATTATCTTTTTTAATTACTACCGAATGCCGTTCATTTTCAGTTGAAGATTTTGGATGCCAGGCAACCAGGTATTTTCCTTTGTGGTATTGATTATAAACTACATCGCCACTTATTGGGTTGCGATTAACGTGTACATTAGCCGGGCTCATAAAGATAGAAACCTGTAATCGCTTGTCTTTAAAATATTCAGCATCTGTTGTTTCTTCAATTACCACAACTTTACCATCGGCAGGGGCAATTACACAATTTTCATTTATTGTAAGATGGCGGTTAGGAATACGAAAAAAAGAAATAAGAAATAACAACACACAAAGTGTAACTATAAAAATTAAATTACAAAGCCACATTAATGAAGCACTAAAGAAAAAATAAACAGATAAATTTATTGCACCAAAAATTAATGTTGCAATAGCAATAGTTTTATATCCTTCCCTATGTATGTTCATCAAATTAAGTTAAGGTGCAAATATAGCCAGTTATAGTTTATGTAATGTGGATATAACAACAAAGATCTACAGGAATATTTTTACATATATCCATACAGTTGGCGCAGCAAACAATAAAGAATCAAACCTGTCTAAAAAACCACCATGGCCCGGCATAAAACTACCACTGTCCTTTACATTGGCCATACGTTTTAACTTACTTTCGAAAAGATCGCCAAAGGTGCCGCAGATACCACATAGCGTGGGTACAATGGCTAAAAAAATCAATTGAGTTGGTTGCAGATGTAAAATGTTGTAAATTATTATTGTAATTGTTACAATACTTAAAATAATACCACCAAGAGTTCCTTCCCATGTTTTTTTGGGACTTATTTTTGATAACGGAGTTTTACCAATGAAAGAGCCAACCAAATATGCCATCGTATCATTTATCCAAATACTAAAAATAATGAGAATAGGAAGCAGGCCATCTTTAACTTCTAAAAAGGTATTTTTAATTTTTAAGTTTCCAATGGAGTATAAATTAATTATTGCTGCCAAACTTAAAGAGATATAAATAAGCCCAGCCAAACACATCCATTTTGCTTTAACAGGCATTTGCTTATTCTGAAAAAGAAAAACAAACAAACAACAGCACAATAAAATCCAAAACAAAATTTTGAAACCTATTCGATATCCAAACAATTCCATGCTCATATCACCCCCAATGCTATTTTGTCCTAGAACAATCATCAGTACAAATCCACTAACAAAAAATAACCATTTGATTACTGATTCAATCTTAATTGAATAAATTTTCTCAACCAGTTTTATATACTCAATCCAGCAACCAAAATGTATGATAGTAAATAATATTAAAAAACTCCAAAAATTCCAAAATAACCCTAACAGCATTACTGCTACAAAAAGCAATGCTGTTAAGGCTCTTGTTTTAAATACCTGTATGTTTAATGCCAAAATTAACCGTTTTTATTATTTGGAAGATAAGTCTAAATGGTCCAACAGGTCTTGTTCTTCAAAAGCAATTTGCGTACGGTTTTTGCCAGACACTTTTTCGAAAAGTAAAAATAAGCCAACTGTTATTGCAAGTGCAATCAACCCTCCCCATAAAGGTATTTTTGGATCAAGTTTATCCACTTCAATTTTTGTTTGGTGTTTTGATAACCAGAATAATTGTATAACAGCTACTGTATTATTTAAAAAATGTGCTACAATATTCACCCATAGGTTTTTACTTCGTTGATACATCAGGCCTAAAACAAAACCAAGCACAGCCCTGCTTAAAAATAAAAACACCGACATGTGGATGAAACTAAACACCAATGAAGTTATTATAATAGCCAGCAAAGGCTTTTTCCACCAGCGTTCCAGTAAATTTTGCAATGTTCCCCTAAAAAAAACTTCTTCGAATAATGCCGGAAAAAATGCCATGATAACTATGGCCATAAAAAATTCTCCCCAGCTTTTTAAATTGCTTAGTGCCATTACTTGTTCGGTATATGCTTCTTCTAAGCGCATGCCCATTGCATTTAACGAAGGGAAATTTGTTAGTATAGATTTACTTAGTTCGGCCAATGGGTTGGCAATAATATTGGCTAAAAAAATCAGGAAAAATCCAAGTATGATCTGTGCTGCATTGATGTGTTTATTAAAACCTAGCCAAAATTTGTTTTTTCCATGACATACTATCATATAAAGTACGGCTGGTAAAAACAAAAGGAATAAAGTACCCACCACCTGGCTAAGTCTTGCATATCCTACATTTTCGGGTTTCAACATCACTTTCATCATTTCATCTCCCATGCTAGCCCAATTACTGCTTGCAGGAAGCAACTGCATTACTATTACTAGTTGCGCTAATGCAGCTAGTATAAATCCTGCGCCCAAAAAAACGAGTAAAATACCTAATTGACCCCAACCTGTAAAGCCTTTTACACTCCTGTATTCCATACCTTTGATGATTTGATGTAAATTTGCAAACGCAATATACAATGAGTAATGCCGATTAGCCAAAAAGATAGTTTAAAATGGTTTCAATTGGTATTACTGATTTAATAAAACAAATTCAATTTACTTTTAAGAATATATGCCAAACATAGGCAACATACAATTACCAGATTTTCCGTTATTGCTTGCTCCAATGGAGGATGTAAGCGATCCGCCTTTTCGTGCAGTATGTAAAGAACAGGGTGCCGATTTGATGTACACGGAATTTATCAGTAGCGAAGGCTTGATTAGAGATGCAATTAAAAGCCGTAAGAAACTTGACATATTCGATTACGAAAAACCGGTTGGCATTCAAATATTTGGTGGCGATGAAGAAAGTCTTTCGCTGGCTGCAAAAATTGTGGATGTAACCAACCCCGATTTACTGGATATAAATTTTGGCTGCCCTGTAAAAAAAGTAGCATTAAAAGGTGCTGGTGCCGGTGTGTTAAAAGATATTGAATTAATGGTGCGGCTTACCAATGCAGTAGTAAAATCTACTTCGTTACCGGTAACTGTAAAAACCAGGTTAGGCTGGGATGATAATACAAAAAATATAGAAGAAGTTGCAGAAAGGTTACAGGATGTTGGGATAAAAGCATTGGCCATTCATGGGCGCACCCGAACTCAAATGTACAAGGGGCAAGCAGATTGGGAGTTGATAGGAAAAGTTAAAAATAACCCCAGAATAACCATACCTATTTTTGGTAATGGCGATATTGACAGTCCTGGTAAAGCCCTTGAATATAAAAACAAATATGGTATTGATGGAATTATGATTGGACGTGCTGCAATTGGGTATCCCTGGATATTTAATGAAATAAAACATTTTTTAAACACAGGAGAACATTTACCCTCGCCTACCATAGAAGACCGGGTGGCTGTTTGCAAAAAACACTTACATAAATCTTATGAATGGAAAGGACCCAAAGTTGGTATCTATGAAATGCGAAGACATTATACCAATTATTTAAAAGGTTTACCCGGTATTAAAGATTACAGGCTTAAATTGGTTACTTTAAATACCGTTGAAGAGATTGATGAAGTGTTGGATGAAATCAAAACTAAATATGCAGGTTACGAATTTATCAAAACTCCAATTGAGTTGATTAATTATCATGAAAAATGCCCGGTATAATTAACTCCAGTAATCTTTCATTAACTCACTACTCCATGCAGGTTGACGGGTTTCGTTTGCAGGTAAAAACTCTTTCATAACCGGTTTTATATCCAATACAGGTGTGCCATCAATGGCATCTAAATATTTTACCCATATTTTATTGCTATCTCTTTTTATAAGCTCAACTATGGTAAGCCCTATACTATTTGGCCTGTCTTTTTTACGTTGGGCAAATACACCAACATTTGGCCAATCTTTATTACCACGTGGATTACCATGGAAAATAATTTTTGCCGGATCGGCTTTATCAAAATGAAATACAATTTCCAGGTGAGAAAACGCTTCAATGCCATTAAATGCATCTGCAGGAATCTCTTGCACCAGTTCAATTTCACTTATTACATTTCCCCAAAAATCATCAGACATTTCATGCCTGTTGTTTTTTATTGTTGCAACGGGTTTGAAAACCATTTGTTTTATGATTTATTTTGTAACGTTATTTTTTCAAGTTGGTTTTTATAATTTCCGGCTCTTTTTTCTGCAAAATAATCTACACTTAGCAAAATAATTGCCTGCAAGGCTAATGCTATACCAAAGCCAACCCAAAAAGATTTATCAGTATCGGTTCTGTAAACAAATATTAATACAATACCACAAACGATACAGGCTATTTCTACCCATTTGTAAATGATAAATCCTTTCAACATTTTTGTTACTCGTGGCAATTCTGTATTCTTTGTATAAGTTACCGGCTCTAAGCCTACGTTATAGGCAATATCTGATTTTTGTTTATCGGTTCTTGAGTAAACATTAAATCCAACAATAGATTGAATAAAACCAATAGTCATTAATGCAATGGCAGCTCCTTTATAAATGGATGAGTTGTTTTTTATTAATACAAAAAAAATAATTGCCAGTAAAATAGCAGCAATACCCACTGCAATTAAAAATAAACTCCCCTGTTTTTCGGCAATAAAATATTTATGTATAAAACTAAAATCTTTTTGTTCAAACATATCAATAGTTTTAGTGGGTTACTGCTTCGATAATTTCTTTACCTAAAGGTTCAATTGCCGGGCCAAAATAATTAGTTAGCCTCCCTTCTTCATCTACAAGGTACTTACAAAAATTCCAGGAAGGAAGTATAGTATTCCACCCGTTTTTTGTAGAATCGGTAAGCCAGTTAAAAATAGAATTTTGATTACCGTCTTGTAGCACACTGCTTTTTTTCATAAGAGGAAAAGTTACGTCAAAATTCTTTTTACAAAAATCTGCAATTTCTTCATTTGTTCCCTTTTCCTGCTCTTTAAAATTGTTTGCAGGAAATCCAATTACAACCAACCTGTCATTATACAATTCACTTAATTTCTGTAAATCATCATACTGGTTGGTATATCCACAATTTGATGCAGTATTCACTAGCATCACTTTTTTCCCTTTTAATATTTCAAAATTAAATGGCATTCCATTAATAGTAGTATCTTTTAAAGAATAAAAAGAAACAGGTGGTATAATATTATCTTTTGAAAGTTGTTTTATTGCAGTGTTATTTTTACTTGAAAACCAAATAAAAAAGGGGTACACCGTTTTTAAAATCTTTTGTTTTGTTGTCATCTTAGCTGTATTTATATTGGATATTTCTACGAAAGTAAAAAATGCCAATACAAAAAGAAAAAAGATAATGAATAACCATTTAAGCGGTTTAAATATTCTTTTTGATCTCAATATTTTATAATTTAAATGTACAGGCATTATTTTATCACCCATTTAAATAGCTTAAGTTTTCCTTTAAATGGTGGATATTTTATTGAAGGATCAAACCATGTTGGTGTTTTCATCACAGATTTTTTATGGCTAAATGTATCAAATGAGAATTTGCCATGGTATTGCCCGCTACCGCTAAAACCCCTGCCACCAAAGGGTAAATGATGATTGGTGAGATGCCAGCTTGCATTATTTACACATCCGCCACCAAATGCCACACTGTTAAGCCAGCTAGTTTCTTTGGCCCGGTTAGATGTAAATACATAAAATGCCAGCGGGTTCATATTTTTAGCAATTACTTTTAATGCTTCATCTTTTGTAATAAAGGTTAAGATAGGAAGTATGGGGCCAAAAATCTCGTCATTCATTATATCCATTTCCAAATCTACATTATCAATAATCGTAGGTTCGATAAATAATTTTTCTTTATCAGTTCGTCCTCCATATATGATGTTTCCCTGTTGTAGATACCTGGTTAGCCTGTTAAACTGTTTTTCATTTATGATTTTACCATAATTGTAACTCTCATCGGGCTTATCACTAAAAAATTGCAGTATTACTTTTTTTAAGGCCTCAACCAATGCTGTTTTTTTACTTTCGTGTACAAGGATGTAATCTGGCGCCACACACATTTGCCCGGCATTGCTAAATTTTGTCATGGCAATGCGGCGTGCAGCAACTTTAATATTTGCATCTGTTTCAACAATACAAGGGTTTTTACCGCCAAGTTCAAGCGTTACAGGTGTTAACTTTTCTGCAGCCATTTTATAAATTATTTTTCCAACTGCAGTACTACCGGTATAAAAAATATGATCAAAAGTAAAGTTATTCAACAATGCAGGAATAACGGTTGCCCCATCACCTTCCTCAAAACGGATATAATCCTTTTCAAAATTTTCTTCAATCATTTTTTTCATTATGGTAGAAGTTGCAGGCGCAAACTCAGATGATTTTAGTACAATACAATTGCCTGCTGCCATTGCCCCTGCAAGTGGTGTAAGTAACAGTTGAAACGGATAATTCCAGGGGCTGATGATGAGAACAACACCCATCGGTTCCTGTAGTATAAAACTTTTTGATGGTGCATTTAATAAATTTGTTTGTACAGTTTCGGGTTGCATCCATGCTTTTAAGTGTTTTATAGCATTATTTAATTCAGCAATTAAAAATCCTGTTTCTGTTACCCAACATTCTTCGGGGTTTTTCTTAAGGTCAGTATATAATGCCTGGTGAATTTGTTCTTCAAATTTTATAACTGCATCTCTAAGTTTAGTTAATTGTGTTTTACGAAAAGTATAAGGTTTGGTTTTACCGCTATTAAAAAATTGTCGCATCTGTAATAAGTGTTCCATTACATTTAAATTTGTTGAAAGATACTACTTCGTTGATAATTTCGATAGCTTTATAAAGAAGCAACTTGATGATTTAATGATAAAATATTTGCTATGACAGATGAGCAATACATGCAACAGGCATTGATTGAAGCAAAAAAGGCTTTTAACATGGAAGAAGTTCCGGTAGGAGCCATCATAGTAATGAACAACAGGATTATTGCCCGTGCTCATAACCAGGTTGAGTTATTGAACGATAGTACCGCACATGCCGAAATTCTTGCAATAACAACTGCGTTTAATTTTTTAGGCAGCAAATATTTACCCGATGCTACGTTATATGTAACCATTGAACCCTGCCTGATGTGTAGTGGTGCATTATATTGGAGTAAAATTGGAAAAATTGTTTATGGCGCCAGCGATGAAAAAAACGGGTATCACAAGAGTTGTGGTAGCAATAATCCTTATCACCCAAAAACAGAACTTATTAGTGGCATTTTAAACGAAGAATGTGCCCGGTTGATGAAAGATTTTTTTAAGGCACGCAGGTAATATCTATTGAACTATATTAGTTTGTTTATCACTAATTTTTATGGTTTAATGGATAATAAGTTTGTTTTTGTAACTTTTTTCGGCTTGCTTAATCAGTAAAAAATAAATACCCGGGCTTTCAGAAAACATAAATACAATGGTTTCGTTACCACTAAAAACTTCCCGCTTATCATTTCTAACCATTTTACCATTTTTATCTATCAACTGTATTTGTACAAAACCGGTTTCAAATCCGTTAATTTCAATTTCAACTTTATTTTTTGCAGGGTTGGGAAAAACCTTTGCAGAGGGAATTTTCTTTAATGGAAATGAATCTTTTTTAATTGATTGAACTTTTGTAAAGATATTTTGTTTAACAGTATCGGCATGTGTTAGCTGCGAATTACTTTGAGATATACAGCAAGAAATTCCTGAAAACGAAATAAAAAAAGCAATGATTTTTTTCATTTTAAATCTTATAAGGGAATAGATAACGTAAATTTGTAGCCTATCATTCACAATATTTTTTTAATTAAATAAAACTATACATTATGGCATTTACATTACCGGCTTTACCATTTGCATACGATGCATTAGAGCCACACTTTGATACAAAAACCATGCAAATCCATCATGGTAAACACCACCAGGCTTATGTAGATAATTTAAATAAAGCTATTGCTGGTACTCCAAACGAAAATAAAAGCATTGAAGAACTGGTTGCTGCGGCAGGAAGCATTAGCCCGGCTGTACGTAATAATGGTGGCGGCCATTGGAACCATAGTTTCTTTTGGGAAAGCCTTGCGCCTGGAAAAGGCGGAGCGCCAACGGGAAAACTTGCAGATGCAATCAACAACGCTTTCGGGTCATTTGATGCATTTAAAGAAAAATTTGCAGCGGCCGGGATGACAAGATTTGGCAGCGGCTGGGCATGGTTAATTGTAAAAGACGGAAAACTTGAAGTTTCATCAACTCCTAACCAGGATAACCCGTTGATGGATGTTGCCGAAGTAAAAGGTACGCCTTTGCTTGGCTGCGATGTTTGGGAACATGCCTATTACCTGCATTACCAAAACCGTCGTGCCGATTATTTAGCTGCGTTTTGGAATGTGGTTAACTGGGATAAAGTAGCTGATCGGTTATAGGATTAGTTGTAAAATTTATGACCTGCACATTTTAAAAATGTAAGGGAGAAGCTATTTTGTAAGCTGTAATTTGGAAAAGGTTACAGCTTTTTTATTATAACTTTTTATAAGTTGGGATAAAAATAAATTTGGTTTAAGGCACCGGGTCGTAACCATGCCCTCCCCAGGGATGGCACCTGCTTACCCGTTTAATAGTTAGCCATAAACCTTTTATGGGTCCATATTTTTTTAAAGCTTCAATGCTATATTGCGAACAGGTAGGAGTGTACCTGCACTTTGGACCCATCCACGGAGAGATGATCAACTGGTAACATTTTATCAGTAAAATAAATGGAAAACTTAATATTTGTTTAATTGTTTTCATTTATAATTTTTAATAATCGTTTTAAAACAATACCTGTCTTTTCAAATATTAAATCATAATTAGGCAGTTCGCTGCCCAGGTATATAAAAAAAATTGATAACTTTTTATTAGATGATACTAGTTGATGTTGCAGTTCATTTTTTTGCAAACGGTATGCTTCTCTCATCAGCCTTTTAGCCCTGTTACGATCTACAGCTTTTTTAAAATGTTTGCTGCTAACTGCAAATCCTGTTTGTAAAGGTTCAGGCGATGCATCATTAAAAAGCCATAATACTTTAAAGGGAAAATTAGAAAACTGTTTACCGGTTTTAAACAATTGGTCTATTGTTTTACGGCTTTTTAGTTTTTCATTTTTTTTAAACGTATATCGTAGTTTGTGTTCCAATATCTTAAAATTAAAAAAAGTCCCCCGACAAAATATCGGGGGACTGAATTATTTTTAACCGGATAATTGCTGTGCAAACCGGGTTATCTTATTTTTTATCTCCGTGCTCGCTTGATACAGTTAATTTATGACGTCCCTTTTTTCTGCGGCTTGCTAATACTTTGCGGCCATTAGCAGTTTGCATACGTTGACGAAAACCGTGTACTGATTTTCTGCGGCGTTTGTGCGGTTGATACGTTCTTTTTTTACCTGGCATTGTTATTTATTTTTACCTGCTGGCAGGATTTACAAATTAATTTCTATGTTCTATTTTATTACACTCAACAAGGCACCATCCCTGCTGTTTGTGAAAGGACGGCAAAAGTAGGGTAAATTTTTGATTTTAAATGTCGGTTTTTTGATTTATTTACTAGTTATAAGCTTATTTGTGTTGATATTACCTGCTCTCCATAAAAAATGGCTGCATGGTTATCAAAATCATCTGTTGAATCGGTAGTATAAAAGCTTATTTGTTTGTTTTTGCTACATTTTTCTTCAATTTGTGGGTGATTTTGTAAATAAATAGCCAGGCTGTTGGCTACAATTTCTCCCTGAGCTATTACAGTTACTTCTGCCGGAACTACTTGTTTTATCTTTTCCATTAATATTGGGTAATGCGTACAGGCTAGTAAAATGGTATCTATATCTTGCGATTGGCGTAATAAATCGGTAATATTTTTTTTAATAAAATAATCAGCACCGGCATTATCATACTCGTTATTTTCAATAAGTGGTACCCACATAGGGCATGCTTGCTGGTAAACTTGTAACTCCGGATAGAATTTATTTATTTCTATAGGATATGATTTGGAAGCCACCGTTCCGTTGGTGGCTAAAATACCAATATTACCGGTTTTTGTGAGCTTACCAATAATTTCAGTTGTAGGCCTAATTACTCCTAACACTCTTTTTGAAGCATCTATTTCTTTCAGATTAATTTGCTGAATTGAACGAAGCGCCTTTGCCGACGCAGTATTGCAGGCAAGTATAACTAAACTGCATCCCTGATTAAAAAACCATTTTACACATTGTAAGGTATATTCATAAACAGTTTTAAAACTACGGTTACCGTATGGCGAGCGGGAATTATCACCCAAATACAAATAATCATACTGTGGAAGTTTTGATTTAATTTCTTTTAATACTGTTAATCCGCCATAACCACTGTCAAAAATTCCAATAGGTTGCTGTGTCATAATTTTAAATTAATACCAATTAAACTTTTAAAAATTTAGTTACATTTTTTTAAGGTAAACATTATTAAAGCCTAAATAACTATTAAGATACTTATAAAATATAACAGGTATTAAAAAAGCTTTCTGCAATTACAGAAAGCTTTTTTAATTCAAAGTCAAATAAAATATTATTTACCTGCTGCTGCTGGTGCCGGGTCTTTTATGCCCAATTTGGTTTTTACAGCGGCTAAAAGGTCATCACCCGGGGGCATAACTAAAATATGGCCTTGAGATTCATCAAGTACATATGTATATCCTTTTTCCTTTGCTACTGTTTTAATTGCATCCATAGCTTTTTGGCGGATGGGAATGATTTTAGTTTGAGCGTATTGTGATGATTTTTCCTGAATTTCCTGGTCGTAATTTTGCAGGCGAGTGTATAATTTAACCAGTTCGCTTCTGCGTATTTCCTTCATACTTTGCGATAATGTTGTAGAGTCTTTAAAATACTGATCTCTCTTTTGGTCTGCTTCTGTTTGTAAAGTTTGTCCTTGTTGTTGCAATGAGGCTTGAAAATCTTTTATTTCAGCATCTGCTTTTACTGCTTCTGGCATTAAACTTATCAATTCATCGGTATTGATGTACCCAATTTTTGTTTGTGCAGATGCACTGAACATACCTGCTGCCATCACAGCTACTAAAAGTAATTTTTTCATCGTAATTTTTATGTTTATAGTTATTATTGTTTACTAAGATGCTTAATTATAGAAAATTTTGCACCGTTTTTTTAAAATTTTAATTTATTTAACACCCAGATTCCGGAGTATGTCTGCGCTTTTATCCAGTTTAGGGTCGGCAAAGATAACAGTTATTCCTTCACTTTTATCCAATATAAAATCATATTGTTTTTCTGCGGCAAGCTTTTGTACAGCATTATAAACCCTGTCTTGTATGGGCTTTATTAGTTCCTGCCTTTTTTTGAACAGGTCGCCTTCAAAACCAAAGCGTTTTTTTTGCAGGTCCCTAAGTTCTTTTTCTTTATTATAAAGCTCATCTTCTCTTTTCTTTTTTAAAACATCGCTAAGCATAACCTGCTCTGCATCATAATCTTTATACATTTTATCCATGATGGCTTGTTTTTGATCTACTTCTTTTTGCCATTGTTCGCTAAATTGGTCAAGTGTTTTTTGTGCTTCCTTATATTCGGGTAATTTATCTAAAATATATTTTGAATCAATTACCGCATAACGCTGTGCTGATGCAGAAAATGCAATCATAAACATGCAACCGGCAATAACTAATATTTTTTTCATCTTAATATATTTTATTGTTAACAGATTTATTTTTTATTCAGGTTCCTGGCCCAGCATAAATGTAAATTTAGCTGCTCCTTTTAAACCACTTGTAGGAGTGTACCTGTCAAATCCTATTCCATAATCGAAACCTAATAAGCCAAACATAGGCAGGAAGAACCTTAAACCTATACCTGCCGAACGACGTAATTTAAATGGATTATACGATTTAAAATCGTACCAGCCATTTGCTGCTTCAAAAAATGCAAGCCCATAAATGGTACTGCCGGCACTTGTGCTAAAGGGGTACCTCAGTTCCATAGTGTATTTATTAAAAATAGTAAAAAACTGAGCAGGTGTAATTCCTTCCGGGTTAATACGTGGGTTTGAAGATTCATATACCGGGTATCCTCTGTGTGCAATAATATCATATCCCAGCAAGGCAAAATTATTACTTAAACCAGCATCGCCTAACTGAAAGCGCTCAAATGGTGATATTGCCAAATTTTTATTATACCTGCCTATGAAGCCATATTTGGCAGCAATTTTTAATATAAACTGTTTGTTTTTCTCTTCGCCTTTAGCCAGGCCAATTGGTACATACCATTCTGCATTCATACGCCATTTGTGAAACTCTGGTAACTTATAACTGTTGTTGGTACTAGATGTAATGCCCATTAGTGAATAGGGTAAAGTAAACTGCCCGCTTAATAAAAAGTTTGATCCTCCTGTAGGGAATATAGGATTGGGGCCGGCAGAATTGCGTATTAATGCTAACCGTAAACTAATATTGGTTGATGTAGTGTTTCTTAATTCTTCTGAAGAACCAAACAGGCTATAATTTTTTAATTTATACCGCTGTACATTAATTGCATAAATCAGGTTAAAATAATCATCAGGCCATTTTAACTGTTTACCTAAAGAAATATCAAAATTGGTAGATTTTACGTACGATGTATCTCCACAAGATTTACAATACTGTCCATATATATCATAAGCATTTGCATACTTTGTATTTGAATATGCTATGGTAAATGAATTACGCTTTTTACCGCCTAACCAGGGCTCGGTAAACGAAAAGTTATATGACCTGAAGGCTTTACCGTTAGATTGTATTCTGGCACTAAACTTTTGCCCATCGCCCGATGGTAACGGATCCCAGGTAGATCGTTTGGTAATATTTTTTATTGAAAAGTTATTAAAAGAAACACCTAACGTACCTGTTAGGCCTATACCGCCTCCAAAACCTGCAGATAGTTCTAACTGGTCCCCCGATTTCTCTTCAACACCCCAGTTTATATCAACCGTTCCGTTTTCGGCATTGGGAGTTATTTGCGGATTTATTTTTTCCGGATCAATAAATCCAAGCTGGCCTAATTCTCTTTGTGTACGAATTATATCCTGGCGGCTGAATTTTTCGCCAGGTATGGTTCTTAACTCACGGCGTATTACATAATCTTTGGTTTTTTTATTACCCGAAATGGTGATATTACCATAAGTAGCCTGCGGCCCTTCTCTCATCCTTAATTCAAAATCAATGGTATCATTATATACGGCAGTTTCTACCGGATCTACCTGAAAGAAAAGATAACCATCATCCATATACAAACTTCCAATGTCAAGGCCTTCGGCAGATAGTTGTTTACCTATTTTTTTATTTAAAAGATCAAGGTTATAAATATCTCCTTTCTTAATACCCAAAATATTATTTAAAACCGAATCGCTGTATTTGGTATTACCACGCCATACTATATTACCAAAATAATATTGCCGCCCTTCGCTAACCTGTATAAACAGGTTTAGATTATTACGTTGGTCCATTATAGAAGTATCGTTTAGTATTACTGCATCTCTATAACCCCTGGAGTTATAATAGTTAAGTACATGCTCTTTATCTTCTATGTATTTAGTTTCATTGAATTTTGCACCGCTAAATCCTCTTATCCTAAAATAAGGATCTACATAATCTCTGGTTTTTGTAATAGACATAAAGCCTACATCTTTGATGTAATCTTTAAAAGAAGGCCTGTTTACCGTATCGCCAAAGGGGTTTTTAACCGTTATTGGAAACAGCGTGATGCGGTTCATTTCCTTAGTACCCTTCATTTGTTTTTTAAGTTTTTGCGCTTGTATTTCTTCATTACCACTAAAGTTGATGGAGTTTACCTTTACCTTGTGTCCCTTTTTTATAAAAAAGGTTATGGCAACGGCATTATTCATGCCTACAACATTTTCTTCAGTAAGCTGAATATCTACATTTCTAAACCCTTTTCCGTAATAAAATTTACGTATTACTTCTATTGCACTCAACTTCATGTTTTCAGTAACTACCCTGTCTTTAGTAAGCGCTACTTTTGGCTCCAGGTCGTCTTTTTCACTTTTCTTAATACCAACAAATTTAAAACTTGCCAGCCTGGGCCTTTCTGTAATAGATATTTGTACGTATAAATTTGTGCCTTCCAGCTTTGTAAAGGAAATCTCTACATCAGAGATAAGATTTTGTCGCCAAAGTTTGGTTATTGCTTTGCTAAATACATCGGTACCGGGTATAATCACTTTATCGCCAACGGCTAACCCCGATATGGAGATGATAAGATTGGCATCGAACGATTTTGAACCAATTACTGTTATATCTGCAATGGTATATTCTTTTGGTGTTTTAGAATTGAATATTCCTAATAATGCAGGATCAACAGATACTGAACCATCTTGAGCCGAAACAAAATTGTTGCTTATTAACAGGGTGAATATTATAAAAATTCCTTTGTAGATCCTCTGCATCAGTTGTTTTTTACGTGCGGCAAATTAAGCCCATTAATTAAAACTATTTGTTAACCTCATCCTAAATCATGCTTGTATTAATGAAATGATATTGAATGAATAATGTTTACTTTATTATTTTTTTTATTATCCTGTAGCTTCTTCATCTTTAACCTGCTCACCAGTTTTGCCAAACCTTCTTTGCCTACCCTGGAAATCTAAAATGGCGCTATAGAGATTTTCTTTTCTAAAGTCGGGCCAAAGAGTGTTGGTAAAATAGAGCTCGGCATAAGCCAGTTGATAAAGTAAAAAATTGCTTATCCTGTACTCTCCACTTGTTCTTATCATCAACTCTGGATCGGGATAATTTTTAGTAGTTAAATACTGTTGAATAATTTCCTGGCTTATATCATCAATATTAATTGTATTGTTTTTTACATCTTTTGCAATGAGCTTAACGGCATTGGTAATTTCCCAACGGCTGCTGTAGCTAAGTGCCATTATAAGGTTAAGGCCAGTGTTGCTGGATGTTTCCTTTAAAGCTTCTGTTAGTTCATGATTGGCTTCCTGTGGTAGCATTGCAGTATCTCCAATCACATGCAGTTTTATATTGTTTTTATTAAGTGTAGGTACTTCATTTCGAATGGTATCTACCAATAGTTCCATAAGGCCGCTTACTTCATATTCAGGCCTATCCCAGTTTTCGGTACTAAAGGCATATAATGTAAGGTACTTAACACCCAATTCTGCAGCAGCTTCTACAATATTACGTACACTTTCTACGCCATGTAAATGGCCATAGAGGCGGTCTTCGCCTTTTTCTTTTGCCCATCTTCCATTACCATCCATTATAATGGCAATGTGGCTGGGCAACCGCTGCATGTCTATATTATCCTTAAGACTCATAAATAGTGCAAAAGAGTAGTCAGGCGCTGGGGCCTGACTTTGGGGGGCAAAAGTAATACATTTTTATTTGGAATTTCTTTTTAGCTACAGCTTTATTAGCTTTCCCTTGTATTCGTCTTCTTTTATTTTTAGTTTATACCAATATAAACCTGCCGGTAAATTGCTTATATTAATCTGGTTTACCTGGTTAAAACCGGCTACTCTTATACCTTGTACATTTAAAATGTTTATTTCATCAGCCTTTAAAATCATTCCGTTTATTGAAAAATTAAAATTACCTGTTGATGGATTTGGGTAAATAACTGGTACACCTGTTTCTGCAGGTATTGCTGCTCCAGATGCACAATCCTGTATGGTTTGTAAATAACGTTTATCGTCTCGTAATTTTTTTGTTAAGCTGCATCCGTTCTCTTTTGATAAAGTTATAATGGCATTGGGAGAGCTGTTAACAGGCAAATCAATAATTCGTTGTCCTGTATAATTATATGTGTTTCCAAGGTCTATTACCGTCCATTCATAATGGCCGGTGCTGCTTACCGCAGTTAACCGTATGATGCATTCGTCTTTTTTCTTTAATGCTGATACGGTAAAATCGGCGTTTTTACAAGTAGCAGGTTTGGGTTGTGCATACCATAAATAATTACTGATGTTAGAAAACAGTAAACTGTAATTTGATTTTTTTGTTATTCTGCAAAATTTACCTCTACTATCTGCAGGAATCTCTAAATAAAAAAATGCCGAATCTTTGGGAGTTACAATACCAGCAGTTAATGAATTACCATCATTATCCTTAAATTCAAATTCTTTATTAATTTTTTGGGCCGATGCAAAGCCTGTACCACCGGGGTTACTGTTGCTTATGCTGAAATAAACTTTATCCATACCGGCGGGTACATAAAAATATCCCGGTATGTTACTTGCATCATTATAAATTTCTGTTGTGTTACCAAAGAAGGCACCGGCTTTATAAAATATATTTTTATGGGCATCAATTTGAATGTTAACTATGGATTGATATTTTGATGTTACCGTAAACTTGTAAACACCTGCCTCCGGTATATTTATTAATAGTTCTCCAGCCTTGTCTTGCTTACCTATGGTAACATCATTAAGTATCTGTAATGAGCCACCAACTTTTTCAACCAAAAAATTTATATATCCTTTATCGGTTGAGTTAAATATGGGGTTGTATGAAACAGAAAATTTTCCAGTACCGGGAGCATCAATATAATATACAGCGCTATTATAATTATCAATACCGTTGGTATATTTTAATTGTACATTAATTTTTTGTAAAGCATTTATATTACCAGTTACAAACTGATCTTTAATAAAAGGTGCTGCTTCAAATTTATAATTATTAATAAGATTATTGTATGAGGCAATATCTACCTTAAAATTGTTTTCAATTTCCTCAGCAGTTAATAAATGCAGGTTTCCATTTTGATAAGCTGTGCCATTTATACAATTATATTGTTGATAGAAATCACTTGTGTAAGCATATTTAGCAGTAATAGTTGTAATGAGGTAATAACTGTTAACCAGCAACATCTTATTTATTTTGGCAAGATAAATACATAACTCAGCAGCTTTTTCCTTTTTTGCTTCGTTGGTTCTTTGATCGGTTGCCCACTCCAGGTACATGATCATGTAATGCATATACGCCTTCAACTCCAGAAGCCTTTCTTTTACAATACCTGCACTATTTTGTGTTTGTACATCAGCTTTGCTTAACAGGTTTAACAGGTAGGGTATTTTATATTTGTTAGAAGTAACATTTGTGATGTTCTTGCTATCTACCCAAAAGTGCAATAATTCAAAAACAGTTTGTGAGGCATTACCAAACATGGAATTACAAAATTCCTGTAATGTGCTGTCTATAGCAACATTTGCAAGTAAACTTTTATTAGCTGCATACAGATAAGGTAAACTGGCAAATTTTGCAGGGGATGCTTCCCATACCAGGCCCTGGCTTTTTTTAGCTTTTGCAAGCTGAACTGTTTCTTTTAAATTACTTAAACTAAATGCAGGTGTTTCTCCGCTCCAAGCCGAAAGGTTTAAATAATTGTATTCCGAAATGTTTTTTGTACGATTATACCATCGGTTTCGTAACCCATTGGGGCTGGTAACAATTTGATATACTTCCGAAACTAATTGTACATCTATGTTGTTGTTTATTGCAATATCTGTAGATGGAACATCTGCATGTCGTGAATAAGCATACACTTGAAAATGTTTACCAGGGTAAATTGAATTTATCTTTTCTGCCGTGTAATTTGAAAGTATAAAATGCTGATCACTTGCTTTAGGGTAACCATTTCCCTGGCATCCATTCATATCTGTTGAATTGCCCCACCTGGCACCATCCGGCACTTCTATTCCAATGTTGAAGTAATTATAATTTAATTTACGATATTGGTTTATGTATAGTGTTTTATTATTTAAAACAGCATTATTAGTAGCTGTAAATTTTGTTTCAATAGTTGTTGCCCACAAATTCATGGCTGCAGTGCTATTTATATCGGGAACTGAACTGGAATTGGCTACACGTGAATTATTAAAGTTGGCCACATAACAAGGATTGTTTTGTAAAGTATTGAGGTATGCTCCTGTTGTAATATCGCCACGGTGGCCTGTAAACCTGTATTGGCCTGTCATGCCATTGCGGCGTTGGTACAATGACCAGCTATATCCATTATCGCCAGCATAAGTATCCCAATTGTAATCTCTGTCTTTATCCATTATCCAATTATTATGCCCACCGCTTACAAACCAACCGTTATATTTAAAATCCGAATAGTAGATACTGTCTATTTTTTTGTAAATGTTTGAAATAGATGGAATGGTTTGCCAGATTGTACCAGGTAAATAAAACCTAAAACCAAGTTCTTGTAGATATTGATACAATCCAAAACAAAGTCCGTTATCTTCTGCGGCCGAAAATTTTATAAAGCTGTTGCCATCGCTTTGTACTCTACAGGCAAGGTTATCGGTAATTGTGGAATCGTAACTTAAAATGATGCCGCTTAGTGGTGTTGAAGAATATGAGGTGGCAATAAAATTACTGCCTGGTTTTGCTTTGTTCAATAACATGGCCACATCAGCAGCAGTTGATTGTATTAATTGCGATGCAGGTACAGGATAGCCAACTGTTTGAGCATTTATTGATGACATAAAAACTGCCATAACTGCCATAACAGTGCAAATGCGAATGAACGCCATAGTTTAGTTTGTTTTGCTTGATTAAAAACTATGGTCTCATCACAGAATGATAAGGATTTACACTTTGTTATTCTTTGGTGGAAATAAGTGAAAGGTAAACTTGGGTATTCGCTTTAAATGGGGGGGATGTTGTAAATATAGATAAGTTTATTTAAAAGAAAAAGAAATTAGCATATTTAAACTTATTGCTTTCTTTTCTTATTGGGATAAATAGCCTTTAAAGAAGTATTATTAAAATCGAAAATAAAAAAAATTAACTGGCGACTATTTTGCCGAAGGACATTTATATGTACTGATATTATAAGTAATACCCACTTCTGCAATGATGTATTGGTCTTTTTGTTTTGCAAAACCTCGTTGTACACCTTCAACTCCTAATGGATTAAGGGGCCTTATTTCTACTGAGCGGTCTTGTAATAATGCAGCAGTAGAAAGTGGTGTAAAATTATTGGCTCCGGCATAAGTAGTACTTACATCATCCAGGTAATCGGTAGTGGTAAAGCGGTGTGCTACTTCAAAAGAAAAATTTATCTTATCTGTAAGATTATATTTTATACCAACACCCAGGGGAATGCAAACAGCAAGTGTACTATAAGGTTTTCTGCCGTTATATCCTATTTGTTGTCCTTCCGTACCTAATGGACGCAAAAATTCTTTTTGTCCGTTAATAAATGCATAAGGATCATAAGTAAATACACCAGCCCCTAAGGTGATGTAAGGAGTAAAGGAATAGTAGGGATCGCCGGGTATAAACTTAAAAAAATTAAAGTCGCCTTGTAAGGCTACTTCCCAAATATTAGAGTTAAAGCTAAGGTTCCTAAGATTTTGATATTCGTTTTTGCTGTACACATCGCTGTATCCCAATTGTGCATAATGAGCACTTAGGCGCACACCTACATAATTACCAAATTGCTTACGAAAAAAAGCACCCAATGCTATCTTTGGCCGGTTAATGGCTGCCCTTGTATTTAAGTCGCCAAAATAATGAGCTAAACCAGCAGTAATACCAAATTCGCCTTTTTGTACATATTCATTATGCTGCGATTGTGCATTAGCGATAAAAGATATTATAATACAGCAGAACAGGAGTTTTAATTTCATAAAACGCAAAATAAATAATTGTTTTAACAAAAACGGAATGTTTATATTTTTGTGTTAAAGGCTTTGTTAATTTTATTATTGTTTTTTTTCAATCCGCATACCCACGCTCATGATATTTTTCAATGGATCGTCTCTCATGATTTGTGAAATACTGAAATAATAATTACCGGGTTTTTTAAAACGCCTGGGCTCACCATTCAGTAATTTACGCAGTTCCCAAATATCATTCATTCCTGTACCTTCCCATCCATTAGCATCATCGCCAAGTTGCAAATTCACTTTTTGAGTTATTAAACTATCGCCGGGAGGTTGTAAACCAATATTAAGCCAGATGTTATTGTATTTATAAGCATCGGTATGGCGCAATACCAGGTAAATACTATAGGCAGAAATAGTGTCATTTATTTTAAAAGAGCCCGAAACATTATAATCAGATCTCCAGCTATAATTTGGTATAACGGTATCTTTTTCAAAAACATCAATTTGTTTACAGGAAGCAATAAAAAGAAGCCCGGCTGTAAATGCCAGAGCCATTGATAAATATTTCTTACTAATACCTGCTATCATATATAAAGCCTTTTGCCGTATTTGTAATTGAAATTATAAAATATTAAGTACTTGTTCTTTTGCTTTTTCAAGTTCGTTTTTCATATTCACAACACATTTCTGTATATCTGCATCATACGCTTTACTTCCTGTTGTATTTATTTCACGCCCAATTTCCTGTAATATAAACGACAGTTTTTTTCCTTTACCTTCTTCTGGTTCCTTAATGATGGATTTAAAATATTCACAATGTTGGCGTAGCCTTATCTGTTCTTCATGTATATCTATCTTTTCCATATAATAAATCAATTCCTGCTCCATACGATTGTTATCAATATTCTCTTTACCAACATGTTTTTCCAGCAGGTTATTTATTTCATCTTTTATCCTGGCTTTACGGTTGGGTTCAAGTTTTAAGATGGCTTCTTCCTGTTCATTTATATTGTTAATTCGGGTAATAAGGTCATGTTCTAATACAGCACCTTCATCAGAACGGTGTTGGTTAAGATTGTTCAATGCTTCCTGTAATACTTTATTAAATCCATTAAAATCCGATTCACTTAAAACATCATTAGTTGGTGTTACCACTTCTGGCAATCGTAACAAAGCACTTAAAACCGAATTAGTATCAATTTTTAATTCAGTGGCCAGACTTTCAATTTGTGTATAATATGCTTTTATAAGATCGGTATTAATATTAACCGGTTTTGAAGTTCCGTTTTGTTTTATTGTAATCATACAATCTATGGTGCCTCTTACTAATTGTTCCTGCAGGGTATTGCGTATTTCAAATTCATAAGGCCTTAATAATGGTGGTAACCTCAGTTGCAGTTCAAACTGTTTTCCATTGAGGGCTTTTACCTCAACCAAAAAAGTTTTATCGTTTTCAGTTTGTTCTGCCCTTCCAAAGCCCGTCATCGATTTAAGCATGGGTTAAATTTTTGCTGCAAGTTAAGGATATAATTATGAGTTGCCTTTTGGATATTCTTCAAAAGGTTTAAAGCCCATAATTCGTTCTGGTTTATCTAATGGCAAAAAACCAAACTTTGCATAAAGCGTATGTGCATCCCGGGTGGCCAGCATCCAGCGGCGTAAACCTTGTAAATTCTTATGTTTCATAATTTCTTCCATCATCCATTTTGCCAATCCCTTTTTTCTGTATGTTTCATCAACAAAAACATCTGCCAGGTATCCAAAGGTTGCATAATCGGTAACCACTCGTGCAAAGCCAACCTGTTTATTATATTTATTGGTATCGCCAGGTGTTATATACAATCCAAAGCAAAGCGAACCATCAATTGATTTTTTCACAATTGATTTCGTAATATTTTTTGCCCAGTAACTTTCATTACACAAATAATTATGAATGTAGTTAACATCCAGTTTGTTTTTATTAGTGCTGATGATGAAATCATCTTTTACAACTTCATGTACCTGCATATTTTTTGTTAAGTTGATTAAAAAATAAAGCCCGGCTTTTGAGCCAGGCTTTGCTATATAGATGGGTTAGTAAGTACCGGGAACCAAATTCCCTACACAATATTAAAAAGAATTTCGGCTAACCAAAAAATTTTTTCGATAAATTTTATTAACATTTAAAAATGGGCTGTGGATAAGCACAACACAATTTTTACTATTTCAAATCTTGCTAAACTCATTTAATAAAATAATTGAAACAACCATTGTTGTAAAATAAAAAATTTACACGCCTGAAAGTATTGCCCCTGCTGAATTTGAAAGTGTGTTACCATTATTGCTGTTAAATATCCTTATTCAATTTTATTTTTTATTTATTTACGGATGCTTAAATAAGCGCTTACATTTTGCTTTATTAAGCCCTCTTAAAAAGGAGAAAATATTTTTTTTGAATTTATGAAAATTGCCCCTGTTTTTGGTTTTTTTTGATAAAAACAGAATTTAATCAAAGCTTGTACCTTTGATCAAATTTTTAATTATGCAATTTCCTTCTCCTGTTTCTTTAACCTGGATAGCCAGTTTAATTGATGCAAAATTAATTGGCAATAGTAACGAATCGGCAACCGGCATCAATGAAATACATAAGGTAGAAAAAGGAGATCTTGTATTTGTAGATCATCCAAAATACTACGATAAATGTTTAAACAGTGCAGCAAGTTTTATCATCATCAATAAAGAAACTTTAGTGCCAGACGGAAAAGCATTGTTGATTGTTGACAATCCATTTGAAGCGTATTGTAAAATTGTAAAACATTTCAGGCCATTTGAAAAACCAACAGAAATGATAAGCACTGCTGCAGTAATTGGCGAAGGAAGTTTTATTTATCCCGGTGCATATATAGGCCACCATGTAACAATTGGTAAAAATAGCATCATACACCCTAATGCCTGTATTATGGATTATTGTATAATAGGAGATAATGTAGTGATACAGGCTGGTACAATTATTGGCAGCGATGCATTTTATTATAATGGTAAAAAAGACCGGGAGGTATGGTATAAAAAAATGCTGAGTTGCGGCCGGGTTATAATTGATGACGAAGTGGAAATAGGATCGGGCTGTACAATAGATCGTGGCGTTACGCATGATACCAGGATAGGAAGGGGTAGTAAGTTGGACAATTTAATTCATATTGGCCATGATACCAGTATTGGAAAGAATTGCCTTATTGCAGCCAACGTTGTTATTGCCGGAGTGGTTACCATTGAAGATGGAGTTACTTTATGGGGGCAGGTTATTGTAAATAAAACTTTAACTATAGGCACCAATGCTGTTTTATTAGCTCGTACAGGTGTTAGCGGAGACCTGGAAGGTAACAAAACATATTGGGGAGCACCTGCACAGGAAGCCAGCATTGCACGACGAGAACTGGTTTGGATTAAAAGAATACCTGCACTTTGGGATAAAGTAATGGGCAAATAAACTTTGCAATTATCTTTTAGTTTTTAACCCTGCTTTCAATAGCTACATAATTTATTCCATTAACTTTTTGAAGGCGGGTATATTTAAATGTATTGGCTGTTACCATAATATTCTCCAGGTTTACAATTAATGGAGTTGGATATTGTATAACCATTTCCATTTTTGTTTTTTCTGCATTCAAAAATTTCCAGTTGAATTTATATTGCTGTCCATTAAAAAAATAAATGCCGGAATTATCTGTATCAAACTTATAAATATCATTATCAAAATCAATGGTATTATCGGTACCGCCTCTTTTATAATACTTCATATTGTTCCCTTCTATAACCCTGCTTTCATCCATCTTCCAACCATTGGTGGTAAGGTAGTTTGTTGTTTCATTCATTTGAGTTGATTCCTGAGTTGTTTTTTCATTTTTTACAACTGATGTTTCAACAGGTTCAATTATAGGTTGTATTGTAGCGGCAGGTTCAGTTTTTTTATCAGCTAGTGTAGTTTCCTTTTGTTTAAAATCATAAGGTAGCATATCACCTACTTTTTCCCAGGCCCAATAGCCGGTAATGGTTATATCGTTTTGTTCGTAATAAAATCCATTTTGCTCAATATCCAGCGATTCATTTGGTAAAAAGTTTACAACAGAAAGTTCAAATTTATTAGGGTCATCAGGATTTGCCTGAGCATACAAGGCCGAAGGCTCTTCATTTTTATAAATGATGGCCACATCTCTTTGGTTAGGTAAAATATCAACGGTATTTGTACTGTCATCTATTTTATAATTTACCGATTGGTAAAAATCTTTTAATGTTAATGCGGTTTCAGTATCATTCTTTTTAACTACAAACTGTATTTCAAAACCTTCTTCTTTTAATTTTTTGTTGTACATGCTTCGCATAAAATGCAGGATAGAACCATTATATGATTCTGTGCGTGCAGCATTCCATTTTACTAATTGGTCCATACTGCTGGTTTCCATTTCCTGAAACAAAGGGTAGCCCGAATAAAGACTTATATCAGTATTGTATTCATGAACAAAAGAATCAAGTTCATATTTTATGGTGTAACCCAAAGCATTGTTTATTATCTTAAGCGGCTCTGTTGCCAATATTTTAAGTCGTTTTTTACGTTTATAATAATAAAATTTAAGCGCTTCTTTGTTTTCAATACTACATTGTTGGGCATTGGCAGTTTTACCAATAAAGTTTTCAATAAAAAAATCGCCGTATTTAGCAAGTCCATCAGCTACTTCATAAGTTGCTTTAACAACAAATTCATCCAGTGATTTTTCTTTTTTCTTAAGATCCATTAAAATATTATTATTGTCTGCATCACCGGTAGTAATTCTTTTTGTTTCGGTTTGATAACCGGTAAATGTTATTACCAGGCTATAACCGCCATTGGGTAACTGTAAATGAAAAATGCCATCAATATCTGTTGCGGTACCGATGGTGGTATTTTCTGCAAATACAGATGCTCCCTGTAAAGGAAGTTTTGTTTCCTGGTCAATTATTTTTCCGCTGATGGTATAATATGTTTGCGAAAAAGCAGCATACGAAGAAAAAGAGAACAAAAAAATGGCGATTAAATTTTTCATCAGGTTATTTTGTGCTGTATTTAAAATTATAAATGCCCGAAATTACATTAATTGCTGTTAAGCTTTTGTTGTAATGCCAAGCATATATCTTTAATGCTTTCATCAATAGAACGATAAGTAAACTGTGGTAAATATCTTAATAGTTTACTGTTATCAAAATTTACGTTTGCAAGTGCAGTTACCGAAGTTTCTTTTGTAACCAGTGGCGCTTTTCCTGTAAAGAAACTTTTAATAGCTTCCAATCGCCATACGATGGCACCCAGCAAAGCTGTAACTTTTTTGTATGCCGGTTTTTTACCAAATGCATTTGCCATAAGCCTGCAAACATCGGCATAGCTCCTGTTTTCGGCACTTATAATAAACCGTTGTGCAGTTACCTGGCTGTTCATCAGTTGCTGCATAACTTTTGCTACATCACGTACATCAACAAAACCTGATGTGCCTGTTGCATACCAGGGAAATTCATCATACACAGATTTAAATATCTGCGATGAGCCACTATCCCAATTTCCGGCGCCTAATATAATTACCGGATTTACTATTACAGCATCAAGTCCTTCGCTAATGCCACGCCATACTTGCATTTCGGCAAGAAATTTACTTTGACCATATTTACTGTTACTTGTTTCTTCACTCCAGTTCATAGTTTCATTAATAGGAGTATCCTGCCTAATGCGGCCAAGCGCCGCAACCGAACTAACATAAATCATTTTTTTTATCCCTGCATCTAATGCAGCGTTAACCACATTGGCTGTTCCCTCAACATTTACTTTAAACATTTTATGTTTTTGTTTTGGGTTAAAGGAAACAATGGCAGCACAATGATAAACTTCTTCTATACCCTGCATGGCTTTTTCTAAATCAATCACATCTAAAATATCACATTTAAATTGTTGCAGGTTTATAGAATCGAAATTTTGCAAAGCTGTTTTATTATAAATAGCTCTTACATTTTTACCAGCATCAAGCAACTGCCTGATTAATTCATTGCCCAATAAACCTGCACCACCCGTTACTAAAATCATTTTTAATTGATATTTTTATGCCATAAATAAATGAGAAACCATTTTTGTAAGCACACTCCGCTTATTAGTTTTATTATTGATAGCTATAAAAACCTTTGCCGGTTTTTTTTCCCAGTTGGCCCTGCTTTACTTTTTCTATTTGTAGCGGCGAAGGTGTAAATCTTACAGCTTGTTTACTGACATCAAATAAAGATTGGGAAACAGCAAGGTTTATATCGTTGCCAATGAGATCCATTAATTTAAATGGCCCCAGTTTAAAACCAGAAGCTTCCATAATTGCATCCACGTTTTCAATACTGGTAATTCCGGTTTCTACCAGTTTCATCGCTTCAAGATAATAATGCCTGGCAACTCGGTTTACAATAAAGCCAGGTTCATCTTTACACATCACCGGCGTTTTTTTCATTTGCAGGCAAATATCATAAATTGTTTGCGCCACTTTGTTATCTGTTTGTTTTCCTTTAACTACTTCCACAAGTTTCATAACCTGGGCAGGATTAAAGAAATGCATTCCTACTACCCTTTGAGGGTTTTGTAATTTTGTTTGTATATCTGAAATAGATAAGGATGATGTGTTGGAAGCAAAGATGACATCGCTTTTATTTACTGCTGCAAGTTGTTTAAATATTGAAACCTTGGCTTCTGTTTTCTCAACAATAGCTTCAATGATGATATCGGCCTGGCAATCCTGTATGTTGGTAATAAACTTTATATGCTTATAAATGGTTTCCTTTTCGGCTACTGAAATTTTTTCTTTTGTTACCAAAAAATCAAGGCTTTTATTAATATTCGTTTTTGCTTTTTCTAAAACTTCAATATTAATATCAAATAGTAAAGTATTAAATCCGTTTTGAGCTGATGTTTGAGCTATACCGCTACCCATGGTGCCGGCGCCAATTACGCAAATGCTGTTCATCTTAAAATAAAAATAGTTTTACCCTAAAGGTATAATTTATAAACCATCCAAAAAGGATGAGCGTGATATGTTGTATTTAAAACCTGGCAGAAATGAGGGTAGCTGATAATATTTTTTTTCTGCAATCGATTTTTTGAAAAATATTTATATCTAAAATTATAATACTCTTTTGGTATCAGTTTATTAAACAGCAGAAGTAAATTGTTTTAAAAACCGTACATCATTTTCGCTAAACAATCTAAGGTCTTTTATTTGGTATTTAAGCATGGTTATTCTTTCTATACCCATGCCAAAAGCAAAGCCTGTAAATTTATTACTATCTATGCCACAGTTTTCCAAAACATTTGGATGCACCATACCGCAACCAAGAATTTCTACCCAACCGGTTTTTTTACAAACACTGCACCCATCGCCGCCGCATATCAGGCAACTGATATCCATTTCGGCGCTGGGTTCGGTAAACGGAAAATAACTGGGGCGAAACCGCACTTTTACATTTTTACCAAACATTTCCTGCACAAAAAAATATAATGTTTGTTTAAGATCGGCAAAAGAAACATTTTCTGCAATATATAAACCTTCTACCTGGTGAAAAAAGCAATGGGCACGTGCACTGATGGTTTCATTACGGTAAACCCTTCCAGGGCAAATTATCCTAATAGGCAGATTTCCTTTTTGCATTTCATGTACCTGTACGCTTGATGTATGTGTACGTAAAAGCCAATCGGGGTTTTGAGATATATAAAATGTGTCCTGCATATCTCTTGCCGTATGGTTCTCTGGTAGGTTTAATGCAGTAAAATTATGAAAATCATCTTCAATTTCGGGGCCTTCTGCAACAGCAAAACCAAGTCGTTTAAAGATGGAAATTATCCTGTTTTTTACGATGCTAATGGGATGCCGGCTGCCTAAAGGCATTGGGTCGGCAGGTAAAGTAATATCTATATCACTTTGTAACGACTGTTGCCCGTTGGTAGATGTAACTTTTAGTTCAGCATACCTGGCTTCGGTAAATAATTTAAATTCATTGAGCAGTTGCCCGGCCTGTTTTTTATTTTCGGCTGCAACATTTTTCATTTCACCCATTAGCGCTTTTACCAGCCCTTTTGTACCCAGGTACTTAATGCGGAAACTTTCTGCATCGCCATTGCTATATGCTTTTATTTCTTCTTTTAAAATTTCTATCTGATTAACCAGTTGTTCCATTTGGCAAAGATAAGGAATGCCACTGTAGCTAAACCTTTAGACATTTTAAAAAAACCGGTTGATATTTACTGGAGTTTTGTTAATTTTAAAGTCAAAATTTTAAAATTATGTCTTTATTTAAATCGGGTAATCCAACCTTAGCAGAAAACAGGTTTAAAAACACCGTACTTGATCAGGTAGTTTCTCCAGATAATGTTATGACCGTAAAAGGAACGTTACAAAAATTTGGTTTTCTTTTTTTAATGGTAATGGGTACAGCTTTTTATGCCTGGAAGGAATATGCAGAAGGGGGAGCCAATGCCCAAACATTTATTTATGTTGGCGCATTTGGTGGCCTGGGAGTTGCCATAGTGATGATGTTTAAAAAAGAATGGGCTCCTTACCTGGCTCCACTTTATGCATTGCTTGAGGGATTATTTGTAGGCGCCATATCGGCTTATTATAGTTTTGCATTTGCAGATGTAGCGCCGGGCATAGTAATGAATGCTGTTGGTTTAACTTTTGGTACCGCTATTGCCATGTACCTGTTGTATAGTTTTAAGATTATTAAGGCTACAGAAAAATTTAAAAGCATTATCATTACAGCTACTGCCGGTATTGCTATTTTTTACCTGATAGCTATTGCTCTTGGTTTTTTTGGCATACAAATACCTTTTTTACACGAAGGAAGCGCCATCGGTATTGGCTTCTCGGTTTTTGTTGTTGCCCTGGCAGCATTAAATTTAATTTTGGATTTTGATATGATTGAACGTGGAGCAGAATTGGGAGCGCCAAAATATATGGAATGGTATGGCGCATTTGGGTTACTGGTAACCATTGTGTGGTTATATTTAGAGATATTGAGACTGCTTTCTAAAATGAGCAAACGATAATTTCAACTTACTTACATTTATAAATACATTGCCAAAGTTTTATACTTTGGCAATGTTGTTTTTATATTTTTATAACATTGCCGCATACAAAAATAAAAGTGTTTACAGCTATTTAGGTATTTTTGCAATCAAAATTATTTCATCAGTTAATACATAAATCAGTGGTTCATAATTTTAATGCGGGCCCTTCAATTTTACCAAAAGTTGTTTTTGAAGAAGCATCACAGTCTGTTCTCAATTATAATAATACGGGGTTATCTATATTAGAGATTGGCCATCGCACTTCTTTGTTTCAGGATATTATGGACGAAGCAAGAGCTTTGGTGAGAGAACTTATGCAGCTTGATGATGACCATGAGGTTTTATTTTTGCATGGCGGTGCTTCAACACAGTTTATGCAAGTACCTATGAACTTATTAGATGATAAGGAAACATCAGCTTATACCGACACCGGCGTGTGGAGCACTAAAGCTATTAAAGAAGCAAAACTTTTTGGAACTGTTGAAACCGTTTGTAGCAGCCGGGATACAAATTTTAACTACATTCCTAAGGATTTTGCAGTACCAAATGATGCCAAATATTTGCACATAACAACCAACAATACCATTTATGGAACCCAGTGGCAACAAATACCTAAAACCAGTAATAATTTAGTTGCCGATATGAGCAGCGATATTTTTAGCCGTGTACTGGATTTTAATTCCTTCAGCCTTATTTATGCTGGCGCCCAAAAGAATATGGGGCCTGCCGGTGTAAACCTGGTAGTGGTAAATAAAAATATTTTAGGAAAAGTAAAACGCAACATACCCACTATACTCGATTACCGGAATCATGTTAAGGAAGGAAGTATGCTTAACACTCCACCGGTATTTGCTATTTATGTTTGTATGCTTACATTAAAATGGTTAAAAGCAAATGGAGGGCCGGCCGCAATGGAAAAACTTAATAATAAAAAAGCAGATTTATTATATACAGCCATAGATGATAGTCCTTTATTTACCGGTACAGCAAAAACAAATGACAGGAGTAAAATGAATGTATGTTTTGTTATGAACAATACATTGCTGGAAGAAAGTTTTTTAAATTTTTCAAAACAAAATGGCATAGTTGGTATTAAAGGGCATCGGTTGGTTGGCGGTTTCAGGGCATCGCTTTATAATGCAATGCCTTTAAGCAGCGTAGAAGTGTTGGTGCAAGTGATGAAAGATTTTGCAATAAAAAACGCTTAAAAACAATTTTATACATTTACAAGAATTAATACACAACAAAATGGTTACAGTATCGCCCTTTAAAGCATTAAGGCCCGCAGCAGAATCGGCCAGGATGGTAGCATCCAGGCCATACGATGTGCTTAACAGTAAAGAGGCTAAAATAGAAGCCCAGGGAAATAATGTAAGTTTTTTGCACATAACTAAAAGTGAAATTGATTTACCTGATACTGTTAACATTCATGCTCAGGAAGTTTATGATAAGGCTAAAGAAAACCTGGATGCATTCATTAGCCGTAAAATATTATTCAGGGAAAATAAAGCATGTTATTATATATATGAATTGACTATGAATGGCAGGAGCCAAACAGGATTGGTTTGCGGCAGCTCGGTTGATGATTATGAAAATGGCCTCATTAAAAAACATGAATTTACACGGCCCGAAAAAGAACAGGATAGGATAAACCATATTAAAACTACCGGCGCCCAAACAGGTAATGTTTTCCTTGCTTATCGAGATGTAGAAGAAATAGATGTCATCATAAATAAATGGAAAGAAAAAAATCCGGTATATGATTTTATAGCCAACGACGGCATTAAACATACTGTATGGATTGTAAACAGCGATGAAACAATAGAAAAAATAACATCCTTATTCAAATCAAAAGTGCCTTGTACTTATATTGCCGATGGGCATCACAGGGCTGCTTCTGCTGCTAAAGTACGAGTTGCTTTAGGAGAAAAGGCAACTGATGGAGCTAATATATTTCTCACCACATTATTTCCATCAAACCAGTTACATATATTGGATTACAACCGGGTGGTTAAAGATTTAAACGGGCTGTCAATAGAAGATTTCTTATCGGCAATAAAAAATAAATTCAGCATCGAAAAATTAGATAAAGAATATTCACCAGAGCAGTTGCATACATTTGGAATGTATGTAAATAAACAATGGTACCGCCTTACTGCCCATGAGGGCAGCTATAGCAACGACCCAATTGGTATTTTAGATATCAGTATCCTTTCAGATAATTTACTTGATCCTGTATTAAACATAAAAGATCAACGCACTGATAAACGTATTGATTTTGTTGGTGGAATAAGGGGATTGGCCGAACTTGAGCAAAGAGTAAATAGCGGAGAAATGTCGGTGGCTTTTAGTTTGCACCCGGTAACCATTCAACAATTATTTAATATAGCCGATAGTGGCAATGTAATGCCACCAAAAAGCACCTGGTTTGAACCAAAGCTAAGAGACGGACTTCTTACACACCTGATTTCGGATGAAGACATGGAGTGATGTAATATAATGGTTTAAAAAACTTAACATACCACCGATTTTAATTGAAGTATAATGAAAAAATTAATGCTCTTTTTTATTGCCATCAACCTGCAGGTATTTCTATTGGCACAGGATGTAAAGCAATTGCAACTTAATGCAAGAGATTATATGCACAAAGGCGATTATGCTAATGCTATACTTGTACTTAACAGGGTGTTGGCAATAGAGCCCGGTAATTTAGAAGCAGCCAAAGATCTTGGCCTTAATTATTATTATGCTAAAGACTTTAAAAAATCAGTAGAAGTTCTTAATCATTTGTTAGAAAGAGATGATGCTGATGACCAGTGTTTTCAAATGGCAGGCGATGCTTATTGGGCAATGGAAATGCCAAAAGAATCGGAAGCTGTGTACAGGAAAGGAATAAAAAGACTACCTAACAGTGGCGCATTATATAATGAACTGGGTAAGGTATTATGGACCAAGCAGGATTATAGTGCCATAAAACAATGGGAAAAAGGAATTGAAAACGACCCCGGATTTGGCGGTAACTATTACAATGCCTGCAAATACTATTATTTTACAACCGATAAAACATGGAGCCTTATTTATGGAGAAATATTTTTAAACATTGATCCACTTAGCACTTACACACCCGAAATAAAAAATATTTTACTGGAAGGATATAAGAAACTATTTGCCAATGCCGACCTGGAAAAGAATAATAAAGAAAAAAATGCTTTTACACTTGCATTTTTAAAAACCATGAACAAACAAAGTTCAGTGGCAGTAGCTGGTATAAACACAGCATCATTAACCATGATAAGAACACGCTTTATATTGGATTGGTATGCTGAATATACCACCAGGTTCCCCTTCAAATTATTCGATCTTCAAAAGCAATATATTGAAACCGGTTTATTTGATGCATATAACCAATGGATATTTGCCACCGCAGCAAACTTACCTGCATACCAGGCCTGGACAGCAGCACATAACAAAGAATATACCGAGCTAAATCGTTTTATGCAAAGCCGGATTTTTAAAATACCTAAAGGACAGTATTATCATTAATTTTTCTTAAAAAACGCTTGCATTTTTTTAAACTTCACTGGCAGGTTATTCTTTTGCTACAAATTACAATGTAAAAAATTACAAAGCATTACAAGCCTCAACACATGCCCATGCTGAATGGGTATTTTTTATTATCTTGTTTTTAAACTTTTAGATTATGGAAGAACAAAGAGATGAAAAATTATGGCAAATGGCAAAACGCCGTGCCAGTTTTCAGGATAGCCTGATAGGCTTTGTTGTAATCACTGCCATGTGCTGGGTTATTTGGTTTTTTACTACCGACCAAAAAAATCTAAATGGTACAGCATGGCCACTATGGGTAATGCTTGGGTTGGGTATTGGGTTAGTTTTTAAATTTATTAAAGCATATAAAACAGATAAAGACACCATTACCGAAAGAGAATACGAAAAGCTAAAAAACCAACGTAAATAATTATTCTGCATAAACAAACGATAGCTTATGAATGAAAATTCCAGAATATTTGATTATATAGATTTTCAGTTAAAGAAGTTTCCCAAGAATGATATGTTTAACGGAAAAGAAAATGGGCAATGGAAACATTACAGTACATTGGAAGTAAAAGAAACAGTTAACAGGCTAAGTGCCGGCCTTATGAAGTTAGGCGTTAGTGGTAATGATATGGTAATTGAAAACCAGGATAAGATAGCGCTGATTTCTAAAAACCGCCCCGAATGGCTGATGCTTGATATGGCTTGTCAACAGATTGGAGTTGCACTATGTCCCATCTATCCAACAACAAATGTAAAAGAGCTTGAATTTATTTTTAATGATGCTTCTATCAAACATGTTTTTGTAAGCGGATTGGATATCCTGGATAAAGTACATGTGGTAAAAGATAATGTTCCCTCTTTACAAAATGTGTACAGTTTTGATGAATTACCTGGCGCTATTTTCTGGAAAAATATTTTGCATGATGTTACCGCAGAAGACCTGGTAAAAATGGAAACGATTAAAGAAGGAATAAAAGCAGAACATTGTGCCACCGTAATATACACATCAGGCACAACTGGTACACCCAAAGGCGTTATGCTAAGCCATCGCAATATTGTAAGCAATGTAATAAACTCGATAAATAGTTTTCCTTTTATTGATGATACAACAGGCAGGGCTTTAAGTTTTTTACCGCTCAATCATATTTTTGAACGGATGGTATCATTTATTTACATCAGCAGTGGCATTTCTATTTATTATGCCGAAAGCCTGGATACCATTGCCGATGACCTTAAAGACGTAAAACCTACTTTATTTGCCACCGTACCAAGATTGCTTGAAAAAACGTATGAAAAGATAATGGCTAAAGGCGCCGAATTAACCGGCATAAAAAAGAAATTGTTTTATTGGTCGGTTAAACTGGCTGATGAATACGATAATATAAAAACACAAAGCCTTTGGTACAAAATGCAATTGGCCATTGCAAATAAAATCATTTTTAATAAATGGCGTGAAGCATTGGGTGGTAATATTAAATATATTGTAACAGGCGGCGCTGCATGCCAGGTAAGGCTTATAAGGATTTTTACTGCAGCACAAATACCCATTTACGAAGGTTATGGCCCCACCGAAAACAGTCCTGTAATAAGTGTTAACTGCCTTAAAAAGGGTGGAACAAAATTTGGTACAGTTGGTCTTGTTATTGAAGGTCAGGAAGTAAAGTTGGAGGCTGATGGGGAAATTTGTGTAAAAGGCCCAAGCGTTATGATAGGTTATTATAAACGACCTGACCTAACCGCTGAAACCATTATAGACGGCTGGTTACATACAGGTGATATAGGTGTTTTTGAAGATGGTAAATTTTTAAAAATAACCGACCGTAAAAAAGAATTGTTTAAAACCAGTGGAGGTAAATATGTTGCACCACAGCCCATTGAAAATAAGATGAAAGAATCGCCTTTTGTAGAACAAATGATGGTTGTAGGTGCCGAACAAAAATTTGTAGGAGCATTAATCGTTCCATCAATGCAAAATATAAAAGAATGGATGCAACATAAAGACATACCATTTACAACTGCAGAAGATGCAGTACAAAATCCCAAAGTTTTAAGTTTGTACAAAGAATTGATTGATTCGTTTAACAAATCTTTTAACCATGTAGAACAGGTAAAGAAATTTGAACTATTGCCATACGAATGGACAATTGACAGCGGCGAACTTACACCCACACTTAAATTAAAACGAAAAGTGATAATGGAAAAATATAAAGCTGCAGTAGAAAGGATATACGGTTAAAAAAAACCGGAAAATTTGTAAACAACTGGTTTAAAAATTTTCCGGTTTAATGTAAAAATTGCATGTTCTGTTTTCAAAGTAACACGACTGATAAGGTAAGTAGATTTTTCATTGAGCAAAAAAGATCCTAATATATTCCTGGTTTATCATAGTTTCAATATCTTTTATCATTCAGGTTGAAGTTAAATTCAACATAATTTTCAAATAATTATATAGCTGCAATTTAATTTATCTACATAAAAATGTAGGTAGTATTAGGCACGATGATTATGTAGTAATATATCTACAAATAAGACTATTGCAACATTTATAGCAACCATACAATTTGAACTTTTATTTTAATACCAACTTTCTTGAAATCTTTAAAATAATACCATCGCTAAAATGAATTAAGTACAGTAATAATCTTTTCACAAGCGGCTTTTATTTCCTGTTTAGATATAGTAAGTGGCGGAACTATACGAAGGCAGTTTGGAGCAAACAAAAACCAATCGGTAAATACGCCAAAACCTGCATTGTTTTCAACATCTATCAATAGGTCAATTACTTTTTTATTCATTTCAAAACTATCAAATTCCACAGCCATCATTAAACCCAGGCTTCTTACATTTTTTATTTTTGGATGTTGTAATAATGATACAAACAGTTTTTCCTTACCAGCAACTTCGTCAATTAATTTTTCAGTTTGTAAAATCTTTAATGCAGCCAGGCCTGCTGCACAACAAACAGGATGACCACCAAAAGTATTTATATGCCCCAAAACCGGATTGTTGGTAAATGAATCCATAATTTTTTTATCGGCAATAAAAGCGCCTAATGGCATACCGCCACCAATTGCTTTACCTAATAATAAAATATCGGGCACTATATCAAATTGTTCAAAAGCCCAAAGCGTTCCGTTTCTTCCAAAACCACATTGAATCTCATCCAATATCAAAAGTGTTCCTGTATCGCTGCATTTTTTTCTTAATGCTTTCAGCCATCCGTTTTTTGCAGTAATAACACCGGCTTCGGCCTGCACCGTTTCGGCTATTACACATGCAGTTCGTTCAGTAATATTTTCCAGGTCATCAAACGAATTGTAATTAAGCTGCAGTATATCGGGTAATAATGGCCTGAAAGCCTGTTGCCAATATTCGCTACCCATTACACTTAAAGCACCCTGTGTGCTACCATGGTACGAATTTTTAAAGGAAATAATCTGTGTACGGCTGGTAAACCGTTTGGCCAGTTTCATAGCGCCTTCGGTTGCCTCGCTGCCCGATGCCGTAAAAAATACAGCATTAAGCGATGCTGGTAAATTTGCAGTAAGCGCTGTAGCATATTCTACTTGAGAGCTTTGTACCAGCTCACCATAAACCATGATGTGCAGGTAGTCATCCAATTGCTTTTTAATTGCTGATGTAACAGCAGGATGACAATGCCCCACATTACAAACACTAATGCCCCCAATCAAATCAATGTATTCTTTTCCATGTGCATCATATAATTTACAGCCCTTGGCTTTTACAATTTCCAAACAAAGCGGCGCTGCCGAAGTTTGACCCACATGATTTAAAAAAAGCTGGCGGTTGGTCATATTATCTTTATTAATGCAAAATAAAGTAATCTTTAATTACAAGTTGTTTCAATATTGCTGCAATGTGGTTTTTTATTTTTAAATGATCAACGCATCAATTTAAAATATTTAACTTGTGCCAACGGTTTAGTTATTAAAGCAAATAATTAACTTTTATAAAGAAATGTAAAAGTTTATAGTTCGTAATTTTAACCATAAGCCAAAAATGGATCAATAACAACAGCACTTTTAATGAAAATTTTTCTTACCCTTATTTGTTTTTCATTTTTATACCTGAACATAACAGCACAGGAAAAAAACCATCAACCTAAAATTGGATTAACACTCAGTGGCGGCGGTGCAAAAGGGTTTGCACATATTGGTATTTTAAAAGCCATTGACAGTGCCGGGCTAAAAATTGATTATATAACAGGCACCAGTATGGGTGCTATTGTTGGTGCATTGTATGCTACAGGGTACAGTGGTAATGATATTGAAAATTTAAGAAAGAATATTGATTTTGATTTGCTGTTCTCAAACAATGTTCCATTGCAAACATTATCAATGGAAGAAAAAGAACAATATAGCCGCTTTGCCATTGAATTGCCGGTTATAAAAAATAAAATTAAACTTCAAACAGGCCTTATATCCGGGCAGGAGCTTAACCTTAAATTTTCTGAATTGTTTTTTCCGGTGTACAATATCCGCAATTTTGATAGTTTACCAATACCCTTTAAATGTATGGCCACCGATTTGGAAACCGGCGACCTGGTAGTACTTGATACCGGAAACATTAACACAGCACTTAGGGCTACCATGGCCATCCCATCAGTTTTTTCTGCCGTTGCAAGAGATGGAAAAAGATTAGTGGACGGTGGATTGGTACGAAATTTTCCGGTAAAAAATGTAAAGGAAATGGGCGCCGATATTGTTATTGGTAGTAACGTAACCAATGGACTGTCAAAGATTGACAAAATAAAAAATCCTGTTGACGTTTTATTGCAAATGGCTTTTTACAGAGAAGCCGGCGATTTTAAAGAAGAACTACCACTTACCAATATTTATATTCACATGCCTATGGAAGAATACAACACTGCCAGTTTTGGAAGCGCTAAAGAAATAATGGAGATTGGATTAAAAACCGGCAGAGCGTATTATCCCATATTTAAAAAACTGGCCGATAGTTTAAAAGCATTAACAAACAAAACTCCCGTAGTTAAAAAGCAAATAAATACTACATCGGTTTTTATTACTGATTATGAAGTTAAAGGACTAAAAAAAACGACGGTCCCTTTTTTTATACACCTGATGGATTTTTATGACCACAGAACTTACACCGCTACACTAATAAATAAAAAAATACGGCGGGCTTATGGTTCTCGTTACTATGCAAGTATTTCCTATTCGTTGTTGCCTGTGGCAAAAGATACAGCCAAAATAATTTTTAATGTTGAAGAAAACCCCAATACATATATTAAAGCTGGCTTGTATTATACCAGGTTCAGGGGAATAAATGTGAATGTTAATTTAACCTCCCGTGATTTTTTATTGCCTAATTCACGAAGTATGGTTTCAATTTCGCTGGGCGAAAGTTTACAATTGGAAGCAGAGCATTTTCAATACCTGGGGCGTATTAAAAATGTAGCATTCTTAACTGGTTTCAGGCTCGATAATCAATCAATAGATGCTTACAATAATTTTAAGTTGAATGGCGCTTACAAACAAAACTATTATAAAACATTCCTTAATTTTCAAAACAGTGGCAACAACAAACTGGCAGCCGGGGTAGGTACGGCTTTTGAATATATCAGGTACACCCCGTCTATTAATTCCATATCCGAAGTAAAAGGAGGTTTCAGCAATTTTAAAAGTTATCTCTATCTAAAATATAATAACCTTAACCAGATATTTTATCCTACCAAAGGAATAAAAATACATACCGAGCTGGCACAAATTTATAATCAGAAACCAAACTTAACCCAATACGCAAATGGATTGCCAGTAACACCTTCAACACTCAGTTTTAATAATTTTACCCAGTTAAAATTTGATGGCAGCTTGTATTCTGCAATAAATAAAAAATTTACTTTTTTCTCTGAGTTACAGGCAGGATTAAATTTTACTGATAAACCTAATGTGCTCAATAATTTTTATATAGGAGGTATTAATGGCTGCTATCGTAACCAGGTAAGGTTTGCGGGCCTGCAGGAAGCTACAGTTAACTCATCAAGTGTATTGGCTTTGCAGCTTGGCCTAAGGTATAACCTTGTGAACAATGTATTTATTATTGGGCGCATTAACGGGTTGGTAAAAGATTTTGCCGCACCGCAAATAAGTACATCAGGCGCAACAGCATTAACAGGTTATGCGTTAACTTTTGCATATAAAACACCAATCGGGCCATTGGAATTAAGCGCCATGTATTGCGATCAAAGCAAAAAAATCCAATCTTATGTACTCTTTGGAATACCTTTTTAAAAAGCAAATTGCTATTGATATTTTTAATTGTATAAAAGAATGGATAGCATTAATAAGATATTGAAACTATATTGTATCATCTTCAAAATATATACTGAAGAGCATTAAATAAGAAATTTATGCCGGTAATTCTTCCCGTAAAGGGTGTACATCCCAAATTTGGTAACAACTGTTTTATTGCGCCCAATGCCAGCATTGTTGGCGATGTAGAAATGGGTAACGACTGCAGTGTATGGTTTAATGCAGTTTTAAGGGGCGATGTAAATAAAATTCGCATGGGTAATAAGGTTAATGTACAGGATGGTGCAATAATTCATTGTACTTATCAAAAAGCTTCAACCACTATTGGAAATAATGTAAGCATCGGACACAATGCAATTGTACATGGCTGCGTTATACATAATAATGTACTCATTGGTATGGGTGCCATAGTAATGGATAATGCAGAAGTGGGTACTAACTGCATCATTGGCGCCGGCGCAGTAGTACTGGCAAATACTATTATAGAACCGGGTTGTGTGTATGCCGGCATACCGGCAAAAAAAGTAAAAGATATTAGCGAAGAAATGATAAGTGGCGAGATAAAAAGGATTGCAGATAATTATGTAATGTACAGCGATTGGTTTAGGAATGAATAAAATTAGCGCTGTAAATGAGTGATGATTTTTTTTTTGAACCGGCAGTTGTGCAATAATGAAACGTATTGGCTACGCTCTGTTCATCTACTGCAATGCTATTTAACTTTTTTGTAAAGCTTGGTAAAATATTACCTTTAATACATGAAAAAAATAATTGTAGGTTTTACGCTAACTGCTTTTTTATTAAGTGGCTGCTTTATTACCAATATTTTTAGAAAAAAAGAAAAAGTGGGTTGCCCCAGCGACGGCCGTAATGTTGGCGCCGAAAAATTATTGAACGGTGATCAAAAAGCAATGAAAAAAGCCAATAAAGCAAAATGGCGTGGAGGCTGATAATGAATTTTATAAAATACAACCAATAGAAATATCCTAACATAAAAACCCATAAATTATGTGTTACGAACTAAAAACAAGTAATGGCAGCACCGAAGCTGTGATTGACGACAATTGCGGCATTTCAAAATTTTATGCTATTGCCAATACCCTGGCTAAAGACCTAAAAGTAAAATTCCTTAACCAAATTGATGATGCCGAAACCCTCGACTGGGATTTTCAATACCGGGGACAGTTTTTAACCCTGCACTATAATATTTTTAATGGTGTTAGCATTTATCCGCAACAACGAAAAAATATACCATCAAAAAATAACCTGGTAATGGAAGTGGCTCATTTTTTAGAACACAGGGTTTATTAATTAATCTTACATCTTCAGCATTGCATTTTGGTTTTTATACGGGTTAAAAAACCAAAGCTTAGATAATGTTATGCAATATGCAAATACAATTTTAGCCAGCTATATATTTATATATACCCATTGGATAATCCGTAATAAACCAATTTTATTGGGCTAAACGGCTATCACATCGGCATAATGCGTTAAAATTTTGGTCTATAAAATAAATACATTTCGTATTACAGGTATTTGTTTAATTTATAATAGTAAATTAAACATAGTTGCTACAGCATTCTATTAAAACAGCATTTGTACCAGTATAGTAATGGATTTTTGCTATAAAAATACTGGCTCAATTTCTACCAACAAATTACTTATCTTCGTTAATTAAATTTCTTAACCGAATATCCCAATCAAAAAAGGGTATGGTAAAAGAGAAAAGGAATATGATTTTGAACCGATTTAAAACAGAAACATTCAATGGAACCGATAATAATTTACATTATCATTGGCGCAGTTGCGCTGATACTTGGCGTAATACTGGGTAAACTGATATTTGCCAAAAGCACACAAAAACTAATTGCAGAAGCTGAACAACAATCAAAAAAAATAATTGCCGATGGGCAGTTACAAGCCGAAAACCTTAAGAAAGAAAAGCTTTTAGAAGCTAAGGAAAAATTTGTACAGCTTAAGGCCGATCACGACAGGGATGTAATGCAACGCAACCAAAAAGTTGCCGAAGGCGAAAACCGAATCAAACAAAAAGAACAATCCCTCAATCAAAAAGATCAAAACCACGAAAAGCAAATAAAGGAAAATGAAGCCATCAAGGAAAACCTTAACCGCCAAATTGAAATAGTAAATAATAAGCGTACAGAACTGGAAAAACACCAGGAAGAACATATACGCCGGTTAGAAAAAGTTGCCGGTCTGAGCGCCGAAGATGCAAAAGCGCAACTTATAGAAAGTTTACGGCAGGAAGCCAATACAAAAGCCCTTGTTATTCAAAAAGAAATTATTGAAGAAGCAAAACTAAAAGCTAATAAAGAAGCCCGTAAAATAGTTATACAAACCATACAGCGTACTGCTGCCGAAGCGGCAATAGAAAATGCCATCACCGTTTTTAATTTAGAAAGCGATGAAATTAAAGGCTCTATCATTGGCCGTGAAGGCCGTAACATACGAGCTATAGAAGCAGCTACCGGTGTAGATTTAATTGTTGATGATACTCCCGAAGCAATAGTACTTTCATCCTTCGATCCATTACGCAGGGAAATTGCCCGTTTATCATTGCAACGCCTTGTGGCCGATGGCCGTATTCATCCGGCACGTATTGAAGAAGTAGTAGAAAAAACCAAAAAACAAATTGACGACCAGGTGATGGAAATAGGCGAACGTACCGCAATGGAATTAGGGGTGCATGGCCTGCACAAAGAATTGATAAGAATGGTAGGACGTATGCGTTTTCGCTCATCTTACGGACAAAATTTATTGATGCACAGCCGTGAAACGGCAAACCTGTGCGCCATCATGGCATCGGAACTGGGTATGAATGCAAAACTGGCTAAAAGAGCCGGACTGCTACATGATATTGGTAAAGTGCCCGATGAAGAAACAGAATTGAGTCATGCATTATTGGGCGCTAAGCTGGCCGAAAAATATGGCGAAAACCCGGCCGTGGTAAATGCCATTGGCGCTCACCACGACGAAATGGAAATGCAATATGTTATCTCTCCGGTTATACAAGCCTGCGATGCCATTAGTGGCGCAAGACCGGGCGCCAGGCGTGAAATAATGCAGCAATACATACAGCGAATAAAAGACCTTGAAAACCTGGCAATGAATTATACAGGTGTAGAAAAAGCTTATGCCATACAAGCCGGCAGAGAATTAAGGGTAATTGTAGAAGCCGAAAAAGTAACCGATGGCGATAGCGATAAACTGAGTTTTGAAATAGCACAAAAAATTCAAACCGAAATGACTTTCCCCGGGCAAATTAAAGTAACTGTAATAAGGGAAAAAAGATCGGTTAATGTTGCACGATAAAATTTTTTATGAGAGGGTTAAAGAGAAAAATTTAGAATGGTTAATGGCTAATTGTTAATGGTTAATTGTTAATGGTTAATTGTTAATGGTTAATTGTTAATGGTTAATTGTTAATTTTTTCCGCTTTGCCTTGGTTCGTGTCCCCACGAACCATTTCATTCTTCACCTTGGTTCCTGTCTTCACGAACCAATTTCGGCACCACCTTCTTCGCCCAGGTGCTTGTTCTCACGAACATATTGAATTAATGTAATTGTTGGTCAGGCGACCAACAACGGCTGTGAAGGCAATCAACAATGGCAATAAGCAACCAACAACGGCAGCAAAGGTGTTATCTTAATTTTAAGCCTTTAATAAATTTAAAATCTTTTGTATTAAAAGTAAGTAAAGCAAACCCTGTAAACAATGCAGTAGCAGCAATTAATGCATCTGGCATATAAAGGCTCCTGGTATGGCTGTTATATTCTTTTAGTAACCGTTTTGCAATACCATAAACCTGTGGGTTGAATTTAAGTTTATCAAATGGAGAAACAATTTCTTCAGCCTGTTTTTTCATGGATTTGGTTTTGGCACCAACTAATAGTTCAAGTTCAGTAATTACTGAGATATATCCTTTCCCTTTAAGTTGGGTTAAATGTTTTGCAGCAATAGCATTGTCACGGAGAGCCCCAATAAAAATATCTGTATCTATTATTACCATTCAAGGGTTGTTTTCCTTCTTGAACTATTTCTAAGTTCTGTAGCTGAAACAGGCATTTTCTTCCAACTGCCAAATAAATGTTCAATTTTTGCCCCAGGCCTTTTTCCAGGTATTATTAATTCGCTATACTTAGCTTTTGAATTTTTTTTACCAGGTTTATTTATGTGAACAAAATCCAATTGTTCAAGAAAGTTTATAAGGCCAGTTGCCTTTTTATCATCTATATGTAACTCTATCGTTTTCATAATTCAAACATACTCATTTTTTATCCAATTTTGAAAATATATGTTAGGCGTTAATGATTTTGGATCCTATCTTTTCCTCGCCTTGGTTCCTGTCCTCACGAACCATTTTCTTCTTCGCCCAGGTGCTTGTCCTTATGAACATATTGAATTAACGTCATTGTTGGTCAGGCGACCAACAATGGCGGCGTCAGGCGACCAACAACGGCAGCGGAGCACCAACTAATAGTTCAAGTTCAGTAATTACGGAGTTAGATGTGATTTTTTTGGCGCACTCCACTAAAAATAAAGTTTCATTATAACGAAACTTGTCGTATATTTGCATCGTTAGACTAAATGCAAGTATGGACAATTACTTTGAGATAGTTTTTTTGGGTGAAGCATTTGAATTTTTGAAATCACTTGACAACAAGCATTCAAACAAGATACTTTACAACATCAGGAAAGCCCAACAAAAACACGACCCAGAATTATTCAAAAAACTTAACGATGACATTTGGGAATTCAGAACACTTTATCAAGGCTTACAGTATAGGCTTTTGGCATTTTGGGACAAGACAGATAATACAAACACTTTGGTTATTTCGACACACGGATTTATAAAAAAACAAAGCAAAGTGCCTGACAACGAAATTGAGAAAGCAGAAAAACAGCGAAAAAAATATTTTTATGACAAATTAAAAAAGTAGAGCATGAAAACTTACACATTGAACGAAGTTCAAGACAAAATAATTGGTAAAAAAGGAACTCCAAACCGTAACAAGTTTGAGTATGAGTTGCAAATGGATTTGATTGGTAAAGCCATCAAAGAAAGCAGACAAGAACGTAAGTTGACACAGGAACAGCTTGGCGAACTTGTGGGCGTTCAAAAAGCACAAATTTCACGGCTTGAAAGCAATGCAAGCAATGTA